>Ga0326728_10000023_pt1 | contig 631864 bp, 528 predicted proteins | sample MB3enrmetagenome_FD_207602 | JGI IMG/M metagenome (GOLD analysis project Ga0326728, IMG submission 207602) | Lab enriched peat soil microbial communities from McLean, Ithaca, NY, United States - MB31MN | ecosystem: Environmental > Terrestrial > Soil > Wetlands > Peat | place: USA: New York... | reverse complement strand
ACATCGAGGTGCCAAACCTAAGCGTCGATGTGAACTCTTGGCTTAGATCAGCCTGTTATCCCCGGCGTACCTTTTATCCGTTGAGCGATGGCCCTTCCACGCGGGACCACCGGATCACTAGATCCAGCTTTCGCTTCTGCTTGACGTGTGTGTCTCGCAGTTAACCCGGCTTCTGCTCTTGCACTCCACAGCGGGTTTCCAATCCGCCTGAGCCGAGCTTTGAGCGCCTCCGTTACAATTTGGGAGGCGACCGCCCCAGTCAAACTACCCGTCTGGCCGTGTCCCCCGACCCGATGAGGGCCGCAGGTTAGAACGACAGAACGATCAGGGTGGTATTTCACTGATGCCTCCATCCCGGCCGAGACCGAGACTTCCCAGGCTCCCACCTATGCTACGCAGATCATCCCGTTAATCATGGCCAGAGTGCAGTAAAGGTGCACGGGGTCTTTCCGTCTAGGTGCGGGCATCCGGCGTCTTCACCGGAACCACAAATTCGCCGAGTCACTCGCCAAGACAGTCGCTCTATCGTTACACCATTCGTGCAGGTCGGAACTTACCCGACAAGGAATTTCGCTACCTTAGGACCGTTATAGTTACGGCCGCCGTTCACCGGGGCTTCAGTTCAGGCCTTCGTTCCCTTGCGGGAGCTGAGCCCTCGCTTTAACCTTCCGGCACCGGGCAGGTGTCACCCCCTATACGTCGTATTCGACTTAGCAGAGAGCTGTGTTTTTGTTAAACAGTCGCAGAGCGCGTTTCACTGCGGCCGCCTCGGGCTATAAACCCTACCGCGGCACCCCTTCTCCCGAAGTTACGGGGTTAATGTGCCTAGTTCCTGAGCGAGTGTTCTCTCGAGCGCCTGTGGATATTCTCCTCGTCTACCTGTGTCGGTTTGTGGTACGGGCACCTAGCGGACTCCTTAGAGGTTTTTCCCGGCAGCGTGAAATTAAGGACTTTGCGGCCGTGCGGCCTCGGGCCCTGTCTCACCGTTGAATGACCCCGTGGATTTTCCTGCGGGATCCGGCTTACACAGAGCCATCGGGACATCCATCACCCGACTCCTCTATCCTTCTGCGTCACCCCATCGTGATAACGTTCGCTAGGTGGGGCAGGAATGTTGACCTGCTGTCCATCAGCTACGCCTTTCGGCCTCGCCTTAGGACCCGCCTAACCCTGAGCGGATTAACCTTCCTCAGGAAACCGTAGACTTTCGGCGACACGAGTTCTCATCGTGTTTATCGCTACTTATGCCGGCAGGGTCTCTTGTGTAGTGTTCAGTAGTCCTCTCGGTCTACCTTAGGACTCTACGCAATGCTCCCCTACCAAAGTGCGAAGGCTTTCGCCAACGCACATTCCGCAGCTTCGGTCACAGGCTTTAGCCCCGTTGGATTGTCGGTGCATGATCGCTTGACCAGTGAGCTGTTACGCTTTCTTTAAAGGATGGCTGCTTCTAAGCCAACCTCCTGGCTGTCCGAGCGATCACACGTCCTTTCCCACTTAGCCTGTAGTTCGGGACCTTAGCTGGCGGTCTGGGTTCTTTCCCTCTCGACCACGAAGCTTATCCCTCGTAGTCTCACTCCCGCGCTGTTGTCCACGGCATTCGAAGTTTGATTGGATTCGGTAACCTTGGTTGGTCCCTAGTCCATTCAGTGCTCTACCGCCGTGGCAAATCACGCAAGGCTGCCCCTAAAGGCATTTCGGGGAGAACGAGCTATCACGGAATTTGATTAGCCTTTCACCCCTACCCTCAGCTCATCGGAGCGATTTTCAACTCACAACCGTTCGGCCCTCCAGCAGCGGTTAAGCCGCCTTCAGCCTGGCCAAGGGTAGATCATCCCGCTTCGCGTCTATTCCCACAGACTAATCGCCCTATTCGGACTCGCTTTCGCTACGGCTCGCTTGCGCTTAACCTCGCCTGTGAGAATAACTAGCCGGCTCATTAAGCAAGAGGCACGCCGTCAGGCATTGAATCCCGCCGAAGCGGGAAACATAGCCCTCCGACTGCTTGTAAGCATGCGGTTTCAGGTTCTATTTCACTCCCCTCGCAGGGGTGCTTTTCACCTTTCCCTCACGGTACTAGTTCACTATCGGTCGCCAGAGAGTATTTAGCCTTGGAGAGTGGTCTCCCCAGGTTCCCACGGGATTTCACGTGTCCCGTGGTACTCAGGATACCGCTTCGAGTCCGGCAAGCTTTCGGTTACGTGGCTATCACACGCTATGGCCCCGCTTTCCAGCAGGTTCACCTAGCTTCCGGATTGGTAACTCTACTCACGCGGTCCTACAACCCCGCCGTGCAAGCACGACGGTTTGGGCTGTTCCGATTTCGCTCGCCGCTACTCTCGGAATCTCTGTTGATTTATTTTCCTCCAGGTACTGAGATGGTTCACTTCCCTGGGTTAGCTCGCACCCGCCTATGAATTCAGCGGGCCGTCTCCCGAGTTCATCGGGAGGGGTTTCCCCATTCGGAGATCCCCGGATCAAAGCCTGCTTGCGGCTCCCCGGGGCTTATCGCAGCTTGCCACGTCCTTCTTCGCCTTCTGGCGCCAAGGCATCCACCGCACGCCCTTAGTAGCTTGACCATAAAACTCACCCAACACGTCCCCATCCAGTCAGGATCGAGACCCAGAAGAACGCGGGGTCAAAGGGTCTTGCAGCCCTTCATCCGAATTCTTCGGGGTGCTGTGCATGGATTCTTTGTCAGAATTTCGACTCAGGCCACACACATGGCGCGTCGAGCGAGATCGCCTTTCCACAAATTGCTCTGCTCGAGCAGAATTTGCAGTTGGCACGCCCCGCACACGCCTTCGTGCGAAGGTGTGAGCGTTGCATGCCATTGCCAGCCTATTCAGTTGTCAAAGAACCTTCGCTCCGCTCCCGGCGGAGCAACGCAGCTTTTCAACTGCGTTTGGACAACAAAAAACCCGGCGCTGAGCGCCGGGCCAGTCCGTCCACACCGTTCGGGACGGATTCGCTCGATGCTCATGTGCCTTTTATCCGGTATTCGTAACCAACCTCACTCCGAGTCTAGCCCGACCCGTAAGACTGAAGGTTACTGCCGTGGCCGACAGTCAGCGGCCAATTGGGAAGTATACCAGCAATTCTGCCCACGTCAAGCCGAGTTTCCGGGAAATCCACAACTATGCCTTTTTCCGTCAAAAACAGCCCTGTTTGGGAACGGACGCTCCCAAATCATCGCTTGGCGCTATACTTCGCAACGCTCTCGGCGGCAGGGGGACGGGGAGCGAGTCACGGCATGAATAATCTGCTGGACCAAAGGGAGGGCTCCCCCCATGAAATCGTGGATCGTGGCCGCCGTCGCGTTCCTTTCCTTCTTTCCAACGTGCGCCTCTGCAAGCCAAGTTCTGGACTCTCGAACCACCCTCTTGATTGACGAAAACGAACCTGGGCCGGTGCAAAAAGCGGCCGCAGACCTCGCCAGGGATTGGCAAAGAGTTCTTGGCCAGCCCATCCGCGTGGTTCACAAATCGGCCGATGCAGGCCCAACGACTTTGTGCGTGGCGCTGGAATTCAACCTGCCAAAGACCATCGCGAAACCATCCGGTTGGGAGACGTTCCTTCTCCAAACCGTGAGCAATCCTTGGCCCGGCTCCCCGGCGCAAAGAGCGGTGATCCTCACCGGCTCCGATGTCCGCGGAACCATCTTCGCGATTTATCAGTTCTCGCAGGAATTCCTGGGGGTTGACCCATTCTACTGGTGGACGGACCACGAACCCGCGCGGCGCACACAGGTTGCCCTTCCGGACCACCTGCTTGAAACGCAGGGTCCGGTATTTCGTTATCGCGGATTTTTCGTCAACGACGAAGACCTTTTCACCGGATGGAAACCCGGCATCCCGGACGGCACGGGAATCTCGCTCGAGCTTTGGGATCACGTTTTTGAGGCGATCCTCCGGCTGAAGGCAAATATGGTCCTTCCCGGTACGTGGATTTTCCCCTACGAATCGCAGATTACGGCCGCTGTGGATCGCGGGCTGATCGTGTCGCAACACCACGTCAACGTGCTCGGCCTCGACACCTACCAGTGGCCTCAAGACAAGAAGTACTCGTTCACCGATGCACCACAAGACCTTGAAGCCGCCATGCGGCGTTCGATCTCGCAGTATCCCAAGGATGCCGAAATCGTGTGGAGCGTGGGCTATCGAGGACAAAACGATTATCCCTTCTGGCGTGTGGATTCAAATCCGCCGACGACCGAGGAAGGGCGGGCGCAGGTCATACAGAAAGCAATCGGGCGGGAAATCGAGATTCTCAAGGAGCAGCATCCGGATGCCGAAATCGTCCTGAATGCGTGGCAGGAAGCGGCCACGTTTATTCACGACGGTTTTCTGAAGGCGCCGCCCGGAGTGAGCCTCGTCTGGCCCGATGACGGCCACGGGATCATCCAGGACAAGGGGGCGATCATCTCCGGACAGGGCGTCTATTACCACACCGCGATGTTCGATGGCCGTTCCAACCACTTCAGCGAAAACGTTCCACTCGAGCGCATCCGCCAAGAAATGGGCCGGGCCGCGCGTGCAGGAGCGACGGAATATTTCCTCGTGAACACGTCAAATATCCGGCCGGTCGTGATGACCACGCGCGCCGTAATGGAGCTCGCGTGGAATCCAAAGCCGTGGATGGCGACCGACACCGATGAAGCCAAGGCCTATCTTCACAAGTGGAGCCGCGAGGAGTTCGGTGAGAAAGCGGCTCCGGCCGTGGAGAAATATTACGAGGCTTACTTCCAGGCCCCGGCGAAATACGGTGACCTTGAAGACGCCTACATGGGCGACAACTTTTACGAGTCGGTTTCACGGGCCCTGCTGATGAGGCTGGCCGCGCCAAACATGACCGCCGCATTCCCGGGCAGCACGATGGGACCGTTTAAGACGCAAGCCGAATGGGCCGCCTACCTGGAGAAACAATGCCGGGACGCGAATTCCCGATGGGAAACGGCTGTGAAGCTGGCGGAGCAGGCCAAGATTCTCGTCCCGCCCGATCGCCAACAGTTTTTCGTCGCCAACACAATCACGCAAGCGAAAATCAACCTCCACGGAAATCGCATGCTGCTGGATATTGCACAGGCTGCGCAGGCAACCGCTCCAGCGGACCAGCTCCCGCTCATTCAATCGGCAATTCAGGAGGGCCAGCAAATTCTCGAAGCCTTTCACGCGGCGGACTATGGCAAGTGGGACGGGTTCTACACCAAGGGGGATTGGTTGCTGGATGTGCCCCGGACTCTCAATCTGGCGAGAGCATACGTGGCGCAATTGCAAGGCAAGGGCATGGATCAAAACGCGCTGCTCCGCGCCGGCGATGGAGGTTTCGCCTACCATATGATCACGGCGTACCAGGGTACGCAGAAGGTGCAGTTCTAAACTGGCTTGAGATTCTCGCCACCCCTGGAGTGCGCACAGCGCGCCGCATCCTGCGTTGACATCAGGCGGCGCCTCACCGTAGCATTGCGCCTCTCGAAATGATTAGAAGCGAGTGGGTGCAGAAACTGAATGATCGGACAGACTTTTTCGCATTACCGCATCGTTGAGAAGATCGGCGGTGGAGGGATGGGCGTGGTGTACAAGGCGGAAGACACGCGCCTTGGCCGCTTCGTCGCGCTGAAATTCCTACCCGACGGCTTCGCGAAGGATCGCCAGGCGCTGGACCGCTTCGAGCGGGAGGCGCGGGCGGCATCGGCGCTTGATCACCCGAATATTTGCACGATTTACGAAGTGGGCGAGCACGATGGACAACCGTTCATTTCCATGCAGTATTTGGACGGCCAAACTCTCAAGCATCGAATTGCAGGCCGTCCCATTGAAATAGAGATGCTGCTCGATTGGGCCGTGCAAATTGCGGACGCGCTTGACGCCGCCCACTCAAAAGGAATCATCCACCGCGATATCAAACCCGCGAATCTCTTCATCACGACCCGCGGGCAAGCGAAAATCCTGGATTTCGGCCTTGCCAAAATCACGGGACCCGCAGGGCTGGAAGCCGCGACGCAGGGCGACTCCGCCATGGCGACGGTTGGCATCGGCGCTGATGAACACCTGACCAGCCCCGGCTCAACGCTCGGCACCGTTGCCTACATGTCTCCCGAGCAGGCGCTGGGCAAGCCGCTCGACGCGCGAACGGATCTATTTTCCTTCGGTGCCGTGCTGTACGAAATGGCCACAGGGCATGTCGCGTTTGAGGGCGACACTTCCGCGGCCGTCTTCAACGCGATCCTCAATCGCGCGCCGGTGGAACCCGTGCGCCTGAATCCTGCCATCCCTGCCGAACTCGGCCGAATCATCAGCAAGGCCCTCGAGAAAGACAAGAATCTGCGTTACCAAAACGCCGCCGATCTGCGCGCAGACTTGCAGCGGCTGAAGCGCGATTCGGATTCCTCGCGCACGGCGAGCGCACAACGGGCGATTCCCTCGGAAGGCGCGGCCGGGGGACCGGCGAAATCCAAGTGGCTAAAGGCCGGAATCGGCGTGGCGGTCGTGGTCCTGCTCGCCGCCGCGGCGGGGGCTTATTTTTTCTTGCATCATGCCCCGATGCTGACGAACAAGGATCAAGTGGTGCTCGCGGACTTTACGAATACGACGGGCGACCCCGTGTTCGATGGGACGCTTCGCCAGGGCCTCGCCGTTCAACTCGAACAATCGCCCTACTTCAACCTCATTTCGGACAATCAGATCGCGCAGACGCTGCGGTTGATGGAGCAGCCCGACAGCGCCAGGCTTACGAACGATCTCGCGCGGCAAATCTGCCAGCGGCTGGGCGCAACCGCGGTGATCGGCGGCTCGATCGCGAGTCTGGGGCCGCAATACGTCCTGGGACTCAGCGCTCTCAAGTGCAGCACGGGAGAAACCCTGACCGAGGAACAAGTGACGGCCGACAGCAAGTCGCAGGTGCTCTCGGCGCTGGCACAGGGAGCGTCGGAACTGCGCAGGAAGCTCGGCGAGTCCTTTGGCTCCATCCAGCAATACGACGTGCCGCTGGAAATGGCCACGACATCATCGCTCGAAGCGCTGCAAGCATTTACGCTGGGCCGCAAGGCGATGATTGAACAGGAGGACTACGCGGCGGCGGTCACGTTGTTCGAACGGGCCATTAGCCTGGATTCCAGTTTTGCGATGGCCTACGCCACTCTCGGAACCTGCTACAACAACCTGAACGAGCCGGCCAAAGCAGCCGAAAACACGACCAAAGCTTACCAACTCCTCGACCGGACCAGCGAAAAGGAAAAACTCTACATCACGTCCCATTACTACCAATTCGTCGCGGGAGACATACTAAAGGCTGAGCAAGCCTATGATTTGGGCACGGAAACGTACCCGCAGGATACAGCGAACTATATCAATTTGAGCGCCGTTTACACGGCACTGGGCGAGTATGACAAGGCGCTGGACGCTTCCCAAAATGCTCTCCGGATAGACTCTGGCGATGGATTGACCTACGACGATGTCGCGGGGGCATACCTTACCCTGGGCCGGCTTGATGAAGCCAAAGCCGTCATTCAGCAGTCCTACGCGCGGGGATTGGATCCGGCGGGCGAACATCTGACGCTTTATCTTGCCCATTTCCTCGAACATGACGCCGCGGGAATGGCCAAGGAAGTCGCTTGGGCGGGGGGGAAAACGGGTTACGAGGACCAATTCCTGTTTGTGGATTCTTCTACTGCAGCCTCGTCCGGCCTGCTGCAACATTCACGGGAGTTAGTCGACCGCGCGGTCACCTCTGCCCAGCACGCCGAAGAGCCGGAAACGGCCGCCAATTATCGAGCCGCGGAAGCATTCCGTGAAGCGCTTTTTGGCAATGCCACAGAGGCGAAGGCGAAAGCTACCGCAGCTTTAGCGATTTCTCGCGGCCGTGACGTCGAACCCAACGCGGCACTCGCTTACGCGATCTCCGGGGACACCGGCCACGCTCAATCCCTGGCGGACGATCTGGCGAAGCGATTTCCGGATGACACCGTCGTGCAGTACCTCTATCTGCCTACGATTCGGGCGGAAATTGAACTCGCGCATGGCAGTCCCTCTAAGGCTATTGATATATTGCGGACGTCGTCCCCCTACGAACTCGGTCAGCCGCAAGCGTACGAATCTCCTCTTTTGCCGGTGTTCTTTCGAGGGAGAGCTTACCTCGCAGCTCACGATGGGGCGTCCGCGGAGACCGAGTTTAGGAAGATTCTGGATCATACCGGCGTAGTCGTGAACCTTTCCATCGGGTCGCTCGCTCACCTCGAATTGGGCCGGGCTGAGATGCTCGAAGGCAACAAAGTCAGGGCCCGAGCGGCTTACCAGGATTTCTTCTCCCTGTGGGAGCAAGCCGACGCGGACATCCCGCTCCTCCAGCAGGCCCGCGCGGAATTCGCCAAGTTGCAGTAGCCATTCGTGCCTTGGGCTAGAAGCTGCGTCCGCTGCAGGGGAGCGATCACCAGTGAAGAGTGGGAAGTCTCCTAGAGGCTCAGATCATCGAATGGATCTCGGATGCGACTCCTGGCCGCTCTAGCTTTAATGGGTGACTGCTGCCGTCAATTGACGGTGCCGAGCGGCGCTGCTAAGATCGACGCCGGTTTACCGTCTTGCCAAGAATTTGAAGCACTCGCGCGGACGGTTTAATGCATCCCCCAGGTCGTCCCGGAAGCCAAATGAAGATTGCCTACTTCGACTGCTTCTCCGGGATCAGCGGCGACATGGTGCTGGGCGCGCTGGTAGATGCCGGCTGCGAAGTGGCGCAGATCGAATCCCATCTGCGACAGCTTCCGTTGAGCGGATGGAAGATTGCGGCCGGGAAGGTTGAGCGCCATGGGCTGCGCGCGACCCAGGTAACCGTGGAGTTCCGAGAGTCACACCATCACCGCTCGCTCAGCCACATTCTGGAACTACTCAAGCAAGCTGCTCTGCCCCCGCGGGTGGTCGAGCGCGCATCGGCGGTTTTCCGGCGATTGGCGGAAGCCGAAGCTCGCGTCCATGGTTTGCCGATCGAGAGTGTCCACTTCCACGAAGTGGGCGCTGTGGACGCGATCATCGACATCGCCGGGACATCTACGGGGTTGGAACTGCTCGGCGTCGAGGAGATCGCTTGCTCGGCACTGAATGTCGGGTGCGGACGAGTGAAGACGCAGCACGGCATCTTGCCAGTGCCGGCCCCGGCCACAGCGGACCTGTTGCGCGGCGTGCCCACGTATTCGAATGGGATCGAACACGAACTGGTTACGCCAACCGGGGCCGCGATTGTCACGACGTTGGCGACGCGCTTCGGAGCGCAGCCGGCGATGACGGTCGGGGTCATCGGCCACGGCGCCGGCTCCGCTGACCTTGTCGAACAACCCAACGTGCTGCGCGTGTTCGTGGGCGAGGCGGCAGAGCAAAGAATAGGAGAATCCAAGAACGAATTTGTGGTCGTGCTCGAAACCAACCTGGACGATATGAACCCGCAGATCTACGGCTACTTCGCGGGCTGCGCGTTGGCAGCAGGAGCGCTGGACGTTTTTTCGACACCCGTGCAAATGAAGAAGAACCGCCCGGGACAGCAGGTCACGGTGATTTGCGAACCGGCCTCGGAGGAACGGCTGACCGACCTGATCTTTCGTGAGACTACTACCTTGGGAGTGCGACGAACAATGGCTGCCCGGCGAACCCTGAAGCGTGAACTGATCACTGTCGAAACTCCGCTCGGGCCGATTCGGATGAAGGTGGCGCGTCTGAATGGCCGGATCTTGAACGCCGCGCCGGAATACGAAGACTGCCAGAGGGTCGCGAGGGAGCGGGGCGTGCCACTCAAGCAGGTTCTGGCCGAGGCATCGTTCGAATTCCGGAAGCAGCTTGGCGCGACAACGTAGATAGCGGAGGCTGTGTACATGGACCACGGTTCTACGGTGACCGAAGGCGATCTCGACCGAAAGCAGGGGGTCCTTTTCGAGAGGCTCGGGGCTCTCGGCTCCGTGGTGGTGGCGTACTCCGGCGGTGCGGATTCGGCTTTCCTAGCGTGGGCAGCGAACCGCGTGCTTGGGGAACAATCTCTAGCGGTGACGGCGCTTTCGCCGAGTTTTTCGGAGTACGACCGGGAGCAAGCAGCAGCATTCGCCCGCGAGGCCTCCCTTCGGCACGAATTCATTGAGACGCACGAGGTCGAGAACGTCGGCTATGCCGCCAACGGACCGGATCGTTGTTATCACTGCAAGGACGAACTCTTCAGCGAACTCGGCAAATTGCGCTCCGCCCGCGGGTTCAAGGCGGTGGCCTACGGATTGAACGCCGACGATCTCGGTGATTTCCGCCCGGGTCACCGCGCCGCATCGGAACACGGAGTGGTGGCGCCGCTGCAAGAAGCCGGTCTGACTAAGAGTGAAGTGCGCGAACTTTCGCGGCGCGCCGGACTTTCCACGTGGAGTCGCCCGGCATCGGCGTGTTTGGCTTCGCGCATACCCTACGGGGTTGCTGTGACGGTGGAGGAGTTGTCGCGCGTCGAACGAGCGGAGAGCGTACTGCGGGAGTTGGGCTTCCAGCAATTCCGGGTACGCGCGCACGGGGACTTGGCGCGGATCGAAATCGCCCCGGAGGAATTTTCTAAAGCGTTGCGGCCTGAAGTGGCGCGGACCCTGGCGGCACGGCTGCATCCGGTTGGCTTCACCTACATCACACTGGATTTGGACGGCTATCGGCAAGGCTCTCTCAATGACGTGTTGCATGTAACTCGTAGCACGTAAATCGTTTCGGTATGGACCAACAGGACATAAAGCAACTTCTCGAGGATGTGCAATCTGGGCGTTTGGCCGTCAAGCGGGCGCTCGAGCGCTTGCAGCATCTCCCATTCGAAGACCTCGGCTTTGCCAAAATCGACCATCACCGCGGCGTGCGCCAGGGGTTTGCCGAGGTCGTTTACGCGCGCGGGAAGACTCCGGGGCAAGTCACATCCATCATCCGCAGAATGCTGCGTCCAGCGGCCGAACACAACATCTTGATCACGCGGGCGGACGAGCGAATTTTCCGAAGCGTGCACCGGCTCACGCGCCAGGCCCGTTACCATGCGCTCTCCGGAGCGATTACCATCCAACGCAACTCGCGCATCAGAGGCAAGGGACTCATTCTCGTGATTACAGCGGGCACTAGTGATATCCCGGTGGCGGAGGAAGCCGTTGTTACGGCGGGCATCATGGGCAACCGAGTTGAAGACATCCATGATGTCGGCGTTGCAGGTCTGCACCGTCTGCTCGAACACCACAAGAAGCTGGCATCCGCGCGCGTTATTATCTGCGTCGCGGGAATGGAGGGGGCCCTGCCGAGTGTAGTCGCGGGTTTGGTGGGCGTACCCGTCATTGCGGTTCCGACGAGCACGGGGTACGGCGCAAGCTTTCGAGGGTTGGCGGCGCTTTTGGGAATGCTGAATAGCTGTGCCGGGAACGTTTGCGTGGTCAATATTGACAACGGATTCGGCGCAGCCTGCGTCGCCAGCGCAGTGAACCGCATCTAGTTCCTGCCGGGCAAACTCTTCCAATCGCGAGAGGAAAGAGGCGATCTCCGGCGAAGGTGCGGGATCTGCCGGAATTTCGGCGCGAGATTAGGAACGTGCGCCCATCGAGCAGAACTCCCAAAGGTCTAAGCAGCACGGCGACCAACGTCATCGAGCGCGCCTTCCGCGAAGTGCGGCGACGAATCCAGCCCATGTCCGGTTTTTCCAACACGGAAAGCTGCGACCGTATCGTGTTCGGGGCCGTCAGCCACGTGAATCGTTCCAGGGAGAGAAAACCCCTCGCCGAATTCACACAAACCGCTTCACGCTATTTCCACAATGGCCTGCTTGACAGAAGCGCTTTCCCCGCGCCACTATTGCCTACCTGATTCCAGGGGTGGAACGCAGGAATCAATTTTTCCGGACTCATTTCTCTGACGAAATGAATCATTCTTTTTCGGTTTCCGCCGCGACGCGGGAAATCCAGGGTGTTTCATTTCCGCATCATCGGCAGAACAGGTGTCAACTCTAAGGAGCATGGAAACATGGTTGAGACGAAGAGATACACGAAGTGGTTCGCGATTGGAACGGGGGTTCTGGGCCTGATTTTGGCAGTGGCCTTGACAGGGGCGGCGCAATCAGCCAATACGGGCGCCATTATCGGTACGGTGACAGATCCATCCGGCGCCGCGGTTCCGAATGCCGCGGTCGTCGTGCTGGACACAGACACCGGAATCTCTCACAGCCTCACGACGAATGACGACGGGTTCTATGCGGCTTCATCCTTGCAGCCCGGCCATTACACCATCACGATCACCAAAGCAGGATTCGCCGTGGTCACGCATAAGGACATCCTGGTTCAGGTGGGCAACCGGTTGACGGTGGATGCGTCCCTCCCGCTTGTATCGACGCAAACCAGCCTCACGGTTACCACCGCGACGCCCCTGCTCGAGACGCAAAAGACGGCGGTGGCGCAAAACGTGAGCGAGAACCTCGTCCAAGGGCTGCCCATCAACGGTCGGCGCTGGGAGGACTTCGTGCTGCTCACTCCCGCGGTCACGACGGACGGCACCAGCGGCCTCTCCAGTTTTCACGGGATCTCCGGCCTCTACAACGGGAACACGGTGGACGGCGCGAACAACACCCAGGCGTTCTTTTCCGAGGCGCGCGGGCGAGCCATCATTGTCGCCTACGTGTACAGCGCCGATTCGATCCAGGAGTTTCAGGTCAACAACAGCAACTACAGCGCAGAGTACGGACAGGCGGCTGGCGGAATCGTGAATGCTGTGACCAAGTCCGGTACGAACGAGCTGCACGGCGACCTTTTTTACAATTTGCGCTATCCGAGCCTGAACGCGTTGGACCCGGCTGCAAAGGCCAGCTTCATCTCGAATGGCCAGACGCCGACGCAGACGGTTCACCAGCAACAACAGTTCGGCGCGAGCCTGGGCACTCCAATTATCAAGGACAAGCTGTTCTTCTTCGGCACTTACGACGGATTCCGGAAGGTCAATCCGATCCTTTACTTCACCACCGCGCCGTCGATTAGCGCGCTGGGCTGTCCCACGGCGGTTACTTCGACTCAGTGCACCGAAGCCAGGACTTTCATCACAACCGATCTCCTGGGCGCTTTTCCCCGGGATCTGAAACAGAACATCGCGTTCGGCAAGCTCGATTACCAGCTCACTCCAGCTAACCACTTGAGCGCCGTCCTCAACATCCAGGACTGGGATGAACCGGATGGCTACAACACCTCGCCTACGGTATCGAATGCCGGCGTAACCGTTAACGGTTTCGGCGCTACGCACGAGCGATTCTTCATCGGCAACTGGACTTCGACGCTCGGCGGCAATAAGGTCAACGATCTCCGCTTTCAATGGGGTAAGGACTATGAATACGACCTGGCAAATGCCAGCGGCCCCTTCGTGTCCTTGTCGAGCATCACGACTTACGGCGAGACGTCGGCCTTGCCGCGCCCGGCTTTTCCGGACGAGCATCGGTATCAGATGTCCGACGATTTCACGATCCAGAAGGGCGAGCACAGCGTGAAATTCGGCGTCGACGTGAACCTGGTTCACGAGTTGCTGGTGAATCTCTTCCAGGGCGATGGAAACTATAGCTACAGCAGTTCAACTTCTGTGGCAGGTTGCCCCGCGCCCTCTGGAGGGAATTCGGCCACACTTCAGAATGAATTTTGCGGCTGGACTGCGGATTTGTTTAACGTCAACCTTGGCGATGGCTTGACCGGGCAACACTATACTAGCTTCACCCAAGTGGAGGATCCGATCACGCACGTGGGAGCGGATGACTTCTATGACGACGACTTCGGAGCCTACGCTGAGGACACCTGGAAGGCGCGCCCGAATCTGACGCTCACGCTGGGCGTGCGGTACGACATCCAGCGCGTTCCGCCTCCTCCCCACCCGAACAATACTGCCAACGATCCGGGCGCCACTCCGCTGCAGATCCTGGATACTTCGACGCTGAACATTGACAAGGGAGAATTTGCTCCGCGGATCGGCGTATCGTGGAAATTCTACAAAGACACGGTGCTCCGATTTGGATACGGGATCTTCTATGCGAAGACGTCCAACAGCACCTACTACGCGTTGCGCGTGGAAAACGGGATCTACCAGCAGACGTTCTCCGGCTGCACGCCAACGAACTCGAACCCGACCCTCAAGGGCTGCGCGCCGATCTTTCCAGACGTCTACTTTGTCCCGCCGGGACCGGCGCTTGCGGCGCCCTTTACCGGCGCCGTCACGCCAATCTCAGTCTGCACGACGACGAGCGCACCCGGGGCCACTCCAACCTGCCCAACCCTCCCCGACGGGAATCTTCCGAGCGCATCGCAGGCGATCCATGGGATGGACCCGAGTTTTGTCAACCCGAGAGCCCACGAAGCGGAACTGAGCCTGGAGCACCAATTGCCGGGGAACATCGCCGTCTCGGCCACCTATCTGCTCACTCGCGGCCTTCACATTCCCTCGAGCTATGATGCCAACGTCGCGCCGAGCACAACGACCAAGAGCTACGACGTGCTGGCAGGATCTACGGGGACCCCAGCAACCTTGCTGACTACTACCGTGCCGTTTTACACGGCCCGCCAAGTGGGGAACACAACGACGGGCATCATCCTCAATCAATACAGCGTCGTCTCGTCCTGGTACAACGGGCTGGTATTGACGATCCGCAAACCGGTGAGCCACAGCTTTGAGTTGCTTGCCAACTACACCTATAGCAAGGCGCTGGACGATGGCGAGACCGCGGGGTCGAATGGAACCTTCTTCGGAACCGACGGGGTGACCGATCCCTACAACCTCCACACAGACTACTCCTATTCCGATCTCGACCAGCGGCACCGCTTTGTGGGAAGCGTCAATTGGACTCCGAACTACGCCCAAGGCATGTCTAGTATGTTTGCGCGCCAGATCCTGGACGGGTGGGTTGTGGGTGGTATTGTCACGGCCGCCTCTGGCCTCCCTTACAGTTCCACGATCGGCACGTCGGTCTTCGGCAACGGCGGAATCGACGGCGGGATGACGGGCGCCGTGGTGAGCACCAACGCCAGCGCGACCGGCGGACGAGCCACATGGCTGCCGCGCAACTCCTACAACTTGCCTACATTCGCCAACGTGGACTTCCGCTTGGAGCGGGATTTCTCGATCCACGAACGCTATCGGCTCGACTTCCGCGCCGAGGCGTTCAACTTGTTCAACAGCCGAATTCTTCAAGGCGTGAACACAGAGGGATATACGTATTCCGCCAACACGGCAACGTCGACCATTTGCCCGTCATCGGCACATACGAATGGTTGCATGGTTCCTTTTTCAAATTTCCAGGTGCCTTCGACAACCTCAGGCGTGCTATATGGCGCGCGGCAACTGCAGGTGGGATTCCGGTTTGAGTTCTAAGGTGCACACCGCCTTGTGAACAGCCTGGAATCAATACGATAAACTAGTCAACTGACACAGCACAGCGAGCGAGGGGCGGCGCCTGAGAAATCAAGGGCCGCCCCTTCTGTTTTCTTCGATCTATCTCGTGAAGACATGGGGCCTGAGAGCGCCCGCTCCGGCGGAGTGACACCCGGCGAGCGAATAGAATCAGCGAAGACGGGCGGAAACAAATCGGCCGTCCCGACGAATCAGGACGGCCGAGGAAGTTGAGGAAGCAGGTCGGGTTTAAGGTTGCTTATCCGTGGCGGGCGCTGCAGGCGCTGCGTCGGGTTGGGAGGAAGCGGAAATAGCGCCCGGCGTTTGTGCATTGCTCACGGGTTCGCGCGTCAGGTAGAGAACGAACGGAGTGACTTCGAAAGGCATCTTCTCCCGCTCAGCCACAGTGCCCGTGGGCTTGCTCTTGAGCATCTGCAATTGATCGTTCCAGGGGTCCATTTTGATCCGGCCGCCCAAGGGCAAAGCCACGATTTGGTTTTGATTGTTCGGCGCGGGCTGTGCGCCAGCAGGCGCAGGAGCCGGAGTTGCGCTGGCCTGCACGGCGACTCCGGTCGAAACGCGGTCGCCCAGGTTCGGGCTGATCAAGTTCGGGATTTCCTTCTGACGCTGGGCAAGCGCCTGAAGGAAGAGTTGTGCAGCGGCCAATGGGATCTTTGTTTGCTGAGAGTAATTCCGCAGAAGTTCCTCGGCCTTGGCGCTTGCGGTGACCTCTTCCTCTTTTGTGCGAGCAAAGCCGAAGTGCCTAAAGGTGTCCTTCTCGTTGAACAGCAAACTATCGAAGAACGCAAACTGCGTGTCGACGCGGTGTGCGAGCACAACGTGCCCCACTTCGTGAGCGAGAATCGCAGCGAGGCTCCCCTCGTCGGGTAGTACATCAATAAGGCCGCGGCTCAAGACAATCGTGTGGCCGATCGTGAACGATTCCAGGGTCGAGGTGAGCAAAACGCGGCATCGGATTTCGGGCTCGATGTCGAGATTGTTGGTCACTTCGAGGTTGTTCACCTCAGTGTCGAGAGTCTTGTCCACCTCTCCCGGCGGCGCGAGCAGCCCGAGCCGCTCGAGCCGATCCACGATATTGTCTTCCGCTTGGCGGTCCCAGGAGCGCTGCGCCTGCACGGGCGAAAGATCGTTCGTAGCCTGCGACTGGTCCTGAACGGGCGTGGGCGCCTCCACAAGAATCCGGCTCAACTCTTGTTCTTGCTGTGAGTGGCCGAGGTTGTAGCCCCAGAGACGGGTCTGTGCTTTGAACTGCGCAGTCCGGCCGATCGCAAAGTGCAGGTTCTCTTCTTCGCTGTAAATGAATGCCGGCAGCCACAGACCTGGCCCCGTGTTCACGCGCCAACTGTCGAAGTGGAAATAGTAGTCACCGCTCCCGCTCCCGTTGTAGCCGCCGTTGAACCGGACGATGTGAAAGTCCTGGTCCTCCACCCAAATTCTCCCCACGAAGCGACCCCTGCCGGCCTTCTGACTGGGCGTGACATCAAAAACCAGGCAACGGACCTCGCCGAGGAATTCGCGGCGCACGTAGTCGAAACTGTAGTGCTCACGATCGAGCCCCGCATTGTCCAGGTAGATCATTTGGAGGAAGCCGCGCGGATCGAAGTCCAGGTTGGTGGGAGAGAATTGAGCCAGCCCGCCGAACAGCTTGCGCTTCGTGCCTTCATCCGTGATCTGCTCCAATTCCACGCCCTTGGATAGAACCGCGCGCCCCAAGAAATACTTGTCACCGGCCGGCACTGCGCCCAGATCCTTGTCGGCCCGCATCAGTTGGATGTAGGTCTCGACCAAGGGAGTGTACTTTTTCAACGACGCCATTTCCTGATTCTCTTGAGAGATGATGCGGTCGACGACCTGAGTCAAGGTCGTGGGCTGGTCCGCCGCCCGCAGGGGGACAACGCCCAGAGCCAATACGATCAAAATCACTCGCAGCGTGCGCATGGTTCCTCCAAGCTCCTTCTAGTTCGCAATCTGAAAAACAATATGTACCGTAGCTGGGAAATCCACTGGATGGCCGTTGCTGATGGCCGGCTTGAATTGGATCTGCTCGGCTGCGCGCATCGCGGCTTGGTCCAGACCGTGACCCAGCCCGCGGATCACCCGGTTTATGCGCACCGGGCCCGAGGCAGGGAAGACCACATCGAGCAGAACTTCACCTTCCAGGCCCAACTTCCGCGCCTCATCGGTGTAGACGGGATTGGGCTTAGCCAAAATCACCACTGGTTGAACGTCCGCCTCAGCTTCCGTCTGCTTGGGTTTCGGCGTATCGGCCTGCGTCACGCTCTCGTTCGCAAAGCCGCCGGACTGCACGGAGCCGTGGTGTGCGCCACTTCCAGCAGGAGGGGGATTCGCCGTTCCGTTGCCGAAGCCCGTGCTCGCCACTGTCCCGCGCAAGCCATTCGCGCCGCCAGTGCCGTTTCCATAGCCCGGCCCGGGCGGAAGCGCAGGAGATCCGAACGCGTTGATGTTGACGCCGCGGGTGATAGGGCCACCGTGGCTCACCACGCCGTTCGGGTCGCCGAACCCGCCGGTTTGCACTTTATCGACCGCGACGTTATGAAGCGTCGCCGGGGCGGCGCTTCCGGTACTCAAGGTCCCCGTCTTCACGGGCTCGCGAGGGCGCGCGGGCTGGTTATCCGGAGCTGCCACGGGATCGACGGCGGGCGCAAACGCAACGTTCACTGTTGGTGTCACGGCCGTACGCGCCGGCTTGGGTCTCGGCGCTTCAAGCCGCGGCGCAACCAACCTTGCAATCTTGGGCTGTTCGACTGGTTGCTCGACGGGCGGCAGGGGTTCCACGCGCTGCTTTACCACCTGTGGTTTCGGAGGAAGCGGCACGTCCGTGTCCGGCGTGGTCACTGGAATCACTTCGTACAACATCTTGGGGACGAGCTGTTCAGGAAACAGCACCGGCATCGCCACCAGGAAAGCAGCGATCATCAGCTGCGTGAACAAACTCGCACTCATTGCGCTCCAGCGGAGGTTGCCAGTCGGCAGCAAGGACAGCCGGGCAGGAACTTGCTTCTTCCCAACCATTTGCTTCCAGGCGTCCTTCTGAGAAGGGGGCACCGGCGGAGTGAAGCGATTGGGAAGACTCGTTTGCCTTGTATTTGTAAAGAGAAAAGTAGTGCTCATTATTCTGGTCGCCTAGTGAAGAGTCCGCGCTAAAGTAAAGTGCGGTTGCTTCTCCCTTCCATTCTGATACCTGGGCTAGGTGAGGGCTGCCCTGTACAGTACGAGCGTACTGGGCCGGATTGGGTCGCCGAATAGGACTTTTGTACTACTGTCGCCTAAGTGCCAACTGAACTTGGCGGGGACGGGGAGTCGGTTGACGTCGACGATGAAAAATCGGTTTGGCGTTGCGCGTCGCATGACTTCGTAGTTGGATGCTGCATTCTTGGTCAAAACTCACTTCTGAACCAAGATTATCATGAAAGTCCTTCTTAGCCTACAACCCGCAACAGGGACGAGGAGTTGTGGTACTGGTACTCTATCGACGCCGAAAGTACGGACCTCCGCTCCTTAGATGGATGTTTTTCCGCACCGGATTCAAGATATGGTCCAAAATGACACGCGATTCGTTGCAGTCTCATTTCCCGTCCGACGTTTTCCTCGGTGCTGCCCTGGCATATCCCATAGCGCGTTTCGTGGTGCTTCAAGGACAATAGCGCCCTCGGATCTGGTTTTGCACTTTCGGCCCTTCTCCATTAGACTGCGCGATGGCCCTCCGGAAATTCAGGCCATTGACAAGCGCTTTGACACCCGCGGGATGATCGAACTTACGAATCTTTCCAAGAACTACGGCGACGGCGCGTGCGTCCGGGCGCTCAGCAACGTCAATTTGCGCGTGGAGCGCGGCGAGCGAATTGCCGTGATGGGCCCCTCGGGTTCGGGGAAATCAACACTACTCAACTTGGTTTGCGGGTTGGATCAGCCCACCTCCGGTTCCGTCAAGATCGACGGTCTGGAGCTCTCGGCCATGGGCGACGACGCCAGAACGCGGATGCGCCGCGAGAAGATTGGGATGATCTTCCAAACGTTTAATCTATTGTCCACCCTGACGGCCCTGGAGAATGTGGCCTTGCCGCTTCGCTTGCAGGGATTGCGGCGCCGCGAGACCGATCAGCGCGCCTCGGCTATGCTCGAGCGAGTCGGCTTAAAGGATCGCGCGCAGCACCGACCCGACGCGCTCTCCGGCGGCGAGCGCCAGCGCGTCGCCATCGCGAGGGCGCTTATCTTTACTCCGCCCTTGCTCCTTGCCGACGAGCCTACCGGCAATCTGGATTCGACCACCGGGGAGGAAATTCTCCACCTGCTCGATGGTCTGCATCGGGAATACAACTGCACGATTCTTCTGGTCACGCACAATGTCCTCGCTGCCCACCATTGCGATCGCGTCGTGACCCTCCGCGACGGCAAAGTCGTTCAAGAAGTGCGATCAACCCCGGCTTCTGACGGAAGACGTTGATGCTTCGCGCTCTCTTGCTGATTAGTCTGAGGGAGTGGCGCGTGCACCGGCTTCGCGTGGCTCTCACGACGATGGGCATTGTGCTTGGAGTTGCCGTCTTCTTCGCGGTCCACACCGCCAACGCCTCCTTGCTCAACTCGCTCGCATGGACCGTAGAGCGAATGGCCGGCAAGTCCACCCTGGAGGTGACCGCGGGTGAGGCGGGGTTTCCCGAGCAGGTCCTGGATACCGTTCGCTCGACGCCGGGAGTCCAGCTTGCGGAGCCCGTGATCGAAGTGATCGCGCAAACTTCGTTTGCCGATGAAGGAAGCCTTCTCGTACTCGGCGTGGACACGACTGGCGATCAAGCTCTGCGCGACTACGAATTCGATCGCACACAGACCGAGATAGCGGACCCGCTGGTCTATCTGGCGCAGCCGAATTCCCTGCTGGTTTCGCGAGCGTTCGCGGCGCGCCACTCGCTCCAGATCGGTGACACGTTCGATCTTTTCACGTCGCGGGGACGGCAAACCTTCACGGTCCAGGGCTGGTTCAAACCGGTCGGTATCGGCGAGGTATTCGGCGGCAACATCGCGGTCATGGACGTTTACTCGGCGCAAGTTGTCTTCAACCGCGGCCGCAACTTCGATCGCATCGACCTGGTGAATTCGCCGGATGTTCCCGTCGAAACGCTGCAGCAGCGATTGCGCGCGCGACTCCCCTCGGGCGTCCAGGTCGAACGCCCCGAAGTGCGCGGGCAGGCGCTGGAGAACACCGTCACGGCGATGCGTCTCGGAATGCTCATCACGAGTTTCGTCGCCATGCTGGTCGGCGTGTACATCATCTTCAACTCATTCACGATTGCGGTGAATCAACGGTGGCAACAGATCGGCATCTTGCGCGCCGCCGGCGTCGAGCGCAGGAATATTCGCTGGATGTTTCTCAGCGAAGCGTTTTGCATGGGCGTGATGGGTTCGGTGATTGGGATCGTCGCGGGGTACTACCTCGCAGCCGTGGCCGAAAAGCTCATGGGGACTATAGCCGCGGCGGTTTACGGGATGGTTTCCTCGCCTGCCCGCTCCCCGTTGAGTGCCGAACTTTATCTGGCTTCGCTTGCCCTCGGAATCGCGGCCTCTCTGTTCGGCGCGTGGTTTCCGTCCCGCGCGGCGTCGCGATTGGATCCTGCCCTGTCGCTGCACAACATTGAGACCCGCGCCCGCGAAGGGGTCCTGGGCTGGGGCCGTGTGGGGACAGGCATCCTCATGATTCTTGTCAGCCTTCTTCTGATTCGCTGGTCATCTCCGCGCTACGGCACGGTGGCTCCGTTCTTCTACGCCGCGCTCCTGCTGGTCGGATTGACTCTCGTCTTGCCCAAGGTCGTTCAGTGGTCCGCTCGAGCCCTGCGCCCCGCGATGAATTACCTGGGCCATTCGGAAGGCGGCCTTGCCGTCGATTCCATGATTCAGGCGCCACGCCGCACGTCGGCCACGGTGGGAGCGCTGATGATCGGCTTGATGTTCGTATTCTCGACGGGCGCGTACATCCAGAGCTATCGGCGCATCATCGATCGCTGGACGAGTCAGATGATCAATTCGGATCTGTTCGTCGCAGCTTCGGTGCTCTTGCGCTCGCCTTCCTACCACTTCAGCGAGGATCTGGGGGAACGCATCGCCGCAATTCCCGGGGTGAGCCGGGTCGAGAACGTGCGATTCACCTCGGTGGCTTACCGGAACGACAGCGCGGCCGTGATCGCGATGGAAATGGACGGTTTCCTATCCCGTTCGCGGGACGCAATCGATGGTTCGGACACGCGCACGCTCGACCGGGAACTGCCGAGCGGAGAAGGCTTTCTCGTGTCGCGCAATTTCGCCAACCGCTGGGGGCTCGGCGTCGGCGACCACGTGCATCTCGACACCCCCGCCGGCCCGCTCGACCGGCCGATTCTCGGCATCGTGGACGATTACCGCTCCGAGAAAGGCACGATCTTCATGGATCGCGCGCTCTATAAGAAATATTGGAACGACAGCGCCGTGGATTTTGTGGACGTCAATTTGCACCCGGGGGCGGACCCCGCCGCCGTGAAGCTCGCGATCGAAAAGATTACGACGGGATCGCTGCACGCATTCGTGTACACGAATGCCGAATTCAAGTCGTGGATCTCGAGCCTTGTGGACCAATTTTTCGCGCTGAACTACATGCAATTGGTCGTTGCGATTCTGGTCGCCGTGCTGGGCATCGTGAACACGCTGGTCATTTCCATCTCGGATCGCCGGCGCGAGATCGGGATTATCCGCGCGATCGGCGGCCTGCGCTCCCAGATTCGCAAACTCGTCTTACTGGAAGCCCTCGCCATTTCCCTTGTGGGAGTTTTCATCGGGGCCATTGCCGGCGCGCTGAATACGTTTTTCATGTCGCACACCGTTTCGGTCATGCTCGCGGGCTACGCAATTCCGTTCAATTTTCCCTGGCTCCTGATTCTGCTTTCGCTGCCCGCGGTCGCGGCGGCGGCCCTGCTGGCCGGATGGTTCCCCGCGCGCCGCGCGGCCCGCGCGGAAGTAATCGAGGCAATCGGTTATGAGTAACTTTTCCGCGCACCCGCGTCGCAAACACTTGTGGCGGGGCTGCGCGAAAGCTATTCTCCTGCTCGTGCCTGCGCTGGCATTCACGCCTCTGCCCTTCGCGCAAACGCAGGGTCTGCCGGCGCAGTCAGACCCAAGAACGATCATGGCCGGCGTCTACGATCAGGACACCAGCCACGATCGCACCCTGCGCGCCACCCTGGACGTCTTCGACAAAACGGGACAGTCGCGCCGCAAGAAATTCGTGCTGTTGCGGGTGGGCACCCTCGGCGACAGCAAGACCTTGGTACGCTTCACCGACCCCGCCGAGATTCGCGGTGTGACGCTGCTCTCGATCAATCAACGCGGCGTCATCGATCGCCAGTTCATTTACATCCCGGCCCAGCAGCGCGTGCGCACGGTTTCGCCGCGCGAACGTTCCGAGCGGTTCGTCGGCAGCGATTTCACCTTTGAAGATATTGCCGAGCCGGTGCTCGACGATTTCACATACCGGCTGTTGGCCGCCTCGGACGAGATGGAGGGCCACAAGACCTTCAAGATTCAGGCGGAGCCCGTGGATTCCACCCGCTCGCAGTACAAGTTCGTCTACTACTGGGTGGCCCAGGACGTGCCCGTGATCTTGCACGAACAGATGTACGACCAGGACGGCCATCTGGTCCGCACGCTGCACGCAAGCGGCCTGCGGAAAGTCTCCGGGATCTGGGGCGCTCGCCACGTCGAAGTCCAGACCGTGTCCGACGGGACGCGCACCGTCTTCACGATTGACGAGGCGCGCTTCAACACGGGCCTGAGCGAAAGCCTCTTCTCGCCCGATAGCCTCGGAACCCCGAAGTTCTGAGGATCGAGGTCAGGCGCCGGGCTACGGCGCGCCGGACGGGTGGCCCGGACGTGAAGTGAGGAGACGAATCTGGGTGCCCCACACGTCGGGTTTACGTGTGGGGCCTTTTCCCACGTTATTCCCAGTTTTTCGCAATCCGACGGGATCGATGCGGATCAATCCGGTTTCGCCCTTGGCATAGAACGACCAACTGCTCCACGGCCAATCCTTCGGATGCTTGACTAATTTTCTCGTGACGGGGTTGGCATGCATGTAGTCGAGCTTCTCGCGAATCTTCTTTTCGCTCCAGACGTTGAAGTCATAGAACCTGGGCTGCCAGAAGCGCGGTAGATTCCGCTCGCCACTCGTAAATGCGAAGGCGGGTGCCCCAGACGCTGATTTTGCGCCTGGGGTCGTTCTCCCGATGTAGCTCACCTCTTCACGTGTGGGGCTTTCGTCCTGGTTCCTGCTTCTCCGGAGGTCCCGCGAGACGCGCTGCTTCAACACTTTCAGAACAACCGATGGCGTGCCCTTGGCGGGCTCGCTGATGAGCAGATGCACGTGATTCGGCATGACGACGTATCCGACCAGCAAGAATTTGTAGCGTTCGCGAATCTTGTCGAGGACGTGCACAAAGTGGTTTCGCGCCCGAATTGTGTTGAGCAGCGGCAAACGGCGATAGCAACTGAATGTGAGGAAATGCAGATGGCCGCGTCCGTAGTAGCGCTTCAATCCTTTGGGCATGAGAAAAACCCCCACGCGTAAAACCGACGCGTGGGGCACCCTCGTCTCGATGCGTTGCAGTGTATTGCAACAGTGGTATCCTCTCCTCGATGGTCGCAGTCAAGTGGAAAGAGCAAACGGACGTGCGGGCCACCCGCCACATGCCAAGAGAGCCTAAAGGACTTCAATCAGCACTGACATCATCACGAAAATGGGGATTCTTCGGGTTCGCGTTATTGCTTTGTCTTAATGGAGTACTGTTGTCCCAAAGCGTAACGCCTAAGGAACCGCAATGCTTCAGCATTCATGTGCGCCTCAATGGGAAGCCAGTCGATGATCCTCAAGCCGTTACTCTGAAGACCAAACAGGGTGAGAGTACGGTGTCTCTGGAGCAAGGCTGCTTCAAAGTGCCGCCTGTCCTGCTCACAGAGAAAACACTTGGTGTCTCTTTCACGCTGCCGGGTAATAAGATCTACATCCCGGTGGTTGCAACCGGGTTTTTCAGTGGGGCTTGGGATGTCGAACTCGAAGACAAGAAGTTCGACGATGGGGTCCTTCCAAAACATGCCCGTGCCAGAGAAGCGTGTGTTGTTGTCTTCCATACAGGAGACGAACCTGAAAGGGGACTTGCGGTCATGCCATGTCGCACACCGCTCCGTGATATCCCAACCAAGGGGGACAGCCATACCGGCGCGTGGCACTGCCTTTGACGTGAGGTGAGGGTGGCTCTCGATGAGAACGAAGGCGCTGTCAAGGCACAGTTTTCCCGTGCAGTGTTTTTCGCACCGCGTCGTTGCCAGAGGGGGAGGACAAAGAACTCTGGAAATCTCACGGTGAATCACTTCTCGGTGGAATCGCTGCGCTAACCAAACCTTTTTGCCCGCAGCGGGCCTGCCCGCCGTGACGGGGAAAGGGCGTGGCTCTCGGCGGCGGAATCTCCTCCTTGGCGCGTGCCGACACCTCCTTTTGGAACGGAAAGATTGCCCTGGCTTTTGCGGCGGGTGTGTGCTATTCTGTTCCTGCGTTTGTTGCTCTTGTAAAACCTTTTAGATTCGTTGAAAGGGCTGCAAGTTCACACTTGCGGCCCTTTTTTTCGGCTGGAGGCTGTTCGAGTAGCACCAAATAGCTCAAAAAGAAAAGAGAAAAGTTGTGAGTAAAGAACAAGGAATCGTGAAGTGGTTTAATGCCAGTAAGGGCTTTGGGTTCATCCAGCGCCAGTCCGGCGAAGACGTTTTCGTTCACTTTTCCGCCATTCAGGCGGAAGGGTACAAGTCGCTGAACGAAGGCCAGGCGGTTGAATTCGAGGTGACCACCGGGCCCAAGGGTCTGCAGGCATCGAACGTCTCCAGTCTGTAGTTCTCGCTGTAGTTTCCGAGGGCGGGCCAGCCGAAATGCTGGTCCGCCCTTTTTCTTACGAGGCCGGATTGCCGAAGGAAGAATGGGGACATGCCAAGATCGGGACGATGGCAGAGGCCGTTGTGGTACCGACTGCTTGTAGCCGCCGTCCTTTCCCTGGATGTACCAGATGAGGCCGCCCGGGTCGGTGATTGTACCTTGGCCAAGGGTGAGGATGTCCGACCGTTGCAGCGGCGCCGATTGCTCAGACCAATGCATCGCGCATGATCCAGTCTAGTTACGGATCAGTCGCGGCCGGGTTGCGGGCGCGAATCGCACATTACGGATCGTGCGCATTCCTTCCGGCCTCGGCCGCTCAGCTCAGAATCGCTTTGACACTAGAGGCCACGATGACATACAAGACACCGCGTGTCGCATAACAAATCCACAAATCTCCCGTCATTGTTCCTGGTTCTGCTCGCGGCCTGCGTTCTTTGCACAACCGTGGCGGCAACCGTGATCGGTACGAACACCATTGCACTGCCGGTGACGCTCGATCGCATCGCGACCCTGCCCTCGGACCAGCAGAAGGCCTGGCGCAAATATCTGGAGCGCTCCGAAAAGCAGAAGAAGGTCGACCAGGCAACCTGGCACAAAGAAATGAAAGCGGCCAATGTAACCGAGCCGAAGCAAGCGCCCCGGGGCCCGAACGCATTTGACCTGCCGATGAACAAGACCGCCGACTGGTACGCCAGCGCCGACGCGGTGCGTATCGCAACAAATGTTGTCAGCTACCAAGTCCCTGACGGTGGCTGGAGCAAGAATATCGCGATGGCCGCCCGCCCGCGCCATCCCGGCAATCGCTACGACACCGATAACCTGAACCGGTATCCCGACCCAGCCGATTTCGACAAGCCGGTGGATGAGCATTGGCATTACCTCGCCACGCTGGACAATGATGCGACGACGACGCAGATCATCTTCCTGGCGCGTGTTACCTCCGCGCTCCTGGCGGCGCATCGCTCGGCGGATGCGGAGCCTTTCCGCGCGGCGGTTCTGCGCGGAGTGGAATACCTTCTTTCCTCGCAGTATCCCAACGGCGGATGGCCGCAGGTCTGGCCGCTGGAGGGCGGCTATCACGACGCCATCACCATCAACGACGATGCCATGCTGCACGCCATAGAGGTGCTGCACGATGCAGGCGCAGGCGAAGCAACGGGCGATTACAGTTACTTGCCCGCGGCCCTGCGCCACCGCGCCGCGGCCGCCGCCGATCGCGGCATCGAATGCCTGTTGCGTTTGCAGGTTGAGGAGAACGGAAAGCGTACTGCGTGGGCGCAGCAATATGACGCGCTGACGCTGGCGCCCACATCGGCGCGCAACTATGAGATGCCCGCACTCAGCAGCGGCGAGAGCGTCACCATCGTGGAGTTCTTCATGCATCTGGCGCAGCCCACGCCGGAGGAAATCGCCTCCGTCCGTGCGGCCGCGGCCTGGTTCACAGCGACGGAGATCTATGGCGTCAGATATGGCAGCGGTGACTTTCGCACCGACCGCATCAACCCGGACGGGCGCCGTCTAGTCGCTGCGCCGGGTGCCGGACCCATCTGGTCCCGCTACTATCAGATCGGCACGGACAAGCCCATCTTTGGCGACCGCGACAAGACGATCCACGATGATGTGAATGAGTTGAGCCACGAGCGGCGCAACGGGTACTCCTGGTACAACTCTGCTGGCGTTGCCATGCTCGAGGAGTACAAGACTTGGGCGGAGAGTCATCCCGAATTGCACTCCCCGGCGCATCCAGAGGCGCACTAAGAACGCGTGTTGGTCGACGCCGATTCCAAATCGTTCGGCGAGCCATTGCAGACTTTTTTCGGTCGAGTGAATGCGTCCCTCGTCCCTCCAGTTGCGCCTCTTCCACGGCGGCGAACATATCTTTGAAGAGCAGACCGGGCCGGCATCCGGCAAGGATCAGATCACTCGCCTCTCACTAGCAGCGCCGACCGCACAGCCTCCGGCGGGGCGTACTCAAACTGCGAATGCGCATTGAAACGCTCAACTCCCGCGCCACACTCAACCGGGGAAGCCGTAGCAGAATGGGCCCGTGGAGAGTCTTCACGCGTGGTTGTAGGGCACATGGGACGCCGCCGTCTGGGAGGGCGCCCGTCTGGCCTGTTGTATCGCAAGGCAAAATAAACAGGGGGTGTCCCATTAGCCCGGGGATAGGCGGAGGCGTTTTGACATCAAGCATAAGGCCCGGTAGCGTCTCATAATACGGAACATCCAATCAGGTTGAAAATTTCTGTTGCGGCCGGACCCGACTTGTGGCAGGCTCCGCTCCATCGGGGTGTTAATTCGAGTTTCGCGTACTCTAAATTCTTAACGGTGAATTCACTGTTAGCTTGGCTCTTCTGTCGTTTGAAACGATGCTGCATGCGTGCTAGATGGGGTGGGGGTGTAGGTTTCCCAAAAAGGAGTGATTTCATGCGCTACGTTGCGCTGTGTCTTGCATTGCTGTTCTCTGCGTGTATGGTATTCGCCCAAACCGGTGGAACCGGTTCCATCCAAGGTACGGTCACTGATCCCTCCGGAGCTATTGTGCCCGGTGCTTCAATCACTGCCACCAATATCGCAACCGGAATTAAGACCGGGACCGTGACCACCGACACCGGGTTTTTTGCGATTCCGCTGCTGCTGCCCGGTACGTATACAGTTACTGTCACCGCATCCGGTTTCGAAACTCTTCAGCAGGAGCATGTGATTGTGGATGCCCTTGCGACGGTGACGCTAAATCCGAAGTTGAAGATCGGAGCAACCAGCGAATCCATCACCGTCGGGAGCCAGCCGACGATGCTGCAGGCGGACGACGTTAAGCTTGGGGCCTCGATGGAGAATAACGTCTACGACTCCCTCCCCCTCGCGATGACGAACAGCCAAGCCAGGGACCCTGCGTTTTTCGCTAGCCTCACCCCTGGCGTCACTGCCACCAGCTTCCAACCGACAGGGACTGATCTCAACTCCTTCAACGGCGGCCAGCAGTTTCAGAACGAGATCTACATCGAAGGCCTTGCGATCACCAGCGCCGGTACCGGGGGCGATACGCGCAACGTGTCTTTCGGAATGTCGGTGGAGGCGATCGAACAGTTTCAGGTGGCCACCACCGGCTCCGAGGCCATGTACGAAGGACAGGGCGTGGAGAATTACATCGTGAAGTCGGGAACCAACAAGTTCCATGGCGGCGTTTTCGAATACTTCCGGAACACCATTTTCGACGCCAAGGGCTTCTTCAATGCGACCACGCCCGTCGAGCATCAGAATGAATTCGGCGGCACCCTCGGCGGACCCATTATAAAGGACAAGCTGTTTTTCTTTGGCAGCTATGATGGTTACCGCTTTCAGAGCGGGGAGCCTCTGGTATACCAGACGATACCCACGCCTGCCATGCAGAGCGGCGATTTCAGCGCGCTTCCGACGGGCGATAACATCTACAACAACGTCTGCACCGGGGGCACTTGCGTCAGCACGCAGTTCCAGTGTCCATCGACCAGCACGAATGCCGCGAACGCCGGGAAATTCAATATCATCCCAGGCTCACCGGCTTGTCCCGTCACTGGGCTCGCCGACCCTCTCTCCAAGGTTTCGCAGTCCTTCCAGTCCTATCTTCCCACTCCGACGAACAGCAACATTTCTAGTAATTACCTGGCTGGGCTGGGATTGCTGCAGGCGATCAGTCAGGACACCACCACGGACAAGGTGGACTACAATTTGTCGAATAAAAACCGCTTCTTCCTAGTGTACAGTTTTGGCCGGTACCTCCAGCCCACCACCGGCAGCCTGACGACCATCACCACCTCCGAGCTGCCCTTGCCTTATCTGCAAGCGAGGACTGTTGAGGAGCATGTAACAACGATTAACGCGCATGAAACCTACACGATCAGCCCGACTTTGGTGAGCGACTTCGGCTACCAATTCAGCCGTCTGTTGGTACCCGAAGTGAACGACACGTACACCGGCAATTACCCGACAAAGGCAGGGCTCACTGGTCTGCCGCCTGGAATCGCAAGTGAGGCCTTCCCGGGCGTAACTTTCAGCGGCGGCCAGGAACTTCCGATCAGTTGGGATGGAACGAACGCGAACGCATCCACCGAGGCACAGAACACGTATACCGCGCAGGAAAACGTGATGTGGATCAAAAACAGGAACCGTTTCACGTTCGGCTTCCAGTGGCAGGCGCTCGAAGACAATGACAATAACCCGCTGACAGGCTCGCTGGCCACTTTCACCTTCAATAGCAACGAGACCTCCCTGGTCACCGGCGGAACGCCATCATCCACTCAGGGCAACGCGTACGCGAGTTTTCTGCTGGGACTCGTGGACAGCAGCAGCATCACCGAGGATTCGTTTGCTGAATCCGGTGGACGTTACAAGGATTACGCGCCGTACGTTCAAGACGATATCAAGGTCAACGAACGCCTGACGGTGAACTTGGGTCTCCGCTGGGACATCTGGGGCCCCTACTATGAAACTGAGAACCGCGAGTCCTGGTTCAATCCCAATATTGCCAATCCAGTGGCAGGCGGCATCCTGGGGGCGTTGCAGTTTGCGGGGAGCGGCACCGACAGTTGCAATTGCTCCACCATGGTGCATACGGATTACAAGAATTTAGGACCTCGCATTGGGATCGCGTATCGCATAGGCGATAAGACTGTTATTCGAGCCTCCTACAGTATCTTCTTCGCGCACGCCGGCGGGATTGGCGGGCGCACCGATGGACGCCAGGGGTTAGGCTTCCTTGGCTATACATATAGCAACTCCGCAAGCGGCGCGTCGGGAGCGCCCGCGTATAACTGGACTTCTGGCATCCCCGGCGGCTCGCTCACCCCGCCATTCATCAATCCAAGTTACGGCACCGGCGCCATCTGCGGCGGGCCGGCCTCGGGGTCCGTGAATGCTGGCTGCACTGTTGCAGCACCCGGAGCTGCGGCGATTGGCTCGCAATCCACCACCTCGGTGGCCCTCAATTACCCCGACCCGATACTCGACGGCATCCCGCCGTCTTACCAAAACATTACATTTAACATTCAACATTCGTTTACGCCGAACATGACGCTGAGCATCTCCTATGCCGGCAGCCTCGCCCATCACTTGGCCGGTGCGGGTGTAGCCGGGCAATTCACGAACCAGATTCCAACGACCTATCTGCCGCTAGGCACGCTATTGTCGGCAAGCTTGAATCCCACGAATGCCGTGACGGAAGCCGCGACTTTGAGGACCGCCCTTACCACCGACGGTATCGCGATACCGGCGTGGGCGGCCGCGAGTTGCACCGTGTGCGAACCGTTCCCTTACTTCTCTTCAACCGTCGGACAGGCGCTCAAGCCGTATCCCCAGTATTTGAGCCTTTCAGATCCATGGGCGGACGTAGGGAATTCGGCGTATAACGCGCTTCAAATATCATTCAACCGGCGGATGTCGCAAGGCTTGACCTTCATGGCGAACTACACCTGGAGCAAGGAACTGGACGATTTGGCTGGCGTCCGGTATCCGGGTTTGGATGACCTGGAGCGGTCCCCGGGCACCATCGATCACCCGAGCGTGGCGCAGGCCAGTTTAGTGGATCAATTGCCCTTCGGCACTGGTCACGCCATGAACGGCGGGAATCGAGTGGTGACCTCAATCATCAGCAATTGGCAGGTCGTCGGCGTCTACACCTTCGCCAGCGGCGCGCCGTTGTCGGTCACGGCCTCATGCACCGGCTACGGCGTTATCGACGCGTCCTGCTACCCGAACCTCGTTTCAGGCTTTACCTCCGCGTGGGTGGCTGCGCCCTCTCCCGGCAGCGGAGGCTTGAATCCCGCCACAACTCACTACCTCAACGCGGCGGCCTTTACAAATCCAGCGGCCGGCACGTACGGAAACGCCCCGCGTACGGCCCCGTACCGGCTCTATGGTTACAACCTCTGGGATGTGGACCTCAGCATTCGAAGAGAGTTCCAGATTTACGAGTCGCTGAAATTTTCGATTCAAGCGGACGCATTCAACGTTCCCAACATCGTCAATTTCTCGTCTCCGAACGTTGGCACTTTCAGCTCCTCGTCCTTCGGAGAAGTTACATCTCAAGCGAACAAGCCCCGCGAGTTCCAGTTCAGCGCTAGGCTCACGTTCTAACCGAACGCGAGCCTGGAACAACCCGCGGCTCGGTAGTGGCTGTTCTCACGGGCCGGAAGAAGTAGAATCGGAACCCAGGAGCCCTGACCTAAGAGGTCAGGGCTCCTTTTTTTCTCTATCTCTCGTTTTGGCGCGCATGCCTATTAGGCCCATGCCTTCTTGCTAGACCCTTCCGAAGGCGCCGTGCTCTTCGTGATGGCAAAGCTGGGTCGGCACAAGACCAGGCACAACGAACATCAAGCCGGCCCGAATCGACCGGAACGGACACAGCAACCCTAGCAAAGACAAGGAGAAATTGGTGGACGTGGCCGGGTTCGAACCGGCGACCCCCTGCTTGCAAAGCAGGTGCTCTCCCAGCTGAGCTACACGCCCACAGCGGAGTAACTTCATTCTAAGACATTTTCCCCTTCCGTTCATCTCGCTTTACTTCCCCAAGCCTCGGAAGTGCCGCGAGAACACACCCCCGTATCGCTGGCCGATAGCGGCGGTCGATCATGCTAGAAAACTTAGCTTCGCGAACGGGGCTCTTTCCGTCTATAATTGTTGGTTTGGGAGGTATGCTGAAGTGCTGACTATCCGTTTGGCGCGTGTCGGGAAGACCAAGAAACCCTCGTACCGCGTCGTTGTCATTGATCGGCGGCGTCCTCGGGACGGCCGGTTCGTCGAGATTGTTGGAACCTACGACCCTCTCAAGAACCCCGCTGAAATCAAGCTGAACGCGGAGCGCATCCGCTACTGGCTCGGTTGCGGCGCCCAGCCCAGCGACACCGTGCGCAGCTTCCTGCACAACCAAAAACTCGCCTGACGCGTCCTATCCCTATATAGGAGTTTCAAGCTCGTCCCGCAAGCGGCGGGGCTCGTGCGCGCGAAACGCTCTTTCTGATGCTGGCAAGCTGCGGAGACTCGAATGAAAGAACTCGTTGAGGCGATTGCGAGGGCTCTGGTAGATAATCCCGATCAGGTTCAGGTAAGGGCCGTCGAGGGTGAGCAGGTGACCGTTTTGGAGTTGCGCGTTGATCCGACCGATCTCGGAAAAGTGATCGGCCGGCAAGGGCGCACGGCAAAATCCATCCGGACCATCCTGGGCGCCGCTGGAATGAAAATCAAAAAGCGGCTGACTCTCGAAATCCTCGAATAGTGTTCCCTCAGCCCTTTTCGGCCGTGACGCTGGCCCGGATCGTGCGCCCCCACGGGCGGCGAGGCGAAGTCGCAGCGGAGGTCCTTACCGACTTCCCCCAGCGAATGTCGACCCTGCGGCAGGCGTGGCTCTGCGATGCAAACGGCTCTGTGCGGCCCGCTGCGATTGCTTCCTGCAGAATCCATAATGGCCAGGCAATTTTTCATTTCGAGGGTTGCCAATCCATCTCCGATGCCGAACTGCTTCGCGGGTGCGAAGTTCAGATTCCTCTGGCCGAACGCGTTGCTCTCGCTGCGGGTCAATACTTTGTCACGGATTTGATCGGATGCGACGCCTACGAAGCCGGCGCCTCAGCGCCTCTCGGGCGCGTCCGCGACGTCCAGCCCACCGGCGAGGGCGTCTCTGGGACTCCGCTTCTGGTGGTGGAAATCCCCGTTGCGGGAGGCGGGCCCGCAGGCGAATTGTTGGTTCCGTTCGCCGCGGAGATATGCACCGCGATTGACCTCGACGCCCGCCGGATCGTGGTCTCGCTCCCCGAAGGACTCCGCGATCTGTCGTGAGGGAATCATCGGTTGAACGTATTCCTCCACACCGCGATCTTTGCCGCGCTCTAAACCGTCGCCTCCATCGAGATTGCGTTACACTTGTTCTCGATGCGATTCGACATCATTACGATTTTTCCGGACTTCTTTCGCGGCCCGCTCGATTACGGGATCGTCCGCCGCGCCCGCGAAGCAAGTCTCATCGACGTCCGCATCCACGACCTTCGCGAGTTCACGCATGACCGCCATCACACCGTGGACGATCGCCCTTTCGGCGGCGGCGAAGGGATGGTCTTCAAACCGGAGCCTATCTTTGAGGCGGTGGAATCGCTTGGAAAGGAATCGGAGCGGCCCGATGCGGTCGTGCTGCTGTCTGCGTCAGGAAAGCTGTTTCGGCAGGAAGCGGCGCGCCGCATCGCTTCTGCCAATCACGTCGTCCTGATTTGCGGCCGCTACGAAGGTGTGGATGAACGCGTCGCCGAGCACCTCGCATCCGAAGAACTCTCCATCGGCGATTTCGTTCTTTCCGGCGGCGAACTGGCCGCTGCGCTCGTGGTAGACGCCGTGACGCGGTTATTGCCGGGCGCGCTCGGGAACGAAGCTTCTTCCGTCTGCGAATCCTTTAGCGGACCGCCTGCTCCAATGGCCGCGGCGCCGCATGCACCTGCTGCCGCAGTTCTGCTCGACTACCCGCATTACACGCGTCCGGCGGAATTTCGCGGCTGGGCCGTGCCTGAGGTGCTCATCGGCGGCAATCACGAAGAAATTCGCCGGTGGCGCCGCAAGATGGCGCTGGCGAAGACACTTCGGAATCGCCCCGATCTGTTCTCTACCACAGGTCTCAGCGAGGAAGACCAGGGCCTGCTCAAGGAACTGAAGGCTGAAGCCTGAGCGCCGTTCGCTCTCCAATTCGACTTTTATTCCTGGCAAGCGCCCGCGTTGAACGACTTGCGTTCGCTCTGAAATGTTCCACGTGAAACACTCCAGGCGCATTGAGTCCCGAATGACATTCTCATTTTTTTATCCCTGGATACTGCTGTGGGCTTACCGGCGCCGTCTGGCTTTGCGCCGGGGCTTGGCGCGTCGCCTCGCCCGGCTCTTTGGCACGCGCTTCTTCGCGGGCTTCTTTCCGGCTGCCATTTCCCGGCGGCGCGCCGCGGCCCAACCGGGTTTGTTTACCTGTCGCCCTCGACCGATTCCAAGCGCATTCGGCGGCACGTTTTCCGTAATGACCGAGCCAGCAGCAACGTAGGCTCCGTCCCCGACCTTCACGGGGGCCACCAGCGCCGAGTCGCTTCCGATGAAGACGCGCCGCCCGATTGTGGTGGGGTTCTTCTTGACGCCGTCGTAATTGCAGGTGATCGTGCCCGCGCCGATGTTTGTTTCCCGCCCGATGCGCGTGTCGCCCAGGTAGGATAAGTGCATCGCCTTGACGCCCGCTTCGAGCCGGCTCTTTTTTATCTCGACGAAGTTACCAACGCGCGCGCCATCATCCAACCGCGCGCCGTCGCGTAAATGCGCGAAGGGGCCGACTATTGCGCCACGCGCCAAGTGGCTCGCCCTGACGATGGAGTGCGGCTTCACGATGACGCGATCCTCGAGAATTGCGTCGGCCAGAATGCTGCCCGTGCCCACCGTGCAACTTTTTCCAATGCGCGTTTTCCCCAGAAGTTGCACGCAGGGCTCGATGACCGTGTCCGGTCCGGCCGAGACCTCGGGATCGATCAACACGGTCTCCGGCAGCTCGATGGTCACGCCGTCGGCCATGAGAGATTCGCGTTTGCGGCGGCGAAAAATCGCGTCCACCGCCGCCAGATCGGCGCGCGTGTTGCAGCCCAGGACTTCGTCCGCATCGGTGGCCAGCACGGCCTGGACGATCTGACCGCTCTGGCGCAGCAGCGCGATCGCGTCGGTCAGATAAAGTTCCTTGTGCGCGTTTACCGGCCTCAATTGCGCGAGGCAGGGCCATAGCCGATCGAGCGTGAAGCAATACGTGCTCGAGTTGATCTCTCGAATTACGCGCTGCTCTTCATTGGCGGCGGAGTCCTCAACAATCGCCGCGACGCTGCCGTCTTCCTTGCGCACGATGCGGCCGTAACCCGACGGATCCGATATCTCCGCGGAAAGAATTGTCGCCGCCGCTCCTGACTGGCGATGGGCTTTAACCAGCGCTCCCAGAGTTTCCAGTTTCACCAGCGGCGAATCGCCCGGCACTACAAGCACGAATTTGGGGCGGCCAATCGCCCTTCGCGCCACCAGCACCGCGTGACCTGTGCCGCGCTGCGGCTCCTGCACCACCACGCGGACCCCCAGCGGCTCGATTGCCGCGCTGACTTCCTCCGCCTGATGCCCAACCACGGCCACAATTGCTCGCGGCTTCAGCGGCAGGCAAGCGCGCACGACGTGCTCGATGAGCGTGCCCCCGCCCGCGCGGTGCAGCACCTTTACAAGCGATGATTTCAGCCGCGTGCCTTTGCCTGCGGCCAGGATGACGACCACTAGATCGGGGGCGGGCATAGAGGCCTATTCTCTGTCTAATGCCACTCCATTTACAACCAAGTGACCCTTGGTGGAGTCGAATCTGGTACGTGATCAATTCGCGAACGCAACTGGCTACGGCTCCAACCCGATAGGATTGACTTCCCTCGCAGGGCTAGATAAGTTTCCAGCAAGACAGATCGTCTTCCTTGGGGGTCACATGAAGAAATGCCCGGTCTGCGCTACGGACTCGCCGGACGAGGCTGCGTACTGCCTCAGATGCGGCTCAGAATTGTCATCAGTCTCTCCTACGGCCGCGCCCGCGGTCTCCCCACCAACGGCTCCGGTTCAGCCCGCCATCGCATCCGTCATGGGACCTGCCGGCTGGCCCGTACCGCCTGGCCAGACGGCTTCGGCCGCATATGTTCCTGCCGCGGATGCACAAACGAGCGGCATGGCGATTGGCAGCTTGATTTGCGGAATTCTTTTCCTTTTCCTTCCAACGGCAATCGCTGCTGTGATTCTCGGGCACATCTCCCACTCCCAGATTCGCAAGAGCGCTGGACGATTGAAAGGCTCCGGCCTCGCAACCGTTGGACTGGTCCTGGGTTACCTCGGAATCTTGTTCATTCCAATCATCCTGATCATCGCCGCGATTGCAATCCCGAACTTGCTCCGCTCGAAGATGGCCGCGAATGAGGCTGCCGCCGTCGGCTCCCTCCGCACCCTGAACACGGCATGCCTGACCTATTCCACCGAGTATGGAGGATTCCCCCCATCACTCGACGCGCTCGGCGGCAAGGGCAATGGTGCCCATCCGTCCGCGACAGCAGCCCAATTGATTGACAGCTTCTTGCAATCTGGGCAGAAGAGCGGTTATCTATTCTTCTATTCTGCCGGTTATCCAAACGACGAAGGCGTTATCTCCTCCTTCATAGTCAACGCCGATCCAGTTTTGGCGGGCAGCACGGGCCTACGGCATTTTTTTACGGACCAGACCGGAGTGATTCGCGTGGAATCCGACCGCCCCGCAAACGCAAATAGCCCTCCGCTTGAATGATGGCATGATAAATTGATTGTGCAGAGAGTGCGCGACGCGGTTCAATCCGCCGGCTGTGTGAACTGGCTCGGAATCTCCGGGCTTTCCGAAGGGACAGCCTCGATAGCCTCGGCCGCATGCGCGTCTCCGATCGTCTCCGTCCAGAGAGACGGATCCGCGAGCAACCGGCTAACGATCTGCGTGTGAAGTGCGTGTCCGGCTTTATGGGCCTCTACGCGGCCCAGCAGCGGACGGCCCAGCAAGGCCAAATCCCCGATGAGATCGAGCGCTTTGTGCCGGCCGAATTCATCCGGAAAGCGCAACGGACCATTCAGGATGCCATCGTCGCTAAGCACGATCGCGTTGTCGAGCGAGCCGCCGCGAATCAGCCCCATGGCGCGCAACCCGGCAAATTCTCGCGTGAAGCCGAACGTCCGCGCGGGCGCCAACTCGCTGCTGAATGACTCCTGTGTCACCGTAAGCTCGATCTCCTGCCGGCCCACGGCGGGATGGCGGTAGTCCACCATGCAATGCACGCGAAATTCGTCTGCAGGGTGAATCGCGATTCGTCGGCCGTCCTCCGCGACCTCGATCGGCTTCAGCACTTTGAGGTAGCGGCGACGTTTGCGCAGGCGGCGAATCCCCGCCTGCTCGAGCATCTCGATGAACGGCTGCGAAGAGCCGTCGAGGATCGGCAACTCGAGGGCGTCGATTTCCACGTAGACGTTGTCCACGTCGCACGAGTAAAGCGCCGCGAGCACATGTTCGGTCGTCGAGAGCAGCACGCCCCTCTTCATCAGGCTTGTCGCGTAGCTGACTCGTGCGACGTTGCGCGCATGCGCTTCGATCTCAAAGCCGTCCAAGTCCACACGGCGAAATACGATTCCCGTGTCCACCGGGGCAGGCACGAATCGCATGTGCGATTCCACAGCCGTGTGCAGTCCGATGCCTTGCGTTTCAACTGGACGGACAATCGTGGTTTGCCATTGCATGAGAATATGCTCGCCTTTGACACTGCAACCTTGTGCCCGTTGCTCCATTAAATTAAACCCTTAAAATCAACAAGTTACAAGAGCTGTCTTTGTCTGGTGTGGTGTTCTTACAACAAAAACACCTCTTCCTTGTGTTGAATTCAAACGAGTTAAGTCAGGGCCTTGCCCTAAACGCCAGAGCATTGAGTCCGGCCGCAACCCCGCGTACAATGGCTGTGGACCAATAACAGCGATGGCTTCGCCCTTTAACATTATTTCCAACCCGGCTGCTCGCGCAGAAGTTCCGGGCATGCCGGCAGAAAACCGCCCCCGCCCCCCCTGGTTGCGCGCGCGATTCCCCGGCGGCGAAAACTACCAGGAACTGAAGCACATCATGCAAACGCTCGATCTGCATACAGTCTGTGAGAGCGCCCGCTGTCCAAATATGGGCGAATGTTGGGACCACCGCACCGCAACGTTCATGATCCTGGGCAATATCTGCACGCGCGCGTGCGGATTCTGCGCGGTCCCTTCTGGAAGGCCAATCGGCCCGCCCGACGAGCAGGAGCCCGAACGCGTCGCCCTCGCCGTTGAGCGAATGGGCCTGCGATACGTCGTCGTTACTTCCGTGAATCGCGACGACCAACCGGACGGCGGGGCGCATATCTTCGCGGGAACGATTCGCGCGATCCGCGAACGCGTGCCCGCGTGCAAAGTCGAGGTGCTCATCCCTGATTTCCGCGGGGTATGGAGTGCGCTCGAAACGGTCATGCAAGCCCGGCCGGACGTGCTGAATCACAACGTCGAAACCGTTCCGCGGCTTTACCGCCAAGTGCGGCGAGGGGCGGAATTCGAGAGATCGCTCGCGCTGTTGCGCCGGGCAAAGGAGACTTGCGGCGAGGTTCCGACGAAGACAGGCATGATGCTCGGCCTCGGCGAAACGCGCTCCGAGGTACTGTCCACAATGGAAACCCTTGCCGAGCAGCAAGTCGACATCCTCACGCTCGGGCAATATTTGCAGCCGACGCGCGAACATTTGCCCGTCGTGCGATTCGCCCATCCGGATGAATTCGCCGAATACAAGCGGCTCGGCGGGCAAATGGGCTTTCGGCACGTGGAGTCCGGGCCGCTGGTCCGCTCTTCGTACCATGCATTCGAGCAGGAAGCGGCCACGCGCTAGGCTCCTCTCCGAATCGCGTAAAATCGTGATTCGCTCCGTTGTTTGCCGCTCGGAAATCGTATAAAATCGCACCTCCAATGAAACGACCCGCACCTTCGCGCCCATTGATGACCCCGCGCCAGGCCGCGCGCACTTTGGGAATCAGCTACCCGACTGTCAAACTGTGGATCTATAAAGGCAAGCTTCGCACGGTGAAGACCGCGGGCGGGCATCATCGTATCCCCGAGACCGAAATCGAGCGCTATCTCCCCCGCGCGGAGGGGACTCCGGCAGCGAAGCGCGGCCTTCGTCGAATCAGCGGCCGCAATCAACTCGCCGGGCACATTGTGGACGTGCGCGTCAGCGGCCTTCTCGCACAGGTGACCCTCTCGATCGGCGGCCAGCAAATCACCTCCGTCATCACTTCCGACGCCGCGCGCGACATGCGGCTTGCGCCCGGACAGCGCGCCGCGGCCCTGATCAAGTCCACAGAGGTCATGATCATCCGCCTCTAGTGGCGCGGACTTGCCTTCATGAGACGCACGAACCATTGGCGCACATTCTTTCTCGCTACGCTGTTGACTGTGACGCTGGTTCGTTCCGCGCGGCTCTTTGCGCAGAAGCCCGCTCCCATTCTGATTTCCGCGGCCGCCAGCTTGAAAGACGCGATGGATGAAATCCTTCCCCTGTACGAGAACACGCATCCAAATGTCCGCCCATCCCTTAATCTCGGCGGTTCGGGGACTCTCGATCTCCAGATCGAGCAAGGCGCCCCGGTGGACGTGTTCATCGCAGCCGCTCCCCAGCCGATGGATGACCTCGAAGCGAAGGGATTGCTCTTGCCGGGCACGCGAATCAATTTGCTGGAAAACCGGCTCGTGCTCGTCGCTTCGAGAGGAACAACGAATATCGCCAGTTTTCGCGACCTGGTCCGCAGCGATGTCCACTTGATTGCGATGGGGGATCCTAGAAGCGTTCCGGCCGGAATGTACGCCGAGAAAACCCTCGAGTCGCTGGGCATCTACGAAGCGGTGCGCCGCAAGGCCATCCTTGGCGCCGACGTCCGGCAGGTGCTTGCCTACGTCGAAAGCGGCAGTGTCGACGCGGGAATCGTTTACGCGACCGACGCCGCCATTTCATCGCGCGTGAAGATCGTGGCCGAAGCGCCGGCGGGCTTGACGCCTCCGGTAATCTATCCTGCTGCCGTGATTCGCAATTCCGCGCATCCGGAAGCCGCGCGGGAATTCCTGCGGTTTTTGCAGGGCGACGATGCCCGATCTGTTTTCCGCCGCTACGGCTTCCGCATCCCGGCTCCCTAGAGCGAATTGAAATCCATCATGGCCCTCGATCTTTCTCCGATTTGGATTTCGCTGAAGACTTCGTTCTCCGCGACCGCTCTTGCGCTGGTCCTGGGAGTCGGTGCGGCGCAGTGGCGCGAATGGCGGAAGCGCCCTTCCTGGCTGGTTCTCGATGGCGTCTGTCTTCTCCCGATGGTGCTTCCGCCCACCGTTGTCGGATTCTTTCTGCTCTTGCTGTTTGGCCGCGATGGCCCGCTCGGCCGGCTGCTGATGCACTTGGGTGCGATTGTGGTTTTTTCCTGGCCCGCAACCGTGATCGCTGCGACCGTCGTCTCTTTTCCGCTGGTTTATGTGACCGCGCGCGCCTCTTTGGCGCAAGTGGATGCCGCTTTGCTCGACGCTGCCAGAACGCTCGGAGCTTCGGAATGGCGCGTGTTCCGCCGGGTCGTGCTGCCGCTCGCGGCCCCGGGCATTCTCGCGGGCGCGACGCTTGCATTCGCCCGGGCCCTCGGAGAATTCGGCGCCACGCTGATGCTCGCCGGCAATATTCCCGGCCGTACGCAAACCCTTCCGGTTGCGATTTACTTCGACATCGAAGCGGGACAAATGCGCGACGCCCTCGGCGCCGTCCTGGTGGTTTTGGCAATCACAGGCGCAGTGCTCGCCGCCCTCGGGCTGTGGGCGCGCGCCCAGCGGCGCGCTCGGCACGCCGGATGACATGGAGCTAAGCGTACAGATCGAAAAGCGGTTTCGCAGCGGATTCGTGCTCGAAGCCGCCTTCGCCGCTGCCGGCGCCCCCCTGGGCATTTTGGGGCCGTCGGGTTCCGGCAAGAGCCTCACGTTGCGAGCGATTGCCGGACTTGAGCGTCCGGACCGTGGTCGCATCGTCCTGGATGGGCGAGTGCTATTCGATTCCGCCGGCGGCGTCAATCTCCCGTCTCGCGAGCGCCGGGTCGGCCTCCTGTTCCAGCACCTGGCGTTGTTTCCGCATTTGACCGTGGGCGAGAATATCGCATTCGGTTTGCGCGGTTCCTCGCGGCAAGCGGGCGGACCGCGCCGGATTTCTCACGTGGAACGCGGGCGCCACATCGAAGGGCAACTCGCCGCGTATCGTCTCGATGGGCTCGCCCGCCGCTACCCCTCGTCTCTCTCCGGCGGGCAGCAGCAGCGCGTGGCTCTCGCCCGCACGCTCGCTCCGCAGCCGCTGGCACTCTTGCTCGACGAGCCGTTTTCCGCCCTCGATACGCACCTGCGCGGGCAGCTCGAACGCGAACTGCGCGAAACCCTTGCGAACTATCACGGGGTGACCCTCCTGGTCAGCCACAGCATGGAAGAGGCCTACCGCTTCTGCGGTGATTTGATCGTGCTGGAGCAAGGCCGCATAGCGGCCGCGGGGCCGAAGGAGAAGATTTTTCGTCATCCACCGACTCTTGAAGTTGCTCGGCTGACCGGCTGCAAGAATTTTTCGCGGGTGCGCCCGCTCGCCGGCGGGCTCGTGGAAGCGCTGGACTGGGATTGCCGCGTGCGCACCGAACAGCCCTCCATGAAGAATCCCGCTCACGTCGCAATCCGCGCGCACCACGTGCACGTTTTTGCTGCCGCGAGCGAAAGCGCGGCGAACGAAAACGTGTTTCCCTGCTGGCTTGCTTCCTCGACCGAATCTCCGTTCCGCATCACGCTGTTTCTTCGGTTGACCGCTCCGCCTTCTTCTCCAGCCGATTTCCACTTGCAAGCGGAGGTCTCCAAGGACCACTGGGAATCTTTCAGGGCGCAGCCTCAGCCTTGGCGCGCGCAACTTGCGCCCGACCGGTTGTTCCTCTTGCCGGATTAGACTGCCTACTTTAAGGACTCGAAGGGCTCGAGCTCGACACGGAAAGAAGGACGGTAGAGGCCTGACAACCTGCCGGTCCACCTGTGCAGAGATCGCGCATGTAGATGGCGGGCGAAGAGGAAACAGCATTGGGGACGAGATTCGTCGCGGCGGAGTGAAACACCACGTACCGCCCGTTCGCGCTGATGTATGGCGAATCGCTCGGCCCGTTGGCGAAGGAGCCGTCCGCTGCAAGTGAGATGAGCGAGGTCGCAGGCACGCAGCCTGTCGGCGCGCCGTTGCACGTATCGCGCACGAAAATTTCCCCCGCACCGCTTGATCCACCCGCAATCAAATTGTCTGCGGTGGAAACGAACGAAACGTAGCGGCCATCGGCGCTGATGGAGGGCGCGCTGCTCGAACCATCAGCAGTCGTGCCGTCAGCCGCGACGGAAATCAGTGTCGTCGTCGGCACGCAATTCGCTGCGGCCCCCGCGCAGGTATCGCGCAAATAGACGTTCGTTGGCCCCGTGCTCGCATTGCTTTCCGGATCGGGCACCGGCGCCACAAACACGAGGTATCTGTGGTCACTGTTGATTGCTGGCGAGAGCGGCCCGCTGGAAGCTGTTGCCGAAGCGCTCCCGCTCGTTCGCGCGTTGTTTTGGGGCGGATCTGTGATCGTGAAGGTCAGCGTGGTCGAGGTTCCGCCGCCAGTATTCTGGGTGCCTCCCGGTGGGTTGGTTACGGATACGTGGGCGGTCCCGGCGGCCGCAACGAGAGCGGCAGTCATCGTCACGTCCACTTCCGTCGCGCTGACGTACGTGGTCGAAAGCGGAGTCGAGATCGGATCAGCCCAATTGACGGTCGTGCCCTGACTGACGGACTGGACCCCGCAGGAGGTCGTGATTTGTCCCCCCGTCTGGATGAATTGAGTTCCCATCACTTTTAGTGTGAAAGACCCGGAGCCCGCGGCGACCGAAGATGGCGACAGCGACGTGATTGTTGGCACGGGATTGCCGCAGCCGGAAACCAGGAAAGGGAGAACGTTCGACTCATCCTGAACCAGAATCCCCTGCGAAGGGTTCGATTGTGCCGCGCCCGGGGTATATACGGAGATGCTGACTGTCGCCGCCGTCGTGATGTCGCTTGCGGGCACCAATGCCGTCACCTGCGACGAATTAATGAACGTCGTTGTTAGAGGGGTCAGGTTCCACTCTACGTAGGCATTCGAGACGAAGCCCGACCCGTTCACAGTCAGGATGAAAGGCGGGCCCCCCACGTTGATGCTGGTCGGGCTGAGCGTCGAGATGGTGGAAGCCGGCGTAGGCGTGCCGATGGTCGTGTTGAAATCGTTGCAGCCCGCCACGCCGAGCCCGATCAGCAGAACCGCCAGCAATCGCCAGTACGCCGTCATTTTCGAGACGTCCGTTCGTTTCTCGGCGCCTCTGGACTCATTCGCGGCCATGGTTGCGGGCAAAGCGAGCCGATCCTCGATTTTCAGTGTTTCGGGCATGCGCGCACTACTGAAGCCTCTCGGCATTTCACTGGTCGAATTCTAACGCAGGGCGAATCCTTCTTGATACCACCTCGGCCAAACAGAAGTCAACCTGCTCGGCCGCCCTAAACTCCCTCCCTCGCTCCGAAATCGTTGAGATGCCGCGCTTTGCCCCGTCGTTGCTTGCCCCTGTCGGGCCTCCCAACAGCTTACTAGCGTCCGCCCTGAGGCGAAATCTCCTCCAGGAATTGCTGCGCTAGTTCCGATGCTCGCTCCGCGCAGGCCGCATCGGCCGAGGGTTTTTCCTCCACCTCGCGGAAATAGACGGCCGCCGCCTCATTCCTCGCCAACTTTGCGTCGAGATTTCCCATCAGGAGCAGGAATATGGGGTTATCGGGATACTTCTTCACGAGCGGCGCAAGCACGTCGGCCGCCTGCGCGTATTGAAAGTCGTACGAGCGCAGGTTCTTCGCCAGGTAGAATCGCGCTTCCACTTGAGTCAGTTCGCCCTGTTCCATCGCCGTCCGCAGTTGCTGGATTCCGATCTGCTTGTTGCCGCCGGGGATTCCCATGAAAAACCGCAACACCCGCGCCAGCGTCGAGAGAGTATCCACGTAATAGTTGTACAGCCCGAGTCCCGCGTACGCGTCGGCCATTTGCGGATTGAGTTGCAGGCAGCGCAGCAGGTGCTCGCGTCCTTTCACTCCGGCGCGCGCCGTCCCTTTGCGATCGTCGCGCAGGCCCAAGAGGCGCGCCCGCAGCAGATCGCTCATGCCCGCGTAAAGCTCCATCTCGGCTGTATCTTTCTTCGCGATGGATGTCTCCGCGAGTTGCGTCGTCTTGTCCAGCAGTGCCAGATACACATTGCCTTGCGACACGTTCGGCTCCTTCCACGTGTCCACGAATCCCCACCTGATTTCGCATGCACCGCAATACATCTTCCACCATCGCGCCTCAGCCTCCAGCAGATATCCAAGCGGGGATTCCGGCTGTTCCTGCTCGATTTTCTGAAACAGCGCCAGCGCGCTGTCCGTTTGTCCGCTGTACAGCAACTGCAGACCGTCGGTCGCGTCGGCGGGAAGATTGAGTTGTGACGCTCGCAATTCCGGAGCGCACGCAATCGCGGCTGCGAACGCAAGTAGCGCAAGCACCTTGCCGGTTCGGGTCCCCATCACGCTGATTCTCCTGCGAGCGCCCGCTGGGCCAAGTTGCGTCTCGCGTTGCGGCTCATTCGCCCTGTTCCCATGCGGACGCCAAGAAGGAAGCTCTAAATTGTAAACTGCCAGCGCTGTTTCGCGCGATCCTCTCTTGGCCGTGCTATCCTCCGCGGCGGGAGCGACTCGCGCCTCGGATTCTGAACATGTCTTCCCCCGATCGCGAACCACGCAAGGCAACTGGCGGCGAACTCTCGCTTTCGTCCCGAGTCTCCGCGCCCGAATTCGTTCACATCCCCGAAGGTTGGTTCGAGATGGGCTGCTCGTCCGGCCGCGACGACGAGAAACCGGTGCATCGCGTCTGGGTGGACGCATTCGATCTCGCCGCGCGACAAGTAACGAACGCCGACTACGCTCTTTTTCTCGCCGCCTCCGGACTTCCCTCCCCGCGCCACTGGGGCGATCCCGCGTTCAGCGATCCGCAGCAGCCCGTGGTCGCTCCGTCTTGGTTCGACGCAGCCGCGTATTGCGATTGGCTCTCCCGTTCTATGGGCGGCCGCTATCGTCTCCCCACCGAGGCCGAATGGGAACGCGCCGCGCGCGGTGGCGTCGAGGGCAAGCTCTTCACTTGGGGCGACTCCCCTCCCGAAACGCAGCCAGGCTATCCCGCCCGCTGGAAGAACGGCCCCGAGCGCGTGGCGCAAGTTTCGCCGAACGCCTACGGCCTTTTCGACATCGGCGACAACGTCCATGAGTGGTGCGCCGATTGGTACGACGCCGCCTACTACGCGCGCGCTCCCGAACGCAATCCGCAAGGCCCTCCGTCGGGTTCGCGTCGCTCCTCGCGCGGAGGCTCTTGGCGGCATCACATCAAGATTTCGCGCGTCGCCGCCCGCTCCAGCATTCCTCCCGAGTTCGAGTACGCCGATTACGGCTTTCGCGTCGCGCGGTCTTGAGCGGCGCCCCGCGTGTCCGCCTGGTCAACCCGGATCGCGCGCCGCTTGCGCCGCTTCGTGCTATCTTCGCAGAAGCAATTTGGGGGGAAAGTATGAAGCGATTTTTGCCGCTCCTTGTCGCTGTCGCGCTGGCTGCGGTTCCCGCGGCCGCGCAGAAGAACAGACCAAAGGGTTCACAGCAGAACGACACGGCCGGCTCGACCTCGGTCGCGCTGACGGACAACCAGAAGATCGAGCAGGAAATCTCTGAAATGCTCGCCGCCTGGCAGTTGGGCGCGCTCGACGAGATGCACAAATACTATGCGGACAATGTTTGCGTTGTCAGCGGGGCATGGGAGCCGCCGCTGTTCGGCTGGGACGCCTACGCGAAAGCGTACTCGGCGCAAAGAACTCGCATACAGGGCGGCGAGATCGATCGCTCAAACACTCTGATCAAGGTCGATGGCAATACGGCTTGGGCGACTTACCAGTGGCAATATCTCGTCACGGTGGATGGGCAGCCCCACGACGTTCGGGGCCACACTTCGCTGGTCTTCGATAAACAGGGGGACGCCTGGCTGATCGCGCTCAATCACACATCCTTGGTCTCGGATACACCCCTCAACCATGCGCCGTCTTCCGCGGCCCCCTCGACGCCCCTGATCACAAACCCCGCCCCGCCGCAATAACTTCAAAAGGGTCTAGAAGCTCTTGAAACCCTGATAGACCCACACGCTCGCAACGCCCAACAGGAGCACGGCCGATAGAACGGCAAGAGTCACAATCGGCCGCGTGAGCCGCGAGATTTTCATCACGAGCTTTCGCTGCTCCGCGGCCAAACTCTCTTCGGCCTCATCCAGAAAGATCTGGTCGTCTTCTCTCGCGGCAAGGACGCTGCGATAAATCACGAGGATCGCGAGGACAGCCGTAATCACTGCCCACACGATTATCACGTAGAACAGTATGTCCGAGTGGAAGTACTCCACGGTTCCCTCCTGACCGGAATAGCCGTTGGCGGGGCCCTGAGGCAGGCCGCCGTCGCATCCCGTATCGGCCTTCCACCTAGCGGCCGGATTATAGCACCGGCCGTCCGTGCAAGCCTGAATTCCACGGGGAGTTGCCCCCGGCGTCACCTTCCGGAACCCCGCGCCCTGGATCGGCGGGGGAGCCTTCCTCGCGGCCTCTCCAAGCAGCCTCCAGTGGTGCTACACTGACCCAGTCCCGTCTTGCACGAATAGCAAGCGCGAATCCTCGGGCCGCGCGCCCGGCGAGGAGAATCGCAATGGTTGAACCAGTAGACGATCAGTCCATCCTGAACGACATTCAGCAACTCGCCTCCGAAGAGCATCGGCTCTATGCGCAAGGGTCGCTCTCCAATCAGGATCGCGAGCGCCTTAATAAGATCAAGATCGAATTGGATCAGTGCTGGGATTTCCTCCGCCAGCGCGAAGCCCTTCGCGCCGCCGGTCAGGACCCCAGTCAAGCCCACGTCCGTCCGCCGAAGGTCGTTGAGAACTACGAGCAGTAACCGGTCGCTCCGGATGCCGGCTTCGCGTCCGGTGGTCTTTCATTTGATTCTTCTTGCCCGCGATGCGGGCCACCCCCGCGGGAGACAAGAATGACGAAAATCTGCTACAATCACCGTTTGCTTCGGACGTCTCGTCCCCGCCTGAGGCAGGCGGCAATGCGGAGCGGGTCTGCCAGCCCATGTGGGTCGGCGAGAAAGATCAGCCATGAATCTAGTCATTGAGAAATATCAGCAGGCGCAAGTGCGAAAAGACCTCCCGGCATTCCGCCCAGGCGATACCGTCCGCGTCCACGTCCGCTTGAGGGAAGCCGAAGGCGAAAAGGAACGCATTCAGCAATTCGAGGGTGTGGTCATCAAGAGGCGCGGAACGCACACCGGCGCGAGTTTCACGGTCCGCCGCGTCAGCTTCGGCATCGGCGTCGAGCGGATTTTTCCGGTGCACTCCCCGTCCATCAGCTTGATTGAGGTCATTCATCAGGGCCGCGTGCGCCGCTCGAAGCTCTACTACCTCCGTTCGCTCAGGGGCAAGGCCGCCCGCATTCAGCGCGTCGAGAAGCAGGAAACGCAGGAAACGAAAGACTAACCCGCGCGCGCAATCTCAAAATTTTCTCCCCGCCTCCGCCTTCGCCGCCACGCATGCGTGCGCAGCCGGAAAAACTCCCCGTCCCGCGCACTGTGCTAGAATGCGCGCCAATGCGGAGGCTTTGCTCTTCCCGCTACGAACGCGAAGCGCGCCAGCGCGGCTGGCGGCGCATCGCCGGACTCGATGAAGCGGGCCGCGGTTCGCTCTTCGGCCCCGTTGTCGCCGCCGCTGTCATCCTCAATCCCGCTCGCCGCATTGTCGGCCTGGATGACTCGAAGAAGCTCTCTGCCGAGCGCCGCGAAACCCTCGCACGCCGCATTCGTGAACATGCGCTCGCATGGGCTGTCGCGCAAGCCGATGCGCGCCGCATCGACGCCTGGAACATCTATCAAGCCAGCCGCCAGGCGATGTCCGAGGCCGTCGCACAGCTCACGCTCCCGCCCGACTATCTCCTGATCGACGCGATGTGCCTCGATCTGCTGATCGAGCAGCGCTCGCTCATCAAAGGCGACGCGCGCTCCATATCGATCGCCGCGGCTTCCATCCTCGCGAAGGTCGCGCGCGACCGGCTCCTCGACGAATGGCACGAGCTCTATCCCCACTACGGCCTCGCGCACAACAAAGGCTACGCGACACCGGACCACCTCGAAGCCTTGCGCCTCTTTGGCCCGACGCCGCACCATCGCTTCTCCTTCGCCCCTGTCCGCGAAGCGTGCTGTTGGAGCTCCGGCGCGACGCAGGAGCCGTTGCCGCTCACCGCGGAGTCCAGCGCCGCCTCCTGACGACTCGGCTGATAACTTCCGCGAACATACCTCGCCGCGCCTCGTTGACTCGGCTTTTCGTCGCGTGCTAGCGTAGTTTTGCTTCCGCAGCGCGCGGGAGTGTGTCTCCGCACGCAGCAGATGGGTCGCACAGGTCATTCCGTCCGCACCGGTTGGTCCACGCCCTCCGGCAGAGGGGGCGAGCAGAGCATCCATAATGGCTTTCAACAAGTCCAAGCTCGCTGAAGCGGCCCAGAAATATCTGCAACAGGGAAAAGTCCCTCAGGCAATCGCCGAATACCAGCAAATCCTGAAGCACGAGCCGAAAGATCAAGTCATCTTGATGACGGTGGGCGATCTTTTCGTCCGCCAAGGCGAAACGTTCCAGGCGATCGAGTATTTCGAGCGGCTGGCGCACATCTTTCTCAATGATGGCTTCACGACCAAAGCGATCGCCATCTACAAGAAAGTCGCCAAACTGGCGCCCGAAGAAAGCCGCCCGCTCGAACGTTTGGCTGAACTTTATGTCCAACAGGGCGTCTTGAGCGAAGCGCGTCCGCTCTACCTGCAACTTGCGGAAGTGCATTTGAAGGCCGGGCGGCAGACGCAAGCGATCTCCCTCCTGAAAAAGCTCCTCGAAGCCGAACCGGAGAACCTGCGCGTGCAATTGCGGCTCGCGGAACTCTACGTCGCCATGGGGCAGACCGGCGAGGCGTTACACGCCTATCGCGACGGCGCGCAGAAATTGGTCGAGCGCGGAGACCACGCGGAAGCCCTGCGCCTTGCGGATCGAGCGCTGGAATTCGAGCGCGGTCATCCGGAAACCGTGGAATTGAAGGCTCGCATCTTGATTGCGCTGCAAAAACGCAACGAAGCCATCAAGCTGCTCGAGTCGCTTCCGAATGCGGCGGCGAGCGGACCCATTGCCGACTTGCTGGTCGCGCAGTACCTCGAGGGCCGCGAATTTGCGCCGGCAATCAAACTGGCGGCGGGCATTCTTGCCTCCGACCCGAAGAGCTACGCGCTGGCACACAAAGTGGCCGTGGCTCTATTGGAAGCGGGCGAACTCGACGCGGGCCTCGCGCTGCTCGGCGAAATCCGCATTCCGATGACGGATGGCGGAGATCACGAACTCCTCGAAGAATCGCTGCGCCGTGCGGCTGAGCTGATGCCAAAGCGGCTTGAACCGTTGGAATGGCTGGTGGATTTCTTCGGCAGGACGAGCGATTCCTTCCGGCTCCCCGACGCGCTCGCGCAGCTTGCGCAGGCGGCCGAGAAGGCGGGCAATACGGACCGGGCGCGGCAAGTTTACGAGCAGCTCATCGACCGGAATCCAGAAGATGAATCCGTGCGGCGGCGATACAGCAGCCTCCTCGCCCGCCTCGGGATGAAACCTGCCCCCGACCTCACTCCGCCGGTGAAAGTTTCACAGCCCGAGCCGGAGTTCACGCCGACTCCTCCAACGGCCGAGCCGCCGCTTGATGACGACACGCAGAGGTTTGTCGCGCAAGCGTTGACGGACGTGGACTTGTTCTCAAGCTATGGGCTGGCCCAGAAAGCGATCGAGCTACTGGAAGAGGTCCGGCTCCGCGCGCCCGGTCATTCACCGATCCTGGAACGATTGCTGGATCTGCATTTGGGTGCGGGAGACGAACGCCGCACCGCGGAATTGGCCGCGCAGCTCGAGCAACTCTGGAATACGCGCGGGGACCGGGCGCGCGCGGAGCGATTTGCGGAATTGCGCCAGCGGTTCCAGCGAGCCGCGGGTCTGGACACGCAGGACATCGCCGACGCCAACGCGAGGCAAGCGGAGGATGCCGTGCCCGTCGTCGAGGCGGAGCCTGTTTCGGAGAATGCGCCGCAGCCTGAGATCGAGATTCCCGCCGTGCCGATAGAGCCCGCGACGCCGGAGGTTCCAGCGGCGCAGGCCGAAACGCACGAAGTGGATCTTTCCGAGGAATGGGCGTCTCTTTCTCAACAATTGGAAGAGGCGGCCCAGTCCCCGTCGGAGCCTGTCGCAGAGTTGACGCCGGTTGCTGAAACGCCCACGCAGCAGGCGGAGCCGCAACCCATCGAGCCCGCTCCGCCAGTTCCGGCCGAACCGAGCGCCGAGGAATACCCTGCATTTGATCTGGAACTGGAAGCGCCCGCCCCGGCCAACGAGGCCGACACGGCGGTCTCCGCGGATCAATTGCTCGCCGAATTGGCGGCAGACTTGGACGCCATGGTCCATCTCGTGCCCAAGGAAACGACCCCCGATATCCCAGCAAGAACGCAAGCGCCGCCAGTGCCTCCCGCGGTGCCGATCGAGGCTCCGGCTGCGCGAGACTCAACGATCGAAGCGCCTGCCGAGCTGGCGCCGATGACACCCGCTTCTACCGCGGCAACTGGCGACACCGCGGGTCCGCTCGGTGATGTGTTCGAGGAATTCCGGGCAGAGCTCGGCGAAATGGGCGCTGAAGATGAAGATCTCGAGACGCACTACAACCTCGGGGTCGCTTACCGGGAGATGGGCCTGCTCGAAGAAGCGATCAGCGAGTTTCAGAAAGTGGCCAAGGCAAATGAGAAAGGCCAGCCTTTCCGTTATGCCATGCAATGTTGTACGCTGCTAGGTCTGCTTTTCATGGAGAAAGGACAACCGGCTATCGCGGCGATGTGGTACGAACGCGCACTGCGTGTTCCGGGTCTCGATCAGGAAGCCATCCTCGCGCTGCGCTACGACCTCGGCGTTGCGCAGGAACTTGCCGGTGATACGGCCGCTGCATTGAAGAGCTTTTTGCAGGTGTACGCATCCAACATCGACTACCGCGACGTGGCCGATCGCATCACCGCGCTCGAAAGGGCGCGCTGAGTCGCGCGGCGCGATGAGCCGGTTGCTCCGCGTTCTCCTCGCCCTGGATTTTTTCCTGCTCGGCGTTTTGTTGCTTTTTCTTCCCTGGCTCGGCCTCTGGGAGCACAATTACTTTTTGACCCGCTATCCGGCTCTGATTCCGATCCTGTTGCATCCCTCGGTGCGCGGAGCGGTTTCCGGACTGGGCGCCCTGGACATCGTGCTGGCGGCGGGAGTGCTGCGTCGTGATTCCGCCAACATTGCGCCGCGATTCTAACCCGATCCTCTGTTACGTCACCGACCGGCGTTCGCTCGTCCTGGCGGCGGGCGGGGATTTCGCGCCGGCGCTCGCAGCGATGATTCGCCGCGCCATCGCGGCGGGCGTTGACTACATTCAAGTTCGTGAGAAAGATCTCGCCGCTCGTGCGCTTGCGGATTGCGTTTCCGCGGCCACCTCGGCGGCGCTCGGCTCCGCCACAAGGATTCTGGTGAACGATCGACTGGACGTTGCCCTCGCTACGGGCGCGTCTGGTGTGCACCTTGGAGAAACTTCCTTGCCGCTGGCCGCGGTGACAGCCTGGCGGAGCAAGTCGCGCACTGAGGTGTCGATTGGCGTCTCGTGTCATTCGCTGGAATCTTGTCAGGCGGCGGAACGTGAGGGAGCGGACTACATCCTCTTCGGACCGGTCTTTGCGACCCCATCGAAGCAATCCTTTGGCTCGCCCCAGGGACTCGAACGGCTCACTCGCGTCTGCGAAGGCGTGAGGCTCCCCGTGCTGGCCATCGGCGGGATTTCGGAGTCGAATGCGGGGGCTTGTCTTGCGGCCGGCGCGGCGGGCATCGCCGCAATCCGGTTGTTCCAAGAGGCGCCGGATCTTGCGGCAACCGTTTCCCGGTTGCGAGCGCTCAAGCTTTCTGCCTGACGGGATCGCGGGAGCCGAGGAACCGGCCGAGCGGCTGCCATCCTTCGGTGTGATCGCAGATCACCTTCACGGTAGCGGTGATCGGGATGGCGAGAATCAATCCCACCGCTCCCCACAGCCATCCCCAGAACATCAGCGCAATCGTGACCGCAAGCGCATTCAGCCGCACGCGCCGCCCGACGAGTGCCGGCACGAGGAGGTTGATCGCAATCACGTGGAAGAAGCTGAGCGCGCCGGCGACTCCGACAAACGGTCCTATGGAATTCCACTGTGCCATGCCAATCAAGAACGGCGGCGCCCATGCGAGCACCGCGCCCAAGTAAGGCACGAGACTCAACATCCCGGAGATGGCTCCGGCAAGAAACGGATAATCGAGGTGAATCATCCAGAAGAACAGGCCGCTCGCCAGCATGAGGATCAGCGCAACCAGCGCATTGCCCACCATATAGCCGCGCAACACCACGCCAACCTGCAGCAGCGCCTGCTCGGCGCGCGCCCGCTCGCCATCCGGAAAAAGGTGGAGCGTCGCAAGCCACAAGCGGTGCTTCGCCGCAAGCATGAAAAAAATGAGGAACGGCAGGAACGTCACCACCAGGAGCGTGGAGTAAAGCGAGCCGATGCCGCGCAGCAACAATTCGTGCACGGGCTGGGAATTCTCAATGCGCACGGCAGGCCGTGCGCGTTCCACTTCTTCCGGCGGGGTCATTTCGGCGACGTGCTTCTCGACACTCGCGAGTTTGCGGTCCACGGCGACGGCCCCTTTTCGGATCACGAGGCTGTACCGGGGCCAGTCGGCGGCGAAATCATCCACACGCTGAACGAAAAGATATCCCAGGCCCGCGAGGACCGCCGTCGAGGCCAGAAGAACCAAAATTGCCCCGATCGCGCGGGGAATATGGATCCGGTCGAGCAGGCTGACCGCCGGATCCAAAAAATATGCAATCAGAACGGCCAGCAGCAACGTCAAAACAATGCTCGAGGCAAGATACAGCACCGCAAAGACGATTCCCGCGGCGATGATCCGCTGCGCCGTATTGGACCGGGCGGTGAACTTGACGTTTTCAACGAGCATGGCGCTTTAATCTAACTTACCATATGGCTTATGTGGGGACTATTCCGTTGCGCGGCGATGGGTGCAAGAACCAACCCCCCTTGGATTTCACACCGGGGCGAAGCGCCTCTTGCTCCGCTTCGAAAGCCGGGTTAGGGTAGGGAGAATGACGATGGGAGCCGCCGCGATTTATCCCATGCCTTTTGAGCGCCTGGACCTGCGCGCTGTCGTGGACATCTTCCTGATCGCGGTGCTGATTTACTATCTCCTGAAATTGCTCAAGGGAACGCGCGGCGTTCAGATGCTGATCGCCGTGCTCTTGCTTTTCCTGTTTTACGAGGGCGCGCGTTGGGCGCAACTGGAGATGGTCGCCTGGCTTCTGACGACGTTGCTTCCTTATTTCGCCATCGCTTTGATCGTCTTGTTTCAGCCGGAGATCCGCCGCGCACTCTCCCGCCTGGGGCGAAACCTTTCGCTGGGGCATCTCATGGGCCAAAACGCCGCGCCGCAATACGATGACATCGTCCTCGCTGCGGGCTATTTCTCGCAAAACCGCATCGGGAGCCTCGTCGTCATTGAACGCGACGTCGGGCTCCGTACCTATATCGAAAGCGGTATCTCGCTCGACGCAAATCTCAGCTACGACTTGCTCATTTCGATTTTCCGTCCCGGTGCGCCGCTGCATGACGGAGCCGTGATCCTGCAAGGCGATCGTGTCTGCGCGGCCGCTTGTTTCCTGCCGCTCTCCCTCAATCCCATGATCTCGAATCAACTCGGGACGCGGCACCGCGCCGCAATCGGCGTCACGGAAGAAAGCGACGCCGTGGCTCTGGTCGTTTCCGAAGAGACCGGCGCGATCTCGTTTGCCAGCGGCGGCACAATCGAGCTCAACCTGACGACCGATCAGCTTCAAGAACGGCTGACGGCCTTAACCGGACGCCGCAGGCAGTCTTCGTTTCCGCCGGGCGTACCGATACCCGCGAGCCGCAAATGACGACGACGCGCTTCTTACGCAAGTACGTGTTTTCCAACTGGGGCCTCAAGCTCCTCTCGCTGGGGATCTCTTTTTTTCTGTGGACGACCTACAACGCCGAGCCGCTTTCCGAGGTGGGCTATACCGTGCCGCTGGAATTCGTCAACATCCCGCGCGCACTGGAAATTTCCAACGACGTGCCGACGACCGTTCGCGTTCGCGTCCGCGGGCGCTCGGGGCTGCTGCGGAGGCTGAGCGCGGTCGATCTCAGCTTGCGCGTGGATTTAAAGAGCGCGCAAGCGGGCAGCCAGGAGATCCGCCTGACTCCGGACATGGTGGGCGTGCCCTACGGCGCCACCGTCGTGCGCCTCTCGCCTTCGGGATTTGACGCCGTGCTCGAACCCCATCGCGCTCCGCCTCCGGTGGAATAGGCTCCCATGCTAAAATTCCTAGAGCGCGTGGGTCTTCTTCCGTGAGCTTCATCCTTCGCCATCATGTCTAGAGAACTGTTTGGCACGGACGGCATTCGAGGAGTGCCGGGGACTCCGCCGCTCGACGACCGCACGCTCTATTCGGTCGGCCGTGCACTCGGAAAATACTTGTTGGAGCGTGAGAAGCGCCCGCGCGTCCTGATTGGAATGGATACGCGCGAATCGGGCCCGCACATCGCGCAGCAAATCCTCGCAGGCCTGGCCGATGACGGAATTGAATTCCATTCCGCCGGCGTCATCACGACCCCGGGGATCGCGTGCCTCGTCCGGCTCGAGAAATTCTCGGCGGGCATCGTGCTCTCCGCTTCGCACAATCCGTATCACGACAACGGCGTGAAATTGTTTGCGGGCAGCGGCATGAAGTTTCCCGATGAAGCGGAAGAGAAGCTCGAGGCGGAGATCCTCCGCTATCCGGAGCCGGGCAGGCGGGGAACTTTGGATTGCATCGCCGCGCCTGCGCTGGGCGAAGACTATCTGCAATTCCTGCGATCGCGCGCCATCCCCGGCGCAAGCCTCGCGGGCATGAAGGTCGTGCTCGACTGCGCCAACGGCGCGGCATTTTCTCTCGGGCCGGCTCTGTTCCGGTCGCTGGGTGCGAACGTGATCGCAATCAACGACCGCCCCGACGGGCGCAACATCAATACAGACTGCGGTTCGCTGCACCCTGGGAGCCTGCAACGCAAAGTCCTGGAGACGCGCGCCGCTCTGGGCGTGGCGTTCGACGGAGATGCGGACCGCGCCATGTTCGCGAGCGCCTCTGGTCGCGTCGTGGATGGCGACGGCGTCCTGCTGGCGGCCGCACGCTACCTGAAATCGACCGGAGCGCTTCGCGGCGGAAAGGTCGTCGGCACCTCGATGGCAAATCTGGGTTTGGAACGCGCCCTTGCGGGAGAAGGGTTGCCGCTCGCACGCGTCCCCGTGGGCGACCGCTACGTCTTGGAGGAGATGGTGCGCAGCGGTTGCAACCTCGGCGGTGAGCAGTCGGGTCACATCATCTTCTTGGACGACGCCACCACCGGCGATGGATTGCTCACGGCGCTCAAGATCGCCTGCATGGTTGCGTTGCGCGGTCCCCTCGACGCGTTGGTGCACGGCTTGAAAGTCTTTCCGCAGACCATCATCAACATCCCGGTGCGCTCCAAGCCGCCCCTGGAATCGCTGCCTGGGGTCAGCCGCACGCTGGCCGAAGCGACGCGGGCGCTCGCCGAGTCTGGCCGGATCGTCTTGCGCTATTCCGGCACGGAGCCAAAGGCCCGCGTGATGGTCGAGGCGGAGCGCGAAGAGGACGTCAAACGCTGGGCGGATGCCCTGGCAAACGAGATCCGCTCGGCGATTGGCGCCTGATTGTTCCCAGCTTGAGACAGGGTGATTTCACCCAATTCCATCACATCAATCACTAAATTCTGTAGGCAAACCTGCTTGGCTGTGAGATTCCGTAGCCATTCCTAAGGTCTCGGAATGGCACCGCCGGGTGGAATGTCTCTACTAATTTGAATCTACAGGACTTAGCTGGCGTGGAAGGCCATCTCGAAAGGTGGCATCGTAGTTGCACTACTTAATGCCAGCGCAGAGTTTCCCGGGGTGGCAGCCCCGCATGGCGGGGCTAATAGGGAAAATGGGGTGCGAAAGATAGGGGCCCGACGGGCCCCTTTCTTTTTGTCCTGAGATTCCTTGTTGGGTGCCAGCCAGCCCGGCAATTGGATCTGGCAGAAGGCCCCCGCTCTAGCTGCAGCCGGAAGTCCCTCCGCAATTTTCGCACTTGTAGCAAGCCCCGTTCGGAGTCATGAGCATGCCGCACTCCGCGCAGGTCGGTGCGCCATCGAAGGTCGCCAGGGGCCGCGCCGCCTTCTGAGCGTTGGCGTCTTCTGCTTCCTGGACGAGCGCCTCGACCGTCGCGGCGGCGAGATGCGCTTCGCCGTTGTGCGTGAGGTAATCCGCGGAAATGAAGCGTCCGCCGAGCCAGCGCCCGAGATAGTCCAGGATGGATTTCGCGTACGGAATCGCCGGGTGGCCGGTATATCCGGAAGGCTCAAAGCGCGTGTTGATGAACTTATCGACGAGGGCCTTGAGCGGCACGCCGTACTGCAGCCCGATGGAGACGGAAAGCGCGAAGCCGTCGAGGATGCCGGAGAGCGTCGAGCCTTCCTTCGCCATCTTGATGAAGATCTCGCCCGGCGTTCCGTCCTCGTACATGCCGACCGTGATGTATCCCTCGTGGCCGCCAAGTCCAAATTTGTGCGTGATGGACTGGCGCTCGCTGGGCAGCTTCCTGCGACGGGCGCGCAGGAAAAGCTCCTGCTGCTCGGCGGCGGGAGAGTTCGGCTCGGCTGCCTTCGCCGCCGCGCGCTCTGCGGCCTTTGCCTTCTTGTCGTCCTTGTCGCCCGCGGCGGAAAGCGGCTGGCTGCGCTTTGAATTGTCGCGATAGATGGCGACGGCCTTCAGGCCCAGCTTCCATGACTCGATGTACGCCTGCCCGATGTCTTCGACCGTGGCCTCCTCGGGCATGTTGATCGTCTTGCTGATCGCGCCGGAAAGGAACGGCTGCGTCGCGGCCATCATATACAGGTGACCCCGCCAGGAGATCGAGCGGCCGCCCGCCGGCGGCGCGAGCGAGCAATCGAAGACGGGAAGATGCTCGGGCTTGAGTCCGGGCGCGCCTTCGACGGTCCCCATCTTGTCGATGTGCGAAACGATTTGCGAACTTTCCTCCGGCGAGTAGCCCAAGCGCAGCAACGCCTGCGGCACGGTCTGGTTGACGATCTTGATGAAGCCGCCGCCGACCAGTTTCTTGTGCTTCACGAGCGCCAGGTCGGGCTCGACGCCGGTCGTATCGCAATCCATCATGAAACCGATGGTGCCGGTGGGAGCGAGCACGGTCACTTGCGAGTTGCGGTAGCCGGACATTTCGCCGAGCGAGAGCGCGGTGTCCCATGCGTTCTGCGCGGCGGCGAGCAGCGACGCCTGCACGTTCTCGGGCCGGATCGCCGTCAGCGACGCGCGGTGCATCCGGATGACTCCGAGCATCGGCTCGCGGTTGGTTTCGTATCCCGGGAAGGGGCCTTTGCGGTCGGCGATCCGCGCCGATTGCGCGTACGCTTCGCCGCTCATTAGCGCCGTGATGGCGCCGGCGACGTCGCGGCCGGCGTCGGAGTCGTAGGGCAGCGCAAGCGACATCAGCAGCGCGCCGAGATTTGCGTAGCCGAGACCCAGCGGGCGGAAATCGCGCGAGTTCTGCGTAATTTTCGCCGTCGGGTAACTGGCGTTGTCCACGAGAATTTCTTGCGCCGTGATCGTGATGTCCACGGCATGGCGGAAGCCCTCCACGTCAAACGTGCCGTTCGCGCCGAGATATTTCAGCAGGTTCAGCGACGCCAGGTTGCAAGCCGTGTCGTCGAGAAACATGTATTCCGAGCAAGGGTTCGACGCATTGATGCGCGCCGTGTTCTTGCACGTGTGCCACCGGTTGACAGTCGTGTCGAACTGCATGCCCGGGTCGCCGCAGTGCCAGGCCGATTCGGCCATGCGGCTCAGAAGTTCGCGAGCGCGGAATTTGTCGATCGGCTGCCCGTCCGTCACGTTCCGCGACCACCAGTCGCGGTCCTCTTCCACCGCCTGCATGAATTCGTCGTTGACCCGCACGGAATGATTCGCGTTCTGGAAGAAAATCGAGGAGTACGCCTCGCCGTCGATCGCCCGGTCGTAGCCGTTTTCGATCAGGACGTTGGCCTTGCGCTCTTCCTTCCTCTTGCAATCGATGAACTCGAGGATGTCCGGGTGATCCACGTTGAGGATCACCATCTTGGCGGCGCGGCGTGTTTTCCCGCCGCTCTTGATCACGCCGGCAAAAGCGTCGAAGCCTTTCATGAAGCTGACCGGCCCGGAGGCGATTCCCCCGCCGGAGAGCGTTTCGCGGCTGCCTCGCAGCGCCGAGAAATTGGTTCCCGTGCCCGATCCCCACTTGAAGAGCATTCCCTCGGTCTTGGCGAGATTCATGATGGATTCCATGTTGTCCTGGACCGAGTTGATGAAGCAGGCCGAGCACTGGGGCTTGGCCTGCACGCCGACGTTGAACCAAACCGGCGAGTTAAAGCTGACCTTTTGCTCCACGAGCAGATGCCTGAGTTCGTCGTGGAATGCGTCGCGCGATTCGTCCGAGGCGAAATAGCCGCCGGCCTCGCCCCAGCGCACGATCGTGTCCGCCACGCGGCTGATGAGTTGCCAGGCCGAGCTCTCGCGGCCGGGAGTGTCCATTTTCCCGTGGAAATATTTTGACGCGACGATGTTGGTCGCCGTTTGCGACCACGCCTTCGGCACTTCGATGTTCTCCTGGCGGAAGATGGTCTGGCCCTTTTCGTTCGTGATATGGGCCGTTCGCCGCTCCCATTCGACCTTGTCGTACGGCGAGGTTCTGCCATCGGTGAAATGCCGTTCAAACTGCAATCCCGTCCGTGGCTGAGCCTGCGCCGGTGCGACCACTTGCGGTTCGAGAGCTTTTTCGTTGAGAGCCATCTTCGGGTGAGCCATTGTCCGCCTCCGCGCAGGTCGGCGGATTCACCGTTGGTCGGCGAATCCGTCTATTGTACTCCCAAGCGCCCGCCTGGGAGTTCGTAGCGCCCGATTCTCCGGCGGGCACTACTCGATCCGGCGGGTCGCGAGCTGGCTCCAGACAACGCCAAAATGGGCAAAAAACCCCCTCGCGCTCCGCGATCTCAACTTCAAGATAGCGCGGCGCGCTCCCAAAGCGTCTCGCCGACTTTGCTGGGAAAGCCGGCGTCGGGGGAGTGAAAGGGGACCCCCTCGTTGTCTTGACGAAACCCGGACAGGCTGCGTGATCAGGCGGCTCGGGGGGTCCCAGGGCGGGGGTTCTGAGCCGGCCGAATCACGTCCCACCGAATCTGAGGGCGCAATCTATACAGATGGCAAGAAAGTTGTCAAGAGGTTTCCGAAACAAATCGCAAAATATACGGGCCTCAGTGTCTAAAGCGTCTAGATATTGTGGTGTTGTTCCGTCCGACCACAGTGCGATGGATCGCGAAAAAAGCTTGCGCCGCTGCGTTTCCTGATTTGTTTGTGCGCGGAATTCTTGGTTGGCGTGAAAACTGCCTGAAACCCTCTATTCGTACCTCAGCGCGTCCACCGGATCGAGTCGCGCCGCGCGCGCCGCGGGCCAAACCCCGAAGATCAGCCCTATCCCAAGGGAAACCGCAAGGCCGAGCAGAATGGTCCACGCCGGCACGAGTGCTTTCATGTCCGTGGCCAGACGAATCAGCGGCACGATGATACCGCTCGTAATCACAATCGCCAGCACACCGCCCGCGCCGGTCAGCGTCATGGCCTCAAAAAGAAATTGCCACGTGATGTCGCTGCGCCGCGCGCCAATCGCTTTTCGCACGCCGATTTCCCGCGTCCGCTCGGTGACGCTCACGAGCATGATGTTCATCACGCCGACGCCCCCGATCAGCAAGCCGATCGAACTCAGCACAACCATGGCCAGCGCCACCATGCCGATAATCTCATGGAACTGCTCCACCTGCTCCGCCGCCGTTGAAATCGAAAAATCGTCCGGCTTGTTGTAAGGCACGTTTCTCCGGCGCCGGAGGACTTCGCGAGTCTCGTCCACGGCCTGGTCGAGTTTGCCCGGCAGCCCCTGCACCCGCATGCCGACTTCATACGCGCCTGGGTAGGTCTTGTGAAAGGTGTAAAAGGGAATCAGTGCGCGCTTGTCCTGTTCGTCCGTGCCAAAAGACCCCTCCGGCTTCTCCAGAACTCCAACGACGCGGTAGGACGAACCGTCCACTTTTACCTCTTTATCGATCGCGGGCAGGTCTCCGAACAGCGCTTTGGCGGCGTCCTCCCCGAGCACGATGATCTTTTCTCGATGAATGTTCTCCATGTCGGTGAAAAAGCGGCCTTCCTTCAGGACCGCGTTCGCGTAAACCTCGGGATAACTCGCGAACGTGCCGCGGAAGTCCACTCCGTCCACTTCGTTGGTCTGGTAGATCGCGTTGTGCGGGCCTGTATCCCACTCCGTGAGGAACGCCGCAACCGCCTTCACGGATGGGCACAACTCCTGAATGGCCTGCGCGTCCTCGACCGTCAGGGGTTTGCGCTGGCGCTGTTCCTTGGTCGGCCGAGTGAGCGAAGGCCCCTGATCGAGCCGGGCCACGTACGCGCTGTCGGCGCCGAAGCCGACGATCCGCTCCACGACGCTCTGGTTGAATCCTTGCAACAGTGCGCCGACCAGCATCAGCACGGAAACACCGATGATGACGCCGAGCACGGTCAGGAAGCTGCGAAGCTTGTGCACGCGCATCGCGTCGATCGCCAGCAACAGATTCTCTTTGTAGTCTTGCTTCATTTCACCCGGCCTAATTCTCGGCGCGAAGCGCCACAATCGGGTCCAGCCGCGAGGCTCTCACGGCGGGGTAAATGCCGAAGAAAAGTCCGACGCCGGTGGAAAGAATCAGTGCGGTCACGATAGATGCCATGGTCGTGGAAATCGGCACGGACGTAAACGCGCGGACGAGGGCCGTGACGGTCAGCGCGATGGCGAGTCCGAGAATGCCGCCCGTGATGGACAGCGTCGCGGATTCCAATAGAAATTGCAGCACGATGTGGCGGCGCCGCGCTCCGAGCGCCTTGCGAATGCCGATTTCGCGCGTTCGCTCGGTGACGCTGGCGAGCATGATGTTCATAATCACGATTCCGCCGATCACCAGGAACACGGCCGTCAGCCAAATGGCAATCGCGAAAATGTTGCCCGTGAGTTGCTGCCATAATTTCATGATCGAGTCGGGCGCGATGATCCCGAAATCGTCCGGAGAGCGGTAGGGAAGGTGATGCGCCGCGCGCAGAATCATTCGCGATTCGTCTTCCGTGGCGTCCATCAAGTCTTCCGAGCGCGCCTGAACGAAGAAGGTCGCGGAATTCGTGGCCGTCTTCCATTCCTTCTCGTAGGTGTTGAACGGGACGATAACGAAGGTGTCCCGCGAAACGCCAAATACGGTGCCGAGCGGCTCGGCCACTCCGACGACCGTGCATGTCTTTGAGCCGATGCGGATCATTTTCCCGATCGGGTCCATCCCCGGCAGAATCTTGTTGGCGACGTCCGCTCCAAGAACGCACACCGATTCGCGGTGCAAATCATCCGCTTCCGTGATGCCGCGGCCTGTAGCGATACTGATGTCGCGCATCTCCGTGTAATTCGGAGTGGCGCCCCAAAGGTTCGCGTCCTCGAACAATTGGTTTCCATAGCGGGCGTCCTGCGTGTTTGCTTCGATGGCTGCCACCTGCTGGGCCATGCGCATGCGTGTCGAGAGCAACTCGAGATCATCGGCAGTCAGTCTCGGATGTTTCTGCGCGCGAACCCATGCTTGTGCGTTGGTCTGGTCGGCGATTGAAAAGCGGCTCACGACAAAACAGTTGGCGCCGAGGTTTGCGACCTTGTCGGCGATGTAGAGATTCAACCCGTTCACGACCGACATCACTGCAACCAGCGTCGTGACCGCGAGGATGATGCCCAGCAGCGTCAAGAAGCTGCGGAGTTTGTGCGCGCGGAGGGTATCGAGCGCCAAACGCAGCGTCTCGCCAAGCTCTACGCCGGAAAGAGGTCCCCTTCCAAACACACCCGCTCCTTGGTCCCCGCTCTAGGAGTTACGAAATCGAGACGCCTTTTGTTGCACTTGCACCGCGCCCGAGGGACTACGACTAGAATACTCTTGCAACCGCTTGCCGCGCAGAAGAATCAGATAGAGTGCGGCATCCAAACGGACATATTGCCCCATGCCAAGACGTCTCACGCTGATATTCCTGCTCCTATCCCTGGGCTCAGCTGCTATTGCGGCCGGGCAGTCCCCGCAAGGTCCCGGCGGCGCCCCCCCGACTCCGGCGCAGGTTCAAAGCTCGGTTGCTCGCGCCATCGCGAACCAGCATCGCGACGACGCTCTGCTCGAGGAATTCGATCGCACCGAACACATACAAGTCCGCAAGACTGCCAATTCCGGCGTCTCCGGCGATGAACTCTGGCGCGTCGTGCCGATCGGCACGGGCTCATTCCGGATTGCGATCACGCCGGACGGCAAGCCTGCCAATCCGGTCCTGTATCGCCAACAACTGGCGATGATTCAGCATTCGCTGCAATTGGCGCTGCAACCTGACGATCGCGAAAAGCAGGATCTGGCGAAATATCAAAAACGCCAGCAAGAGCGAGCAGATATGGTAACGGAGATCGGCAAAGCGTTCCGCTTCACGTGGCTCGGCCGCGAAACGCGCAACGGGCGGATCCTCGCCAAAGTCCAACTCGATCCCATTCCCTCCTACTCTCCTCCCACGCGAATCGCGGGAGTGCTAGCGCACGTGCGTGCAATCGTATGGCTGGACGAATCGGCGGACCAAGTGGTTCACATTGAAGCGGAAATCACCAGCGACGTTTACTTCGGAGCGGGTGTGCTCGGAAAGCTCTACCGGGGCGGCCGATTCTGGATGGACCAAGAGGAAGTCGCGGCGGGGGTGTGGGAGCCCGTGACCTATGCCTACGACTTCACGGGACGAAAATTCATGTTTGGCTTTGAGGTTCACCAACTCATCGAGGTCGGTCAATACCGCCGCTTGGGGCCGTTGCAGCAGAGGCTGAGTTTCATCCGTAATGAGTTGAACAACGCGGGGAGCAACCCCTCCGGCGATTAATTGCCCGGGGTTATAATTGCACCGACGAGGCTCGCCATGAGAACCCTTCTCGTTTGCGCTGCCTGCACCCTGGCGTTCGCCGCAGCAGGGACCGCTTCGGTACGAGCCCAGGCGCAATCGCAGCCTTCAGCGGCCAGTGCGCAAGCGCCGTCTCAGCAACCCAAACCCTCGCAACCACCCAAGAAAATCTGGACCAACGACGACTTGGACGCGCTGCGCGAGCACGGCGGAGTTTCCGTCGTGGGGAACTCCGGCGGAGCTTCGGGCGGCACAACTGCGAGCGCGCCGGGGACAACCGGAAATCCGCCGGCCGTGTCGAGAGAAAAAGACCCGATCTGGTACAAGAAGCAACTCGCGCCGCTTTACGCCAAGCTCGACGTCCTGAACCAAGCGATTGCAAATGCGCAGGCGGCGGTTTCCGGCGATACGCGGGGCAGCGACAGCGTCAACTTGGGCACGATGGGAATCATGGCAACGCCGCAAGACCAGCTCAAACAGTTGCAGCAGCAACAGCAGGCCGTTCAAGATCAGATTGACGCCCTGCTCGACATGGCTCGCCACAACGGCGTCGCGCCCGGCGACCTCCGCTGATCCACGAAGGTTTCGCGCCGGGCCCTTCCGGGCAATCCACTTTCCCCGGCCACTAGTGCGCGGCCGCGGCTTGTTCCTTCTCGATGGGCGCGCCCACCAAGTTTCCCCACTCGGTCCACGAGCCGTCGTAGTTGCGGACGCGCGGGAAGCCGAGCAAGTACTTCAGCACAAACCAGGTGTGAGAGCTGCGCTCGCCGATGCGGCAGTAGGCGATGACTTCCGTATCTCCGGTGACGCCTCTTGCGCCGTAGATTTCCCTGAGCGCGTCGGCGGGCTTGAACATGCCGTCTTCCTGCACGGCCTGCGCCCACGGAATGTTCGCCGCGCCGGGGATATGGCCCGCGCGCTGCGCCGTTTCCGTCATGCCCGGAGGGGCGATGATTTTGCCGGTGAATTCGTCGTTCGAGCGGACGTCCACGAGCTGCGCGGGGCTGCGCCCATCGAGCACGGCGAAGATTTCTTCGCGCTTGGCGCGGATCGAAGCGTCGGGATCCTTTGCACGATACGGCGTGGGCTGGACCTTCGGCGCGTCGGTGGAGAGCGGGCGCTTTTCCTCAAGCCACTTCTTGCGCCCGCCGTTCATCAGCAGGACGCTGGCGTGGCCGTAATACTTGAATTGCCAGAAGGCCCACGCGGCAAACCAATTGTTGTTGTCACCGTAGAGAACTACCGTCGAGTTGGTCGAGATGCCGGCGCTGCTGGCAAGCTGCTCGAAGGCGCGCTTGTCCACGAGATCGCGGCGGAGCGTATCCTGCAACTGCGTCTGCCAATTCCAACCCACGGCGCCAGCGATGTGTGCCTGATCGTAAGCCGAAGTGTCCACGTCCACTTCGACGATGCGAATCTTGGGATGGATCAGGTGCGCGGCGACCCACTCGGTGGTCACCAAGACTTCTGGATGGGCGTACTCTGCCATGACAAACTCCTCCCTTTGAATTTTTGCGATGAACGTTGCCAGAATAACAGGCCCTCGGAGGCGAGGCAAGCGGACGGTGCGCGCGGCGCTGAAGGAGCAGAGGCGGGGAAACTTCCGTGGCGAGTGGCTTGCGACTCGCGGCGATTGAGCCGAGTCTCCCGGAATCGGACACCATTCGCGCCGAGCGGGTAATCTGGCGCCGGCAGCCCTTGCCGGGACTCCGGCGGCTCCTGCCGGGAGCCTCGGCGCGTTGCCTGGCGTATATACCTCCCGTTGTTTTGCGTAAGTGAGGCAAACAAAGGACTTGCGGGAGAAGAGTGCAAAAGAGCGCAGAATTGATTGAAAACAAAAGAGTTGGACGGATTCTGTTTTTGGATTGCGAAAGCGCACGCAAATGCAAGACAAGAAAGGATTTGAATTGAGGAGTTGGTCCGGGGAATTTGCTGGGGTACATATACCCCCGGGGTGTTTTGCGTATGTGTGGCAAACAAAGGACTTACAGCGAAAGAGTGCGCATGAGTGTGAAAAGAAAGGGAGTTAAACTTGCGTGTTTTCAGAGAGTTGCGCACTCTTTTGCATGATTGTGAAAACAAAGGGCTTGCGGACCGGCAAAAGCAACAGAAATGCAACCACGGGTGCACACGGAGAGGTAAGGATTTTCCGGGACGAGAGGCGAAACCTCGAGGCGGCAAGGGTTCGAAAAGTTGTTCTGAGTCCACACCACCTTCTAACACAAAAGTGGGCGAATGTCAATAGTTATTTGCGAGTTATACTTTTCGAAAAGTGAGGCGGGCCGCATCTATGGGATCTTCCTGGCAGGCGACGTAACGGTGGCCTGGCGCTCGGCGATTGAGGGTGTGCGGCGCCCAGCGTCTTGTTAGCTATATGATCTGGCAACCGCGCTTGCGCATTACGTGTTTGTACTCTCCTTGATGTGTCTTGCCCCGATACCACATCAAGGGCGTGAATAGTAAGGTGATCCCGCCTACAGCAAGGTGTCTGGGGCTCAGGGGACATGCGAGCCTGAGTTTCTGAAGTGCGTGAACGACCAAAGCCATCCAGATGCACAAAGTGAAGGAGCTGACCCACTGGTTGATTTTTGATGCCGAAATTGGCGCGGGGCCGATGATGAATTTCTCGAAAACATCCGTCTCGGGGGGCCGTTCCAGAACTGTCTTGTACAACGGGCCAGTAACTGCGTCCTCCAACATGTCAACATGATTTTCCCAGTTCTCTTGCCAGTATTTGCTGCCGCGATTCACGAGGAACCAAGCCCAAGTGAAGAGCCAGCCAATGCAGCCGACTACGTAGGCGAGGTATTCCTTGTCCGCTAGATGATCGGCACTCAGGATTGCGAAGTACCCTGCGAAAGCTCCAGCGATCAAAGCCCAAAAATAGGCCGCACGATGCCAGTAAAGGCCAATTTCAAATTTCCGAATATCTAGGGCGTGGTCCAGAGCCTTCTCCGCCTTGGTGTCGCCGAAGGACTTCCTGTAGTCTTCCTCGTTAGTCATTTGAGTCCAATCTCTAGCCTCTGAAAATCACTGGGGCAACCGCGCCCGAGAACTCGGCAGCTAGTGCAGGTAGCTGGAGAGAAAGTGTCTGTATCCTGGATTCAGCGTTGCGTAACGCCAGACGACCAGGTCAACCACGGAAAGTCGGTCCCCGACTACGCTCGAGATGCCTTGGCAGAGCTCCCCGGGGCTCGCATACCCGGCCAGCGAGGAAATCCGCAAGAGGTGCCGGTCGGGCTTCACAACGTCGAGGCCAACGTTTTTTGCGAGGTGGTAAGACGTTGCCGGACCCAGAAAGGGGAGCGATTGAAGGAAGGCGACCCCTTGTGAGGCAATCTTATCCTTGAAGTCACAAAACCCGTTGTCGTTGATCAATCTTGCGATTTCGATGATGGAATCAATTTTCCCGCGGTGGGCAAAAACGCGGTAGGCGCTTTTCCTGCAACATCGCGCATTCATGATTATCTGAGAGGCGCCAGCCCAATCATGAAAGGCGAGCGAGAACGCCGGAAACTTGTCACGGACGACTGCCTCTCGCATCCCTGATGACAGAATGACCCACGCGACTTCACGAAGGAAGATTCTCTCGTCAACTTCCGAAAAGCGGACTCCATTCTGCCATTCGATCTCTTCCCCGAAGCCTTCGTCGATGACAATTGCTTTAGCGAGCAGATAAAAGTTGACCACTCGTTGGCACTTTGCTGTGCTAATGTCCTTCTTCGGCATTCTCACTCGATTTGCTGCTTCCCGCTGAGGAGCTGTCTCAGCGATGAACACAGCAGAGCCAGCCTTAGAGCTATGACCGGGCATCCCGGATGGGAACTAACCATTTTGCTGAGCTCAACTTTCCTGAGATGCCGAGCCTTGAGTCTAACAAAGTCGGCTTCGGGGATAGGGACAGAGTTGTGCATTGCTGCCCAATAGGTATCATCAAGCCTTGGTATGCTCTCTGAGGGCCAGGTTCCGTCACTTTGTCGGTGGTCCCGAAATGAGGCAAGCGCCCGGGACAACCTGCCGGTTGCATCGTGGTGAGCGGCGGATTTTCCTTTCCAGTCTATCCTCAGGGATAGGATGGAGAGCATGAAGGCGAGCACCGAGGAGACTCGGAGGAAGTACCGGATCAGGTCTGGCTTAGTGCCAAAGTGAGAGAGCGCGCTGTCGCCCGCAAACGCCGAAGCACAAAACACCACGGAGCACGCCAAGAGCGAGAGGTCGACGATGAGGGATCGTCGCTTGTAGCGGTCCCTTAGGTCAGAGTGCATCGACAGGGATTGATCGAGAATCCTAAGCTTTTTGTCGAGCTCCATGGCGAAATCACCCTTATGTTTCTATTATCTCTTTCCACCGATCAAGAGTGGTGGCCGCGTTTAGCCGTCTGGAAATACCAGCCAGAGCGAGTGAGAGCCTTTCTCTCTGCTGGCTTCCTTTCCTGCCCATATAATCGTCAACATAAGTAGACTGATTAGTTATATCTATAATGGGACGAAGTACCCTTGTGGATGCTGCCGTGAGAACATGGAGGAGTAAAGATTTCACTGTCATAGGACCTCGGTATCCTTTGGTGGCGTCTAGGCTCAGTGATTCCGCGTGATATCCGGTTGGCCTGAGGTCGTCAGGGAGGCCGGAAAGTATCGATTTCACCAGCTTTATAGTTGGGACGAGCGCGTTGTTCAGTCTTTCGTTTGCTTTTGTCAATTCGCGATGGAAAAGCTTAGGATTGATTTTTTTCCAGCCTGTTCCGTTCGCGTCGGAAATTGAGACTTCTCTGCCATGACGTATGGCGGGGAGCAGTTGGATCTCCGTTCGATCCACGTACGTTACTTTGACTGCCAAATTGCCTTTGTCGATTTCGGCGACTTCGTCGTGTGTCAGCCCCTCTTGCAACGAAGCCAAAAATACATGAAGCACCTCGCGAGGGGTTTTCCCCTGAAGATCTCGCCTGTCCAAAATTACCAACGCGTCTATGTCGCTAAGGCCGTCGACATAAGTGTGCTTCGCGACCGATCCTCCAAAGTAGTATCTTTCGATCTCTTGGTGCTCGCCTAGGATTGCGACAATCTCTTCAAGGAGTTCTCGAACCCTCTCGGGGTTTCTTTCGTTCAGCTTCGCCAGCAGTTCCTGCAGATACTGGTTGACGTCGCTATCCAGACGGTTCTGTCCAGTTTCCTCCTGGGTTCGTCTGATGAGGTCCTGAAGCTGACGCGGCTTATTCGGGAAATAGATTGGCTCGTGACGGCCACCGCTGCTGCTCATGCTCGCCCTCCCTCTATTTCGGGCACCTGTGTAATTAGCGTGCGATAGGCTTTCTCCATCGCTGCCGCCCGGGCTCCAAACATATCGAAGCTTTCTCCTTTGTGAAGTGCAAAATCCCGGAAAGCGATGCCAAGTTTTCTCAGGAATCCGAGGTTGTGAATGAGGGTCAGCGTTTGCGCATGATCCAGCGGGTTCTCGATGCCTTCAACAAGCACGCTGTAGGAGTCGCGGTATACCGCAACACCCTCTATGTAGGCGTATCTGAGCCAGGAAATCCCATCAAAGATTTCAGCCCCCGCAAAGAAGTAGAGGGGCGTAAGGAGGGGGTCGAGACCGCCCCATACGTGTATTGGGATCGTCACATTTTCCCTATCCATCGCGAGGCGCAGTTTTGCGACGGCCTTCAGCCTCTCCATTAGATCATGGCCGAGTTCTTTTTCTGTGATTCCCAAAATGTCAAAGGCTAGGAACTTCTTGATGTGACGAACGATTTCATCCACATCTATGTAGCGGTGGTTCCCTACCGGCTTGACGATGAAATCTTTCAGAATATTGGGGAACTTTCGGAACAGGCGCTGACCGGCAAGAATTTGGTCCACCAAGGGTTTTTCTCGTGCCCCCCAATCGTAGTTGGTTATAGCAAATGGCAGGTTAGCTGGGAGGCGAGCAAGTACCTCTTGATAGTTGCCGCATGAAAACGTCTTCTTTGGCGTGCCCCAATCGACCGGCTCGGTCTGGTCAAATCCGGGTGAAAGCTCGTAGCCACCACTGTCTATGAAGACCAATTCCTTTTCTCGAAAGAAACGCTCCGGTCTCCGGAGATGGCGATGGTGGAGGTCGTAAGCACTAACCAGAATTGAGTCTTTGATTGAAGCGCCCACAAGTTCCAATGCAAGTGTGGTCTCTGATATCTTCCTTTGAGGCGCCGCCTTCTTCCTTGCTCTTGGGTGTTTAGGAGGCTTGCAGTCCGTCCGGGGCTTCGCCTTGACGGTGTTCAAGAATGGAAATCCCTTGCTTGAAAATGCCGGAACTAGTCTCGGCAGGTCTATCAGGGCACCAAGAGGGTGCTCAATTTTGGTGGTGCGAGCTAGCACGCAGCGCCTCCAGATCTAAGCAGGAATCGCATGAGCCGCATGGTTGAGCCAGGCCTCGTTCGCAGCTATAGGTCAGCGAAAGTGGAACGTTTCTGCTGTTGGCGAGGGCCCAGATATCTCCTTTACTCCATCTCAGGAAAGGAACCCCGATCTGCAAAGCGCCGCCTGTATACGTGTCGAAGATGGCCTGCATTCTTTGGATGAAGTAGCGAGTACAGTCGGCGTACCTTGTCCCGGAATGGATGCCAAGAGCAATCACACCTGGCTTCCCGTTGGACTCAAGGGCTGCTGTCAGGAGAAGGAATGCGTTGCGTCCCGTAATCAGCCCCGCACCCTTACGGATAACGCCCGTCAGACAGATAGTCCTCAGAGGTACTTGGAAGTGGCGGCAAATCAGCGTCGCAGCGCGTGACTCCTTCTTCGCACCAGCTTGGCCATAGTCGACGAAAAGCGCCTCGGGGCTGAGTCCTTCGTGCAAATAATAGGCCAGGCAGGTGGTTGAATCGATTCCTCCACTAAGCAGGATGAGGGCCTTCGACCCGGAGCGTCGGGGGTAAATGCGTCTAGTGCTCTCTGCCATGTGGAAGCCTACGGTGCAACTGAACTGGTCAGGTAGATTAGTTCTAATTGACATCAGATTCAACACGGATCGGTGGAAGGGTTTGCGGTGTGTCTGGCCTGAGCCCATCTTGTCGATCAGCAATTGTGGGTGTGGGCTTATGTTGTGTGCTTGGGCCTGCCGCAGCCGGATTTCCTGGTCGGGGAGGGTAGTGCACGCTTCTGGGGCTGCTTGAGACCGCGAGTGGTTTCAGATGGGCATGGAAATGGAATAGGGAGCGATCGCAGTTTTGAAATTTCGGAGAGATGAGCGGGGGTGGGCAGAGAGATTCCTCACTGCGTTCGGAATGACCACGGTTGGAGAAGGGGAGAAGAGCGCGGACGCGAGAGCGGCGTGTGGGGCGGGCGCAGAGCACGGTGCGGGCAAAGCGGCGTCGAGCCGTCGCACTCCATGGGGGCGCGTTGCGGGGACCCGGCTTCGTCCGCCACGGCGGACTACGGCGCGGCGGGCCCGCTCGCGAAAAGCAGATCCCTCACCCCCGTTCGCAGAGAACGCGACCGGGTTCGGGATGACACGCGCCGGTCTCCCGACTATGTCGGGACAGGTTCCGCCCGGCGGTGCATCGGGGAAGAAACAATCGCAGCGAGCCGGGCGGAGACAAGCTCCGCCCCTACCGGGGAGGGGGATGATCGCAGATTTGAAATTTGGGATTTGAGAGGGAAGAGGAAAAAGAGAGGCCGACCGGTCTTCAGGGGCTAAAGCCCCTTTTTCTTCCGGCGCGATATGTCGGAGCTAAAGCTCCGACCCCCTAAGGAGGAGAGAAGCCCAGGCGCGGGGGATGAAGAGGCAGAGAGATCCCTCACTGCGTTCGGAATGACAACAATTGGAGGAGGGGGGATCGCACTCAAACGTAAGGCCCGCGTCTGGGGCGGGCGCAGAGGACGGTGAGGGCAAAGCGGCGTCGAGCCGCCGCACTCCATAGGCCCGGTGCACGTAGGCGAGTTGGGCGGAGGCAAGCTCCGCCGTTACAAATTCGACGGCACGAGGTTTTCTTCCCCTACGCCCACGCGTCACGAATGTTTTGAAACGGGGCAAGACGGGATGCGGTGAAACGCGAGGATGCCGGTCTGAAGACCGGCGCTACATTTGAGAAAAGGCAATCGCGGATTTCAAATTTGAGATTTCAGAGGGCGGAAGAGCAGACGATCGTGGGCCGCGAGATCGAGGTTCAAATCGAAGATTCCGCCAAGACCGAATCTAGGCGTCAACAAGCGAAACTTCGTGTAAACAGAGGAGCAAGTAAGTGGCAGAATAGTTCTTGCGCCGGGGATGAAGGCATTTGGGCGCAAGAAGAGAATTGAATCTGCGACGTCGACGGAAGAAATGCGAGGCGTAGAAGCATGGCCCTAAGCGCAGAGTCGATACCGATGCGATGGCCGGCCGGCCCCTTGGACATCGCACGCCGTGAAAAAGAGAATGGCTTCTCGGCGGACATGGCCGAGGTTCTTCGCAACTGGCAGGATCCGGTTTCACTGGCAATCGTGCAGGGCACGCCGGTCAATTGCCTTGTGGTCAATTGGGCCGCGGGTCTGCCGGCGGATGCCGACCAGCAACAGGCGCTCAAGCCGCTGATCGAGAAAGGCCAGCAGGCCGGACTTGATTTCGTCGGCCTGATCGGGGGGGAAGCGAACAAGCCAGCCGCCCTCGCGGCCGCTCAATCTGCGGGTCTTTCCGGAGTTGTCATGGAAGGCGACCCGCCCGGAAACGCCGGTATCCCAGTGATCTCGCGGAATGAGTCCTTCCAGATGCGCTGGAAAGCGAACTCCCCCGTCCTGAGCATTTCGGATGGCGTATGGCCCGGGATCCCGCAAGAGACAGGTCCGTCCAGCGGACCGACGAATCTGCCCTATGTCAATTCCAACGGAGCGATCCTGCGCATCGCTCGGGAGCTCGCGCCCGACAAAGGCGTGTGGATCGAGTTCGATCCGCCGCAGCAGGCGAAGCTGTCTGCCGAAGCTTACATGTTGGCCGTGGCGGATCCCGCGAGCTATGGGGCAAGGTGGGTGATCTCGCTGGACGATCAGTTGCGCGCAGACTTGGCCGCGAAGAAACAACCGGCCGCGGATACGTGGAAGAAAGTGACCGGCGTGCTGGTTTTCTTCGAGCAGCACAAGCAGGCCCGGACCTATCAGCCGATGGGCCCGCTGGCAGTGATGTCGAATTTCGCCGAGCCCGGCTGGGATGCGGACGAGGAGGCGCTCAACCTGCTTCCCCGGCTCCGCCTGCCGTTCCGGGTGATTGCGCGGTCGCGGGCAGCGGGCGCCTCTTTCGCCGGTCTGCAGGCGATCTACTACATCGATCAGGAGCCGCCGAGCCCCGAATTGCGGCAGGAACTGATTGCGTTCGCGAAGGAAGGCGGCATTCTTTTCGTGCCTTCCAAATGGCCAAATCCGGAGGGCTCGCCTGCACCGGCCGAACCGTACCTTCTTTTCAGCCTGCGTGCCCTGGGCAAAGGCCGCCTGGCAGTATGCAAGCAAGACGAGCCGGACCCGTACGATACGGTCGCAGACATCCAAAACATCATGAGTCACCGGAACGATGTGCTACGGCTGTATAACGCTCCGGCGATGAATTTCTTCTACGAGACTTCGGTTCAAGGCGGGCAGGGAGTGATCCACTTGGTGAATTACTCGGGCCGGCCCGGGAGTGATGGTCCTCTGTTCTGGGTGAAGGAGCCGCAGAGGTCAGCCCGACTGGTGAGTCCGGAAATCGCCTCGCCTACGGAGCTTCAATGGGCCCCACAAGAAGCGGGTGGGGCGGAGTTGTATTTACCGCGCATTACCGTATATGGCGCCGTCGAGATGGAGAGCTAGGAGCCGAAGGAGATTGTAATGAAACATAACTTGACGAGAAGAGAATTGCTGGCGGGCGTCGGCGCTGCTGCCCTATTCGCGAAACCCATATTGAATTTTGGCTCTGCCCCCCCGGCGGCGCGGGTCGCTGTGGCCAGATGCAAGACGTACGGACCCGAACTGGTCCCCGCAATGGCGAAGATGTTCGATCAACTGGGGGGCCTGGGCCGGTTGGTGAAAGGAAAGACGGTCGCGGTCAAAATCAACCTCATCGGCGTTCGATGGCAGCGGTTGGGCGACGCAAAGATGGAGGACACTTTCTGGTCGCATCCCCGCATGATCGCAGCGACGGTACACCTGCTGGGCAAGGCGGGCGCCCACCGAATCCGGGTGTTGGAAGGCCCCTGGTCGACCGCCGAGACCCTGGAAGAGGTGATGCTGTCCATGAACTGGCGGCCGCAGGATATCCTGAGCGCCGCCCACAACGTGGAATTTGAAAACACCAATTATCTCGGGCGGGGGAAGAAATACTCACGGTTTATGGTGCCTGGCGGGGGTCTGATATACCCCGGCTACGACCTGAACCATTCCTATGAAGATTGCGACGTTTTCGTCTCGCTCGCGAAGCTGAAAGAACACGCTGTCACTGGCGTCACGCTGTCGATGAAGAACGTGTACGGAACGACTCCCATCACCATTTACGGCGAGGGTGCGGGGGTGGACGAGCCGAGCATACGCCCTCACGGAGGACGCGGTGGTGTGTTTCACTTTGCGCGCCGTATGCCCTCCAAGAGCGCGCCGCAGCAGAAGGACCTCACTTTGCCCAAGGAAGCCGGCTACCGGTTGCCGCGCATCATCGCGGAACTCTGCTCGGCACGGCCGGTCAACCTGGCGATCATAGACGGCATTAAGACCGCCACCGGCGCAGAAACAAATTATGGAGGCCGGCCCCAAGCGGCGGTAAACCCGGGAGTGATCATTGCCGGGACGAATTGTGTGGCGACCGACGCTGTGGGGATGGCCGTGATGGGGTTCAATCCGCTGGCTGACCGCGGGACGCCTCCGTTCGCCAACGCCGATAGCATGCTGCATCTCGGTGAAGACCTGGGAATCGGCGAGCGCGACCTCAGCCGGAACGACATCGTCGGAACCCCGATCGCGGAAGTCGTGTTCGATTACAGCGCGGTACGCGCAAGGATTTTGGCCGCGGCGAAGAAGGCCTGAACCGCGGCTTCACCCCATCGCCCGTCTGCGGCCGGGGCCGGCTGCAGCGGACGAGAAGACCTGGTAGCCGTGTCGAAAACCAACTCTGGACTCACCGAACTGTTGCGCCTCAAGGGCAATGGCGACGCCATGGGCGCGACGTTTTCCATTGTCCTTTATGGCAATGACCGGGCAAAGATGGAGGCCGCGTTAGACGCCGCATTCGACGAGGCGGGGCGGCTCGACGGCATGCTTTCCAATTACAGAGCCGAAAGCGAATGGAGCGAGGTCAACCGCCGCGCGGCCGAAGAACCCGTCAAGGTGTCGGTGGAGCTGTTCCAGTTGCTATCGGCATGCGCCGCATACAGCCGGGAGAGCGAAGGGGCTTTCGATATTACCGTGGGCCCGCTGATGAAGCTTTGGGGGTTCTACAAAGGCTCCGGCCGTCTGCCCAACCGGGAGGACGTAGCGGCCGCTCTCCCCAAAGTAGGTTACCGCCACGTTCGGCTAGACGCGGCCAGCCGGACGGTGTGGTTTGACCGCTCTGGCGTGGAGCTGGACCCTGGCGGAATCGGCAAGGGCTACGCCGTGGATCGCATGGTGGATGTTTTGAGACGGCAAGGCTTTCAGATCGCGTTGGTGGCGGCGTCGGACAGCAGTATTTATGGAATGGGTGCTCCGCCCACGGAGCCGAAGGGCTGGCGGGTGGGCATCAAGGAGCCGCGGAACCCGCGCCGGACGGTGGACGAGGTGTTCCTGAAGGACATGTCAATCTCCACTTCCGGCAGCTACCAGAAGTACTTCCTGGCGGAGGGACGCCGGTACGCCCATATCATGGATCCGCGCACGGGATACCCGGCTCAAGGGAGCGTATCGGTTTCGGTGATCGCGCCACGCGCCATCGACAGCGAGGCGTGGGCCAGCCCGTATTTCGTCAACGGCCGCCAGTGGGCTGCGAGGCGCAAACCAACGGAATTTCGCGTGTTCTTTTGCGAAGACGGGACGGAGCAGCCATGCGCGTGGCTCCCATAACCAGCCGCCCGGGTACGCGTCCCTAGCCGGAACCGTATCGTTTTCGGGGAGCGGCGACGTTACATGGCGATCTCTCGCGGTAGGCGTGGGTCCGCCGGCAGGCGACAACGCCCGATCCTCTCGAACCGTGGCCGTTCCGAACTTCGGCGCCGTTTCGGTCTACATCGTTTCTGATCGGACGCCGGCGGCCAAGGGAAGCGTCCGCGTCCGCCAGCTTTCCTTGCTGGCCGGTACGGCGATGGAGATGCTGGCGACCGCCATCCACACGGGAAAACTTCCGCAGGAGCACACGGTCCTTGCACCTACGTCGTTTCCAACTTTGGATCAGCTACGTTTCGCGATGAGTGGCAAGGCGTAGGGTTTTCGCGTTTGTGCGGCGATCGGCATTGGTCATCGTGAAACCCAAGACCGTCATCGCCTTGCACCGAAAGGGATTCCGACTGTACTGGAAAATGACCGCCGACGTCCGGTGCATTTCGCAGTGACCGCGAACCCCACCGCAGAATGGACAGCGCGTCAACTCTGGGAAGCCTTCCCCTGGATCGCTGCCCCGACTAGGAAGTATTCAGCCCAATTGACGTGATTCCTTTGCGTAGTTTCCTCTGAACCTGGCCACCCATTTCCTCTCTTTCCAAAGCAACTGAATCTCGTCGAACTTCTGCGAATGATGCGCGGCGGATACACGGTCGCGCCGAAAAGACGATAACTGCTTCTAAGTGAATGGTGCCGGCAGTAGGACTCGAGCCCACGACCTAGAACTCTAAAGCCTTGCCCCGGTAGGGTTTATAGCTCCACCGCTCATCAAAAGTAGCGACTCAAACCCCTCAGACGGTACCTAAACCCAGATTGCCGAGATGAACTGCCTTCAACGAACCTTTGGGCACACGCCCGAAGGTTCGTTCGTGGATGGGCGGAGACAAACTCAGAATGGGAACCGCTTAATTGGCGCCGGAACCGACTCCGGCAGGGAACCGATCAAAGGGCCGAGTGATCGGCTTCCCCAAGAGGAATTTGTCGGCAAAAGCAAGCAGGGCATCCCAATCTGCCTGCACCATTCCATGCGGACGGTCCGCCCAACTCACGCCGAGCCGGTCCGTCGCGTGAAACAGGGCATACGCCGGCATTGCGGCGAGCCAGGATTGATACACACCATTCTGGTTGACGTTCTGATCGTGATCGCCTTCGAGCGCAATGAACGGCCGCGGCGCCACCAGCGCGATGAACCAATGCTCATCGAAGGGCAGCTTGTCCGGCTGTCCCCAGAACTGATGAAGATGGGGAGAAAACCAATTCGGATATTTGGCCACCATTTCGGTCAGACCTTCTTTGCCGCCGCGGTCCGGCACGGAACCGCTGAAGCGGTAGGCGGGAGTGCCGCCGCCGGAACTGGCGACGGGAGCGACCATGGAGATGCGGTCGTCGAAGGCGCCCGCGATCAAAGCGGATTTGCCGGTGCGCGAGACGCCGGTGATGATGAGTTTGTTCGGATCGATCGAGGGATCCGAAATCAGATAATCCACAATGCGTGAACCACCCCAAGCCCACGCGCGCAGAAGTCCCCAGTCATAATTCGGATACGCCGGAAAAAAGCGCGTGGTGCGATAGGCCCAACTGCCGTCGGGAAGACGCAGTGTCGTGTCCTCGCCGCAATCGCTGTTGTTGAACGTCACAAACGCAAATCCGTGGGCGAGGGCCTGATTGCTTTCCGCGATCTGCTCCGCCGTGCGGGGACCGAATCTCGCGGGCGGCGCTTCACCGGCAGCCGGAGAAGGCGCGACACTTGCCGATCCCGTGCCCGCAACCGGTGCGCCACCGATCCCATTCGACATGGGGCCGCGAGCAGCGCCCGGAGCTGCGGGGCCAACCACGAGCAGAGCATCCCTTCCGCTGCCCTGATTCGCTCCCTGCGGAAGACGCGGCAAAGGAGTGGCTCCCGGAGGCGATCCGGATGGCGAGATCAGCGCGGGGAATGGGCCGCCTTCGGCAGGCGTGAAGATGCCGATATCGAGGCTCAGGCTCTCATTGGGGCCGAAGGTCAGATGTACGAGGCGGTATTTCACCTTGCCGTCCATCAGCGTTTGCGAGCTGATCTCGTGACCCTTCACGTTGCCGGGAGGCGGCGGGGCCTGGCCAACCGCGTAGTACTCAAGAATGCGTTTCATCTGCTCGCGGCGCTGGTTCCATTGCTTGATCGTCTTCACCTTTCGCCCGTTGTCGAGGGTCATGATGTCGGGCATCTGCGGGCGATCGGGGAGCTCGTCGACGCCCGGCATGTCCGGCATGGATGTCTCGATCGCCGGAACGGGAATCTCGTTCGGGTCCGGCTTGTCCGGAAGAGTGGAAGAAGTTGTTTGCGCGCCCAGAACGCCGGCCACGATTCCAAAGGCCAGAACCCCAAACATTTTTTGTTTCACGTTCATCGTATTTCTCCTTGCCCGAACGAAGCCAGTGCAGGGCCAGAGGCGCCAGGACGGATCAGTGGAGTTGGTACGGTTTGTCCGGCGCGGGAATGGGATCGGGCAATTTGGCTGTTTCGATCTTCGCCGCGCCCGTGAGGCCGGTGCCCGTGACGTTATTGATGTTGAGCAGAGGGCCGGCAAAACCCGTGACTTTGATGCCGCTGATGATGGCGTGCTTGACGTTGGCGAGAAAGATGCCTTTGGCGCAGGTGCCGGTGACGTTGGTGAGCGAAAAACCATCGAGCGGCTTATGGGGATGAATGCCGGCTCCATCGACCAGCACGGGGACATCGGTGACGCGGACATTCGAGAAGCGGAAATTCCTGATCGTGGGGATACCTTCATCGCCGGGCACCGGAAACTCATCCTGAATGCCGCTGTTGAGGATGTTGAAGCGGAGAAATCCGCCCGTCATGCCGGAGACATCAAGATCGTCCGCAAAGATGTCCTCGATGAATGCACCGCGGCCGGGACGGCTCTTGATGTAGATGGCGAAAGTCCTGGCGGCGGTGAATTTGCAATGTTCGATTTGGACGCCGCGAATGCCGCCGGATGTTTCGCTGCCGATGCCGATGCAGGCGAAGATGGAATCGGCGAAGGTGCAATTGGTGATGCGCACATCCTCGGTGGGGCGGAGTATGGAATACGCCTCTTCGCCGCGGCCGGACTTGAGCGAGATGCAATCGTCGCCAGTGGCGATGTCGCAGCCGTCAATGAGGACGTGCTTGCAGGAATCGATGTCGATGCCGTCTCCGTTGCCGCCGGTGCTGCGGATGGTGAGATTCTTGATCGAGACTTTCTCGCAGTACGTGGGATGGATCGACCACATACGATCGTAGCTGGTGGAGAAATCTTCCAAGCGAATGTCCGTGCAGTTGATGAATTCAATCAAACAAGGATGACGCAGCGGATTCTGCTGGTTGGGGCGGCCGCCGAGAGCGTGGTTGCCGACAATCTTGCCCGGTCCGACAACGCCGATATGCTCGGCGTCCATCGCGTAGATGAAACCGATGTGGCCCTGAATCCAGTGGCCCTCCCAGCGCACCTGGGTGATGGGATAGTCGGAAAAGTCAGGCGTGCCGAGAAGGTTGGCGTTTTTTTCAAGACGCAGCAGAGTGTTACTGCGCAGGGCAAGAGCGCCTGTGGAATAGTCGCCGGCAGGCACCAGAACTTCGCCGCCGCCGAGAACAGCGCAACGATCAATCGCCTCCTGGATGGCGACGGTGTCTTTGGTGGTGCCGTCGCCGGTCGCGCCAAAATCGCGGACATTGAGCATGATTTTGGCCTTCGGCGGAACGGCCGGTGCCGTGTGTCTTGGCGCCGCAACCGTGGGCGTCTTCTGCGGCTCCTGCGCGAGGCCGAGATTGGCGAGCGACGAGAGCAGGGGCGCCGCTAGAGCGCTCTGCGCCGCTTTCGTCAAAAAGTTTCTGCGTCCCGACAAGTTGTTGGCCATAAATCACCCTTTCGTCACACAAAGAAACTGTTTTCGGAGCCCGTCCACGGGCTTGCAGTCGTGGAGATCGCAGTTTCGCGCTTGCGCGGCCGCGACGCCGCATAGCGTGTCAGATTCAGCGCCAGGATGGAAAACTTCATATCAATTGGTCCTCGCATCATGGTGCTGCTATTGGATCGATTCTTTTACGGGAGTGCTTGCATTCTCCAGCATGTTTCCGGTCAAGTGGATCTCCTGTAGTTCGCCCGGCAAGGTGGACAAGAAGACGCTTGTGCCCGGGAAGGTGCGGCTGTTTCGAAGCACAGCTCCAGGACTCCTGGTCAACCGGATGACGGGAGCTTCAGCTAAAGGTTTTCTGGAGGAGATGTCATCCAGTTCGAGATTGGCCGCGCCTTCGATCAGAAACGATGGACCGTGCTCCACATCGAGTTGCACTTGATGCAGCTCCAGTGCGTCTGTCTTTTCGGCCAGCAGGCCCGTCTCGCCGGAGCCAATAATATCGATCAGCCGCAGTCCGGAGATGGGCATTTCCGGCAGGCCCTCAATATCGATCAGCTTTTTTGCACCATTGACAGTGACATGGCTGATTGCAATATCGCGCAGGATGGGCGTTCGCTGCGACACTGTTTGGTCGGTGGAGATCGTCTCGCCCTCCATCATGTAGTAGCTGGTGACGACGATGGCCACGCCCGGATTCTGCATTACCCAGTTGTCAAAGCGAATGTCTTCCACGACTCCGCCTCGGCCGCGGCGGCTCTTGATGCGGATGCCATTTTCGGTATCGAGCGCCGTCATATTGCTGGCTACAACATGACGCACACCGCCTGAGGTTTCGCTGCCGATCGCGACGGCCCCGTGCGCGTGGTGCACGGTGCAGTTTGTGATAGCGACATACTCGGCGGGCCGGTTCACTCGCAGTCCATCCGCATCCTTGCCGGACTTGATAACGATGCCGTCGTCGCCGGTATCGATGTAGCAGTTGGAGATGCGGATGAAACGGCTGGAATCGACGACAATGCCGTCCGTGTTGACCCCGGGATAGGTTTCAATGCTGACGTCCTGGACCACGGCGTCTTCCGAATACAGCAGGTGAATGGTCCACATCGGCGAGCCGATGAAGCGTACTCCTTCGACCAGGATGTGCTTGCTGTTCATGAAGCGCACAAAGGAGGGACGCAGTTCAGAAGCTGCGTCCTGGTACTCCTGATCGCTGATCGGCTGATTCGCCTCGAGCGCCTTCAGCAGGTGTTCCCAGCGCGGCCCGTCCGCGCTGCCCGGATCTGCATCGGAGGGGGAAATCCGTCCGTGGAGCTTCATCCAGTCCGCATTGTTGCTCGTGAGAACGCCGCGGCCTGTAATCGTGACATTCTCAAGATCGTGGCCACCAATCAGCGGGACCGGCGTCAGAGTCTCAACGCCCTGGTGCCTTCCCTTGGTAAAAGGCAGCATCGTGGCGGGAAAATTAACGGTTGCCCCGGCGTCGATCTCGAGCGTCATATTACTGACAAAGCCGATCGGTCCTGTCGTGTACCTTCCTGGAGGCACATAGACCGTGCCGCCCCCGGCCAACTTCAATGCCTCGATAGCGCGCTGGAACGCCTCTGTCGCTGGGGCGGAGGCGTCGTTGCGCGCGCCGTAGTCGACGATATTGAAGACGGCGCGGCCTGGTGCTGCCGCGGCATCCTTCCATGGCAGCAGGAGCGCCAGCGTCAGCAAGAAGACAGCCGGAGGTAAACGATAACAAGACGGCGGGAAAGGCAGGCTGGCCATCGGCACCTCTTGATCCATGCCGGCGAAAAGCAGCTTCAGAACAGCCGAATGAGCCTATATGAAGTGGTCCGACCATTGCCAGCCCAATCATTCGGCAAGACCGCTGCGCAATTCCATCCTCTGTTTTTTGTCATTTCTCTCGGAGAGCTTCGCGTCAGCCTTTGTTTGTGCGTTGCCCAATGTGCTAGTTTGGCGGGGCAACTTGAGGAGGTCGAACCAATGTTCCGTCTATCTCTCCTTGGAATCTCTCGCCTCGCGGCCACATTCCGACAAGGCACGGGTTGTGCATTCGTCCTGTTTACGCTGGTGGTCAGCGCCCATACGGTTTGCGCGCAGGACACCCGCACCGTTACCGAGCCCAAGATTCCGCCCACATGCGCTACGCTATTCGCTGAGAGAGTGGGCCATGCAGAAATCCTGCCGCCGGAATATGAGAAGACGACCGACACGGCGCGCATTCAGCACGCACTGGACACATGCCCGCCGGGCCATGCGGTGGAGTTGGCGCTCGGCGAAATGGCCATGTTGGAAGTATCGGCGCCGACCCCCAACGCATTCCTCAGCGGAGGGCTTGAGCTGCGCGAGGGCGTGACGTTGCTGATCGACAAGGGAGTCACTCTCTACGCCTCGCGCGACCCGCATGATTATGACCCGGATCCCTCCGGCGTGGGCCAACTGCTTTGCGGGACGATGGCTGACGTCAGCACGTCCTTCGACCCATCGAGGAACACCATGCCGCAAGGACGGCCATGCAAACCGCTGATCTCGGTCATGAACGTAAAGAATGCGGCGATCATGGGCGACGGCATCATCGATGGGCGCGGAGGCGCGATGATTGTCGGACACGACTACACCTGGTGGCAGATGGCGCGCGCGGCGGAGCCGAAGCAACAGCGCTACTTCAGCGAGCGCATGATTGTGGCCAGCCATGCCGATGGGTTCATTTTGTATCGGATTACGCTGCACAACTCGGCGAATTTTCATGTCTCCGTCAACGGGACGGATGGCTTTACGGCGTGGGGCGTGCACCTTGAGACGCCGACGGTGAAGGGTACGGATGCGCGCAACACCGACGGCATCGACCCGGGCTCGTCCACAAACATCACGATTACGAAAAGCTGGATCGACAACGGCGACGACAATATCGCCATCAAGACCGGCGTGACGCACATGAGCGTGCTCGACAACCATTTCTATAGCGGACACGGCATGTCCATCGGCAGCGAAACATACAGCGGGGACAGCTTCCTCCTGGTCGACGGGCTGACCGAGGACCACACCACCAGCGGCATCCGTATCAAGAGCAACGCGGCGCGGGGCGGATTGGTGCACGACCTCACCTACCGTAACATTTGCATGCGCGACGTAGCGGTGCCCATTGCCATCAGCCCGTTCTATAACAACCAGACGGTGGAGGGATTCACCGATCCCGGCATCACGGGCACCCGGATTCCGGATTACAAGAACATCACGCTACAGAACGTCATTGCCACAACACCAGGTGACGTGCTAATCGCGGGCAAGGACTCGGAGCATATCACCGAGGTGAAGTTCGACGGCGTGATTGTGAACGGCATCACGCCGGATCGGGTGCATAGCCAATTCAGCCACATCACGGTCGCCGGGCGGGGTACAGCGCTAAGATTCAGCGGCACTGGCGTTACGGTAGATGGGCAGACAGCGACATCCGGCGCGGGGCTCGATGCGGATGTGAAGGCCTGCGCAGACAAGTTTGTGCCGATGGAGTAGCGATTCGGCGGCGGCGCTTTGATCAACCACAAGGCGGGTCCGAGGCAGCTTGCAGGATTGAAAAAAGCCCCAAGAAAAGTGCCCGTCAGAAGGCTAGGAACGCCGAGATTCCCATCCTTAGAATTCGAGGTGACCTACGCAGATGTAAATCCCCTCGCTGCGTGAGATTGGTGCCGGCGGTGGGACTCGCACCCACTACTCATGTTGAAAACGCGCAAGTTATTGAAAACAAAAAAGCGGCACAAACGCCAAAAAGGACGAAAACGCCCAATCTGGATACACGGTGGATACGCGTAGCGGCGAGAGCAACTCGGAGCCGATAGGGGGCGGGGGTCATTCGTGGGCCCTGCGCATCCCGAGTCCCGCAGCGTCAGCGCTTGAACTGGCGACGCACCGCGAGGAGGAACAAGGCAACTAGCGTGGAAGTGAGCAAGAGTTCGAGCAAGGCCAGTGCTGTGCCCCACGGGTAACTTGGTTCGTATCTGAGCTCCTTCTGGAAAGTAGCCACCGACACAGCGGTCAAAAGGCTGTGGCCGAAGAACGCGAGGTGAGCAACCCATTTCCGTCCGGGATATGCATCTACGAAACGTGAGAAGTTCCGGTAGCTCAATTCAGTGGCCGAGGCTGGCGGAGAGACCTGCCCTGCCGCGACGCTGAGTGCCGATTGTGCCGCATTTCCGCCCGGGTGAAGGCCCGCCCACGGAAAGAGGAACGCGAAAACAAGGAGAGCCACGCCCAGCCAAACAGCGGGCCGCACATAACTCTCTCCGTATTCGCTGAAGCGCTTGTACCAAGCCACCATGCTAAATTTCCGATGCCACCACCGCGCCAACGAGTTTCGCCTTAGGCTATGTAGCCGCTTCATCTCCATCTCGCCGTAGTGGAAGTCGCCCGCCGTCCAATAATCCTTCCGGTCGTCGTAGTTTTTCTTCAGTTGCTGGTAGGTCTCAGCAATCAAACCGTAATCTAGCTCATCGGAGCTATAGGTCCCGAGCTTCAACTCGGGCGCATCTTTGAGGTCCACTTCTTCCTCGAACAGCATACGCTTGCCACTGCCCTTGCGCCTGCGCCACACAACTGAGGAAAAGGTCAGCCTGGAAACGTCGCAACTGCAAAAAAGCGCCTGGCCGAGGTAAGTCTTGTAGAAGACAACGCTCTGCGGGCGTTCAAATTGCGCCAGAGAAAAAATCGGACCAGGATGCAAATCGTCGTCCTGCCGGAAGTGCGTCTCACGGAAACTAGTCGGCCCAAGGAATCTCGACCCTAGAAATTTGGCCTCCTGAGCGAACTTCGTCTCCCGGAAATTCGCGCTTCCCGTAAATGTAACGTACAAAAAGTCCACGTTTCCCTCGAAGTCCGCCCCGTCGAAGTGGGCGCCCTGATCGAACGCCGCGCCGCCGAATGAGGCTTTCTGTTCCACTGTGCCGCGGCTGAACAGAAAATCACCCGTAAACTTGCTGCTAAGGAAATGCGCGTCCTGTTTGAAACGGGCGCCGTCGAAGTCTGCCTTGGAAGCAAACTTCGCCTGGATGAAGGATGCTTCCCCGAGAAACTCGGCCCCGGAAAAGTCGGTTCCCTTCAGGAATCTGGCCCCGTCGAAGCTCACGTCGCTCGAGAACCGGGAACGTCTGAAGACCGCGTCCTCCAGGAACGTCGCCCCGTCAAACAGGCACCTCACCCGATATTCCTCATTCAGGAAGTTCCCTGTGGGGAAAACAAACCTCGTAAAATCTGCGACACCGCCCTTCTGGGCGGCTGCTTTCTTCAGGATCAGAAGGCATTCCGTCACGAACCCCACATTGTCTTTCTGGGGATCGCCTGAGTGCATGAGGCACTCGCCATGCGAAAGATAGCTTGGCCCATCGTACATCGAGCGCCCGCAGGGACGATCAAGAGACATGCTTACTGGGCAGCCATTGGAGGTGGCCCTTGCCCTGCCCGCGGCGATCTTTGATGGTTCAGCCATGTCAAGGCAGGATTTTACCAAACGGGGAAGCTCAGAAAGCAGCTATCATCCTCGGGACGTTTGCGAGCCATTGTGGGGGCCGCCGGTGGCGGAGTTTTTCAGGGTTTTGGCGGGTCGGTATCACAAGAATACGGGCGTCCAGATTCAACGGGAAAAGCAGGCCCACAGCGCGACTTCTAATTACTGATACTGATACGCAATCGGCCGGGTATTCCGCTGATGCGCGGCATCCTACAAGTAAATGAAGGGGACTCCGCTCTCCTTAGGCGAACAAGCCATATATGCACAGACATGATTCACTGATTAAGGCTCTCTTGCATTGGCTTCTCCTTCGCAAGAATCACGCTTGAAATGTGTACCAAACTCCGGAAATAGGCTGTTCAGGGTTTGTTCATCCGTTGTGTCTGCTGATTCCAGCGACTGGGCCGAGTAATCGACCACCTTTTCGAGCTGCTCCTGAGTCAGAGCAGATTGCCAAGTGCCTATAATGTAGTTCGCTTGCAGAGCAGCCTCACGTGCCCGCCAAACCGCCAGTAGTGCTCCGATGAAGGATCGTTTCGCAATGTCGAGATCAGGCGAGATAGGCGTATGATGGTGTCGTTTCCGAGGTTAAAAAGGGAGATTCCGGCTTGTAGTGATTTCGCGAGCCTCCGTACAAAGCGAGTGGGTACGGCGCGAGCTTGGCGTCGCAACGACGAGTGAGACCAATGCGCGTTGTCTCAAGGTATTGCCGTTGGTCATCGAAAGGGTGGAGTTGCCTGGGCTTTTCGGCCGCGTAGGAGAAGTCCTGCGTACTACATCTGCCGTATCGACAAGGACTACCCCCACCGGATTTGCTGATTGCTAGGCCCACATCTCCGAGGACAGCTCGTGATGTCAGTGAAAGAGAAGTCGCGACAACTGTTTCTGGTGGTCATCCCACTTGTCATTGCTCTCGTGGTCATCCCACTTGTCATCGCCTGGTTTGTATACAGATATCCAATAATTGGAAAAGTATTCGCAGCTATGGTCATCGTAATTGGCATCGTGATGGTCATGGTGGTCGCTCTCACTATCGTTGGCGCTAAAATGCCAGTGAAAGAGAGATTACAGACCCTACTTTTGTTAATCATTTTTCTTGTCATAGCCTGGTCCTTATACAGGTATCCGATTACTAGAGCAGTATTCGCAGCTTTGGCGGCTGCAATTGGCATAGGGGCCACTTATCTTTTAGTTTACGAAAACAAGGTGCGGCAGAGACTCCTGGCCGACCTGAATAGCGAAGACGAATCCGCCCGGGAGAAGGCGGTCATTTCCCTTACCGAAGACCTGGCAACAGTCGACGACTTGGCGGCGGCATTTGCACGCGAGCGCAGCGCCCACGTGCGCAGAGTCATTGTCGAAACTCTTCATGCGATGAGCAGAGCCTACTTCAAGAGAGACTACCAGAAGGCAGAATACGAGAAATCGCACCCCTCGCGAGGAGCGCCGCTGACGCTAGATCTGCCAGGATATGCCCACGTTCTTGAGAAATATGTCATGCCTCCGCTTATAGCGGCGATGCAGTCCACGGACCGAGAAGAAAGAGAAGCCGCAGTGCTGGCCCTCCTCTGGATAGGGACGGAGGATGCCATGAAGGCGATTGCAAGCAGTCCCCATCATGCTACCCCTCCTCCTGTGCTGGCCCCATCACCTGAAGATGCGCAGTTTACAGCCTATTATCCAGACATGACGAATCCGGAGGTGGACAACACGCTGTATGTTTACGCCTACGTGCGGCGCATGCTCTCGCAGGTTCACCGAGACGTGATGGAGTCCGGAGAAACTTCCAGAGGTGGCGCCCCGGTATCACAGACGGCGAAACGGAGCCTTGGATTGCCAAAGGAAACGCCGATTACGATCACGCCGGAATGCGAGCACGTGGAGTTCGTGCCATCATCGATAACCCAGAAGTGGAACGGCGGATGGATGCGGTTCAGGTTCACATATAAGACGCAGGCGCCTCCAGGTAGCGATCAGCTTGCGATTCGGGTGTCGATCAGGGTCCTCGCGATGGAAATTGCCAACATCGAATGCACGACCAAGGTCATGCGGCGAGAAGCAGGGGACAGACCGGAGGTGTCGGCAGGCGTGAACCCGCTCGCGGCAGCCAAGTTCGACAGCCACACCTCCGTACCATATCAGGGCATATTTGTCTCGTATTCGAGGAAGGATGCCAAGGTGGTGCGCATGTACCGGCTGGTTCAGGAGGCCGTGGGCAACGATGTCTTCATGGATACGTATTCCATACGAGCGGGTGAGAATTGGGAAGCGGCCCTGGCAAATGCAATTGACACGGCTGATATATTTCAGTTGTTCTGGTCTGAGAATTCGGCGAAGTCTTCTTCTGTTAGGAATGAGTGGGACTATGCATTGAATCACCGTTATCCGGAGACACGATGCGTTGGGTTCATTCGTCCCGTTTATTGGAGCCTCCCAATGCCGGCGCCGCCTGGTGAGCTTAAGCACCTGAACTTCAAGTTTGTGCCTCTATTGGAAGAGGAAAGAACCGAAATTAAACGAATTAGCAGGTCGCGACACTGGGTCCGACATTAAGTACCTGGCTTTCAATGGGCTTTTAGCCCCTAAGGAGATGTTGTCAAGCATTCTTCCGCAGCCTGTCTAGCGCCGGGATGCATGGATGCCACGTGGCAGTGTCCTAATCTGAAACTTTCAACTAGCAGATTCAATCTGGAGCAAGTGAAAGGCGGCGATAGCCTCTTTGCGCGAATCACGATACTACTTCAGCGCAGTGGAAGCCAATGGCAGTCTGTATGCTCGGAGTGAAGTAGAATCAACGCGAAGGAGGTCTATCCCTATGAATCCGCCGCTCCCGTCGAGATTGGGGAAGGTGTCATCACGAAAGAACATCAGCGGCCATCCAATGGTCTATACCGTGGTGGACGAGGATGTCTTTATCGCTCCTTCAAACCCGGACAAGGCGTTCGCTATTCACAAGTTGCGATTCAGTGATGTCCGAGAGGAATTTCGCATTGGTTACTACATGATTGCGGAGCGTCCACGGGCAAAGGGCAAGTGGGCGTGGGGTCAATATGCGCCAATGATGACGAAGGAAGATATGGCTGCTATTTTAAGTCACATGAAGGCGAAGGGATGGATTTGAGGTGCCGCGACTAATGCGGAAATGGGGCTTCGCAGTATAATCCCGAATCCATACTCGGACGTGTGCTCTCGCTATGCCGACACTTGAGGAATGGGAACAGGCACTCGCCTCACCTCGGCGAGTTCATGTGGAGTCGTCGCCAAGCCTCGTTCAAGAGGTGCAGCAACGACATGTGAAGAAAGATGCAGCGCGCCAGCAAGGCGGAGAGACGATACCACCTCGCAAGACTGCTCTTTCAGTAGTCCCTCCTTTCGCTCCTCAACAGGACTTGCAGATCGTGCCAACTTATATGCTTCATCGTCTAGGAGTGGTGACGACTCCGGCGGTCGAAAACTTGGCCGACATCTGCTCAACTTGGGCGTACTTGAGATACCTTTGGGCGTTCGACATCCCTTCCCCTGGTTCCTCCAACGCACTTCTTCGTCTAAGTAGTGCGGCCCGAGATATCGACTTTCATCAGAAAGGGTTATTGTCCGACCAGATCGGGGTCGGAATGGCTGCCTTGTTGCTGGGGTCATACCTCGATGCTCCGCTGGCCGCAGACGTGAGCGTCGCTATGGACGACCCTGCTTGGCCCATTGACCTTCAGTACGATGCTTCACCCGACTACCTGTTTTTCAATGCCATGCAGACCAGTTTATTCATTGTGGAATGCAAAGGAACGCAGTCGTCGCGCTCGGCGTCCCTCGATCAACTTCGTAGGGGTACGGAGCAGGTGCCGTCTCTGACATTCAATGATGGCCGAATGCCGCCGTCACTCGTCATCGCGACGTGTCTATCGAGACGCGGGACTCGAATCCTTCTCATCGATCCACCCGGCGATGACGAACCTCAAGCGCATCGAGAAAAGCCTGAACGCATGGGCCACCGAGAATGGAAGGTTCGAAACGACGCGGAGTTCGGACGCGCCACTCGACTGATCTCAGAAGCGAAGGTGTTGTCCTTCGCCGGTGCAGACCAAGCTGCGGCGAGCAAGCTCGAGCGAGCCCACACGCGACTCCCAAGAACGCCGCGCTCTGCACCTCGCCAGTCCGAGATTGCGGAGAATGAATTTGGCACGTTTACGGGCGTACGACAGCGCGTCGGGTTGAAAGATCGTTTCAACGTCGATGTGTTTCAGGCCTTGGATACTAACGTGTACCGTGCGTTGCTTTCCGAGGAACCAGCGTTTACCGACGAGCAACTAAGAACCTTTCGAACCAGGTCTGCAGCCGTGTCTGCTAACGCCGAACGCACTCAGTCCGTGCTCACTACTCACGAAGAAGGAGCCGTCGTGGTAAGAACGTGCGCCCCCGATGGCACCTTGTTGGAAGTCCGAGTTTCACCACCTTAGATCGCCTCGTCCAGCCCCACCTGACGGCGCAGTCAGACACTCGCCCGAAAAAGCGGCGTCTGCAAACTGTCGTCCACTGTTCAGAGTTAGCCAGCGCTGCATACGGGGAAACTGGACAGCTCGATGGGGTCCAAGTACCAGCGGTTCGGCAGCACCGCAAGCAAAACAAAAAGCTTTACAAGCAAGCCTAAATGTGTTATATATATCACAGTATGGCAAAGGCTTGTAACACGCAGCAGGCTGCCCGCGCCGTGGGCATTTCGACCATGACGCTGCAAAGGTGGATGGCAGCCGGTAAGGTAAAAGGCCCCAAGCTGCGCATACGGCATGGCAGGGCCGTGCGGCTTTGGGGCCAAGCTGACTTGGTAGGGCTACGCAGGCTTAAGCAGGAAGTTTACTGCAAGGGCCGAGGAAGGAAAAAGGGCTACAAAAAGTAAGAAGCGGGACGCGCCGGTGCTTGTAACACCGAACGCGCCCCTAACCACATCGACCTGAAAAGGAGGCCGAAATGGCTGGACAGGAAAGTAGCACCCACGCACCGTTCCCTCAAGTTGTCCCCGCAACAGACGCAGACACGCGGGCAGTGTTGTACTCGCGAGTCAGCACCACCAACGGCCAGGACCCCGAAGTTCAATCCCGAGAAATCCGTGAGTACTGCAAACGGCGCGGCTGGAGCTTGGCCGGGGAGTACGTGGACATTGGCATCTCCGGCGCCAAGGAACGCCGTCCACAACTCGACCGACTAATCTCGGACGCACACAAGCGCCGGTTTGATGTGCTCGTTGTCTGGCGCTTCGACCGTTTTGCCCGCTCTGTATCCCACCTGCTCCGTGCACTGGAAACCTTCCGTGCTCTGGGCATCGAGTTTGTCTCCCTGTCGGAGCAAGTCGATACATCCACGCCAACCGGGAAAATGATTTTCACAGTGCTGGGCGCTGTGGCCGAACTGGAGCGCAGCCTGATTGCCGAGCGTGTACGGGCCGGGCTGCGCAACGCCCGCGCCAAAGGCAAGCGCCTGGGCAGGCCCAGCAAACAGGTTAACGCCGCCCAGGTAGCCGCCCTACGCGCCCAGGGCGTGCCGTGGCGGCGTATAGGCACCCAGCTAGGGGTAAGCGCTGCCACGGCCTACGCCGCCAGCAAGGGGCGTTTGTAAAACCCTAGTGGCTGGGGTACGGCAAGTGGCTCATTTTGCAGGGCCAATTGGGGCCAAAGCGGTGTTTGCAAATCATGTGTTTTGCAAACGGGTTAGGTACGCACCACAAAGGAGGCAACAGCATGAAAGCATTTTTTGTAACCAAGCGGCTGGCGTTTGGCAGCACTATAAGCAGTTGGTGCCACGTGCGGCGGCTGCACGAAATGGGCTTTACGCACGTGATCAATCTCCGGTTGGCCAGGGGCTATAGGAAGAAACTCCGCAGCTTCCATCGGCTCTGGCTGCCGTTCCCTGACGACAAAGAACCGCGTCCGGCTTGGTTCTACCGACGAGCCCTACGCTTCTACAAGAGCGCCATGGAGGGGTCTAACTCAAAGGTCTACGTGATGTGCCACCACGGGATTTGCCGGAGTGCGTCGATGACCTATTTTCTCTTGCGAGCCTCGGGACTCGACCCCAAGCAAGCCGAAAACCTTGTCCGTAAGACAAGGCCATGTGCCACCATCGTCCCAGCTTATCGGGAATGCGGCGAAGATTTCTTGGCCGGAAAACGCAAGTCGTAGAAGCTCAGCGAGCCCACGGTTCCATCCCCGCCGTTTTTTCCTTCCTTCACTGAGGACACCCCGGCTTCCTAGACATCCTGCGCAACTGGAAACGCATTCCGAAACCTGGAATCACGCCTTGCTCCCCGCGCCCACCCGTTCCACCCGTGACGTCCCACGCAAGCGGGGTCGGGGGTGTCGTGGCGGAATGTGAGAAAAGATTTGCAATAGAGAAATCACTCTTCTTTAATCAGCTCAGCTGTATGTTCGACTGCGAGGCCTCGCTCTAGCTAGCCGTTGCCCGCTCAAGCCGCTCCTTTCTGACGCGCCAATCAGGCATCATGCGGCTTAGGAGCCGTTGAAACTTCGACCCATGATCACCATAGCGCAGATGACACAGTTCGTGTGCAATCACGTAGTCAATGCAGTACGACGGCGCTTTCAGTAGCTCGGTATTCAGAAGAATCGACGTGGTCCGATCGCAACTCCCCCACCGCCCCCGCATCTTCCGAACACGAATTCTTGGCATATCGATCCCGAAATGCCCATTGCCATCGAGAAATCGCTTAAGGCGATTCTCATAGGTGATTATGGCTCTCCGCGAATACCAGCTATCCACAAGACGTTTAACCAATTCCGTACGCTTTGGGTTCGCGGCTGTTACGTGCAGGAACCGACCTGACAGCTTTGCTTCATTCCGACGCCCTGATGATACCTTCAGTCGATACTGTCTGCCCAGGTAGCGAAAGGTTTCTCCGGAGACATACCGTTTCCGTGGTTGCCGAGGCAGGAACTGTTCGAAGAACCTGAGCTGCCGAAAGATCCAGGACGCCTTCTTTCTTACGCGCGCAATGACCTTGTCCGAAGCCACCCCGGAAGGAGCGTCGACCACGACTCGGAGGTCGGGATGCACAGTAATCTGAAAGTTGTCGTGATTGCCAGGCACTATGAGCAGGCTTACCTTCTCAGTCCCGAAGCAAATCGATTCAATCCTGGCTGAACTCATTTACGGCCGCCTCACGCGTGCGATGTCGAGACACTCGTCCAGAATCGCGTCGATCTCTGCGAATCCGAGCTTGATGCCAGTTCGTTCCTTCAATTCAAAGAGGTAGTCCTCCATCTCCTGGCGCATCCTGTTCTGGACATCAGTGTTGCTGGTCCAGTTCACAATCCGGCGATTCTCGATAATCCGGTCGAATGCCAATCCCGCCTCAATTGCGAGAAGGGTGGCATCGTTTCCATTAACCGAGACCTTGTCCAACACATCCTTAATTGAGCCGTAATACGCGAGGGCAACTTCTTTCCCGGCTAGCTGTTCCGGTGCGCTGTCTCCGGTTCGCGTTAGCACTGCATTCATGATGTCAGTTACGCGGCGGAGATACTCCACGTCCTCAAGGCGCTTAGCTCGAAAGGCGTCGATTACTTCTTGCAGCAGTCGTGAGAACTTCTTGAAGAACGCAGGGTCTTCTCTCTGCCACTTTTCTCTCAGTACTCGTTTTGTGTTGTGCGCAATCGTGTCGGCCTTTGCTGCGTCGCCATGCGCTTCCTCAATCGCCTCTGAACGAGCTTCCTTGTCGAAAATATCGATAGCGCCCGTGATTTTCTGAACTTCGTCAGTCGCAATATACGTGTCTAGCAGTTTCTTTATCTTTGGTTCATATTCCGAGAAATCGACGATCTCCGCATAACGCCTTCGGACCGACACTCGCAATGCCGCAAAAAACCGTAAATCCCTCCGGTATTGTTCGTTCTTTTCATTCGGCACCTTATCGAAGAATGATTCTGAAGAGAGCGCGACAGCAAGGAGTCGTGCGAACTCGCTAAACCGTTCATAGAATTGCACTCGAAGAGCGTCGTCTGCCAATAATCGCTCGTATGCCTCGGCGTCCCGCTTGTTTCTCACTTCTTTGAAGATGTCCCACAGTGCCGCATGGCTCTGAGGCAATTTCTCGATTGCATCTCCGATATTTGTTACCGTTCCCTCTAAGTCTTTCCGATCAAATTCAGGGAGTGACGAGTACAAATCGAGGGCTTGATCCAGCTGAGGGAGAACGCCGCGATAATCGATGATGTATCCGTATTCTTTGCCTTCGTAGAGACGATTCACCCGCGCTATTGCTTGCAAAAGGGTGTGTTCACGCAAGAGCCTAGCCAAGTACAAGACAGTGTCCGGCGGGCAGTCAAATCCTGTGAGCAGCTTATCAACGACCACGATTATCTCGGGAGCGTCGAGCTGGGCGTCAGTCGGGTCTCCAAACTTGAAGGCATTAATAATCTGTCGCTCATACTCTTTGGCCGTTCCGTACTTGTCCATCATTGCTTTCCAGAAGCGCACAACCACGTCAGTGTTTTCTTTATAGAGATCCTCTTCGCCTTCGCGTTCGTCAGGAGGCGAAATTAGAACCTGCGCCTTCACCATCCCGAATTCATCGAAAAACTTCTTATACAGAATTGCCGTTTCTTTTCGCGGGGCAACGAGCTGACCTTTGAAAGATGTCCCTTTCCAGTTTTTGCTGAAATGTTCGCTTACATCCCAGGCTATGGCCCGAACGACCGGCTCGGCCCGGAACAACATGTCAGTCGAAGCAAACTTCTTTTTGAGGTCGGCCTTCTGTTCATCGCTTAGATCCTTGGTGTAGCGGTCAAACCACTCATCGATCGACGCTTGATCCACTCTCTGGCGAACGTATCGCCCTTCGTACAAGAGCGGGACAACAGCCTTGTCAGCAACGGCGTCGCGAATCGTGTATGTAGGCTGAATCAACCCTCCGAACTTCTCGACAGTGTTGCGCTCCTTCTTCATCACCGGTGTTCCGGTGAACCCTATGAAGCAGGCGTTCGGCAGCGCTCTTCTCATCCGGGCATGCATTGGGCCGTATTGCGTCCTGTGTCCTTCATCTACCAGAACAAACACATTCGGGCTATCGCAGCGGAACCCGACACGCCCCGCTACGGCCTCAAATTTGTTCAGAACGGTCGTAATGACGCGCTGTTTCTTGCTCTCAAGCATCTCCACCAGGTTCGCTCCGGTCGTGGCCTGGTCAGGTTCAATCCCACAGTGTCTGAAGGTGCGATGTATCTGGTCGTCTAGGTCAACACGATCCGTCACAAGGACGATCTTGTAGTCGTCCCAGCCCCCTTCCCCTTGATCCAGGGCTATGGCCTTTGCAAGCATCACCATTGTCAGGCTTTTCCCGCTACCCTGCGTGTGCCATACAACGCCGCCAGCGCGACACCCATCTTGAATTTTGCTGATCCTGCTCAAGATGTTACGAACCGTGAAATATTGCTGGTACCGTGCAATCTTTTTCTCTCCCGCGTCGAAGACAATGTAGCGATTACTCAGTTCAAGCACTCGCTTGGGCCGACACAGTGCCCACAAGGCGCGATCTTGCTCGGTAACCTCTCGCCCTCCGTTCGCTTCGATTGCGTCAAAGAACTCGCGAATATACGCAAACCGGTCCGCGAACAGCCGGTCCTTCTGCATGACCGACAGCGGGCGGTTTACGACCTCGTTGAGCGTTTCCTCATCCTCTGCGTCTTCCTTCCATCTTGCCCAGAATTTCTCGGGGGTACCCGTAGTGCCGTAGCGCGCGTCGTTCCGAGATAACGCAACAAGAATTTGGGAATACTGAAACAGCGCAGGAATGCCGTCGTCCTTCTCATTGCGAATGTGTTGGCTAATCGCCTGTCGAATGGGATCATGACCCAGGGGAAGGTCTGGCCGCTTGCACTCAATCACCACAAGCGGGATGCCATTGACGAACAGCACGATGTCAGGAATGTAAGTATCCTTGCTCCCCGCGCGCTCAACGCAGAACTCCTCAGTCACATGGAAGGTATTCTTCTCAGTATGATCCCAATCAATGTATCGGAGATTGAAACTCTTGATGTCGCCTTGAACCGATTGTTGGAGCGACTTCCCCAAAGAGAGAAGGTCATAGATCTTTTCGTTTGTGCGGACCAAGCCGTCATAGAAAACGTTCTTCAACGCTTCCATCGCCGCAACGATGTTCCCCTCACTGAAGGGAAGCTCTTCTCCCCGATAACGAATCCGATTGATTGCGCGGAGTTGGTCTGCAAGAATGCCATCGAGCACCACGCCAGACAGGCGGCCACCCCGTGCGTCCAATGCTTCCTTGGGCGAAAGGTATTTCCAGCCCAAATTGTGGAGTAGTTGAAGCGCAGGAACTTGTGAAGTGTGGTCTTCCCTCAGCAATGGAACGGTCTGTGAAATCTCCGTCACTTCAAATTACCTCTTTGGACCTTGATATTTCAGACTGAATTCCGCTCCAGAGTGACTGGACTTGGTGATTTCATCGTCCGCATCTGTAACCGAATCTCACCGGTTAGAAGTTTGGTCATCAGCCAGCTCTTCTGTTTGTTCAATAGCTTAAGGTCACACTCAAGGAGCTCAATCTCTCGATCGCAAGTTGCGAAAACCTTTGCGATTTCTTTTTGTTCTTCCAAACTGGGTAACGCCACAGCAATTTTCGCGAACTGCGCCCAGCGAAGGCCTCCGCGCCTGTTGACCGATGCATTCGTATTCGCCGAAAAGATGTGACGATAGAGTTCCGTCTTGAAGAGCGCGTACATGAAAGGAGCATAGGCACAGCCCAACGTCTCAAACACGGTATACATGGGGCTAACCAATGCGGAGTCCCGACGTAGAAGCAGTCCTATCGACCCTTCCTCGATATGATTCGTTGCGTATGCAAACTGACCCCGCCGCACCAACTTGTACTCGGACGTAACCTCGCTGAACACTTTTTTCCCGAAGTATTCAAGAGAATCTACAAGGCCTCGATACTTCGTACATGAAAGCACTGTGAGTGTGTCCAAGTCATCTGGTCGTTCACTAACTTGCCGTGCAATCTGCCCAATCTCCACCTGCGGCCAGTCCTCAGGGAATTGCCCAAATCGTGTTGTGTAGCTTTGATTGTTTCTGACAAACTGATGAAATCGTCTTTTGCCCGTTAATAGTTGCTGCATCAGGCCCTGTTTGAGTCGGCACTTAAGCTGTATTAGGTTCTCCAGCTCTTTTGCCAGCTCGTCATGAAGGCTCAGCACGTCTTCGATACCGTCTTGCTCTTGCCTCGAAGGGCGAGGTACTCGAATCCTGAGGAATGCAGTCTGAGACACGTTCTTCATACTGCCGCTTGTGCCCGTGGCGAGTGCGAGCAACGCACGCCGGACACTAGGGAGCCTTAACACATGAGCAAGCCACCTGGAGCTGTCGCGCTCTGAGTCGCGTAGGGCGACCCTCCAGAGCTTGTCGGGCAGAAAGAGCTGTGGATAATCCCGATCCACATGGCAGCTCGCACCTACCAGATCATGGGTGTTGGCCCTACTGATAAGAACATCCCCCGCCTTTGGCGATAATCTAAGCTTTTCGATGTCCTGAGACACGACGGCCTTGCTTTCTTCAGGATGGAACTGCCCGTTTGCAACGGAGCTCACCTTCAGGACGCCGACCTCTCTATCTCCAGGCGCGCGGTCTTCTGCTTGCACGCTAACACCAGGTTGAAGCGCCCTAATTATTTCAAAGAGGGACGCGTGCTCCCAACAGTCAAGACCCATATCCCAGCTCCCGCAAATATCCATTTAGAGTTAAACGTGTTTCGGCCAGCTTTCCTTCAAGTCTCTCAATTTCTTTCTCGACAGTAGTGATGTCTATCTCCGGTTCCGCTTCAAACGTGTCAACAAAGCGGGGAATGTTAAGGTTGAATTCCTCCTCTGCAATTCTTGCTGCGGTGGCTCGGAACGCATACCTATCTACTGACTCAAACAGCTCAAAGGTTTGAACGATTCGGTCGAGATCCTGTTTCCGCAAGCAGTTTTGGTTTGTGCCCTGTTCGTATTCACGACTCGCATCGATGAAAAGAACATCCGTTGTCTTCTTATTGCGATTGAACAATAGAATTGCAGCCGGAATTCCGGTTCCATAAAACAAATTCGGAGGAAGCCCAATCACCGCTTCCAACAAATTCTCCTCAACAAGTTGACGCCGTATCTTCCCTTCACTTCCTCCTCTGAAGAGGACACCGTGTGGAGCAATAACGGCGACTCTTCCCATTGAAGTTTCAATCATGTGACTGATAAACGCGTAGTCTCCTCGACTCTTCGGAGGAATCCCTCTTTGAAACCTATTGAATCGGTCCTTTGCGGCTGATTCAGCTCCCCACTTGTCCAAGCTGAATGGCGGATTAGCCACGACAACGTCAAACTTCATCAGTCCGCGATCGTCCACGAGTCGGGGACTGTTAATCGTGTCGCACCATTCAATCCGGGCACTATCCATGCCGTGAAGGAACATATTCATCTTGCACAGCGCCCAAGTCGAACCGTTGGACTCCTGGCCAGCCAAGAAAAAGTCTTCTGAACCAACCTGTCTCCCAACCTTGATGAGCAGCGAGCCCGATCCGCAAGCAGGGTCCAGGATGCGATCCCCAGCCTTTGGCTTGAGCAGCCGTGCAAGGAGAGTTGATACTTCTGGAGGTGTGTAGAACTCGCCAGCCTTCTTCCCAGCACCCGCCGCAAAGCGTCCGATCAAATATTCATAAACATCGCCTATCACGTCTCGGCCATGCAGGTGTGATGGTTGAAGGTCAAGCTCCGCGAAGTCCTCGAGAAGATTCTTCAGTCGCCGGTTTCGCTCTCGCGTCTGGCCGAGTGCCGGTTCGGAATTGAAATCGATATTCCGAAAGACATTCTCGAGTTTTGCTTTGTTCTCATCCTCGATTTTCTCCAGGGCGATGTTGATGATTTCTCCGATGTTGGGTGCATCGCGCTTCGAGAACAGGTAGTCGAAATCGCACTCTGCCGGAACGACAAAACGTTCCCGGCTCATTGCTCGTTCGACACGCTGAACGTCCCCGTCGTACCGTTTCATGAATTCTTCGCGTTTGTCTTTTGCCAGATCGCTCAGAAACTTAACGAAGAGCATAGTCAGGATGTAATTCTTGTACTCAGATGGGTCGATTGCTCCGCGGAAGGTGTCGCACGCGCGCCACACAATATTTTCGATCTCAGATTTCGTCATCGAACGATTCATCACTTCTCTCCTTTTAACCTTTTCTCGCCCATCGCTAAATCGAAGCAGACTCTGTCCACCAACTGCTCACGGAGCGCAGCTAGAGCACGAGTCAGCTCTTGCTCCCGTTCACAAAGTTCTGCCAGCATGATGATCCGCCGCTGTACTTCTAGTTCCGGAACCGGAATCTCTAACTTTTCGAATTCGCCCATCGATACAAACGGAATATTGCTACCCCCAGCTATTTCTCCCAACACTGCTTGCGTTTTCGGATGGTTCAGAAACCAAGCCACATACTCCGGGCGGACACGACTGGAATCCGTCCGGAGAATGTAGAACGAGCTCGGTACGACCGTGTCATGAATCGGTTGATTTAGCGCGAACGCCCAGGGCCGCACTCCTCGCGAAAGGAAGAGAACATCTCCCTGGCGGACCAAATACCTGGCTGTATCCAGCTCTACATCGACGCGAACGAGTTTATCTGGATTAAAGCGCAGCGACTCGTTCACATCCTTAGCTTGGATCACGGCGTACCGGCTTCCGGCGACAGCAGCTATCCCTCCCCGAAAGTGGTAACCGCTCGACAGCGCACCGATTTCTCCGATCGTCTCGGTCTTCGTAGTCATTTTTGCTCAGGAACGGCCTCTGCGACCTGAGGCTCGGAGCCCTCAGTCAGGTCAAGTGATTGGGTAATTGTTGTGGTCTCACCCGCAGGCAACTTCAGCCCGTCGAGCTCAGGCAAAGACTTGCCGACAATACCCTGCAGGTCGCCGTACATTCCCGCAGTGCTTGTCAGAAGGAGATCCAGTTGCCGTTCGCGCCGGGCCCAATGCTTATGTGTTGCACGCTTCTCCGCGTCGAGATCACAGTGCATTGCCACATAGGCTTCGACGATGGCAGACACTCGCTGCCGGAATTGCTGGCCTGTAAGATAACCGTACATGCGCTCCATCTTGCCGTCACGGCCTTGAGCGGCCACCCTTGCAGCCGCAACCTCAATCAACGCCTGACGAAGTGCCTTGGCGAGTGGCAGCGTGCACTGCGGCCCGGCTACCCATACCCCTTCCAGACGATCGAACGCACCCACACCCCTGGGCAGCGTCGTCGTAATGATTGCCCCGAGATGGGCGCCAGCCGCTCGTTGGTCCTCCCGGTTCTTTGCCAACCACTCGTTGCTCCAGTTTTTGGCGCGCTTATTTTCCCAGAGGATTTTGCCGCACAGGATGCCATTCGGCCCTACTACCGAGTGAATAACATCTCCCCCCGCGCGTCCGTTCGGAACGGGCTCGAACTGGTCGCCCGGAAAGGCAGCCTTGAGGACACCTTCCAGCTCCAACTCCCCGACTTCGCCCTGGAGCTGCTGGGAGCCTTGCTCACTCTTCCGGCGAAGTTCTTCAACCTGTTTCCGCATGTCCTCGATCACTTTGTCCTTCTCTGCAAGCTTGAGGCGGTGACCCTCCTCTTCCTCCTTCTGGGTTACCTCGCGGATTTTCCCGCGTTCCTCATCAAGACGGCGCTCGATCTGGAGCTCCAATTCGCGTTTCTGATCCTGAAGAGCCTGCCGCTCCTTGCGCACCGCAAGCTCAGCTTGTTGCGCCTCGAGAAGCTTCGCGTCCTTCTCCGCCAGTGCACGCTCCTTTTCCTTGAGCTCGGTCTGGAACAACTGAGTCTGCCCCTGCAGAATCTCCTCGCGGATTTTCTCGCGTTCCTCGGAGACCCGACGAGAGACTGTCAGCTCCAAACTGCGCTTTTCGCTCTCGATTGCCTTGCGCTGTTGACGAGCTTCGAGTTCCGCCTTCTCCGCCGCGACGAGCTTGGCCTTGTTCTCCGCTAGCTCCTTCTCGGCTGCTTGGAGCTTTGCGGCATATGAACCGGAGGCCTTCTTAGCAGCATCCTGCGTCAGCGACTCCCGCTCTGCGCGCAGCCGTTCTTCGACCACGTGATCGATCTCAGTTTGTTGCTTCTTCAGAGTCTTCTCGGTTGCGGCTAGAGCCTGCCGCTTCTTCTCGACTTCGCCCTCCCGCCGCTCAAGAGTTGCCGCCCGTTCCAGAGCTTCCTTCTCTAGCTTCTTGCGTTCAGCATCGAGAAACGGTCGGGCGAGGGCTTCAGTGAGAGGGACAGAGGCACCGCACTTCGGACAAGTTACATCAGGGTTTGCAGCCATATGAGTACGCCTCCTGGCGTTTACTCCCGGCTGGCTATTGTGTTTTGTGCCCAGATCTGCAAGAATGCCTTTGAGTTGAGAACTTGGGCTAGCCAGTCCAGGTTTTCTGGCCTGGGCCTCGCGTTCCAGGCGAGGCCTGGGCCAATCCGCAGTATGAATATTTTCCGCAGTAATCATTCTACGGACGCCAATATTGTGACCAGTGCTTGCGGTCAAGTCAAGGAAATAATGCAGTACAATCCCTACTCAAACATAAAGTTATAACTATCAACGACATACGAAGCGGAAAATCTTCAATGTTGAGGCCCTAGAAGCCTAGTTTGCCCTCCGCGGACGCAACGCGCCGAGTGGCGGCATCGCCGGTGCTCGGCAACGTCCACCCCCAATAGCCTCGTCATCCAGCCGGTCGTGCACGGCGGAGCCTGTCATGCGGCTGTCGCAATCGATGGCAGACGGCCATCAGGATTTTTGGGGGAGTTGCGCTGGTTGTGTCGCGGAGCCTACTCGCGCACCGCATACGTCACCCCGCGGTCGCTAGGGGTGCAGTTTGAAAAGGCAGACGCAGAGAGTGACAAAAGACTTGCTGTCAGAGCTGCTCTGCTGTCGCCTACGAAAACGGAAGCTCTAAGACGCTATAGCTAGCAAGCGACTCAACCTCGGTGTAGCGCCTTCGCGGAGTCGAATGTCAGCCGCTAGGAGAATTCAGCACTTCGTCTTATGCATTCCGCCAAAAGTTCAACCGCCGCCTGAGCGTCAGCTCTGCTGAGAGGAGTCGCTTCTGCCGCAGCCACGCCAGGGTGGATTAGATTCCTTGATTTCACAAGGAACTCCGCCTGACGCGACCCCAAAAGCCCGAATCTTTCGGCGATGCGGGCGAGCTGTCTCAATGGAAGCCCTGAGATAGAGTAGTCCCTCAAATCAGCTGGTAAGAGTTTACGTACCTCCGCATCGCGTTTTTGCAATGTGGCAACCAGAACCCCTTCCAAGCAAGCGCCGCTCAAGATTACGGCAGCTTTCCAGTTACCGTAGTGCAGTGAGCCGTTTGCCTCTTCCCAATCGGCGCGAACGACGTCTCGCAGTTTGGCCTCGGGAATCCAGTCAAATCGAATCACCGCAGGGATGTCCTTGCCGATTGGCTCACGCGGCTCACCACGGCAAACCCACCATTCGCGCCCCAAACGTTCGCGGTGAATCTTGCCCTCGATCGCCAGTTGTGAACACAGCTGAAAAATCGCTTGGTGTGAGAGATGGGTCCGAGTGGCGAGGCGAGAATGGGTGAACCACTTGCCTGGGTGACCAGCAAGCAGCCGAAGCAACATATCCTTCTGGGACATTGCAAGACAAAGGCTACGGCGAGGCCAAGGCGACGTCAAGAAGGCCCAAGGCATTGAAGGTGAGGAAAGGGTTAGGAGGTCGAGTCTGGCCGGGCGGACATAAAATACGCAAGCGCGCACCAGGCAACTCAAGAATGTCCACTCTCTAGAGGGAAGCCTATGCTGAGTTCCAGCCGCGCCGTTTTTTGCTTCGGTCGCTGAGGCCTCCCCGGCGTCCTAGACGTCCATGGTGTTTATGAACTTTTTCCAAACCTGACGCCAGGGCCGTGAGAGGAGGTTCGGAGCAGTGTCTGAGAAACAGATTGGAGAAGCCTCAGTTCTTGACCTTGCGATTTTGCTGCGACCGCCGGAAAGGCTCGGCACTCAGAGAGCATGGTATGTTGACAGGGTCGGGTGTACGTTATTGGTCGGGCCCGAAGGTCAAAACGGGAATTCCGGATAAAGACTAAGGGGCGATGGTTCTTGACGGAAGAGCGTGAACAAGCCTAACTCCCGGTCCTGTTGGAGGTGCTGAATGCCGTTATTCCGAATAAAGGGGCGGGGTGTATCAAGGGTTCTGCCTCAGGAGCACCGGGTCAAAGAAGAGGTGATACATCGACTGATCGAAGACAATCTGACTGACTTTTTTGGCGACCTGCAGATCGTTGCGCGTAAGCCTCGGATCGGAGGAAAGGAGTTCGATACTCTTGCTCTAAACAAGGCGACGAATGCACCGGTCATCATCGAGTACAAGCGCGAGAAGAATCGAAGTGTGATCGAGCAAGTGGACCTCTACTATGTGAAGCTTAAACACAACAAGCCCGATGTAATGATTCTTCTACAGCAGCAGGATGCAATCGATGATCTTGGGCAAGTTGATTTTGAGAATCCGGAAATAATTGTCGTTGCGAAGGAATTTACTCCCGAGCAACGCGAGATTCTAACGATGAAAAGCGGTTATCTTCGACTTTTCCGTTACCTCCTGTATGAGGGCAAGCTTTTGAGCTTGGAAGAAGTGGAACCGCTTGGACTGCCGGACAATCTCAAAGCCAAATCGCGAGTCGGAGATGGAGGCGTTGACCAGCCCTATGGCCTTGAACACTTTGGCATGCGTTCTGAAATTGCCAAGCTCTACGAGAAATTGGACAAGGGAATAAGATCTTTGGATTCTCGAATTAAGCCCGGGAAGATCAATAAGTATTTCGTAGGATACGGAGCAACTGGAGCATATTTCTGTAACGTTTCTCCACACGTGAAATCCCTCAGGGTGGCAGTCAAGTGTGTTCGAAGGCCATTGAAACCCAGGGGGCTGAAGATCCAAAAGTTACCCGACTATAGAAGTATGACCCACGTTTTTAATGTCGCTTCCTCCCCACAACTCAAACCCGCCATCCGGGTCATAAAGGCTGCCCTGGAAGATTCCCTGTGACTTGGACAATCCGCAGTGAGATGGAACCAGAGAATTCTGCTTGCGACGATTGAAGCCTAGGAAGGAACCCGAATCCGGGGTCACCAGAGCACGCCGCGGAAGTCGCTTCGAGACACTAGCCTTTGTAAATTCCCCTGTCCAAGCCGCGTACGATTCGACCCATCCGAACTTTGAAAACGCTGCAGATGCGTAGGAGCGTCCGGACAGTAATCGGGCGGCCCGCTTCAATCTGTTGCCAGTGTCGAGCCGAGAACCCGAACGAAATCATATCCTCTTGACTGTATCCGTTCTGTCTGCGCAGTCCCCGGATACGTTGGCCCAACGCTTTGAAAAACTTCGCCTCGTCCACCACGCGCTGGGTTTTACTGTTGCACGAGCAGAAACACCACGAGCAGATTAGCTGGTCTAAGTGCCTTGCTGCCCGCTAGACTAATTTTATTAGACGGAGGCCGTGGTGACTTTGCTCGTTCGGTTCAGCGAGATGCGGGACGGAAGCATACGATGCGCGAGCTAGACGGCCAAATCGCAAATTCAGGCTTAATCGACATTCTCAGCGAGACTGTCAAAAAACAGATTTGGTCCTAGAAGCCGAACCATGAAGAAACCTATCGTTGCCATCAGCCTCTTAATGTCCGTCGTCCTTGCATCTTGCCACCAATCCCAGCAACCTGTTTCGTGGCTGAATCCGAGCGACCAGGAACTGCTCAAGGCCGCGTCAGCCGGATTTCAAGGGAAGGAGCCGGAGCCACTGCGGTTGAAGAGCTATGACGCTTCTCAGCGATGTTTGGGTGGAGTCCGGAGCGTCGACCTTTACACTCCGTTGTGGAGGGCGCAGGCCGACGGATACTACGCCATGAAACATTTCGACAAGGCTCCTACCCTGGCGGATGTGGCAGGGGAAAGATACTCAGCAAGCATCGCCATTGACTACGAGGCAGATAGCCCAAACGACGAGGCCATCGTGGTCGTGTCCTCCGGAGAAGGGGCTATCTACAAACCGGCAACGACCAGCGCCCTTAATCCGGATACAACCTCTTGCGGCGAAACGTCCCCGTACGCAGCATGGAGCCTCGGAGTAGATGCCAGCTTCAAGGGACCGAATGCATTACCTGCCACGGGAAAGGGCACACTCATTGTCCGCCGCCGCGCACGCCAAGATGAGAGCATTGACGTTGATTTTGACTCCATTCCCGCATCCTCTAGCCCTGCTCAACCTGAGTGATTGCCGACAAAAACGTCCAAGACCTCCACAAAGAGGTCAATGAATTCAAACAGACGGCGGGCGGCATCTATCCCGGTCGCGCCGTTTTTTGTATCGGTCCATGAGGACGCCCCCGGCATCCTGGACGTCCTTGCTATTCATGAGCCTTTTCCAAACCTGAATCCGGGGCCACCAGAGCCTGTCGCGATCTTGCGGCTTCGCTGGGTCTGCTCCGGCGGTTGGTTGCTTGTGTTAAGGGCAGGAGAAGTGTATAATGCTTATACTAGATGCCTAAATCGGAGATTCCGGTTAAGGCAATTGCTAGACATGTTAGATGTTTTGGCCCCGGTAGACCCTGTCGGATCACTGCTTTCGCGATGCATGTCATGATCCCTCATGACAAGGAGGCAAGAATGAGACCTCTTCAACGTTTTGCTGCTACATTGACAGTACCTTTATTATTGGCATTAACTGGCTGTGCTACGGCGAGGCTCAACCAGTTCAACACTTTTGCTCAGGCCGGGATCACCTACGTGACAGCAAGCCAAACGGTTATTCAGAATGCTGGCACCGCTGCCGTCAACACGGATTCGGCGCTTCTCATCAAATCCAGACCAGATCTCGATCAATCGCAACGGACGGCACGAGTTAATGCATCGGACAAGCTGCTAAAGCAGCGCCTTCAGGTCCTGCAATTAGTCAGTGAGCATGGAAAGCTGCTTCAGGCATATTTCGAAGCGCTAGCGTCGCTCTCGGACCCCAAGGCAACAAATTCAGTCGGCACTGCGGCACAAGGCGTATACGATGCGCTGGCGAAGATGAGTCCGACCCTGAAGAACGCCAAGATGGGTGACACCAGCGTGTCGAGTTTTATACCGACAGTTATAGCTCCCGTCGTTGCAACCTTCAAAGTCCATGCATTGAATGATGAACTGAAGGCCAGATCCAGCGCCATAGCGAATGAACTAGCTCTCCAAGAAGCGGCGTTCAGTGCGATAGAAGCTGAACTTAAGACAGACGCTCAAGAGCAACAGAACTTCAATGAGACAGATAGCATCAGTCAATACTCATCCGCGACGCCGCTGCCGGCGGATTGGGCAAGTCAGAGGCTAACACTCTTGTCGACGCCTGCCGCTGTCGCTTCAGCCGACGCAGCTTCTAAAGCCGCCGCACAGTTGCGGAGCGCTTTTACAGCAGTAGTGGAGAATCGACTCGACAGCGCTGGTTTCGCGAGTCTGATGAGCGATATTTCGAACATGCTGACGATAGCTCAAGGCATCCAAAGTGCCGTGAAGTAAGGAGATTATACATGGACGCATCCAGTATTTATTCACAAACGCTTTCTCAGCTGGACGCAACTGAGCTTAGTATGACGTCCCCCGAGGGAGATGCCTTAATACAGGCTGCATCGCCCGCCGATCATCAAAAGGCAGTACAGGTCCTTCTTGATGTTCATGAAGCCCGGCTCACTTTAGCCAATGCTGCTCTTCAGTCGATAGCCGACAAACTTAAGGCAAACGAGCAAGCCATTGTGGCGGGAACGGCGGCAGTGCAGGGTGCTTTGAATGCACTTAACAACCTTACGCAAATCCTGAATACGGTAAGCAATCTCCTAGCGATAGTTGCAAAGATTGTACCGATGGTCTAGCTCTAATGCGCCCGAGCGAAGGGAGGTCACCATGCCCACACGTCTTGGGCGGACGCTTGAAGCGATGCATAAAGCTTGGAGCGAGGGGGGTAACTCGCGACAACCTGTTGCTAAGAGGGCGGATAGGAACGAGCAATTGGGCCGAGAGGGGATCCAGTGGTTGATCTTGGTTGGATTGTTCGGCCTCCTCGGTCTCTCTGTCTACGCTGCCCAGTACAGTGGATTGCAGCATGTATCGGTCGCTGGTGTGGGGATTGTGGTAGCGGGAGCGGCCCTGCTGATCGGTGGTTTGTTGGGTTTCTTGTTTGGCATACCTCATACGCTCCCGCCAGAGCATCGCAGACCGCCGAACGGCGACGGCAATCAGGGGACTGCGAAGCCAAAATCGCCCGGAACCGCCGAACCATCCTACCTGCCCAACACCAATCTGGAACAGATTTCCGATTGGCTCACCAAGATCCTTGTGGGCGTCGGCCTTACAGAGCTCTCCTCGATACCCTCCAAGATGAAGCGCCTGGGTGACTATCTGGCACCGGGGCTAGGAGGAGCGAGTGATAGTTCGACCTTCGCATTGGGCCTGTCCATGTATTTTGTCGTTTGTGGCTTCTTGATCGGTTTCCTCTGGACTCGTTTGTGTTTGCAAAGGGCGATGAGGGAGTCGGACGTCGCAGCCGAGGCCGTGACCAAGGCTGAGAACGCAGAAAAGAACAGCGATCAAGCCCTCGCCGAGCTTAGGAAGCAGGAAGCATGCCGAAAAGCTGATGATGAAGCGTGGGCCCTTGTCAACCGGCAGTTGAGTCTTGGGCCAGGGCTTCCCTCCGTGAGCGAGGAGGAGTTGAACGAGAAGATCAACATGGCCACAGGACCCACCCGAGCGAGGATTTACTACGACGCTGCGAGGGTCCGCTCTAACAATTGGAGTGACAACAAGCCCTTAATGGAACGTACGATTCCGATCTTCAAGGCTTTGATTGCGAGCGATTCTGAAAATCGTTACCCCGAGAATCACGGCCAGTTGGGCTTCGCCTTGAAAGACAAGGGGGACTTTAAGGGGGCATTGGACCAGCTCGAAATTGCCATCAGCATGCGTCGCCAGTTGCAGAAAAGTGAGGGACAGGCGTGGTCCGAGTTCCTCCGTGCCGTTTGCAGAATCAACCTTGACGGGAAGTTCAATCAGGTACCCAAGCAGCCTTCGGACGACGAAACGAAACGATTAATTCTGGAGGATCTGAGAACAGCTCAGGACACTGGCCTAAGCGAAGCCATAAGAAGAGAAGTTACAGCTTGCGATTGGATCAGGTTGAACAAGCTTGAAAAGGAGCTTCCGCTGTCCACCTGAAGCGCGTCCAGGGGCGATTTGAGTTGCCTCGCTCCGGGAGACTCGGTTTGTGGGTGGATATTTCCCATCTCCTGAAGGATTCCCTGAATTTCTGGAGAAAAATGGACGCCTCGTCCCGCAGCGTAGCCCTTTAAGGTTTGCCGCTGGTCAGGTATCGACGCACTGGAATATCCGAGGACGCTCGAATCTAATCATGAGCAGGACATTCGACTTTATTCTCGTTTTATCGAAGTTTTGCAGCCTAGAGGCAGCGGCTCATAACGTCGCGAGTGCGAGTCTTGCGGTATCTGGATCAGGACAACTGGTGGCCACCGAATCAAGGGACTGGAGGGCACTTATCACAGCCTGTTCTGTCTTGAACAGGGCATCTTCTACAAGGATGATCCACACCGACAAGGATCAAGAGACACTCAACTAGGCACAGGCAAGTTGCTCCGCCCCCACATGGCCGAACTCAGCGAGAAGGAAGCTGCACACGGCAGCGGAAGAATTTGCGCCCATTGCGGGGGTACCCTCATCGGTTGCCGGGCCGGTGCAAACTATTGCTCTCCATCGTGCCGCCAGATGGCCCATGCTAAAGCGTCTAAGACAGCCAAAAAGCCCATCAAAAACCCAATAAAACCGGGGCATTATCCGTCAACAAATTCAGAAGTTGCTTTGTCGGGTCAACCCCTACAATAAGCGTCAATTGGCGCAAACATATGCTGCCGTTGACGAGCGTTCAGCTCAAGCATTGGCAGTACATTCGTCGCATTGAGAATTGCTCGCATCGTAGGCCGAAGAGTGAGAAGGAGCCGATGTGGGCTCATCGCATTGTCTGATTGCGGCGTGCCATTCGCAGGGCCACTTCTATGAGCAGCTCACGCTTGCGCTCATCCATCCGACCCAGCGCCTTGGCAAGCTTCCGTAGCTTTGGCCATTCCTTGCCGCTTGCACCCCACAGTGGCTTCGTCTTGTCGGCAGGCGGAAGTTTCAGTTTCTTCGGCGGCTCCTTGCCCTCGTAGAAGAATCTGTACAGCGGGACTTCGAACGCCCTCGCATACTTCTCCAGTGTGTCGACAGTCGGAACGGTGTACCCATTCTCTACGCGGGATGTGTAGCAACGCAGCAGCCCGGTGCGCTGCTCAAGGTCACCTTGGCTGAGGTTCTTGGCTTTTCGGAATTCCCGAATCCTTTGGCCTATCGTCATGCGGCGAGATTACAGCCTGGCGCAGCCCTGCCGCAAGGACACATCCTACGAGCTTCCGCGTTAGAATCCCTCCCCGCATGGACCAGCAGACAATCCGCTTCGGCACGTCGGCTTTCACCGCTGCGGGCTGGCCGGGCAGCTTTTATCCCGAAGGTCTGCCAGAACGCGATTACCTTAGCTACTACGCCACAAAGTTTGACACCGTCGAGGTGGACAGCACGTTCTACCGGACGCCATCCCTTTCAAGCGTGAAGGGCTGGTATTCCAAGACGCCAAAGGACTTCTTATTCGCGGCGAAGGTTCCGCAGACGATCACTCACGAAAAAGTGCTGCGCGATTGTGAAGAGGACTTCGCTCAGTTCCTGAAAGTGATGGACGCATTAGGCGAGAAACTCGGTCCGCTGCTCTTCCAGTTCGGCTATTTCGACAAGAAAGCATTCTTGGGCGTGAATGACTTCCTCGCCCGGCTGGTCCCATTCCTGAAAAAACTCCCGAAGGGCCAACGATTCGCGGTGGAGATTCGCAATAAGAATTGGCTCGTCCCGCAATTTGTCGAGGCTCTGCGTTCAAGCGGCGTCGCTCTTGCGCTCATAGACCAAGCGTGGATGCCTCGCCCCGCGCAATGGTTCGACAAATTCGACCCGATTACAGCCGACTTCACGTACGTTCGCTGGCTTGGCGACCGAAAGAGAATCGAGGAACAGACGAAGACCTGGGACAAAGTTATTGTGGATAGGCGCGACGACCTCGCCGAATGGGTCAGCGTTCTAAGCGCTCTTCCCAAGCGGCGCATCCAAATTCTCGCCTTCGCCAACAATCACTACGCGGGCCACGCTCCCGCAACCTTGGAGAAGTTCCGCCAACTCTGGACCGCCGCGACCAAGCACGACCGCACCCCTCCCCCAAAGCCCGAAACCGGAAACCTCTTCAACTAGAGATGACATTGGCAGTTGGTACCTTTTGTCAGCTTGTTCCGATCTTTTCTCTTTGAGGGAGAGTGGCATACGAGCGAAGCAGAAGCAAAAATCCCGCACGTAGCCTCTGGCTGCTGCTGTGCGCCTTCATGAATTGCTGAGAGTTGGTGTCCTAATTCGGATTTCATGAGCACCGCGTGACGGTCTTATATTTCTTGCAACCAGCGCAATTGCCCCGCTCTCTCACAAACCTACCGGCTGCCGTCCTTGCGGATGTCACTTCCGGAACCCTTTGGGGGGGCTTGCGATTGAGCGCTTTCTTGATACAGGCATCGCAATATGAATTGGGTCTATGTTGACGAAGAAAACCCGCGATTTCTTGAAGCACATTCTTCATGGGAAGGAGACTTCGTTGCTCCGTACTGTGCCAGTGATCATATCCCAAACCGACTCTGAAACGGTCTGCATTTTGGCCTTCGCCGTTGCAATGATGTGTCGCGGGGAAAAAGTCTTGGCGAAAACAGGGACGAGCCTCTTACCATGTCGCGTCGGCGTTGGATCTCGGAAATTCCAAGGCGAACTCCAGCATTCCGTTAAATTCGAATACCGGAATACGAGCGCAGCTTGCGATGAAGACTCCCTCAGTGCCGTCGCAGAGCGGGTTGCCTTGCTCGAGAGCGCGGTAGAGCCCGAATGTGGCGCGGTACCGCACTGTGGCCTGTTTCAGATTAAGCAATCGCTCTTCCCAGTAAAATGTCACCCCTTGATCTCGGCTGGCCTCAATCCCGCTCCTGTCGGCCCCATCCCACTTGCCGCTCGGCAGAAGATAGCCAAAGTAGAGCCGCGACGGTATCCCGAATGGGTACCCCCGAAGGACTACGCAAGGCGTCATGTAGTTGTCGCGCTTATTGAAATCGGGTGTGCGCAGCGACGCCGATTCCTCGGTGAAGCACGGTCCCCACCATCGCCGCCAGTAGATCAAGGTACCGGTGGTTCGAAAGCTCGTGTCGGGGCCTGGGCCGCCGCCCGGCTTGTGCGTGGCTGAATATGCTGAGCCAAGCTGTAGCTCAAATGATCGGATGGGCTGCTCGACAGTAATGCCGAAATCGGACGCAGGGAAGCTGAAGCCGTCCCTCAAGCCAACATCAGCCTCAAGAAGATATCTCGTATGTGGGAGAGTGGGCCACTGTATGGGCTGCCCCACATTCGTTGTAAATGAAGAAACCGATGGCGGCGGTGCGATTACGCTTGCATCAGTGTTCGTTGCAGTTTGGGCCGCTAATGGTCGCGCCAGAGCAGTAAGGAGGACGATCACCAAGGAAAAAAGCATCCACGACGCCACCGGCACACAAATGCTAGTCCGTCGAGACCGTCCGATCTCACAGGCCAGCGGCGAGCTATGTTGGCCCATACACTTTGGAAACATCTAGCTTCACCTCATATCAAGGCCCCCCGCGAGCGCTGCTGCAATGACGCTGCTTATTGCTTCAGGCATTGCGCATTAAGCAGGAGCCATGCCATGGGTTGACCCGATGCCGACATTGGCGCAAAGGAAAGACAAGATTGGACATAGCGGCCATATCATCGTAAGGGTTGCCATTTCACGCATACCGATTCGGGATTGGCGTCAGGGTGCCTTAAAAAGAAGGATTGTCCTGCAACACATTGAGTTCGTGGGGCTTTGCGGCCCAAGACACATGGCGCGGTGAGCGATTGCGCGTGCTGATATGGGACCGGTGCCGGGGAACTGGCTCAAATCTTATACATTCTGGTGATATTGCGTTTCATCGCTTCCGTTTCCTCCCATACGCAGGATTCCGGCACGCGCCCCCTGTGAGGCGGCGAGTCAGGAGCGGCAAATCAACAGGTCAAAGCAGCCGTCTATCTCTGCCGTCTTGTCCTTGTCCATCAGCCGAAGCTTTGCCGGTTCCACCAAGCCCAGCGTGACGGCCATTTCCAAATCGGCTCTGTCGTAAACCGTGGGTGTTGCCCCCATTGGGTAAGGGCCAGGTCCCACGATTACGACCTTGCCTGCTGATCCGACGCAAAGTCCGCAATCTTCTCCGCGTTTCTTCAAAGCGTCTGTTAACTGACGCGCCCCTTCATCTAATGCTTCCGTTTGCGTCGGTCCTTACTGTGAGCAGATATAAGCACGCGACCTCTTGTTTGCCCTGGCACTCAAAATGTCCACTTAGGTCCTCGAACTCACAACGCAGGGAGTGCCACTCTAAGAGTCAAATGGCTTAGCCTTGCGCAAAGCAGAGCGCAGTGTGCGCACTCCCTCCAGAAGATCTACAGCCTTCTCCAATGCTTGGTCCATGGCGTCGGCCGCAATTGGGTAGTTCGATGGTCCATGACTGTACGCTACCAAACCCATTGCTGTGTTCACCGACGCCTGAACCTCATCTGAAGTTGCCTGGACCTGCGCAAAGATTGTGCTGATGCGTGGTGCCTGAGTAGCCATGCAAAACCTCCATCCAGCGAGATTCCCCATGGCAGCGGGGACCCCCTCTGCGGGAGCTGGGGGCATTATGAATACGTCTTAATAGATTATGTGTCAACACAAATCGTCATATTAACGCTGTGGAAATCTAATTGTGATTGTCATCAAAAGTGGTGAGACGTCTCTCACCAATTCCGGGACATATTGGAGGGACATTTTGCCCCTAGGCTCATGCTCGGCACGAGTGTCCGGTGGTCGTGCCTACCGAACTCGTAGGCTGAGTTAAGAAGATTCCGCTTTCATCTTTGCGCAGCAGGGCGCGCATATTCCGCGGCATTCGCTTGAAGCGTTGTGCCCAACTGACGTTTTGTAATCTAGTCTTATCTCCGAGCCGACAGTCCGCTCCACAGTCCCATTGTGTGCCACACGGAGACCGTTAACGGCACGCTCCACCATGCAAACTCGCGCCGCTTCACGATGCCGAACCGCTTGCGGACGTGGTCCTCATCGTAGAATTTCCGCTGGTACCAGAGCCCAATCAACGGCACGGTCAAGCTCACAGCATACTCTTGAGCGCGGGTCTGACCCATTAGCGGATTGCCTTCCCTGCAAGTATGAGCGCGGATACAGGCTTGTGTCGTCTCCACGTCAGCAACGGTGAGGGCGACACTGGCCAGAGACACGAACCAATACTTCTTCTCGGACATTCCTTTCGGGATGCGGCGACCGGCCCAATCCATGCCCATTAGGTGAAGCGTCCTATCATCTACTCCGGCATGGGCCGGGTCGCCACACTTGAACCAATGCCACAGATGCGCGTGGTCGTAGATGCCACAGAGCATATTATCGGGAGACGGTTGGCCCAAGCCAAGTTCGCGGAAGTCCGGAGGCTTCTGTGCGCGGGCGGAGAGCGGAAGGGACAGGAGGCAGAGAGCGAAAGGCAGAAAGAGCAGGACGACGAGCCTCAACCCTTCATTCAACCACAGACGTGCTTTCATGTTTGGTTCCTCACAGTTGAAAGTTGTCGGGGGAGGCAGCAATCAAGGCCAGTACGAACCGAGGCACACAACAGCCCATGATTGGGAGGCCCACTAAGGAGGGGCTTTCCCACCAAAGAACTCATGCGCTGTCTGTCGATTCCGGCGAACGAAATCTAAATTAGTGGGTCTGCGTCGCCGTCGCGCGCGTTCAATCGGTGAAGGTACGCGTCACGATCCCGGGGCCTGCGACTGGCTTTGAGTTACAGGCCCTCCCCCGAAACCGTAAATGCAATGCTTGTTCCAAATCCGGGCAGTAGGTAAATAGAAGTAATTACGAAGGTTAAATGCCGTGCCAGGGAGGAATCCAACGAAGGAAGTACCGCAACGGTACTCGGCAAGAGCCTAATTCCCAGATTTGGATTGTCCGCTATTGGGAAAATTGCAACGCGCTGAGGTCCCGCAACACGAAGGGTCTTAACTAGGTAAGCCCAGCAGGAGTAAACTCCTTGACTGTTCAATCCTACAACTGGAGGCCGATGTGGAGCAAGACGAGAAGACTGGCAAAGTGACGGCAACAGTTCAGGAAATCGCTCATTACAACATGATGCTGACCGAGGCCATCTTCGAGCTATTGGCGGAAAAAGGGATTCTGACCGGCGTGGAAGTGAAGGAGCGGATCGAGAAGCTTAAGAAAGAAACACAGCTCCAGTTTCGGTGGCTTCAATAGGGGAGCGGCAGGCTAAAGCCAAACGGTAAGACCCAGAAGAAGGAAACCCGTAAGACGGTAGAAGTCAACGAGGCCCGCAATTCGAGCTTCAGGCCGATTGCTTAGAGGGTGTAAAAAGCAAATTAGGTGACGTGCGATCTGCCGGGCGTTATTTCGTCCACGGAGGAACGACCGTGCTGGGGGAGTTGATCGGAGAAACCACGGGCAGGCGAAACGTGAAAAGAGTGCTGGAAACGAACCCGCCGGCGATAAAGGTGTCGTTTGAATCGACTGGCACCGTTCTGGGAACCGCCGCAAACGGATTCGCGACGTACACCATGGTTGTGAGGGCGGACGGAAGCCTCTATGGAGAAGGGGAGGGCGCCCTTATGACGTCGGATGGCGACATGGTCTTTTGGAAGGGCTCAGCGCTGGGGAAAATCCGGCCGGATCGCACGGCCAGTTTCCGCGGGATTATGTATTTTCAGACGGCATCGCAGAAGCTGGCGCGGCTGAACGCAACTCCCGGCGTCTTCGAGTACGAGGTTGATGCCGACGGGAATACGCAGACGAAGGTTTGGGAGTGGAAGTAAGAAACTGGCGAGCAGGAAGTTGGCGGGCATGAGCGAGGGCGGTGACGCCCATGCTGCTTGTTGTTTGACATGTTCGATTGGTCCGTCCTGGCAGTTGCCACATACGAACACCTCACACGCGGGCGCGGGAGCGCAGACGAACGACACGACGGCCGCAACACACAAGGCGGGCGACAACTCAACGAAGCTTGCGACAGACCAATTCGTGTTGGCGGATCAAGCGGCACCGATGCTGTTTTACCAGACCGGAAGGGACAACGGCACGGCGGAGAGGCACCGCTCATGGAATCTGAGAACCGCGAACGCGACGGCCCGGACTGTTCAAGAAGTTAGGTCCCCCTAAATTAAACACCCTTACCTTCTTGATTGATGTATAAATCTATTAGCGCCCAAGTTCCATCCTTGGGAGGCAATTATGAAATTCGGCGCGCGCGTGATCGCCCTGTGCTTGTGTCTGAGTCTGCTGGCTTACGGTGAGGGAAACACATTTGATCGTGTTCGCTACAACGGCGGTTCGGTGGACTCGAAGGTCGATCCACAGGAGTGGAAGAACACGCTCACGGTTACCTCCGACCTGATAACTCTCTCGCTGAAGGATGGTACGAAGGTCGAAATCCCGCCGAAATCGGTCACCGCACTGAGCTACGGCCAAGAAGCTCATCGGCGAGTCGGTACCATGATTGCGCTTGCGATTCTCGTTGCCCCCGTCGCCTTGTTTGGGTTGTTTCACAAGACGCGCCTTCACTTCATCGGAATTCAGTATGTAGACAGTGCGAACAAATCTGCCGGTATATTGCTCCAAGGGGACAAGGACAATTATCGAGCGATATTAGTAGCTCTCCAAGGTGTGACTGGTGTGCCAGTATCAGTTGCAGAGAAAGATCGGGAATTCGTCCCTGTGGGTGTCAAGGCTGATGTGACAAAGGGAAGTGAGGATCACAACGCTGCCGCGGAGACTGAACCGAAACCCGCCGCTGAGACACCTGCTCCCACCAACGGTATCGTGAACATATCCTCCAATCCCGCTGGTGCTGATGTATCTCTGGACGGCAACTTCGTTGGAAACTCCCCGGCCACGCTCAAGCTTTCGCCAGGCCAGCACACAGTCACGCTAAAGATGGCTGGATACACGGATTGGACCAGACAGATCAGCGTTCAGTCTGGTTCGGAAGTACAACTCACAGCAACCCTGGAGAAATCTCAGTAGACTCCCTCTGCACCCGCTCAAGCGCAGAGATTAGAAAAAGTTGGGGAATTGGTGCCCTCGACACAACGCACTTGCCATCATCTGACTCAATCGCCTTCGTAGGTCGCCTCGATTATATCCTCCAGTTAGTCTAAGCCAAGTAAACAAAATTCATTTCCACCTCGCAGGTTTGGAAAAACAGCAAAACATGCCTAACGGGCATAGTGAACGGAGCGGCGAAACTGGCACTGAAGAAAACATCCCCAATTTTCCCAAAACGACTCCAATGACAGCAGAATCGACTCCGCCTGGACGATTTTGCGGCCCACCCGTGCACCCTCTTGGGCATATCGAAACATAGGGCGTTTGCCGGACCAGTTTTGGGGTATTCAGGTCTGCGAACTATCCCGTCCGACTCGTGCATCAGTGCAGACGGGATGAGATATGGGACGTTTGCGCGCCGAAGGAGGATTTTTCCATTTCTCGGGAAGCAAATTCCACCTAGAAATTTTACATTTCGCATATGGGCAGCAAACTGCTCACCCACAATCGAAATCCCCCCAAAGCCGACCAGCCCTAATAACAATGCTGTAGGTGTAAAGGGGTAGGTGTGTAAGGTGTGTGGGTGGTAGAGACACAGCTAATGGTCTTAAGAGGAGGATGTCCTACAAAGAAGGCGATGTTCTAGGACGAGTGTAGCGAGTCCCCCGAAGGGGGAGAGGTTCCAAGGCAGAAACTACTACAATCCTGGAAATCTTGGTCTTCCCGGTCTGCTCTTCATTTCCTCAGGAAACCTGCTCATGATTCTCCGTTCTCAAGGCGCTCTGTTCGTATCCGCTTTGCTATTCTGTTCTTGCCCTCTTATTTCCCATCGTCGCTCATCTGATTTGTCGGGCCTGCTTTTTTACATTTGGCATCGGTGAGCAGAGGAACCTCCGCCCACTAGTTCTGGATGATTCATATTTGCGCTTTTGTCCACGGTTCAGCCCTTCGCTTGCCTAGCAAAGCCTAACCGCCCAAAATGCCTCCAAAAAAGACTGTAATTTGGCTCACTTTTGGAGCCCTTTTTAGGAGGTATGCCCGTTTGGGCACCCTTAAGAGCCCTTTTCTAACTCATTTCGACAGATTTCGAGCCAAATCATAGTCTTTTTTGAAGATTTGCCCAAAATTTTCGTGAAATTTGGACCAAAAGATCGTGTCCCATATTGGCTGCTAGGAGGCTCTTTTAATCCCACCTGTAGTGGATAGAATGACTCCAATCGACTCAACTGAAATACTCCAATTTTCCAGAAAAGTAGAGTGTGGCTGGATTTCCTCCCATAGACACATTTGCTATTCGAAATCCCTGGTTTCTCTCTGTGCTATGCATCCTCTGCTTGCTTCGCCTTGTTCTGCTAGTTTTTTCTGGGCCCCCGGAGTCGTCTTCCCTGATTTCGGATTTTTACACTTGGCGGCTGGCCTTCGCTTGTTTGTCGAGGTCTACCTCAGGAATCGTTTTCCGGGTTCTGGGAGGTAGTTCGGATGGTTCAACTAATTCCTCGTGGCCCATTTCTCCTCGGCATTGGCATCCCAGGATGGAAGATCGTCTTTTGGGCTTTGGTCCAAGCTCATGTCAGTTCAGAATAATCTCTTGCAGAGTCGAGGATTGCCAGCGACACGGAGATACGATGATCCTTGGACAGCCTAATGCGGAATCGGACGAGCGGCAGAAGTCGAAAATGGTTTCGCCGAAGGCGACGGATATCGACGCAAACATCATCCGCACCCTCAAGAGCCACGTCAGGAGTGTCCTGGAAGCCTGCACATTCGAACGGCCAGCCAAGATCGAGAGTCTCCAATTCGAGGGCGATTCAATCGTCCTCGCCATACGGTGGCCTTTCTGGCTTCCACCGCCTACCGGTCATGAAGGAGATTACCTAAGCACAAGGAAAAGCTTGAAGCGCTTTCAGCAAGGCTTTAGACGCCATCTCCTGGAGGAGCAGGCTGGAAGAAAGCTTTCGAACCTCATCTACCAAGAACTAATCGAATTTACGCTTAGGTTCATGAGAATCCATCGCTTTGGCCCGAAGACCGTGATGCAACTTCGGTCCATCGGTGGACAGCGTCTTGCCGGTCGCCCCGCAAGCCAGCCAATTAGCAAGCGCGAGGTGCGTTGGATCAAGACGGAAGGGCAAGAGATCCAGGACGTAATCAAGCAAATTCGACGCTCACTTAAACCAGGACTCGCCCTCTCGGAAGCCGCCATGCTGAACAAGATTTCTCTTACCTACAAGCGCGATGCCTACCCATGGATGCGCTCTCTTAGGCCTGCACTTCGAGATCTGCACGGCGGTCGGTCACTGACAGCCCCAGACACATGGTCCGTCAAAGATCTAGCAGCGGAGATAATCCGCAAGGAACGTTACCGAGAAACAGGAATGTCGTATTCACTCCAAGCGATCAAAAGAGCACTAAGACCCTAGGGTCCGAGGCCTGACCCTCTTTGCTCACGAACGCTTTCGTGGCGCTCACGCCAAGTTCAATTAAATTGCCGCCAATTTATTGAAGACGACAGCTTCTCAGTTTCCTCATATTGTGACCCGACACGCGCGATTCAGAAGTTTTGAAAAACAGCGCGCTACCGGAGAAATAGGTGTCAGACAATGTTGAGAGATTCGTAGGATTTATTTGCGCGCGCCACCGCGCTTTCCTGAGGCGCGCAGCAGGAAAGCCGCGCCCATGGTCGAGCGACCCGATCTTGCAACGCTGTAAGTTTTGCAACGCATATCGGGAACTGGATCGCGTTACGCGTTGGATTGCTGAAAACTGGCGTGAACCACACAAAGACGACCGACATCTGTGGTTCGCATTGGTAATCGCGCGACGATGCATCAATTGGCCGGCGACGCTATCGAAAATTGGATATCCAGTACCGTGGGAGCCGGGCCACTTTCTGGCCGTATTGGAGAGACGCAAGAAGAAGGGAAAGCAAGTCTTTAATTCTGACGCCTACAAACTCATCGTGAGCGGGCAGCGCGGTGACCTTGCCGAACTCCAGGTCAGATTGCTGCTCGACCCTTTGTGGGAGGGACGCGACAGATTCAGCCCACGCCGTGACGACACGTTGGCAACGTTTCACTCGAGACTTGCTGGCGTCAAGTTCATGGGGAATTTTCACGCTGCCCAGGTCGTTGCTGACTTGAAATACGTTGGGCGACTGCGACATGCCGAGGACTGGTGGAGCTTTGCTGCTTCAGGACCAGGTTCGCAGCGCGGATTGAATCGTGTGTTGGGTCGTCCGGCAAAGGCTCCATGGGCCGAAGACGAGTGGGTGGAGCAACTGCACCGTCTGCAGAAATCCTTTGCCCCTGCGCTTACGGAAGCTGGCCTCCCGAGAATGCATGCGCAGGACCTGCAAAATTGCTTGTGTGAATACGACAAGTACGAGCGAGTGCGATTGGGCGAAGGTAACGGCCGCAAGTTTGTACCGAACCCTAAGCCACTTCCGTCCGCAAAGGGTGAAGGGTCTCAATGACAGGCGTGGACAAATTGCTCCTACTCGCTACCACCATCGAGGAACCCTTCTACACGCTCGCACGCGGGGAAGGTGAACGACGTTACAGGTATAAACACGTTCTTGATTTGAGCAAAACGGACCACAGGCTTCCAGTCGTCCTGCATTGCGACGGCATCAGGAACGGAATCCACAAGATTGAGGTTCAGGCGGTCGCACGCCTGGGTCTCACACGCACACGAGAGATTCTGAAACCGCTCCTGGGCAAATTATCCAGGGCGTGGATCTATCGCGTCGATTTCTGTACCGATTTGTTGGGAGTTTCGGTGTGGGAAATGGCCGCAGCTTGTTCTGTAAGACAAGTCCAAAACTATCGCATCTTCCGCAAGCGAGGAGCGGTTTCTTTCTACCTTCAATGTTCAGCTAACCGGACGCTTGTTTTGTATGACAAGGCCAGAGAACTGGCAGCAAAGGGAAGTCCGTGGGTGGGCAAGCTCCGCCGAAATGATGAGCTTACCCGCGTGGAGGTGCAACTTAGAGGCGCCGCTGTACCGTACAAGAAGATTCGCCATCTCGATCGGTATGCGGATGTTGAGCTGCTGGCCGGGCTGGAGTTTCGCCGGCTCAAGACTGTATCGGCAGATGCGAAGCCCCTTCACCTTCTGGCCGCCGCGTATTTGCGTGACCAGATAGCACAATATGGCCTACAGGCTGTGAGGAAGCGATTCGGTTCAGCGCAGTGGCCCTATATTGAGCGGATATTCTTCGACAATGTGCGGCCGCACAGAATTCCCAATGTTCGTCGCAGACTCAGGAAAAGCATCGAGGACTGGCTTGAGGACCGGGTCCGCTTTCCGCGGCTTCCTACAACGAGGTCATCCGATGATCAAGAGTAATCCAAAATTGGAGGAACCTCGAAACTACCATGGAATTGATCATGATTCGCTCACGTTCGAGCGCCATTTCTCAGTTAAGCAGGTCGCCGAGTTGTGGGGTTTCAGCCAGGACGCCATTCGCCGACTCTTTCGCAGCGAACCGGGCGTTGTCGCAATCCGAAACGCTAGGAGCATAGGCAAGCGCCGCTACCAAACCCTCCGAATTCCGAAGTCGGTAATGGAGCGAGTACACCAGAATATATCAGTTGTAAAATAATGACCAGATAGGTACTATGGCAACCCAATGTTTTTCAGGCGCCACGTCAACGGATGCCCGCATCGGGCCGAGGGACGCAGTTACAGACGCTGCCGCTGTCCGATCTGGTTCGATGGCTCCATCAATGGGCGACGTGTGCTCAAGTCCATGCGAGTGACGGACTGGGACGCGGCTCAGGAATTAGCGAAGCACTGGATAGCCGGAGGCGACCCGAGTGATTCAATCGCAGTACCGATACCACCAGCGCCAACGCCCAAAGAGGAGCCAGTCACGCTGGAACAGGGGTGGGATTTATTCTTGGGGCAGTTGAGGGCCCGGAAGCTCCAGCCCGCCACGACATATAAGTACGAACTTCTCCGACGCCAAATGCTCGCGTTCTCGGCAAGTCGTGCCTTGCGACTACTCAGCGAATTCAATTTGGGAGTGCTTGAGGCGTTTCAGGCAGAGTGGAAAGAGGGCGCTCTTGCCAGCTTGAAGAAATTGGAGAGGGTAAAATCCTTCTTCCGAGCAGCCACTATGAGGCGATGGATTACAGAAAATCCCGCTGTCTACCTACAGCGTCCCAAAGTGCGATTTCGCCCAACGTTGCCGTTCACGCAGGACGAAATGAAACACATTCTAGACGCCGTGGATTGCTATCCCGACAAAGCGGGCAAAACCGGCCGTGCTAATGCGCTGCGCCTTCGTGCTTTCATCCTCACGTTGCGCTACACCGGGTTGAGGATTGGCGATGTTACGCGCCTCACCACAGACCAACTTGCGGGCAACAAAGTGTTTCTGTACACCCAAAAAACAGGCCAGCCGGTCTCCTGCGTCTTGCCAGAGTTTGTCGCGGAAGCATTGGAAAACGTACCTCGCTTGAGCGAACGATATTTCTTCTGGACTGGCTGTTCCACGCTACACACCGCTATCGGTAGTTGGCAACGCACCCTCCGGAAACTGTTCGAGCTTGCGTGCGTGCAGAAAGGTTACGCACATCGCTTCCGCGACACGTTCGCGGTTGAACTATTGTTGGCGGGCGTCCCAACGGAAGAAGTTGCCGTCCTACTCGGTCACTGCAACATCGGAATTACACAGAAGCACTACAGCCCTTGGGTGCACGCTCGGCAGCGTCAGCTCGAAACGAATTTGGAGCGGGCGTGGAAGCGCGACCCGCTTGTGCTTCTAAATTGTGTGACCGAAAAGTCAAAAGCAGGTGAAAGAGAAGTCAGGCTGCCTAACTGAGCCACACCCCGAAATCCTCTCATGGGGCCTCAGTTCGAAAGCCGCTTCAGCGCCATGGGGGAAGCCCGGCCGATCGCCCAAACTTCCGTATTAGTTCCTCCAAACTACTCACTGATTAGAAGCTAGGATCGTATATACTTTCGCGAGCTGTTGTTTCCTTATCGCGCAGAGTTTCTGTATGGATCTAGCCGCACAAATTAAATCCTTTATTCTGGCTAGAGATGTCAGAGGCATCCGGCGTCTTTTTTTCGACGCTGGCGCGCCTGTGTTGCGGCCGGGCTTTTTTAGGGAGGACCAATGGTGGGACTTCAAAGAGAACTGCCCGGCGGTCGGTAAGGGCAGCGAAGCTGCTTGGGCCAAGATTGCGGCGGACGTTGCCGCCTTTCACAACCAGGATGGTGGAATCCTGTTTTTTGGGATACGGAATAGGGATTTCAGATTTGTGGGCACTGATACGCTTCTGGACACCAAACTTTTCAACGATAAAATTCGGAAGTACGTGGGGGATCGTTTTTGGGTCAGCTATTCTCGGGAGTTCATCCAGGCTGATCAGAGTTACCTCGGAATCGCTATCGTTCCGCCGAGATCTGTAACACAGGCTCGGATGTTGCGTGATGCACCGGCAGTAGACGGCAAATCAGAATTCCTCGCGGGCGACTTGGCAGTCAGGATTGGCGACGAGACAAGGATTCTCCGTGGGTCGGAGGCCATACAGTACGCGGCGACGAAAGGACTTGGAGTTTCAGCTGCAACCTTTGCTGTTGATGAGGCAAATTTTAAGGTCTTGCGCCCCGATTATAAAAGATTTATTCAACGAGAACGGCTGTGCGGTCTTGTGGAAAGCGCAATATCTAGTGACCGCACGTACATAACCTCGCTTACCGGAATTGGCGGCATTGGCAAGACGGCACTAGCTTGCTGGGTGGTTCTGAGAGAATACGAGAAAAAGGCTTTCGATTTTATCGTTTCCGTAAGTGCCAGGGATCGTGCTCTAACGGTGGGTGGGATTGTACCTATTTCTCCCACATTTTCCTCCTTGGATGATCTCTTGAGGCTAATATGCGAGACAACCGGATTTGGTGAATTGGCAGAAGTCGACTCGAAGGAAGAACGGCTCAATCTGGTCAAGTCGGACATTCTTTCTCAATTCTGCGGGCTGTTGTTTGTCGATAACCTCGAAACAGTTGATGACCCTCAAATCGTAGCGTTCTTGGAAGACCTTCCTGTCCCCTCGAAGGCAATTGTGACTTCGCGGAAGGCAAAGATTCGGATCGCGAACTTCCCTGTTGAGGTTGGACCCTTCGATGAGGGGGATGCAATTCTTTTCCTTGAAGAGACTTCTAGCAGTCTTGGCAAAGTTTTCTTCGCAGATATGAAGAAAACAGAGAAACAACAAATCGTTAATGCCTGCGATAGGATTCCACTGGTAATTGAGTGGCTAATTGGTCGGTCAAGTGACCCGGGGCGCGCGATCAAGGTCGCCCAGGGCCTCGAAGCACATGGGAAACACGGAGAGGAGCTTCTTGAGTTCTCATTCCGCCGCGTCTTTGAGGAAATGTCTGAGCAGCAGCGCCGTGTCTGCCTAACTATTTCGTTGATAAATCGCCCTCTTCCGATTGAGGCAATTTCGGTTGCGACACGGCTTCCTCTTCACACGACTTCTGATACCCTCGAGGACCTTAAGGACTATTCCCTCGTCGAACGGCTATACGACAGCAATTACCGAGACTTGGTCTATACGCTCCTGCCCGTGACCAGTACCTTTCTCTATCGCGAGTTAAGAAAGACCCCGGGTATGGAGGTTGAAATTCGCAAGAGGCTCGGCGACTGGTATCAGGCGAAAGAGATTGAAAACATCAGCCAGAGAGAACTGGTCCAGAAAGTTCGGAGAGGCGAACTCAGCCCCGAGCTGACGCTTTTACAAATCGCGCATAACTATCTTGCCGCGAGCGACCTCGACAACGCCGAAGCTTCCTTTAAACAGGCGCTTGACCGCAATCCACGTAGCTGGCAGTGCCATAGGGAACTGGCCGAATTCTATCGGCATCGTCGGCATGAAACGGCGAGGTGCCTCTCTCACTATAAGCAGGCAACGGACCTCGCCCCTAAGCAAGGGCCTGACCGTGCAAAGATCTTCCGAGAATATGGAATGGTGCTCCGAGATTCTGGGTTGCCCTCCGGCCCGCGTGAGGCAGCTGAACAGCTCGAAGAGGCGCTGAAGCAAACTCCCTCTGATCCTCTTTGTCGGCACGCGCTCGGGGATTGTTATGTGAGAATGATGGCGTACGAGAAAGCGATCCCAGTTCTCTCGCCGCTCTTGGCTTCCTCTAGTCTGAACACTCGCGTGAAAACGTACCCGTTACTCGAGACTTGCTACAGAGCAACCAGCAGGACCCGTGAGCTATTGGAACTCCGGGAACAGCAAACTAAGGACTCGCACAATAGGTGACGGCTGGCTAACACTATAGTGCGGGCTGCCGAACACTGCGAAAGCGAATGGGTAGTTTTTAAAAGTCCCCCCAGATTGGAACGAAATCAGGATGTTATTGTGGAGCTCCATTCTCGGAGCCCTGCCAGTTCGCAGAGATACGCGGTGGATACACAGCCGCGACGGAAATTGCGTAACTACCTTTAAAATCAATGGTGCCGGCGGTGGGACTCGAACCCACGACCTAGGGATTATGAGACCCTCGCTCTACCTCTGAGCTACACCGGCACGAAAGGGGCAAGGCCATGGTAAGGAGCGGTTCGGAGTGGTGTCAAGTCGCGTGCTCCGAAACCGCCCGAACCAAGGGAAGGCGAACCGGCGCTCAGCTTCCCCGTGCGTCTAGCTGCGTGAGACGCAAGTTCTTGACATTGCGGCCGATGGTACGGCCGTACCGTTGACCCCAACAATCCAAAATCCTACTTTGAGTGTGGACATTTGGGATAGGAACCGACTGGCCGAACCGGGCGGGTGAACCCCACCCGGCGACCAAAGTGCAGGAGCGTTTATCGTCTAGGGATAAAAAATCGCCGCTGTTCCATTTGGACACTTAATGGACTATACTCCCCTCCAGGCAGGAGGTTTCCGGAGGGCCCATGTCCAAGTGGTTGTCAGTCGTAGTCCTAGTGATGTTGGTTCTGGTAGCGGCGATGGGGCTACGGGGAATCGTAACAGCACGTGGCCAAGCGCCGGTCCAACTCGCTCTTGCAGGTGGACCAGTGCCGCCGATACCGCCGGCAGCGCATCTGGCAGGCGGACCAGTGCCGCCGATACCGCCGGCAGCGCACCTGGCAGGCGGACCAGTTCCACCGATTCCGCCGGCAGCGTGGCGCTTAGCAGGTGGACCAGTACCACCGATTCCGCCCGCGTCTTGGTCGAAGTAGCTGACAAGAAGTAGTCGCGCGTCAGCAAATCGAACCAAGGCGGGCCATTATCAACGTGCTTGGTTCGATTGACTACACGATGTGGTTGCTGGCAGGTTCCCTTGAGGGAGCCGTGGTGGTGTGTATCCTCAGGGCCAATTCCGTCAGGCGATACTTATCCCTTGTTTTCTACCTGTTAGCGGAGTTCCTCACAACTTGGGGGCGCCTCTTCGTATTCCTGCGGGCTGGTTATTCCTCGCAAGAATACCTTTATTTTTATTTTTACAGTGATGCTCTGCTCGTCATTTGCTTGTATTTCGCCCTCATGGGTATGTATTCCCAGGTACTTGAGGAGATGAAAGTGAGCCGGTACTTGCGGGTTGCGGCGATCCTTCTCCTTGGTTTGACGGCATGGTTCACCTACGGGGTGGTGTCAGGGTCGCGGGACCGACTGCTGACGCACTTTGTCGTGGAACTTTCGCAGAACCTCTATTTTGTTGCGGTGGTTTTGACGTATTTGCTTTGGGGCGCGATGATGAAGCTTCGCGAAACGCGCACCAGGCTGATCCAACTCGTGCTGTCGCTCGGCGTTTGTGTTAGCGCGTTTGCCGCCACCTATGCCCTGCGGAACATCTACCCGGGGTTTTCGATCTTGCGATACATGCCCCCTCTTCTTGCGATCGCGCTTCCTGTGGCGTGGGGATATACGTTCCTAAAGGTTCCGGAGGAGGCGCGGCTGGCTACGGCCCGCCTGGTCGCGCCAAGCCGATGATCGCCGCGCTCATCTTCGTTTTGTCATTTACTGCGCTGCTGCAGTTCTTCGTGTCGTACTGCCGATCGCTATTGTCCGCTTCGCGCCGGCGGGAAGTTTCGCAGCAGACGCGTGAGCTCGCGGGCATCACTGGGGGCGGTGTGAACGGCGAGGAGTTCGGCCGGCTGGTGCAGCTCGTGCGACTTTGTCCGGAGCCGGACGATGACAGTCAAGCGATCGCGGCGGTGCGAACCTACTTCACGATCCTGGGATTGGCCCGCAGGGTGGGGGGCCGCGTATCGGAGAGGCTTGCCAGTTGGCTTGAATCCGAGCGGGGAAATTGCGCCTATTTTGCAGCGGTGGCTCTGGACCGCCGAATTGCCTTCAACCGGGAATTGATGGCCCAGCAAATTGCGGGTCGCGCGTAACTCAGGTGTTCCTCATCTTCTCCGGATTGTATTCCCTTCAAAGCGGCTGATACCATGCGCAGTGGCCATCCGGGTGCCCGGGCCATGAAGCATTCACTTTCTGAAACTGTTTATGCCGCTGTCCGCGAATGCGGGGCGTTGCGCGCGGGCGACGCTTTGGGCGTCGCGGTTTCGGGCGGGGCGGACTCGGTGGCGCTTCTGCGGCTTCTGCTCGAAATTCGCGAGCGTCTCGGAGCCGTGCTGGTCGTACTGCACTTCAACCATCGGATTCGGGGCGAGGAATCGAACGCAGACCAAGAATTTGTAGCGGACCTCGCTGCGGCGTATGGATTGGATTTTGTGGCCGGCGGCGAGGATGTTCCAGGCACCGCACAGCGCAACAGATGGAATCTAGAGGACGCGGCGCGGCGGTTGCGATACGAGTTCTTCGAGCGCGCGGTTCGGGAACATCGAGTTGCGCGCGTCGCCGTGGCGCACACGGCGGACGATCAAGCGGAGACGGTGCTCGCACACATCCTGCGCGGCACGGGCCTGACGGGCCTGAGCGGAATCTACCCGGCGACGGGATTGGTGGTGCGTCCGCTGCTCTCGGTTCGCCGTCAGGAACTGCGCGAATATCTCGCGAGGCTCGGACAGAGTTGGCGAGAGGATTCGAGCAACGAAGATACATCGCGCCTTCGCGCGCATATCCGCCGAGGGTTGCTGCCGATGCTGGAGCAGGGATTCCAGCCGGCCGTCGTAGAGCAGTTGTGCCGCTTGTCGTCGCTGGCGCGCCGTGAAGAAGAATTTTGGAAGCAGCTTGTTTCTTCCCTTTTCTCCTCGGTGACGACGAAGGAACCGCAGGAGGGAATCTCGATTTCCATTGCGAATTTGCTTGATCCCCTGCATCTTGCGGGGGCCAAAGGCAGGGGAACTGCTGCCGCTGACGCATTGTCGAGCCGCATGGTGCGCGGAATCGTCGGGGAGTTGCGCGGCAACCGGCAGCAACTTACGGCGCGGCACGTCGACCAAGTGCTCCGTCTGGCAACGGCATCCGCCAGCGGGGCGGAAGTTCACCTGCCGGGAGTACGCGTGGAGCGGAATTTCGATCGCCTTCTGTTCTCGCTCCACGCTCCGAACGCCCAGGCGGGCGGCAGGCCGGTGCGGCGGGTGCGTTCCTTTGCCTATTCGGTGGAGCTGGGCGCGCAGTCAGCGGAGGTTGTTATTCCCGAGATTGAGAGACGCGTGCGGCTCAAAGTGGTTGACTGGCCCAGCCTCGCGCGGGAAACTACCGGCGCGCAGGTTACGCTTGACCGCGACCGGCTTCAGAGTCCGCTGATCCTCCGAAGCTGGCTTCCGGGCGACGCCTTTCGACCTCCGGGGCGGCGCCGGGTTCAAAAACTGAAGAGGCTCCTGCTGAAGTCCCGGGTTTCACTGCGCGACCGAGCAGGATGGCCAGTCCTTACCAGTGGCGGGGTGCTGGTCTGGGTCCGTGGATTTCCCGCGGCTGCGGGATTCGCGGCTGCGGCTGGCACGCAGAAGGGCGTTGTGATCGAAGAGGAGCCGTTGTGAGCAAGGAGATCAAACTGACCTATTCGGCAAAGCGGATAGGCGAGCGCGTCGCCCGTCTGGGACGCCAGATATCGCGTGATTATGTGGGACAATCACTGGACGTCATCATTCGGCTCGAAGACGCATTCCTGTTCGCGTCCGACCTGGTGCGCCGGATCACCCGCCCTGTGGTCTGCCACTTTGTGAGGACAGAAATGCGCGACTTCGAGACGGCGGGCCACGCGCGCCGCGAGGTTTTGTTTTCGGTCCGGCCCAAATTGAAGGGCCGGAATGTGCTAGTAGTGGATGCCGTTCTGGCGACGGGCGTCACGCTGGATTTCTTGTTGAAGCGGCTGCGGGAGGACCAGCCGCGCTCATTGCGTCTGGCAGTCCTCGTGGACAAGGTTGTGGGCCGCCGAGTGGACTTGACCCCCGATTACTTTGGCTTCGTTGGCGCATCTAAGTACCTAGCAGGTTACGGTTTGGCAGGAAGCCGTGGCCGGTTCCGGAATTTGCCGTATATTGGAGAGGTGGCCGGAGGACGGCCGAAGGACCAGCAAATGGTCGTTCGGACAAATCGGGCCGCCCGCAGGCGAGGGAAGTCGTGAACTCGAACTCAACGGTCAAGACGGTTCTATTCTGGTTGTTCATCGTCGTCCTGGGCGTGTTGCTCTGGAAGATGGTTTCGTCGAATGGACAGTCAGCGAGCGTACAGGAGCCGAGCTACAGCGATTTCATGGCGCAGGTGGATCGCGGGAACGTGAAGGAAGTCACGCTTTACCTCTCGCCGAACAGTTACGACGTGGAAGGCGAAACGCGGGATCCCGACAAGAAATTTCGCGTCACGATTTTCAAGGAATCCGCACCCGATCTGACAAAAGAACTGCGCGACAAGGGCGTTCTGATCAACGTCAAGGAAGTGAACCGCGCGGACTGGTTTTCTTTCCTCCTCAACGCCGCGCCGATGCTGCTGCTGGTGGGATTGTGGATTTTCATGATGCGGCAGATGCAGGCGGGCGGAAACAAAGCGCTGAGTTTCGGGAAGTCGCGCGCCCGTTTGCTGACATCGCAGCAAAAGAAGGCCACGTTCAAGGATGTGGCGGGGATTGAAGAGGCCAAGGAAGAGCTTCAGGAAATCATCGATTTTCTGAAGGACCCGCAAAAATTCCAGAAGCTCGGCGGCCGCATTCCGAAGGGCGTGCTGCTGGTCGGGCCGCCGGGCACGGGCAAAACGCTTCTCGCGCGCGCGATTGCGGGCGAAGCGAACGTGCCGTTCTTCTCGATCTCCGGGTCGGACTTCGTCGAGATGTTCGTGGGCGTGGGCGCGAGCCGCGTGCGCGATCTGTTCGAGCAAGGGAAGAAGAACGCGCCCTGCATTATTTTCATCGACGAAATCGACGCCGTGGGACGTCACCGGGGCGCGGGTTTGGGCGGCGGACACGACGAGCGCGAGCAGACGTTGAACGCGCTGCTGGTGGAAATGGACGGCTTCGAGTCAAACGAAGGCGTGATCCTCATTGCCGCGACGAACCGGCCCGATGTGCTCGACCCGGCGCTTCTGCGGCCGGGGCGTTTCGACCGGCGCGTTGTGGTGCCGCGTCCGGACATCCGGGGGCGCGAGGAAATCCTGCGCGTTCACACGCGAAAAGTGCCGATTTCGGACGACGTGGATCTTTCGCTGATCGCGCGCGGGACACCGGGATTCTCCGGCGCGGACCTGGCCAACCTGGTCAATGAAGCGGCGCTCTGGGCAGCGCGGCAGAATCGCAAGGTCGTGATGATGGTGGATTTCGAGATGTCCAAGGACAAGGTCCTGATGGGCGTCGAGCGGAAATCGATGATCCTTTCCGAAGAGGAGAAGAAGAACACGGCCTATCACGAGGCAGGACATGCGCTCGTCGCGGCGATGACGCCGACGGCGGACCCGCTGCACAAGGTGACGATCATCCCGCGCGGCATGGCGCTCGGCCTGACCATGCAGCTTCCCATCGACGACAAGCACACCTATACGAAGGAATATCTCGAAGGGACGCTCGCCGTCTTGATGGGTGGCCGCTTGGCGGAGGAGATTTTCCTCGGCCACATCACAACCGGCGCGGGGAACGATATCGAGCGGGCGACGGAAATCGCGCGAAAAATGGTCTGCGACTGGGGGATGAGCGACCTCGGGCCGCTCTCGTTCGGCAAGAAGGAAGAGGCGATTTTCCTGGGCCGCGAAATCGCGCAGCACCGCGATTTTTCCGAGGACACCGCCGTTCACATCGACCAGCAAGTGAAGAGGATCGTCACGGCCGCCTACGAGAAGGGCCACGATATTCTGACGACGCACCGCGACATCCTCGAGCGGATTGCGATGGCCTTGCTGGAGCGCGAAGTTCTCGACGCCAACGAGCTGAAGCTGCTCATCGAAGGCAAGCCATTGCCCGAGCGCGTCGAACCGCCGCCCGCACAGCCGCCGCAGCCGTTGCCGACTGCGGAGGCACGGCCGAGTCCGCGGCCGGAGCTTCGCCCCGCGCCGGGCTTCACCAAAGGATAGGCGAGATTCCCTCCCGTGTTCCGCCCGGGGCGGCGGAGACAATCTTCAATCCGTGCTCAGAAACTCACCTGCGGGCGCGTAGCGAGCAACATTCTCATCGCCACGTGATTCGCACCAATTCCACTCCCTGCCGCGGGAGATCGAAAACCAGCAGTGATTTTCCATTTGCGGTCTTCACGTTCTGCGGACTCCCCACGGTTTCGAGTTTCCCCGCTCTCTCGAGTTCTGCTTGTTGCGCGGGCGTCGGCGCCGCGGGCGAACCCATCTTCAGCCAGACGCGATAGGAGTTGCTGTGATCGGAATCCATCCGGAACTGCTCCACGCGAACGCGTTTGCTGGGCAGTCCTGCGACACTCAGTTTCACGTTCGCAGGAGGGACCTGCACGTCGTCATCGTGGTAGTTCCAAACCAGCACGTCCACTTCATTCTCTTTGTCTGACCGCGTTGCGATCGCATTGATGTCAGGGGAGCCGGCAACTCCCTCCTTCAGGATATCGTCCGCCGCCAAACCGCCGCTGCTCGTCGCCGGCAGCCAATTTCCCTTCAACATCCCGAGCATGCGAAACACGTTGAGCACGGGCTTGTCCACGCCGTTCGTCGCCAAATCGCGAAAACCCGCAAAGTAAGGCTGATTCTCAAATTCGAGCGCCCATGTCACCGAGCCTTCGAGGGTCACGCCATTCTCGCGCGCCAACTCGACGGCGCGCGCTTCGGCTTCAGCGACCGAAACCCCGTACAGCGGCCCGTTTCGATACGCGTTGCTCGGATTCGTGGCCACCGAACACGCCCCGCATCCTTCCGGATCGCTCTCCCCGAGGATGATCGGCGTGTTCTTGAATTCCGGGGACGACGAAACGATTTTCATTCCGCGATCCATCGCAGCCAATTGGCGCTGGATTCCCATCCTCACGTGCCCGCCCACGATAGTCGGCGAGCCTTTCGGATGAAAGCTGATGAAATCCAGCGGCGCACCCGTTCCGCCCGTTGCCGAATTCTTTCCCCGGCTGCAATGCTCCAGGAACTGTTCGAGAAACGCCGAAGATCGCCCAGCCCCGGGTCCCGTGGAATCCGGCCCGCCGATCTTTGCATTGGGGAGCACGCTGCGAATGGCTTGCGCGGTCACGTCGTAGAGGCGGTCGTACTCCTCCGGCGTCCCGTGCCAATAGCTGATATCCGGCTCGTTCCAGACCTCCCAAAGCCATCCGTTCAAGGCTTCGGGGCCATAGCGGTCGCGGAGATGAGCGGCCCAAGCGGTCACGAGAGCGGCCCATTTTGCGTAGTCCTTCGGCGGATACGACCAGCCGGTGAAAATGGTCCCGTTTGGAAAATCATGGCGGTACGGCTCGGGGTTCGTGGAAAGCGCCTCCGGCATGAAGCCCACTTCCACAAGGGGTTGAACGCCCGCATCTTTCATTGCGTCGAAAATGCGATCGGTGATCGTCCAATCGTAAACGGGATTGCCGTCCGCGTCCTCACGATATGCGTTCGTGGATCCCCATTTGAGCGACGCCGTGCCATCGCCCGTCGTCAGCAGATTGTGCAATCGCACGTGTACGGGCGTGGGACTCAAGGCCGCCAGCTCGCGCAACAATTTTTCGCCGTTCTTCGTGTAGATGTAATTTGGCTCGTCAGCGCCGAAGTAGTTCCACGCGGGCCGGTACGGGCCGGCCGGATGAGCGGCGTCCACTTCGATGAGCACGGGCGCTGCGGATTGGGTGTCCGGCGAAGGCGGTGTTGCTGCGCGCGCAGGACGATTCGCGCAGTAAATCGGTACGAGGAAGGCGAACGCAGCGGCCATTGCCAGGAGAAAGCACGGCTGCAATAGCCGGCTCACAAACGCCGGGGCGCAAAGGTTGCAAGGAAATTCTCGGATCTGCCGGTACGCGCCTATTTTGGATGGCCTCATCATGCGGCGAACCCCCTCCAATTTGTGAGCCCATCATAAGCCAGCCGCGCGCTTGGGGAACGCGCAAACCGCGGGGCGCCACGGCCCTTACAAAGTGCTCCTGAAAGTGTTGCCGCGCGAGGTTGTGGCGTAGAATACCGCCATGGCGAAAAAGACCGCTCCCGTAGAAGTCACCTGCCCGTGCTGCAAGTCCAAGCTGACGGTCGATCCCCAGCTTGCCGTAGTCCTTTCGCACGAAGCGCCGCCGAGAGCGGCTCCCGACGTGGACCTGACGGACGCGCAGCGCATCCTGGCGGAACAAGAGAAACGCCGCGAGGACAAGTTCCGCGATTCTTGGGCGGCTGAGCAGAAGAAAGAAGACGTCCTCACCCGCAAGTTCGAGGAAGCCCTGAAGAAGGCCAAGGACCAGCCGGTCGAAAAACCCGTGCGCGATTTCGATCTGGAATAGGGATGGCTGAGCGAAAGCGATTCCGGCTGCGCCTGGCGTCGCGGACGCTCGTGCTGGGCGAGCGAACCATCATCATGGGCGTTCTGAACGTCACGCCAGACAGTTTTTCCGACGGCGGGCGATTCTTGGACGCCCAGTCGGCCGTGATGCGAGGCTTGGAACTCCAGCGGGCCGGGGCGGACCTGCTCGACATCGGCGGCGAATCCACGCGGCCGGGTGCTTTAACCGTTCACACGCAGGAGGAATTGGACCGCATCATGCCCGTGCTTGAAGGGCTGCGCGGGCAGCTTAAGATTCCGATCTCCGTGGACACGCAGAAATCGGAAGTTGCGGAGGCTGCGCTGAAGGCGGGTGCGGAGATTCTCAACGACGTATCCGCGCTGCGGACTGACTTGCGATTGGCGAAAGTGGCGCGCCGCCATCGCGCACCGGTCATTCTCATGCACATGCGCGGAACTCCTGCCAACATGCAGGAGGGGCCGTTCGCCCGCGACGTATTGCGCGACGTCATCGGCGGTCTCCGCCAGGCCGTGGCGCGCGCGCGAAAGGCGGGTCTGCCGAAATCGCAAATCATGCTCGATCCTGGTTTCGGTTTCGGCAAGAGCTACGCGCAGAATTACGAATTACTTGCGCACCTGCAGGAGATCGCGGCCCTCGGATTTCCGGTTGTTGCCGGGACCTCGCGGAAATCCTTTATCGGCCGGGCGCTTGCCGACGGGAAGGAGCCGTGGCCCATCGAGGAGCGGCTTTGGGGGACGGCCGCCACGGTGACAGCGGCGATTCTCGGCGGCGCGCATATCGTGCGCGTTCACGATGTGGCGGAGATGGTGCAAGTCGCGCGGGTCGCCGATGCAGTTCGTGCGTGCGAAAGGTGAAGAAGATGAATTTGAGACGCTTGTTAGCCCTGTTGCCGGCGCTCTGCGTTCTCGCCGCGCTGCTGCCCGCGGCGGCGCAAATCTCCCCGACTGAGCCGGATCCTCTTTCTCGCATTCGCGCTGCGGCTTCGGCGCAAGCCTGCTCCGCGACGGGAGAATCGCTGTGCGCGGAAGCGTCGCCGAAAATCATCGCGAATGCGCTGGGCCCATCACCCCTTGAAGAAAACCTTCGCCGGCTGACCGACGAAATCGGCGGCCGGATGACGGGTTCGCCGCAAATGGCGCGCGCGGTGGATTGGGCAGTGCGAGCGTTCCACGACGCGGGCGTGGACGTACACACGGAGAGCTACACATTGCCGCTGAGTTGGAGCGAAGGAGCGACGCGGCTCGACGTGCTCAGCCCGGCGGGGATTCCCGTGAGGCTTGTGTCGGTGGGGTGGTCGCCACCGACGCCGGCGGGTGGAATCGAAGCGAGCGTCGTTTTCGCGGGAGAAGGGACAGAGGAGGATTTCGCCCGGCTGGGCGAGCGGGGACGCGGTGCGATCCTGCTCGTGCATTCGGAAGTGCTGCGCACCTGGAGTGATCTCTTTGATGAGTATGAACGCGCGCCGGGAATCATCGATCGCGCGGTGAAGGCGCAAGCCGCGGGAATTCTCTGGATGTCCACGCGCGAGCGGCTGCTGCTCTATCGCCATCAGAACACGATCAGCGGCCAACTGGACCGGCTTCCGCAAGCCATTGTCGCGCGCGAGGACGCACTACGGCTCGAACGATTTCTCGAAGAGGGTCAGGCCGTGCGCGTGCGCTGGGACATGCCGAATCACGTCGGCCCCGCGATCGAGCAACAGAACGTCGTCGGCGAAATTCGCGGGCGCGAGAAGCCGGACGAGGCCGTGATTCTCGGCGCGCATCTGGATTCGTGGGAACTGGGAACGGGCGCGCTCGATAACGGCTGCAATGCGGCGATGGTGATCGAGGCGGCGCGCGACATTCGTGCTACGGGGCTTGTGCCGCGGCGGACGATTCGCTTCGTGCTGTTTTCCGGCGAAGAGCAAGGGATGCTGGGCTCGTGGGCTTACGTGCGAGCGCATCGCGACGAGATGGATCGGATTCGCGGCGTGGTCATTTTTGATGAAGGCATTGGCCGCGTGACCGGGTTTTCGCTCGGCGGGCGGCACGATATTGAGTCCGGCGTGCGCGAAGCGAGCAAGCCGCTCGAAGGCTGGGGCGTGAGTGAAAACACGTACGACGCGCCGCTCGGCACGGACAATTTCGATTTTCTGCTGGAAGGCGTGCCCAATCTCATCGCAAACCAAGTAGAAGCGAATTACATCCCCAACTATCACGCGACTTCGGACACGTTCGACAAAGTGGATATTCGCGAATTGAAACTGCACGCCGCAATCGCCGGCGTAACAGTATTCGGAATTGCGGAGAGCGTTGCGCCGCTGGGGACGAGGCTTTCCCGGGCAGACCTTGAAACGCTGCTCAAACAAACCGGACTCGACGAGCAGATGAAAGCCGCCGGAATCTGGCCGCTGTGGGAGAGCGGGCAGCGCGGACGGCAACCGTAACAATCTTGCCGCCGCACTTCAACTCAAAGCAAGAACTCCGCCCCGAACGTCGGACTTGGTCCGAGGTCGAGGCGGAGTTTGCGAATAGAAATTCTGAAAATTCAGTCTGCCCAGGCCAGATAACCAGGCGCGATAAAATTCATCACGGGGATAATAAACATGATGCCCCACCAGCTGGGTTTGTTGCGCGCCTCCGCGACCGCCATGAGAACGATGACGGCGACAACGATGTCAACCACCGGAATGAGCAAAAGGATGAACCACCAAATGGGTTTCTTGGCGATGTTCAACACCAAGATGACGTTGAGAATTGGAATCCAAGCCCACCAACCATTCGGTGTGTTTGTCTTCTTGGCGATCGTCTGGAAAGCCAAAGAAAAGTACACGTAGCAGGCAAGGCTAAAAATTATGAAAAATATCACGAACCCAGCCGCAGCCGCAATGATCGGAGCGGCACTTGGCACGGAGTTGTCCGATTGGGCGAAAGCCGACCTGGCGGGAGGCAGCAGGACAACCAGCGCTGCGGCCCATCCCAGTAACCGCAAAATGCTTGGCCGTAATTTCATTAAAGTTCCTCCTCAAAGATTGAGGGCTAAAGTCCAGCTTCTCTCAGCCGACGCGGCGGACAGCTCTTGATGACTTCTCCCTCATAAGGCCGAATGCGAGCACGGGGTCTTGGCCGCGTAATCGGCGGACTCTAATGGAATCACCGGAGGATGTCAATTGCCGGACATCCAGAGCCTGACCCCAGTCATGTAATCGGGGTACTGTACTCCGTCGCGGGGGCAGCGGTGTCCGCGCGAATGATGCCGGACTGGTCCGTGAAAAAGTAACGCAAGCCAGTGGTGCCTGGCGTCACAGGATTGGCATTGATGATGTAATAGTCGATGTTGCCAGCGGTGTCCGCCGTCCCGGCCGAGAACGTAAAGCTGTAGCCGCTCTTGGTGCCGCTCTGCAGCATGTTGTCAATCAATTGTGCTGCAGTTGAGGACGGGGGCGCGCCGGAGCCCTCGCCGCCGAGCATGTCTAATGACGAGGGGAATCCGCCATAGGTCGTGGAGTATGTCACACACGCCGTGTTCAGCGTGCGGAGCGAGCCGACGGCCGTGGCCTCATTTGCGGCCATCTTCGAACGGAGAAGGTTTGGAATGGCGATCGCCGCGATGATCAATAGCACGATGCCGAGCCAGCTATAGCCAAGAATCAAGCCCGCCAGCGCTAGGCCGGAACCCTTCAGCCGTCCACGGCTTTGACGAATCTGAGAACGGGAGACGTGCCCGAGGATCACAGCAGCAATCGCCGCTGGAAAGAAAAAGAAAAAAAGACCGCAAATCAGGCTGCCGATCGCCATACCGCTCGTTTGCGCATCGGAAGTGGGAATGTAGGGGCCTGATGTGGTACCGCCGACAGCCGGCGAGGGCCAGCCAGCGGGCCCCGGAGACGCCGGCGCGGCCGGCTGCATCGGAGCGGAGGTGCCGGTAGCGAGGTTCGCTTGGCAGAAACGGCAGCGAATCGCTTCATCTTGAATTTCTTCCGCACAGAAAGGGCACTTTTTCATGGGACCCCCAAGGAGAGGGATCTATCTTTCGGGAACTTACCTAACCCCGTAAGCGAAGTCAATCCAGTCAGAGAGGCCGGACTCGCGCGAGGAGTGGCCGCGATTGCCGCACGAAATTGCGTGTAGTAGGCTTGCCCGGAGTCCGAGCGAACGCGATGGTGGGCCATACTGGTTTTCGAGCCGCACGACCGTCACGCCCGTCACTGTCGACCGCTGCCGCATCGATTTCTGCGCGGCGTGGAACATCCTGCGCTGGGTGCCCTTTGTCGTGCCGATCTTTCGCATCTTTGCGAAAACGTTCATCGGCCAGGACCAGCACACGATGGAACAGCAGGTCGTCGGCTTGAAGAATCATCCCTCGCTCATGCTCATTGACGACGCCGACCGGCCCGCCCGCTGATATTTTCAGTTGAAGAAGGCCCACCTGGAATCCAGACGCACCGGCCAGCCGTTTGAACATCCCATTCCAGGTCCCGTCACTCTCCGCTGGCGCAGTTAGTCCCCGCGCTATAATGGAAGCTGATGGCTTCCTCTTCCTGCAATCCCTCCGGCCTGGCCGCTGGCCAGGGGGCGGCTCGTGCGCCCGTGTTGGCGATTGACTACGGCCGAAAACGCTTGGGATTGGCTCTCTCCGATGTTCTGGGGGTGATTGCGCGACCCTTGGCGACGTGGAACCGCACGAACCGGCGCCGGGACCTGGCGCGGCTGCGCGAATTGGTACGGCACCACTCCGTGCGACGCATTGTCGTCGGGCTGCCGCTGCACTTGGACGGCGAGCCGAGCGAGATGTCGGACGAAGCGAGTCGCTTCGCTGCGCGACTCAAGAAAGAATTCCGGCTTCCGGTGGATTTGCTGGATGAGCGGCTCACCTCTTGGGAGGCAGAACGGGAAGTGCGCCGTTCGCGGCGCGGGGCCCTGGCGATTGACGCATTCGCAGCAGCGGTAATTTTGCGCGACTACTTGGCCCGGGAGAGAAGGCAAGCTATTGAGACCCCCTCGCCGGGAACGGGGAGTTAAGATGCGCCGCCCTTTCTGGGTCGTTGTGCTGCTCGCGCTGCTGGGCGCCGGAGTCTGGCTTACAGTGGCGTGGCGCGTGCCATATCAGGGGTTCGCCTCGCCCGGCGTCTACGTGGACATCCCGCACGGCGCGTCGCGCAGGACAATCGCCCGGCTGCTGGAGGAAAACGGCGTCGTACGCAGCCGGTTCGCATTTGAGGCGCTGGCCCGCTTGCACCCCGAGCGCACGCTCGAAGCCGGGGAATATTATTTTGACCGCCCCGAACGGCAATCCGATATTTTTGAGACGATTGCCAGCGGCCGAGTCTATAAGGTGCAACTCGTGATCCCCGAAGGGTTCGATATGTTTGAGATCGCGGATCTGGCCGCGCGCGAAGGTTTTCTGACGCGCGAGGATTTCCTCGCCGCGGCGCGCGACCCGTCTCCGATTCTCGATCTTGCGCCGGGCGCATCGAGCCTCGAAGGTTTTCTGGCGCCCGCGACCTACGAATTTCCACGGCACATCACCGGCGTCGATATGGTGCAGACCATGGTGAAACGTTTCCGGCAAGAGTGGACGGCCGTGGCGGAGTCGGAAGGCGGGCCGCCGCAAGACGTTGCGGCCGTGGTCACATTGGCTTCGCTCGTGGAGCGGGAGACGCCGCAAGCCTCGGAGCGGCCGTTGGTTGCGAGCGTTTTCGCGAATCGCTTGCGGCGCAGAGTGCCTCTGGAATGCGACCCGACGGTGATCTACGCGCTCGAGATAGCGGGCCGTTATACCGGCACGCTCGATGCCGCTGATTTGCGATTCGCTTCGCCGTACAATACCTACCAGAATAGGGGATTGCCGCCCGGCCCGATTGCCAACCCCGGCGAAGCATCGCTTCGTGCGGCGCTCGATCCGCCGAAGACGGACTATCTCTATTTCGTGGCCAACACCCAAGGGGGCCATTTTTTTAGCAAAACGTTGGCGGAGCACAACAAGAACGTGGCGCGCTTCCGCCGATTGCGCAAGGAGCAAGAGAGGAAACAATCGGGCGATGTGCCGGCCAGGAAGCCCGCCGCCCCGGGCCGGCCGTCTTAGCAATTGAGGAAACCATGACCCAATCCTCTAAACTCTCCAAAAAGGACCTGATCCTTGCCATCGCAGCCGATCTGGGCGTCAACCGCTTCACACCTGCCGAAGTGGAACAAATTCGCCGGCAGATGGTGGCGCGAGCAGGGGCTTTGGGGAAGACATCCGCGGATTACGTCACGGGCGTATTGCAGGGAGCGGGGTTGCGTGTCATCTGGTCCACGCGCTCGGATACGGAAGGGCGATACGAGGAGGAGTTTCACGATCTGCTGCACTTCGCCAGTTTGGATGAGGCGGAGATGTGTCTGGTGCGGCTCGATGAGTTGCTGCGCAAATTCCGCGGGGAAGGAGACGCCGCGGCTGTCGAACGCGCTCTCGAAGTGGGGAGATTGGGCAGGCGCCGCGCCGAGATGATCGCGCGCAATCCTAAAGTGGAGCCGCACAAGCGAGCCGAGAAGGAAGAAATTATTCAGTGGTTCCGGATCTGGCTCGAAACTCCGGAGACTTTTTTTGACTGGCTCGAGGTGCGCAAGCAATCTCCGGAATTTCAACGGCGTTTTGCCGCCGGAGCTGCCGGAGGGGCCTGAGGCGCGCATGGAGGAAGTTTTCTATCGCCTCGAAATCGAGCCGCTCGATCTGGGCGAGGGCATTAAAGGGGTTTCGCTTGAGTTGGTGGACCGGGAAACGGGCGAGCCTCCGGCCGGCGATGACGCGGCGCGCATCTGGGCCGCCGTGGTCCGCGCGGTCGCGGGCAACGCATCCTGGGTCCTGGATTTTTTCGCGCATTTGGACCGCGTCCGCGAATTCTGCGAAGGTCATGGAATTATCTTTCGCGAGCCTGCGGCAGTGGGACGCACGCTCCTGATTCCCTCTCCGCCGGAGGAGCATCTAGAAGCGCTGATCCAGCGATTCGCCGGCGAGATGTTTGGGGCGCGCGCCGGAGGTCCTTTGCCGGGCAGCGATCCCGAAGTGGAAGGCAGCCTCTCGAGCCACGGAGTGGACGCTTACCAGCCCGTGATTGATTCTTATCTGTTTTGCGCCGCATGCGATTTTGAGAAGGGTTTTCTGACGTTGCTGACCAGCCAGTTGTGGGCCACGGAAGTGATCCGGCGCGTCCGCCCCGCCCTTGAGGATCTTCCCGTCGCGGTGGCAAGGGGCGAATCGCCTTGGCTAAATTGACACGCCATTGCCGGGCGGTTAGATTCTTGAATTCGTCTCGATGACAATGAGTTTTCAGAGCACGCGCGCTTTGCTCCTCGTAAGTTTGATGGGTGCCGTGTCGGCCGTGCTGGGTGGATGCGCGACGCAGAAAACGCACGTCGTGCCGCCGGCGCAGTTGCGGAAGGCGCAGGATGCGACGAAGGCGCAGCTTCTGGACGCCTACAACGCGCAGGCCCGCGCCATTCAAAGCGTGAATGCGACGATCGAGTTGCAACTGACGGCAGGCTCCGCGTACAGCGGCGTCATCCAGGACTACCATGACGCCCACGGTTTCATCCTGGCCATGCGGCCTACTTCGATCCGGGTCATCGGCCAGGCGCCGGTCATCGGGAAAAACGTGTTCGACATGGTCAGCGACGGCCAGACCTTTCGCATCTTCATTCCCTCGAAGAACAAATTTCTGGTCGGCTCCGCGACATTGTCGCGGCCTTCGAGCAAGCCCATCGAGAATCTCCGGCCGCAACACATCCTCGACGTGTTTTTCTGGCCCGAGATTCCGCCCGATGTCCCCATGCTCATCGAGCAGTTCGATGCCGCGCCGAATCGTTACTACATCCTGACGGAGTTGCGCCAAGCGGAAGAAGGCGGAGGACCGGGTGGAGAGCTTGAGATCGCGCGCAAGGTCTGGTTCGACCGGGAGGATCTCTCCATCGCGCGTGTTCAAATTTACGGCTCCGCCGGGCGCCTGGATTCGGATATTGCGTATTCGGAGTGGGCTGGGCCGAGCGCCTCGCCGGGCAGCCCGAGTGCGCAGCCGCAGCCGCTGGGCGCGTCCGCTGGAGTGACCTTCGCGCGAGACATTCGAATCACGCGCCCGCAGGACGATTACCAGCTCGAAATCCGCATCACGAAGCTGGCCCTCAACCAGCCGATTCCAGCCGATCGATTCGATCTCGAGCAGCCGCCCGGCAGCGAACTGGTGCGCGTCGGAGACGAAAACGGCGGGGCGCAGCCATGATGGGACAAATGGTTGCGCGCAACGTCATCCATCGTCCTGTGCGGACATCGGTGAGCATCCTTGCGGTGGGCGTCGAGGTGACGCTCGTGCTCATCATCGTGGGCCTGACCAGCGGATTGCTGCGCGAAACAGGCAAGCGCATCGAAGGGATCGGCGCGGACATCATGCTGCAACCTCCCTCCGCCTCTGTGCTACTTACGTTCAGCGGTGCGCCCATGCCCATGCGGATTGGCGATAAGTTGCGCGAAATCAAATACATACAAGCAGTCGCCCCCGCGCTGTTTCAGTTCAATTCCACCGGCGGGATTGACCTCATCTACGGGATCGATCCCGACAGCTACCGCGCTGTTTCGGGCGGATTCGTGTTCGTAGAAGGAAGCGACATGCAGGGTCCCAACGACATGCTGGTGGATGACGTCGCCGCGAAGTCGAGGCACATCACGGCGGGGAGCACCTATCGCCTGCTCGACCACGATTTTCACGTTTCGGGGATCGTTGAGCACGGCAAGGGTGCACGAATCTTCGTGCCGCTGGCAACGCTCCAGGACCTGACTGGCGCGCGCGACAAGGCATCCGTTTTCTTTATCAAGTGCACGCGCTCCGACCGCACGCCCGCCGTCATGGACCAGATGCGCGCGATATTTCCGGGCTACGAGATCCGGCCGCTGAAGGACTTCATTTCATTGATGACCACGACGAGCCTTCCTGGCCTCGACGCCTTCGTGCGAAGCATGATCGGCCTGGGCGTGGCGATCGGTTTCCTCGTCATTTTCCTTTCGATGTATACGACGGTCGTTGAGCGGACGCGCGATATCGGCATCCTGAAGGCGCTCGGGGCGTCGCGAGTCTACATCGTCAAAGCGTTGCTCGCCGAGACGCTCGTTATCTGCGCCGTTGGAATCATCGTGGGCGTTGGTCTGAGTTATGCCACGCGCGCCGTGCTGCTTTCTTCCTTTCCCACGCTTTCCATTCTCATCACGCCAAGCTGGGTCTTGCGCGCCGCTGCGATTGCAATCGGCGGAGGTTTGGTGGGCGCGACGTACCCGGCGTGGATTGCGAGCCGGAAAGATCCGGTCGAGGCGCTCGCTTACGACTGAGAACGCCGCTCTGCCGGATGGTTCCCGAGTTCTCTCCCCACAGTCTGAAATGTGCCCAAGGGTGGTGACTCAGTTTCCAATATTCCGACTGACCAAGCATTGATGAGCACCGAGGATGGCTTTCCGGGTTTGCTAGGGATTAAGATCAGCGCCATGCGTCACTCGCTAGACAAGAAACGGTTGGCGTGGATCATCATTGCTACTGCCTTGATGTTTGCGTCAGCCATTTGTGGTCTCTTGTACATTAATGCGGTGGGCGAAATAAGCGGGTGGGTTGGGCTTCCCGAATACGAGGGCTATGTTCCGAGACTCCAATGGTATGCAGGACTTTGGTCAGGCCTCGCTGTAATCTTTCCCTTTCTTGCAGCGTTGATCTTGGGGCTCGGTAAAGGCGCGGAGCCCCGTCAGGCAGAAACAAGTTTTCCGACTGTTATCACAGGCCCGGAGGTATCCCATGAATGGACCGCGGCGACTGCAGTTTTCAAGTATCTGCTCCGCGTAGCCGTCGCGGCGCTTGCATCTTTGGCTTTCATGGTTGTGTTCATCTTGGTCGCCGTTCTGCTTGAAAAGATGGGCGTTCGGGCGCACTAGCCTTCCTCGCCAAGTCCCGCTAGCCCCTGGTTTGCGCGGAAATCGAAAACCAACTCGCCATCTGCCCCGGCAACGCGTTGACGGAACCGGGGTCGGGTGCTATAAATTCTTGCTTTGCTTAAAGCCCTAATTGGGCTACAGAGAAGCGTTCGCCCTCTGTTTTTCCAACGGAGTTTCACAACAAGGCCCCGGAACACCGACAATCATGCTGGAGATTGCCCACCAACTCGAGCAGTTGTTCCTCCAAGCCGTTCCGACCGCCATTTTGGTGTTTCTCTTTTACTTCTTCCTGCGTTGGAGTTTCTTTCGCCCGATGGAGCGCGTCCTTGCGGAACGCCGCGCGCGGATCGAAGGTGCGCGGCAGGCGGCGCAAGCCAGCCGGGCCGCTGCGCAGGAGAAGCTCCGCGCGTATCGCGAGGCGATCAGTAAGGCGCGAATCGAGATTTTCGCGGAACAAGAGGGATCGCGGCGCCGCGCCGTCGAGCAGAAGGATGCAATGATTCAGGCTGCGCGCAAGAGCTCGCACGCAAAGGTGTTGGCCGCCAAGAGCGAGTTGGAGCGCCAGGTGACGCAAGCCAAGGCGGCGATCGAGGAATCGAGTGCGGCGTTGGGCTTGCAAATTGCCGACGCACTTTTGCGGCCCGGGGCGAATGCTCCGGGGGCATGAGCGACACAGAATGAAAGCTGCTCTCAAGAACGGATTGCTTTGGCTGGGCTGGATCGCAGTCGCGCTGGCAGCGTTGTCGACGACCGCCCTCGCCGCGGACAACGGTTCCGCCGATCCGGCCGACTCGACCGTCGGCCTCGTATTCCGCTGGCTGAACTTTCTTCTCGTGTTTGGCGGGCTCGCTTACGTGCTGGCGCGCTACGGCGGAAGATTTTTCCGCGGGCGGGCGCAGTCGATCACGACTTCCATCCGGGAATCGGCGGCGGAGAAAGCTGCGGCCGATCAAGAGTTGCGCGACGCGGAACAAAGGGTCGCGCAGCTCGATCAGGAGGTTGGGCAGATGCGCCGGGCGGGTTTGGAGGAAGCCGCGGCGGAAGCGGAGCGCGTCGCGGAATCGGGACGCGGAGAAATCAGCAGGATCGAGCAAGCCTCGCGCGTAGAGATCGGCTCCGCCGAGCGCGCCGCGCGGCATGAATTGAAATCGCTCGCGGCGAGCCTGGCAGTGGAGCATGCAGGCGCGCTCGTGCGCTCGCGAATGGACGCGGACATACGCGCGGCGCTGTTTCAATCGTTTCTGAGCCGGCTCGAAGGGAGCACCAATTGAAGGCGGTCGCGGAGCGGTACGCGGGTGCGCTGGCCGACGTGGCCATCGCGCAGGACGTGGCGGCGAAGATCCAGAAGGAATTGAAGGTCTTCCGCGATTTCGCGGACGAATCACAGGAATTGCGTTTGCTCCTGGCCAACCCAGCCGTACTGCGCGCCAACAAGCATGCCGTCATCGAGAAATTGGTGAACCTTGCCGGCTTGAGCCAAATTCTGCGCAACTTTCTCTTCTTGCTCGTGGATCACCGGCGGACTGCACTTCTTCCGGACATCGAAGCGTCATTTCAGTCGCTGCTGGACGCGCGGACGGGCGTGACGCGCGCCGAAGTCACGTCCGCTGATGAATTATCTGATGCGGACAAAACCCAGTTGACGCGCGTGATCGAAAAGCTGACGGGGAGCACGAAGGTGGACGCGCGCTATCGAACGGATCCTTCGCTCGTCGGCGGTGCGGTCGTGCGCGTGCGTTCTAAGGTATACGATGGTTCCGTGCGGGCGCAGCTCAATGTGCTGCGGGCCCGGCTGGCGGCAGAATAGGAGCGGGGATGCCCCCTATCAAAGCGGACGAAATCACAAAGATTCTGAAAGAGCAGATCGCCAACTACGAGCAGTCGGTAGCCGTCGATGAAGTCGGCACGGTGCTGTCCGTGGGCGACGGCATTGCACATGTTTACGGTCTCGAGAAGGTCATGTCGGGCGAAATGCTTGCGTTCCCGCACGACGTATTCGGGATTGCGCTGAACCTGGAAGAAGACCACGTGGGCGTCGTGCTCCTCGGCGAATACACGGCCATCGAAGAAGGAGACATCGTCAAGCGCACGCGCACGATCATGTCCGCGCCGGTGGGCGAATCGCTCGTCGGCCGGGTCGTGAATCCGCTCGGCGTTCCGCTGGACGGCAAGGGCCCGATCGCGGCCGAATCGCGCATTCCGGTGGAACGCGTTGCGCCGGGCGTCGTGGATCGCCAGCCGGTGCGGGAGCCGCTGCAGACCGGCATCAAAGCGATCGATTCGATGATTCCGATCGGCCGCGGCCAGCGTGAATTGATCATCGGTGACCGCCAGACCGGCAAGACCGCCATCATTCTGGACACGATCCTGAACCAGAAGGGCGGCGACATGATCTGCATTTACTGTGCGATCGGGCAGAAGCGTTCCACGATCGCGCAGGTCGATAAGATTCTGAGCGACGCCGGCGCAATGGACTACACGATCGTCGTCGTCGCCTCGGCCACCGAGGCCGCGACGATGCAGTACATCGCCCCGTATGCCGCTTGCGCCATGGGCGAATACTTCCGCGATTCAGGACGGCACGCCGTTTGCTTCTACGATGATCTTTCCAAGCACGCGCAGGCGTATCGCGAGATCTCCTTGCTGCTGCGCCGGCCGCCGGGACGCGAAGCGTATCCGGGCGACGTTTTCTACCTGCATTCGCGGCTGCTCGAGCGCGCCGCGAAGTTGAACGACAAGCTCGGCGGGGGCTCGCTCACCGCACTGCCCGTGATCGAGACGCAGGCGGGCGACGTTTCCGCGTACATTCCGACGAACGTGATTTCGATCACCGACGGTCAGATTTATCTCGAGGCGGATCTTTTCAACAGCGGCATTCGCCCCGCGATCAACGTGGGCATCTCGGTGAGCCGCGTGGGCGGAAACGCACAGGTCAAGGCGATGCGCCAAGTGGCGGGTTCGCTCCGCCTCGATATGGCGCAGTACCGCGACCTGGCCGCCTTCACGCAATTCGGAGCCGAGCAACTCGACAAAGCCACGAAGGCGCAACTTGCGCGCGGCCAGCGCTTGACCGAATTGCTCAAGCAGGGCCAATTCCAGCCGATGCCGGTGGAACAACAAGTGCTTTCCATCTTTGCCGGAACGTCCGGATTCCTCGATGATCTGAATGTGGACGACGTTCAGCGCTTCGAGCGGGACTTACTGAAGTACATCGAGGCGAAGTACGGCTCGCTTCTCGCGCAGATCGCCGCGAAGAAAGAGATCGAGGACTCCGTGCGCGAACAGCTCAAGGCGGCGCTTGCCGAATTCAAGGAACGCTTCCGCGCCGAAGGGGCGCACTAACCGCCCGGGTCCGCTCTCTCTATGCCTACGCTTCTCGAATTTCGGCATCGCATCCGGTCGGTGAAGAACACGCAGCAGATCACCCGCGCGATGAAGTTCGTCGCCGCGGCCCGGTTGCGCCGCGCGCAGGACAAAGTGGTCGCCCTGCGCCCCTACGTCAAGGCGCTCGGCGAAGTCCTGCGCTCGGCGGTCTCTCGCGTCGAGAATCCGCTGCTGCATCCCCTGCTTGCGCGCCGTCCCGAAGAGCGGCTGCTGGTTGTCGTGACCGCGGGGGAACGCGGGCTCTGCGGCGCGTTCAATGCGAATATCCTTCGTCTCGCTATGGAATTTCTCGCGCAGCACAGCGGGAAAACACTGGAAGTAATGACGCTGGGCAAGAAGAGCCGCGACGCGCTGCGCAAGACGCAGTGGAAAAGCATCGGTGAATTTGTGGATGTGACGACGCTCGCCGATTGGTCCACTGCCAAGGAAATCGCGCAGCAACTGATTGCCCGCTACGAAGCGGGCGAAACCGATGCGATCTACTTGATTTACAACGAGTTCAAATCCGTGCTCGGCTCGACGCATCGCATCGAGCGCCTGCTGCCGATCGACGCCGAGCGAGACGAAGCTGCGGCCGTACAGGTGGATTATCTCTACGAGCGTTCTGCGGAGGAGATCTTTCGCAAACTGCTGCCACGCTACGTGGAAATGCAGGTTTACCGCATGCTGGCAGAATCCTCCACCGCCGAACACGCGGCGCGAATGATGGCGATGGAATCCGCCACGCGTAACGCGGCGGACGTGATCGACCAGCTTACGCTGCACATGAACAAGGTGCGACAGGCGGCGATCACGAAGGAAATCATTGAAGTCATCAGCGGCGCCACCTTGGCGGATTAGCGGGCGAAAGAAGGAGCGAGGGATGGCTGAAGAAAAGAAAATTACCGGCCGCGTCGTGCAGGTGATCGGGCCGGTCGTGGACGTGCAATTCCCCGAGCATCACCTGCCGGAGATTTACAACGATGTTCGCATCACGAGCGAGGGCTTTGACGTCCCGGAGCCGCTGGACATTCACACCGAAGTCGAGCAGCACCTCGGCGAGGGACTCGTCCGCACGGTGGCGATGAAAGCGACCGACGGCGTCGTGCGCGGAATGACGGCGTACGACGAGGGCGGGCCGATCTCCGTTCCCGTGGGACGTGCCACGCTCGGCCGCGTGATGAACGTCCTCGGCGAGCCCGTGGACAATCTCGGGCCGGTGGTCAGCGAAAAGCGCTATCCCATTCACCGCCCGGCCCCTTCCCTGGAAGACCAATCCACGGTGCAGGAAATGTTTGAGACTGGAATCAAGGTCGTAGATCTCATGGAGCCGTACCTCAAGGGCGGAAAGATCGGACTGTTCGGCGGCGCGGGAGTCGGCAAGACCATCATTATTCAGGAATTGATTCACAACGTTGCATTGAAGCACGGCGGCGTTTCCGTGTTTGCGGGCGTGGGCGAGCGGACGCGCGAAGGCAACGACTTGTGGCTCGAGATGCAGGCGTCGAAGGTTGTGGTCGCCGGCGATTCCGAAAAATCGCGCGCGGCGCTCATCTACGGCCAGATGACCGAACCGCCCGGAGCGCGGCTGCGCGTCGGCCTGACCGGCCTGACCGTCGCCGAATATTTCCGCGATGAAGAGGGACTCGATGTGCTCCTCTTCATCGACAACATTTTCCGATTCGTGCAGGCGGGTTCGGAAGTTTCCGCCTTGCTGGGCCGCATGCCTTCCGCCGTGGGATACCAGCCGAACCTCAACACCGAAATCGGCGAATTGCAGGAGCGCATCACGTCCACCAAGACCGGATCGATCACGTCCGTGCAAGCAATTTACGTGCCCGCCGACGACTACACCGACCCTGCTCCGGCGGCCACGTTCACGCACTTGGACGCGACGACGAACCTCAGCCGTCAAATCGTCGAACGCGGCATTTATCCCGCCGTGGATCCTCTCGCGAGTTTCTCGCGCATTCTCGACCCGCGCATCGTCGGCGAAGAGCACTATCAGGTGGCGCGCTCGGTCAAGTTGGTGCTGCAGCGCTACAAGGATTTGCAGGACATCATCGCGATCCTCGGTATTGAAGAGCTTTCTGACGAAGACAAACAAGCCGTCGCGCGCGCGCGCAAAATCGAAAAGTTCCTTTCGCAGCCCATGTTCGTCGCCGCGCAGTTCACCGGCCTCGAAGGCACGTACGTCAAAATCGCGGACACGATCCGCGGCTTCAAGGAGATCGTGGACGGCAAGCACGACAATGTGCCCGAGCAGGCCTTCTACATGGTCGGCACGATCGAGGAAGCCGTCGAAAAGGCCAGCCGCATGGCGGCCACGGCCTGATCTAAGATGCTGCCGGACGTTATCCAACTCGAAGTCGTCACGCCGGATCGCTCCGTGCTCCGCGCGAGCGTCGCGGAGGTCCAGGTTCCGGGCCTCGTCGGCTATCTCGGTGTCCTGCCGGGCCACACGCCGCTGCTGGCCGAGCTCGGGCTCGGCCAATTGAGCTACCGGCAGGGCTCGCAGACGTTCTACGCGACGGCGTTCGGCGGGCTCGCGGAAATTCTCCCCGATCGCGTCATCGTCCTGGCGGAGGCGGCTGAGCGGGCCGAAGAAATCAATGTGGATCGCGCCCGTGCCGCGGCAGACCGCGCGAAAAAGCGAATCGCCTCACCTACGGACACTGCCGTTGACTGGGAGCGCGCTCAGCGTGCGGCGCAGCGCGCGGAGACGAGGCTTCAGACGGCCGCGCGGGTCACTCCCGGCTCGGGCTCCGGTGCCGGAGCGGAAGCTCAGCCTGCGAAGTGATCACTGTCCCTGCGACCTCTCAGCACCGCGCGCATCGAATAGAAAGGGCCATGCGACCCGCCTGAGCGCGTCTCGATCACATGTCGGACATCATCCTTTATACAACCGCGTGGTGCGCTGACTGCCGGCGCGCAAAACTCTTCCTGCGCGAGCGGGGCGTCGAGTTTCGCGAAGTGGACATCGATGAAGATGTGGATGCGGAAGATCTCGTTCTGCGCGTGAACGGCGGCCGAAGAAAAGTCCCGACGATCCAGGTGGGCGAGCGCTATTTTGCCTGCAGCCCGTTCGATCCCTACCAGCTATCCGAAGAACTGAAGGTTCCGCTGAATTCCTGAGCCGCTGAATTTCTAAGAAAGCCACGCCCCGCGCGCCATCACTCGAGCGACGCGCAATTGCTCATCGAGCAGCACGAGATCGGCATCCGCACCGGCCCCCAGCGTCCCTTTGCGTCCCTCGATTCCCAGAACACGCGCCGGATTCCAAGTCGCCATGCGCACCGACTCCGCGAGGGGAACGCCGAGTTCCACCATGTGCCGCACCGCGCGATCGAGCGTGAGCGTGCTGCCCGCGAGCTTGCCCTCTGCGTTCCGGCAGACACCGCCGCGAACGCTCACTTCAAATGTCCCGAGCCGGTAGGAGCCGTCCGGCATCGCGGTTGCCGCAGTGGCGTCGCTCACAAGCACGGTTCGGTCCACGCCCTTGGCCGCGAGCAGCAGCCGAATCGCGGCGCCGTCCACGTGCACTCCGTCCGCGATCAGTTCGGCCGTGACCTCGCGCGAGGTCAGCACCGCGCCGAGCACGCCTGTCTCCCGGTGCGAAAATGGCCGCATTGCATTGAAGACGTGCGCAGCGTGCCGCGCGCCCGCATGAATTGCAGCCGTGGCTTCATCGAAGGTTGCGTCAGTGTGGCCGAGCGATACGACGACGCCCGCGCCCCTTGCCGCATGCACCAGATCCAACGCGCCCGGCAGCTCCGGCGCAAGCGTGAGAATGCGCGCCGCGCCGCGCGCCGCCCCCAGGAAGCGGTCGAGCAATGACGTGGACGGAGCCGCAATCCATTCGAGTGGATGCACTCCCCGCCGGGCCGCGCAGATGAATGGGCCTTCAAAATGAATTCCCAGAACCTCGGCTTTCACCGCACGGGGGCCGGAAAATTGTGATTCCATCCATTTCGCAATCGCTTCGACGCTGCGGCACGTATGTTTCGGACTCGCCGTGACCGTTGTCGCCACAAGCGAAGTCGTTCCGAACCGCGCTACCGTTGCAGCGACGGTTTCAAGCGAAGCGGCGCCGCCGTCCATCACGTCCTTGCCGCCCGCGCCATGGATGTGCACGTCCACAAAGCCGGGGACGATCGTGCCTGCCGCCATCGTCATCTCTTGCGTCCCGCGGGGGAGTGCGATCTGCCCGCGCATTCCGACAGCCGCGATTTTCGGGCCGTCCAGCAGAATTACGGCATCCTGAATTTCTTCGAGGGGGGTCAGCGCGCGTTCGGCGTGGAGGGCGAGCATGTTGGTGCCGCGTCCATCCTACTGGAACTCGGTGGGGATGCGCCACAACGTCTCGCGCGATTTCAAACCGCGGGCGGGATTTCGGGGGGAGCTCCGGAAAAAGGAAGGAGGGCCCCTATGGGCCCTCCTGATTGGTCGGGTTGAGTGAGAAGGAAAAAGTCGTTAGTTGCCGGAATTGGCCGAGGCGGTCGTCGGCGGCTGTTCAGGTTTCGGCACGCTCAGGTAGCCGGAGACGTGGTTCTTGCCGACTTGGTTCACAACCAACTCAAGCGGCGTCCTGGCTCCCTGCGTGATGAAGTAGATCGGTTCACCGAGCGAGCGGTTGTTCTTGTCCAGGCGCTTGTCGTCCACGGTCACGGTCAGGCTGAACGTGTTGTGCTTCACGCTGGTGCCGCGGAGTTCGAGTTGCATACCGCCCACGGTTTGCTTCGCACCCTTGGTGCTGAGCGTGAACTCGAAGTAGTCGCGCTCGCCCTGCCGGCGGAGTTGCTCGACTTCCTCGTGGTTGCGCGCGATCAAAGTTCCGAACTGGTCCCGCGTGGATTGCAGGGTAGTCTTCGTGGTCTCCAGATCGTTCTTGACGCCGTTGACGTTGCCGTTCAGCGTGTCCACGTCGCCTTGATTGGCCTTCGTCTTCAATTCGGTATTGACTTGGTTGAGCTGCTTGCTGTAGTCGTCGCGAGTTTGTTTCACTTGCTTGCGGGCCGCGTCCAACTGGCCTTGGGTGAGCTTGAGCTTGTCGCTCACAAGATTCAGTTCGCCCTGTTCTTGTGCACTCGTCTCTTCCGCTTGCGAGAGGCGCTGCCCCAGCACGTCTTCATTCTGCTGGAAGCTCTTGGTCTGGAGCGCAAGACTCTGCTCGGCATTCCGAGCATGCGAGGTGGCGTTCCACCCTACGCCCAAAGACAGCAACGATACTGCGGCCAGAGCGACCACGGCCAACCCCACCCAGCGTGGCGTGCCTTCGGTCGCAGGCGTCGTGTTGTTTTCTATTTCCTCGAACATTTGCGTTTCTCCTTTGTCTTTTGCCCCTTGCGTCAGGGCAAGGGTGCACGCCGTGAGCCAAATCCCGGTACACCGGGGAGGGCGACTCCAACCGCTTTGTTTACATGGGGTTAGCGGTGGACTGCCCACCGGCCTCAGGGCCGGAGAAGGCTTCTTACCCTGTAAGGTTTACCTGCCGCAGTGCATTCTGTGTGTTAACTAATTGGAAAAATTGTGTGCGCGCGAACACAGAATTCCTCGCGACTGGATCGCGAGAAAAAATGCTGAGAATGTGCGGAGAGATGGCACACGCGAGTATTTGGTGCGGGCGTGCTTCACATGTTGTGAAGTAGTCAGGCGACTTGTTGGCTCGGGCGCGGCGGTTCCGCTTCCCGATCGAAGTAGGCCTCGAGGATTCGCTGGGCAGCTTCCAGCACCACCCCGCAATTCTTGCAGCGGTCGATGTGGTTCAGCATCTCCCGGGCGACCGGCGGAGCCAGTTTCCCTTCGAGGTACTCGCAAATAAGCCGAATTGTGTCCTTGCAGCTCATGACCCGGACGCGAACAGATCCCATAATTACCCCCTGCCTCGCAATGGACATAAGCAAGCCCCTCGCCATAATCACGCGAAGGCCGTTTTGTATGTGATTGATATTACATAACTTACGAAACGACGTCCCGGGGCAAGCCGGCTGGCTGAAGGAGCCGAGGAGACAAATCTTCTCTAAGAGGAATTCTTTTCATCCTGCCCCAGTTTCGTGCCATTTCGGTCTTGGCGGAAAACGAACTGGGCGTAATGGGTCGAGCCCTGCGAAGGGACTCGGATTTAGCGGGTCAGCGTCAGGTTCTTCAAGACCTCAATCCGCTTCGCTAGCGGCGGGTGCGTGCTGAAAAGCCCCCTCATCATCTGCCCGGGACTCAGGGGCGCGACGATGAACAGCGATGCGGTCGTGGGAGAAGTTTGCATGGGAATCCGCTGGTTATAAGCCCCGAGCTTCTCGAGCGCGCTGATCAATCCATACGGATGGCCGACCATCCGGGCCCCGGACGCATCCGCCGCGAATTCGCGCTGGCGCGACACGCCAAGCTGTATCAGCATCGCGGCAATCGGAGCGACGACGATCGTCAAGAGGACTGCCAGACCGCCGCCGCGGCGGCCGCGCGAGCTGCCGTAACCCCCGAAGATCATCGCGAACTCTCCCATGCGGGCAATCCAGAAAATCGCGCCCGCGAGCGTGGCCGCAATCGAGGTGGTCAGAATGTCGTAGTTCCGCACGTGCGACAGTTCGTGCGCAATGACGCCTTCCAGTTCGTCGTCGTTCATCAATTGCAGCAGGCCTTCCGTAACGGCCACCGATGCGTGCGAGGGATTGCGCCCGGTCGCAAACGCGTTGGGCGCGGGCTGGGGAATCACGTAAAGCTTCGGCATCGGCAGATTCGCTTTGCCGCACAGCCGTTCCATCACCTCGTATAGGCGCGGCAATTCCTGGCGTGAAACCGGCTGCGCGCCGCTGGAGGCCAGGGCGATTTTGTCCGAAAAGAAATAGGCGAAGCCGTTCATCAGCACGGCAATCCCCAGTCCGAGCTCCATGCCCTGGCGCCCGCGAAACGCGTCGCCGCCCGCCACCAGAAGCAGCGTCAACAGCGTCAAAAGGAAAAATGTCTTGATGCCTCTCATGGTCCTTGGTCCCCCTTACGGTAACTTCCAGTCTAGGTGCCGCCTGCGTTGCCGTCAAATGCAGTCATTAGCGCGAATGTTTGCTGCCGCGCCGAGCCCGGGCAGTCTCCGGTTCGGATTCGGCCGGAGCGGGAGCCGACCGCTCGAACGTCATTTTGTCCGAAGAAGGATCCGCGTCCACGCGCACTTTGTCCCCCGGCAGGATATGGCCCTCGAGGATTTCGAGCGCCAGTGGGTCCTGCACGAGCCGCTGGATGGTCCGGCGCAGCGGTCGCGCCCCGTATGCCGGGTCGTACCCTTCGCGTAGCACTCTCTCTCTTGCCGATGAGCTCAACTCGATGGTGATGTTGCGCTCCGCCAGCATCTTCCCCACTTTTGCAAGCTCCAGGTCAACGATCTTCTCGAGTTGCTCGTGACCGAGCGGTTTGAACATCACGATGTCGTCGATCCGGTTGAGAAACTCCGGACGAAACGCCGCACGAAGAGCATCCATCGCTTCTTTCTGCGCCTGGGCGGGATCCTGGCCGGACAGATCGAACAGCGCCGCCGAGCCGACGTTGCTCGTCATCACGAGCACGGCGTTCCGAAAATCCACCGTGCGGCCCTTTCCGTCGGTCAGACGGCCGTCCTCGAGGATTTGCAGCAGCACGTTGAAGACGTCCGGATGCGCCTTCTCGATTTCGTCGAATAGCACCACCGCGTAGGGATGCCGCCGGATTTGCTCCGTCAACTGGCCTCCCTCATCGTGACCGATGTACCCCGGCGGCGCCCCGATCATCCGCGATACCGAGTGCTTTTCCATGTACTCGGACATGTCCAGGCGAACGAGCGCCTTTTCGTTGTCGAATAGGAACTCCGCGAGCGCTCGCGCCAACTCTGTCTTCCCGACGCCCGTCGGCCCCAGGAAAATGAACGAGCCGATTGGCCGGTTCGGGTCCGAGAGCCCGGCGCGGTTCCGGCGAATCGCGTTGGACACGCGCGCCACGGCGTCTTCCTGGCCGATGACGCGCCGGCGCAGACGCTCTTCCATCGAAACTAGTTTCTTGGCTTCTCCTTCCAGGAGCCGGCCCACTGGAATCCCCGTCCATTTGCTCACGATCTTGGCGATGTCTTCCTCGCCGACCTCCTCCTTCAGCATTCCCCCGTCTTTTTGCAATTCCGCGAGGTGCTGTTGCGCCCCAACCAGGGCGCGTTCCGTCGCAGCCAGCTTGCCGTAGCGGATTTCGGCCACCTTGGCCAGGTCTCCCGCGCGCTCGAGCCGCTGCTCGTCCGCTTTCAGTTGTTCGGTTTCCGCTTTGAGCTGCCGGATCTTGCCGATGGCGTCCTTTTCCACTTCCCAGCGTGCCTTGCGGCTGTGCGATTCCTCGCGCAAGCGCGCCAGTTCGCTTTCGAGCCCCTTCAACCGCTCGCGCGAATGCGCGTCGGATTCGCGCAGCAGCGCCTGCCGTTCGATCTCGAGCTGCAGGATCCTCCGCTCGATTTCATCAATCTCTACGGGCAGCGAGTCCATTTGCATTCGCAGGCTCGCCGCGGCCTCATCGATGAGGTCGATCGCCTTGTCCGGCAGAAAACGATCCGTGATGTAACGCTGCGAAAGCGTGGCCGCCGCAACGATCGCCGCGTCCTTGATGCGCACCCCGTGGTGGAGTTCGTACCGGTCTTTCAAGCCGCGCAGGATCGCAATCGTGTCTTCGACGGAAGGCTCCGCGATCAGAACCGGCTGAAACCGACGTTCCAGGGCCGGGTCCTTTTCAATGTACTTGCGATATTCGTTGGTCGTCGTGGCGCCGATTGCGCGCAGTTCCCCGCGAGCCAGCGCGGGCTTCAGCATGTTCGAGGCGTCGATCGAGCCTTCTGCCGCTCCCGCGCCGACCAGCGTGTGCAGCTCGTCGATGAAGAGGATGACCTGTCCGTTGGATTCCGTAATCTCCTTCAGCACGGCTTTCAACCGGTCCTCAAATTCGCCGCGATACTTTGCGCCCGCAACAAGCGCCGCAAGGTCGAGTGCCACAATGCGCTTTGGCCGAAGCACTTCCGGTACGTCGCCTGCCACAATCCTCTGCGCCAGCCCCTCCACCACCGCTGTCTTCCCCACGCCGGGTTCGCCGATGAGAACCGGGTTGTTCTTTGTTCGGCGGGCAAGAATCTGCATGACGCGCCGGATCTCGTCGTCGCGCCCGATGACCGGATCGAGCTTGCGGCGCCGCGCAAGTTCGGTGAGGTCGCGCGCGTATTGTTCGAGCGCGCGGAATGTGGATTCCGGATTCTGTGAGGTCACCCGGTGGCTTCCCCGCACGGCGGCCAACGCCTGCAGCAGTGCGTCGCGTGTGGCGCCGTGCCGTGCTAGAAGTTGTCCCGCGGGATCGCGATCTTGCCCTGCGATCGCGAGCAGTAAATGCTCGGCGGAGACGTATTCATCCTTGAATTGCTCCGCTTCGTCAAACGATCGCTCCAGCACGTTGTTCGTCGCGGAACTCAGGTGTTGCTGGGCCACGCCCGTGACTTTCGGCAAGCGGTCCAAAGCGGCGTCGATCTCCCCGGCGATCGTTTCGGGCCGCACTCCCAGCCGGTTGAGTAGCGGGGGAACAATCCCGTCCGATTGGGCGATGAGAGCTCCGAGCAAATGCAGCGGCTCGATCTGCTGCTGGTCGTGGCGCGCCGCAAGCTCGTGCGCTTCTTGCACGGCTTCCTGCGCTTTCAAGGTCAGCTTGTCGAAGCGAAACATTGTGAGTCCTCTCTGGCTCTTAGATGCGTGGGGGCCGGATTCCGACCGGCCCCCCGTTCCGTCTCCCGTCAATGGGGAGCCTTCTTAGTCGCCGCTTGCCGAAACCTTCACCTGGATTTGCTTTGGCTTGGATTCCTCGCGCTTCGGCAGATGCACCGTCAACACCCCGTTCGCGTACTGCGCGGAAATCGCCTCCGTGTTCACCGTGTTCGGCAGCGAGAAGCTCCGGCTGAACGCGCCGTAAGCTCGCTCCACGCGAAGATACTTGTCCTCCGAGATGTTCTTCTCGAACTTGCGTTCCCCGCGGATCGTCAACAGATTGTTCTCGACGCGGATGTCGAGGTCCTTTTGATCGATTTCAGGTATCTCGGCCTTTACCACCAGTTCGTTCCCGGTCTCGTAGATGTCCACCGCCGGCGCCCAGGCCGTCAGTCCGGATTCGGCATTGGCTCCTCGCGAAGCTGCATCCTCGAAAAGATGATTCACCTGCTGCTGGAGCGCGTTGAAATTAGAGAAAGGGTCCCAGCGCGTAATGGATTTCATGGTTGTCCATCCTCCTCGATAATCTGGCTATATGTGACTACATACAGAGCATATAATATGAGCGCATGTATGTCAAGTACATTTCGAGCGCTCCTTAACCCCCTTTAGTGGAAATATCCTTAGCATTTTCAATAGCATAGATGACCTCATAAGGGGTTTGCGTTCTCATCGCGACTCAGGCAATATTTGCGAGATGCTTTTGTCCGATTTCGACTACGCATTGCCCGCTTTGCAGATCGCTCAGCACCCACTGGGCGGTCGTTCAGACTCGCGAATGCTATTGCTCGACCGGAGGAGCGGGGAATTTGCTGACGACTGGATCGAGAACCTTCCGGGGTTGCTGGAGGGCAACGAGCTTTTCGTCGTGAACAATGCGCGCGTGATTCCAGCCCGCCTTTTTGGAAAGCGGTCACGTTTAGGTGTGAAGTCCGGCAGCGAGTCGACGCGGTCTGTGAGCGAACGCGGTCCGGCGCAAATCGAGGTGCTGCTCACGCGGCGCATTTCCGAAAACGAGTGGGAAGCTCTCGTGCGTCCGGGTCGGAAGCTTGGAGTCGGCGAAAGAATCCTGTTCGGAGAGGGCGAGCTGGCTGCGGAAATCATCGGCCGAGGTGAATTTGGCTGGAGGCGATTGCGGCTTTCTTTCACGGGAAGCATGGAATCCGCCCTGGATCGCCTCGGCCACATGCCGCTGCCTCCATACATTGATCGCGACGATGAGCCGTCGGACCGCGAGCGGTATCAGACGATTTTTGCAAGTCGGCCCGGGGCGGTTGCCGCTCCAACGGCTGGATTGCATTTCACGCCCGAACTCGTCGAGCGGATCCAGTCGCGAGGAGCGAAAATGGTGGAGGTCACGCTCGATGTTGGGTTGGGGACGTTTCAGCCAATTCGCGGCGAGCGAGTGGAAGACCACAAAATACACGCGGAGACTTACGAAATTTCCGAAAGCGCAGCCACCGCAATTTGCGAGGCAAAACGTCTCGGGCGGCCGATCGTAGCCGTGGGGACGACCGTGGTTCGCGCATTGGAGGACTCCGCCATAAAGGCATTGGCGCAGGCCAAGGAACAATCTTCAGTTTCCGTCCCGGTGATTCGCGCGGGACGCGCAGAGGCGAGTGTTTTCATTTATCCAGGCCACAAATTTCGGGTCGTGGACCGCCTGCTCACGAACTTTCATCTTCCCCGGTCGACTCTGCTGGTTTTGGTCTCGGCTTTTGCGGGCCGCGAGCGCGTCCTTGCCGCATATCGCCACGCGGTGGGCGCCGGGTATCGCTTTTACAGCTATGGAGACTGCATGCTGATTCGCTAGCTCAGTGGCTCCGACCGTCTGCAGCATCAGACGCGCTGGAGGGCAAAAGGCGAGCATACGTTCTTTTGACGGATGCAGACCAACCACGTAGGGTGAGCATCGACTATAATCTATCGGCCGAGACACCTGACGAGACCATGCGCTTCCTCATCCTGAGCGACATTCATTCCAACGTCACCGCGCTTGACGCCGTGATGGCGGCGGCGAAAGGCCGCTGGGAAAAAGCCATCTGTCTGGGCGACATCGTCGGGTACGGGCCCGACCCCAACGAAGTCATCGAAGAGGTGCGCGCGATCGCGCCTGTTCTGGTCCGCGGCAATCACGATAAGGCGGTCGCGCGGCCCGCGATCGGCGACGATCTGAACCCGCTCGCGCGCGCCGCCGTGGATTGGACGCGCGCACAGCTCCGGCCCGAAAACCTCAAGTTCCTAGAGGAACTGCCCGCGGGCCCGGTGACGACCGATGGTCTGGCGATCGTTCACGGCGCCTATCACGATGAGGACGAATACGTTTTTTCGCCCGGGCAGGCGCTGACGGGATTGCTCGAATCGCGCGCGGCGGTCACCTTTTTCGGCCACACGCATTTTCAGGGCGGCTTTTCATACCGCGGCGACCGGCTCGAAGTCATCCAACTCAAAGTGCAGCCGGGGACTGGTTTCGGGGCGCTGCGGATCGAAGCCGGCACGAAGTACCTGCTCAATCCCGGTTCGATCGGCCAGCCTCGCGACGGCGATTCGCGCGCGGCGTTCGGCATCGCCGATCTCGGTCACAACGTGGTCGAATTCTGGCGAGTGCCTTATGCTATCGCCGCAGTGCAGGAGCGCATGAAAAAGGCCGGATTGCCGGAGCCGCTGATTTTGCGGCTCGGGTTCGGCCGGTAGCGCAGAGCCGCGAGGAGGTTGCTCAACTCATGTTCGAAGAAAACAAGCGCCAAATGCCCGTCGCGTTCCTTTTGGGGCTAATCATCGTCGGAGTGCTTGTGACGGGCGCGGTGCTTTACATGATGCATGCCGGCTCGAGCAACAACGCGAAGCCGAAGCCGCTGCCGATGGGGGCGCAGGAACAAGCGTACGCCGCGAACATTCACTTCGCCGATCCGAAAATGAGCCGCGCGGCGAATTTCCTGAATCAAGAAGTGACCTTCATTTTCGGCACGGTGGAGAACGACGGCCCGCGTTCCATCCGGCAGATCGAGATCACGATCGAATTCCACGACCTTCTCGGCCAGGTGGTGCAGCGCGAGACGGAGCGCCTCATTCCTCCCGAAGGAGGCCCGCTCGGCCCGGGACAACAGCGCGACTTCCAGATCAGCTACGAGCACATCTCCGCAATGTGGAACGTGCAGTACCCTTCGATTCGCGTGACGGGCCTCGATCTGAAATAACCGGCGCGATGCGAAACGAGGCGGCGCCTCAGATCGCCAGTACGGCGCGAAAACGCACGCTGCCTTCCGCAACACGCGCGTAGGCCTTCGGCGCGTCCGCCAGCGAGAAAGTTTCCGCGATCACTTTGACTTTGCCTTTCGCCGCATAATCGAGCGCTTCGTAGAGATACGCGCGGCCATTCTGCGTGCTGCCGATCACGCGAACGCGTTTTCCGATCAGCGCGCCGAGCGAGACGGGAATCGGTTCGCCGCCCACGCCCATGGCAATGAAGCGGCCGTCGGGGCGGAGCCCGTCGATGCTTTCGGCCATCGCTTTCGCGGAATTCGTGGTGCTCAGGATTACGTCTGCGCCGCCGGCGGCAGCCAGGCCCTTGCCGTCGCGCACGATTTCATCGGCGCCGAGGCCGCGAATGAATTTGTCCTTGTCGGGCGAATGCGAGATCGCGATCGTCTCGAACCCGGCCGCTTTCGCGTATTGCACGGCCAGATGGCCGAGCCCGCCGATTCCCAACACGGCGACGCGCTCGTGCGGCTGCGGATCGGCCCAGCGGAGTCCGCTCCAGACGGTGTAACCCGCGCAGAAAATCGGCGCGGCCTGCTCGTAGGAGAGGCCGTCGGGAATCAGCATCGTCGCGTCGGCGTACATCGGCATCAGCTCTGCGTTACCGCCCTGGAGATGAATCCCAGTGACCTTGTTGTTGACGCAGAAATGTCCGTAGTCGGCGCCGCGCGCGCACCACTCGCAGCGGCCGCAGGTCGCTTGCACCCAGGCGGTTCCGACGCGGTCGCCGACCTGGCGCGACGTCACGCCAGGGCCGACGGCGACGACTTCTCCCACGGGTTCGTGACCGAGGATTCGCGGAAACGCGCCCGGCAAATGGCCGAGCGTTTCGTGCACGTCCGTGTAGCAAACGCCGCTCGCGTGCATCTTCACCAGCACTTGCCCGGGAGCGATTTTCGGCTCCGGCACATCGCGAATCTCCCACGGCCCGCCCTTCGCTGTCGCTACGGCTGCTTTCATGGTGTGGTCCCTCCAGCGCATTCGATGTTGCGAGGAGCGGGGCGGGTACACAGGGGAAGGGGCAAGGACGCAAGGAGGCAAGGACGTGCAAGGAAGCAAGGATTTCCCGCCACCAATGGGTGCCGTTGGCAAACGGTTGACATTAAAAGGGTTAGCGGAACTGACGGGGAAATCTCAAGCAAGATTTTAGATTCTGGATTTGCATCGGTAGCATACCCCCCCATTGTTTTGCGTAAGTGAGGCAAACAAAGGACTTACAGGAGAAGAGTGCAAAAGAGTGCGGAATTGCATGAAAACAAAGGGGTTGGGGGGATTGTATTTTCAACGAGGCGTTTTGCACTTTTTTGCAGGATTTTGCAGCGAAATGATATGAAAAGATGGGTTTTTGCAGATTTTTGCAAAGTGCGATGAGGCGGGTGCGGGGCGGCGAAGTGATCCGCGTTCGCAAGGCCTTCGGCGGACAAGTCCGCGTTCGCAGAGCCTTCGGCGGATGAGCCTGCGGGCGCAGACAGAGCGAACGGGAAGCGGGGAAGCGAATGGGGGCGCGGAGATTGGGAGGGGCGAACACAGCGTAGGGTAGCAGGTGTATATACTGTTGTCAAGTAAATTCTGAGTATTCGTGATGATTTCCACAGTTCGAATACGGAAGCGAGGAGTGCTCGTGGCGGCAGAATCGCCACCTTTGCGCTCCGCGCAAAGATGGGGCACACGCCTCAGGGGTTAGAACCCCTGAGCGGGCGGCAGCTTAATGCCGGCGCTGAAGCGCCGGCCTCCTAAAGAGGAACGCGGACGGAGAGAAGCTCCGCGCCTACGACAGAAGAGGCGGCTGCGATGCGAGGAGCGCCGCGATGTATACTGCGGCTTTGCGGACGGAAGGTGGGGTGTGGGGGAAGATGCTTAGAGCCGGGAGATTTGAAAGCGCGCTTTTGATTGCGTCCGCAGTGGCGCTTTCTGCGCTCGCCGCGGGCGGGCTGAGCGGCGGTGTACACCCTCGCGGCGCGCAGGCGCAGCCTGCCAACGCCGGCGCGCAAACGTCGGCCCCGTCGCCGACGGATCCAGACGCAATCATCAACGCGGCGGGGCAAGGCAACGTGAACGCCGTCACCTCCCTGCTGGCCCAAGGCGCGAATGTGAACGCCACGGATGCGAATGGCGATACGCCGCTGATGGCCGCCGCCACTGCCGGCTCGCTTGACGTCGCGAAGCTACTGCTCGCCCACGGCGCGGCAGTGAACGCAAAGGACAACATCGGCTGGACGGCGTTGCTCTACGACGCCTCGCAGGGCACGCGAGACGTCGCAAAGCTCCTGCTCGACAACGGCGCGGACATCAACGCGAAAAATGACCTCGGCCAGACGGCGTTGATGACCACCGCCGTAGGCACGCCACACGCGGACATCGCCACGCTTCTTCTTGCGCGCGGCGCCGCCGTGGACGCAAGAGACAACGGCGGCGAGACGGCGTTGATGTACGCGGCGGAAAGCGGCGTGGACGAAGTCGTCGGGCTGCTGCTCGATCACGGGGCCGAAATCAACGGCAAGTCGGCGAGCGGCGAAACGCCGCTGATGTATGCGGCCGAAGATCCTTCGCCTAAGACGGTGACGCTGCTGCTGGGCCGCGGCGCCAACGTCACAGCCAAGGACAATGACGGTTGGACAGCGCTGATGTGGGCGTTCGAGGCAAGGAGCGTGGAGTGCGCCGGCGTCCTGCTCGATCATGGCGCCGATGCTAACGCCGCTTCAAACGACGGCTGGACGCCACTGATGAACGCCGTGATGTACGTGGGCACGGCGGACGCGGTGAATCTCGTGCTCGCCCACGGCGCGGACATCAACGCGAAGGCCCACACGGGCGATACGGCGCTCAGCATCGCCGAGAAGTCCGGCCGCAAAGACACGGTCGCGCTGCTGAAAGCTCACGGCGCGAAGGATTGAACCGGGGTTTCCGATTTGGACCTCTGTCTCGCGCGTCATACGCTCCGCCTGCGCTTGGCAGAACGAAATTGCCCCAGGGGCAGGCCCCGGAGATCATGGGCCTGGCCCGGTCGAGTTAGGGCCCGCATACGCGGGCACCCGCCTTCGCCAAGGCTACGGCGGGCAAGCCGCTGCGAGGGGACCCGTCCGCCTAAGGCGGACGGAAGAGAAAAGAGTCCCCTCTCCGCTCGGAAAGACACCCTGGCGTGATTGGCCCCTTGGCGAGAGGGTGGGGCGGAGAAGCCGTGGGGGAGAATTTCAGATTTGAAATATAAGATTTCAAAGGAAGGCGGGGAGCAGAGCGGGCGGAGACAAGCTCCGCCCCTACATGGGGACGGAGCGATCGCAGATTTGAAATTGGAGATTTCAGAGAGGGTGGGGCGGAGAGAGATACCAAGCGCGCAACCATGAGATTCTTCGGCATCGAGAAGAGAAAATCCCCACGTTCGCCCGTTGGGGACGAACATGGGGCACCCTGCCCCAGGGGTTAAAACCCCTGATATTTCGGGCTTTTCGGCACGGCTTAAGCCGTGCCCTGACGAAAACCGTTTGTGAGATGACTTCTAGGAGATGCGATTGTATTTCTCTATAATTGGCGGCCATGGAACTGGCGCGAGAGATCGAGCGGGCGCTTGCGGAGCTGGCAAAGTCCGGCGCGGTGGAAGTGCAGGAGAACGGGCGGCGGATGGGGACGGAGGAATTGCAGTTCGAGGTGAAGGCGGAAAATTCGACGCTGCTGATTCATCTCTGGTCAGACGCGCAGAGCGTCGTGCGGCGCGTGGTGGGGATCGCGGAGCAGTCGGACGAGCGCGTGGTGCTGGAGGTGCGGCGGTTCGGGCACGCGCGGCCGGGGCGGCTGGAATTCCGGATCGCGGGGCGCGATCGCGGGGCGGGTCAACGCGCGGCGAAGGCGCGGCGGGCGGAATTCGGGGCGCAGTTCGCGCGCATGCTGCGGGACAAATTCCCCGACGAGACGCTCGATTCGCTTTCAGCGCGCGACGATCTCGAACACTCGCTTTCGGATTGCTACGCGCGCGGGCTGATGCATCGCGGCTCGGAGGCGTGGGCGGTGGTGGGCGTGTCCGCGGCGGAGAGCGCGGCGACGATTGACGGAGGGCTGACGGCGGGGCTGCTGTGGTTCGATGAATCGTGCGACCGCAGCGCGGCGCGAACGCGGGTGGTGGCGGGCTTGAGATTGTTCCTGCCGAAGGGGGCGGCGGGGGTCACGGCGCACCGTCTGGCAGCGGTTGTGTCGAGCCTGCGCGTGGAGCTGTATGAGCTGGACGAGTTGCGCGGCGAAGCGCGGAGGGTCGAGGCGGGCGACGCGAGCAATGTGACGACGCGGTTGCTGCCGCGACGCGAAGCGGAATCGCTCCTGGCGGCAGCGGCGGAGGCGGTCGAGGCGATCGTGAAGCTGGCGCCGCAAGCGATTCGGCTGAGCGTTGGGTCGGATGCGCGATCGGTGGCGCTGCGATTTCGCGGGCTAGAGTTCGCAAGGTGGGACAGGACGGGGATCGCGTTCGGGTTGGGCGATCGCGCGGAACCACTGACGGCGGCAAACCGGCCGCGGCTGGAAGGGCTGGTGCGCGAGCTGGAGACGCGGCGGAATCCACTGGCGACCGACGTCAAGCACCGTCTCTACCGCGCGCAGGCGGAGCGCTGGCTCGAGACGCTGGTGCAGGAGGAGCCGGGGAAGGTGGACCCGCGGCTGGAGCCGCAACACATCTACAGCCAGGTGCCGGCGGTGAGCGGAGGGGAGCGCGGGATTCTGGATCTGCTGGGCGTGACGCGCGACGGTCGTCTGGCAATCCTTGAACTGAAGGCGGACGAGGAACTGCACTTGGTCCTGCAGGCGGCGGACTATTGGCTGCGCGTGCGTTGGCACCAGGAGCGGGACGATTTTCGGCGGTGCGGCTATTTTCAGGGCGTCGAGCTGCAGGCGATGCCGCCGCGCGTCTATCTTGTGGCGCCGGCGTTGCGTTTCCACCCCGCGAATGCGCGGTTGCTGCGATACATGACGCGGGAGATGGAAGTGATTCGCGTCGGTGTGCAGGAAAACTGGCGGCGAGGATTGCGGGTCAGCCTGCGGCAATGACCGGCCGGGGCGAACGCGAAAAAAGCGGGCACAAAAAAAGAGAAGCAGCCTTGGCGAACCAACGCTGCTTCCCGGGGTGTGTCCTAGAAGTGGTGTTACTGGATTAGACGCGAACATCCCCCTTCAGGTTGCAAGCTTTGCGAAAAATATCGCGCGGCGGGAAGAAAGCCCGCATCTGGCTCAATTGTTGAGGGTTAGGCGCGTTGGGGCGTGACCGGGGGCGGTCAGTAAAAGAGATACTTGCGCCACTTTTCGTCTTTGTTGCCGATCAGGCGCATCAGTTGGCGCGAGGTATGGAGCGTGAACGGCCGGGGACGTCGCACCAGGCGCAGACCAGCTTCCTCGGGAGTGCGATCGCCCTTGCTGTTGTTGCACTGGTAGCAGCAGGCGACGAGGTTCTCCCAGGAGGAGTGGCCCCCGCGGGAACGCGGCACGATGTGGTCGAGCGTGAGCTCGGAAGCGGGGAACGTCCGGCCGCAGAACTGGCACGTATTGCGATCGCGGAGAAGGATATTCTTGCGCGAGAGGGCGCGCGTCTGCTGGGGAATGTGGCGATAGGCCAGCAGGCGAATGACGGACGGAACCTTGAGGGTGCGCGCGGCGGAATGAATCTCCCCGTGGTTCAGTTCTTCGGCTTGTGCCACGCCCTTGAGCATCAGCACCATCGCGCGGCGGACTGCGGTGACGTTGATCGGCTCGAAGGTGGCGTTCAGAACGAGCACCGGCTCTTGCATGATGGCTGGCTTGCGGGGAGCGGGCGGCAGGTTGCCGGGCGCAGGTCTGCGCGATGCCTCGGCGGCGTCCTTCGACCGAGGAAAAGGGTCGCCCTGGTCGGTGGCAGTCATTCCTAGATTTCCAATCGGGCTGCGGAGGGAGGCTCGTAGTTCGGGACTACCCGTCCCACAGTCAGCCCGGCCACCCGCGCCGCCCCGGCCCTTCGGAGGGCCCGGGAGCAGGCATCCAGCGTCGCGCCGGTGGTCATTACATCATCTACCAGCAAGACGCGTATTTTGTCAACTTGGGCGCCGGCGCGCGTGGCATATGCGCCACGTACGCTTTGCCAACGCTCGCGAATCGTTAGCTTTAGCTTATCAGGGCGAGGCTTGGTGCGGACGAGGAGATAGGAGCGGAATGGGACGCCCAGAAGCCGGGCGAGCGGCCTGCCGATGAGCTCGGCCTGGTTGTAACCGCGTTCTCGGAGTCGGGCGGGGTGGAGCGGTACCGGTACTACGGCGTCGGCGGCGAAGGATTCGGGATGGGCGCGAACGACGGTGGCTAGGCGCGTCGCGAACCAGAACGCGATGGGGGTGACTTCGTCGTATTTCAGAGCGATCACCGCCGTTGCGAGAACGCCGGCGTACCGGGCGTAGCTGCGAACGAAATCGAAATCGTAAAGTTCGCGGCGGCACATGTGGCAGAGGAGAGTCTCGGAAGTTTGCGCCGCAACAAGAGAGAGGATCGGCCGGCCGCAGCGCGCGCACTGCGGGCCCGTGATGGGTTCGATGGTTGCGAGGCAGGCAGAACAAAAGGGAATACGATCGCCCGAATCGAGGACTCCATGGCAAGCACGGCAGGGCGCAGGAAGAACGATCGAGGCGATTGCTCCGCCGAATTCACGAAGGCGCGAACGCGCGGATTGGAGCCAGGTCGTCACGCCGGGGCGAGCCTACTCCAGGCGGGGCATTTATGAAAGAGGGAATAAGTCTTGCATTAATGGCGCGAGGCGCTAATGCTCAGAGCTGGCCGCGCTCGAGTTTTTCCTGGCAAGCGAAACAATGGCGCGCCCAAGGCACCGCTTCCAGGCGCTTCTGCTGCAGTTCCGCCTGGCAGTTGACGCACGCGCCGAAGGTGTTGTCCTTGATGCGTGCGAGGGCGTCGTTGATCAGTTGCAACGCGGTGCGATCCTGGTTGGTCTGGCCGAAGAGGAACTCCTTTGTATAAGAGTTTGCAGCCTTGTCGGCAAGGTCCACAGTCGGGTCGTCGTCGGCCGTGCGGCCTTCTTCTTCGGTGCGCGCGATTGTCCTCACGAGTTCGTCGCGGCGCGCCACCAGCTTCTTTCTGTAGTATTCGAGTCGCTTCTTATCCATGGTCGTGGTCCAACAGCGAGCGTTAGATGCAGTATGAGAAATAATGGATTCTAGGCGTCGCTCGGTTTGCTGTCAAGGAAGGTGCCCGGATGCGATTGCGAATCGGTAGCCTCCTTGCGCGCACGCGCGGGCACTAGGGAGGCGAGAGTTGCGGGGTCCGGATGCGGCTGCTAAGATTCCGTATTTGTGCACAGGTTGAGGGCGGCGCTGTAGGGCGGGCGCAGCTCTGCCACCAATGGAAGTACCGTCCTTAGGAGAGGCGGCCGTCCGCCGGCCGTTCCGGTAATCGCAGAGGGTCGGCCGGTCGAAGGCGCTGCGGAGGAATCTCTTGCCCAAATACGATTTGGTTGTCATCGGAAGCGGCCCGGGCGGCTACCAAACCGCGATCCGCGCCTCGCAATGGGGTTTGAAAACGCTGGTCGTGGAGAAAGATGGATTCCTGGGAGGGACGTGTTTGCACATCGGGTGCATCCCGACGAAGGTGCTGCTGCACCACGCCGAAATCTACGACACGATTCGCAACGCGAAGGAATTCGGAATCGAGGTCAAGGAGATCAAGCTCGATTGGGAGGCGGTCCTGGCGCGCAAGGACAGGATCGTCAAGAAACACGCCAAAGGAATCGAACTGCTGTTCCGGAAGAACAAAGTCGAGGCGATGCAGGGTTGGGGCCGGTGGGCGGGGCCCGGCAAGGTGGCCGTCGAGAAGGACGGCAAAGTCACGGAAGTCGAGGCCACGCACATCATTTTGGCCACGGGGTCCAATGCGCGCTCGCTGCCGGGGATAGATTTCGACGGAAAATTGATCCTGAGCAATCGCGAAATTCTATCGCTGCCTTCGATTCCGAAGTCGCTTGTGGTTGTGGGCGCGGGCGCCGTGGGCGTGGAATTCGCGTCGATCTACAACTCGTTCGGGGCGCAGGTCACGATTCTGGAAATGCTGCCGCGGGCGGTGCCGCTGGAGGACGAGGAGATTTCGGCCGAACTGGAGAAGGCGTTCCGGAAAAAAGGAATTCAGATTTTCACCGAGGCGAAGGTGGAATCGGTGAAGAAAGACGCCAAGGGCGCTACGGTGACGTTCAAGGACAAGACGGACGCGGCGAAAACGATCGCAGCCGAGCGCGTGTTGATGGCGGTGGGACGCCAGCCGTATACGGAAAATGTGGGCCTGGAGAAATCGAAGGCGAAAGTGGAACGGGGATTCGTCCACGTGGGCCCCTACATGGAGACGGGAGAGCCGCGGCTCTACGCGATCGGCGACATCGTAGCCGGAATGCCGCAACTGGCGCACGCCGCGTCGATGGAGGGGATCATCGCGGTGGGGAAAATCACGGGCAAACAGGTGCCGGTGCTGGAACGCACGCGAATTCCCGCGGCGACGTATTGCGAGCCGCAGATCGGCTCGATTGGATTGACGGAGCGGGCGGCGCGCGAGGCGGGATACAAAGTGAAAACGGGAAAATTCCCATTCCTCGGCAACAGCAAGGCCACGATCCTCGGGCAGCACGAGGGCTTCATCAAAGTCGTCGCCGAAGAGCAGTACGGCGAGGTGCTGGGAGTGCACGCGATCGGGCCGCTGGCGACGGAAATTCTGGCCGAACCGGTAACGGCGCTGCAGCTCGAGGCAACGATTGACGACATGATGTTCACGGTCCACGCGCATCCGACGGTCTGGGAAGCGATGGGAGACGCGTTTGCGGCCGTGCGCGGGCTTTCGATCAACGCGTAGGCGGAGCGCGAACGGGGAAACGAAGAGAATTTCCATTTCAATGAAAACGTGTCTGGTAGCGGATCTCGGCGTCATGGAATATGGAGCGGCTCGCGCGCTCGAAGGGCGCTTGGTGGCGGCGCGCAAGGCGAGCGCGGTTCCGGATGTGCTGCTGCTTTGCGAGCATCCGCACGTCATCACGCAAGGACGAAACGGGCGGCGGGAACATTTGCTGGCCTCGCCGCGGGTGCTGGCGCAGATGGGCGTCGCGTACTTCGAAACGAACCGCGGGGGAGATATCACGTATCACGGGCCGGGCCAATTGGTGGGCTATCCGATCCTGGATCTGAGCGAGATTCGCCGCGACGTTGGCTGGTACATCCAGAACCTCGAGGAGGCCATGATTCGCGCGACGCGGGAGTACGGCATCCGCGCAGTTCGCCTGCAGGGGAAGACCGGCGTGTGGGTCGGCGACGAGGGTGCGCCTGAGGAAAAACTTGCGGCGATCGGCGTGCATTTGAGCCGCTGGGTGACTTCGCACGGATTCGCGTACAACGTGGCGACCGATCTGCGCTATTTCGATTTGATCGTGCCGTGCGGCCTCGCGGGAAGAAAGGCGACTTCGCTCGAGAAGCTGACCGGCAGGCAGGTGAGCGTGCGCGAAGTGGCGGCGCGCGTCACGGAGCGGCTCGGCGAGACGCTGGGGCTGGAAATGCGGCCTGGGAAACCGGAAGAACTTGCGGAGCGGCTGCGGGAATTCGAGAACGGCCCGGCGAAGACGGGCGCGCGCGAAGTGGCGGCGATGGCTTGAACCGTGGCGGAGAGCACTGAGATCGCACTCAACCGGGAACAGCAGCTCGAACTCTACTATTTCCTGCGGCTGAACCGCTCGCTCGAAGAGCAACTCGCGCGGCTGTTCCGGCAGAACCAGATCGTCGGCGGGTTGTATCTGAGTTTGGGGCAGGAAGCGATTTCCGTGGGCACGGCCTATGCGCTGGGGCCGGGCGACTGGATCGCGCCGATGATCCGAAACGTGGGCGCGCTGCTCGTGCGGGGGTACAAACCGCGCGGCATCCTGACGCAGTACATGGCGCGCTACACGTCGCCGACCTTCGGCAAGGACACCACTAGCCACTTTGGAGATTTGCACGTGCGGCACGTGGTTTCGCCGATTTCCATGCTGGGGGACTTGATTCCGGTGATGACCGGCGTGGCGATGGGCGCAAGGTATATCGGCCAGAAGACCGTTGCGATGACGTGGATCGGCGACGGCGGGACTTCGACGGGCGCGTTTCATGAGGGATTGAATCTCGCTGCGGTGCAGAAGGCGCCTTTGGTCCTGGTCGTGGAGAACAATCAGTGGGCGTACTCGACGCCCGTTGCGCGGCAGGTGCCGCTGGTGGACCTGGCCGATCGCGCGCGGGCGTATGGAATCGCAAGCGTGGTGGTGGACGGGAATGACGTGGTGGCTGTCTACGGCGCGGCGAAAGTGGCGATCGAGCACGCTCGCTCCGGGGGCGGCCCCGTCCTGATCGAAGCGAAGACCATGCGGATGTGCGGCCACGCGCAACACGACGCGGCCGAGTACGTGCCGAAAGAGATGCTGGAGCAATGGAAGGCGCGCGATCCGGTCGCGCGGTTCGAGCGGCACCTCACCGAGCAGGGTCTGTGGGACAAGCGCACGAAAGAAGCGCTCGATGCGCGGGTCCAAAGGGAGATTGCCGAAGATTTGGCGTTTGCGGAGAGTTCGCCGTTTCCGCCGCCGGAGTTGGCCGAGCAGGGAGTTTATTGCGAGGGATGCCACGAGATTGCGCCCGTGTGGCAGCGGCCGGTGGAAGAGTTATTGCCGCCGAAATCGAGCGTGCGGGCGGAATGGCCCTCCTTCGCCGAAGCTGCGGAGGGCAGGCCCGGCAACGCGCGGATGCCGGCTTTGGCGGAAGGACAGACCGCGCGCGCGGCTGCGAGTGGAAATGGGGCCCGGCGGGGGCGCGCGAAAGCGGCCGCGAAGCGAAAGAGCGCGCGACGACCGGCGCGTCCGAAGGCGAGGCGATAGCCGTGGCGCAGGTCACCTATCTCGAAGCGATTCGCCAAGCCCTCGATGAAGAGATGGCGCGCGACCCGTCGGTTGTTCTCATTGGCGAGGACATCGGCGTATACGGCGGCGCATTCAAGGCCACCGAGGGTTTGCTCGCGCGCTACGGCTGGGAGCGCGTGATCGACACGCCGATCAGCGAGACGGCAATTGTCGGGGCGGCCGTGGGGATGAGTTATCTTGGCTTGCGGCCCGTCGCCGAGATGCAATTCATGGATTTCATCGTGTGCTGCTTCAACCAGATCGCGAATTACGCCGCCAAGTCACACTACCGGTGGGGTGCGCCGGTGCCGATCGTCGTGCGCGGGCCTTCGGGCGGCGGGGTGCACGGCGGACCGTTTCACTCGGCCAACCCGGAGATGTATTTCGTGCATACGCCCGGGTTGAAAGTGGTTTGCCCGGCGACCCCGCGCGATGCCAAAGGCCTGTTGAAATCGGCGATACGGGACAACAACCCGGTGCTATTCTTCGAGCATAAATTCCTGTACCGGCGCGTAAAGGAAGAGCTGCCCAGCGAAGATTACAGCGTTCCGATCGGGAAGGCCGCGCTGCGGCGCGAAGGGCGCAATCTCACGATCGCGAGCTACGGCGCGATGCTGCACACCTGCCTCGACGCGGCGGGGGAGTTGGAGAAAGAAGGCGTTGAGGCCGAAGTGATCGATCTGCGGACGCTTCTGCCGCTCGATCGCGAAATGATTCTCGCTTCGGTGCGAAAGACGAACAAGCTGCTCGTCGTGCACGAGGACACGCGCACGGGCGGGATCGCCGGGGAGATCGCGGCTGTGGTTTGCGAAGAGGCGTTCGGCGATCTCGACGGGCCGGTCGTGAGGGTGACGTCGCTCGATACGCCGGTGCCGTACTCGCCGCCGCTGGAAGAACGGTTTTTGCCGAACGCCGCGCGCATTGCGGATGCCGCGCGGCGTCTGGCGCACTACTGAAGAGCACAGGAGAACACCATGGCCGTGGACGTCATCATGCCCCAAATGGGCGAGAGCATCTTCGAGGGAACCGTCACGAAATGGCTGAAGAAGCCGGGCGACAAGATCGAGCGGGATGAGCCGCTGTTTGAGATTTCCACGGACAAAGTGGATGCGGAGATTCCGTCGCCCGCCGCGGGTGTGCTCAAGGAGATTAAAGTCGCCGAAGGGCAGACCGTGCCGATTCAGACTGTCGTGGCCGTGATCGATGCGGCGGGCTCCGCGGCAGCCGCCGTGTCTCCTGCTCCGGCCCCAGCACCGGCGAGGGCGGAAGCGCCAACTGCGCCGGCTGCGCCGGCGGCGAAGGCAGAGGCGAAACCCGCTCCCGCCCCCGTAGCGCCGCGTCCGGCTGCGCCGGCGGCGGCCACCGCGGGCGTGCGCGGCGACGGTCACGGCCGGCGCATTCACAGCTCGCCGCTCGTTCGCCGGCTGGCGCGCGAGAACAGCATCGACCTCGAAACGCTCACCGGCACCGGCGCGGGCGGGCGGATCAGCAAGAAGGACATTCTCGCTGCGATTGCTTCGGGCGGCTCGGTCGCGGCAAGGCCCGGGGTTCCGGGGACGGCGGGGGCACAGGCCGGGGGCCCGCTCGAAAACGCGGTGCCGCGCGAGCGGATCTATTTCGGCTCGTACGAAGTGCAGCCGATGACCGCGATGCGGCAGAAGATCGCCGAGCACATGGTGGCCTCGAAGCGCGTCTCGCCGCACGTCTATTCCATCGAAGAGGCGGACATGACGCGCATCGCGCAGCTCCGCGCGCGCGCGAAAGACGAATTCGAGAAGCGCAACGCGGTCAAGTTGACGTTCATGCCGTTCTTCCTGCGCGCGTGCGTGCAGGCGTTGCGCGCGTTCCCGACGGTGAACGCTTCGGCCGACGGGCCGAACGTCGTGTTGCACCGCGAGATCAACCTCGGGATCGCCGTGGCGCTCGATGGGGGACTGATCGTTCCGGTGGTGCGAAACGCGGACGAGAAGAATTTCCTCGGCTTGCAGCGCGCGATCAACGATTTCGCCGAGCGCGCCCGTTCGAAGAAGCTGAAGCCGGAAGAAGTGCAGGAGTCCACGTTCTCGATCACCAACCCAGGTACGTACGGGGGTTTGATGGGGTTGCCGGTGATCAATCAGCCGAACGTGGCGATTCTGGGCATCGGGGCGATTCAGAAGCGCCCCATCGTGATTGACGACGCCATTGCGATCCGCTCGATGGTGTACCTGACGCTTTCCTACGACCACCGCGTCGTGGACGGCGCGATCGCGCACCAATTCATGGGGAAGATCAAGGCCGCGCTCGAAGGTTGGAACGAAGAAATCCTGTAGAACGCGGGAAACGATTGCCGGCTCTCAATTTGCCCGAAGCGTGGGCGCCAAATCGTGCGCCCATCCCCGCAATGCCGCGAGCGGAACGATCGAAATTTTCTTTTCCTCCAGAAGCCCCGCCAGGAAGCGGTGCCGCACGTTTTCCCGCTCGGGGTCTATCTCCGTAATCGCGGTGAACTCCGTGTGGTCGGCGCGGGCACGGATCGCGTCGGCCGTGAAGGCCAGCAGCTTGGCCTGGCCGGGGTCGCGGGCCAGCGCCACGGACTGGATGAATCCCTGCGTGCCGTTGCGGCGGTAGGAAAAATCGAGGCGCATGGGATCGCCCGGATACGTGAACGAGTCCACGCGGACGCCCACCTGCATGCGGTTCAAAATTCCCTCGAGGCGAAAATAGTCTCTCGCGCGAGCGCGGATGTCGCTGCGCGTGCGCAAATCGCGCGCGCCGCCGCGCACGGGCTGCGGCGGCTCGACCTGCTCGCGGTAGAGGCGATCGATCTCGGCGTCGGGATTTTCCGCCAGCAATCCTTTGCGGGGACTGAGTTGCACGGCGTTGGAGAGAGTGTCTTCGAGTTTTGCGAGCCAGGCCACGCCGTTCGGGCCAGATCCATTCGGGGGCGCGTCGAAGATCGCGCCGAGGTTGCGCAGCAGGCTCTCATCGGCCTCCGGATGCAGCCTGCGGATGCGCGCGAATTCCGCGGCTTCCTGGACGAGGCGCGTGCGGACATTGCCCGTTGACGGCTCGAGCAGGACGACGCCGACGTTGACCCATTCGTCGCGAATCAAGTTCGGCGCGTAGCGAACGACGTGATAGGCGCAATTGCGCAATTCCGTTTCAGGCATGGCTCACTTCCAATTGGGAAAAGGCTGCCGGCTCGAGTCCCGAGCCGAAACAATCAATTCCCGGATGCGGTTCCGGCGCTCGTAAAGCTTTTCGAGCAGCGCTTCCAGGGCGTCGAGATCAAAATGATACCACTCGGGCGGAATCTGTTCGGCGGCCTCGCCCAAGACATCGCGCGTCATGCGTTTTTCCACGCGCTCGAGGAACGGCTCGAACGCGTCGAGTCCCCGGATCCGTGCGTACACTTTTTGCCGCACGTACAGGCCGCGGAGCGGCGCGTCGGGGAAATTCCAATCGCCGGCGTTGAAACAAAATCCCTGGTCGATCATCCAGGCGTGGAACTGCGATTGGCCCGGCTCGCGGAGAAAAACCACCTGCCGGCCATTCGTGTTGCAAGTCCATTTGTCGAAGACGAGCATTCCCGCAAACGCGTCGAGATTCTCGACCTCGCCCAGTTTCTCGTCCGGAAGAAAGTCGTACGCGATCACCTCCGCGGGATGCGCCGGGTACTGCGAACCGAATTGCCGGCCAGGCTTGCACGGAATCCTGCCGGCGCCCAGTTGGATGACCAGATCGGCCGTATTCCGCACCAGTTCCGGCGACACGTCCACGACCTTGGTTTCCGGCGCGGGCAAGCCCAGCCTGCGGGCCAGCAAGCTTCCCAGCATTTCATTCGCCAAAACTCGAAGGTGCTGCGGGTTGTTCTGGAATTTGACGACATAGTACGCGCCGTCATCGCAGCGAAACAGATGAGCTTGCGCGCCGCCGCGCATCCGCCGGATATATTCGACCGCTCGGACCATCGGCGCGTATGCTAGCGACCGCGCGCGAGGCCAGCAAGGGGATTGTTCCCAATAGGGACTCGCGCCGCCCAACTTGGGCCTGGCGCGAGAAGGGGCGACGCGGCCCACTTGACTTGCGGCGATGGGGCGATTGTATCGCTTAGCTTCTCGTTATATGCTTCGCGCATGGGGTTCACCGCGCTCTCGGAAGCGCTGCGCCGCGAAGTGCTCCGCCGGATCGAATCCGGCGAGCTGACCGGCACGGAACTTGCGCGCCGCGTCGGATTCACGCAGGCGCACGTCTCCAACTTCCTCAATCGCAAGCGCGGCCTGAAACTTTCCGCGCTCGACCGGACCCTTCGCGCGCTCGATCTCACGATTTACGACTTGCTCGATCCCGTCGAGGCCGCGCGCCACGCCGCCGTGCCGGAAACCCATGCGGGCGAATGGATCGATGTGCCGCTGGTGGGAGCGGAAGCCGGGGCGACGAGTCCCGCCATCATCGAAGCCCAAGCGCGCGAGCGCGTGAAGTACCGCCGGCCGGTGCTCGAGCGAATTCATGCGGACGCGCCTCCGTCAAGAAAATCGTGGACGCGCTTCGTCGTCGTGCAAGCCAGCGCAGCCGACGGTGCGGCCATGTGGCCTCGCGTCACGGCGGGCGCGCTGCTGCTCACCGACCGCCACTGGATTTCTCTGCGGCCGTATCAAAAGGAGCAGCGGAATCTTTACGTGGTGCGGAGAAAGGAAACCACCGTGGTGCGATACGTGGAAGCAGCGGGCGGCCGGCTGATTCTACGCCCTCACAATCCGGAAGCGCCCGCGGAAATCCTGTCTGCGGGCGAATCCGAATCTCGCGAGGCCATCATTGGCCGCGTGGCCTACGTTTCTCTCGAGCCCTGAAGAGATCTCTGCGAAAAGAAAAAAGCCCGGGCAGTGCCCGGGCTTTTCCGAATTTCGTTCAGCGCTTCTTGCGGCGTTTCGAGGATTTCGTGGCGCGCTTCTTTGCCTTGCGCGCGGGCTTCTTCTTCGGACGGGCTTTTTTCGCCACGCGCTTCGGCTTGGCTTGCTTCGCCTTGGCCTTGCGCGGCGGCGCTGACGGAGTGGGGGGCGGCGGAACCGGGAGGCCGGGCGTTTCCTCAATCACCAATTCTTCTTCAGCCTCCTCCTCAATCACGTCGTCGCGGTCTCCCGCCAGTTCTTCCTCTTCTTCCTCAAATTGGGAGAATTCGCTTTCATCGCCGTTGCCGTTTCGTTCGTAAGTCATTCCTTGCCTCCCGCGAGTCTCGCGTGCGGCGGAGTGGCGCCGCATCAGTCCACGCGGGCTTATAAACGGAGTCTCCCAGTTTTGTCAAGACTGGTAAATGAAATGCTTCGTAGCAATCATGACGAGCGTATGGAACGTGCGCATTCGGCTCGCCCGTTATTTGGCTAACTCCTTATGCTGCAATAAGTTGCAAGGGTATCGCTCAACGGGCCGGCAAAATCGTCAGCTCGTCGCCTGCCTCCAGCGGACGGCTGAACAGGTAGCGATTGGACTGCCGGATTACCTCGACGGTGGTTTGGAAGCTTCGCGCGATCGACCACAGGGTTTCGCCCGGCTTGACGCGATAGTGGACCGGCCCGGTTGGAGCGGGAGACGCCGAAGCCGACGTGGAATTGGCAGCCCGGGTGGCTTGAGCGTGTGACGGCGCCGGCGGCGGGGCCATTCCGCCGGGATAGATTCTCAAACGCATTCCTCGCACGACCCGGCCGCTCCGCATGTGGTTCCAGTGCCGCAACTCGGCCGTGCTGACGTCGAATTCATCTGCAATCGATTCCAGGGTGTCGCCACGGCGCACGCGGTAGCTGAGCAACTTGCCCATGGCGGACTCCGTGCGCGCTTCGACGGGAACGATCAATTTTGTGCCGGTTTCGAGCGGGGCGTGCGCGTCGAGGCCGTTGGCTTCCGCGATGGCCGCGGCGCTGACGCGATATTGCTGCGCGATGCTGGAGAGCGTGTCACCTTCTTCCACGCGATGTTGCCGCCAGCTCACCCATTTGTCCGGCGGGATGGCGGCGATCGCGGCGTAGAAGCGCTCCGCCGTTCCTCCCGGCAGGTGCAGGACAAATTCCGGATCGTTCGGCGTAACGAGGCGAAGCAATTCGGGATTGAGCGTGCGCAGGGTTTCTAGATCCGTATCAATCGTTTCCGCCGCCAGCCGGAGATCGATCGGATGGCCCGGCTTGACGTCGTCAGGCACTGCGGCCGTTTCCGGATCCACGTCGATGCCGTAACGCGCCGGGTCTTTCGAGATCAACGTGAGCGCGAGGATGATCGGCACGTAATTCCGCGTTTCCTTCGGGAGGACATTCCGCGCGTACAACTCCCAGAAATCCGCGTAACCGGTGCGCTCCACCGCGCGCTGAATCGTCAGCGGTCCGGCATCGTAGGCGGCCATCGCGAGATACCAATCTCCGAACATCTGGTAGAGATCGCGCAACTGGCGCGCCGCGGCGCGCGTCGCCTTCTCCGGATCCTGGCGATCATCCACCCACCACGTTTTTTGCAAACCGTAAATGCGGCCGCTGGACGAGATGAACTGCCACATGCCACGCGCTCCCGCCTTCGACAAAGCCTGGGGTTGGAAGGCGCTCTCCTCCTGGGCCAGGTAAATCAAATCCTGCGGCAGCCCCTCCTCTCGCAGGACGCGCGAGATCATCTCGCGGTAACGGCCGGCGCGGCGCAGTCCGTTTTCGACGATGGCTCGCCCGTGCGGCGTCTGAAAATAATTCAGATAGGTCAGGACGTAGTCATTGACCGTCAACGGCAGGTCGTGCTCGACCGATCGGATCTCCCCTTCCGCACTCCCGCGAAGGCGGGGGTCCATCGGCACGTTGGGGGGAAGGTTCAGATCCGGCAGTTCGTCGAGCGGCGAGGCCTGCGCGGACTGCTCCGTGAAGCCGTCGCCCTGCCGGAAAGCCGCCATCTCGTCCATGTGCACGGTTTCCACGATATGTTCGTAAAGATCGTGGAGACGAGGCTCCTGGGAGAGATCGAAACCGCTCGCGAGCAATACGTCGACCGACGCGTCGAATTCCTTCCGCGCTTCGTCCAGGTGACCGGCGCTGTAGTCGCGCTGGCCCGCTTCAAAAAGAGCTTCTGATTGGGCGCGCAGGCGCTCGACGCCATCCGGCGGCCGCAAATTCAGTTCCACCATCTGCGGCCTCGGCGTCAGCGGCAAGGGGGGCAAAGCGACAGGGATGGGCGGCGCAATCGACGGGGGATGCGCGGCAGCGGTGTGCCGCGCCGAGTCCTCGCACCCGCCAAGACTTAGGCACACACATGTAGCCAAGCCCGCCACGACGGTGGCCCATTTTGAACCGCATCGTCTGTATGAATGCATCATCTCTGAGTTCAGTCCAGCTCGCCAGGAACGAGCAAAGCCTGCGGCCCTAAGTCCTTTAACGCGGATTCCCCGGGCCGGGAAAGCGCTGACCGAATGCTAACGAGCCTGCACGAGACAGGTCAATCGCAATCGGAGGGAAGGTTAACCTACTTCGCACACGACACTTTGCCGCTGGTAACTCATTTTAGACGCATGGAAAGTGAAGGTCCGGACTCTCGGACGAGGAGGCGAAGCCTCAGGACAAGGCCTGTTTCAGATCCGCGATTAAATCCGCGGGGTCTTCCAATCCGACCGAGATGCGAATCGTGCCCGGCGTGACACCAACTGCCGCCAATTCCTTCGCGGACATCCCGAAGTGGGAACTGTAAAGCGGGAGGACGATCAAGGATTCCACACCGCCGAGGCTGACGGCCAACTGGAAAATTCGCGTGCGGTCACAGACGCGGCGGGCGGCGGCCAGCCCTCCCTTCACGTCGAACGCCAGCATGCCGCCAAACCCATCCATCTGGCTGCGTGCCAGACGATGACCCGGATGCGACGGAAGCCCCGGATAGTGGACGCGCGAAACCTTGGGATGTTTCGAGAGAAATCGCGCGATTGCAAGCGCCGTTTCGCTTTGGCGCCGAACGCGCACCGCCAGGGTTTTCAGACCGCGGATCAGGAGATAGGCGCCGCTCGGATCCATCGAGCCGCCGAGGCACATCATCTTCTGGCGCACCTGCCCCACCAAATTCCGCGAACCGATTACCGCGCCGCCGATCAAGTCGGAATGCCCGCCGAGATATTTCGTCGCGCTATGAATCGATAGATCGAAGCCGAACTCCAGCGGCCTCTGCAGGATCGGCGAGCCAAACGTGCTGTCCACCATCGAAACCAGCTTGTGGCGTCGCGCCAGCGCGGCCGCGCGCCGCAAGTCCACGATTTCGAGCGTCGGATTCGTGGGGGTCTCGACGTAGAGGGCGCGCGTCCGGTCGTTGACCAGTTCCTCCATGCCGGCGAGGTCCGCTTCCACGTAGCGCGCGCGGATGCCCAAGCCGGGCAACACATCACGCATCAACCGGTACGCGCCGCCATAAAGTTGCCGAGTGGCGATCAGTTCGTCGCCCGCACGCAGCACGGCCAGCAGGGCTGTAGAGATCGCGGCCATCCCCGACGACAGGACCAGCGCCGCTTCACCTCCTTCGAGCGCCGCCAGTTTCGCTTCGGCCACGGCCAGCGTAGGGTTGCCGTAGCGCGTGTACATGTACGCTTTGGATTTTCCCTCGGCGTAGCGCTTCAACTCCCCGGTGCTTGCGAACACGAAGGTGGAAGTGCGAACGATCGGCGGCGACACCGGCGCATTTCGGCCATGATTCTCTTCGCCCGCGTGCACGGCGAGGGTGGCGCTGCGAGGACGCTTGGATGTGCTGGACTTCATATGCAGGAACGATTGTCCGCGCCTCCGCGGGAAGCGCAACAGCCAATATGGCCCGAGCCCGGCGCTCAGGCCTCTTCTTCCACGGGCTCGCCCTCGCGTGCAGCCTTCGCCGCGGCTATCACTTTTTCCGCAAGCTCGTTCGGCAGGAAATCGTAATGGGAGAACTCCATCGAATAGCTTGCGCGCCCCTGCGTCATCGAAGTCAGATCGGTGGCGTAGCTCAGCATTTCGGCAAAGGGCACCTGCGCCTTCACGACGACGCTCGAACCGCGCGCCTCGCTCCCACTGATGCGCCCGCGCCGCGAACTCATGTCGCCCATGATGTCGCCCGAATACTGATCCGGGGCGTACACCTCGACGTTCATGATCGGTTCGAGCAAGGCGGGCCGCGCCTGCTTCATCCCTTCCTTGAACGCGAGCGAGCCGGCGATCTTGAAGGCCATGTCCGACGAGTCCACGTCGTGATATTTCCCGTCGTACAGCACAGCGCGGAAATCCACGACGGGAAAGCCCGCCAGATAGCCGCGCTCCGCGGCGGCGCGGATGCCTTTCTCCACCGACGGAATATAGTTTTTCGGGATTGCGCCGCCGAAGACGTCGTCCACGAACTCGAAGCCCGAGCCGCGCGGCAACGGTTCCATTCGCACGCGGCAGACGCCGAACTGGCCGTGCCCGCCGGTCTGCTTCTTATGCTTGCCTTCGGCGTCGGCCTTGGCGCGGATCGTTTCGCGGTACGGCACTTTGGGCGGCTTCAGCGTGAGTTCGACGTGGTAGCGCTTGCGCAGCTTCGCCACGACGACTTCGATGTGCTGCTGCCCCGAGCCCGCGAGCAGGAACTCCTTCGTTTGCGGGTCGCGCGAGAATCGCAACGACAGGTCCTCTTCGAGAATCCTGTGGATCGCCTGGCCGATGCGGTCTTCGTCCGCGCGCGTCTTGGGCTCGATCGCAAAGGTGATGGAGGGTTCGGGGAGCCGAGCGAGTGGATAGTAAATCGGCGCAGCCTTATCGCCCAGCGTGTCGCCCGTCAACGTCTCTTTCAGTTTCGCGATCGCTCCAATGTCTCCCGCGTGCAACTCGGCCACGGCCGCGGCCGTCTTCCCTTGCATCACCTGGACGTGCTGAAGCCGCTCCGCGACGCCGCGCGTGAAGTTTTGCAGCGTCGAATCGTTTTTCAGGAGGCCCGACATCACCTTGAAATAGCTAATGCGCCCCGCGAAGGGATCGGCCAGGGTCTTGAATACGAAAAGCGACACCGGCTCCGAATCGTTCACCTTCCGTTTCACCGGTTCTCCCGCTCCGCCCGGTTCGCTGCGCCCCTCGACCCCACCCCGCGCCAAGGGATCGGGAAACAGCTCGACCAGCAGATCGAGCAGCGACTGGCTGCCGATGTTGCGCAAAGCGGAGGTGAGCACCACGGGATGGATGCGCTTGGAGAAGAGCGCCAGGCGCAAACCTTTCACCAAGTCCTCGACCGGCAAGGTCCCCTTCTCGAAAAACTCCTCCATCAGCTTGTCGTCGCCCTCGGCGACCATCTCGACGAGAGTTTCGTGCGCCGCTTTCGCTGCCTCGGCCATGTCAGCGGGGATCTCTTCGATCTGCGCTTTGCCGTCGCCGTCCGGCTGGTAGACGTGCGCCTTCATCGAAACCAGATCGATCACGCCGCGAAACGCCTTCTCCGCGCCCAGGGGGAGTTGCAGCGGCACCGCGCCCCGGCCGAACACCTGCTGCACCGATTGAAGCGCGCGCTCGAAGCTCGCCAGTTCGCGGTCCATCCAGTTGATCACAAACGCGCGCGGAAGCGCGTATTCGGCGCAATAGTCCCAGACCTTCTCGGTCACGACCTGGACGCCGGCCGCGGCGTCCACCAGGATCAGAGCCGCGTCCGCCGCGATGAGCGACGCTCGCGTTTCATTCACAAAGGTGCTGTACCCCGGCGTATCGATGAAATTGATCTTTGTTTTTTCACTCTGGCCCGGCGCAGACCATTCCGCGTAGGCGGGGCTGCTCTGGATCGAGATTTTCCGCGCGATTTCCTCTTCGTCCCAGTCGGTGACCGTGTTCCCCTCGGCCACTTTTCCCAGCCGCGAGGTCATGCCCGCGGTGAAAAGCAACGACGATACGAGCTGCGTCTTCCCCGTATCGCCGTGGCCGACAATGCCCACGTTGCGCAGAAATTCCGTACTGTAAGATTTCATTTCCGTCCTCGATCCCGGCCCGGAGCGTGGCCTCTAGGTGAGAAAATCCGGGGATGGGTCCTCCCAAGCTTCGTGGCTTGACGCCCCCGAAACTTTGGATGCTAGCACGGCCGCCACAACCTCAGCAATGCACTCAACGTCGAGAAAAGGAGTAAGGCCGGGCATCCTGCGCGGGACCGGTTTACACAAAAACCTGGGGCGGAACCCCTCCGCTGAGCTGGTAGGCGAAGGCCATGCGGCGCGTGTTGAAATCGAAGCCGGGCCGGCCGTGACGGTCGAGAAGGATCAGCCCGCCTGTGCCGTGGCCGCGCTTGGCGAGTTGGGTGACCGCTTCGCGCGCGGCGTCCAAGGGCGCGGTTTCGGGATGGGCGGAATGGCGAAGGCACTCGACGGCCGTCTTCGCCATGACGACGCGCATGATCGCCTCGCCCCAGCCCGTGCAGGAAACGCCGCCGGCCTCATTGTCGGCGTAGCAGCCGCAACCGATGAGCGGCGAGTCGCCGACGCGCCCGGGGAACTTGCAACAAGTCCCTCCGGTGGAGGTGCCCGCCGCAATTTCGCCCTCCGCATCCAGAGCGACGGCGCCGACCGTCCCGAAGCTATGTCCGAGATGATGGCTGGCCTGGTGCTTATTCTCGCGGCAGCGCCGCCACGCCGCGCGCTCGGCCTCCGTTATCAACTCCTCGGGATCGCACAAGCGCATTCCTTGCTCGACCGCAAACTGCTCCGCGCCCGCGCCGACCAGAAACATGTGCTCCGAGCGCTCGAGCACGCGCCGCGCAAGTCGAATCGGATTGCGCACTCGGCTGACCGCGGCCACCGCGCCCGCCTTGAGAGTCGAGCCCTCCATCAGGATCGCGTCGAGTTCCGGCACGCCATCGCGGTTCAGATGTGAGCCGATTCCCGCGTCGAACACGGGATCCTCTTCGAGAGCGACAATAGCCGCCTCCACCGCTTCAATCGCAGACCCGCCGGGCCTCAGGATTTTCCATCCGGCGTCCAGCGCGCGCAGACAACCTTCGCGGCAGGCAGCTACAGCCTCGTCGGGAATGTCCCATGCACCGCCGTGGAGGATCAAAGCCGGATGCGAAGCGGTCACTGGATTATTCAAAGGCAAGCTAAAGCGTGAAATCGAAAATAAACAGAATCGGGCCGATGACCAGCAAGGCGAACGCGCCGGCCAAGAGCAGCGCGCCTGCGGGGCGGCAAACCGCGCGGGTTGCGCGCGCGGAAGAGTACGTTACAGCCGCGCGCCGTTTCAATTCGCCACAGCGCCTCAATTCGTTGCGAAACACAACGATACTTTTCTCGAACCACTCCATCGCATCGCCCCGTTCGAATTCGGGCGCTTTGCCGCGCCGGCGCCGCCTCACTCGTGAATCGTCTGAATCCGCACGACCTCGAACTCTCGCGTGCCCGCGGGCGTTTGCACCCTGACTTCCTCGCCCACTCTCCGGCCCAGCAACGCCTTCCCGATCGGCGACGTCGTCGAGATGAGCCCCTTCTCCGCGTCCGCCTCTTCCGAGGTGACCAGCTTGTACTCCACTTCGGCAGATTTTTTCAAGTCCAGCAGCCAGACGCGCGAGCCGTACCCGGCGCGGTCCTTGGGGATGTTGTTGAGATTCAGCATCCCCATGTCGCCGAGGCGTTTCTTGAGGTGGCCCAGCCGCGCGGACACGTAGCCCTGCCGTTCCTTTGCGAACTTGAATTCCGCGTTTTCGGAGAGGTCCCCGTGCGCGCGCGCTTTCATCAGCTCTTTTGGAAGCTCGATGTTCAACTCGTGCTCAAGGGTCTGAATTTCTTCCTTGAGTTTGCGCTTCACTTCCTCGATGGCGTCTGGCATATGAATTCCACTCTATGGATTTAGCGAAGGACTCCACGGACGGCAGGAAACCGTCCGGCCTGCATGCCTCGGGCGTCCCCACCGCAAGCAGTTAAGCCTGCGCAGTAGATTCCCGATTATACGGGCTGCCTTACCGCACGTGCAACGTGACGCTTGCGGTCTGCGTGTGGCCCGCGGCATCTTCCGCGGTCAGCGTGTAGGCGGTGTCCTTGGCCGGTGAGACGTCCACGCACCGGCCGTACGAAGGCCACATCGGCCCGGCCGGCGGCGTCAATTGAACCGACTTCGCGTTCGAGACGCCGTAGCAAATCTCGGCCGTCTCTCCTCGCGCGATCGCGCCGGGAGCCGCGTAGAAATTCAAGATCTCGAATCGGTCCCCGCCCATCATCTCGACTGTCTGCGCGTCCTTCTCCCGCTGCTTTTCCATCAGACGCTGCTCGAGCGCGAGATTCGCCTCGCGCCGCGACCAGAAAATCCAGCCCGTGTAGAGCAGCGCAATCACCAGCGCTGCGGTCGTATACAGCAGCGGGTTGCGGAAAACGTTTCTCCGCTCCGGATTGGGCCGATCGAGCACGTGGATTCCCCTCGGATCATAGCGCAACCGCCGTGGGAAAAGGCGTGCACGGAAAAGCGCAGCCCAAGGATATTATGTCTGAATTCGACGCGGACTTCCGAAAGCAAGTAACGCAGGCGGCATGGCGAAGCCAACTATCTAGGTATGCGGCGGAGGGGGGGACTTCAGCCTCAGCGCCCCTTCATATTGCAAAGATGGAATCTAAGTCGCTAACTCCTGTCTTTTCAACGGTCGATTGATCGCAGACGTTGCGTCGCGTTGTCCGGCGTTGCGCTCCGTACCGAAAAACTGCAACCGTTCATGTGGACGAGTACAAGGGCTTGCGGACCAGCGTTCCCTGAGATAATCTAATTAGCTCTCTGGTAATTGGCACTGCCAAATTTCCATGCCGCATTGGTCTTTCCGCCTTTGTTTCGTCGTGGCGTTTGCGACTGCCGCGCAGTGCGTATCCGCAGTCAATGCTCAGACTTGGTCTATTCCACGATTTTCGGACGACCCCACCGGTCTCTATGAAACGGCATTGAGCGTGAACCCTCCAGCGGGCACTGCAGTTGTTGTTCTCGATGACGAAGAGGGCTACGTCTTCGACGGGCAAGGAAGCTCTGTCGACACAAAATATGTTGTATACAGGATTCTGACTCAAAATGGCGTGAGCGGTTGGGATAGCATCGAACTCGAATGGGAACCGTGGCACGAAAGTCGCCCCACCATTCGCGCGCGGGTCATTACTCCCGACAAAGTAGTGCATCCTCTCGATCCCAAGACAATTACTGACTCCCCGGCATCTCAAGACGACGACAAAATCTACAGCGACAGGCGAGTTCTTCGCGCCCCTTTGCCAGCAATCGCCCCCGGGTCGCTCATCGAAGTGGAAGAAAACATTGTGGAAACTTCCCCTATCTTCAATGATGGCGTCGTCGTCCGTTATTACTTTGGGCGCTTCGTTCGCGTCCAGCACACTCGTCTCACCATTGACGCGCCGGTTTCCCTCCCCCTCCGCTACACGACGCAGTTACTTTCCGACGTCCAACCCGCACACACCGAATCGGACGGCCAAGTCCATCTGGTTTTTGAGCGCGGTCCCATGGAAGCGCTCGAGGAAGCTGAAACGAATCTGCCGAGCGACACTCCGCATTTCCCCCAAGTGATCTTTTCAACGGGTAATTCCTGGCGTCAGGTCGCCCAAAGTTACGGGAACATTGTCGATCATCAGATCGCTTCTTCCGGCGTCGATTCGATTGTCAGCGGGCTCATCAAGGGAAAAGATTCGCGTGACGATAAGGCGGCTGCCATCCTTCAATATTTAGACCGGGAAGTCCGGTACACCGGCGTCGAATTCGGAGATGCTTCCATCACGCCGCGAACGCCGTCCGAAACATTGCAACGAAGGTTTGGAGACTGCAAGGACAAGGCTGCCCTCCTGGTCGCGATGTTGCGCGCGGCGGGAATACCCTCCTTCGTGGCCCTCCTGGATGTAGGCGATCGCCAGGACGTCCCGGCGGATTCCCCTGGCATGGGACTGTTCGACCACGCGATTGTTTATGTGCCCGGGAGCCCAGATCTATGGATAGACGCTACCGACGAATACGCCCGCCTGGGGGAGTTGTCCGGTGGCGACCAGGGCCGTCTTGCTCTCATCGCGAGGGACTCCACCGATTCGCTCGTTTCCATTCCGGTTGGCCCATCGCAGGAAAACTTGGAGCTCGAGAGACGCGAGTTTTATCTCGCTGAAAACGGCCCGGCCCGCGTGGTCGAGATCTCCGAGCCACACGGCGATCTTGAATCCAGATTCCGTTCTTCCTACGGTGACTTGCAGGATAAGGACAGCAAGAAGCAGCTCACGGATTACGTGAAGTCCGAGTATCTGACCGATTCCCTGGACCACCTGGACCGCTCCGATCCGGATGATCTCTCGAAGCAATTCACACTGACCTTGGAGTCCGACCACGCGAAACGCGGCGAGACCGACCTCGATTCCGCTGTGGTCGCAATCCGACTTGATTCGATATTCAGTCGCCTCCCCAACGAGCTGCAAGAACGGGAGCCGGCGGGCGACAGCGGCTGGTCCAAGGGGACGGACAAGCCGAAGAAGACTCGCACCGCCGACTATCAGCTGCCCGAAGCCTTCGTTACCCAGTGGGAGTACAAGATTACTCCGCCATCCGGTTTTCGCCCGAAAGCTCTTCCTGCGAACACGAAGATTTCGCTAGGACCTTCGTTGCTGTCTGAAGAATTCTCCGCAGATGACGACGGGATCGTCCACGCAGTCATCCGATTCGATACGGTGAAGGGGCGATTCACCGTCGCCGAGGCTGATGAGTTGCGAAATCAAGTGGCAGCCCTACGCGAAGGACCGGCGATATTGATTTACTTTGAGCCGATCGCTCAGGCCCTTCTTGACGAGGGCAAGGTTCGTGAATCATTCCAAGTCTATCGTCAACTCATCGCCGCTCACCCACAGGAGGCCGTGCCTCATTTGCAGTTCGCCCAGGCACTCCTGGATTCAGGCATGGGACAGGCCGCGAGAGATGAAGCGAGGCTCGCCGTCAAGCTGGAGCCCCAGTCTGCTTTGGCGGAAAGGAGTCTCGCTGAAATTCTCGAATACGACCTTGTCGGCCGCAAGTTTCGGCCCGGCAGCGACTATGCCGGAGCGGAAGCTGCTTTTCGTGCCGCGGAGAAACTTGACCCCGACGACAAGGCGATCGTTGGAAACCTCGCCATTCTCCTTGAGTTCAATGAGATGGGCCTGCGTTACGGCCCTGGCGCCAAGCTGGATCAGGCTATCGCGGAGTACGGCCGCCTGACGGATCAGCAACTGGCGCACTTGGGGATTCAGGACAATCTCGCATTTGCGCTTTTTTATGCCGGCCAGTTCTCTGAAGCACTGAAGCGTGCCCAGGGCTTGAATCCGCGTCCGACTTCGCTGATTTTGGCTTGCGAGGCCGTGGTCAATGGCTCGCAGGCAGGTCTGGCAGAGGCCAAGAAGAGCACCAGTAGCGACGACGAGTTCAAGCAGGTCGTCAATGCTGCCGGCCAAATGCTCGCGAATCTCCGCAAGTATCCCCTTGCCGCGGATTTCGATGAAGCGGGGGCCTCGGGTGAGAACGCATCCGATGCGGTGGCCGAAGCCACGATCTTCCGGAAGATTCAACCACACGAGAAAATTGTGTTCCCGGACGACCCGAAAGGGCTCGCGATGCGATTCTATCTTCTCACTGTCGATCCCAGTCTGACACTGGACGAACTTCGCTCCATTGCTAGCCGGAACGGCAAAATCGCCTTCGCCACACCCGATGTGGTCAAGGAGTATGTCAAGGAACAAACCAATCTGTTGAGTGACAAAGCGCGGTCCGGGGTGTTTTCTGACGTCGGCCTCGACATGGCTGTCGCTCGCGCGCAGCCGTCCTCCCAGGGCGATGATTCCACCGGATACAAAATCACTCTTTGGCCGTCTGCGAGCTATAAAATGGCGGTTTATATTGTGAAGGAAGACGGCCACCTCAAGGTCCTCGGCACATCTAACAAGAGTGCCGGTCTCGGCCTCGAGATTCTGGACCGACTTGCCGCCAACGACCTTAACGGGGCGCGGGCGCTCCTCGATTGGTTGCGCGAAGATTGGCATCTCGCCGGCGGCGACGATCCTCTGTCCGGCGCGGCTTTCCCGCGTCTTTGGTCTCGGGGAAGAGATGCTGACGTCACCACGATGAGGCTGGCGGCTGCTTCGATTCTGACATTTTCCGACGAGACGACCCCGCAAGCCTTGGCTATCTTGGAGTCCGCGCGCGATTCCGTCGGCAACGAAACGGTGAAGACAAATGTGTTGCTCGCCCTATTTGACGGTTACGCCAATTTGGATCAGTACGAAAAGGGCCTCGCTGTCGCTGCCGAATTGGCGAAAGAATATCCAGAATCGAAGCGTGCGTTCAACGGTGAGTCGTTCTATTTGCGGGCCCTCGGTCGGTACAAGGAAGCGGAAGCCGCAGCGCAAGATCGCCTCAAGCGAATCCCAGACGACGTCGATGCCCTCCGGGCCCTCGCTTTCAACGCCGTCTCTCAGGGCGACTACCCAATTGCCTACAATTGGGGTCTGAAACTGGTCAATTCCGAAAACGCCGATCCCCAAGACTTTAACAATGTTGCGTGGCTCTCACTCTTCACGGGCAGGACCGAAAAGGACGATCTGGCGTATGCAATTAAAGCCGTCCAATTGACCCAAAACGCTGCCAACACGTTACATACCCTCGGATGCGTCTATGCCGCATCGGGGCAGACCAAGCAAGCTCGAGAAGTCCTGCTCCAGGCGATGGATTCGCTCGACCTCGACGAACCGGACTCGAACTATTGGTACGCTTTTGGCCTAATCGCCGAAGAGTCCGGCCTGACCGACATCGCGGCCTCGGACTACGCTCTTGTCACAAAGCCAAAGGAAGCGGAAGAGATCCCGGACTCCGCTTACTTACTGGCACAGATGCGACTCAAGGCACTTGCAAGTCCCCCGAAAACCGAAAAAACGCCGAAGAATTGAGTCCGTATCTTCTGCCCCGAAGCCTTCTCACTTCAGGTTTCCGCCCGTAGAAACTCCGTTTGCTAAGTGTCCTTAATTGGCGGACTTCCGTAGCGCGTTCCGGGTGGGATTCTAGCTCACCCATTCAGGAGCCGGGCGCGAACCGGGGTGGGGGGAAGGGCCTAATACGACAAGGCCCATTGTTTCCGAGTGTGCCGTGACTCGGGAACAATCGGCAAGGTGCCAGGATTGGCCCTCTGGTTGTAGTAAACAAGCGCAAAGCAACGCGCGTCGCGTTTCCCGAGAATAGCTGGATTCTTAATGCAGCAGTGAGCTGAATCTCGCACCAAGATCGTACGGCCACAACACTATCGCAAGCACCCCTCTCCAAAAACCGAGGTGTAGAAACCCGATGGTGAAGAGCCATGCTGCGACCCAGAGGGTCCCCATGAAAGTGTGCTGCTCGATTCTTATTCTCTCCATATCATCTCCACTCCTGGCACGCTGTCGAGCCGAGCCTTTGGCGATTGTACCGGAAAGCCCGGATAAACGCGGCAGTCTCGGTGAACTCCTCAATGCCACGTCCTGACAAATCTGCCGACTATGGCTCTGCCAGCTATCCCGCCCGCCACGTGCCATCAGGCGAGCGGGCGGGACCGGTCATGACGCACGACTGCTCCTTATCCGATGGCCTTGACAGGGGTGAGAACGGCTGAAATCATGGCGCGGTTTTACCAACTGCTTTCGGAGGAGGACGCGGCAAGGCGGTCCGATCCCCGATGAAGAGAAGGCATAACCATACGATGAGCCGAATGGTCGTTCGCGCCGTCGGGATGCCCGGACTACTGGTGAATTGCATTCAGGGCGTTTTCGCCCATCGAAGTCAGGAGTGCTAATTATGAAATTGTTTTCCGCTGTTTTAGCCGCTCTTGCAGCCACACTCGCCGCCGGCACGCTCTATGCGCAGGTCGAGGAGCGTCCGATTCCCCGCCTGGTGCAAAAGGACGGACGTTTCGCTCTATTCGTGGACGATGCTCCATTTCTGATATTGAGTATCGAGGATCAGGATCTGGGTTTAGAGAGCACCTGGCCCCCGCAGCCCAAAGACTGGGCCAACATGGAATACCTGCATGCCAATACGGTTGAAGTGCCGATCTACTGGGATCAGATCGAACCGCAGCCCGGACAGTTCGACTTTACGTCGATCGACAGGCTCCTAACCGCGGCTCGCGAGCATCATATGCGTCTCATACTGCTCTGGTTCGCCACGTGGAAGAACGGCAGCCAGCACTACATGCCCGATTGGATGTTGTTGGACCCCGCCCGCTATTCCCATGAACTCAACAGGAACGGCGAAGCGGTGGACTCTCCTTCACCGTTCGCCACCGCGTCGCTCGAAGCGGACAAAAGTGCGTTCGCCGCGGTCATGGGACACCTTAAGGAAGCCGACCCGCAGCGCACCGTAATCATGGTTCAGGTGGAGAATGAAACCGGCAGTTGGCAGAGCGTCCGCGATTTCTCTCCGGCCGCGCAGAAGTTCTTCGAGGCTCCGGTGCCGCCCGAGATCCTCAAGGCCATGCATGTGAAGACCGCTTCTTCATCCCCGAACTGGCAGGAAGCCTTTGGTCCCGATGCGGACGAGTACTTCAACGCCTGGTCGGTAGCGAGGTATGTGGGGCAGGTCGCGGCCGCGGGAAAGGCCGTTTATCCCCTGCCCATGGACGTTAACGACGCTTTGCGCAATCCGTTCAATCCGGGCCCTCCCGGTGAGCCGGGAGCTCCCGGCTCCTACGAGAGCGGCGGTCCCACCGACAATGTGATCCCCATCTGGAAAGCCGCGGCGCCAGCCATCGATATTCTGGCGCCCGACGATTATCAGGGCGACCCCGCCGCGTATTTGAAAGTTTTGGATCTCTATCACCGCGACGACAATCCCCTTTTCCTGCCGGAGAGCGGCTGTCCTGGGTGTGATCCGGAAAGTGGAGACTTCACGCGCTATTTTTTCACGGTACTCGGTCTTCAGGGCATAGGATACTCGGAGTCCGGAAATCAACCCGTGCCTTCTCTGGCAAGGAATTTCGTGTTGGTGGGTCCGATGCAGCGGGAGATCGCCCGCCTCAATCTCGAAGGTAAGCTCAAGGCCGTGGCCGAGCCGGTACACACCAAGGGCGGAGACCAGGGTGACCCCATGCAGACGATGCGCTTCGGAACCTGGAACGCGGTGGTGAAATACGGGTCAGCCCGCTTTGGTCCCGCCACCACAGCATGGAATGCGACGCCGGAGGGGCGTGCTCTGGTTGCCCAACTTGGGGACAACCAGTTTCTGGTGGCCGGATATTTCTGCACCATCGACTTCTACCCGGCTGGCACCGAGGAGCAACAGAGGACGCAGCATATCGTACAGGGAACCGGACAGACGCCCTCGGCCCTGATTGACGGCAAATGGCAGCACCGGCAGTTCATGAGCGTCGAACAGGGAGTTTACGAGAACGGCGTCTTCAAGCTCCTCCGCACCCAGAATGGAGATGCGACGGACTATGGCCTACGCTTCGGCGAGGAGCCAACGGTGCTGCGCGTCACGCTGGGCACCTATTAGAGCGGTCGAGAAAGTTTTTATTCTTTTCCCCGACCGCAAGAGTCAGCGCCCCAGACAACATCGGCAGGATGAAGATGTGTAGCAGGCGGTACGTATGACGGCTTTCTGCGTCGAGCGCTCAAACTGGAGCAATGTATGCAAATGAAAATGAAAATGAATGCGATGTTCGCGGTTGGTTTGATGGTCTGCGCCTCTGCGTTGGCGATTTCGGCCCAGGCACAGACCGCTTCCGGTACGCCACACTTGCAGAAACAGGGTACGGTCACGCAATTGATCGTGGATGGCAAACCGTTCGTGGCTCTCGCGGGAGAACTCACAGGCAACGCGGCGACCAGTCTCCCTATGATGGAGCCGATCTGGCCAAAGCTTGTCGCCGGCAACCTGAACACCGTGATCGTAGGTGTTTCCTGGGCGCAGTTTGAGCCGGAAGAAGGGAAGTTCAATTACGTCCAGGTGGACGGAGTCATCGCCAAGGCCAGAGAGAACAACCTGCATATCATTTTTATCTGGTTCGCGAGCTGGAAGAATGGCACTTCCAGTTTTGCGCCGTACTGGGTGAAAAAGGATTACACGCGCTTTCCGCGCATTCAGATCGACAACGGCAGCAGCGTTTCGATCTCGGGTCCCATCGAACTACTCAGCACATTCAGCGACGCCACGAGAGATGCGGACGCTGCAGCGTTCGGGGCATTGATGCGGCACATCAAGGAAGTCGACGGCACGCAACACACTGTTGTGATGATGCAGGTGGAGAATGAAGTAGGCGTGCTGCGGGATTCGCGAGATCGCTCTCCCGCGGCGAACCGCGCGTTTGCCGGGCCGGTGCCGGCGGAGCTGATGAATTATCTGGAATCGCACAAGGATTCGCTCATTCCAGAGTTCCGCGCGGTCTGGGCGGCGAATGGCTACAAGAAATCCGGAACGTGGGAAGAGGTCTTCGGTCCCGGCAAGCCGGTTGACGTGAAAATTCCGATTCAGACGACGAGCCCGCCGATGAGCGCCGATGAACATGAAACGAGCTGGCGGGAACTCCACTGGCCGTCGGATGAGATCTTCATGGCGTGGAACTATGCGCGTTTCGTGGAGAAGGTGGCTCAGGTGGGCAAGGCAGGCTATGACATTCCCATGTACGTGAACGGCTGGCTGCAGCAGCCGAATCACGCCTGGCCGGGAACGTATCCCAGCGGCGGCCCGCTGCCGCAGGTGCATGACGTCTGGCGGGCCGGAGCCCCGGACGTGGATATCCTTGCGCCGGATCTCTACGTGCCGTATTTCGACCAACTTTGCGAAAGGTTCAGCAGGAACGGGAACCCGCTCTTTATTCCAGAGACGAGCACCGATGCGTCCAACGTAATCATGGCCGTCGGCAAGTACAACGCAATCGGCTTTTCCCCGTTTGGCGTTGACGGCGGAAGACCGATCCCCCCGGAACTTGCAGACGCGTATCAGATGCTCTCCCAGCTTGCGCCGATGATTCTTGCGCACCAGGGGAGTGACACCATCACCGCGGTGCGGATGGTCCAGGGAGACCCGCCGAAGCAGGTCAAGCTGGGCAATTACACCCTGACGTTTTCCTATACTGGCCGGATCACGGGCCTTCCCCCGCAAGAAAAAGGGGGAGTGGTGCCGTCTCCTCCGAGGCCGCCAATTGGAACACAGCCCGCGGAACCCCTGCCGCCGCTGGAAGCAGCTGCAGTTGTGATTGCCACCGGTCCCGACGAGTTTTATTTCGGCGGAGGCGGCATGCGCGTCGACTTTACGGCGAACACGCCCGGACCGTCCAATGTGGGACTCGGCGTCGTGCAGCAAGGCAGGTTTGTGGACGGGAAGTGGGAACTTACCCGTTGGATCGAAGGCGATGATGATGCGCAGGGAGAGATCCTGGTGCTGCATCCGGGCACGATTGTGCGGGTAATGCTCTACCGCTTTCCATAAGTTGAATATTTCGATGGCGCCCTGCCAGCAGTTTTTCGGCAGGCGCAAACAAGGCTCATCGGGGAGTGTGCGCGTTTTCTGATGCTGGACGCGCAGACGAATAACTCAAGCGACTGGCCGGCCATGCTCCCGAAGGTGTGGCCCGCCGTCAAATATCTGCGTGCCAACACGCTCGATCGAGACAAATCACTTCCGCCACAGATTGATGAGCGCTATCCGGACCGATTACAATCCAAGAAACTCACTCATTGGAGGGTCCATGCGGGACATACTCTCTGCGCTATTCTTTTCTGTGTTTGCGCCCCCGCTGTTTGCACAGGGCGCTCCGCCACATGTTGCGGCTGACCAGCCCTACACCATGGAGTACTACTACAAAGTCCCATGGGGACACCAACAGGAGTTCCTGCAACTTTTCCTGAAGAACCACTATCCGCTGCTCAAAAAGGGTGTGGAGAGCGGTCGCATGATTTCTGTAAAGATTGAAGCCCCCGCCTACCACATGACGGAGGATGCGCGCTGGGACTATCGCGTCACGATTAAGTTCAAGAACTCAACTGCGGCGACAACATCTGACCCTCAGGGGCAATCCCTTATCAGACAGCTCTGGCCTGACCAGGAGACTTACAAACGCGAGGAACAGCGGCGGTTCGAGATCTTGCTGGCCCACTGGGATCTTCCAGTCACAGATATCACACCGTCGGAGAAATAGCCGCCGTCATCCCTCGCCCCGCAGTTCGGGGCGAGGGACCTCTCCGACTCCCCCTTGTCCTTAGCAGGCGACCTGCCCCATGGCGCACTCGGGAATCGCACGCGCACGAGGCGCACTTGGCCTTCCGTGGGTAGCCGATTACGCGCTATGCGTTCGGATAGTTTGCAAGTTCCCGGCGATTCGTGCAGAACCTCAGCGGTCCCCGCCGCCAACCGATTTGGGCTGCGCGAGCCTCACGTTTGGGCTCCTGACTGGTCAAATAGCAGGCCGCCGCACACAAGCAACAACGCGGCTGCGCCGATCATTTCGTTGCCCATAAAGAATCCCATCATGCAGGCGCCAACTCCCGCCTCAACCAGCACGGCCAGACCGCAGATCAGAACGAGGATCTTGCGCAATCTCGTTTCTGTGACGCCAGCCAGAAGCGCGACAATCGCAGTTACGAGCCAGTGCCACCCGAGCGCGAGAAAAACGACTCGGAAGGCTGCTTGCAGGCCGGGATTCAAATTCGACGCGGTCAACGCCGGAGAAACCTTGCTGTAACCTGCGAAGCAATGAAGCGCAGCGCTTGCGAACAGCACCACACTGCCCAGGATGACGAAAACGCGTGCAGCTTTGTTGCGGCCGCTCATCGAAATCTCCCCAGTGCCGTAGTCCGGAATTTCCGATTTGGACCTCTGTCTCGCGCATCGTACGCTTTCCCTATCCTCGAAACAACGAATCTGCCACTAGAGAAGGCCCCAGCGAAATCAGCAGGGTAAACGCCTGCTGTTTCACGACGTACACCCGTGGCTTGCTCGGTGCGCCGCAAGGGCCATCCGAGTTTCCCCAGTGCGATGACTTGTTAATTCTTTTCTTGGCTCAAGACACTGCTCATGCTGACGGAGGCTATAAGCCCTCTCGTCAGAGTGAATGTCCCGGGCTTTATCGTTGGCCGGTTTTGGGTGACCACTGAAGTGGATGTATCGCGGCCTCCTTAAATGCGTTAGCTTCCGACACCGCCTTAATTGGCGGGCGAGAAGATCGCCACGGTCCCACCCGAGGGGGCCAAATTCAGGTGGAGCGTGCCGGACGAGCGCACGGTCTTTCCCTCCTTGACCAAGTGCTCGGCATTCTGGCCACTATCGGGCGCGTCCTCCCACAGGGTGACTTTCCAAGCGCCCTTGCCGAGAAACCCCAGCGGCACCGGCAATTGGCGGGCATCTCGGTCCGTGATCGCGGCCAGATACCAATTGTTCCCGTGGCGCCTCACCTCGACCACGTATTCTCCCACCTCCCCGGCTAAGCCGCGGGTCTCGTCCCAGACGGTCGGCAGACCCTTGAGAAAATCCATTCCGGGCTGATAATTGCCATCTTTATCTTTGTAATTATCGGGCGAATCGCAGGCGACAGTGAACGGGCTCTCGATGAGGATGAACATCGCCAACTCGTTGGCGCGCGTGCCTTGCACCTCCGTGTTGGGCTTCACTATCTGGAATTGCGACGGCTGCCTGTTGATGAACCCGCCGGGCGTGTAGTCGGCCGAGCCGGCCAGTATGCGCGTAAACGGGAGGGTGGCCTTGTGTTCGGGCGTTTCTCTGGTGCTCCACTTGTTGTATTCATTGCCCTGGATACCCTCGCGCGTGATCTGGTTCGGCCATGTACGGCTCAGGCCGGTCGGCTTGAAGGCGCCGTGGAAGTCGATCAACAAGTGATTCTCGGCCGCAATCCTGGCGATGTCTTCGTACCAGTTGACTGCGAACTGGTCGTCGCGATCGATAAAGTCTATCTTCAGTCCCGCGATGCCCCATTTCGCGTACATCGGGAAGTCTCTTTGGGCGACTGTGGTGTCGACGAAATCGTTGAAGTGGAACCACAACCACACGCGCACGCCTCTCTCCTTGGCGTAAGCCACTAACTCAGGCACGATCGATTTGTCGCCAATCTCCGACAATTGATACGGCCAGCCCATGTCGGCGGAAAGCTGAATGTACTTCTTGAGCGTGGGCAGGTCGTTTTGCCCCGTGCCGGACCACCAAGTGCCCCAGGATGACATGCCCGGTTGGATCCAGGAAGTGTCGGCGAGTTTGCTCGGGGTGGCAAGGTTCAACACGAGGTCGCTCTCGATGAGCTCGTAAGGCTTGCGGGCGATGATGAATGTCCGCCAGGGGGAATTGTGGGGAGTCTTGGCGACAACCAGGCCTTTCTGAACCGGTCCTACTACAGGGGCGTTCGCTCCCTCCTGGTTATTGCCCACCGCCGGTCTGCGCGGTGGCCATGGCCCAACCGGTTGCGGCGGAGCAAGTTGCGCCTCTAATGTATTCTTCGCGCCTGCCTTGGTAGCCAGCCACATGCCCGACCAGTCGAGCAGGTCGGACTCGGTGATGGCGACATACGCCGCGGGAGTCTGGACCAGAAACGGCAGTCCGTATTTGAAACTGGGGTTAAGCCCGGAAAGCTTGTTGGGCAGGAATCGCCATTCCTGCGAGCCGACGAATCCGCCCTCTGGGCGCGTTGTACCGTCTGCGTTGTTCCAGCCCGCCCAAACTTGACAGTCGCAAGGAAACGTGAACTCCGTGGCGTCGCGCGTGACGGTAAAGGAATCCATCTCGGGCTGCCCGGGGAGAACCAGGCGGAAAGCCGCGCCGTCGTTGTACGCGCGGGCGACGACACCAAAGATGCGATCTCCTTCCGTCAGCGTCAGGTCCAATTCATTGTAATGATCCCTCACTTCGCGGTTCTTGCCGAACTCGTTTTCCCAATGCCCATCGACCGATTCCCACGATTCGCTCCGCACGACGGGTTTCTCGCCCAGGTTCACATCATCGGCCAGTTCCAGCCCAAGGCGGGACCGCAGCAATAGCGGTTTGCCGTCCACCGTGATGCTGTAACCCAGGGGGGCGTCGGTGTAAATGGTGACGGCGATCTTCCCGTCGGGCGAAAGAACTTCATGCGCCGTCGCGCCCACCACTGGCGAGCATGAGAACAAAACAGCACCGACAAGAAGGCCAACGTTCCAGCAAAAGCAACGGATACTCATGACTTTTCTCCCTCTAACTCGCCGGCCGCCCACCTGAGAAGACACACTGACTGCCCGTATGGATCAGCGTCCTGGCTTGAGTATAAGCTCAAGCCCCATATGTCCGCGAGCATACTTGGCACTCCAGTCAGCCGAATATTTGCGTGCCAACACGCTCGATCGAGACAAATCACTTCCGCCACAGATTGATGAGCGCTATCCGGACCGATTACAATCCAAGAAACTCACTCATTGGAGGGTCCATGCGGGACATACTCTCTGCGCTATTCTTTTCTGTGTTTGCGCCCCCGCTGTTTGCACAGGGCGCTCCGCCACATGTTGCGGCTGACCAGCCCTACACCATGGAGTACTACTACAAAGTCCCATGGGGACACCAACAGGAGTTCCTGCAACTTTTCCTGAAGAACCACTATCCGCTGCTCAAAAAGGGTGTGGAGAGCGGTCGCATGATTTCTGTAAAGATTGAAGCCCCCGCCTACCACATGACGGAGGATGCGCGCTGGGACTATCGCGTCACGATTAAGTTCAAGAACTCAACTGCGGCGACAACATCTGACCCTCAGGGGCAATCCCTTATCAGACAGCTCTGGCCTGACCAGGAGACTTACAAACGCGAGGAACAGCGGCGGTTCGAGATCTTGCTGGCCCACTGGGATCTTCCAGTCACAGATATCACACCGTCGGAGAAATAGCCGCCGTCATCCCGCGCCCCGCAGTTCGAGGCGAGGAACCTCTCCGACTCCCCCTTGTCCTTAGGAGGCGATCTGCCTCATAGCGCCCGCGGGAATCGCACGCGCACAGTTGGTATCCGACCAGTTGCCATCGCTTTTTCTCCTGAAATTTAATACTGCGTGTTTGTTCAGGAGCAGCGATTGCAAGCGTTTTTCGTAACCGCATTCGTAACCGGGACGCAAAACGGAGCGGAAACGTGTCTATTTACAATGTGATGGGAAAAATCTGGCGGAGAGGGGGGGATTCGAACCCCCGGTAGGAGTTTATGCCCCTACAACGGTTTAGCAAACCGCCGCCTTCAGCCGCTCGGCCACCTCTCCGTGACCCTTGAGACTATCGAGCGGTCTAACTTCGCGCAAGTATAGCATCGGGTTTCGCCCGGTGGCTATCTTCTATCGCCGGCGCGTATTGTGCGACTCGCCAACGGATCGGCTACCGCAACGGAGGATCGGCGGCCGTGGCGGCTCGATCCTCGCGCGTCGCACGCACGACTCCCGATTCATCGGAATAGAAATTGCGATATCCGTAGTTGCCCGCGCGCGCTTGCAGCGAAAAACCGCGAATTGTCCCGTCCGGGGCGATGGCTCCAGGCACATATTGAAGCTGGTAACCCTGGCTCTGGGCGAGTTGGGCCGCCGCGCGAACCGAATCGCCCAAAGGCTCGAGCGTCGGCGGGTAGGCTCCCCCTTGCGCCTGCGCGTACGAAAGCAGAGCCGCACGCACCTGGACGATTGCCGACACCGCCTGTTCTTCGGCCCGGCGGCCGGGATTGCCCGTCCGCGGCGAAACCACGAGCCACAGAAAACTCCACATCGCCGCAAGCAGAATCGCAAGCAGCACGGCCCAGCGCGCCATGCGCTTCGCGGCGCTCGCAGGCGGCTTTTCCCCGTTGGCTTCTTGCGGCGCGAGCGTCAGGTCCGCGCCACAGTGCGGGCAGAGTTCCGTAGCCGCGTTGATTTCCGTTTCGCATTCGCGGCAGGTGTACATGAAGGATGTTCGGTTGTGGCGATTGCGGACGGCGTGCCATGCGGCAGTTGCCGCTTTACGATTCCGGTGCGTGTCCCACGACGACGAGCGCCATCGGCGCCGGAGCGGCGCCCTCAATCGCCAGCCCGAATTCAAGCTCCCACGCATCCACGTCTTGCTCGTGGACCATCGCGGGGACCGTGTTGCTGTCCGGCGGCCCCAGGCTCCAGACCGACGGATGCTTGGTGCCCGTGCTCTGACGGCTGAGCGCGAGAGTCTGATCGAATGTCACCGTCGCCGGGTCGGTGTCCGCCGAGGCGGGGCTCGCGAGCAGGAAATCGCGTTGCGGAGCCACGCCCATGTGATTGCCATCCGTTGGCGTCAATGCGTAGCGCAGCGTGTACACACCGGCATGGATGTGCTGCTGGCGGTAATCGGCCGCCTCGGCCGGGAACTGAATCACGCCGATCAGTGTTCCCACGGCGATCTGCCCGAAGGTCACTCCGAGTTCTTGGTTTGCCGAGGCCGCCGCCGGTACCGACTTGCGCAGCCAGAGTTCGCAGAGCATGCCGTTCGGGCCGGTCACCTTGAATACATCGCCGCCGAGCGTCGCTTGGACGGCGGCGGAGATTCCGGCGGGTGGAGCGTCCGTGGTTTTTTCGAGTTTATAGTCTTGCGCCGCAACGGGGCGGGCCGCCGTCATCAGGAGGAACAGAGCTGGCAATACACTGAACAGTCTCCAAGCGAGTCTCATGAGTGTTCCCTTCTTGAAAGCAGAATCCCCCATATTTGCTCTAATGCCAGACGCCGCGGACCCGCTTCCCAGTAAGTGCCGCGCGCCACCAACAAAAACGGGCTGACCCACAAGGGGCAGCCCGTTTCAAACCCTCGCGATCGAGTTTGCCTGTTTGCCTGCGCAAGCGGGCCGGAAATCTCAGTCAGCGAAAAATCCGACAAACGAGCCGCGCCGCCCGGATTCATCCCAATTGATGCCGAGTGCCGCGCCGCGATATGCACTCTCGGATGAAACGGCCGGCATGGAGTGCGTCAAGTGCGATGCCAGCGGCGGATAGAAGACTTCCTCGTTGTGGCAAATCATGTCGCCGTCATTGATCGGGCGCGTTTCGAGCCGCACCTGATCCCCTGCCGTCAGAGTGGCGAAACCGTGTTCGCTGCCCATCTGAAACGAAACCGGCAGCGATTCCACTCCAACGACGTCGCTGAGAAGCGCGCCCGCTTGCGCTTGCGCGAAACTCTCCAGCGACGCGCGCTGCTCTTCGTTCGCCCGCTGGTCCACGATCAATAGAGCCTTCGCCGGCAGCGGATTCTCGTAAGGATCGCCCAGTGTGGCGCTCGCGCGCACGACCGCAATCACGCTCAGTCCGTCGAGCGAAACATTGTTCCAAGTTCCCTGTTGAATGTGCCACGCCAGCAGCGCTTCACGTCCGGTGAGACTCACCTCGGAATTGGCGAAGCAGGGGCCGGTGTACACGTCCGCGTCGCGCGATTCCATGTACTGACCGTAAATTTGCGGGCTCGTCTGCGGAGCCGCATGCGCGGCAACGCACCCGGCAAGCAATAGGATTCCCAACAAACTGAAGGATTTCATGGGCGCCTCCATAGGGGTAAGACTGAATTTTCGCACAGCGGGCGCTTGGAATCAAACGGAGCGCTCCAAGGCTGCGCAGGTTCCCCCGACAGCGCAAGGGTGCGTGCGCCCGCTGGTGCGACGCGAAAGAAAAATATTTCAGGCAGACTTCCAATGCGATCGAAGGTTAAGCCGTTTCGCAGCAGCCTCGCCCGGGCCGGCACGCATCGGCATTGGCGTGCGCCCCATCCGGTCCCAGGATGGATTGCGTGATGGCGCACCAAAAGGGCCCTCTTGGTCCTTCATCGGGACGCGGATTCGGATCCGGCACCACGGATTCATGGAACATCGACTTGGTGCGCAGGCAATTGCAAACCTGACCGCCTTCGATCAACACACGCAGCGTCGGCATGACTAGGCTCCTTGCTGGGCAGCAGCCAGCAGGGCGCGCTTCACCGCGATGCGCGCCAATTGGACCTTGTATCCATTTTCGCTGAGCGGTTTGGCTCCGTGCACCGCCGCCTCGCCGGCCTTTTCCGCGAGATCCTCAGTAATGGCGTGTCCCGCCAAGAGTGCCTCGGCGGCGGGCGCATGCCACGGCACAGGTGCGACGTGACCCAATACGACGCGCGCCGAATGCACGGTGCCGCCGGACATCCTCAGCGCCACAGACGCCGCCGCCAGCGGCCAGTCGAGCGCTTCTCTTTGCCTGATCTCGTAGGTCGCCGTCTTCATTCCGCGCGAGGCCGCGGGAATCGTGATATGTGTCAGCACTTCGTTCGGCATCAGCGCGACTTCGCGCTCCGAGGCTGTCGTCGGCGTCCTGAAGAAGGCCGCCACCGGCACAACGCGCGCCCCGGCAGGACCCGTGAGGTACACGCTCGCCCCCAGCGCCACCAGGGCCGGCCCCAAGCTCGATGGGCTCACGAAATACGCCGGGCCCGCATTGCCGAGAATTGCGTGGTAGCGGTTGTCGCCTCCGGGCACGAGCGACTTCTTCGATTCCGTGTCGAGCGCCAGGAGTCCGTAGCCGCTGCGGAAATACCAGCAGCGCGGCCGCTGGCAGAGATCCCCGCCGACCGTGCCCATGCTACGGATCTGCGGGCTCGCGATTCCGGCCGCAGCCTGCGCGAGGGCGGCGAATTCGCTCTGGATGTGATCGTTCGAGAGCAGTTCCTCGAACGAAACGAGCGCCCCGATTTTCGTTGCGGTCTTCCCGGCTTCGATTCCTCCGAGTTCCGCGATTCCCTTGATGTTCACCACACGTTTTGGATGGACGACGTAGTCTTTCATCAAGCTCAGCAGGTCGGTGCCGCCCGCCAAAACCTCGGCGTCGGCCCAGCCGGGGCCCAGCAACGCCACCGCTTCTTTCACGCTTCCCGGATGCGCATATTCAAATGCTTGCATGACTCGGAAGCCTCCTCTTCTCCACTGCTCCGCGCTTCAAGCCTTGCTCAGCGCCGCCAGCACGCTGGCGGGCGTGAGCGGCAATTCCGGCACGCGCACGCCGATCGCGTTCGCCACCGCGTTCGAGAGCACGGCCCCCGGCGATATGGTCGGCGGCTCGCCCAATCCGATCGGGCCGCGCTCGTCGTATCCCGGCCCCGTCATGAAGTGGACGACAAGCTCGCCGATATCGTTGATCCCCGCGAGCTTGTAGAACTCCATGTTGGGGTTGAGGCACTTGCCGGTTGGCCCGTCCATCACTTTTTCTTCGTACAGCGCGTATGTGACTCCCATGATTAATGAGCCGTACGCCTGGCTCTCGGCCGTCTCCAAATCCATCACGAGGCCGACATCCTGCACGGCCACCATCTTTTCCACTTTGACGATGCCCGTTTCAGTGTCCACGGACACTTCCGCCATTTGCACGCCGCCCACGCCCGAGGAAATCAAGTCGCGCGACGTCTGACCCGTGGCCGTGATCGGCGTCCCGGCGAGTTTCGCGCAGGCCGCTTTCCAATCGATGCTGCGCGAGGGATCGCTCTTCACCTGAATCCGTCCGCCCACAGCTTCGAGATCGTCGACAGCGGCGTTGAGCGACGGTGCGACCTTAGCCAGCAATTCGTTCAGCGCATTTGTCGCCGCGCGCCGCGTCGAGGAACTGACCCCGCCCACCGTCGTCGAGCCGCCCGAAGCCCCCGAGGCCGGGTACTTGCTGTCGCCGATGTTGGCCGTTACGCCCTCGAGCGGAAGTCCCATCGTCTCGGCAGCGACGATGGTGACCACGGTGCGCGTTCCCACGCCCAGGTCCTGCGTGGCGAGCGAAACACTCACCGAGCCGTCGGGCTGAATCACGCACTGGCAATTGCTCGGTCCGCCCCCGCCGCCCCACGTGTGCAGTGAAACCCCCACTCCTCGCTTGATGTGGCCCGGAGTTTTGTCGCCGCGCGGATGCCACTTCGTTTTCCAATCCATCAACTCGGAGGCCTTATCCAATTCCTTGGCGTAGTCCGGTGCGCGGTCCTTCGCGGTGAGATTGAGATTCTTTTTGAGGAACTCCGCCGGGTCCATTCCCAGCTTGTCCGCAAGATCGTCCAGCGCGCAAAGAGTCATCGCGCAGAGCTGTGGATGATTTGGCGCGCGCCAGGGGCGGATCGGCCCGATGTTTGTCAGAACGGCCGTGTAATTCGTTCGCTTGTTGGGCGGAATGATCACGTAGGGCAGCTGCGGTGGCGATTCCACGGACGTGCCGCCCGTGCCCCATGTGGTTGACTCCCAAACCGTCAGCGTGCCGTCTTTCTTGGCCCCGACCCGCACCTTTGCGTGCATCGAAGGCCGTGCTCCCGCGACCATCAACTCCTGGTCGCGTTCGAGCATCATCTTCACGGCTCGCCCGGTCTTCTTCGCGAGTTGCGCGCACGCGAGGCCCCAGGTGTCCGAGGCGAACTTACTCCCGAACCCTCCGCCCATCACGGGCGTGATCACTTCGATGTTCGACGCGGGAATGTTGATACCGCCGGCGCCCAGGGCCCTCGAAAGGTCCCCCGCCAAACCACTGACGCTCTGCGTCGTAGCCCAGTATTTCAGCTGATCGCCCTGCCACTCCATCACCTGTCCGTGCGCCTCCAGGCAGCAGTGCGTGATCACGGGGATCCCATACGTTCCCTCGTGGATGACGTCCGCTTCTTTGAATGCGGTGTCCGGATCTCCCACTTTGACTTCGCCCGTCACCTTCGTGTTCTGGCCGGCCTTGCTTGGTTCTGCTTCCCGCGCAAAAAAGGGCAGCGGCTCGTACTTCACTTTGACGGCGCGGACGGCATCCCTCGACTGCTCTTCCGTTTCCGCGGCGACGGCAGCGATCTCTTGCCCGACCCACAGAACTTCCGCGCCGGGTTGCAGAATCAACTGCACGCCCTTCACGCCCGGCATTTTTTCAGCGACACTCGTGTCAATCGTCACGATCTTCGCGTGGGCGTACGGCGAAAGCACCATCTTGCCGTAGAGCATTCCCGGCCGGTTGATGTCGAACGTGTACTTCGCCCGGCCCGAAGACTTCCACGGCCCGTCGATGCGCGAGATCCGCTTCCCGATCAGCGCCCGCTTTTCCGCCGGTGGCCAGTGATAGTCGGCCATCACGCACCTCCTTCGGTCACATGGCCCCCGCCCGCTTGGACCACCGCGCGCCGCACGCCCATGTAAGTGCCGCAGCGGCAAAGGTTGCCGCCCAGCGCCTTTTTCACCTCTTCATACGTCGGGTGCGGATGTCCATCGAGATACGCCTTCGCCGCCATTACGAACCCCGGCGTGCAGAAGCCGCACTGCTGCCCGTCGTTGTCCACAAACGCTTGCGAGAGCGGGTGCAGTTGCCCTTCCGGTGCGAGGCTTTCGATCGTCCAGATGTCCGCCTTCGAGCCTGCCGCGTCGATCGCGAGCACCGTGCACGCGTAAACGGCTTTCCCGTTCACGATCATCGTGCACGCGCCGCACGTGCCGCGGTCGCAAACTCGCTTCGCTCCCGTGATGTCGAGGCGGTCGCGCAGCGCATCGAGCAGCGTCACGCGCGGCTCGACGCTCAATTGTTTGTCTTCGCCGTTCACGCGCAGCGTAATCGCCACCGGCCCCGGCCCGATCACTTTCCCGCGCGGCGGATTGCCTACCGCCTCAGCCTTTTGCGGGAGCAGCACCTCGCCAACCAGCATGCCCGCGGCGGATACCGCTACGCTTGTTCCGCCGACCAGCTTGACGAATTCGCGCCTTCCCAATGCCTTCTTTTCGCTTGAGTTTTTCGATTCGTTCTCGTGGGTCTTATCCCGCTTGGGCATGCCCACCTCCTGGAAGAACCGCTAGTTGGAGTCGCTAAAGCCGAGACAAGTCTGACGGCCAGACATGCCTCTCCTGACTTCATGCTGCTGTGGACAGGTCATCTTACTCCTGTCCACTTAAAAAAGTGAAGACCCCCCCGCGCCCTGGGCTATCATTCGCCTTGATGTCACCGAACCCCCAAGGACAGCGCGACCCGCTCGCGGTTTTGCCTGAGCGTTGCCTCGCATCTTTCTATACTCGTTCGGGAGCGGGGCGCTGGGGACTCGACCGCGAATTGTTTGACGAAACGCTACGCTCGAGCGTTACGCGCTGTTTTTCCGGCGCCGCGGGGCGTCCCGCCTCGGCCGGCGCCGCGGAAATCGAGCGCTATCTCGAAAGTCTTCACCTCGAGGACCTGGCGCTCGCATCCGCCTGCGCCGCGGGCCTCGAAGCGGCGTGGGAGTACTTCGTCGCCCACTATCGCGAGAGCCTCTGCGCGGCCGCGCGCGCCATCCTCGGCTCCGCGCGCGATCCCGAACTCGCCCGCGACCTGGCCGACTCGCTCTACGCCGAACTTTACGGCTTGGAAGGCGCCGCGGGCGCGCGCCACAAGCCGCTCTTCATTTATTTTCACGGACGCAGCAGCCTCGCCACCTGGCTGCGCGCCGTTCTCGCGCAGCGCCACGTGGATTCCATCCGCGCCGGCCGCCGCCAGATTTCTCTCGAGGACGCGCCCGAGCAGGCGGAACGCGCCGATGCCCGCGCGCCCCGTCCATCCGGGCCCGATCCCGATCGCGAGCGATACCTCGCGCTGCTCCACGCTGCACTGCGCGAGGCGCTCTCGCTACTGTCTTCGCGGGATCGCGCGCTGCTGCGCGGCTACTACGTGGATGCGCACACACTCGCCGAAATAGGCCAAAGTCTTGGCGAGCACGAGTCCACGGTTTCGCGCCACCTCGAACGCTGCCGCCACGATCTGCGCGTTCGCGTCGAGCGGCTGCTTCTCGAAGGCGCTGCCGCGCGGGATGGTCGCGCGGCGCGTCCCGGACTCAATCCCGCTCAAGTGGATCTTTGCTTCGAGTACGCGCTCGAGGACTGGCCGTTCGATCTCTCTCGCGCACTCGACCGCGCCGCACCGGGAAAGACGGGCGGGGAATCCGGGCCGGTCGAAGATACGGAGCGTCGAAAACGCTGAGAGAGGCGAATGGGAAGGGGACGCAGATGCGCGCGCGTCCTTAGAAACGTGCAAAGAAGCGCTGGCGCAACGTTCTAAGAAAGAGGAAGGTAAAGCCGATGGAATCACGCGATCGCGAACGAGACCGGAACGCGAGAAAGGAGCGCGCCCTCGAGCGCATGCTCCCGGACCTGCTCGCCCCGGAAGCTGCGGAAGCCGCCGCCGGTGCGGCGGCGTGTCCCGACGCTGAGATTCTGGCCGCGTTCTACGAGCGCTCGCTCGATCCCGCCGAGATGTCGCAATGGCGCGCCCACTTCGCCACGTGCCGCCGCTGCCAGTTGTCGCTCGCTGCGCTCGCCGCTTCGGACCCGCGCCCGCTTGCGGAAAAAGAAGTTGAGCATCTCGGCGAGCTCATTGCAGACGCCACGGTGCCGCCGCTTGCCGGCGAACGGCCCGCGCGCCCGATATCTCCGCGAAACATAAAATGGCCGTGGTTCCTTGATCTTCGCGCGCTTGCGCCGATGGCTGCCGCCGCTGCATTCGTCGCCGCGATCGGCATCACGATCCACTCGCAGCGCGTCGCGATGATTCTCGAATCGCAAAAGGGGAACTCAATGCCGGTCGCGGTCGTCGCCGAAAACAACGAGCAAGTGTCCGCGCCTGCGCCGCAGGTTTTGTCCCCAGAGCCGGCCGAATCTCGCGGGCCGTCGCATGCGGCTACCAAGAAAACCTCACAATCTCCGGCGCCCGCGAATCTTGCCGCGACGCCCCAACCCACGGAGGCTTTGTCCGAGCGGGAAGAAAAGCGCGCCGAATCTACACCTGTGGCTGCTCCGCCGCCCCCGACCCCGGCGCAGCCTCCTCCCGAGTCCGCCGAGTCGCAAACATCGGAGCGCGGGCTAGCCGAAAGAGGCGCATCTCCGGCAGGAAGCGGAGGTGGCGCGGCGGGCGGAGTTGCGCCTCCGGCATCGGCCCCCGCCGCGGGGCGCGTGGCCTCCGCGCAACCTCGGCGGGAAGCCCTCGAAGCTGCGCCGCCGGCGAACTCCGTAGTGAGAGCGGGCGCCACGGCCCAAGGCGCCGCATTTGCCAATGCGCCAGCCTACTTCTACGTGGCTTCTCCCGATGGGCAAGCGCAGTGGCGCTTCGGCCCGCGCGGCCTCATCGAGCGCTTGACGAATGCAAACGCGGCCGGCACGGCGCAGCCCATTTGGGCGCGCCAGAACAGCCCTCTGCGCGCGGACTTGCTCGCGGGCTCCGCCCCATCCACAACGGTCTGCTGGATAGTTGGCCGCGCCGGAGCGATTCTTCGCACCACCGACGGCGCGGCGTGGCAGGCGATTCCGTCGCCCGCGTCCGCCGCGCGCGATGGCGCCGCTCCCGATTGGGTTTCCGTCGTCGCGCGCGACGCAAATTCCGCCACCATCACCTCCGCCGACGGCCGGTCCTTCTCCACCTCCGACGCGGGCAAGACCTGGCAACCGCAGTAGGGCTTGGCGCGGCGGACGGGCAGAGGCAAGCTCTGCCCCTACAAAGTCGTAGCACCCCCTCGTCGCCCTCCCCAGGGTGTGCAAGAAATCTCCGCCACTTCGTTCAAACCTGTGCAGGCAAGGCGCGCACAGAATTGGACGCAGCCTGCGGAGGAAAGCATGAAACTTTCATCGCTATCGACTTTTTCGACTTTGGTTGGGCGCACGGCGCTGGCACTTCTCGTAGCGGCGCTGCTCGCCATTTCCCCGCTGCAGAATTTGGCGCGAGCCGGCGATTCTTCGGCTGCGGCTGGCGCGGAGCAAACGAGCCCGGCCGCGCAATCCACGGCAACCACTACCACGACGGCGAGCGACCAGACCGATCTCGCCGTTACGGTTTACAACCAGGATTTGGCGCTGGTCCGCGATGTCCGGCAAATCAATTTGCCCGCGGGCATTTCCGAATTGCGGTTCATGGATATCGCGGCCTCGATCAATCCAGCGACGGTTCATTTCCGCTCGCTCGCCGATCCCGGCAAGCTGAACGTCCTCGAGCAAGATTACGAGTACGACCTGCTCGATCCGGCGAAACTCCTGCAGAAATACGTTGGGCGCGAAGTCACGCTGCTGCGCCCCATCCAGGAAAACGGCTCGACGCGCTGGGAGGAAATCCGCGCGACGCTGCTCGCGGACAACAACGGCCCGGTCTGGAAAGTGGGCGACGAAATCGTCACCGGAATGAGCGCGGACAGTTATCGTTTTCCCGCGCTGCCGGAGAATCTCTACGAGCGGCCGACGCTGCTCTGGCAACTCGAGAACCGGGGCGCGACGCGGCAGACGGTCGAAGCGTCCTACCTCACAACGAATCTTTCCTGGAGCGCGGATTACGTTCTCACCGTCGGGCGCGATGATTCCTCCGCCGATCTCGATGGGTGGGTGACGCTCATCAACAACAGCGGCGCCGCGTTCAACAATGCCCGTTTGCAATTGGTCGCGGGCGACGTTCATCGCGCCGCGCCGCCGCCGAGGGCCGAGATGGAGGCGCTCACCGAGAGTCGAGCGGTGGGTGGCGCAGCGCCGTTCGCACAGGAATCGTTTTCCGAATATCACCTCTACACGCTCGGCCGCCGTACTTCGATTCAGGACAAAGAGACCAAGCAGATCAGTCTCCTAAGCGCATCTTTGATTCCCGTCGAGAAACAGTACGTCGTAAACGGCCAGAGCTATTACTTCCGCACCGCCGCGCAGCCGGGCGCTCCGATCAAGGACGCGGTCCAGGTCTATTACAAATTTCAGAACTCGGAACAATCCAGCCTCGGCATGCCGCTGCCAGCCGGAACCGTTCGCGTCTACCAGGCCGATTCGCACGGCGGCGTTCTCTTCGTCGGCGAGGACAACATAGACCACACGCCGAAGGACGAGCCCGTTCGCCTGCACATCGGCAACGCGTTCGACATCGTCGCCGAACGCAAGCAGACCGACTTCCAGCGCATCTCGGATCGCGTGTACGAAATGGAGTATGAAATCACGCTGCGCAACCACAAGGACGTGCCCGTGACGGTCGAGGTGAACGAGCCCATCGGCGGCGATTGGGAGATGCTCAGCTCGACGTACAAGGCCCTGAAGACGGCCGCGTTCGCCGCGCAATTTGAAGTGCCCGTCGAGAAGGACGGCACTTCCGTTCTGCGCTATCGCGTCCGCGTGCACTGGTAGTGCGATCCCCGGGCGGCGCAAGCGCGGTGCACGGGGAGTGGCAAATGGCGAGAATATTGAAATCCGCGTGGCGGCCGCACGGAACCGCTAGATTCTTCGACTGCGAGGCGACGCGTCCGCTGCGCGGACGAGGGGAGAAAAGAGTCGCCTCTCCGCTCAGAATGACAGAATGCCGCGCGTCTCCGAAGGCGGCGAAGAAGTCTGAAGCAGCGCCGGCCTGGGCTGACACGAAAGGCAGATTGACATTCGCGTTCTACTGGCCTTTCACATTGTCGAGGAAGAACTGGGTCATGAGGTTGAAGAGCTGAATTCGCGCGGACGGGTCACCGAGGTGATGGCCGAGCCCGCCGTAAATTTGGTACTCGGCGACTTTCCCGGCTTTCACAAATTCGTCCGCGAGCGCGACGGTCTGGCCGAAGTGAACGTTGTCATCGCTAGTGCCATGCGCGATGAGCAGTTTGCCTTGCAACTGCGCCGCTTCGCCGACCACGGACGATGCGTCGTAGCCGCCGGGATCGTCTTGCGGCGTTCCCATGTAACGTTCGGTATAGATCGTGTCGTACAGCCGCCACTGGGTCACCGGCGCGAGCGCGACGCCCGCGCGATAAACGCCCGGCGCGTTCAGCATGAGGTAGCACGTCATGTATCCGCCAAAACTTGCGCCCCAGATTCCCATCCGGGAAGTGTCCGCCCAGGATTGCTGTTTCAGCCATGCCACTCCCGCCAACTGGTCCGCGAGTTCCACGGAGCCGAATTTGTGCCAGATGGACGTTTCGAACGCGTGTCCTCGTCCGCTCATCCCGCGATTGTCCAGCGTGAATACGACGAATCCCTTCTGCGCCATCATTTCGTGCCATAGCTTTGATTGCCAGTGGACGCCGTCGTCCCACGAGTCGAGCACTTCCTGCGCGCCCGGCCCGCCGTAGAAGTGAATCAGGACGGGGTATTTTTTCGCGGGATCGAAATCCGGCGGCTTGATCAGCGACGCGTAGAGCGGCGTGCCGTCCGCGGCGGGAATCGTGAAAAATTCCTCGGGCGAAAGATGATACGCGCCGAGTTCGGCCACGCGATTCTCGTTCAGCACGATATCGGGCGTGCCGTCGGCGCGATCGAGTTCCTGCCGCGGCGGCGTCATCGCGTTCGAGTACCTGTCCACGAAGTACGAGCACGAGAGCGGCGCAACCAGAACGGCGTGCGTGCCCGGCCGGTTCGTCAGCGGCTCGGGGTCTTGGCCCCGCAGCGAAACGCGGTAGAGTTGTCGCTCGATCGGACTTTTTTGCGTTGACGTGTAGTACACGAATTGCCCGCCCTGATCCACGCCGTCGAGTGTTTCCACTTCCCAATCGCCGTGCGTCAGTTGCTTCAGCATTTTTCCACTGACGTCGTAGAGATAGAGGTGGCGGAATCCGCTGCGCTCGCTCGACCAGAGAAAGCGCTGACCGTCGGAGAAGAAGAAAAGAATGTCGCTGAGGTTGATCCAATATGTGTCCTGCTCGGTCAGAATCGTTTCGGCGCGGCCGGTCGTTGTGTCGGCGAAGAGCAGATCGAGCCGCGTCTGCGCGCGATTCAGTCTTTCGATCGCGACGCGCTTCGAGTCGCGCAGCCACTGGACGCGCGCGAGCAGCACCGAGGAATCCGCGCCGGTGTCGAGCCAGCGCGGCGCGCCGCCCGCGATGGAAATCACGCCGACTCTCGCGATGGGATTCGGATCGCCCGCCGCGGGATATCGTTCGTAGGTCGGGGTGCCGCGCGGATCGGTCTGGTCCACCAGCGGGTAGCGATTCACAGGCCGCTCATCGAGTTGGAGAAACGCAACTTTGGTGGAGTCCGGAGACCACCAGTACGCGGTGTGAAGATCCAACTCTTCCGGATAAATCCAATCGAGCTCGCCGTTGCGCAATTCTTCGCGGCCTCCGCTGGTGAGCGGATGCGCCGCGCCCGTCGCAACGCTTGCGATCCAAACGTCGTGGTTGCGCAGGAAGCTCACCCATTTGCCGTCGGGAGAGATTTTGGGATCGTCGAGATCGTTCCAATCCTGGCCTTTTTTCACGGGCAACGCGCGGACCAGCGTGCGGGTGGTTTGGGTCTCGAGGTCGTACCAGTCGAGTTCGGAAGCCGAGGCGAACAGCAGCGCGCCGCCGTCCGGCGCCCAAAAGTAAGGTGTTGCGGAGACGCGGCCGAGTCCGGTCTGCTCGCCGCGAGAGACCGCGGGGTGGAGAAGTTTGGCGAGCGCATCCGCCGCGACGAGCACCTGCTGCTTGCCGCTTTCCGCATCGACAATCCAGAGCTCGGTTCGCGCGCCTGCGGCGGATTGCTCCGTGCGCAGATAGGCAAGCTTTCTGCCGTCGGGACGCCACGCCAGGCCTTCGAGTTGCGCGCCCTCGAGCGACGGCTCGCTGTAGATGCGCTCGACAGTGAGCGGCAATGGCGCCTGCGCGCGGGCAGGGATGCAAAACGGAAATGCCAGGGCGAGCGCGGCCGCGGCCGCCGCGAGCTTCCAGCCAGGCTTTGAGTGATTTTGCCAGCGCATGAATTCCTCCACGTTCGTCATTGCCTTACCAAGATGCGACCGCTACCGCCGGCGCGCGCGCCGCGATTTCGGCTTGCGCTTCGGCGCGGCAGGCGAAGAAATGATTGCTTCGGCTTCGATCTCGACCAGCATTTCCGGCACGACGAGCCGCACTACCTCGAGCATCGTCGTGGCGGGACGAATCACTCCGAAAACCGCGCCGTGCGCCCGGCCGACGGCCTCCCATTGCGAGATGTCCGTCACGTAAACGCGCGTCCGCACCACGTCTTCGAGGCGCGCGCCCGCCCGGTGCAACGCCGATTCGACGTTGCGCAGCGCCTGCCTGGCCTGGGCGCCTGCATCGCCAATGCCTATGATTCTTCCATCCTCGGTGGTGGCGGTCGTGCCGGAGACATGGACAATGTTGCCGATGCGCACCGCGCGCGAATACCCGACGATTGGCTCCCAAGGCGTTCCGGTCGAAATGTTCCGTCGTTCCATGGTTCCCCTCCCGCGAAGAGCGGGAGTATGACACAGAGGGGCGTGTCGGGTCTTTCCAGTGTTTGGCAAGCGCGCGCACCTGACCGGCCCGCCGCCCGCCGGAGCGGAGGGCGCGTGGTACACTGCAATGGATTCAGCCGGCGCGCGCCTACTGCGAACCGGGTTCGGGGCCCATCCCAACTGCGAGTGTGAATATGAAGTGCAACAACATTTTGGAAGCGATCGGCCACACGCCTCTGGTGCGTCTGAACCGCGTGACGCGGGACTGCCAGGCCTCCGTGTACGTCAAAGTGGATTACATGAATCCGGGCGGTTCCATGAAGGACCGCATCGGGGTTTGGATGATTGACGACGCCGAGCGAAAAGGCATCCTGAAGCCCGGCGACACGATTATCGAAGGCACCTCCGGCAACACGGGAATCGGGCTCGCGCTGGTGGCGGCGGTGCGCGGCTACAAAATCGTATTCACGACGACCGACAAGCAATCCAAGGAAAAAGTGGACCAGCTCAAAGCGCTGGGGGCCGAAGTGATCGTCTGCCCGACGGCGGTCGAACCGGATGATCCGCGCAGCTACTACTCGGTGGCGAAAAAGCTGGCGGGAGAAATCCCGAATTCGTTTTACCCGAACCAGTACGAGAATCCGATGAACCCGGACGCGCACTACCACACGACGGGCCCGGAAATATGGGAAGACACCGAAGGACAGATCACGCACTTCGTGTGCGGGATAGGCACGGGCGGAACGATCAGCGGGGCGGGACGCTTTCTGAAGGAAAAGAATCCCTCGATCAAAGCGATTGGCGTGGATCCGGTGGGCTCGTTGTACTACGAATATTTCAAGACCGGGAAAATCGGCAAGGCCAAGACCTATGTGGTGGAAGGAATCGGAGAGGATATTTTCCCCTCGACGATGGATTTCAAGGTGCTGGATGACGTGCTGCAGGTGAACGATCAGGAATGTTTCGTTTGGGCGCGCAAGCTGGCGAAGCAGGAAGGGATTTTTACGGGCGGATCGGGCGGAGGCTGCGTGGCCGGGGCGATCCGCGTGGCGCGAGAGTTGCCGCGCAGCGATCTTGTCGTCGCGTTTCTTCCCGACACGGGCACGCGGTATTTGAGCAAGATTTACAGCGACGAATGGATGCGCGAACGGGGTTACGTGGAGGCTGAGTTCTCGCTGACGGCCGAGGACGTGGTTCTCGCGAAGAATCGCAGCGGCAAGGAACGCGAACTGCTGGTGGCGCGGCCCTACCAGACCGTTTTTCACGCCCTGCACACGATGCAGTCCGAGGACATCTCGCAGTTGCCCGTCTTCGAGGAGTCCAATCCGATCGGAGCCATTTACGAAGACCAAATCCTGAATCTGGCGCTGCAAGGAAAGGACTTGCGCAAACTGGTGATCCGCGAAGTGATGAGCAAGCCGCTGCCGCAGGTTCCGCGCGACGCGCCGGTGGAACGCGTCACTTATTTGCTGAGTCACGAGAGCCCCGCGGTCTTCGTCGAGATGGGGCCGGGCCGGTTCGATATTCTGACTAAGTACGATTTGATGGGCACGATCGCGGGCCTGGTGGAGCAGCAGCAACGCCGGTAACGCGGAGGGTGCGCGCCACGTTCCAGGCGCGAGTGCGGGCGTGCGTTTGCAGGGGCACACTTCGAAGAACGAAATATGAAAATTGAGGATTTCAATCAGCGCATGCACGAGGCGATCCTCGTCGCCGACGGGGCGATGGGGGCGCTTTTGTACGGAATGGCGGGGCCGCAACGCTCCTTCGAGGAATTGAGCGCGACGCGGCCCGAATTGATCTACCACGTGCACCAGAGCTACATCGAAGCCGGCGCGCAGATCATCGAGACGAATACGTTCGGCGCGAACCGGCACAAGCTCGCGCCGCTCGGCCTTGCCGATCAGGTCGCGCGGCTGAATTCGGCGGGAGTGAAAATCGCGCGGGAAGCGCGCGACGCCGCGGTGCGCGACGTTTTGGTCGCGGGGTCGATCGGGCCGTCGGGCGGGATCGGGCTGGGGAGGTCGCTGACGGAAGAGGAACTGCGCGAGGCGTTTCGCGAGCAGGCCGCGGCGCTCGAGGAGCGCGGCGTGGACCTTTTCATTCTCGAGACGTTCAGCGACCTCGATGAACTTGTCGCCGCAATCGGGGCGATTCGCGCGTTTTCCATTCTCCCCATCGTTGCCGAGATGACGTTTTCCGAAGAGGGCCAGACGCTGAGCGGCATGCGTGCGCGGGAAGTGGCGGAAAAGCTGGCGCAACTCAACGTGCAGGCGATTGGTACCAATTGCACGCTCGGGCCGCAGCTCCTGCTGCCGATCCTGGAGGAATTCTCGGGATGCGGGCGGCCGCTGGCGGCGATGCCGAACGCGGGGATTCCGCGGCGCGTGGGAGATCGCGTCGTCTATCCGCGGTCGTCGCCGGAGTATTTCGCCGAGTTCGCGCGCGAAGCCGCCGGGATGGGCGCGCGCGTATTGGGCGGCTGCTGCGGCACGACTCCCGAGCACGTGCGCGCGATCGCGGAAGCGGTGCGCGGTTTGCATCCGTCGGGAGCGTCGCCGAAGGTTGCCGCCCGCGCGGAAACGATCGTCGCGCCAAGGCGGGAAGTCTCGCGCGAGCCGGAGAGCTTCCTCTGGCGAAAAATTCAGGCCGGGCAATTTGTCGTGTCGGTGGAAATCGATCCGCCGAAGGGAATTCAGCTCGAGCGCACGTTCGAGCAGGTGGACCGGATCATCGCGTCCGGCAAGGTGGACGCGATCGACATCAATAGCGGTTCGATGGCGCGCGTCGGGATGGATGCGCTGCAACTGGCGGGAGCGCTGGCCGCGCGCGGCGTCGAGACGATTCCGCACGTCACCACGCGCGATCAAAATTTGATCGGCCTGCAGGCGGCGCTGCTGGGATCGTGGGCGGTCGGCGGGGTGCGCAACATCCTTGCGGTCACGGGCGATCCGCCTTCGCTCGGCGATCATCCGGAATCGAGCGGCGTCTATGAGATCGATTCGATCGGACTCGTTCAGGTGCTGGCGCGCTTGAATCAAGGCACCGATTGGGCCGGCAAGACGCTCGGCGGCGCGACGAATTTCACGATCGGCGCGGCGCTCAATCCCGTGGCGGACGACCTGAATTATGAGGTCAGCCGGTACCACGCCAAGGTCGAAGCGGGCGTGCACTTTTTCATGACGCAGCCGCTGTTCGATCCCGCGCACTGGCGCGCATTCTGCAAGCGAATCGGGGGAAAGCCCGCGGTCCCCATTTTGGTCGGTATCTGGCCGCTGACGAGCTACAAACAAGCGCTGCGCCTGAACAATGAGGTGCCCGGCATCATTATTCCGGAGCCTGTGCTCAAGGAACTGGAAGCCGCCGGCGCCGGGGCGCGGCAACTCGGATTTCGCCTGGCGAGCCGGATGCTCGAGTGGGCGCGAACCGAACTCGCCGGCGCCTATTTAATCGCGCCGTTCAAGCGCTACGAGGAAATTCTCGAAGTGTTTGCGTAAGCGGGCCCGGAATCCGCGGCATATGGACGGCCGCTCGGAATTTTCCTCCGCGGTTTGCCGGCGAAATCCTCGGAAAAATCAGAAAAAGAAGAAGCGCTTGCGCCGGCGATGGCGGCGCAGGGATGGGTCGGGCTGCTCCGGCTCGTAAGGCAGGGGGCGACCCTCAACCGCCGCGAGCGGATTGTCGTGGAACAGCGCCTGCGCGACCTCTTCGCCCCGCAACTCCACCACCTTCTCGTATGCTTCCTTCAAGCGCAGCGGCCGCCCGCTGAGGTTGTGGGCGTCGCTGGCAAAGAAGTGAATGCGATCCTCCGCGAGCCACTTCTCGACGATGCGCATCGTCCGCTCCCCGAACCGGCCGAGCAGCGATCCCGCGGTGATTTGCACGTAGCAGCCTTGGTGCAGCCAGCCGTAAAGCCGGTTCGGCTTGGCGCGGAGGAGACCGTTGCGCTCCGGGTGCGTGATGATGGGGGAGAGGCCCTCCAATTGAAGATGGTGCAGCGTATCGTCCATCGTGGGCGGAATCGCGAAATCGGCCAGCTCAACCAATAAGTATTGCTTCTGATTGATCGTGTATTTTTGCGGGTTCAGGTGGACGTCCTGGAGGTTGTCAAAGCTCAAATGAAAATCGCAGCCCGTGGCCAGTTGGAGGCGGTCGCCGAGAAGCTGCTGAAGTTCATCGCGGCGCTGGCGAACCAATTCGGGATAGAAGCGAAATTTATCGTTGGCGTGGGGCGTGCCGACGACGTGAGAAATGCCGTCCTCGATCGCCATTTCCGCCATTTGCAGCGCATCATCCATGGAGTCGGCGCCGTCGTCCAAGCCGGGGAGGATATGGCAGTGAATGTCGACCATCGTTAGAAGCGAAGATACCTGAAGGGATTGTCAGGCACAACTCAGAAGGCAAATGGGTGTTGAGTCAGTTTACGGTTGCGCATTCGAGCCGGCAGTACCCAGACCGCGGTTCTGGACCGGATGTCGATGAACCACTCGCCCGGCAATCCGGCTAGTCTGGAATCAACTGCGCGTCTGGGACATCCGCCGATATTCGTCGCCAGCGGCATCGGGCAGGAGTACGAACAGCGTATAAATACCGAGCGCGGTCTCGAACGGGGGATGGATGAGGCCCAAGAACGCCATCACCAGGCCAAACGTTCGGCCCCAAGGCCGCATCTTGAGCAGTCCCCATCCAGCGACAAATCGAAGGGCCGCCGATGCCAGGAAAAAGACGCACAGGAGAACGAACAGCCCCGGCGCAAACACGAACGCGATTTTCGGAGCTCCATGCCACGCCAGCGGCGCTGTGATGACGGCAGCCAGCACGGCCATAACGACAGCCGGAATAATCCAGAACGCACCCACCACGAACCACAAGATGGCCAGCAGATGCACGTGTTCGGCGACCCGCATTCGAGCTGCACTCGCAACACGCGCCCCAATAATACTTCTGCCGCAATGCGAACAGACCGACAACTCCGGAGCGATCGGTGAACCACAAGAATCGCAGAACATACGTCTCTCCTTTGAACCGGAAGAATCGAGATGGCCAAGGAGCGCGTAGCCTGGCGGCATCGATCAATGTCGACGGATTCGGTGGCCCTTCGTCGCGCCCAAGAAAGCTTTCCTGCCCGCAACAAGGGCGAAGCCTAGAGTCGGCACAACACAACTCGAACCCATTGCAAGATACGCGCGCAGGCAGCAAGAAGTTCCTCCTGTGTCAGGCAGGTTCCCCACCGGCGAATCGACCCAATGCCTGACAAACGCGCTGACCGGGCATGTCCGATGAGCCGAGTCATCCTTCGCTTGATAGCTGCTTGACTTGACGCCAAGCTCACCGAGGCATATTAAGTACGATTCGTGATTCTATCGAATTAAGAAACCGAAAAGCCGTCTTGAATATGGCATGGAAGAGTTAACCGAAATCGACAGACTGGATTTGGCCGCGAGGGCAGAGGCGACCAAGAGTGCTCTCTCCCGCGCACGATTACCGATGACGATTCTAAGTCTGTTCTTTGTTCTGCTTGCCGTCATATCCGGAGCCTCGTTCTACGAAACGGTCGCTGTGCGGGTGCTGGCAATGCTGGCCGTGGTGACGACCGCAATGCTCTGGAAAGGCTCGCGTTATGCTGCTTATGCGCTAGCGATCCTAGTGTTTGCAGTTTTGATCGGAGCGTGGCTCCCATTTGACGACCCCGACTCTCACACCATGTTGGGGGCGACAGCGAATGTCGTGGGATACGCAATCCTGCTTTTTGGGGGATATCGATGGTGGACAAATGGATTGCCATTCATAACTGCCCAATCCGCGGAATTGGAGATGGAGCGTTCCCAAGTGAGGGAGTGGGTAAAGGTGTTGAATTCCTCAGAGGGGACGGACAAGGTAATCGAGTTTTCTAGTAAGAGCTTTGTGCGAGGATACTGGACGTACCGCCTTCTGAACACCGGATTCTGTTGGCTGATCGCAAAATTCAAAACCGGGAACATGGACCGCTTGCGGGGTTGCAGGGTCCTGGGACTAGACGCAGTACATGTCACAAATCAGCCGGGCGGTAAGCTGCATATCGTGATGGGAGAGCGCACAATCCAAGGAGTTGAGATTTCAGCAGTGATGCGCGACCGGCTCTCGCATCTTGTGAGCGTAAAAAGCTGATTGAGAGTTAGTTGCGGCGGCCTGCCAAGATCGCACTAACCGGAGAATTGCCTTCCGACTCCCCCAGAGCGCCCATTCAGGGAAACGACTGGGTTCTTCAAACTGCCCTATCGCTGGTAAATGTGCAGGGCGTCCGGCCGACCCGGCAAATCATTGGCGCACGGCTTGCGTCCGACCCGTTGAAAGCGGCAGCGATGTCGCTTATTTCCACCAGGCGGCGACGGCTTGCGCGGCGCCGAGGATGAACAGCAGCGCTGCAAAGGCGAGTCGCATGCGGTCCGGCGAGAGCTTTTGCGCCAACCGGCTTCCGAGGAATCCTCCGAAGAACACGCCAGGCATCAGAAGCAAGCCGAACGTCCAGGCAACTTCGTGAACGTGCGCGTAGTTGAGGAAGCCGAGCAGGCCCGTCGGCGGCACGAGCGCGATCAGGCTGGTTCCCTGCGCCTTGTGCTGGTCGAACGAGAAAAGGAGGACCAGCAGCGGCACAAGAAGGATTCCTCCGCCGAGGCCGAACATTCCTCCCATCACACCGACGCCGCACGCCACCAGAAGGATGGCGACAAGGCGCGCACGCGTGTCAAGCACGGGGCGCCTCCGCGGCGGGCTTTGCGTGTTTGCGCCGCCAGAGCAGCACCGCCGCAATCATTTGAAACAGGCCGAAGAAGCCGCGCAGATTCCGCGAAGCCATGCCGATGGCTACGGCGCTGCCGAAATAACCGCCCAGCAGAAATCCGAGCGCACAAATAATGCCGGCCGCGACGTCCACTTCTTTGCGCCGCCAGTAAACGATCAGCGCGCCGAGGCCCAGCGGGGGCAATTGCATCAGCAGGGAAGTTCCTTGCGCCGTGTGCTGGTCAAAGTGCAGCAGGTACACCATCACGGGCACGAGGATTACGCCTCCGCCGATGCCAAGGAACCCCACCAGGATTCCGACCACGCCGCCGAGGACAATCGCAATGAAATGCATGGCTAGTGCGCGAGGGCTATCTTGCGGCAGGTTGCGCGCGCGCGGCAACCGGAATCCTCGCCGCCGCGCGCGAAGGAGCCAATGCGTGCGGGGCGCTTGGGCGGCGTGCGCCGCTTGCTATAATGAGCGGCCCCGGAAACAGTGCGGCGAATTCTGGATTGCCTGGGAGTGCGGCGGAAAATGGCGACGTTCTTCATCGAACAATTCGGTTGCCGCGCGACGCAGGCGGATGCCGCCGCGATCGAGCGGCAATTGCGCGCGCGAGGTTTCGATCGCGCGGCGCGGGCGGATGCGGCCGACGTCGTCGTGGTGAACACGTGCACCGTCACCGCCGCGGCCGACACCGAAGCCCGGTGCGCCATCCGCGCAATTCATCGGAAGAATCCCGCCGCGCGGATCATCGCGACCGGGTGTTACGCGCAGCGGGCGCCCGAGGAATTGGCCGCGCTTTCGGGAGTCGAGTGGGTCGTCGGGAATTCGCACAAGCCGGAAATTCCGCGGCTGGCGGAAACTTGGCACGGCGAAGGATCGGAGGGATTCGTTCCGCTCGGGTCGTTCGGCGGGCCCGGTGCAAAGAGGGTGGCGGGCCGGGCGCAGATTCTGACGGGCGACGTTTTCGATCTGGCGGACGTGCTGGTCGCGCCGGTCGAGGGAGGCGAAGCGGACCACACGCGTCCGCTGCTGAAAATTCAAGACGGCTGCAATCAACGCTGTTCGTACTGCGTGATTCCGTTCGTGCGCGGGCGCAGCCGGAGCCTCGCGCCCGAGCGCGTGCTGGAGGAGATTCGGGCGCTCGTCGCGCGCGGTTACCGCGAAGTCGTCCTGACCGGGGTGCATCTCGGAAGCTACGGCCGCGACTTGAGCGCGCGCTTGAACTTGCTCGAACTCGTGCGCCGCATTCTGGACGAGACGCCGCTCGAGCGGTTGCGGCTCAGCTCGATCGAGCCGATGGACGTCACGGAGGATTTGATCGCGCTCGTGGCGTCAAATGAGCGCCTCGCGAGACATTTTCATTTGCCGTTGCAATCGGGCTCGGACCGGATCCTCGCCGCGATGCACCGCTTGTATCGCGCCGAGCAGTACGCGCGGCGGCTGGAATGGATTCGGGCGTGGTTGCCGGACGCGGCCATCGGCGCAGACGTCATCGCGGGATTTCCCGGCGAAACGGAAGCGGATCATCGCACGACTCTGAATTTCATTCGCGCGCTTCCATTCACGTACTTGCACGTCTTTTCTTTTTCGGCGCGGCCGGGCACGCCCGCGGCTTTGCGGGCGGACGCGCTACCTCCCGAGACCGTTGCGGAACGGGCGCGCGAATTACGAGCGTTGTGCGCCGAAAAGAAGTCCGCGTTCCTGCGCGCGCAAATCGGGAAAGTGATGCGCGTCTTGACGCTGAATCCGCCGCGGCGGGCCTCGGGTGCGCCGAACACGCGAGCCATATCGAGCAACAATCTCGAAGTTCGCATCGCGGGCAGATGGCCGGCGAATCGAATTCTCGATTTGTGCGTGCGTTCCGCCGCTGCGGGATGGCTCGGGGCCGAAGTGCTTCCTCACTCCTGAAGCAGTGCATTCAATTCATTGTCGGCTCGAACAGTGCAGCAGCATGAAGATTCGGCGTCAGCCTTCGAAAATGACTTGAGAGAGAGCGGTGTCGCCGCTGTGGGTGATGCTGAGCGAGATGTTCTTGACGCCGAGGCGTACGGCGATGGCGCGGGTCTCGCCGCGCAATTCAAGCGAGGGCTTTCCGCCCGGCAAGCGCACGACCTCGATGTCCGCCCAGCGGACGCCGCCGCGCCATCCGGTGCCGAGCGCCTTCATGGCCGCTTCCTTTGCGGCGAAGCGCGCGGCGTAGCGCTCGAATTTGTTGCGGTGGCTCTCGCAATAGGTGATTTCGCGCTCGGTAAAGACGCGGCGCAGAAACGTCTGGCCGTAGCGCTCGATGGCTTTGCGGATGCGGCTGACTTCAGCGATATCGACCCCCAGACCTACAATCACGATTTGCGCTTCCTCTCTGCGTTTCCGCGACGAGAATTATACCCCGCAAGATTCGCAGCGGAGCGCGAAGACACGGAAAGCCGCTCGGTGTACAATAAAAGATGGTGTGCCTGTGGGGGCAGAAGATCGTGTCGAGGGTGGTGTCTCTGCCGTTGCCTATACGGACGAACATTCTAGTTCCAAGGCAATTTGGATTCCTCACAATTCTTGCTTGCCAGAAACCTTCGGAGCATGATTTATCGCACAGAAGCACTGGACAGGAGAAAACTTTGTGATTGTCGGCGTTCCTAGAGAAATTTATCCCGGCGAGCGGCGGGTTGCGCTCGATCCGACGGTGGTGCCGGGGCTGGCCAAGGCGGGGATCGAGGTCGTGGTCGAAGCCGGAGCCGGACTGGAGAGCGGCTATCTCGACGAAGAGTACGCCGCGAAGGGCGCGAAGATCTTGCCGGACCGCGCTGCCGTGTTTGGCGCGGCGGACATCATCGTGCAGGTTCTTTGCTACGGCTCGAACGACAAGACCGGCCGCGCCGATCTTTCCCTTTTTCGCCCCGGGCAGGCGCTGGTCGGATTCTTGCGGCCGCTGGGCTCGATTGAAACCATACGGGAAATCGCCGCGACGGGTGTGACTTCGTTTTCGGTCGAGCTGATGCCGCGATCGACGCGAGCGCAGAGCATGGATGCACTTTCCTCGATGGCGACGATTTGCGGTTACAAGGCCGTGCTCATGGCGGCGGAACTGTCTCCGCGCGTGTTTCCGATGCTGATCACCGCCGCGGGGACCATTACGGCGGCGCGCGTCTTTGTGATCGGCGCGGGCGTCGCGGGGCTGCAGGCGATCGCGACGGCGCGGCGGCTCGGCGCCGTGACTTCGGCGTACGATTTGCGGCCCGCGTCGAAAGAGCAGGTGCAGAGCCTCGGCGGGCGATTCGTCGAGCTCCCGATCGAGGCGAAAGACGCTCAGGACAAGCAAGGCTACGCTCGCGCGCAGGACGAATCGTTCTACGCGAGGCAGCGGGAGCTGCTGGGCAACGTCGTTGCCGAGAGCGACGTCGTCATCGCAACGGCCGTGATTCCCGGCAAGCGGTCCCCGATACTCGTGACCGAAGGAATGGTGCGGCGGATGCATCCCGGCTCCGTGATCGTGGACCTTGCTTCGGAGCGCGGCGGCAACTGCGAGCTGACGAAACCGGACGAAATCATCATGGCGCACGGCGTCACCACCGTGGGGAAAATCAATCTCGCCAGCAGCGTCCCGTATCACGCGAGCCGGATGTACGCGCGCAACATCAGCGCGTTTCTGACGCACCTGGTGAAAGACGGAAAGCTTCGGCTCGATCCGGCGGACGAGATCGTTTCTGGAACGCTGCTGACGCGGGACGGAGAAGTGGTCAATCCGCAGGTGCGGCAGTTTTTCTCTCTGCCGGCGCTTGCGCCGCAGGGCCCGGGGTAGCGGGAGCGCAGAGGGAATTTTCCCGGGGCCGAAAGCGCTGGCGCCGGGAGGGCGGTTGCGGAAGTGACGCGCGCCGCAGCAACGCAATTCAGAGGAGAGACGCATGCAAGAGCTGATCAACAGTTTGTTCGTTTTCATGCTGGCGGGCTTCATCGGATTTGAAGTGATCCGCAGGGTTTCGCCGCTGCTGCATACGCCGCTGATGTCACTGACGAACGCGCTGGACGCGATTGCCGTGGTCGGCGCGATCGTGATTGCGGGTTCGCACGAAAGCAAGTTCGCCACGGTGCTCGGGACAATCGCGATCGTCGCGGCGACGAGCAACATCGTCGGCGGATTCCTGATCACCGACCGCATGCTCAGGATGTTCAAGTCGAGCCGGGCGCCGAAAGCGTGAACATGACCTCCACCGGCACCGTCGTCATTCAATTCATCTACCTGATCGCCACGGCGCTTTTCATATTGTCGCTGAGATGGATGAGTTCGCCCACGATGGCGCGCCGCGGCGTGCAAGCCGGCGAAATCGGCATGCTGCTCGCGATTTGCGGGACGCTGCTGCAGCACGGAATCGTGGACTATCGCTGGATTGCGATCGGGCTCGTGCTCGGAACGGTCATCGGAGTTCCGCTGGGCTACGTGCAGATGACGGCCGTGCCCCAGCGGACCGCGCTCAGCCACGCCTTCGGCGCCGCCTGCGTGACGCTGGTGGGCACCGCGGAATTTTATCTGCGCACGCCGAACGTGCCGCGCTTCACGATGGCCGTGCTGGGCATGGAGGTCATCCTCGGCGCGCTGACGTTCACGGGCAGCCTGATGGCCGCGGGAAAATTGCAGGAGGTTCTCCCGCAGCGGCCGATCACGTACAAGGGTCAAAACTTCGTCAACCTCGCGCTGCTGGCGATTGCCGTGGGTATTGCCGTCGAACTCGTTCGCCATCCGGGAGAAAGAGAGTTGTTCCCGGCCATGGTGGGGATCCCACTGGTGTTCGGCGTGATGATGATCATTCCGATCGGCGGCGCGGACATGCCGACGGTGATTTCGCTGTTGAATTCCTACGCGGGCCTTTCCGCAGCCGCGATGGGGTTCGTGCTGGACAGCAAACTGCTGATCATCGCGGGAGCGCTCGACGGCTCCTCGGGCTTCATCCTTTCGGTGATCATGTCGAAAGCGATGAACCGCTCGTTCACCAACGTGCTGTTCGGCGCGTTCGGGCAGGCGCAGGTCTCGCATGCGGCCGCGGGCGAGCAGAAGGCCGTGCACAGCGCGACGCCCGAAGATGCGGCGCAAATTTTGGGAGCGGCGAACAGCGTCGTGATCGTGCCGGGCTACGGCATGGCGGTGGCGCAGGCGCAGCACAAAGTGCGCGAGCTCTACGATGCGCTGACGAAGCGCGGCGTGGAGGTGACGTTCGGAATTCATCCCGTCGCGGGAAGAATGCCGGGCCACATGAACGTACTGTTGGCCGAGGCGGACATCCCGTACGACAAATTGCTCGGGATGGACGACATCAACCCGATGTTCCCGCAGACCGACGTGGCGCTGGTAATCGGCGCGAACGACGTGACGAATCCCGCCGCGCGGACCGACACGGGCAGCCCGATTTACGGAATGCCCATTCTCGAAGTGGACAAAGCGCGAACGGTGATGGTCATCAAGCGGGGCCTGGGACTGGGATTTGCCGGGATCGACAATCCTCTCTATTACCTCGACAAAACACTGATGCTCTTCGGCGACGCGAAATCGTTCGTCGGCTCGATCGTGCACGAATTGAGCGGGGGCGCGGGGCATTAGTTTCATGCAGTCAAAATCTGCCCCAAACGTTCCCGCACAATGTTTCGGGGATTCCGCGTGGTCACTGCGCGATGCGGACGGTGTGCGCGTCCTGCAAGCCGCGGCGCTCGGCGGAATTCCGTGGCTCGTGCACGGATTCAGCACGCGCGCCGGCGGGGAAAGCAAAGCCTTGGGCGGCACGGCGCTGAATCTCGGTTACACCGATTGGGATTCGCGCGTGGCGGTGAGTGCGAACCGCAGGAGATTCATAGCAGCGGTGGGAGCGCCCGACTGGCCGATGGCGACGCTGCGGCAATGTCACTCGGATCTGATTCGCACGGCGCGCGTGCCTGCGCCCGAGCCGCCGCCGCGCGGCGACGCGATGCTCACGCGCGCGGCAGGATTCCTGCTCGCGGTGCAGACCGCGGACTGCGTGCCGATCTTGCTCGCGGACACGAAACGGCGCGTGGTTGCCGCAATTCACGCGGGCTGGCGCGGAACGCTGGCGCGCATCATGCAGAAGACGATTGGGCGAATGCGCATGGAATTCGGAACGCGCGCCGCGGACGTCGTTGCGGCGCTGGGGCCGGCGATCGGGGGATGCTGCTACGAAGTCGGGCCGGAAGTGGCGCAGGCGTTTGCCGGACAATTCGCCGCGGCGCACGAATGGTTCGAGGGGCCATTCGAGCGGCTGGCGTCGGGCGAAGAGCCGAACCCGCTGGCGTGGCTCACGATGCTGCCGCCGGGGCATGCGCTTCCTCCCCCGCGCGTGCAGCTCGATTTGCGCGCGGCGAACCGCTGGCAACTGCGCGACGCCGGCGTTCCCGCGAGCCAAATCGCCGTCAGCGAACTTTGCACGCGATGCCACGGCGAATTGTTTTTCAGCTATCGCCGCGAGGGAAACAAAACAGGGCAAATGTTGGCTGTCATCGGAATTCGCGAGGACGCGGCGCGTCCGGCCTCCCCGCTCAAGACGCGGAAGAAGGCGCGAGTGAGGCGGGCTGCTCGATGAGAGCGAGCTGGCCGCAGGCGGCGAAAACGTCCTGGCCGCGCGAATAGCGCACGAAAACTGGCACATCCTTTTCGCTGAGGATGCGGCGAAATTCTTCCAGCTTCTCCGGCGCGGGCGGGTGATAGGGCAGCGCGCCCGGATTCCACGGGATCAAATTCACTTTGGCGCGAATGCGATTGAGCAGTCGCACGACGCGGCGCGCGTCCTCAGTCGAATCGTTGACGCCGCCGAGCAGGACGTACTCGAACGTGAGGTGTTCCCACGGGCGCAGCGGATAGCGGCGGCAGGCGTCGAGCAACGCGGCGAGCGGATACTTTCGATTGATGGGCATGATCGCGTCGCGCTGCTCGTCGGTGGAGGCGTTGAGTGAAATGGCGAGCTTGGGGCGCACGGCTTCGTTTGCAAGACGCTCGATGCCGGGAACGATTCCGCTGGTGGAGAGCGTGACGTGGCGCGGCGTTAGGCCCACGCCGTTTGCATCGAGCAGGATTCGCACCGCGGCGAGGGTCGGCTCGTAATTCAGCAGCGGCTCGCCTTGCCCCATGAGCACGACGTTGGTTTGCGGAGTCAGGCGCGCCGAGTTTTCCGCAAGCGCGACGAGCACTTGCCCCACGATTTCACCCGCCGTGAGATTGCGAATCAGACCGAGCTGCGCCGTAAGGCAGAAATGACAATCTACCGCGCAGCCCACCTGCGTCGAGATGCAAATTGTCTGGCGCGACTCTGACGGCATGAAGACGGCTTCAATTTGCGCGGGACGCGCGTCGTCTTCCAGCGAAAGCAGATATCGAATCGAGCCGTCGGCGGATGCGAATTGCTTCGCGATGCGGGGCAGCGCGATTCGCGCCGATTCCGCGAGGCGCGCGCGCAGCGACGCGGGAAGATTGCTCATCGCGGAGAAGTCAAACCGCCGCTCCGCATAGATCGCGTGATAAATTTGCGCGCCGCGATAGGCGGGCTCGCCCAGCGACGCAACGTACTCACGCAATTCCGAGACGGATTTTCCCATCAACTCATCCGGCATGGCGGCCGACCGCATACGACGGCGATTGCAATGATAGCGCAGCAAGAGTTGATGCGCCCGGGGCGGAGATTCCACCGAAGCGTGGCGCGGGGCGGCCGCGTGTGACACAATCCCTGCGCCATGAATCAGCCTGCGCGGAACATCGAGCGGGGAGTCCTGCCGAACGGGCTCGTGGTCATCACCGAGCACATGCCGCACGTGCGTTCGGTTTCGGTCGGGATCTGGCTGCGGACGGGCTCGCGGGGCGAGACAGCCGATCGAGCGGGACTTTCGCATTTCATCGAACACATGGTGTTCAAGGGCACGGCGCGGCGCACGGCGGAAGAGATCGCGCGGCAGATGGACTCGGTCGGCGGAATGCTGGACGCATTCACGGAAAAAGAGATCGTTTGCTTCAACGGCAAAGTGCTGGACGAGCATCTCGGCATCGCATTCGACGTGATCTCCGACCTCGTGCTGCGCCCGCGATTCGACGAAGACGACGTGGAGCGGGAAAAGCAGGTCGTGCTAGAAGAAGTGCGGATGGAGGAGGACAACCCGGAATACCTGGTGCACGAAATGTTCACGCAGGGCTTTTGGCGCGAGCACGCGCTGGGCCGGCCGATCCTCGGCACACGCGAGACGATTCCTCGTTTTTCGCGCGAAGCGATGCTCGATGCGTTCCGCACGGACTACGCGCCGAACAATGCCGTGCTGACCGCAGCGGGCAATTGCAGTCACGCGCACCTCATGGAACTTGCCGAGCGGGAATTCGGAGGGTCCGCGCGAGCGGAATTGCATTCGCCCGACGGGCCCCCGCGGCCGGAACCGGCGCTGGTGGCGCGCAGCAAACGCGAACTCGAGCAAGTGCACGTCTGTATCGGAGCGCCTTCGTGCCCGCTGGCGGACGAGCGCCGCTACGCCGTCTCCCTGCTGAACAATATTCTCGGCGGAAGCATGTCTTCGCGGCTATTCCAGAATATCCGGGAGAAGCAAGCGCTGGCGTACGCGGTCTTCAGCGATCTGAATCTCTATTCCGACGCCGGGATGCTTTCGGTCTATGCCGGGACGGCGCCGGCGACGGCGGAGCAGCTCATCCGGTCCGTGATGGAAGAATGCGGCAAGCTCAAGAAGGAGCGCGTCGCGGAGGAGGAGTTGCGCCGGGCGAAGGACCACCTAAAAGGGTCGCTCGTGCTTTCGCTCGAATCCAGCGGCGCGCGCATGTCGCAACTGGCGCGGCACGAAATCTATTTCAAGCGGTTCTTCACGATTGACGAGACGCTGGCCGGGATCGAAGCCGTGACGCGCGAAGAAATCCTGAAAATCGCCGGCGAATCTTTCGAGTCGGAGCGCATCGCCGCCGCGGCGGTCGGTCCGCCGAACGGGTTCCGTCTCACGCGCGATCTCCTCGCGTGTTGATTTTTCGCGGCGAGCGGCGCGCGCATCGCGTGCAACGGGATTGACGGCGGGGAAGCGGTTTGCGATTATCCGAAGGGCCCGCCTTCGCCAAACCTTCGGCGGGCAGGCCCGCGTTTGCGAAAGCTCCGACAAGCACGCCCACGTCGGCGGGCGGCGGATTTTTCAGGGGAAGAGAAATCAGTCTTCGCGTCTCCAATCTGGCCTCGGGTAGCTCGGGCAATTGCACGTTGCTCGAGACCGAGCGCACCTGCCTCCTCGTTGACGCCGGCCTCAGCAAGAAAGAGCTGTTGCGGCGGCTCGAAATCATCGGGCGGCGGCTGGAGCGGCTGGACGGCATCGTCATTTCGCACGAACATTCCGATCACATCAGCGGCTTGCAGCAGGCTTCCGCGCTGTGGCACGCGCCGGTGTACGTCACCGAAGCGACGCACTACGAGATCCAGATCGCGCTGCTGGACGGCGGGGCGAAGCGGCTGGAGCGCGTGGAGCACATCCACGCAGGGCAGAAATTCGTCGTGGGAGACATCGAGGTTTCGCCGTTCTCGATCCCGCACGACGCGGCCGATCCGTTGGGCTTCACGTTCCGCGCGAACGGGATGAAGGTCGCGGTGGTCACCGATCTGGGCTACCTGCCCGAACTGGTGAAACATCACCTGCGCGACTCCGACTGCCTGATTCTGGAATCGAACCACGATTTGGAGATGCTGAAGGTCGGGCCGTACCCGTGGCACATCAAGCAGCGCGTGATGAGCCGCACGGGGCATCTTTCCAATCACACCGTGAGCGAATTCCTGTGCGACGCCGAAGGCTTCGACGCGCGGGCGCGGTTTCTCGTGCTCGCGCATCTCTCCGAGAACAACAACAATCCCGACGTGGCGCGCATCTCGGCCGAAGAGGCGCTCGGGCGGCGCGAAGCGAGCGCGGCGTTCCGGGGCGAGTTGCTCGTCGCTTCGCAGCAGACTCCGCTGCAGCCGCTCGAATTGTAGCGATTTCACGCCGGCCACATTTCCAGAAATTCCCGCCTTGTTGCTTCCCCGCTTGAGCTGGCCACAGGCGACAGCCCAGAGGCTAAAGTGTCGGTCACGTTTTCGCTCGCAAGTGTCTATTGAAATGATTTGAACGTGTTGGGCGCGGCAGAGAGATTCCTCGTCGCTTCGCTCCTCGGAATGACTCGCCTGCGTCCGCGGCGAGATGAGGCGCGGCGGAGGGGGCTATTGCGCGGGGAGGTAGCCGAGGCTTTCGCGGGAATAGGTGAGCATGACGTCGGCGAGATCGGCGGGATAGCGGATTTTCGCATCCACGACGTGATGGGAGGCGTCGCGGACGGGCTCGATGATCGGTGAGAGGAAAGCGCCGCGCACGGGCAAGTGGATGGCGCGGCCGCGGCGGACGACCTCGTCGCGCCAAGCGGGGTCGAGCTTCACGCCGTAGGTATTGACGAGGGACTGGATCGCGAGGTAGTCGCCTTCGGCTTTGATGCGCATCAATTCGGCAAGCAGGGCGCCGACGCCTTCGTGCATTTTCTGGTAATCGGTGACGCGCAGATACAGCTTGCCGCCGGCGGTGACCGGTTCGATGCAGTGATATTTGTCCATGAGGTAGTGGACGATCATCTGGGTTCCGCGGTCGTGATCCTCGACAATCTGGTCGCCATCGGGATAGCGGTAGAGCAGCGTGAGGCCCGCGCGCGCTTCTGAGTCGTACGCGGCTTTCATCAATTCCTGCTGATTCTGGACGCCCAACTCCGCGAGCTTGGGATCGGAGTAGTTCCACAAGGCGACGAGATCGGCGCGCGACTCTTCGAGCGTCGAATAATATTCATTGAGATACGTGCGCGGATCGGCGGTGAGGGCGCCACTGACTTTGCCGGAGCCGTGGCCGAGGACTTCGTGCATGGCGATCATGAGGCGGCGAGACTCGGAGTAATACTTGTGCCCGCGCTCGCGCTCCTCGTCGCTCGACGAAAATTCATCGATGGCTTGCTGGCCGATCGCTTCCGCAAAGGCCGAAGAGATGTTGAAGAGCAGGACGCTCTTGGTGCCGTAGCGCTGGCGGATGTCCTGCTCGTTGGGAAGATTGATTCCGCCGGGCGAAATCGGTCCGGTAGCGCCCGCCTCGGAAACGACGGTGATGACGTTTGCGATGGGGGGTTGGACGCCCTGCTTCTTGTAGGCATCGAGCCAGGGCGCGCGGTCCTCGAAGTATTGGGCGTTAGCCGCGAGGTTGCGCATGAGTTGCGTCTCGGCCGGGTCCACGAAACTGACGACGGATTCGTAGGCGCCCTTTTGGCCTCGCGCATCCATGTAGGTTTCGATGAAGCCGTTGATGGCGTCGATGGTGAGGGGCGTCCGGGCCCAGAACTCGTTGTAGGCGCGCCAATCAGATGGCTCGCCTGTCTCAAAGTAGACGATGAGCCTGCGGAGCGCTTCGACCTGGGGCGGATCGGCCACGTCGGACGCGCGTTCGAGTTGAGCGATGATCCGCGCGATATACGCGGCGTAGCGTCCGGGCGGCACCTTGCCGTCGCGCGTGCCGGCGCGCCAGACGTCTTCAAAGAGTTTGCCGCCGCGTTTTTCGACGCGCGAGTTCAAGGCGTAGTTTTCGGTGAAGCCCGCGAGATCGGGGAGCGCGACATTTTCATAGAAATTGTTGCCGCTGGCGGAGAGGATGTCTTGCCCCGGGGGCGGGCTCTTCACCGTCAACATCGGGCGGTAACTCGCGTCGAAGATGGGTTTATCGAGACGATCGAGCAGGGCGTCGAGCCCTTTCTGGTCCTTCACGCCGAAATTGGCGCCGTTGCGGAATGCGCGATGCGCGGCGTCCCGCAGTTCGAGAGACGTGAATTCCGGCAGGAACTTCCGCGAGGTATCGTGGCTATAGTTGCCGTGCTGGATCCAGAAGAGCTGCGTGTAATTTTGAATTTTCTGCAGCGCGTCGGGGGGAATGCCGTGCGAGTGGGTCCAAATGCCTTCGAGCAATTGCTTCAGTTCGAGGCCGTAGGGCGAGACCTGGTCGTAATAGATCGGGTCGCCGGCGATGCCGGCCTGCGCGAGATAGTAGGCGAGCACGCGCTGCTTGGGCGTCAATTGGTCAAAGCCGTCAGCGTAAAACTGGACGATCGCGAACGGGCCGGCCTGGCCGACGAGATAGCGGCGCTCGGGCTGCGTATTGTCCTGGGAAATCGAAGTGGGAGTGACGGCGGCCAATGTCATCGCGAAGATCGCCGCAAGTGTTGTTGCGGCCCTGGGACGATTCATGCGGTTCTCCCCCAGGCGGCATGGCCGGCCCGCATGCGAGAGCAGGCAGGGCGGGCATGGACGCAAGAAACTTCAGCATATCATCCGCGGGAGGGAAGGGAAACGCGGCAGTGCGGCGGCGGATGAGCGAATCAGGTATCATAGGGAAGGGATTTTCCCCGCCAATTGGACGCGCGCCGCAGAGGGCGCGCGCGTTTGCCACGAGGAGCTGAGTTTGATTCCGCGATACACGCGTGAGGAGATGGGCCGCGTCTGGAGCGACGAAGGCAAGTTCCGGCGGTGGCTCGAAGTCGAGATGGCGGCGGCGGAAACGCTGGCCGAACGCGGCGTCGTGCCGCGCGAGGCTGCGGAGACGATTCGCAAGCGGGCGCGGGTGGACGGGCTGGTTGTGGCGCGGATCGCGGAGCACGAGATGCGCGTGCGGCACGACGTGATCGCCTTCACGATGGCCGTGAGCGAGACGATCGGCGATCCCGAGGCGGCGCGCTGGCTGCACTACGGCCTGACCTCGAACGACGTGGTGGACACCGCGCAGGCCCTGCAAATCCGCGAGGCGTCGCGACTAATCGAGCACGGGATGATTCGCCTCGGCGAAGTGCTCGAGCGCCGGGCGCGTGAATTCCAGCACACGCCGCAAATCGGGCGCACGCACGGCGTGCATGCGGAGCCGATTACGTTCGGACTGAAGCTCGCCAACTGGTTCGACGCAAATCGCCGGAATCTCGAGCGCTTCGGCCACGCCGCGCGCGAAATGGCCGTCGGCAAACTTTCCGGAGCGGTCGGTAACGCGGCGCATCTCGCCCCGGAGGTGGAGGCCGCCATCTGCGCGCGGCTTGGACTCGACCCCGCGCCGGTCAGCACGCAAGTCATCGCGCGCGACCGGCACGCGAATTACGTTGGCGCGCTGGCGGTTCTTGCGGCGACGCTCGAACAATTCGCACTGGAAATCCGCCACTTGCAACGCACGGAAGTCCGCGAAGCTGAAGAGCCGTTCGGGGGCGAACAGCGCGGAAGTTCGACGATGCCGCACAAGCGCAATCCGGTGGGCTGCGAGCAGATTTGCGGGCTGGCGCGCGTGGTGCGCGCGAACGCACAGGCCGCGCTCGAAAACGTCGCGCTCTGGCACGAGCGAGACATCTCGCACAGTTCGGTGGAGCGCGTCATTCTGCCGGATTCCACGATTCTTGCCGATTACATGCTCTCACGCATGACCGAAATCGTCGCCGGAATGCGCGTTTTCCCGGAGCGCATGCGGCGCAATCTGGATTCGACCGGCGGGCTCGTGTTCTCCGGCCAGCTATTGCAGGATCTCGTCGAGGCCGGAGCGCCGCGCGAGGACGCCTACAAATGGGTGCAGGAAAACGCGATGGCGGCGTGGGAGAGCGACCCGCCCGCGCAGGCGGGAACGAGATTCCGGGAGCGTGTCGGGCAGGACCCGCGCATCGGGCGCTTCCTGAACGCGGCGGCGCTCGGGCGGACGTTCGATCTCGAGCGGCAGCTTCGTTCGGTGGATTCCATTTTCGCGCGAGTCTTCGGAAGCGGCACAACCCAAAGAATGCCTTGACTTTGTCCCACGCCGGTGCGAGAATGCGTTTCCCCCTCCCTTCAATCCTAAGCTAAGTCGTTTGCGCTATTGCGCGACGTCTGATGCACCCACCCCTTCGGGCGAAACCGGGAGACCAACATGGCCACTAGGGAGTTTCCGTTGGGGACCATCCTCGTAGCGGACGATAACGATAGTTTGCGCGAGTTGTTGGTGCACATGTTGCGGGTGCAGGGCTACCGCGTGCTGGTCGCCGCAGACGGCGGCGAAGCGCTCAAAATCTTGCTTCGCGAACAAGTCGACCTTGCATTGATAGATGTCATGATGCCCGGCCAGTCAGGGTTGGCCGTCTGCCGAGCCGTCAAAGGCCGGCCGGAAACGCGGTTGACGCCCATCGTGCTGGTTACCGGGGCCGACAGCACCGAGGCGCGCGTGGAGGGAATCAAAGCGGGGGCGGATGATTTCCTCAGCAAGCCTTTGCGGAAAGAGGAACTCCTCGCGCGGGTGAAATCACTGGTTCTTCTGAAGCGGTATACGGACGAGCTGGAGAACGCCGAAACGGTGCTCTGCAGCCTTGCGCGCAGCATCGAGGCGAAGGACCCCTACACCGAAGGGCATTGCGACCGGCTTTCGCGCGCGGCCGTCGCGCTTGGGGAGCGGTTGGGGCTGGCGGACGACACGCGCACAGCGTTGCGGCGGGCTGGCATTGTCCACGATATCGGCAAGGTGGCGGTTCCGGAGCAGATTTTGCTGAAGCCCGGCCCACTCGACGCCACCGAGCGGCGCTTGATGGAATCGCACACGATTGTCGGGGAGCGCATCTGCGCCCCGCTCAAATCCTTCCGCCACGTTCTGCCAATCATTCGCCATCACCACGAACACTTGGACGGATCGGGTTATCCCGATCATCTCAAGGGCGATCAGATCCCGCTTGCCGCTCGCGTGCTCACCACAGTGGATATCTACGATGCACTCACGACCGACCGGCCGTACCGAAGGGCGCTGAGTTCGGCGGAAGCGTTCGCAACGCTACGGGAAGAAACGATGCGCGGCTGGTGGGACGCTTCGCTGATTTCGGCACTCAACGAGCTGGTTGTGGCAAAGGAAGCCGGGAAACCGCATGCGGCTGCGGCGGCTGCGGCCGACGCTTCGTCTCTCTGCGCTTGAAATCCGCGAAAGCTTACTGGGCGCGCTGGACGTAGCGGCCTTCGGTGGTATCCACCTTCACCTTATCCCCATTATTGATGAACGGCGGCACCTGAATCGTCAAGCCGGTTTCCAGCTTGGCGGCTTTCATTACGGCGCTGGCGGTGGCCTTCTGCAGGGTGGGCTCGGTTTCGACGACGGTCAGATCCACCGTGTCCGGCAGGAGGACGCCGATGGGCTTGTTCTCGTAAAATTCCACTTTCACGACGGTGTTCGGAATTAGGTAGTAGACGGCGTCGCCGAGCAACTCGGCGGTGAGCTGAATCTGCTCGTAGGTGCCGGTGTGCATGAAGTGGTGGGCGTCACCTTCGCTATAGAGGTACTCGTACTCGATCTCATCGAAAACGGCGCGGTCCACGAATTCCTCTGCGCGGAACCGGTAGTCCATGATCGCGCCCGTGCGGAGATTGCGCATGCGCGTGGCCATCGCGCCACGCTTGTTTCCGGGCGTCCGGTGGTCCACGCTGTGAACCGTGTAGAGCTCGCCTTCGTGGCGGATGATCATCCCCGGACGCAATTGCGTCGCCTTCAGCATGTCTCGCTCCTGACTGGGTCGGAATCCCTGCCGGAATCCTCGCGGGTGGGCGGTCCGGCGAACCGCGCGAGGCAGGCCGTGCTGCAATCTTCCCCGCACAACGCGCAATTTTCCATTATACCGGAGACCAGGCGCACTCGCGAAACTGGCCGCGGCGGGCTCGGCTCCTTTCTTCCGAGCCCCGGTCGCTGGGGTCCGGTGGACCCACCGGGGTCCCGTAACCGGACCTTGGTCGTTTGAACGCGGCCAAGCCTACTCGGTTGAAGGAGCCGACAACGTCATCCAATCAGCCTTAGGGCTGGGCCGCTCGGTCGGCGAAGGCTTGCACGAACCTCTCGGCGGCTTGACGGACCAAATCCCACTCTGGATCATCTAGCACGCGGCGAGGGTCGGGGTGTTTCGGCATTTTGTCGTAGTAATTCTCAAGTTTCGATCTGAACTCGTGCCAACATTGAATCTGGTCGCTGCTGAAGGCCTTTCTGTACGTCTCGAAGAAGAGGTCGGCCCGATGGTCCTCCATCAGGATTTGGTAGAGCTCATCTGGAGATGACCACGCTTTGCCGCCGGGAAACCACGACCCCTCCTGGTATTCTCTGCTGGCGATATACTTGGAAGCGTCTAGTATGCTATCGGACCATTGTTTGTAAGGCATCATGTCTCGTCTAAGCGATCCTCACTCGACGGGAATGTCGGGACCCTCAGGAGCGTCGACTGCGGGGGATGCAGGTGCGAACGGACTCACCATCGGCGCATCGACCGGTATGTGGGCAGGGCGGGTGGCCCGGACTCGCATTTGCTCCATCCTGTTGACTGCGCCCATCGATAAGGGGATACCACTGTTGCAATACACCGCAACATACCGAGACGAGGGTGCCCCACGCGTCGGATTTACGCGTGGGGGTTCATCTAATGCCGAGCGCATTGAGGCGCAATTGGTACGCGAGAAGCTCAACTACATGCACGCGAACCCGGTCACAAGGGAATTGGTTGAACATCCGAAGGATTGGGCGGCGGCGCAGCCTTTCGCGTTTTCCCGTTGACGAGCGCTCACGGTTCAATCATGCCACTCCAGCACGTCGCCGCCGAGTGACCGGTCTTGCTCTCCAGGGTGTCCGCTGGCGTGACTCAGAAGGGCGGCGCGGACGAAGCGGAAGCGGGAGATTTTTCGCGCTCGGCACGGCCTGCGGCCATGATCTTTTCGATTGCGTCGGGATCGCGCGGGAGGCGTTCGGTGAGGAATCTTGCGCCGGTTTCGGTGACGAGAACGTCGTCTTCGATGCGGACGCCGATGTTTTCCTCAGGGATGTAAATTCCCGGTTCGAGCGTGATGACCATGCCGGGTTTGAGCGGGCTGTACATCAGGCGCTCGCCGACCGCGTTATCGCCATTGTCATGGACGTCGAGTCCGACCGGATGGCCGAGGCCGTGGGTGAAGTAGGGGCCGAGCGAGCGGCCTTCGCGGTCCTTGCCGTGGGTGTTGATGTAGTTGTAGGCGATGTCGTAGAGGCTATTCGGGCCGCCGCGGGCCAGTGTCATGCCGGGTTTGACGGCGGCGAAGGCGGCGTTCTGCGCGCCGAGGACGATCTCGTAGATTTCGCGCTGGCGCGGCGTGTACTTACCGTTCGCGGGGAGCGTGCGGGTGATGTCCGAGGCGTAGCCGGAGTATTGCCCGCCGACATCGAGCAAAACGATATCGCCGTCTTCAATCCTGCGGCTCAACTTGTCGTAGTGCAGGATGATCGAATTCGGGCCGGCGCCGACGATCGGAGCGTAGGCTTCGGTCTCGCAGCCGCCCCAATCGTGGATTTCGACCATGCGCGCGGCGACCTGATATTCGTAGAGGCCGGGGCGCATCATTTTCATCGCTTCGAGATGCGCGTCCACGGAGACGTCAATCGCGTGCTGCATGAGCGCGAGCTCGCCCGGTGATTTCACCAACCGCATCACACCGATGGCCTCGCGGGCGTCCTGCCATTTTTCGCCGGGGACATTGTCGTTGAGCCAATTCAAAGCGTCCTGCTCGTGGGGGTATCCGGTTTCGCCCGACGCGGGCAAGACCGTGAAAATTTCGGGATAAATGTGTTGGAGCTTGCGGAGGGTGTCGCGCAGAGCGTCCGACGGCTCGACGTCCGCGAAGCCCGTGCGGTCGCGGATGCCGGGGTCTTCGGGGCCCATGCGCGGGCCGTTCCATTGCTCCTGCTCCGGATCGCGCGGCGGGAGAAAGAGGATGTCGGTTGCGCCCTGCCAGCCCTTTGCGCTCGCGCCGGCGGGCACTTCGACCAGCGTCGCGTTCTCTTCATTGTGGCCGGTAAGATAGTAGAAATTCGGCTCCTGGTTAAAAACGTATTCGGCGCTCGACTCCTCCTTACCGGTGTAGCCGAAAACCACGACAGGGGCGCCGAGTTGCGCGGCAAGCTTGGCACGGCGCTCCGCGTACACGGAGTTGGGCTCGCGCTCGCGCGCGACGAGCACGGCGGCCAGCGCGGCAATTGCGAGGCAGCACGCGACGCAGGTGCGAGCGAGCTTGGCGCCGCGACTTGCGGCGGCGGCGGAAGACCGGTCTGAACGCGCATTCATCATGATTCCTCTCCAGCAAGACGAGCGAGGGCGTCGCCCGCGAGGCGGAAAATAGTCCAATCCTCCATCGGCACCGCGCCCAGGCTTCGATAGAAATCTATGGCGGACTCGTTCCAGTCGAGGACCGCCCATTCGAGGCGTCCGCAATTGCGCGCTCGCGCCAGGCGCGCAAGCTCAACGAGGAGCGCCTTGCCCACGCCCTTGCCTCGATGGGGCGGATCGACGAAGAGATCCTCGAGATAGATGCCGGGACGGCCGAGGAAGGTCGAGAAATTGTGGAAAAAGACGGCGAAGGCAACCGGCTCGCTGCCGAGATACGCCAGCAGCGCCTCGGCGACGCGGCGCGAACCGAACAAGGCTTCGCGGACGTGGTCCTCGGTGGCGGAAACCTGATCGGCAAGTTTTTCGTACTCGGCGAGCTTGCGGATGAACGAAAGCAGAAGGGGAACGTCGGATTCCGTGGCCTCGACGATGCGCAAGGTGGGGGTTGGGTCTGCGGGCATTCGGGGATTGTCGCAGATGCGCGCGCGCGAGGCCAGTCCCGGCCTGCCAGACCAGCGTCAGAAGCCTGGAGCGCCTGTGGCGGCGGGGCGAACTTCGCCGGGGGGCCGGTTGCCGAGGCGCAACCGCTCCAACCAAGTTTGCCCGATTGACATCAGGCCGGTGTAGAGGTAACCCCACACGAAGAGAAGAAGGAAAGGCACGGTAAGATAGTTTTCGTTCTGGATGGCGTAAGCGACCGTGGCGGCGAAGTAGAGGCCGAGGCCGACTTCGAGGTAGGGCATCCACCCGGCGCGATTGCGATACGATTTCTTGCTCCACGTGCCGGACTGGCCCTCAATGCGGTATTTCGGCGTGCGCGCGAATTCGGATTTGATGCCGAACAGAGCTTCGAGCACGGCCTTGGTGTTGCGCACGGAAAGGCCGATGCCGACCGCCATCACAAACGGGACGTAGAGAATCGAGCGGTACCACCGGCGCGGATAAAGAGCGCGCTGCGCGGCGAGATAAAAGCCTGATATCGAGCAACTCGCCGCAATGAACAGCGGTAAATCGAACAGCAACATCTGAAACCAGCCCTGGTAGAAACGTACAATCATCGCGGGCAAGAGCAGGGTGGCGAGAAGAATCATGAGCGGGTAACTGATGTTCGCCGTGAGGTGGAGCGTTGCCTCGGCTTTGACGCCAGCAGGTTCATCAGAGCGCAACACGCGCGGCAAGATTTTCTTCGCGGTTTGCATCAGGCCCTTGGCCCAGCGTGCTTGCTGCGTCTTGAACGAGTTCATCTCGACGGGCAGCTCGGAGGCGCATTCGACGTCCGGCAAATAGAGGAAGCGCCAGCCGCGAAGCTGCGCGCGATAGGAGAGATCGGTGTCTTCGGTGAGGGTGTCGTGCTCCCAGCCGCCGGCGTCGTCAATTGCGGCGCGGCGCCAAATGCCGGCCGTGCCGTTGAAATTGAAGAAGACACCGCTGCGCGAGCGCGCGCCGTGCTCGATGACGAAGTGGCCGTCGAGGAGGATGGATTCGACCTCCGTCAGCGTGGAATAGCCACGATTCAAGTAGGTCCAGCGCGTCTGCACCATCGCGATCTTCTGATCGGCGAAGTAAGGCACGGTCCGCCGCAGAAAATCCGGGCTGGGAATAAAGTCGGCGTCGAAGATGGCGACGAATTCCGCTTGCGAGACTTTCAGGCCTTCCGACAGCGCGCCCGCCTTGAAGCCGGTGCGGTCGGCACGATGCAAGTAGCGAATGGGCAGGCCGAGCGCCTGATGGCGTTCGACGCAGGCGCGCGCGACTTCCCGCGTTTCGTCGGTCGAATCATCGAGCACCTGGATGTCCAGCAACTCGCGGGGATAATCGAATCGCGCGACCGCTTCGATAAGCCGCTCGATGACGTAGCGCTCGTTGTAGATCGGGAGTTGAACCGTGACCAGCGGCCAGCGTTCGACCGGCGGGGGCTGGCCGGGAACGTTGCGGCGGTTCTTGAAATAGCTATAGACCAGCCAGTAGCGGTGTATGCCGTACGCCGCGAGGATCACCAGGACGACGAAATACGGAATCGTCACCGAGAGATCGAACCAATTGAGTTGATATAGGCCGCGAAAGGGATTCCGGTTCGGATCCGTGATTTTCGACCAGTAGTTCAGTAGCGGGCTCTGTGAAGCCGCTGCGAGGAGACCCAAACTGTGTGTTTGCCACACGGGATGTATTCTACCTCACCAAGCTGGGCTTTGCCGCGACTGGGCGGGTATTACCTCGGACGATCAACTCCAAGCGGCCGTTCCAACCGGCCGGCCAGCCTGAGGAAGGGTGCGCACGGCTGACGAAAGCGCCACAAAACTGGAAAATTGCGGCCAAAACCAGCCCGTCGGAGCCTGATCCACCCACCGGAGCGGCCCTGCCGGAGCTGTTGGGTAACTGCCGAAAAGACAGCAGCCACCTTCAATTATACGAGGGCGGGAGGGAGTGTCAATGGCCGCAGCTGCGCTCGCGGGCCGTGCGAATCTGAAAAGGGCGTTTCAGCCAGTGGAATCTTAAAAACACGGCCTCGTGGAAGGCGAGGTTTGCTTCCTGTACACTATCGTGTGGTTTTTTCGGAGAAATAGGGAACGCGTGCAGCGATGGACGAGCCGCGGCCCGGCTCGTCGCGATGTGCCTCCCGGAATTTCTCCCGATCAACGGAGGACGTGATGGCACAGCCCTGGAAGACAAAGAAGTGGTTCGTCAGCCCGTGGTGCTATTTGCCGGAAGTGAGGAAGCCGTTCAAATTTGCGCCGAAGATCCAGATTCACGACGTGACCTTGCGCGACGGCGAGCAGCAGACCGGCGTGGTGTTTCGCCGGGAAGAAAAAGTGGAGATTGCGAAGCGGCTCAATTCTCTGGGAGTTCACCGGATTGAAGCCGGGATGCCCGCGGTTTCGCCGCAGGACAAAGCCGCGATCAGCGACATCGCCAGCCTGGGACTGAAATCGAAAGTATTCGCATTCGCCCGCTGCGTGACGGCGGACATTCAAGCTGCGAAAGATTGCGGGTGCAGCGGCGTGATCATCGAAATTCCTTCGAGCGAACACATCATCAAGAACGCTTACGGCTGGCCGCTCGAGCGTGCCGTGAAATCTTCGATCGAAGCGACGCTCAAAGCGAAGGAACTCGGGCTGTACACGGTTTTTTTCACGATTGATTCCACGCGCACGGAAGTGAAGCGGCTGCTCGACACGGTGCAGCACGTTGCCGAAGAAGGCCACATGGATGCGTTCACGCTGGCCGATAGTTTCGGAGGGTGCACGCCGGAAGCGATCTATTACGTGGTCAAGAAGGTGATCCGGCGGCTGAAGAAACCGGTGGAGATTCACTGCCACCAGGATTTCGGGCTCGGCGTGGCGAACACGATTTACGGGCTCGGGGCCGGGGCTTCGGTGGCGCACACGACGATCACAGGCCTCGGCGAGCGCGCGGGCAACGTGCCGATGGAAGACGTCGTTCTCTCGCTGCTTTGCCAGTATGGAGTGAATCTCGGGATTCACACGGAGAAGATGTGCGAAGTTTCCCGCTACGTCCTCGATCTTGCGCGCGTGAAAATCCCGGGGAACCGGCCGATCGTCGGCGATATGTTGTACGAAGTGGAGTCGGGGATCGTGGCGGGATTCGTGCGCAAGGCGCGCGAGAAACACCCGCTGGAGTATGTGCCCTTCGCTGCGGAGTTGGTGGGCCAGGCGCCGGTGAAGATCGTGCTTGGCAAGAATAGCGGCGTGCCTTCGGTGGAGGAGTGGTGCGAGAAGATGAAGGTGAAGGCCAGCGAAGAAGAAATGCTGGAGATGGTCCGGTTGATCAAGGAGAAATCCTTCGAGAAGAAGGACCTGCTGACCGAGGACGAATTCAAGGTGATTCTGGATCGAGTCCTCAACCGGGCGGCGGCGGGGTAATCCTGCCCTGGGGCGCAGCGTCCGCTGCGGCGGACGCCGCGCCATGGAGACATTTTGATGGTCCGCAGTTTTGAGGAATTGCTGGATCGCGCGCGCGCGCTTGGCCCCGCAAGAATCGCGGTGGTCGAAGCGCACGATCCCGACGTGCTCGAGAGCTTGAAGCAAGCGGAGCCGATGGGACTCGCGGTGCCCGCCTTGGTCGGCGATCCCGCAAAAATCGAAGAAGCTACGCGCAAGGTTGGCTACCGCCCGCCCGCAGGCGCGATCTTTCCGGCAACCAGCGAAGAGGAATCCATCCGGCAGGCCATCCAACTCGTCCGGGACGGCAAGAGCGATCTGTTGATGAAAGGGAAGGTCACGACGGCGAACCTGATTCGCGGCGTGCTGGATAAGGAGCGCGGCCTTCGCAGCGGGAAACTGTTGAGCCAGGTGATCGTCTTCAAAGTGCCCAAGATTCCGCGCTTGATGATCATGACCGACGCGGCCATCAACATTGCGCCGACACTGGAGAACAAGGCGGACCTTTGCCGGAATGCGATCGAAGTGGCGCACGCACTGGGGATCGGCGAGCCAAACGTCGTCCTGCTAGCGGCGCTCGAGTTCGTCAATCCGGCGATGCCCGCGACGGTGGATGCCGCCGCGCTCGTTCAAATGAATCGCGCCGGGCAGATTTCGGGCGCATACCTCGAAGGTCCGCTGGCGCTGGATGCGCCGCTGAGCCGCTTCGCCGCGGATCGCAAGGGGATTCGGAGCCCGGTGGTCGAGGCGACGGACGTTTTCATCGCGCCGGACATCGAAGCGGCGAATATTCTCTACCGGGCGATTACATACTTCGCGGGAGGGGAGTCCGGCGGGATCATCGTCGGGGCGCGGGTGCCGCTCATTCTGCTTTCGCGCGCCGAGCCGCCGGAGACCAAGATTCATTCCATTTGTCTCGCGCTGGTGATGGCGCATCACCTTCGCAGCGCGTCCGAAGTGAAGGAAGCCGCGGGCTAGAGCGGCTGCGGCGCGGCGCTGAAGCGGCCGGGCGCAAAGTGCGCTTCGCCGCGCGAAACGCGAATAAGGAGATCCCGTTTTGCGAGTGTTGGTTCCAAATCTCGGCTCGACCTCGCTGAAATACCAGCTCATTGAAACCGACGGCGAGAACGTATTGGCGCGCGGAAAAATCGAGCGCATCGGGAGCGCGGAGTGCCCGGTTGCGACTTGGGACTCCGGGACGCAGGAAGAGCGGAAAGAAACTTTGAACCTTCCCGACCACCGCGCTGCGGTGAAAGTCCTGAATGAAAAACTGGCGCATTTGAGCGCGCGGACGCCGGGCCAGGCCGCCATTGACGCGGTGGGATTCAAAGCCGTTCATGGCGGGCGCCGCTATCGGGGATCGTTTCGCGTGGACGACGATGTGCTTGCCGCGATGAAGGAAATTCTTCCGGCGGCGCGCGTGCACAATACCGTTTACGTGCAGGCGATGCAGATCTTTCGCGAACTGCTGCCGGGCGTCCCGATGGTGGCGGTGTTCGAGACGGGATTTCACGCGACGATCCCCGCGCGGGCATACACGTACGGCGTGCCGCACGAATGGGGAGAGAAGTACGGCGTGCGACGATACGGTTTTCACGGTTCCTCGCATCGCTACGTTTCGCAGCGCGTTCCGCAGATTCTCGGGCGGCCCGCGTCGGAATTGAAACTGGTCTCCTGCCATCTCGGCGGGAGCTCTTCGATTTGCGCCGTGCTGGGCGGCAAATCCATCGATACAAGCTTCGGCTTCTCGCCTCAGTCCGGCATCGAGCACGCGGCGCGATGCGGCGATCTAGATCCGTTCGCCGTGCTTTATGTGATGGAGAAGGAGGGTCTCACTCCGGCGCAAGTGGGAGAAATTCTTTGCAAGAAAGGCGGACTGCTGGGGATTTCGGGGGTGAGCAGCGACGTGCGCGATTTGGAGGAGGCGGCGTCAAGAGGCAATGCGCGCGCCGCCCTGGCGATTGACGTGATGGTTTACGAAGTGAAGAAGTATATCGGCGCGTTCGCCGCCGCGATGGGCGGGCTCAATGCCCTGGCTTTCGCGGGGGGAATCGGCGAGAACGCCTGGCGCGTGCGGGAGGCGATTTGCCGCGGCATGGAATATTTCGGGATCGAGCTCGATGTCGATGCGAACCGGCGGGAAAGCCGCGCAGATCGCGTTATTTCGAGTCCGAATTCGCGCGTCGCCGTGCTCGTTGTTTACACGAACGAAGAACTCATGGTTGCGCGAGAGACGGCAAGAGTGCTGGGTGGAGCTTAGCCGCCGGCCGTAACGCCGGAAACGCCGAATCACTTGTGTGAATGAAAATACCAAGGGCGTCCTCGCGTGAGGACGCCCCTTGTGTTTCGATCGGTTTTGATTACTTTGGAGGCGGCGGAGCCTTTGGTGCAGGAGCGGCTCCGGCTGCGGGTTTCGGCGTGGGCTTTGCGGGCGGCTTCGGCGCCCAGTAATTGGGATCAGCTTCGATCCAGGATTTCTGGACGTAGCTTGATGACGGATTCACCATCCAAATGTTGTCTTCGACGCTGACTACACTTTCCTCTGTGATTTTGTCCATCCGGTGCATTCCCTCTTCGCCGAGCGCGGTGCCAAAATCCTTTTCATGCGCCAAGCCAGTGTCCTCATCTTTGAGGGAGGTCATCGGGACCAAGATCAGGTAAGAATCCGCCGCGCCATTCATTCCTTCGTAAGTGGCCCAGGGAATATTTTGGCCAATCTTGAGGTTGGCGTCGCGATAAAGCTTCGTCAATTCGTCGAACTGTTCGTCGTGACCAGAGCGCATATGAAAGATGACCACCTCCCAGTAGTGGGAGTGCGGGAGGTCCGCTCCGGAGACGTTGTTGCTGAGGTCGGGGCGGTAATGCCAGATGGTATTGTGGACCTCGGATACGTAAGGGGCCTCAAGCTTATCCAGGGCGGAAAACTTCTCGTGGATTGTCGCGTTGCCCAGGAACCACTCTGTGTCCTTTTGCCACGCTTCGTAGGAATCGTAGCTAAAGAGGTAGATCGCTCGAGGTGAGCCCGTCATGGCCTCCATGGCCAAGTAGTTCGTCGTCGCCTTGACTTGTTGTGACACGGGAGGGTATTCCGCTGCCACTTTGTCGTAGGGCTCAGTCTCGTAGGCTTTTATGTTGTCCGTTTCGATGTTGAGGATGTTGGGTGGCGGATTTGCCGGAGTTTGTGCGCGCGCGGCCAGGGAGCCTGCCAGCGCAAAGGACAACCCGGCAATAGAACAAAGCCATTTCTTCATATTTGCCCACCTCCAGGGGGCCAGAGCGGGAATTGTGGATGAGGAACGGGCCGAAAGCTGCGAATATCGCGACCGCCCGGGTGAACCTAAGTCAAAGTGTTTCGCTAGCGGGGAAAGTCTACTCCGGATGGGGCAAGGGTCAAGCGGTGTTTTCGCAATTCCACAAGGGTGAGTTGAAGCGGGCGAACTACACGTTCAGCGTGAGGGTTACATCGGGACGGGGCCCCGGGGGCGGCATCTTCGAACGGTCCACGGGCCGGTAAAGCGTGTCGCGCTCGATGGGGACGCGGCCGGCTTCGCGGATCAGGCGTTCGAGATCGGCGCGCGGAGTGAACTGAGCGGTCGTCGCGCCCGCGTCGTGGTAAATCTTCTCTTCCACCACGGTGCCGTCGAGATCGTCCGCGCCGAAGCTGAGGGCAATCTGCGCGACTTTCGGCGTCATCATGATCCAGTAAGCCTTGATGTGGTCGAAATTGTCGAGCAGCAAGCGCGAAACGGCGATGGTTTTGATGTCCGCGAAGGCTGTGGGCTTCGGCAGGTGCGCGAGCGCCGTGTTCTCCGGATGGAACGCGAGCGGAATGAACGCGACGAAGCCGTGAGTTTCGTCCTGCAGTTCGCGGAGGAGGAGGAGATGCTCGACGCGCTCTTCCTCGGTTTCGATGTGGCCGTAGAGCATCGTGGCGTTTGAGCGCAGGCCGATTTGATGCGCGGTGCGCGCGATGTTGAGCCATTGCTGGCCGCTGACCTTGTGGTCGCAAATCACTTTCCGTACGCGCGGATGGAAGATCTCCGCGCCGCCGCCGGGCAGTGAATCCACTCCGGATTCCTTGAGCGCGAGAAGTGTGTCGCGAATCGAGAGTTTTGCGATGCGCGCGAAATAACCGACCTCGACCATCGTGAACGCCTTCAGGTGAACGCCGGGACACCGCTGCTTGAGGCCGCGCATGAGATCGAGGAAATACTCGAACGGCAGATCGGGATGCAGCCCGCCGACGAGGTGGAATTCCGTAGCGCCCTCGCGCATTCCCTGCTCTGCGCGCTGCCAGATTTCTTCGAGTGCGAAGGTGTAGGCGCCCGGTGCGTCGGGGCTGCGGCCGAAGGCGCAAAGGCGGCAGTGAGCTACACAGACATTCGTGGGATTGATGTGCCGGTTGACGTTGAAATAGCAGACATTCCCGTGCCGCTGTTCGCGGATGCGGTTGGCGAGCCAGCCAAGGGCCAGCAGGTCGTCGGTGCGATAGAGCGCGATGCCATCGTCGAAGTTGAGGCGCTCTCCCGCGAGCACCTTTTCGGCGATGGGCTTGAGCCGCGGATCGGCAATGCGCAATTCGGCCATGTGAATTCGGGGCCCTCTACGGGTTCCGGCCGGGAAAAGGCAACCGCGCCGCCCAGACCGCCGCACCCCAGAAGAGCAGAAACAGAATACTAATATAGCCGTTCACGTTGAAAAACGCAGCATTGAGATGGCTGAGGTCGTTCGCGCGGAGCAGAGAATGTTCGTAGATCAGAAGCGCGGCGACAACGGCGATTCCCGCCCACGCCGGCCACAGCAAGTGGAAACTGTCCGCCAGCCAGACCAGAAGCACGACCGTCAGCGCGTGCATCGCCCGCGAAACACGCAGGGCGCGCCCGATGCCGAAGCGGCGCGGGATGGAATGAAGTCCCGCTTCGCGGTCAAAGTCAACGTCCTGGCACGCGTAGAGAACGTCGAAGCCGCCGACCCAGAGCGTCACGGCAGCGCAGAGAATCAGGATGCGAGGATCGAGCTTTCCGGCTACAGCAATCCAGGCCGCGGCGGGCGAGACGCCGAGGCAAAAGCCCAGCACCACGTGCGACCAAATCGTGAACCGCTTCGTGTAGGAATAGAAAAACAGGATCGCCAGGGCCAGCGGCGAGAGTTCCAGGGCGAGGCGATTCAATTGCCACGCCGCGACGACCAGAACCGCGGACGCGACGATCGTGAAGCCCCAGGCGAAGCCGGTCGAAAGCGCTCCCGTGGGCAGCGCGCGGCCACTCGTGCGCGGATTGCGGCGGTCGTATTCGACGTCGGCGATGCGATTGATCGTCATCGCGGCCGAGCGCGCCCCGACCATCGCGACAACGATCCAGAAGACTTGCCGGCCCGTGGGCCACTCCGCGCCAAGGGAGTAGCGCGCGGCAAGAAGCGCGGCGGTAAGCGCGAACGGCAATGCGAAGACCGAGTGCTCGAATTTGATCATCTCGAGCACGGTACGGAGGCGATTCACGCTCAAGATCCTCGCTTCGGGCCGCGCAGCTTGCGCAAGGTTCTGCCTTCGATCGATCGGATGCGCTCGTCCGTGGCGGGTGGATCGCAGGCGGCCGGCGCCTGGCCTTCCCAGCGAAATGCGCCCGGTTGCCGCAGGCCGAGCTGCGCCAGAGCGCGATTGACGAATTGCTCGACGAGATCGTCAATGGTCCGCGGCTGATGGTAGAACGCGGGAATCACGGGCATGATGACCGCTCCGGCCTGCTGCGCGCGCAGCATGTTTTCGAGATGAATGCGGCTGAAGGGCGTGTCGCGCAGGCACAAAACGAGCCGGCGGTTTTCTTTGAGGCAGACGTCGGCGGCTCGGGAGAGCAAATCGTTGCTTGCGCCGGTCGCGATGGAAGCGAGGGCGCCCATCGAGCAGGGAATCACCAGCATGGCGTCCACCGGATAGCTGCCGGATGCGATCGAAGCGCCGACGTCTTTATTCGGCAGGACGCCGGTCTTCCTCGCGGGCGAGCCGAGCAGCAGAGCCGGAATCTGTCTTGCCTCTCCGGTGATACCGAGTTCGTGCGCGAGCAGCCGCCCGCCGGTTTCCGTCACGACGAGATGGATGCGGGCGACGCGAGAATCGGCTTCGAGCTTGCGCAGCGCCGCCCGCGCGAGAATGGCTCCGGAGGCGCCGGTGACGCCCAAAACAACGACTTTACCTTCGGTGGATTGCATGGGCCGAGGCCGAAACTTTGAGTCTAGTGCCGTCTCGGGCAAAGTCAAGGCGGGGGCGGCCAGAGAGCCGCGCGGCATGGATCGAGTGCCGGGTTGCGCACGGAGGTACGGTGGTGCAATTGACCCATTCCACCGCGCGCCATACGATTCCTGGGGTTGTCCTACCGACCATGGCCACAATTGATGAAGACCTAGACGCGCTCGCGAAAGACGTTCGCGCCTACAAGATCGAGTTCGAGCAGTACTTCGGCGGCGGCAAGAAGCGTCCACCCAACGAGACCGAGTGGCGGATCGACCAGACCATGAAGCGCTACAGCGAGCGCGGCCCCAACATGAATTCCGGCCAGCGATTCCGCTACTCCACGCTCATTCAGGCCTATGTGAAATATCGCGAAATGTTCAAGAAGCGGATGCAGAAGAAAGAAGAGGGAACCGTAGAACGCCACTACGGCGCCGCCGCGAAGGCGATCGAGGCTGACCGTGCCCGGGCCCGCGGGCGTGGTCACGAACGGAAGGTGTCTTTTGCCATCACCTGCTCCGATCCGGAGCACGAAACCGCCAAGATAGAGAATTTATTCGAAGCCCTCTTGCAAGCACAGCGGGAATTCGGTGAAGAAGCCAAGCCGCTGAGTCTCGAACAGTTCCAGCAGTTCATCCGCAAGAAGACCAAGCAACTCAAAGAGGACAAGCACTGCAACGAAGTCGAGTACCGCGTCGAAGTGGAGGGCAACGAGGTCCGCCTGAAGGCGACTGTTCCCACCTAAAGCAAATCTTTACTTTCCCTCTTCCCACTTTCCGTTTCCGCATTCCTCGCAATACAATGTTCCGTCTTTTGTACGCACAGGAGGGGTTGTGACGATCGAGCGCGCGCTGGTCAGCGTATACGACAAAACGGGGCTGGTTCCTTTCGCGAAGCGGCTGGCGGAGCGCCGCATCGAGCTGATTTCGACGGGAGGCACGGCCAAACTGCTTCGCGATGCGGGCGTGGACGTGCGCGACGTCTCCGACTTGACGGGCTGGCCCGAGATGCTCGGCGGGCGGGTGAAGACGCTGCACCCCAAGGTTCACGGCGGAATTCTGTTTCGCCGCGGCGACGCGGGCGACAAATCCCAAGCGGCGCAGCATGGAATTGCATCGATCGATCTCGTCGTCGTGAACCTGTACCCGTTTGAAGCGACGGCGGCCAAGGCCGGACTCACCCCGGAAGAGCTGATCGAAAACATCGATATCGGCGGGCCGGCGATGGTGCGGTCCGCGGCAAAGAATTTTGAAAGCGTTGGAGTGGTGACCGACCCGGCTGATTACGAAGCTGTCGCGCAGGAGATTGCGGCGTCGGGGGGGCTGAGTCTTGAGACGCGGCTCGAGTTGGCGCGAAAGGCGTTTGCGCTCACGGCGCGATACGACGGCACGATCGCGACCGAACTCGAGCGCTTGAGCGCAGCGGACGGCCGCGTGTCACTCGGCGGACGCGCTGCATTGCCGGAACGTTTGCATATCGCGCTCGCGAGGCGGCAAGCGATGCGCTACGGAGAAAATCCGCACCAGCAAGCGGCGCTTTACATTCCGGCGGGGCGTCCCGCACGGGGGCTCGCAGCGGCGCAGCAACTCCAAGGCAAAGAGCTCTCCTACAACAATCTTGTGGATCTCGATGCTGCGTGGGGCTTGGCGCGGGAATTTGACCGGCCGGCCGCCGTCATCGTCAAGCACAACAATCCTTGCGGTGCGGCGGAACAGGGGACGCTGGCGGAAGCCTACCGGCGCGCGCTGGAATGCGATCCTGTATCCGCATACGGCGGAGTGCTGGCGTTCAATCGAGCCCTCGATCTCGAAACGGCCGGGGAACTGGCGAAACTATTTGCAGAGTGCGTCGTCGCACCCGGCTACGACGCGGCCGCGCGCGAACTGCTGGCCGGAAAGAAGAACCTCAGGTTGATGGAGCTTGCGAGCAACGCGGGCTTGGAGGACGAGCTGGAATTGAAACGAATCTCCGGCGGCGTCTTGGCGCAAGAACCGGACCGGCACGAATGGAGCGAGAAGGAATTGAAATGCGTGACGCGCCGCGCTCCGACGCGGGAAGAAACTGCGGCGCTGCTGTTTGGGTGGAAGGTCTGCAAGCACGTCAAGTCGAATGCGATCGTGTTTGCGCGCGGCGGGCAGACGCTTGGGGTCGGTGCGGGCCAGATGAGTCGCGTGGACTCGGTGAAGATCGCAGTGATGAAGGCGCAACTACCGCTGGCGGGCAGCGTCGTGGCATCGGATGCGTTTTTTCCATTTCCGGATGGGCTTGAGGAGGCTGCGAGCGCCGGCGCCACAGCGGTGATTCAGCCGGGGGGCTCGGTGCGCGACGCGGAGGTCATCGCGGCGGCCGACCGTTTGAATGTGGCGATGGTGTTTACCGGGATGCGGCACTTCCGCCATTAAGGGGCGGGAAGGACTTTTCGAATTGCGCTTTGGTGAAGTCGTTCTATTCGCAGGAGTTAAGCCTCTCGAAAAACGTTTCACGTGAAACACTTCCCTAGGGGGTCGCTTCCCCTTCATTGAGAATCGCCGAGGTGATTTTGAACTTCACGGATTTCGTCCGGTTGTGATTCGGCGAACAGGGTTCCACGCCGGGGGCGATGGAAGGAACCGCAGACGCGGTGGGGGCATCCAACTTTCTTGACAGGTCTTGATGTTCAGGTGACGCCGGGGCGAACGCTTTGACCCGCTTCGGCCGCGTATAGGATAATAGGTGTTTCGGTGAAATCATGAAGCTTCGCTATTCCTCGTTCGCACTCGTCCTTCTGCTCCCGGCTTGCGCCCTTTACGCAGGGCAAGGCTCGCAGCCCTCCCCGCCCGCGGGAAGCCCCGATTCGGAGCAAGCTACATCTTCCGCGAGCCAGACGCCCAGTTCGTCGAGCGGGGACGCACGCGCCGACGCTTACTTCGACTTCACAATGGGACATTACTTCGAACAGCAGTACGAAATGTCCAGCCGGAGCGAAGACGCCGACCGCGCCATCGATTTTTACAAGAAGGCCTTCAACCTCGACCCATCGAGCGACGTGATCGGCGAGCAACTCGCTGAAATGTATTTCCAGGCGCAGCGGATTCGAGACGCCGTGCTGGAAGCCCAGTCCATCATTCAGCGCGACCCGAAGAACGTTACCGCGCGGCGGCTACTGGCCAGAATCTACGTGCGAACGCTGGGCGACCTCAACGACTCCACCGGCCAGCGCGATACCGTGCGGCTCGCCATCGAACAGTACACCGAAATCTTGAAGGTCGATCCGGCCGATACCGATTCCGCACTGTGGCTGGCGAAGCTGTATCGGCTTTCCAGCCAGCCGGAGAAGGCGGAAACGACACTGCGGTCCGTGCTCGCGCGCGAGCCTGAGAACGAAGCTGCGATGGACCTCTTCACCCAGCTCTTGCTCGACCAGAAGAGAGGGGCTGAGGCCATCACCATGCTGCAGGGAATATTGAAGCGCTCGCCCTCGGCGCACCTTTACGATTTGCTCGGCGACGCGTACACACAACAGGACGACGCCACAAGCGCGGAAGCCGCCTATCGCAGCGCGGTTGAGCTGGATCCCGACGAGATCAGTCACCGGCGCGGGCTGGCGCAGGCGCTGCTTTCGGAAGAGAAGTATCCCGAAGCGCTCGAGCAGTACAAGGCGCTGTCCAACATGGATTCCTCCGATCCGGAGAACTACCTGCGTCTGGCGGAGATTTATCGCCAGCTCCACCAACTCGACAATGCGGAACAATCGATCCTGGAAGCCAAGCAGCGCGCGCCGGGAAGCCTTGAAGTGATTTACTACGAAGCGGCGATCTACGAGGCGGAGGCGCGCTTCGACGATGGGATCCGCGTACTCTCCGATGCCGTGGCGAGCGTGAAGTCGGAGTCCGACTACACGCCATCGCGCCGCCGCACGCTCGCCATCTTGTACGAGCAACTCGGCCAGCTGTATCGGGAGGCGCAAAACTACCCGGCGGCAGTGAATACGTTTTCAGAGATGGTGCAGCTTGGGCCCGAGGAGGACCGCCGCGCACAGGTCTTGCTGATCGATACGTATCGCGCCGCGCGGGATCTTCCCCACGCGCTGGAGACAGCGCAGAAGGCCGTCGCCGCTTACCCAACGGACCGCGACATTCTCACCAATCAGGCCCTGCTATTCGGCGAAAACGACCAGACCGATGAAGCGGTCGCTATCTTGCGCAAGCTGCTCAACGGCACGCCTGCGGACGATCTCGAAATCCAGCTTGATTTGGCGCAGGTCTATCAGGAGGCGCGCAAGTATCCAGAAGCGGAAGCGGCGGTGCGGACCGCGGAGCCGATGGCGTCAAAGGCTTCGGAGAAGGAGCTGGTCGGATTTCTGCTCGGAGGCATCTTCGAGCGGCAAAAGAAGTATGACCAGGCCGAGACGGAATTTAAGACGGTACTGGCGATGAATCCCAAGGACGCGGCGACGCTCAACTACTACGGCTACATGCTCGCGGATCGCGGCATCCGGCTGGACGAAGCGACCGAGTTCGTGCAGCGCGCGATTGCCGAGGACCCAAATAATCCAGCGTACCTGGACAGTCTGGGATGGGCCTACTACAAGCAGGACAAACTGCAGGAGGCCGAGCAATGGCTGCGCAAGGCGGTCAATTTCGACAGCCACGATCCGACGATCCTAGGCCATCTGGGCGACGTTTACTTTAAGAGCGGCCGGATCGATCTCGCCGCAGCCGATTGGCAAAAGTCGCTTGACGAGTGGCAGCACTCCTTTCCCGCCGATATCGAGCCGGACAAGATCGCCGATGTCGAGCAGAAACTCGCCGATCTGAAACGCCACGTGGCTCAGCAGAAGGGCCCGAACGAACCCGCGAACAAGCCCCGCTAGCGCCTTCCGGGGATGCAATTCTTTCGCTGAGTGAATGGGAACGGCACTAGAATACCGCCCCATGAGTGGAGTCCGCGTTCCCGCGTTCGCGAAGGTCAACTTGTGCTTGGATGTTTTGGGCAAACGTCCTGACGGTTACCACGAACTCCGGACAATTTTTCAGACGATTTCTTTGCACGATACGCTTTCTTTGGCGTGGAAGTCCTCACGCGGGATCGAGTTGGAGATCAGCGGCAACGCGAGCCTGTCGGCGGAGCCGCCCCGGTCGAATTTGGTGTACCGCGCACTCGACGCCCTCTGCCGGGAATTGCGGATCAGGCGCGGCATTCGCGCGCAGCTTCGAAAGCGAATTCCCGCGGAGCGCGGATTGGGCGGAGGATCGAGCGATGCTGCTGCCGCGCTGCTCGGGTTGTTGCGGCTCGCAAATCGCGAGATTCCGCTCGACCGGCTGGTCGAGATCGGCGGGAATCTCGGCGCCGATGTCGCATTTTTCTTGTTTGGCGGCCGGGCCGTGGGAGCCGGGCGTGGGAATGAGATTTATCCGCTGCCTGACGCGCCGCGGCGCAGCCTGGTGGTAGTCTCGCCGCGGGGGATTTCCGTTCCGACGCGCGACGCTTACGCGTGGTTGCGGCGCGGATTGACAAAGCCGCCAGGGGCCCCTAAACTGGTGCGGTTCTGCGCTCTCTGCTGGAGCCCGCACGGGGAGGCCCTCTCGAACGATTTCGAGCCGGCCGTCTTCCGGCGGCATCCCCGACTGGGCCGTATCAAGCGGGAATTGCTCCGGCGTGGAGCCGTGGATGCCGCGCTGGCGGGTAGCGGGTCGGCGGTGTTTGGAGTTTTCCGAAACCCAGCGCAGGTGCGCCGAGCCGCCCATTGGTTTCCGGACGACGAGGTTTTCGTCTGCTCAACTGTTTCGCGAAGAGAGTACCGTCGCGCCCTAGGCGGAAGGGCAGGCGTGTGAGGCGAGCGCTTTGATAGACGATAAATTTAAGATTTTCAGCGGTAGCGCCAACATGCCCCTGGCCGAGGAAATTTGCCGGCATGCCGGCGTGGAACTTGGCCGGATCAGACTGGACAGGTTCAGCGACGGCGAGACGTATTTTCAAGTGCTCGAAAACGTGCGCGGCGCCGACGTGTTTGTGGTGCAGCCCTGCTCCCATCCCGTGGACGTGCACCTGATGCAGTTGCTGATGATGATCGACGCATTCAAGCGGGCCTCGGCTTGGCGCATCACTGCAGTGATTCCCTACTACGGCTATGCGCGACAGGACCGGAAGGACAAGCCGCGCGTGCCGATCTCGGCAAAACTCGTTGCGGACCTGCTTGAAACCGCCGGGGCCTCGCGCGCACTGACGCTCGATTTGCACGCCCCGCAGATTCAAGGCTATTTCAACGTGCCCGTGGACCATCTCTACGCCTCGCCGGTGCTGGTGGAATATTTCCGCAACAAGGGGCTCGGACCGCTGACCGTGGTCTCGCCGGATGCGGGCGGCGTGGAACGCGCGCGGGCGTTTGCGAAGCGCCTGGATGCGCCTCTGGCGATCGTGGACAAGCGGCGTATCGACATCGACGTCAGCGAAGTGATGCACTTGATCGGCGATGTGCGGGGAACGACCGCGCTCGTCGTGGACGACATCATCGACACCGCGGGAACCTTGACGAAGACGACGGAAGCGCTGCTGAGAGAGGGTGCAACGCGCGTTTACGCCACGTGCACGCATGCGGTGCTCTCCGGACCCGCGGTCGAGCGCATCTGCAAGTCCGCGATCGAAGAGGTGGTGGTGACGGATTCGGTGCCGCTTTCGGAGGCGGCACGTAAGGTGGCGAAGATCAAGGTGTTGAGCGTGGCCGAATTGCTGGCTCGCGGTATTCTCTCGATTCACGAGGAGACCTCGATCAGCGAGCTGTTCATCTGACGCGAAGATTCGCACGAACCAAGGAAGGTCGTTATGGAACAGATCATCGTCGAAGCAACGCCCCGTGAGGAACGCGGGAAAAATGCCGCGCGGCGCGTGCGCGTGGCCGGGCAAGTGCCGGCCGTGCTCTACGGCGGGAAGGGCAAGGCCGAGGCGCTGGCGGTTAACGCCAAGCAGGTCACGGCGATCCTGAAGTCTGAATCGGGCCACAACACGATTTTCACGATCAAGCTGGGCGCGAACGAGCAATCGGCCATGGTGAAGGACTGGCAAGTCGATCCGGTCCGCGGCGCACTGCTCCACGTGGACCTTGTGCGCGTCGCGATGGACGTCCGAATCAAGGTGAAAGTTCCGGTGCGCACGTTTGGCGAGCCGCAAGGTGTGAAATTGCAGGGCGGCATTTTTGAGATGGTCACGCGCGAAGTTGAGGTCGAATGTCTGCCGGGAGAAATTCCGGGGGAGTTCCGCGTGGATGTGACCGAGTTGATGATCGGAAAGCAGCTTCGCGCGGGCGATCTGACGCTCGATCCCGCGAAAATGAAACTCTTGACCGACCCGCAGCGCGTGCTTGCGCACGTCGTGGCGCTGCGCGTGGAAGAGGAGAAACCCGCCGAGGTGGTGGCGGGTGCGGAAGCAGCAGCGGCGCCGGTGGAACCCGAAGTCATCAAGAAGGGCAAGAAGGAAGTCGAAGAAGGCGAAGAGGCCGAGGGCGAAGCCGCTCCGGCCGAGAAGAGCGAAAAGAAGAAGTAACGCGCGCGCCGGTTTGTTTGTCCTGGGAGTGGCACGGCGGACAAACCCGGTTCGCGGCGTGAGCGCTGCGCGCGGGCAATGGCGCCGTGCGGGAGAGCGGTGGCCGAGCGGATGCGCCTGATCGTTGGTCTGGGCAATCCGGGCCTGGAGTACGCCTGGACTCCGCATAACCTGGGTTTTCTCGCGGTGGACAGGCTTGCGGAAGCCGCGGGGATCAGGGTCGAGAGGCCGGAAGCGAAATCGTTCGTGGGGCGCGGAAGACTGGGCGGTCACGAGATCGTGCTGGCCAAGCCGCAGACCTCGATGAATCTGAGCGGTTTGGCGGTGCGCGAATTGCTCGGCCGGCTGGAATGCGAACCGTCGGAAATGCTCGTGATCTACGACGACGTCGCGCTGCCGTGGGGGATGATTCGCATCCGCGAAAACGGGACCGCCGGCGGGCACAATGGCTTGAAGTCCGTGGTCAGCGCCGCGCAAACATTGGAGTTTCCCCGGCTGCGTTTGGGAGTGAAGCCGGAGAAGCCGCCGAAGGATCTTGCGGCGTATGTGCTGCGGCCGATGCGGAAGGCGGATTTGGAAGTTGCGGCGGAAATGATTGAACAAGCCGCGGAAGCTGTCGGCGTGATTTTGATCGAGGGCGTCGGCGTCGCGATGAACCGGTACAACCGGCGCGCGGAACTGCCCGAGGAAGGGGCCGAATAGCCCGCTTTCAAGAAGTTTAGATCCGGATGGAAACGGAAACGAGGGAACATGGACGAACGCCTGTATGACTTGATTTTCATCTGCCGGCCCGCGACGCCGGAAGAGGAGATCGACAAAATTGTCTCGACCGTGCAACAGGTCACGGCGGAGCGCGGCGGGCGCGTGGAAAAGGCCGAGAAGTGGGGCACGCGGAAGTTGGCTTATCGCGTGTCGAAGAATCGCGAGGGCTACTACGTTTACCTGCTGTTGCACAGCACGCAGGGCGAGATGATGAAGGAATTGGAACGCCGGCTCAAGGTATCGGACGCCGTCATCAAGTTCCAAACGATTCGCCTCGACGAAGAGTTGAAGCGCCAGCAGAAACTTTCCAAGCGGCGTGAACGCCGTGCCAGCCGCCGTCCGCGCAAGCCCGCGGCTCCGGCCCCGGCCGCGCCGCCGGCGCCGCCCGCGGCCGAGCAGCCTGCGACGGCGAGCTGAAGTGAGATTCGATCGTGCCCGCTTTGGCGGGCGAAGGGAGAACCAAGAAAATGGTTGAGCAATCCTCTGGGCAAAGTGCTCCGCCCGCAGCTCCTCCAGCAGGGCAGGGAGGGCAGGGCGGTCATTCGCCGCAGGGCGGCCGCGAAAGGCCGCGTGAAGGCGGGCCGGGCGGCGGCCCGCGCCGCGGGAAGCGGCAATATTTCCGCAAGAAGAAGGTGTGCCGGTTCTGTGTGGACCGGGTGGATTTCATTGACTACAAGAAGGTCGAAATGCTGCAGCCGTTCGTCCAAGAGCGCGGGAAAATTCTGCCGCGGCGCATCTCGGGCACTTGCTCGCGGCACCAGCGGTGGCTCGGTGAAGCCATCAAGCGGGCCCGCAACATCGCGCTCATGCCCTTTGCCACAGAGCTCTGATCGCAGCCGGACATCGAGTACAACGCGGAAGGGAACAGCGATGCAAATCATCCTGCAGGAAGACGTGGAAAAGCTGGGCACGCGCGGCCAAGTGGTGGACGTGGCCGACGGGTACGCGCGGAACTTCTTGCTGCCCCGCAAGCTGGCGCTCGAGGCATCGGCAGGCAATCTCAAGCGGCTGGAAAAAATTCGCACCCACCTCGCCAAGCGCACCGTGACGGAAAAGGACCAGGCGCAGAAGCAGGCCGAGTTGCTCGCCGGCGTGACGCTCACGCTCGCGCGCAAGGCCGGTGAGAACGATCAGCTCTTCGGTTCGGTCACCGCAGCTGATCTCTCGGAAGCGCTTGCGGCGCAAGGCTTTGAAGTGGACAAGCGCCGGATCCAACTCGACGAGCCGATCAAGCTCACCGGGGAGTACCAAGTCACCATAAAACTGGTCCACGACGTCACGGCGCAGATCAAGGTGATCGTCCAGAAAGACTCGTAATCGCTTTGCTCGGCCCGCATCGCGGGGCGCGGTGCGGCCTGAGAGCCGCTGCCCATCATTTTGTTCTTTACGACGCCCCACACGAGTCCCACGTGTCCGGGTTTCCCACAGTTCGAAATAATTTCCACCGGCTCGCCACGCCGATGTTGCGCTAGGCTGTGGTAGTTCGATGGGGCGTCCCGCGGTCGAAAGCGGCGCTTGCCACCGATAAGGCCCTGAGAGAGAATGGGGCGAATAGAAAGCGAATCATATGGCCACCGAACCCGTCTTGGAACGGCCGCTTCCGCAGAATCTCGACGCCGAACGCAGCGTGCTCGGCGCGATCCTGATCGACAACAACGCCCTGAACGTCGCGCTCGAGCGGTTGCGTGCCGACGATTTCTTGAGCGATTACAACCGGCGCATCTACCAGCAGATGATTGCGCTGGGCGAAGCGCAGCAGGGGATCGATCTGGTGACGCTAACCGATCAATTGCACCGTCACGGCGAACTGGAGGCCGCCGGCGGGGCCGCCTACATTGCGCAATTGCTGGACGGCGTGCCGCGGGTCACCAACGTCGAACACTACGTCCGCATCGTCAAAGAGAAAGCCATCCTCCGGAATCTGATTCACGCGACCCATGCGATTCAGCAGCAGGCACTCGAGGCGGAAGAGGACGCGGATTCCATCCTCGATCGGGCCGAGTCCTCGATCTTCCAGCTCGCGGAAGACCGCGCGCGCGTGGGACTCGTCAGCATGCGCGAAGTGGTCACCGAGAACATGGAGCGGCTGCACCGCATCATCAGCGAAGGGCTCAAAGTCACGGGACTCGCGACGGGTTATCCTGAACTCGACAATTTGACCTCTGGCCTGCAGGGATCCGAACTGATCATCCTCGCGGCACGCCCCTCCGTCGGAAAGACCGCGCTTGCACTGAATATTGCAGAAAACGTCGCGGTGCGTTCCGACGACCCTCGCGCAGTGGCGATCTTCAGCTTGGAAATGTCGAAGGAATCGCTGCTGATGCGCTTGCTTGCTTCGCTGGCGCCCGTGGATGCGCACAAATTCCGCACCGGCCATCTCTCGCGCGACGATTGGCGCGTGATGACGGAGGCGATGGGAAGACTTTCTCAGGCGCCGCTCTGGATTGATGACGCGGGCTCGGCAACGGTGGTCGAGATTGGCGCGAAGGCGCGCCGGCTCAAACGAGACAAAGGGCTCGATTTGCTCATCGTCGATTACCTGCAATTGATTGCCGGGCGCGGGCGATTCTCAAACCGCAACGAAGAGGTCACCAGCATTACCCGCGGCCTGAAGGGCCTCGCGAAGGAATTGAAGGTGCCCGTGCTGGTGCTCTCGCAATTGACGCGCGCGCCGGAACGCGAGGACCGCCGCCCGCAACTCGCCGACCTGCGTGAATCGGGCGCGATCGAGCAGGATGCCGACGTGGTGATGTTCATCCACCGGCCGAACGCCTTCAAGACGGAAGAGGCGCCGGACGAGCGGGCGAGGACTGAGCTTGTGATCGCAAAGCAGCGGAACGGACCGACCGATCGTGTGAATCTTGTGTTCCGGTCGCAGTACACGCGTTTCGAAATCGCAGCGCCCGACAGCATGGGCCCCATCTGACCCGGCGTCCTTCGGCAATGACCGTGTCCCGCCGGCGAAACGCTGTGTTCCGGCGGACGCGGGGAACGGCTCCTCGCTGGCTCTCATCGAGAGAGAATTGTCCGATATCGCCTGGTTTCCACTCTTTTTCCAGCGCAGCCAAACAAGGCCGATTCGGCCCCCTGCGTGCGTATGCAGAATGAGAGGGTTGCACGAACGGGAGCAGTGCGCCGATGTGTCCGTGTACGGCGGGAGAATTTGTTTTACTCTTGTTCACCGCGCAGTGCGCGGCGATCGATTTGCTTCCGTGCGGCCGGAATCGAGAGAGGAAGGGAGTCCGTTGGCAACCCGCATAGAATTCGAGGGGCGCCCCACATGGGTTGAAGTTCGACTGGGAGAAATCGCCCGCAACCTTCGCGCGATTCGACGTTACGTCAATCCTCCCGGCACCCGGCCGCGGCGCAAGATTCTCGCTGTGGTCAAAGGCAACGCCTATGGGCACGGCGCCGTACCGGTATCGAAAGCGCTCGAAGACGTTGGGACCGAATGGTTCGGCGTGACGAGCCCGGCCGAAGGCGCGGAGTTGCGCGAATCGGGCATCCGCGCCCCCATCCTCGTAATGACGGGTTTCTGGACGGGCGAGGAGCACAGCTTACTGGAACACAATCTTACGGCCGCGGTTTCTGGATTCGAGCAATTGCGATGGCTCGAGCGCGCAGCCTCGCGCGCCGCGCGGAAACGGCGCGGGCCGGTCGGTTTCCATTTGAAAATTGATTCCGGAATGAACCGGTTAGGAATCTCGCCGGAACAGGTTCCTGCTTTCGCCCACGCGCTCGCCGATTCGCCCCACCTGCGCCTCGAGGGCGTCTTCACGCACTTCGCGTCGTCCGACGTGTTCACGACGAAGCAAACGGACGAACAGGAAGCGCGATTCCACGCGGCGGTGAAATGTCTTCGCGCGCAGGGAGTGTCGCCGGGAATCGTTCATCTGGCGAACAGCGCGGCGATTGGCGCGCGGCCCGAGACGTGGGCGGACATGGTCCGGCCCGGAGCGCTGCTCTACGGCTACCACCAATTCTACGACGTGCCCGCGCGGCTTGCGGAGGTCGCGGAGCGATTGACGCTGCGCCCGGCGCTCTCTCTTCGCGCGCGCGTCGTCACGATGCGCGACGTTCCCGTGGGCGGAGCCGTCGGCTACGGCGCGCGCTGGACGGCGTCGCGGCCGTCGCGCATCGCAGTGATTGCCGCAGGCTACGCCGATGGTTTGCTGCGCTCGTTAACGAACCGCGGGCGCGTGATGATTCACGGCAAATTCGCACCGCTGGTCGGCACGATCTCCATGGATTTGGCCACGGCCGACGTGACGGAGATTGAAGGCGTAAAGATGGGAGACATCGCGACGATTTACGGCGCCGATGGCGATGCCGTCCAGTGGGCTTCGGACGTTGCGCAAACGCTTGGCACGGTCTCCTCAGACCTGCTCTGCTCGATTGGCCACCGTGTCCCGCGCGTCTACCTTCGTTAAGACCGTAGCGCCTTGTCCTCAAACTTCGTGCTAGAATCAACTTTAATGAAGTAGGACTTCCTAGGTCGGAGAAAAACAGCCCTGAGGCAGATTGATAAAATTCATAATTCTTGGAGCGCTGCCGGGCAATTTCCTGGATCCGTCAATTCATCCATGACTCGAGGCTTCCATGTCGCGCAATCATTCGCCTTTCGAGGCGAGCACTTCTTCCTCGTCGCGGGTTTCTCAATCGGTTCGAATCAATCAGAACGGGACCTCGACTGAGGCGGCCGGGACTCGCCGCCTGTTCGGCACCTGGTGGGATCAGTTTCTGGTCCGGTTCATCTTTGCGGGCTCCTGCGTCGCTGCGGGATTTCACTTCCATCCATTTGGAATGGCTCCGCGCGTGGCCGCGATCGTCGGATTTGTATTTGCCGTCGGCGTGGTCCTGTTTGAGATCCGGCTGCAGCGGGCGAGCATGCGGCGGCTCATCGGCGCGGTGGCGGGCGCGATTCTGGGGATTCTGGGCGCGCTGCTGATGAGTGAAGTCTTCGCCCACACCACGATTCCCGAGGGCTCGAGATCGTTTCTCGGAGTCGGCGTGCTGCTGGTCATGACGTATATCGGTCTGGCTGTCGGGGCGAGCAAAGGCGACATGCTCAACTTGCAGGCGTTTGGCGGACTGTTCGGAAGCGAGCGCAGCGGGCGTCGCGCGCCCAAGGTGCTCGATACGAGCGTCATCATTGACGGGCGCATTGGCGACATCTGCGAGGCGTTGTTCTTGGATGGCGTCATCGTCATTCCGCGATTCGTGCTCCGGGAACTGCAATTAGTGGCGGATTCCGCCGATGGCCTGAAGCGGCAGCGCGGCCGGCGGGGCCTCGAGGTTTTGCAGCGCATTCAGAAGATGCCGAATCTCGAAGTGGAAATCTCCGAGGAAGATTTCCCGCAGATCGCCGATGTGGATTTGAAGCTGATCGAGCTGGCCCGGCGTCATGACGCCAAGATCGTCACCAACGATTACAACCTGAACAAGATTGCGACCCTCCAGGGCATCGGCGTGATGAACGTCAACCGGCTCGCGAACGCCCTCAAGCCCGTGGTCCTGCCCGGCGAGGCGATGCGCGTCTTCATCCTGCGGGAAGGCAAGGAATACAACCAGGGCGTGGCCTACTTGGATGACGGAACGATGGTCGTCGTGGACGGCGCGAAAAAGCTGATCAATAAAACCGTGGACATCACCGTTACGTCCGTTCACCAAACCACCGCCGGAAAAATGATCTTTGGCCGCCTCGACGAACGCATCGAGCAAGGCTCTCGCGCCGTTGTCGGAAATTCACAATCGGCTGAACCGTCAGCCAATGGTCTGGCCGACGGAGTTCGCGTGGCCGATCCGCCCGCGCCCGAGCGCTCCGCGAGACCCATCCTCCCCGAAACGCCCCGCGAATAAGCGCCGCCCCGCGCCAAGACTGGCGCGTTTCTCTCCCTTCGCGACGGCCCGAAGAGCCTGAAGTCGACCAAGAAATGCTTTGAGGAATGCGGAGTTCTCTCGGGGAGGAAACCGGGGTGCACGGATGCGGCGCGTAGAGGGGGACAAGTACCTAAGTACCATTGCCCGCCCTGCGTAAATATTACATAAGAGCCATATAGTCTCTCATGACCATCGAGAGGAGGGAAGCGCCATACCCTTCGGTTTCTTAAGGTTGCGGCGTTTGATTTTGTCCGCTCAGAGCTTCTCATGTCCGCGTCCCGCGCCCATGTATCTTTACGCATCGCGTAAAGGGTGAAGTCTTTCGCAGCTTTGTGCGCTTCACTCAGTCCAAACGGCAACCTCGATCTAGGTGGCGGAAAACAAGAAAAGAATTTTGGCGGAACGTATCACGTGAATATCGTTAAGGTTGAACCGCTTGAAGCCGTTGAAACGCTGGTGGTCGAAAATCAGGCCGTCAGCAAACCGGCGCTAAAAGAGTTGCGCGTCAGAGCCGTCCGTGATTATGCCGGGATTGAGGATCTCCGGCCAATCTGGACGTCTTGGCAGTCGCATCCCAATGCCGATATCGACTTCTATCTGACCGTATTGCGATCGCTACCAGAGGTGCTGCGCCCATATGTTTTGATTCTGCACCGAGGTGACAACCCGGAAGCGATGCTGATTGGGGGAATCGATCAATCGCAACTCGAGTTCAAAATTGGCTACAAAACCCTCTATAAAGCGCCGGTACGGCAACTGACGCTCATCTACGGAGGAAGACTAGGCAATCTTTCGCTTCCCAATTGCGAGCTTCTGCTTTGTGAGCTAATGAACTCATTGAGGCGCGAAAAGGTTGACGTTGTTTTCCTTACCCGCGTTCGTACGGAATCAGCGCTCTATCAAGCGGTCACGCACTTGCCCGGATTCTTCACCCGGGATCACTGCCAAGCACCCGTGAGGCATCGCAGCACGGCTCTCCCGCCCACGGCCGAAGAGTTCTACCGATGCCTTTCAGCGAAGGTGCGTAGACATCTGAAGTCGCAAGCGAAGAAGCTCTTGAGCGATTTCCCCGAAGGCGTCGAGGTTCGCGCTTTTTGCGATGTTCAGGACCTTGATCGGATGATTCGAGACGTGGAAGAGGTTGCGAAGAAAACCTACCAGCGAGGGCTCGGAGTCGGATTCGTCGACAGTCCCGAGATCCGTACGCGCTTGCGCCTGGAAGCCGAGAGAGGATGGCTCCGCGCCCACATCCTATACATTGCTGGGAAGCCTGCCACGTTCTTTATGTGCGACCTGTACGGCGACACGTATCACGCCAACTATTTGGGGTACGACCCCATCCATTCGAAATATTCTCCCGGGTCATACCTCATTATGAGATCCATCAAAGATTTCATGGCGGAGACTGGCGCGCGTAAACCCCCTAAAATTGATTGGGGCCTTGGCGACGCCCGGTATAAGGAGGAGTTGGGGACCTGCGATTGGGAAGAAGTCTCGCCACGTATTTTCACCTCAACATTCAAGGGAGTTTGCCTCAGCGCACTCTGGACTTCGACAATGCTCGTGGATTGCATGGCCAGGAGACTCCTGGGCAAAGTGGGCATCATTCAAACAACTAAGAAAATCTGGCGCAACCACCTAACGGAAAGTCCAAACCCACCTCCGAATTCCAAATAGAATCCATCGACATCCCCACCTGAATAAAGGACGAGCACCCGCAGCCCCCATCGTCGCTCCGCGTTGAATTAGGGCGGTGATACCATCTATCTCTGAGGCCTCGCCGAGAAAGCGAAGTGCTGGGCAAACACCCAAAGGGGAGCTCAAGACGGAGATTCCGGCCAGCTTGGACCATTCATCTTTCTCTGGCGACTGCAAGCTCTTGAATCCGGCCCAGCCGCGGATTCTACGGTTTCGTGGTGCGCGAAGACAGGAACCTTTGTAGAATCGGGCGCGTACGTAGCGATTGGGATGGGTGCGACGTGAATCGGGCTGCGATTGCGGGATTGCTGCTGCTGGTGTGCCCGGCGGGGCCATGTGTGGCGCAGGATGCAAATCCCGCCGCGTCCGCTCCGATACCCGCCTCGCAAACCGGGCAGCCGCTGAATTTGCAAATGGCTTTGGACCTCGGAGACAAGCAAAATCTGGATCTCGCGGCGGCGCGACTCCAGCGGGCGATCGCCTCGGCGGAGATTCGCATCGCGGGCGAAATTGCGAATCCGGCAGTTTCGTTTTCGGCGACGCGCGATGAGCCTCATGAATCGATTTTTTTCGACCAGGAGGTTCCGATCGGCGGGCAGCGCGGAAGGCGGATCGCGATGGCGCGAGAAGAAGGCGCGCTGACCGATGTGGAAGTGGCGGCGGTCGAGCGCCAGGTGCGGCGGCAGGTGCGCGAAGCGTTTTACGGCGCGACGCTTGCCCTGGGAATGACGGCGGAGCGGGCCGAGGCGCTGCAACTCGCGGAGCGGCTGCGGGACATTGCGCAACAGCGATTTCAATCCGGCGATGTGCCGCAACTCGAGGTGATTCAGGCGGAACTGGAAACTTCGCGGGCGGAGGCGGAGCTGGAAGTCACGCGTGCGGAAGAGAAAGTCGCGTGGAGCGCGCTCGACGCGCTGCTGAACGAGCCGGTGGACACCGAATGGCGATTGCAAGGCTCGCTCGAAGACCTGCCGGGCGATACGCAGCTTGCGGATTTGCTGGATCGCGCGGCGCAGCAGAGCCCGGGCGTGCAGCATTTGACACAGGAGTTGAAGGTGGAGCAGAGCCACGAATCGCTTCTGCGCGCGGAGCGTGTGCCGGACCTCGGGCTGGAGCTTGGCGTAGACCTGAATTCGCCGCACGATTTTCGCGCAGGCGGGCGCGGGCAGCTGACGGTCGGGCTGCCGTTGTTCTCGCGGAATCAAGGGGAGATCGCGCAATCGGAGGCGACCGAGCGCGAGTTGAGTGCAACTCTCGAAGCGGCTCGGCGTGCGATCTCGGGGCGCGTGGGTGAGGCGTACTTCGAGCTGCAGGCACGGCGAACGCAGGTGGATTTGTATCGCAAGACGCTGCTGCCCTCGGGACGCAAACTCGAAGATCTGGCGGAACAAAGCTATCGCGCGGGGAAGTCGGATATGCTCTACGTGCTCGCCGCGCAACACGACGTGCAGCAATTGCAGAGGGAGTATCTCGACAGTTTGTACGCGTTGCAAGCGGCCTACGCGGAATTGGAAGAGATCGTGGGGGCGGCGCTCGACTGATGACCAGGCGAAACCGAGTTCGAGGCGCGTGTTTGGCGAGCGGGGCGCTTGCGGCGCTGCTGGCGTTCGGCTGCTCGCACAACTCTTCGAGTGACGACACGAATGCGCCGGCGGGGAATGCCGTGACGGAAGTGACCGTCACGCGCGTTGTACGTGCGGACATCAGTCGAATGCTGCCGGTCACGGGAAGCGTCGCGGCGGTGCCGAACTGTGACGTGAAGGTGAGCGCGCTGGTGGCGGGACGCGTGACGGCGCTGGGAGTGGCCGAGGGGGACGATGTCAAGGAGGGGCAAGTCGTCGCGGAACTCGACGACCGTCCCTACCAGGACCAATTGCGGCAGGCGCAGGCGACGGCCGACCAGGCGAAGGCCAATCTCGACAACGCGAAGCTCGCGCTCCAGAGGAATCAGGATTTGTTCGACCGCGGGATCGCGGCGCGAAAAGATTTGGAGGACGCGCGCACGCAGGAATCCGTGGCGACGGCGGCGGTCGAGCAGGCGAGCGCGGCGCTGGCGCTGGCGCAATTGCAGATTTCGCGCGCGAAAGTGACTTCGCCGCTGACGGGCGTGGTGGTGAAGCGATTCGCGAGTGTCGGCGAGCAGGTGGATGGTACGGCAGCGGAACCGCTTTTGGAAATTGCGAGCCTCGGGGAAGTGGAACTCGACGTGAGCGTGCCGGCGGCGGATTTGAAGTCGTTGCATGCGAGACAAAAACTGGATTTCACGAGCACGGCGGCGCCGGGGCGAACGTTCGCAGGAAGGGTCGTGGCGATTTCGCCCTCGGTGGACCCGGCGTCGAATTCGGGGATGGTGCGCATTCATCTCGGCAATTCCGATCGCGCGCTGAAATTGGGAATGTTCCTGACGGCGCAAGTTCCGGAGACGACGCACCACGCGGCACTCGTCGTGGACGCGCGCGCGATCTATCTCGACGCGCAAGGGCAACCGCAAGTGTTTCGCGTTATGGGGGACACGGCGACCGCCGCTTCCGTGAAGCTCGGGATTGAGACGCCCGATCGCGACGAGATTCTTTCCGGGGCGAGCGAAGGGGATTCGCTCATCCTGACCGGCGGGTACGGGCTGGGCGGCACCGCGAGGGTGAAAGTCGCGCCGCCGAGCGCTGCTCCAACGCAACCATGAATCTGGTCCGGTTTTTCCGCGAGAATCGCTACGCCGTATTTCTGGTGACACTATTCTTGTTCGGCGCTGGATTGTTTTCAGTGTTCCAGCTGCCGAGCAACATCTATCCCGAAACAAATTTCCCGCGCATCGTGATTCTAGTGCATTCGGACGACCTGGCGCCCGATGCGATGCTGCTGTCGGCGGTGCGTCCGATCGAGCAGGCGGCGAGCACGGTGCAGGGAATGCTGCGCGTGCGATCGGAGACGATTCGAGGCGCGTCCGAGATTTCCGTACTCTTCAATCCCGACACGGACATGCAAAACGCCCTGCAACTCGTGCAGGGGCAGGTGAGCCAGGCGGAGGGATCGCTTCCGCCCGGAACCGAAGTGCAGGTCGCGCGAATTTCGCCGACCGTGTTTCCGGTGCTGAGTTTGATCCTCAGCGGAAATGTGCCGGCCGCGGACTTGAACGATTACGGGACCTACGTGCTGAAACCGCTCTTCAGCCGCGTGCCGGGCGTGGGCGGGATCGAAGTGCAAGCGAGCGACACGCGGGAAGTATCCGTGATCGTGGACCCGCAGAAAATGCTCGCGCACCATCTTTCCTTGGTGGACATTGCGGATCGCCTGAAAGCGACGAACGAGATTACGTCGATCGGCAGGCTGCAAAAGGATTACCAGCAATACCTTGTGCTGGCGAACAGCCAGTTCACGAATCTCGATCAGATTCGAGGGACCATCGTCGCGGTGGAGGGGCAGGTTCCCGTGCGGCTCGGCGACATCGCCGAAGTGCGCGACGGCGTGGCGGACCGCACGACGCTCATCACCGGAAACGGAGAGCCGGCGGCGCTGATCAACATCTCTCGTCAAATCGGCGGGAACATTTTGCAAGTGGCCGGGCAGGTAAAATCCATCGCGGCGAATCTCGGCTCGGCGATTCCGCGGACGCTGCATCTCTCGATCGTGTACGACCTCGCGGAGTTTGTGCAGGACTCGATCAACAGCGTGCGCGACGCAATCCTGATCGGCGCGATGCTGGCGGTGCTGGTGCTGTACTTCTTCCTGCGTGACGTCCGCACCACGCTCATCGCGGCGACGTCGCTGCCCCTTTCGGTCGTCGGCACATTTTTCTTCATCTACATTTTCGGCGGGACGCTCAACCTGATGTCGCTTGGGGGGCTGGCGATCGCGATCGGGATCATTATTGACGACGCGGTGGTGGTCATCGAGAACATTTACCGCCATCGCGGGCGCGGGGAATCCAGTGAAGAAGCGGCGGAGAAGGGCACGGCCGAACTGGTCGGCCCGGTGGTCAGCTCCACCGCAACGACGCTGGTTGTGTTTCTTCCACTGGCGCTGCTTTCCGGGTTCGTCGGGGATTTTTTCCGCGCCTTATGCATGTCCCTAGGCATTTCGATTCTGCTTTCGCTCTTTTTTGCGTTGGCGCTGATCCCGACGCTTGCAGAACAGTTTCTCACGAAGCGGGGGGAGCTAAAGCCGGCGAAGTTTATCGAGCCGGTCAATCGAGGATATGAAAAGGGCGTGCGCTGGGCGCTGCGGCACAGGGCGATCGTAGCGGGCGCGACACTCGTCTTGCTCGCCGTGGGCGTATTCCTTTACTGGAAGGCGGAGACCGGATTCCTTCCGGAAATGGACGAAGGCGGTTTCGTGCTGGATTATCTGACCCCGCCGGGGACTTCACTCGCGGAGACGGATCGCATCGTCCACCAGATGGAGCTGCTCATTGCGAAGACGCCTGAAGCGGAATCGTTTTCACGCCGCACGGGCGCGGAGATGGGGCTTTACGCCACCGAACAGAACAAGGGTGACATCTTGGTCCGGATGAAGCCTCTTTCGGAGAGGAATCGCAGCACCGAAGAAGTGATGGACGACCTGCGCGGTCAGATTGCGAAGAGCGTTCCGGGCGCGCAGGTGGAATTCAGCCAGATTCTGCAGGACATGCTCGGGGACCTGGAAGGCTCGCCGGAGCCGATCGAGATCAAGATTTTCGGCGACGACCTCAACGTCCTGGAGCAAGCGGCGAATCAAGTCGGGCCGCTGATTCAAAAGATTCCGGGCGTGGTGGATTTCAAGTCCGTCGAGAAGGGAAATCCGGAGATCGTTTTCCGCGTGGACCCGGGGCTCGCCGGGCGCGTCGGAATGACGGTGGATAGCGTTTCGGAACAGGTGAGCGCGGGACTGCTGGGTCTGACGGAGACTTCGCTGCGGCAAGCAGACCGCACCATAGATATTCGCGTGCGCTTTCCCGATTCATTTCGCAACGATCTCAACTCGATTCAGCAATTTCCGGTCGTGACGCCGGACCATCAAATTGTGCGGCTTTCTTCGCTCGGCACGGTCGAACAGGTACGCGGCGAGAACAAGATCATCCGAGAGAACCAGCGGCTGATGGTGGACCTCACCGCGCGGCTATCAGAGGACCGCGACCTCGGCAGCGCCATGCAGGATGTTCAGAACGTACTGAACGGCGTCCACTTCCCAACCGGATGCACATATGAAATTGGCGGCCAGTACGCGAGCCAGCAACAATCGTTTCACGAGTTGCTTTCGATTCTCGGCCTGGCGCTCGCGGCTGTTTTCACGGTGCTGGTGATTCAATTCCGGGAATTTCGTCCCGCGCTGATCATTCTTTCGGCGGCGCCGCTTTCGCTTGTGGGCGCGTTCGCGATGCTGGAAATTACGGGGACGCCTTTGAACGTCTCTTCCTTCATGGGGATCATTCTGATGATCGGGCTTGTCGTGAAGAACGGAATCATCCTTTTCGAGTACGTGGAGAAACTGTGGAGGGAGCAGAAGATGCCGCTGGGCGAGGCGCTGGTTGCCGCGGGCCGGATTCGTCTGCGGCCCATCCTGATGACGACACTGGCGACGCTGTTTGGCCTCCTGCCTCTGGCGCTCGGGTGGGGCTCGGGCGCGGAGTTGCAGAAGCCGCTTGCGCTCGCGGTGATCGGCGGCTTATTACTGTCAACCTTCATCACATTACTGGTCATGCCGGTAATGTTTTCGCTGCTTGAGCGCGAAGCGAGTTAGCCGTTCCATTCGCCGCGTCGCGCCCGTCGGAAGATGCCACACCGATTTGCCGCCGGCCTGATACTAGCTTACAGTGATTCAACGCTCGATCTGGGTTTACATATCGAGGCTAAATCACAAACTCCGGTCTTAATCCCCCCTCTGCCAACCGCTAAAGGTCTATCCAAGTCCAAAGGACGCGATGGATCCTTACCTCGCTTTCGAGACTGGGCTATTTGGTCCTTATGGCACACCTCGCCCGTGAAGCGCCGCATGGGCTTGGAGCAAAGGTGAATCCACCCTCGGCCACAGCCCTCTTTTCCGAATCAGTTCTTGGGGTCGCGGCTCGCGCCTGGCTTCCAACTGGTGTACACTTTCGCCCCCGGGTCTCCCGATGACGAACCGTATTGTCGCAATTCTTCCAGCCGCGGGGCTTGGCACCCGCATGGGTGCCGAGACGCCGAAGCAATTCCTCGAACTCGATGGCCTTCCTTTGGTCATTTTCACGCTTCGGAGACTCGCTCAGTGCCCGGAGATCACGGACTTCTACATTGCGACGCGAGCCGAGGAGGTCGAATCGCTGCAAGTGCAGGCCAACCTTGCCTTGCCCGGGCGTCCCATCAAGGTGCTGCGCGGAGGGGATTCACGGCAGGAATCCGTGGGCAACGCATTGGCCGAGATGCCGAGTGATACGGAACTCGTGCTCGTCCACGATGCCGTGAGGCCGCTCGTGCGCCGAGAGCAAACGGAGCGCGTCATCGCCGAGGCGCGCGCGCGCGGCGCGGCCATCCTGGGCGTTCCCGCGATGGACACGGTGAAAGAGGTGAAGCGCGCGAGCCTGCCGGTGGATGTTGCGCTCATCACCGCGACGATTCCGCGCGAGAGAATCGTTCTCGCGCAAACCCCTCAAGTTTTTCGCGCCGCATTGCTGCTCGAAGCGTTTGCCCGCGCTCGCCAGGAAGGCGCAACGGCTTCCGACGAAGCCGGTCTGGTCGAGCGGCTTGGGCAGGACGTCCACGTCGTGCTTGGATCGGAACGAAATCTCAAGATCACGCGCCCCGGCGACATGGAGCTTGCGCGCTACTACCTGGAGCAGGAGGGCCGGCCTCGATGATGCGTGCCGGGATTGGCTACGATTTGCATCGGCTCGAGCCCGGGCGCAAATTAATCCTGGGCGGCATCGAAGTCCCTTTCGATAAAGGGCCCGTCGGCCATTCCGATGGCGACGTTCTGGCGCATGCCATCTGCGACGCGCTGTTGGGCGCGGCAGGCCTGGGCGATATCGGCACGCACTTCCCGGACACAGACGCCGCGTGGAAAGGCGCCTCGAGTCTGCAATTCCTCGATCACATCCGGCAGCTTCTCGATGTGCATCACTGGAAGATCAACTATGTAGACGCGGTCGTGATCGCCGAACGGCCAAAGCTCGGTCCGCATTTCCCGGCGATGCGCCAGATATTGGCGCAAGCCCTCGGCGTTGACGCAGCGAAGGTCCACTTGAAAGCCAAGACCAATGAGGGTGTGGACGCCGTCGGTCGCGGCGAGGCGATTGCCGCCCATGCGGTGGCAACGCTCGAACGTGCGTCCTGAGAGCACCATCGAGCCGGAAGCGCAGTCCGGTTACACCTGCACGGCGTCCGACATGCGCGCATTGCTTGTGGAGCGAGCTTGGCTCTCCGATTTACATTCCTTGCAAATAGATGAACGCACGGAATCGTGGCTCGCGGACGCGGCGAGCTGGCTCGGTTCTCACGCGGCGGATCGGGAATCGCTCGCGCAGCTCGTGACCCTCATCTTTCACTATGACGCGCGCGAAATTCTCGCCGCGCCGGAGGCTCATGCCGTGCTGCTGCGCGAAGGCGCGCGCGACGTTGTGCGGGCTCTCGCGCACGAAGTGCTGGCCGGCGATGCAGTCGATTCCGACCGATTCAAGCAGATCGTCAACACGCTGAAGGAAAAGCAGGGGCACGGGGCGCGCAGGTTGTTTTACCCGATTCGGCTCGCGCTTGCGGGGCGCATTGGTGAGGGAGAGTTGGACCGCGTGATCATCTTGATCGATCGCGCCGCGAGCGCGCCCGGACTTGCTCCCGTGAAAGCGGTCCGCGCGCGCATTCTCGAATTCTGCGCCGCGTTGGATTGACCGGCAACCGAGGGCAGATGGAACGAGTGACTGGAATTCATGCCGTGCGCGAAGCACTGGAGGCCGGTCGCGCGCTCGACAGCGTGCTCATCGCCCGCGGGCGTCACGGCGATCGCATCGAAGAGGTCGTGCAACTCGCGCGGCGGCGCGGCGTTCCCGTGCGATTCGAGGATCGCGCCCAGGTGGACCGCGCGGCCGGTTCGCGCGAGCACCAAGGCGTTGTCGCATTTGCCGCGGCCAAGCCGGCTGCCGGTCTGGAGGATTTGCTCAAGGCCGCGAAGGCGTCGCCGCCCGCGCTGTTCGTCCTGCTCGACGGAATTGAAGACCCGCACAATCTCGGCGCGATTATCCGGACTTCGCTTGCAGCGGGGGCGCATGGTGTGATCATCACGGAGCGGCGCTCCGTCGGACTTACGGACGCGGTGGGCCGCGCCTCTGCGGGCGCACTGGCGCATCTGCCGGTCGCGCGCGTGCCCAATCTGGCGCGGGCGATGGAAGAAATCAAGGAAACGGGCTGCTGGCTCGTGGGTTTTGACGAACGGGCGGAGAAAAACCTCACGGAATTGGATTTGACCGGCCCCGTGGGAATCGTGCTTGGAGGAGAAGGAAAAGGGCTCCACGAATTGGTCCGCAGCCGGTGCGACTTTCTGGCCTCGATCCCGACGGCCGGGCCGGTGCGTTCACTCAACGTGTCGGTCGCAGCAGGGGTTGCGTTGTTTGAAGTCGTGCGTCAGCGGCGCGGCCGCTGAAACTCGCGAGAGCATCCCGCTCACTTGTCGTATTTGATGAGCGAGAAAACATCGATACCTGGGAGCCGCGAGCGGCCGTGCAGGAAACTCAACTCCACGGCGAAAGCCGCACCGATCACCTGCCCACCGAGTTGCCGGACCAGAGCGACCGCAGCCGCGGCGGTGCCGCCCGTGGCCAAAAGGTCGTCGCTGATCAGCACTTTCTGACCAAGCTTCACGGCGTCCTGATGGATCTCAAGGGTGTCCGTGCCGTATTCGAGCTGGTAGGAAACGCTGGCGGTTTTCCACGGCAGCTTCTTGGGTTTGCGCACCGGCACAAACCCGGCCCCGAGGCGATACGCCAGGGCCGGTGCAAAGATGAAGCCGCGCGCTTCCACGCCCACCACGACGTCCACGGCCTGGCCTTCGTATCGCGCGCAGAGCTGATCCACCATCGAGCGGAGCCCGGGGCCATCTTGCAGCAGTGTTGTCAGGTCATAGAAAAGGATTCCCGGCTTCGGGTAATCCGGAATCTCGCGGATCAGTTTTTTCAAATCTTCCATGTTCGCCGCTCCAATCGTTCCCTTGTTCTACTCTGTCTGTTCGATTGCAAATCCTTTGGAGTAACCGGCAATCACTTCGGCCGGGTCCTCGGTCACGCTCTCGACGCTCGCAACGAACGGGCCTCGTTTCAGCTCGGCCCTGAGCGAAGCGAGCTCGTCCGGGGCGCCAATTGCGTAAACTTCCACCCGGCCGTCCCGCAGATTTCGGACGTATCCGGAAACGCCCAGGCGATTTGCCGCGCGAGCGGCGAAGAATCGGAAGCCAACGCCGTGCACGAATCCGGATACGAAGAAGCGTTTCGCCTGCAGTTCAGCGGGCACGAGCCGGGCGGCGCTTGCGGCCGCAAGCGAGAGATTGTAGCAGAGGTCGTCCGGAACGCGATTGGGAAACGCGGATGGCATCAGGTAAGATGGCGCCTCGCTGCTGTGCCGTGATTGAGCCATGGAAACGCGAGGACAATGGAGCGGGGCGCTCCTGCTGTTCGTCATGTGCAGCCTGCCGCCGGCAGCTTCCGCTCAGGCGCAACCCCAACCCTCGGGCGTGGAGATCGTTTCAAACGCCGGCTGGCCCGAACTGCGCGTGGACGGAAAGCCGTTTTTCATCCATGCGGCGTCCTTTGACTACTTCCGAGTCCCGCGAGACCTCTGGCCCCACTGCCTCGATCGCTACCGCGAACTTGGCATCAACACGATTGACCTGCGAATCCCCTGGAATTGGCACGAGCCCGCTGCGGGGAAATTCGATTTCACCGGCGAAACAAACCCACGGCGCGACCTTCGCGGCCTTCTGCATCTGATCGCGGACCGCAGATTCAAACTCATCATTCGTGCCGGCCCGGCAATCGGCGATCAGTGGCGCTCGGGCGGGTTTCCAGACTGGCTGCTGGCGGACCCGCTATTCGCGATGACCCCTTCGCAAATCGCCGATGGAGATGAGCCGCCCTTGGAGAGAGAGTTTCAGCAAAACGCTGATGCGGCCGCAGCGGTATGGCTTGCCCAAGCGGGCTTTCAGGGGGAAGTGCGGAAGTGGCTTGCGGCACTCGGCGCGGAATTAGCCCCTTTCGATTCTCACAGGACGTATATTGTCGCGCCGTCTGCCGAAAGCGCCCCGGAAAACAAGAACGAAAGTAAGGACCAGCCGAAGGGCCAACAAAAGGAGGAGAGCACCAGCGGACCGTTGCTCTTCATTGTGCTCGAGGACAGGCCGAGTTTGCTCGCCGACGGAGACTCAGCAAACCTTGGGCACTATCTTGATTCCCTGCGCGAAGCGCTGCTGGCTTCAGGCATCGTTGCGCCACTGCTGATCGAGCCAGCAGATCTTGCGGTGACGGGGGCATCGCCGTTGGGGGCTTGGTTGAGCGATTCAACGCCTGAGCACGTGGAGGGAGTGTCCGGAAGTTGGTCGCCTTTTCCGGAGCCGCAGCAGAACGGCGAGCCTCGGAGCGAACAACTCTACGAAAGGCGGGATGCGGAATCCACCATGTTGCTGCTCGGGGCGTTAGCCGAGCAAGCGGGCGTGCCGCCGGTGGTCACCGGCTTTGAGCTGAATTCCGCTGATTCGGGCGAAGACGACCCGGATGTGAAGACCCCGCCGTCCGCTCTGCTGCTAGGCTCGAGGATGTTGCTCGCTCGCGGCGCTCGCGGAATCGAATACTCGCCGCTACAGGACTCGATCACGCCCGCTGGTTACGAAACTTCCTCCTCGAACCGGTATGTGCATCGAGATTCGCCGCTCGACGTCGAAGGAGAGTCACGTCCCGGGGCCCTGGAGGTCGAGCGAAACGGGCAGTTCGTCGCAGGATGGGGCGAGTGGCTTGCCGGGGCGCACTTCCGGTCAGATTTCGGAATTGTGGATCTTCGTGCAGAGGTGTCTGCGCCGGAATGGAAGACGGGCCGAGAGCGCGCGTCGAAAGTTCTCGAGCAATTGATTCGCGTGGCCGAACTGGCGGGCCGGACGACCGAGTTGCTGGATCCGGCGTCACAATCTGTTGACCGACTGTTGCGCGATCCGGTCCTGCTCGCGGTGGTTCCAGACCCGGACGACAAGACCTTCGCGCTCTCGAAGTCGGAACAGGAGACCTTGATCGAGTACGTCAGACGCGGCGGGACTTTGATATTTGCTCCTCGCCTGCCTTCCGGCAGCGAAATCGCGGAGTTGTGGAGCAGCCCCGGGGCTCCGTTAGGAGGTCCGAACGGACCGCAAGTGTTGCGTCACGCCTACGGGCAGGGGGCCGCAATCGAATGGAGTCAGGACTTTTTCTCCGGAATCTCGCTTGAAGATTCGTTTGAAAACCAAAGTTTGCAAGGCGCGGCGGCGCAGGCGGCTCAAGATTTGGCGTCCGTTCTGGGAGATGCTGGAGCGATTCCCATAGTGAGACCTCTGGACAAAAAAGCCCCGCCGAGCCCGTTGCTGGTTTCGGAGTTGATCGCGGACAACCGTGGAACGGACGACTCCGCGACCCCGGCGCGTTGCAGCAGCCAACCCTTGTGCGCCGCGGCTCTAATCAGCCTTACGAATCTGGACACCGCTGAACCCCAGGACGCGGATCTCGAGGTGCTGGCGCCGCCACTCTTTCCCGAAACGGAGGTCGGCGGAAGCTTGGAGTTGCACGCTACAGTTCCCGCGAACGATTCGCTACTCCTGCCGGTGCGGGTTTCTCTTTGCATGACGGCAGCCACGAAGCGAGAGTGCCATGATGAACTTGTGTATGCCGGCGCGGAGTTGCTGGGTGTCGTACGCGACGGTAATTCACTCAATCTGACGTTCTATGCGCCTGTGCGAGCAACGGTGCTGCTGCGGTTGGAGAGCGAGCCCGAAAAGATCGAACTCGACGAAAACCAAATCGAGGGGTTGTGGGCTCCGGGAATGCGTTTGCTTACCGTGACACTGATGCGCGGCGCTGCGCCTGAGTATCTGCGTGTCTTGAAGATTCATCTCCATTACAAGCCGAATGTTGCCGAGCAGCCGAGCCCGCCGAAGCAGCATCGCGCAAACTACGAGGCTTCCATCGTGAACGCTGTGCGCTTGCCGCTAGGAGGGCACGCCTCGATTCTCACGTGGCCGCCGCTGGTGCTCCTGCAAAACGAACGGAAGGACCGAGTCATCTTGCGAACGACCAATCGCGGCGATTCCGCGCAAATGCTTACCGCTCGCGTGGATGGACCCTTGTGGGGTTCCGACATCGTGCGAGTGGGCGCCGGAGAGATTGACCTCACACGGATCAAACTTGAGCCACCGGAGCCGCCCGGCAGTACAGGGACGACAACCACAGAAAACGGACTGGCACAGGGCGAGGTCACGCTCCAAGGAGGAGGGGAGCGCGTGGCCATTCCCGTCGCATTCGCCGATTTGAGAGAAGGCGGGCCGCTGCATTACCAATACGACTTCGATCGCGACGGCGTGCCGGAATGGACTTTGGAAACGAATGCGCTGCGCCTCATTCTTTGCCCGCGGGACGGCGGGCGGGCCATCGCACTTGTGTCAAAGTCCACCGGCGAAAACTTGACGACCGCAGCAGGCGCCCTGCGAGACTGGTTTTTGCCCGCCGGAGCAGCTCAGCCGGAGGATTTCACTTTCAACCGGCCGTACGAGGCAGAATGGACGAACGATAGCAATCAGCCGGGCCTGCGCATGAAGTATCACGCGGCGGAAGCGGGACCGGCAGGCGCGACAATCGAAAAGACCATTACTCTCGTTTCGCCGGACACGTTCGAGGTGCATTACCGCGTTACACTCGCGCCCGCAGAGGGATCCCAAAGCACAGCAGGAATGCAGTTTGTTGCGGCAAGTTGGGTGCCGGCATCGGCTGCCGATCAAGACGGAACGAAGCTTTGTTGGTCGGACCCGGTGGCGCCACAACCGGCGCAGAGCGCGAATCCACCTTCCCCGACGTGCGTCCCTTTCCACTTCGGAGATTCGCCCCGCATGCTTCCACCGGGAGCGGCCCGTATCGAAATCGGGGCCCCGGGCAGCTCCGGCGTGCGCGTGGAGTGGACCGCCGGAGAGATGAATCTGCAAATGGAGCGCGGCGCTGTTTTGCTGAAGTTGGTGTTGCCGCTAGACGCAAGCGCCCCCGCGCAGGCCGTGATGCGCTACACTGTATTGTCGGTTCCTTAGTCGCAAGCGGCATGGTCAACCGCGAATTTCGCATCCGGCATCTCAAGAATGGGACTCACATGAGCGCAGTTAGAACGCGGATTGCGGTATTCATCGTGGTTGCGTTGTGTGCGGTTGGGCCAATGGCTTTCAAAGGGCAGGGGCCGACCGGACCAATACCCGCTCCTTCAAGTGGGGCCGTGGTGAGTATCCCCATTAATCCGGTTCCGGAGGCAACTCCGATTCCTCCGGAGGAAATCATCAAGCGTTTTGCCGCGCACGAAGACAAATACTCGAAGGCGCGAGATGCATTCAGCTATCACAAGAAACTGCTCGTCGAAGAGATCGGCGATGACGGCAAACCCGCCTACGAAGCCGAGGTGGACACGGTTCCGGAAGTCGGCCCTGACGGCGCTCGCTACGAGCACCTTGTCAACCGGCCAAAATCGACCCTCAAGATTCTGAGCCTGACTCCCGAGGATCTGCAGACGTTCGCTTCACTTCCCGTATTTCCGCTGACCACGGACCAATTGCCGAATTACAACATCAAGTACCAGGGGCAGCAGGTCCTCGATCAACTGCACACCTACATTTTCTCCATAGAACCGAAGCAGCTTGACCGGCGGCATTCTTACTTTTCGGGAGTGGTCTGGGTGGACGATCACGACTTCGCAATTGTGAAGACGTACGGCAGGTGGGTAACAGAAACCGGGGATGTCACTTCACCGCAACTCCCTTTCAACATGTTCGAGATGTACCGTCAGCCAGTGGGAGACAACTGGTTTCCGGCGTACTTCCGGTCGGACAGCGAGGTCAGCCTGAAAGACGGCAGCGTGCCGATACGCTTGGTGATTGTCTGGAGTGATTACACGCCCTTTTCGGCTTTGAAGACGAATTCCCCGGTCGCCCACCCCGCCTCGGAGCCCCCTGCTCCTCCCAACTGATTCGAGGCTCGCGAGTTCGACCGCACTCCTACGCCCGCTTCGAGAGCAAGCGGGGGAGTTCCGCGACCGAATCAATCGTTGCGTCCGGGCGGGCGGCGCGGAGCCGCGCAGGTACGGGCGACGTCCCGACTACACCCACCGAAGCAACTCCCGCGCGCCGGGCCATTTCGATGTCCTCCGGGGCGTCTCCGACGTAGACGCAGTCTTCCGCGGCGAGTTGCAAACGCCGGAGCGCAAGCCGCAATGGCGCAGGATGGGGTTTCCGGCGGGACGCGTCCTCGCTGAAAACTCGCGCCGAAAAGCACCGGCCAACATTTAAGTTTCGGAGTTGCTTCCGCACTCGCTCTCGGCTCCCGCTCGTGACCAGCCCGAGGGCGTATTTTCGCCGGAGGATGGAAAGGACTCCTCGCGCACCGGGAAACAACCTCGCTTCCTCGAAGCGATAGGAGCGACGCCAGAGGTGATCCGCCTCGCCCCATCGTGCGCGCGGGATTCGCGCGGCGCGGTAGACGTTGTACCAGTTCGGGGAATAGTGCCGCTTGAGTTCTTCGACTCCCCAGCCGATGCCGAGCACGCGAAACATCTCGAGGTACGCCTGAGTATCGGATCGATAAGAGTTTAGAAGTGTGCCGTCCCAGTCGAACAGCACTCCTTTCAAGCAGAGCTTGCGTGTGAGCATCCCGGCACTATGTTAGTGCCGCGGGCCTGGCAAGGCACAGGCTTTCTTGCGGGAGCAATTACCGGCGCGTCAAATGGTATCGTCGCGGTGAAACGTAATGTCGTCAAAGGCGGCAGCGAGCCCGTGCATGCCTTGCATCCGGACGGCGTCAACGCGCACGATGTGGGCTTCGGTTACCATACGCACGTTGCCCCGGCGATAGGGGTGTTCCACGAGCGCGACCTCAAGCTCGATGGGAGTTCCCAGCTCGAGCCGCACCGGGCACAGGAAATAGACTCCGCTCGAGCTGATGTTTTGAGAATGGAGTTGAAACTGCCTCGTGGGGCGCTGTCCGGCGACGCGCACCAATTTAAGCCCCAGACGCATCTTCGCGCGCGCATAGTTCCGCCTCTCGTTGGGGACTTCGACAGTGTGCGTGGGCACACGGCGAATTCCTCGAGGACGGGCGCGCTCGACCCACGCAGGCGCATCGGGCCAGCCGGTCGCAGAAGCAGCGTAGACACCCCGAGTTGAGTCGGACTTACCTTCGGTAGGTTCTCTTGGGATACGAGCAGCGCGCATACTTCTCCCTCTTTCCACGTTCCTGGCGCCACTCGCAGACACTATCCCTTTCGCCAACTCGGGCGTCAAAGGATTCAGCCCGGTGTGGTGTCTTATGAACCAACTCGGGAATAGGGCGGAGACCAGGGTGTGCGAAGACAGGGGCCGTCTGAATTTGAGCGCTAGAATCGGATAGAATTCGCAAAGGACTTGTCCCATTCTGGTCGCTGTGAGGCTGAGCTCGAAGATGAATTCGCAGCCGAGACGCAGGGAATCACAGGAGCGCGGTGCGCGGCAGCGCTGGATCGCGATTCAGCGCCGGGATGCAGCGCTCGACGGAGCGTTTGTGTACGCGGTGCGGTCCACCGGCATCTATTGCCGGCCATCGTGCGCGTCGCGCAAGCCGCGCCGCGAACAAGTGCGCTTCTTCCCCGGGCCCGACGCTGCTGAGCGCGCTGGCTACCGTGCCTGCCGCCGCTGCAAGCCGCGTCATTCGGCTGCGGACCCCGCCGCCGCAATCGTGACGCGTGCCTGCCGGCAAATTGAGGCAAACCGGGACGAAGGCCTTCGCTTAAGCGATCTCGCAAGAGATGCCGGAATGAGTTCGCATCAACTCGGGCGGGCATTCCAGCGTGTAATCGGTCTCACGCCACGGAAGTACGCAGACGCCATACGCCTGGGCCATTTGAAGCGGCGCTTGCAAAAGGGGGACGACGTGACCACAGCACTTTATGAAGCGGGATATGGTTCGGCGAGCCGGCTTTACGAGCGGTCCGACGCGCAACTCGGGATGACGCCTGCAACGTATCGCAACGGCGGGCGGGGCATGCAAATCTCTTTCACCGTCGCCGACTGCGCGCTGGGGCGCGTCTTGGTGGCTGCAACCTCAAAGGGAATCTCCGCGATTTATCTGGGGGACTCCGATGCGGCGCTCGAACGCGAATTGCGCAAGGAATACCCGCAGGCACAGATTTCGCGGCACTCGGGAAAGCGCCCCCAGTGGGTCAGCGCGGTGGTGCGCCATCTTGCGGGCCGCCAGCCCCAACTCGACTTGCCGACCGACGTCCAAGCGACAGCGTTTCAACGGCGCGTCTGGGAAGCTTTGCGAAAAATTCCATACGGTGCGACGCGCACCTACGGGCAGATTGCCCGCTCGCTCGGATTGGACCGAGGAATGCGCGCGGTTGCGCGAGCCTGTGCCACCAATCCGGTCTCGATTGTTGTCCCCTGCCACCGCGTCATACGCAAAGATGGAGGTCTCGGGGGTTACCGTTGGGGATTGGAGCGGAAGGAATCGCTGATCGAACAGGAAAAACGGCGCCGGTCGATTCCGGCGAAGTCCTGAAGCAAAGAACTCTGGCCTCGTGCGGCTTGCGGGAAGATGTCAGGCCTGTGGCTTGACCTTCGTTACCCCTTTGGGCCAGTCCGCCTTGAACTTTTCATCGGAGAGCCGGACGTTGCGAACGACGCTCGTGTAACGAATGTTGAAGTAATCCCCGGAGCCGGTTTCCAAGAATTTTTGCTGAGCGGGCAACCAATTGGATTCGTCCAGCCATATATCGATTTTGGAAACTTGTTTCCGGACCTGTTCATCTTTCGGCGTGAGTTCCAACAGAATCACTTTTCGATTGTCCAGCGTCTCTTCGTCCTGAAGCGTGATGACGTAGTTCTTCCGGAGGGCCCCGCCGGACGTCCCGAAGCCCAACAACAGAAACTGGTCCACCATTGCTTTGTTTTTTCCGAGGTCATACTCCTCAACACGGTTGATCTTGGGGTTGTAGAGGTAAAGATTCGCACCGTCGCGAAGGATGGTGCGCGGGTCGGGTTGCGTGAATTCGATGCGCATCTTGTCATCGTGCCTGACGAAAATCTGCCCGCTTTCGGTCGAGTGGTCGTCCACCACGACCGTCACTTTCGTGTATTCGATGGCCGCCGTCAAACTGCGAAAATTCTTGGCCTCATTGTCGAGTTGGCGCAGCACGGATTCCACTGTCCAAGGGGTCTGCTGGCCCGCGCTCACGGGAAGCGAAGCGGGGCACGCCGCCAGTAGGGTCAGGACGGCAAACCATACAATTCGTTTTGGCCAAACCCCAGTCAAGGAACTCTCTCCAAACCGCGTGGAAGCACGAGGGAGGCATACTACCACAGCATATAGGATGTCTCCGACGGGGAAGGCGTTACATGATGTGGGAGAAGAATTGGAACTTAAGGCTTAATGGTAACGTCGTAAAAAGCGACCGTCCCGTTGTCTCCGCGGATCGGCTCGATCCGAAGAATTTGGAAGCCGCCGTGACGCAAGGATTCCAGATTCTTGCGCATCGCGTCCTGAAGATCGTGCTCGAGTTCCGGCGTGCGAATTGGCGAGGCGAGAAGCCGCGCGTCCACGCGGTAGGTTTGCATTGTCCCCGAAGGATTCGCGCTCTCGAGCAGGATGAGCGATGAGGCGGGGGGTGGACCGACGGCGGGCTGGTCGTGGAACCAGGAGCGCGGCGACAGAAGCACGAAGACGACGATCGCAACCACAGCAACATCGTACGGCCACGTGCCGCGTTCGTAGGACCAGAAGACCGTGCGGACGAAAATGCGCCAAAGGCGACGCATGGCTTCAGTCGGAGGGTTCGCCGTCCACGACGACGCCGTCGCGCATGTGGAGGACGCGATCGGCATACGCGGCGGCCTCCGGATTGTGCGTAATCATAATGATGGTCTGCCCCAGTTCCTTGTTGAGCTGCCGCAACATGGAGAGCACCGCTTCGGAATTCTTGCTGTCGAGATTTCCGGTGGGCTCATCGGCGAGGACGAGCTTGGGCTCGTTGATGATGGCGCGCGCAATCGCGACGCGCTGCTGTTCGCCCCCGGACAATTCCGACGGCCGATGGTGCAGCCGGTCGCTCAAACCCAGCATACGCGTCACGACGTCGAAGCGATGAGGATCGAAGCCATCGCCGTGGATATGTTGTGCGATGGCAATGTTGCCGCGCGCGTCGAGTGTGGGGAGAAGGTTGAAGCGCTGGAAAACGAACCCGATCTTGTGGCGGCGGAGCTTGGTCCGCTCGGAATCGCCCATCATTACAAGGTCATTCCCGTCGATCAGGACGCGTCCCTTGGAAGCGCGTGCCAGCCCCCCGAGGATGTAGAGCAGAGTTGACTTCCCGCACCCCGATGGCCCCATCACGGCAACCGATTCGCCGGGCAGGATTTGAAAATTCAATCCCCGGAGTGCGGCGACTTCGACTTTACCGCTGCGATAGATTTTCCAGAGATTCTCGACTGAAAGTATCGACTCCACGACCCGACCCCTTGCTGGAAGCGCACTTTGGGAGGCTGGACTATTCTAATCGCGAATGGCGGTTCTGCCTAGAGCGCGGGCCTCGATGGAACGACGGCGGACTTGCCGCGCGTCGTCCGAGAAATGAATGCGAATCACGAGGGGCCAACGGGCCGAGCACCGAAAAATGTTTCGCTTCGTCCTGCGTGCGCGCCAAACGAATCAGCCCGCTCCTCGTCGGCCCCAATGCGATTCCGTTCTTCGATTTATTGTCCCGGGTTCTTGGGCGGAGTCTGCGGGGCCGGGCGCGGCGTCGACGTCGCCGGCGGCCTCACCGGATACGCCTGATCGTAGAGCTGCACGATCTGAGTCGTGATGTCCACCTGATTCGCCCCGTAGACCACAAGGCTGCTCTGCGAAGTGTCCAGCACGACGGCAAAGCCGTTTTCGCGGGCGTAGCGATCGACGACATCGAGCATCTTGCGTCCGATGCGATCTAAGATGTCGCCCTGCGCCGCTTGCAGTTCCTCGTTGAGATCGTCCTGGCTCCGCTGGAGCTTGTGGGTCAGCAGGTCGGCCTGCCGCTGCAATCTGGCTTTTTCTTCGTCGCTCAGCGTGCGGTCGCCGGTCGACAAACGATTCTGAATGTCTTCATACTGCTTCTGCATGGCCTGCATTTCTGTCTGCTTGGGAGCAAACTGGGACTGCAGCTCGGCAGAAGCTTCTTTCCCTTCCGCGGTTCCGATGATTGCGTTCCGAATGTTGATCGTCGCAATCTTTGTGGGTGCGGCTGTCGCGGCGCCGCCCTGAGCCCACGCAATGGCCGCGGGTACGAAGAGGGTTGCCGCTGTTGCCAGCAGGCACTTGCGCATAAAGTTAGCGTTCATCCTCACTCCTTATCGCTTTCTTGTAAGCATTACAAATGGGCCATTATAGGGGCTCGGTTTTGCACGCGTCAATTAAAAATAAGGCGCCTCGACAATGGTTTCCACGCCCGGCTGCAAACACGGATGCAGGCGCCACGCGTTTCGTTGTCCCTACACGAGCGCGTGAATGTCCGTTAATGTGGCAAAGGCACAATCAGTAGCCGGTTGTTGCTTGTGTCCGCGACGACCGCCAGATTCGAAATCGGGTGCGTGTCCACCGAAAACGTCGGAATAAAACCCCCTTCGGATAACACTTGAGGCGAAACGAATTGCGGCCCGGACACATTCAGGTCGATGACGCCGCGGATCCGGCGATCGAAGAAGTCCACAACCGTCATCGTGCCGCTTGTCGTATTCGCGGTCACCAAAGTGCTGCTCAGAGAATTGTAAGCGATCGCCGTCGGATTGATCCCCACCTTCACCGGAGTCGCTTGATTCGTGAGCGCCTTAATCACATAGAATTGATTGCTTAGACTCGAGCTCGCCAGAAACTCATCGGCGGAAGGATCGTAGACTACGTTCGTCGGCTCCTCCAGCCCTGAAATCTCGACCGTGGCGGAGACTCCCAGTTCGTCCACGATGGCGACGTCGTTTCCTTCTGCGTTCGCTGAGGCGACCAGATTATCCAGTGGGTCTATGGCGACGGAAACGGGGAACTGGTCGACAGCGATACTGTCAACCGATCCCGGCGTGACGGCGTTGAATAGATTGATCACTCCGGCGGTGCTGCAAGCAACCGCGACTTCCTGTGTGTTCTGGTCCATCGCGACGCCCACTGGCCCGGAGGATGTGGACTCCGTCTGCGTGACGGAGGCCGCGAGCGTGTCGACGATAGAGACGTTGCTGCTCCCTTCGTTCGCAACTGCAGCGAGGTGCAGACTGGGCATCACCGCGACGCCGGTCGGGAAGCTTCCCACGGAGACCGTTTGCCCCGTCCCGGTTGTTAGATTGATGATGGCCAATGTGTTGCACCCGCTCAACGACGCGACGATCAAATTGTTTTGCGGATCTATGGCCACGCCGGCCGGCGCAGGCTGAGTGCACCCCCCCCCAGTAACATCCACCGTCTCGATGACGTTGACATCTTCCGAATTCGAGAAATTCGGGCTGTTGAACACTTCGAGCGAGAGGATGCTCGGCGAGGAGATCATGGAACGCGGCACCTGCACAGTCATCTCGCGATCGCTCACGGAAAGTGTCGACAGCGAAATGCCATTCAGCCGGGCCGTAGACGAGCCCGTGAAGCCCTTGCCGACAATCGTCAAGGTCTGATCCGAGGGGTTTGCGGGTTCGGTCAAGCCCGTGGCGATGGTAAAGACATTCGGGCTGACGTCGGTGATTTGAAGTGGTCGTACTGCGCCCAGCGAGTAGATCGTGACCGTACCATCCGCCTGATTGGCGATGATCGCCTGATTTGTCCCCGGATCGATGTCGGCGGCGACAGGCTTATTTCCGGACGGCAGCGAGGCGGAAAGGGGAATTGGTGCCGGGATTGTCGGGTCGATGAGCGCCGAGGTGCTCTGAGTGGAATTCAACACCAGGCCTGTGTTTGTCAAGGGGTTGAACGCCGCCGCCCCGTATCCCAGTGGAGCAACGCCAAACGCCGAGGAGGTCTGATCGAGCAAATTGAGGACATACACAGACGCCCCGGTAGTGGTCGGATCGGTGAGTATGACCTTTTGCGTCTCCGAGTCGATCGCGATTCCCGTGATGGAGATTGCCATACTGAGCGTTGCAATCGGACTCGAATAATTGTCATAGCAGGTTGTCGTTGCCGTCGTTGCCGTGGCTCCCGTGCCACACACGAGAAGATTAGATGTCTTATTGAGGCTGCAACTCGTGTCGGCGGGCGCCGTCTGCGACTTGGTTTGGGCCGATTGGGTGAACGTATAACTGTTTGCCGAGACGATCGAAGCTACCGTGAAAGTTCCGTTGAGGCTGCTGTCCGGCATTCCAGTGATCAGCACCGGCTGGTTCACTTGCAATCCCGTCGGCGTGTTGGGCAGGCCGGGATTCACGGTTCCGCCGGCGGAAGTCGTGATCGTGACCGTCCCCGACGACCGGGTAGCCGACACGATGATGTCCTGCGTCTGCCGGCCCAAATCCGCAAGGGTCAGCGTCCCCAGGCCGCCTGGCGTGATCACCGCCCAATTCGAGTGCGGCTCCACTGCGACTTGCGCGGCCGGTCCAGTGCTGGCCGTCACAATTCCCGTTATTGCCGGAAGGGCGGACTGGAAGGTCGGGCAAGCGGATTGCGTCAGGCAGATCAGCCCGGCGCTGTTCGTGGATTGATAGACGACGATCGCCTGCCCCGTCGTCGAGTTGACGCTGATCGAATATGGTTGCTGATTGGGCTCAAAAGCGTTCTGGTTCGTTGCGATGATGGCGATGACTTTGTGCTGGGCCAGATCGATGACCGAAATGCCGTACGGATTCGCCGGGTCAGTCTTGGTCGGCGGATTCGGGTTCGCCGCATTGTTGGCCACCAGCGCGATATTGAGCACGTAGTCCACGGCGACGCCGGTCGGACTCGTCGCTGGCTCGCCCTGTTGACACGGCCCGGTGTCCCCGATGTTGGCCGTGCAGATTGAAGGCACGACGACCTTGGGTGGATTTTGGGTCATGTCGATCAGAGTGACATCGTTCGACGATTGGTTCGCGACGACCGCTATACCCGTGGCGCGATTGATCGCAACGGCCGAGGGCTGCGTCCCGACCGTGAGCGTGGTCGGCGCTCCCAGTGTGGACTGCGTCGTCGCCGGGGGTCCATACGCCGGTCGAACCGCAAGGTTGGTCGAAGCGACATACTGCTGCTGGGTGTTGTTTTGCAAAGTCACGGGGTAGAGCCCAGGCGTTGAAAAATCGGATACATTCAACGAGCCGCCAATCGTCACACCGATTTGCCGGGTGCTGCTCGTGATGGACGCCGACCGCACCTGGCCGTTGTATAAGGCAGTGACCGTGGGATTCGCCGAGGTTCCGTAGTAGCCGCCATTGATGTTGAAGTTCAGCGCGGATCCACCGCCTTGCGGTGTGCTGTCCGGAGACGGCCCTACAATCGCGGGCCGAACCGGCGTGACCGTCACTTGGCATTGAGACTGCGTTGGGCAGGTCTGAGGCACGCCGTTCTGCCGCACGACCGAGACGGAGATGGGATAGGACGTGTTGGGCAAAGCTGGCTGGCCTGCCAGCATATAGTCCGGGAGCCGAACGCGCATCGTGGTCGACTCGATGTTGAGCGTTGAGCTGCTTCCTTGCGAGACTACCGTGCCATTCGGCAGGCTAAAGCAGCCTGTCGAAGTATTGGTGATTCCCTCGACGCACGGCGTGGTCACGGGCACGTTGGTGAACTGCAAGTTTGGCGTTGAGATGCTAAGCAATACGCTTGTCGTGGAAATGAAATGCGTGCCGGTCAAGTAGATATCTTCGAACAGGCCACCCTGCGGCGCCGTCGACGGGCTGACCGCGCTCACCGTCGGATCGACAGCAGTAATGATTTCGACTCCGGCAGTTCCGGTCGTTGTGGGGTCCGCAACGGAGGTCGCCACAATGATTACACTACCCGAAGGTATGGAGCTCGGTGCCGTGTAAACTCCCGTAGTCGAAACAATCGTTCCGATACCGCTGGAAGTAGTGCATGACGCCGCAGTCGTGGCGGTGGCAGCAGTGAACGCCGAGCATACCTCCCAAGTGACTGCAGTGCATTGCGCCGGGGTAAGATTGAGTTGAGCGCAATTCGCGGTCGTTGTGCCCGTTACTGTGGCGGTGAATGGGGTAGTCTCGTTCGTCCCCAGGGTCACGGAGGACGGACTTATCGTGACACTGATTCCGGAACTGACGGTCACCGTGGCGCTGGCTGTGGCAGACGAATCTGCCTGGGAGATCGCGGTGATGGTTACGTTGGCCGGGTTGGGCACGGCGCCTGGAGCCGTATAAAGGCCATTTGTGTTAATCGTGCCGAACACCGCATTCCCGCTGGCCGCGGCAGTCGTTGCGACCGTGCAAGTGGATTTCCCGCTTACGGTAATTTCCACGCACCAATTCACGCTCGTATTGGTGGATCCCGTGATCGTAGCCGAGAACTGCTGCGTCTGGTTAATAATGACGATTGCCGAGGAAATATTGATCGAGACCGAGACAGACGTAGGCTTGCTGCAGCCCAGCGTAGCCACCGTCCACGCGACCGCGAGTCCAAGCCAGAGTTTCTTATGCGACCTCATCACCACTCCTCCAAATTTGAGCACGAGCCGCATATTCATACGGTTTCCGCGTCATTCCCTCTCGGCAAGTGCATTCTCCTCAAAATGTTCGGCTGATCGTCAGCCGGAGTACTTTCACCGGATCGTAAAACTCCGTCAGCTGCACGTTTCTCTCGGTGGCCAATATTTGCGGCAAAATCTGAGAATTGTAAACTCCCGGAGGCAGCGCCGCCCTCAAGTTGTCCAAGAGACCCTGGTCGAACTGCGTTTCCTGCGCCGTAATTGAAACCGCCTCCCGCTCGAAGTTGTAGGACCAGTACAGGCGAATGGGCGCGTTCACGATGGGGAGGTTGGCGACGATCTCGATTCCGGACGACGCCCGCAGCTTGAAATTCGTATCCCCTTGAATGGCGAGTCGTCCGTTGTTGTTGTTGGGGAGAGTGAAGCCGTCAGCCTCGATTTGCTGAAGCCCGGCCGAGCTCAACTGCAATTGCGCCGGCAGCAGCACGCCCGATGCCCCCACGTCGGTAAAGAAGGATAACCCCAGGTGAGTGCCGACGATGGGGATTCTGTACTCGAAGTTGCCCAGCGCTTCCGTATCGCCGCCAGGAAAAGCGATCTGGTAGGACAGCAGCGGGATCGCGGGAGAAGTCACGGCAACGGGTGCGCCGCTGGCACTCAAGATCCGCGGATCGTAGTATGTGAACGTCGTGCTCGACAGCACAGGGATGAATACGACGGGTGAGACCGTGCGTACGTCGAAGCCGCGCAGAGTGTCCTCGCCGCCCAGGTAGAATCGGTCGTACGGCGGCACCTCGAGTCCTCCATATCCGGTCGTGAACGCAGCCAAGCCTCGGAACGCCAGCACGTTTCGCCTGTGGTTGATGGGACGAAAATAGCTTGAGGTAAGCGTGGTGCTGAGAGCCTTCACGTTTCCGCGCAGCGGTCCGCCTTCGAAGCTCGTCGAAACGGAAAAGCTCCTGCCATGCGTCGGATTGTACGGATTGTCCACGCCGTTGTAGCTCAAAGATGGCGCTATCCGGCTGGAATGAATACCGCTCAGGGCCGAAGGGCCGGCGAGTTGCTGGAATTGCAGCGCCTCAAACAGCACGGTGGACGCGGTGCTGAAGGCCTGAATGTTGGTATCGGTGAATCCATACGACAGTCCGAGTCGCGTGAAGGAAAACTTCTTTATCGGGTAGCTGGCGAAGACAGTGAGCCCTTTGCTGTCCTGGTTATAATTCTGTGCGATGTCCGGACTCAACTCGACTTTTTCGCCCAGCAAGAGCGATGTCTCGCGCGATTGGTCGAAGTTGAAGCGGCTGTCGAAGATGGTGAACCCCGTCTGGATCGGCCGGTCGAGCAGGTAGGGCTCCGTGAATCCGAACATCAGATTTCGCTGGATCGTGCCAACCTGCGCAGTGAAAGTCAGCGTCTCGCCCAGCCCGAGGAAATTGTTTGTCTGGTACGTCAGGCCGACAAAGCTCCCCGAGATTCCGCTAACGCCTCCGGTCAAGCTGATGGACTGCTTGCCCTTCTCTTTGACCTTCAGAAGAATGTCCACCGTGCCGTTCTTGACGTTTTGCTTGACCTCGGCATTCTCCGGCTTGATCGGGTCGAAATAGTTCAATTGATTTAGCCGCAGCACGCTGATTTCCCAGGCGCGATTGTTGTAGAGGTCGCCTTCATTGAGCAACAATTCGCGCCGGATCACTTTGTCCCGCGTCGTTGTGTTTCCGGAGAACTCGATGCGATGGACGTAGAACTGTTTCCCTTCGTCGAAATCGAGCGTTAGGTCGATCGTCTTCGTGGCCTGATTGATGTCCGTGTTAGGGATTGCCGTGAAGTTGATGAACCCGAACTGCCCGTAGAGTTTGGTGTAGTCCTCGACCGCTTTCCGCACCTTGCCCACGCTGAAAACATCCCCCGTGTGGAGGGGGAATGCCTGCTCCAAGGCCGATTTTTTCAGCGTCAGCCCCTTGTCTGGGTCCGAGCTGCGAATGACGAGCTTCCCCATCCGGTACTTGTCGCCCTCTTCGATCTTGATCGAAATGTCGGTCGCCTTGCCGTGCTCTCTTCCGACCTTCGGCCACGGCCCGGGAATCCCGCCACGGTTCACGTCCACCGTCTTTACCGTCGGATCGGGGATTACGACCTTGTAGTAGCCGTTGTCCTGATAGAGATTGCGAATGCCTACTTCGAGATCCTCTTCCAATTTGTCCCGGTCATAGGTCTTCGACATGACGGGGATGAACGTGATGTAGAGCGGGATGCCGTACGGCCGAGATCGCTTCATCGCCCGGATGATTTTCGCGTTGGAAAAGGCGTGGTTGCCGGTGATGAGGATTGTCCCGATTTTCACCTTTGGCCCTTCTTCAACGTGGAAAACGAGTTTGACCGCGTTCGTTGCGGCGATTTTTTCGTAGGTTGGCTTCACGATTGCGAACTGGTGGCCGTGTGCGGCGAGCAGTTCCTGAATTACAACCTGAGCTTTCTTGATTTTGGTCGGATCGAACTGGCTCTCCACCGAGAGTCCGACTTTAGCATCCTTGAAGGCGTCGAGGACGTCGGATTCGGTCACCGACTTCAGACCCGTGTACTCGATCCGGCGGATGATCGGCCGCTCGGATACGTAGAAAACTACGATTTTCCCGTTCGGGTGATCGGGACTGTCCTGCACTTCGAGCCGGATGTCTTCAAAATATCCCGTATTCCACAGGGCTCGAAAATCCCGATCCAGAGCTTCCGGCCTGTACGGATCCCCGTCGCGCGTAAAAATGCGCGCGCGCAACGTCTCGCTGCGAATCCTGCGGTTGCCTTCGAATTCGATTCGCTCTACGTAGGGCTGGTTTTGATTTTCCTGCTCGTCCTGGCGAGGGCCGGGCCGCGCATTTGCGCTGGCGATCCCCACCAGATACACCACAAGCGTCCAGGCCAGAATCCGAAGGCAAAGATGTTTACTTGCGGCCGAACGACTCCTCAAGGCCGCGTCCCCCCAAGACAAAATTGTCCGCTCCCCGCCGGCCCCCGGAGGCCCGGCCTGTGCGCGTTGGATTCGTCAGTGGGTAACCGGGGTTGCTTCCACTACGGGACGGAAACCGAGCCCTTCGCCCGAGACGTATACTTCCAATGTCGCCGGGCGTTGCAGCCCCCCCTGAATCAAGGCTTCCGACAACGGGTCTTCGACGTACTTTTGCAGCGCCCGGCGAAGCGGACGCGCACCATAGCTGCGATCCCCGCACGTCTTGTCGAGGATCCACTGGCGCGCCTCCGGCGTCAGGACGATCTGCACCTGGCGGTGAATCAGCGTGTCGTTAATCTGGCCGACCAGCAGATCGATGATGCGCAACAGATCGTCATCGGTCAGCGGGTTGAACAGGATAATTTCATCCAGCCGGTTCAGAAATTCCGGGTTAAAGACGCGCTTGACCTCTCCAAGGACCATTTCCTCCATGCTCTTCGAGCCTGCTTCGTCGGCGCTGGATTGGAAACCAAGCGTCTGGCGTTTCTGCAAGTGGCGGGCCCCGAGGTTCGAGGTCATGATCAAAATCGTGTTGCGGAAATCGACCGTATTCCCCAAGCCATCGGTCAGTTGCCCATCCTCAAAGACTTGCAGCAAGATGTTGTACACATCCGGGTGGGCCTTCTCGATTTCATCGAGCAGGATCACCGAATATGGCGTGCGCCGCACGCGCTCCGTCAACTGGCCGCCTTCTTCGTAGCCGACATATCCTGGGGGCGCGCCGATCAACTTCGAGACGGAATGTTTCTCCATATATTCCGACATGTCGAAGCGGATCAGCGATTTCTCACTGCCGAATAGAAATTCCGCCAGCCGGCGCGCCACTTCGGTCTTGCCGACGCCGGTCGGCCCGAGAAACAGGAAGCAACCCACGGGGCGGCCGGGCGCTTTCAAGCCCGCGCGGCTCCGGCGAGTGGCCCGCGCCAAGGCGGTGATGGCTCTGGCCTGACTGATGATTCGCTTGTGCAGTTCCTGTTCGATGCGGAGCAACTTTTGCTGTTCGTCTTCCTTAATGGAAGTGACCGCGATCCCGGTCCAGCGCGCCACCACCTCTTCGATATCTTCGCGCGTAACCACGCCGGTCGTCGAATCGTCCAGCTTCAGCCGTTCGCGCACCTGGCGAAGATTCTCTTTTTCCTTGCGTTCTTCCTCCGAATAGAAACGCGCCTTCTCGAATTCGTGATTCGCGATCGCGGTCTCCATCCGGTGCGTGATGAATTTCACGCGTTTCTGCACCTCGGCAACTTCATCCGGCAAGGTCGCCTGGCGCAGCTTGACGCGCGCGCCCGCCTCGTCGATCAAGTCCACCGCCTTATCGGGTAGAAAACGATCCGGAATGTACCGGCTCGAGAGATAAACCGCGTACTGGATCGCCTCGTCCGTGTAAGAGACCGCGTGGAATTTTTCGTAGCGCTCGCGCACACCCTGGAGGACCCGAATCGCCTCGTCTTCATTGGGAGCAGCAACCTTCACGGACTGGAAGCGCCGTTCGAGAGAGCGGTCTTTCTCAACGGACTTGCGGTATTCGCCCGGTGTCGTCGCCCCGATGCATTGGATTTCTCCCCGGGAAAGCGCCGGCTTCAAGATATTCGCGGCGTCGAGCGAGCCTTCGGCCGAACCCGCCCCGACCAGCGTGTGCAGTTCGTCGATGAACAGGATGGAGTTTTGATTCTCCATCAGTTCTTTCATAATTGTCTTCAGGCGCTCTTCAAACTGTCCGCGGTATTTCGTGCCGGCAACGATCAGCGAGAGGTCCAGCGAGAGAATCCGCTTGTCGGCCAAGAACGGCGGCACGTCGCCATCGGAGATTCGCTGCGCCAAGCCCTCCACAATTGCCGTCTTTCCGACCCCGGGCTCCCCGATCAGCACGGGATTATTTTTCGTGCGGCGGCAGAGGATTTGGATGACGCGCTCGACTTCCCGTTCACGGCCCACAAGGGGGTCGAGCTGTCCCTCGAGGGCGGCTTGCGTCAGGTCGCGGCTGAATTCAGCCAGCAAGGACGTCTCCTTGGGACGATTCACCGGAACCTTTTCGCCCGCCGAGCGCGCCAGTTCTTCGCGCAGGGCGGATAGCCGCAGCCCGCGCTCCTGCAAGATCTCCGCTCCGAAGCACTTCTCTTCGCGCAATATGCCGAGAAGCAAATGTTCGGTGCCGACGTGCTTGTGGCCGAGCCGCTCGGCCTCTTCGGTCGCGTAGTTCAGAATCCGCTTCGATTCCTGGCTCAGCGGCACCTCGACGGAAGTCGAGATGCGCTCGCGGATGGTGATGCGCGATTCAATCTCTTTGCGGATGGACTCAATCGAGCCGTGCGTGCGCAGAAAGCGATTGGCCAGGGCTTTGTCTTCGCGCATGAGACCCAGCAGTAGGTGCTCAGTCTCGATATACGGGCTTCCGTACTGGCTCGCCTCGTATCGCGCGAAGAAAATGACTCGCCGGGCCTTCTCAGTGTAGCGTTCGAACACGGTTCGCTCGTTTCTCCCCTCAGCCTGCTTTCCCAAGTTCGTTAGAGGTTTCGGAAACCGGGCTCAGCACCCCGTGCTCCAGCTTGAGTACGCGGTCTGCGCGCTGGGCCAGCGTTAGATTGTGCGTCGCCAGGATGGAGGTCAGCCGATGTGTTCGGTGCAACCGTTGCATCAGCTCAAAAACCCCGGTGGCGTTGCGCTCGTCGAGATCCCCGGTCGGCTCGTCGGCCAGTAAAACGGCCGGGCCGTGCGCGAGTGCGCGGGCGATGGCCACTCTTTGCTGCTCGCCGCCGGAAAGCTCTCCGGCGCGCTGATTCGCCCGCCCCGCCAATCCAACTTCTTCGAGCCACTGCTGGGCCGTGACGACTGCGTCGCCGTAAGCCCGTCCCCTGATCAACAGCGGCATAGCAACGTTTTCCGCGGCCGAAAAGTCCGCCAAAAGATGGTGTCGCTGCCAAACGAAGCCAACCGAATTGTTACGGTACTGAGCCAGTTCCTCTTCGCGAAACGATTCGAGCGCTTTCGTCTCGAAGTATACTGTACCGCTTGTTGGCGTGTCTAGCGCAGCCAGCAGATGCAAAAGAGTGCTTTTCCCCGATCCTGATGGCCCGACGATCGCCACCATCTCGCCGGTAGCGACCGAAAGGTTTGCGCCATCCAGCACGGTCACCACCTGTTCGCCCAAGCCATAAGACTTTCGCAGTTCGCGCACCTCAAGCACGCAACTCGATTTCGCTTCCGATTGCCTGCGGCGAAGAAGCTCGCTTGCTTCGGTCGCATTGCTTGCCGGCGCTGTGGAGGTCCGAGTCATCCAAGTCAGTTCCTGATTCTCGTCGGGCCCGCTTCCTGCCTCATTAGGTTTTGATGCATCTTCCGTCGCTCTGTTTGCGTTCGTGGGGGGCCGGATTCCGTGTCTTCAGAGAACGGGCATAACCTTTCTCTTTATTGCCCACCTTTTCGCCCAAACCCAGCCTGGACCAAGTTGAAACACTCCGTCCATGAGGCATAATTGCTTGATAAGAAAGAGATTGTAGCATAGTCAGGATGCCCCATTTGGCGACCGATTCCCGGTTCCGCGAAGCCTATCGCCCGCCACCTATATAGGTGCAAGCCTCGCGCCAAACCCGCCCTTTTCGCCCTTTATTCGTACCGCAAAATTTCGACCGGAAGAAGTCGTGCGGCAGCACGAGCGGGAATGGCTGTCGACGCGAGACAAATCAGAAGCGCGGCCGCGCCGATCCAAATCGCATCGTAAGCGTTCGGCTGAAAGGGCACATAGGGAATCGAGTACACCTGCGGGTCGAGCGGGATCAGCCGGTAAGTCCCCGCCGCCCACGCCGCCAGGTAGCCTGCCACGAGTCCGGCAATCGTGCCGATCGCTCCGATCGCAAGTCCTTGCAAGACGAAAATGTCTCGCACTTGTCCGCGGCGCGCGCCCATCGCCATCAGCACGGCGACGTCGCGCGCGCGGTCGCTCACCGTCATCGCCAGCACGACGAGAATGTTGAGGCCCGCTACGAACGTAATCAGCCCGATGAAAAGCGCCGTGACCAGCTTCTCCAAACGCAGTGCGCGAAACAATGCGCGGTTCTCATCCTGCCACGTGTTGGTCGTGAATCCGGGACCCGCCTCGCTTTGGAGTTTCGCAGCGACCTCGCTGGCGCGATCCACATCATCGAGCCGGAATTCCAAAACGCTTACGACATCGCCCACCCCGGCCAATCCCTGAGCCGCGCCGAGCGTCACGAAACACCAGTTTGCGTCATAGTCGTAGAAGCCGGAATTGAAAATCCCCGAAACCCGAAACCTCCGCGAGCGGGGCATCAGGCCGAATGGCGTCAGCCGTCCCTCGGGGCTCGTCAGCACCACGTAGTCCCCCAGGCTGATGCTTAGGTCCTCGGACAGTGTTCTGCCAATGACCACCGTATCGAATCCGTCTGGGTCGGGTGCGAAGTCCGCATTGCCGGCAACCACGCGCTGGAGTGCCTCATCGGAAGCCCGCTCGGTGGCGGGATTCACGCCCTTGATCACGACTCCGCGCGCGCGCGACCCGGAGGAAAGCAGCACCGTGAGATAAATGGCGGGAGCCACGGAACGCACGTTTGGCGTGCGGCCCAACCGCTGCGCCAACTCGGCATAATCCGGGATTCCCTCAGCGCCGGGGCGCGAGAGATTGACGTGCGCCGTGACGCCGAGCAAACGATCCTGGAGCGTGTGCCGGAATCCCGTGTTCATGGCCAGCGCGACGACCAGCGTGCCGACTCCCGCCGCCACGCCCAATGTTGCGAGCCAACTCACCAGCCGCAGGACCGCCGGCCGATGGGAGGAACGAAGGTAGCGCCGCGCCACGAGCCATTCAAATCTCATGTTCTTGGGTCTGGGTCCGCTGCGTCGGGATCTGATGGCCCCCGTCGAGCTTCAGGGCGGAGCAGCGGAAAGAGGATCACATCTCGTATGGAATGTGAATTCGTGAGGAGCATGGTCAGCCGGTCGATGCCAATCCCCTCGCCGGCGGTTGGCGGCATGCCGTGTGCCAGTGCGCGCACGTAGTCCAAGTCCACTTCCTTCGGCGCTTCGTCGCCGCCTTGCTCAACCTGCTGGCGGAATCGCCTCTCCTGCTCGGCCGGATCGTTCAATTCGGAGAACGCGTTACCTAGTTCCATGCCGGCGACGTACGGCTCGAAACGTTCGACGATGGCGGGGTCATCCGGCTTGCACTTCGACAAAGGCGAGATGTCGGTCGGATAGTCGTAGAGAATCGTGGGCTGAATCAACTTGTGCTCGGCGATGCTCTCGAAGAGCGATCCGGTGATTTCGCCATCGCTCAACTGATCGATCCCCGCAATGGGACTCGGCCCTTTGCTCTCCGCCCAGGCGTTGTAGCGTTGCGCAACCTCGCTCGGACCGCCCGGCCGAGCCAACTCCTCAACTGTGGGCTGCGGTGGCCCGGCACTCGGCCAGTATTTGATGATGGCTTCGCGCATCGTGAGTCGTTGCCAATTTCCGAGGTCAATTTCGTGTTCGCCGTAGCGGATGACGGTGGTCCCGTGCAGTTTGCGCGCAACCGTCGCGAACAATTCTTCTGTCAGCGTCATCAAGTCGCGATAATCGCTGTACGCCTGGTAAAACTCGAGCATCGTGAACTCGGGGTTGTGCTGAGTGGAGATGCCCTCGTTGCGAAAGTTGCGGTTGATCTCATAGACCCTGTCGAGCCCTCCGACGATCAGCCGCTTGAGAAACAGTTCCGGTGCGACGCGAAGATAGAGATCCAGGTCGAGCGTGTTGTGGTGCGTGACGAAAGGACGCGCCGTCGCGCCGCCCGGGATGGATTGCATCATCGGAGTTTCGACCTCGATGTAGCCGCGCGCATCGAAGAAACTCCGCAGTTCCCGCACGATCTCCGCCCGCAACAGGAACACGCGCCTGGCCTCATCATTCACAAGCAGATCGAGGTACCGCTGGCGGTATCGCAACTCGACGTCTGCCAGCCCGTGCCATTTCTCCGGCAAGGGCAATAGCGCCTTTGCCAGAAGCACCAACCGCTCCACCCAGACGGTCAGTTCCCCGGTCTTCGTGCGGAAGACGCGCCCCGCGACGCCGATGGAATCGCCCAGGTCCAGCAGTTGGAACAACTGAAATGCGCGTTCGCCCACCACGTCCAGCTTCACGTACACCTGCATGCGTTTGCCCGCGCCGACGATGTGCGCAAAGCCTGCTTTGCCGTGCAGCCGCAGCGTCAAGATTCGTCCCGCAATGCGGACTTCCGGCTTTTTCTCCTCCAGCTCCACAGCCGTGCTCCCGCCGTACTTCGAGACAATTTCGGCTATTGTTTCAGTCAGGTCGAACCGGTGCGGGTAGGGCTCGAAACCAAGGGCCTGAATTTCTGCGAGCTTTTTCTGGCGCTGTAGGAACTGGTCAAGCGGCTCGAAGGGCAAAGACGCGGTCCTTTCCCCGGGATTCGTGCGGGAGTATAGCTACCGGTTTTCTTGCGCGCAAGAAGGGCTTGCCGCAGGACCCTTGTGGTATCATAGCGCGCTTCGGAGGTGGGGGGTGGGCGATTTGGGGCAAGGCCGGCGCTTCGGCCGGACGCGCACCGTTAAGGACGATTGGCTCGCGCGCCTTCCGGGCGAACCGGGCCGCCTCTACGGCGCAACTCTCGACGATCTCGAAGACTCCTACCTCATTCAGAGCGTGACTCTGAATCAGGCCTTCGTGCTCTGTGCGGAAGGGCGTTACGAAACCGCCCGCCAATGCGCCCTTACGTTTGGCCAGTTGTTTGATCGGCTCGCGCGGCACCTGCAGGGTGCGCTCGGTGCGATGGAAGAACACGGCCGCCACTTTGGCACTCTGCCGAACGTTCATCCTCTCGACCCGGCCAATTTCAGGGGTCAAGCCACGCAGACGGTGGCTCGCCTGGATAACCTTCTTGGGACGCATTTGTTTACCGCCCGCTCGCGGTTTTTCCACAAGCTTTCGGCCCTGGGGGATGCGCTCTCCGAAGTTCAGCGGGAGTCGCAGTTGATCGCCCAGGAGTGCGAGGATCGCGATGAAAGATCTCTGGAAGCGATCTGTCGTTTGCTGGAAGTCCTGGACTATGACCTGAATACTTGCATGCAAGAGACAGTGATTGTCCTAAAGTCTTTCTTCTGCGCCCTGCCGGTGGAAGAACTGGCTTCCTTTCGGGAAAAGCTCTTGAAACGCGTGCCTTCGCTAGCGGCGCTGCGCTGCTAATCTCCGTTCCAGCTCTTGCGGCTGAATCATATTCTCCTTTCTCTTCATGCGGAATGAGCCGTGTTTTGGGAATCGGCGCCCTGGAGCAAGTCGGAACGGTGCTAGACGTTCCGTGGGTTTCCGAAGACAATAGATCGGCCTGCCGCCAGCCCCGGGTGCAGTCCCGACACGCACGCGGCCAAGGGGTCCGGGGATGTGTCTGTTCCGCACACTGGTCTGAGGCGAGTACAACTCAAGGAGTAAGGGACGCATCCCAAGACACGGTAGCGTCCCGACGGGTAGAGTGCCCCGCACGAGACGAAGCGACACCGGCGAGTTATCGGAGTCGGACGCCATACGGCTGGCCCAGCAGGGCGACCCGGCGGCGTTCGAGCGCATCTATCAGTTGCACAATCGAAGGGTTTACGCGCTGTGCTTGCGTATGGTGGGGAACACGGCCGAGGCCGAGGATCTGGCGCAGGAAGCCTTCCTGCAATTGTTCCGCAAGATCGGAACGTTCCGGGGCGAATCGGCATTCAGTACCTGGCTGCACCGGTTATCGGTCAACGTCGTGCTGATGAAGCTGCGCAAGAAGTCTTTGCCGGAAACGTCGCTCGAAGAACAGACCGAACCCGACGAGGAAATCGGCGGGCCCAGGAAGGATGTTGGCGGTCCGGACCTGTTGTTGACCGGTTCGGTGGACCGGGTCAACCTGCAGCGAGCGATTGAACAATTGCCGCCCGGATATAAGTCGGTCTTCGTGCTGCACGACATTCAAGGGTACGAGCACAACGAGATTGCCCAGATCATGAGCTGCTCCATCGGAAACTCGAAATCGCAGTTGCACAAAGCTCGCATGCGTCTGCGCGAGTTGCTCCAGGAAACGCTGCGCGATCAAGCGCGGCAGCAGCGGCAGGCTGCTCGGGGCGGATCTGCGGGAACGGATTGAAGGATTTGTAACGGTTCCGGGGAACCGGTTAATTTGGAATTTGAGTTTGCGAAGAGTTGGGCGGAAGGAAGACGGCCATGCTGTGCCACGAATTGGAGAATATGCTCTCGCAGGAGCCGGACGGCGCGATGCCTCCGGCCCTAGCGGAACATCTGAAAGTCTGCGCGGACTGCCGCGCGCTCGCGGCTGACTTGGAAGCGATTCGCCTTGGCTCTTTTGATCTCCCGGCCGAGGAAGAACCGCCGGCGCGAGTTTGGGCCCAGATCCGGCTTCAACTCGAAGCGGAAGGGCTGATTCGGGAGCCGCGGTTCGAGCGCGCGCCCCGGAGCTCCGCGGGATGGGTTTTCTTTCAGCGCCCTGCCTTCGCGGGAACGATTTTGGGTCTTCTTCTTTTGGCCGCCGGTTTGGTTGGTGTTCGAGGCGTGGGTACCCGCTCCAATTTGAACGCCGAGTGGAACCCGGCGATTCAGCCGATGCAGCCGGAAGCGACCCAGCAAGTGGCTTCGCTCGATGCTTCGGAAGCCGGCATTGAATCTTTGCAACAGGTTGATCCTGGGGTGCAGGTCGTCTTCAAGCGCGATCTCGCCTTGGTTGACAACGCAATTTCCACGTGTGAAAAGAGTGTCCGCGAACAGCCCGATAACGATTTGGCCCGTGAATACCTCTATGATGCGTATCAGCAGAAAGCGCAGCTTCTGGCCGTCGCGATGGACCGCGGTGCACTCGGGGGACGGTGAGCGTCATGAAAGCACTTTCGCGAATTAAGGGAGTATCGGTCGCCGTAATCGGGGTCTTGTTTCTCATCGGGGCTCCAGCAGAAGCTCATCACCAGGAGAGGCATTTTCCAGTGACGGGCAAGCCCGTGGTAACCGTTCGCAATCCGAGCGGCGGTATTCAGGTGAAAGCCTGGAACAAGCCCGAGGTGATGATTTCGATAGACTTTGCGAGCACCAAACTGCAGATTGCCGCCGAACAGGCCGGCGATCGCATCGAGGTCGAAACGCAAGTCGTCGGCCAGAACCCCTCGCCGGACGAATTGAAGGCGAATTATGTCGTTTCGGTTCCCGAACAGAGCGAGCTCCAGGTCCGCACCGATTCAGGCGATGTGAATGTGGACAGCGTCCACGGGAATATGACGTTCGATACCGTGGGCGCCAATCTTCAGCTTTCCGACATCGAGGGCTACGTCGTCATCAAGAGCATTGACGGCTCTCTGGTCTGCACGCGTTGCGCGGGCAGCCTCGACGCGACCTCCATCAGCGGTAACTTCCAATTGATTCAACCCTCGATGGACAGCGTCCGCGTCCAGACCTCTTCGGGAAACATCCTGTTCGACGGCAATTTCCTCCGCCGCGGAATCTACATCTTGAAAAATTACAGCGGCACAATCGAAGTTCGGTTCTCCCCGAGCGATTCGTTCGACGTCACCGCGAATTCTCTCTACGGCAAGGTGGTCAACGAGGCGCCGGTGAAGCCCGACCTGCACGGCAATACGCGGCCGCCGCGATATTCCAACGCGCTGTTCGGCTCCGTCAATGAGGGCAACGCGAAGGTCGAGCTCTCTTCCTTTAGTGGTATAATCAAGATCCTAAAGCGTGATTGAGCGCTCCGGATCGCTTGCTTGAATCACACAACCCTGTGCCTGTGCCACCCGGTCCTGCGTCCCGGCGCAAACTTGCTTGCCTGACCGGATTCATGGGCTCCGGCAAGACCACTGTCGGCAGACTGTTGGCCGCGCAGCTTGCATGGCATTTCCTCGACCTTGACCAGCAAATAGAAGAGCAAGCCGGCCTGCCCATCTCTGAAATTTTTTCACGCAATGGAGAGTCCGCCTTTCGCGACCTTGAGCACCAATGCCTGGTGCGTTCGCTCGGATGGGCTGTCGAACAGGGCATTCCCCTCGTGTTTGCGCTGGGCGGCGGCACGTTCGCCCAACCGCGCAACGTCGCGGTCCTGCGCGACGCCGGGGCCACCGTGCTCTGGCTCGATTGCTCGGTGCATGAACTCCTGAACCGCTGCGTCATGATGGCGGACCGCCCGCTCTTCCGCGACGAGGAGAGTTTCCGTAAGCTTTATGAGGACCGGTTGCCGTTCTACCGGCAGGCGGACCACCGCATCGAATCCGCGGATTCCCGCGAGGCCGTGGAGCGCATCTTGAAATTGCACATTTTCGACCGCGCCGTTCCAGCCGAGAAGAATTCAAAGACGGGGGGCGTAATCGCGTGAAACGCCGCGCGCTGTCCGGATGTCTCGCCGCTATTGCAATTCTGGTGTTCTCACAAGCGAGTGTGCCCCCCTCGCGGGGTCAGGAGAGGAAGGCCGGACCCGTATTCGCCGCCGACAAAGGGCGCTTCCGCATCACGCTCAACGGCGCCAACGTGGGCACCGAACAATTCGAGATCTCGCTTCAGGGGAACGCGTGGGTCGTCCGTAGCTCGACCGACCTGCAGGCCCCCGGCGGCGAAATGAAAGCCACGGGGGAATTGCGGCTGTCGCCCGACGGCTCGCCGCTGCACTACCAGTGGTCGGCGCTGGCGCCAAAGACCGCAAGCGGCACCGTCGATTTCGATGCTGGCACAGCCAAGTGCTCCAATAATCTCGGTGGAACCAAGCCGTATCTCGAGGATTTCCATTTTGGAGATCCGCACATCGTCGTGCTGGACAACAATTTTTACTACCAGTATGCGGTGCTGGCCCGCCTCTATGATTGGGCCGCGGCCGGCGAACAAACCTTTCACGTCCTTATCCCGCAGGACTTGACTCCGGGTTCCGTCACCGTGAAATTGCAGGATTCCAGCGGCCAACTCTCGGAGCTTGTGGTCAAATCACCCGATCTCGAAATTCACTTGTTGTGCGACTCGAATCACCGGCTGATTCGTCTCGAAGTCCCCTCCTCGAATGCCGTCATCGACCGCGAATGAAGCCTCTCGCAGGTTTCTTGCGGGATCTGCCCGCATCGCGCGTCAGCTCGTTTTGAGCGACACCAGATCGATCACAAAGCGATACCGCACATCGCTTTTCAGAACGCGCTCGTAGGCTTCGTTGACTTTCTGGATTGGGACGATCTCGATATCGCACGCGATGTTATGTTCGCCGCAGAAATCCAGCATTTCTTGCGTCTCCCGGATCCCCCCGATACATGAACCCGCAAGGCTGCGGCGCCCGCCGATCAATGAAAAAGCTCCAATCGGCGTCTGCTTCTCCGGAATGCCGACCACGACCATGGAGGCGTCCACTTTCAGCAGGCCGAGATACTGATTCCAGTCTATCCCGGCCGAGACGGTGTTGATGATGAGATCGAAATGGTTTTTCAGTTTGGCGAAGGTTTCCGGATTGGATGTTGCATAAAACTGGTCCGCGCCCAGGCGCTTGCCGTCATTTTGCTTTCGCAGCGAATGGCTGAGAACCGTAACCTCGGCCCCCAAAGCGTGCGCGAGCTTGACGCCCATGTGACCGAGCCCGCCCAAGCCGACAATCGCCACTTTCTTGCCCGGGCCAGCCTGCCAATGCTTCAGCGGAGAGTAGAGCGTAATGCCGGCGCAGAGCAGCGGCGCGGCTGCATCCAGCGGCAGATTGCCCGGCATCCGAAGAACGTAATTTTCATCCACGACGATCTTGTCCGAATAGCCGCCCATCGTCGGAATGCCGTCGTGATCGCGCCCGTTGTAAGTGACCACCATGCCTTCGGTGCAATATTGTTCAAGCCCCTTCCGGCATTCGCCGCATTTGCGGCAGGAATCCACAAAGCAGCCCACGCCGACTCTGTCACCCACCTTGTGTTTGGTGACCTTCCGGCCGACGGCCGTGACCACTCCCGCGATTTCGTGCCCCGGAACCATGGGGAATATCGATCCGCCCCAGTCATCGCGGACCTGGTGAATATCCGAGTGGCAAATGCCGCAATACTTGATGTCGATCGCGACGTCATTCTCGCGCGGCTCGCGCCGCTCGAATGAATGAGGCACGAGCGGAGCTTTGACGGTCAAAGCGGCGTAACCTTTGGTTTTGCTCATGGTTTTTCCTCTTCAAATGTCTTCCGGTCACTCGGGATGGAGTGCGCGCGGAGCGCGGCTTTTGCCGGCAGCTCGATCCCCTTGAATTATCGTCCGATTCGCGATGAGACGTAAAGAGCACGGGATGGATTCCTTTGGGAGTACCCTCATCCCGGGTGTTTTTGCAAAAGAGTGCACAATAATAAGAAAGCACATGGGTTACAAGGAAACGTAAATTTGAAAGAGTGCAAAAGAGTGCGGAACTGTAAGATAACAAAGGAGTTGGATTGACGACTCGAGAGCGGAAAACGAATTGCGCCATTGCGGCGCGGCGGGAGCGCGGAGCGAGATTTTCACTGTAAGTACTGAGCGGGGCGAGATTTAGCTGTCCAACTTCAAGTAACACTTTAAATTTGGGAAGATCATTGACGGTATATACCCCCCATTGTTTTGCGTAAGTGGTGCAAATAAAGGACTTACAGGAGAAGAGTGAAAAAGAGTGCAGAATTGATTGAAAACAAAGGGGTTGGACGGATTGTGTTTTCAGCGAGGAGTTTTGCACTTTTTTGCAGGATTGTGCAGCGAAATGACGTGAAAAGACCGATTCTTGCAGAATTTTGCAAGGAGCGACGGATGCGGCGCCGCGCGAGGGGGCGGGCCCTTCGAAAAGTTGTTGCGAGTCCACACCATCTTCTAGCACAAAAGTTGGCGAATGTCAATAGATACTTTTGGGTGACTATTCGAAAAGAAGGACGAAGACCCGACGTTCGCTTGCGGCGAACATGGGGCATCCGGCAGCGCATTCCCGTGTACATCGTAGGTCATCCGAAGCGAGCGCTTAACAACAGAATGCATCCGGCGTATTATTCCGGCGCTGCTGCGACTGCGATCTCGCGAGCGCATGACAGGTGCTGACGTTTGAGGTTCTATGTAGCCATTACGGACCACGATTGGTTCAGCTATCTTTCCAGGACTGTCTCTCTCGATGAGGTGAACTTCTGGCAGCCAAGTGGCGGGCGGCAATTTCGTGTGCTACAGCCGGGCGAACCGTTTCTCTTCAAGCTCCATAGCCCCAGGAACCACATTGTTGGCGGCGGGTTCTTCAGCTATTTCACAATCCTGCCAGTGAGTTTTGCTTGGAGTACATTCACAACGAAGAATGGATCATACAGTGAGCAGGAGATGCGGGCGAGGATTGCACGCTACCGCAGAGTGTCGCCGAGCCCGGCCGAGGACTACGAGATCGGCTGCATCTTACTTCAATCGCCATTCTTTTTTTCGGAAGATGATTGGATTCCGGCCTCGGACTGGAGTCCGAACATAGTTCAGGGCCGCAGCTATGACACAGAGGAACAGAGGGGGCAATCGATTTGGCAGGAAGTACAGTATCGGCTGAAGGCGGTCCCGGCCCTCGCGGTGCTCCCTGCTCAACAGACCGAGGACGCGGCACGGTTTGGTGTGCCCCAGCTGGTCATGTCGCGTTTGGGCCAGGGGTCATTTCGCGTCGTGGTGACTGACGCCTACAAACGGCGATGCGCATTTACTGGCTCCCCCGTTCTGCACGTGTTGGATGCCGCGCACATAAAGCCGTTCGCGAAGGAAGGGCCAAACGATGTCCAAAACGGAATCCTGTTGCGCCAGGATGTGCACACCCTTTTTGACCGTGGATACATCACAGTTACACCTGATTACCGAGTGGAAGTCAGTCGGCGGATCAAAGAAGAGTTCGAGAACGGTCATGAATACTACGCCTCCCATGGCAAGGTAATTCAGCTGCCAGGGAGAGATGAATTCCGACCTTCGCGCGAGTTCCTAGAGTGGCATAACGAGACGGTGTATCTCGGGTAATGGCTTGCTGCCCCGTGGGAGCAAAATCGTGGGGTTCGACCGGGAGGGCGACGCTTTTTTCTGCGATTCAACCCGAGAATTGAGCAACTCCGTAATAAATGACAGGGGCGCTGGGGTGCGTGGGAGGTTTCAGCTTGGCGGAACCGCGAGATTCTTCCCGCCTTCGTCCGCCGCGGCGGACTACGGCGCGGCAGGCCCGCCCCCGCCAAGGCTACGGCGGAGTTGCCTCAGGGGTTAAAACCCCTGAGGGGGCGGGAGCTTAACGCCGGCGCTGAAGCGCCGGCCTCCTAAAAAGAATGCGGCTGGGCGGAGACAAGCTCCGCCCCTACATGGGAAGGGAAGCGATCGCCGCGAGGAAATGGTTTTGCGGGTTTTCGCGCCTCGCGACAGAAAGCGTCCCGCGCCCGCTCGACCTGCGGTATAACGCTGCCTCACAAGGAAACTGGAAGAGCCGCGTGGCCCGTCACCGCAGCGAACGCGCATCGAACAACACCCGGCACGCCTCGGTTCGCAAACTCACTCTCCTCGGCATGATCGCCGCCACGTATTTCATGGTGGCTGGCGGCCCGTACGGCTTGGAAGACGTCGTCCGGAAGACCGGCTATGCCGGCACGCTGCTGATTCTGATTCTCACGCCTTTGGTCTGGAGCATCCCGACCGCCTGGATGGTCAGCGAACTCTCGACCGCCCTGCCGCAGGAAGGCGGCTTCTACGTTTGGGTGCGTCGCGGCATGGGGCCCTTCTGGGGTTTTCAGGAGGCGTGGCTGACGCTGATGGGCAGCCTGCTCGAAATGGCGCTCTATCCGGTGCTGTTCGTTGACTATCTCCAGCGCTTCGCCCCGCACGTTGTCGCGGGCCGTTTCGGCGTCGCGCTGGAGATCGGGATGATTGTGGCTTGCACGGTGTGGAACATTTTGGGCGCCGGCGCCGTCGGCGAAGGTTCGATCTGGCTGAACGTCGTTCTGCTTTTGCCATTCGCCGGAATCATTGGAGTCGCGCTGTTTCGACCGCACCACTTCGCATCGGCTCCGGCGCCGCTGCGTCACGCGGACCTGATGGGCGCGCTCCTCATCGCCATGTGGAATTACATGGGCTGGGACAATCTTTCGACGGTCGCGGGCGAAGTGGAGCGTCCTCGCCGCAATTACCCGCTCGCGATGATTGGCGCGGTGGCGCTGGTCACCGTGAGCTACCTCGCTCCCGTCGCCGCCGTCGCGCACACCGGCCTCGACCCCAATCTCTGGACTACGGGCGGCTGGGTGGACGTCGGCCAACTCTTGAGCGGCGCAGGTCTGGCGGTTGCCGTCGCCATTGCGGGCGTCATCGGGGCTTTCGGCACCTTTGGCTCGTTGATGATGTCGTTCACGCGCTTGCCGGTCGTCCTCGCCGAAGACGGCTATCTGCCGCGCGTCTTCACGCGCCGCCATCCGCGCACGAACGCGCCCTGGGTGGCGATTGTCGCTTGTGCCGCTTGCTGGGCCGCATTCGTCCCACTCGGTTTCGAGAAGCTCGTCCTCCTCGATGTTCTCCTCACGGGCCTGAGCATCCTGCTGGAATTTTGGGCGCTTGTCGCTCTGCGCATCCGCGAGCCGGAGCTGCCGCGGCCGTCTCGCGTCCCCGGCGGCATCGTGGGAACGATTCTCATCGGACTTCCGCCGCTTGCGCTGCTGATCGCCGCGGGCGTGCGCAATCGGGGTGAATCGATCGGCCCAACCAACGAACTCACGATTGGGGGAATTGCCGTCCTTGCGGGGATTCTGGTCTATTTTCTCAGCCGCTGGCGCCAACTTGCCCGCGGCGGAAGGGTTTAGCTCGGTCGCGCCAGCCGGATCCCGCCATAAATCAGCACGCACAGCAAGAAATCAACCATCACGCCCGCATCCACGCGAAACAATCGGTGGTGCAGCGCTGTTGGCAATTGCGGTTCGATCAGCAGATAGAGGATGTTGCCCGCGAGGATGGCCAGCACGTACTCGCCCCATTGCCGCGCCTTCGAGACGCGCGCCGGGGCCCGGTCTTGCTCTTCGCTCATTTTGCGGCCTGTCCAGATGCTCGCTGCCACGCCACAACGGGCCATGCGAGTAGCGCCACAGCAAACGCGGCGACTGCGTAGCCGTTGGAGTGGAAGAATGAATTAGGCTGCCGCAGCAATTCCGCGCCGCCTTCCGCCAGCGTAAGCAGCATCACCAGAAGGAAATATCCCAGCAGATTGAAACGAGCCAAACGCGTCACGCCCAGCCAGACCAGTGCAAAGGTCAACAACAGGAGAGCCGTGCCACGCGCGAACGATCCCGAGGTTGCGTATCCGCTCGACATGAGCGCCGCCAGCGCCACGATCAACGTCGCGCGCAGCCACACATTCCGGACGCGATCCGCGAGGAATCCCGCCGCCAGCGCCAGCAGTGCTGTCAGCAAGAAGCCGAGAATCACCGCGCTGGCCACCGCCGAAAGCCACGGCCATCGCGCGTCGAGCCCGCTCGGCACCTCCGCTGACAGTGAGTGCTGCACCATCGGCCAGCGCGACATCAATTCCGGCAGCCGCCCCATCCCGATAAACGCCGTCCCGCCGAGCAGTGCGATGCAGAACGCGTCGCGATAATACGCGGCACGCATTCCGCTCCAGCCCGGCAGCCGTTCTCTTCCGAATGCCCGCGCGAGGAAAAACCAGGCGAGCCCCAAGATGAAGAACGTCACGGTGTAGAGCAGGACGCTTCCCAATGTGAGCCCGATCGCCACGGTGCCGAAGTAAATCTTCAGCGGAAGTTCGGTTTGATAGCGCGACATGTAAAGCGGAGACAAATTGATGAATCGCACCGCCGCCGCGATTAATACCCACACGGTCCATTTTGCAACGCGCCGCCACGTCACGGCCGCCATCTCCGGGTGCTTCAAATTGCGGAAGAAAATGACGAGCACCGTCACCGCAAGCCCCGCCAGCAACCCGATGAATCCAACGAATTGCGCAGTCCCCGCGAGGGTGCTCTCAGTCTCCTTGCGCACCCAGTCTTCGGGAACTTGGACGAATATTCGGTAGCCCGAAACTTCGTCGCCCTGCACCTGCAAATGCACGCGCACATGTGCCGGCTCGCTTGCGCCCGGAGCCGTTGCCAGTGGCGCGATCTGCTCCCACTCGAAATCGTGATCGGTGCGGTTCTTCTCCTTCGTGGACTGCGCTTCGACGACCCTCCATTGCGAGAGATCGAGGTGCTTCTGCTCGCGCAAATAAGTTTCCGCTCGCGCCTGCGCGTCCTCCTTCGTCAGGTTCGCGCCCGGAGCATCCTCAACCAGCGTGTGGTGCACCGAATGCAGCTCGCCGTCCGGCAGCAAGACGACCAGATATTCTTCCTTCTGGGAATCGCGGAAGTAACGCACGGCCCAGTACGCCAGCGGCACACGTTCTTTGTAAATCTGGTTGGTCCCATCGATCCCCACTGCGCGGCGCAAATATTCGTTTGCAAAAGGATCGAAGGAAAACGTCGTCGTCGCCGCGCGACGGTAGCTCGCGGGATCGATCTTCCAATCGCGCAGAACTTGATCCGCGCGAGTTTCGGCCTGTTGCGCGTCAATCGAAAACCGCACGAAATCGCCGACATCGTGCGTCCTCACGCGCCAGATCAGTCCCGCCCCGATAAGCGCGCAAACCGCGAGAATCCCGAGCTTTTGCGGCGTCAGGGCCTCGTAGAATCTTCGCTCGCCCGCGATCGCGGCCGGCTCGGCGGCCGTTGCTTCTCCTTTGGTCCCCGGCTGTGTTTCAACCGCAATCTCGGCCGAAGCCGCCTCTTTTGTTTCCTCCGCGGTGGCCACGCCGTTCAACATCGTTTCCGCCGGCTCAAACCCTCCGCGCGCCAGATACAGCACGCCCGCAATCGCCAGCGGTATCAATGCTCCGGCCCCAACCACTGCTCCCGAAACGCGGAAATAGAGGCTCGACGATCGCAGGAGCAGCATGCTGATCAGCCCCGCATCCACCGTGTAGTGCCACACCAGCGTCGTCAGAATTCCCCAGCGCAGCATCACAAGTCCCGCCACGATCCCGATCAGCCCGATTTCGATTCCCCGGATGTAGGGCGGTTCTTGCGGATAGTTCGAGTGCAGGAAACTCCACGCGAACGCGGGGATCACCACGGCGAGGAATCGCGACTTCGTCACCCGCTGCAGAAAATGAATCGCAAACAGCCGGAACAGGAATTCTTCGCTCGCCGCCGCGTAAAGCCCGATCGTGAGCGGAAAAATCCACGGCGCGACCGTGCTCACCACGTTGTCGTACTGGATGTCCTGCGGCGCCCACGCTCCGAATTTCCTCACTACGATGTAGAACACGACGAGGTATCCGATGTGCGCCGCCGCCATGCACACGCCGATCGCGCACGACCGGAAAAACTCGCGCGTCCGGATCCCCGGCAGCCGGCAAAAGTATCTCAGCCGCACGCGCTCCGGCTGGCCCGCCCGGTAGAGCGGCTCGCCCGGCACGATCGCCAGCACCACCAGCAGCGCCGTGGCCACCGCTCCCGCCGCGGCCACCGCAATCTGCGTCAGCACGAAGCTCGGGTACGACGATGTCGTGTCGTAGCCCGCCAGCGTCGAGGGCCAATCGTTCAGCGTCATCAGGAAGAAAAGCTCCGCCAGGACGGCGCCCACGATCAGCCCGCCCTTCCACTTCAGCACGCCCTCTCGCCCCAGCGCGATAATCACCCAGAGGCACGCGCCCAGCAGCAAGCCGTAGGGGAGCAACGCGATGGTTTCGAGGAAATCATTCTTGGAGCGCAGACGATCGAAGTCCCGCTTCCACGCATCCGGCACTTTCAGGGATTCCGCGTACTCGCCAATCCAATCACCTTCGACCGAGACCTTCATCCGGTACGGCGCATCCTTTGCGCGGAATCCGCGCCGCTCCCACGTGAATATCCATTCCCTGCGGTTCGTATACTCTTTCGAACTCGCTTCCTCCGGTAAGTAATCGTACGTGGAGAGATCCTTGTGCAGCGTGTCGCGCAGAAACGCTTCCGCTTTTGCCCGCGCTGCGGACTGATCCAGCCGCGCCCCCTGCGCCTCGTCCGCGACCTTGTGCGTGTACCCGACGATTTCTCCCGCTGGATCCAAGTCAACGCCGAATTCTTCCGGTTGCAGCGGCCGGAAAAACCGCACGCTCCAATACCAGGTGTGGACCTGCGTGGACATCAGTTGGTTTGCTTGTTGAAGGCCGAGTTCGCGCTCGAGGTACGTCTTCGCCGTGTCGTCCACGTCAAAGACGATGCTCGACCGGTAGTGCGCGAGATTCCCGCCCTCGCTCGCCACGAATTGGCGCGCCAGACCGGCCGCCGCGGGGCGCGACACTCGAAAATCAATCGAAGCTTCCGGAAACGCGCGGAAGAAATACTTGTAGGCGACTCCGCCGCCGATAAGCGCGCAGAGGATCCAAATCAGCAGCGTTTTCTTGTCTCTCGCGCTCAGTCGCTCCAACGTCAATTCTCCCCGCCGGCCTTGCCGTCAGCGGATTTCCCGTCGACGCCGCTTCCCGGCATTACGTCCGCAAACCCGCGCCAATTCCACTTCTCTCAAACTCCTGGTTGCCTGCCCAGGCGCGCAGGGCCTGCCCCGCTGCATCGCGGCTCGCCCACTCTAGCGATACGCCCCGTCCCTTTGCAAGCGACTCAGTTCCGCTTGTGGCCGCGCAGCAGATGATTCTCGCCCGCTTGGCCCCGGAAGCCGCTTGCAATGGTATAAAGAGCGCATGCCGCTCTCTCCTTCGACCGAAGTCAAGTATCTCAAGGGCGTCGGCCCGCAGCGCTCTCTGCTGCTCGCCGAACGCGGCATTCTCACGGTCGAGGATTTGCTCGGCTATCTGCCGTTCCGCTACGAAGACCGAATCCACTTCGCCGCGATTCGCGACGTCCGGCCCGGTGGAATTTACACGCTGCAAGCGACCGTCGCCGACGGCGCCGCGGTCGGTTATGGCCGCCCTGCCCCGAACTTTCGTCGGCGCCGCGCGGACGCGATCTACCATCTTCTCGTCCACGACGCGACCGGTTCGCTCGCTTGCAAGTTTTTTCATAGCGGCTATCTCGCCGATCGTTTCCGCGCGGGACAACGCGTCGTCCTGCACGGCCGCGCCGAACTCGATAAATATCGTCCCGGCCGCGTCGAGTTGGTCAATCCCGAATACGAGATCCTCGGCTCCGATCCCGTGGACTCCACCGAAGTCGGCCGCATCGTTCCGATTTACGAAGCTATCGGCACGATCGGTTCGCGCACGCTGCGGCGAATCATTTACGCCGCTCTCGCCAATCTCTCCGGGGCGCTGCCCGATTTTCTCCCGGCCGATCTCCTCGCCCGCTATCGTTATCCGTCGCGCGAAGACGCCATCCGCTTCGTCCATTTTCCGCCGCCGTCGGAGTCCGTGGACGCGCTCAACGCGTTTCGTTCCCCCGCGCACCAGCGGCTGATCTTCGAGGAATTTTTCTTCTACCAGTTGAGCGTCGCGCTGCGCCGGCAACGTTCGCAGCAACAGCAGGGAATCGCGTTTCGCGTGCGCGAGCCGCAAATGCGCGAAGCGCTCAAGCGCGTCCTTCCGTTCAAGCCGACCGAAGCGCAGAAGCGCGCGCTGGGCGAAATCGCCGGCGATCTGGAGCGCCCGGTTCCCATGAATCGTCTCCTGCAAGGCGACGTCGGCTGCGGAAAGACGATCGTCGCGCTCGAAGCCGCGACCATCGCCATCGAGAACGGCTACCAGGTCGCTCTCATGGCGCCGACGGAAATTCTCGCCGTGCAGCATTTCCTCGCCGCGCGCCGCGTCTTCGCGCGGCCTGGCTATCGCGTCGAGTTGCTCGTCAGCGGCATGAGGACGGCCGCGAAGCGCGACGCGACCGAGCGCATCGCTTCGGGCGAAGCGCAACTCATCGTCGGCACGCACGCGCTGCTCGAGGACCCGATCGCGTTCGCGCGGCTCGGGCTGGTCGTCGTGGACGAGCAGCACCGTTTCGGCGTGCTGCAGCGCAAGCGCCTCATCGAGAAGGGCGCGACTTCCGCCGGCGCAGGCGGGCCCGACGTTCTCGTCATGACGGCGACGCCGATCCCGCGCACGCTCTCGCTCACCCTATTTGGCGATCTCGACATCTCCGTGATCGACCAGATGCCGCCTGGGCGCACTCCCGTCGAGACGCGCTGGACCGGCGACGATCGGCTCGCCGGAGTGTGGGAATTCCTGCGCCGGGAAATCGCGCGCGGCCGCCAGGCTTACGTCGTCTATCCGGTCATCGAGCAGTCGAAGTCCGCCGAGTCGGCGCGCTCGCTCAAGGCGGCGATCGTGGAATACGAGCGCCTGCGCAAGAGCGTGTTTCCCGCTCTGCGATTGGGCTTGCTGCACGGGCGCATGCGCAGCGAGGAAAAAGAAGAAGTCATGGAGCAATTCCGCCGCGGCGCCATCGATATCCTGGTGGCCACGACGGTAATCGAAGTCGGCGTGGATGTCGCGAACGCCACGGTCATGGTCATTGAGCACGCCGACCGCTTCGGACTCGCGCAGCTTCACCAGCTTCGCGGCCGCATCGGTCGTGGCGGCGGGAAGGGAACGTGCATTTTGGTCGCGCCGAAAATGATGTCCGACGATGCGCGCGTGCGGCTCGAAACGATGGTCGCGACGACGAATGGATTTGAAATCGCGGAGACGGATTTGAAACTGCGCGGGCCGGGAGAGTTTTTCGGGACGCGGCAACACGGCGATCTCGGCTTCCACATCGCGAATCCCATCCGCGATACGGAATTACTGAATCTCGCGCGCGCGGAGGCGTTCGCGATGGTGGAGAATCCGGCGTCGGAAGGGGCGCGGAGAAAACTGCTCGCGTCGCTCACTCCGGATTGGCAGCGCCGCTACCAGCTTGCGGCGGTAGGATGAGGCCATGCGCGTTGTTGCGGGAAAATTCGGCGGGAGAAATCTTGCGACGCTACGCGGGCTGAAATTGCGCCCCACGAGCGATCGCCTGCGAGAGGCGCTGTTCAACATCCTCGGACCGATGGTGAAGAATTCCGTTTTCCTCGATCTTTTCGCGGGGACGGGAGCGGTTGGGATCGAGGCGTTGAGCCGCGGCGCGCGCCAGGCAATTTTTGTCGAGTTTCACGCGGCGGCGGTGACGCTGATCCGGAAAAATCTGAAGTCGCTTGGAATCGCCGCAGGAGCGGAAATTATTCCCGCCGACGCCGGCCGCGCGCTCGAGCAGCTCGAGACGCGCCGCACCCACGTCGATCTCGTCTACGTCGATCCGCCGTACGCGCAGATTCATGCGTACGACGAGACGCTCGATTTCCTTGGCGCGGCCAATCTGCTCGCGCCCCGCGGCTTCGTGGTTGCGGAGCACGCCAGCCGCCGCGCGTTGGCCGAACGCTTCGGCGAACTCGAGCGCGTGCGCGTGGTCAACCAAGGAGATTCCGCCCTCAGCTTTTATCGGCTCGCGCTCGTGGCGTGAATCGCGGCGCGCGAGTGGATTCGCCGAAGCGGCGGGAGATGGAAACGCCTCGCAAGCAACATTATGCCGGCGGGCGAGAGGCCGGCGTACTCTTTACGGGCAAGACTTGGGGTTGCGCCAGCGTTCCTTTGAGCGTGAACGGGACCACGAGCCCGCTCGTGGCGGTTCTCAAAATTTCGCTCAAGTAGCGGGCGATTCCACCGGCCGCGGGCGGCGATGAAGATGCAACTGCCGCGGGGAACGTAATCTGGCCTTGATAATCGATCGTGCCGGTGAATCCCAGGCTGCCTCGCAAGTCCACAATGCCCGAAGGGGCATCGATGTGAATCTTGCGGCTCGCGAAGCGCTGGTTGGCGATTGCGACGTCGCCGCTGATGCGGTTGAAAGGCGTCGAGTTCGCAACTGCGTTCGCATCCGCTGACGCGCCCGGCGGGCCACTGAGATTCACGCTGGGCAGATGGCCGTTGCGCACGGAAAATTCCCCCGTTCCCGTCAGCGACTTTTGCCATGCCGCACCGAGCGAGCCGAAGAGTTGCAAATCGAATTCGGAGACGCCGTAAAGTTTGCCCTTGAGCGACGGCGAGTCGCCGAGCAGGCGGCCCAGATCGAGCGTCCGCGCCTGGACGTTGGCGGAAAAGCGCGCGGGCGCAACGCTGCGGTCCACGCGCGCGGTCGCCTGCACGACGCCGCCGTACACGCCGAGGGTGAAAGGCCAGAGTTCCGCGCGGTCGTTGAACAGCCGCAGCTCAGCGGTGAGCGGCCCGGCCGTGTAGGTTTCCCAACGGATGCGCTGTGCCGCGAGACGGCCTTGTGCGACGAGATGGCTCGCAGAAGGCGGGTCGGCAATTTGATCGCCGGGCGGATCTCCCGCCGGGTCAACGGGGAGGCCGGCAAGCAAATCATTCGGAATCGCATCGAGGGTGAGCTGGTCCGATTGGAAATCAAACTGGATCACGGGGTTCGCGATGTCGGTGACGAGAACGACTCCGCGGAGGTCCCCCGGGGCGCCGAGGTTGGCTGAGAAATCCGCTTTCACTTGGCCGCTGTCCAAATTGAGCGAACCGAAGAGAAACGTGATGGGTTGCAGCCAACCCGGCAGCGTGGCCTGGAGGCCTCTTAAATTGGCTTCGCCTTGCCAGTGGCTCAGATCGAGGGGCGAGAGAGCGACGCTGCTCAAATCGCCGTTCAGATGCTGGAGATCCAGTTGAGGAATCACGGCGGCGTTTGCGCCAGTCTTGCCGAACTGGATTTCCGCATCCGTGAGCCGAATGTTGCCGATGCCGATCAAAGAGAAAGAAGGATTGGCGATTGTCGCGCCGGCAGCGGAATCGGAAAAGCCGGCCTCGGAGACAGTTTCAGCATGGGATTCAGACACAAGGAGGTAATTACATTGTCCTTGTGCGTTCTCGATCAGGGAAATGCGCGGCCGCACCAGCTCCAGGGAATTCAGTTCGATGTGGCGGCGCAAGAGCGGCCAGAATGCAATCGTCGCGCGGACCTCATCGGCGGAGGCAAGGTTCCCCGGCGCGAAGCCTGGAGGGTTGCCGATCTGCACGGCCTGGACGACGAATCCCAAACGCGGGAGGAACTGCGCGCGCAGTTTGCCGAGATGCACCGGCCGGCCGGTCTGTTCGGCGAGGAGCGATGCAATTTCATGGCGATAGCGATCCAGATCCAAAAGGTAGGGAGCGAATTCCGCAAATGCGATGATGAAAACCAGTGCTGCGAGCGCAATTTTGGCCCACTTCGGGCTGCCACGCCTGAGGCGCGGCGCGGACGACCGGGAATTCGCGGCTGGGTTTGGTTCACTCAACGCTTCATCCGGGGCGCCCGGGGCTTCCTATCGTTGCAAATCTCGTGGCCGCGCGGCAACTTATCTCTTGGGTGACGCGCATTAGAGTACAAGGGCGAGACGGAGAGCGGATGTATAATTCGTTGACCATGGCGGATTTGCAAGCGACCGACTCAAATAAGATGGTGGCGAGGACCTGGCCCAGAAGACTAGCGCCACGGTTTTCCTGCGCGACCTGCGAGGTTTGCTCGCCGCGCCGGTCGCAGCATCCTCTGCGAAAGCGACACCTACTCAAGCGGATTCCCGATTTGACACGAGGTTTTTAGGGTTGTGCAGCTGGATGGACAAATGAGGAGTTCGAATTTCGGGACCATATCGTTCCTCCTGCTCACCGTTATTGGCGTCAACAGCGTGGTGACGGCGCGAGATCAGGGAACGAGAGTGCTGACTTACCGGAATGAGCGATACAACTACTGTTTCGACTACCCGGCTTCCTGGCGGTTGCAGGAATCTCTCACGAAAAACGGAGTGATACTTGGGCCAAGTGACTCAGGTAGGTACGCAGTGTATCCAACCATGACTGTAGGGGCCCGTTCGGATCAACCCAGCGAGCAGAGGGAAAGTCAGATGCAGTCGCTCGAAGAAGATTTTCAAGTAGGTCTCCAAAGCCTGAAAGAATACGAAGGAGCGGTGGAAATTAAGGTAATCGAGAAGCACCAAGCCTCTTTGAGCGGCGTCCCTGCACTCACGACGACCGTAACTTACAAGGATTCAAAAAGTGGGCAGGAGTGGCTCTCCAGAGACGTGACCGCGATCGACGAGGGACAGATTGTCTATTTTATTGAATTGAAGTGTGATCCGCGGGACAAGAAACTTCTGCTCCCGATATTTGAACAAATCGCGAGAAGCTTCAAGATATCCTGCAGAGGCTCACGGGAAGATCCTTCTTAATTTGTGATGGGGCTGATTAGATGACGCTCTGCGCTACCCGGCTGGCAAATTGACGCGGAGCGGGCGCATCAGATTGCAAGGGGCGGGAAGGCCAAAGGCGTATAATCACAAGACCATGCCAGATTTAGACGCGCCCGGCCCGAGTGTAGCTGTGTGTGCGGCGGAGGGCCACGCCGGAGGTTTGCAATCCGAGGAGGGAGTGCGGCTGGAGGTTTCGTGGTCGCGCCCCGGGGCAAATTTCCGGGAGAGCCTGCACGCCGTGCTGCGCGGGCCGACGCCGCCGAAAGGGTTTGACGGCGGGCCGTACTTCCGCGACTGCTGGGTTGCCTCGCGCTGGCCGAAGCGCGCATTTGTGGCTGTGCTCGGCCTTCAAGTGGCGCTCGTGCTGCTGAATCCGCACTGGGGTTTGGGCACGCCTCAACCTACGACGGTGGAGGCTGACCTCACCTGGGATGGCCCTCTGGAAGACCTTCCGCAAATTGCGCCCGGGCCGTCGAAGGAAAAAATCAGTCCCACGCCCGAGCAAAATCAGCCATTGCCTCGCGCGGGCGCGGATGCGTATCACCCCCGGCAAACGATCCTGAGCGCGCCGCTGCACCCCACGCACCCGCGGCAGGTGCTGATCCAGCCGAATGCGCCGGACGTGGCTCCGAAAATCCTGCCAGCATTGCCGAACATCGTGAAATGGGCGGATGAATCGGCCCAGCCGCAACTGAGTCTTGCGCAGCAGGCGCTGGCGCAATTGCATCCTGCGGCGCCACAGACAAGGCAGACGCAGACGGTCGCGGCGCCCGATCTTGCGGACCCGCCGGTTCAAGCAGGGCCCGTCAACATCGCGGAAGTCCCGACGGCCGACGTGAAGCCGTCCATGACGATTCAACGCATGAGCGCGGGACGCGCGGCTGCGCGGCGCGCGGATGCCAACACCGCCGCGCCGGATGTGGCGGCGAACATCGGCGGCGACCCCGGCCATGTGATCGCGATTTCGGCGACGCCCGGACCGCCCGCGCCTCCGCCGGTGGTGCCGCAAGGAAATCTCACCGCGCGCGTTTCCATTTCGCCCGAGGGGCAACAACCGGGCACGCCCGGTGGCGCGGCGAACGGAACGGCAGGATCAGCAATCGCGCCGGGCGGGGGACACGGGCCGGTTGTGCCGGGAATTTCGATCAGCGGCGGCGCGCCAAACTCCCACGCATCGGTGTCCGGCGTGGGCAGCGGGACGGGCCATGATGCGGGCGCGCCGGAAGTCGCGGCGCGTTCCGTGCGATCTTCTCCGCCTTCAGCGCCGGGCGCCACGCCTACCCCCGCGAATTTCGCCGCGCTGGGACCGGACGCGCGGCCGGAAGTGCTTCTCGGGCCGCGGGAGGTTTACACGCTGAACATCAACATGCCGAATCTGACGAGCGCGTCGGGAAGCTGGATACTCAGCTTTGCGGAACTGGATGAAGGAGACGACCGCTCGCCCGGAAGACCGCGAGCGGCACTGGCGCGTCCCGAGCCGCTGCGCAAAGTGGACCCGCGATATCCGCCGGACCTTCGCGCCCAGAGAGTCGAGGGCGAAGTGATCCTGTACGCCGTGATTCGGAAGGACGGATCGGTGGACAGCATTCAGTTGGTGCGCAGCGTGGACCCGGAACTCGACCAAGATGCGATGGAAGCGCTGGCTGGGTGGAAATTCCGTCCGGCCGAACGAGATGGCGCGCCGGTGGAAGTGGCGGCGATCGTGCGCATCCCATTCCGCGCGGTCGCGCCCGAACGCTGACTGAACCGCGGAGGAGTCGAACTAAGAATTGGCCCCGGAGGTTGACTGCCTGCGCCTCGCCGCCCGCGCATAACCACGAGATTCTTCGCTTCGCTCAGAATGACAGAGTTTTGGTCAGCGCCGTAGGAGGCGAATCCGTCGAAGCGACAGCCATGCAGACGGATCGCATGCGCTTGAGCGCTGACTGAACCGCGGAGGAGTCGAACTAAGAATTGGCCCCGGAGGTCGACTGCCTGCCCCTTGCCGCCCGCGCATAACCACGAGATTCTTCGCTTCGCTCAGAATGACAGAGTTTAGCTCAGCGCCGTAGGAGCCGAATCCGTCGATGCGACAGCCATGGAGACGGATCGCATGCGCCTGAGCCTGAGCGCAGACCCAGGAACAAATAGATTTATACGGTGAGGACTGTCAGGAGGCGATCCAGGTCGCGCTCGGAATTGTAGAGGTGCGGCGAGATGCGGAGGCCGGCGTCGCGGAGGCTGATGATGATGTTCGCCTTGAGCAGCTTTTCAAACAGCGCTTGAGTGCCTTCGGGCGTGCGCGATTGAACGCAAACGAAAGGGCCGCGCGCATCGGGATCGGCTGGACTGCCCAGAACGCAGCGATCAAGCGGGAGCCTGCGAATGAATTCCGCGATGAGTCTGCGGTTGTGCCGCCAAATGGTTTCGACACCGGCGCGGAGAAGGAATTCCAGCGAGGCATCCATGGCGGCGAGATTGAGGAAGCTCGCCGTTTCGGGTGAGTCCCAACGGCGGAGGCCGTCCGAGACGTCGTGGCGGCCGGACGAGAGAGTGTGGAAGCTCGCCGCGTCCTTGAGCGACTGCCAGTACACTGGCCCCTCACGCAATTTCCCGGCGAGACTGCCGCGGACCCAGAAAAAACCCGTGCCGTAGGGCGAGAGCAGCCACTTGTAACCCGCCGAAACCAGGAAATCGCAGCCGAGCGAAGCGACATCGAACGGCATCGCGCCCGCGCATTGCGAGGCGTCGAGCAGGAGATAGCCTCTGACGGCGTGGACGGCATCGGCGACGGGACGCGCGTCCAGGCGTGCGGCGTCGTTGAAGCGCACGAGGCTGGCGGAAATCAAGCGCGTGCGGGGCGTGATGTGTTCGAGGAAATCGTCCGCCGTGAGAAACCGGCCGCGCGGGGCGACAATCCTCACCGTGATGCCCGCGGCGGATTGCATCGGGAGCCACGTCGCAAAGTGAGCGGGGAATTCGCCGCGCGCGATGAGGACTTCGTCGCCGGGGCGCAATTCGAGGCGAGTCGCCGCGATTTGCAAGCCGCCACTCGCTCCGGTGGCCAGCGCGATTTCCTCCGGTTGCGCGCCGATCAGGCGGGCGAGCGAGTTCCGCACGCGGGCGGGCAGTTCGAAGTATTCGGATTCGGGGATGCGGTGCGGAAATTTCTTCCACTCGAGCGCCTGCTGCGCGGCGCGGACGGCCGCACGCGGGAGAGGAGCCTGGCCCGCCACATTCAGGTAAATGGCGTCTTCGATCTCAAACCACTCTTTGCGCCAGTCGGTCATGGGAACGCGATCGCCTCTCAGAAATGTTCGCGCAAATCGCTGAATTTTTCGACGATCAGGAGCCGGGCGGCGCCGCACAACACCTCGTCATGCTCCAGTTCCCAAGTGGCGGGATGCGGAATGAAAACGGCGTTGAGGCCCGCTTCGAGAGCGGGGTTGATATCGCTGCGAGGGCTGTTGCCGACCATCCAGCCGCGCGACTTGACGACGTGGTGCTTGTTGACGAGGTGGAGGTAGGTGGGGACGTCCTTTTCCCCCACGATTTCGATGGCCTCGAAATGCGTTTGCAAACCGGAGCGCTCGACCTTGGCAGCCTGCTCGGCGGCTTCTCCTTTGGTGAACAGGATGAGGCGATGCCGCTCGCCCAGGTAGGCGAGGGTATCGGGCACGCCATCAAGGACGTGGGGCGGGGTCTGCTCGAGTTCCTGGACGCTGCGGCGAATTTCGTCGAGGACGGGCCGGCGAGAGAGATTGCCCGCCAGCTTGAGATACGTTTCTTCGAGCGAGCGGCCGAAGCTGCGGACGCCATAACCGTGCTGGCGGATGTTGCGGCGCTCGGTTTCATTCAGGATGCGGCGGGCGTAAACGCGGGAATAGCCGAGGGGTTCGACCAGTCCGAGATAGGCTTCGATCGTTTTCTCGAAGAAGACGTTGTTTTCCCAGAGCGTGTCGTCGGCGTCGATGAGGAGAGTTTCGCGAGCCATGTTTCCGGGGCGGGCCTCAGGATCGCTTGGGCACGCCGGCGGCGAGTTTCTCGAGGATGGCGCGAGCGATTTGTTGCGCTTCGCCGAAACGCGAGAGGTAATTCTGGAACTCGCGGTTCACGTCGAGAGCGTCGTCCGGGCCGAGTTGCGTGCGAAGCATCATGTCACGCACGCGGACGGGGTGCGGGAGAAGCGCGTCTTCGTTCAACTCTTCGAGGGCGGTCTTGGCGTCGTAGTGATACATCGTTCCTCCGGGCGGGTGCGAGAAGAGCCATTGTACCGCGATTCGCGGAAGCGCTGCTTGAGAGGCGGGCGATGCGCGGGGTCAGGCGGGCGCGGGGAGGAATTCGTAGCGGTCAATGCGCGCGGCGATGCCACAATGGCCGTTCAGCGGCTCGACGCGAACCACCTGGGCAAAGCACCGGATGTGAACGTCGCCGGCCATCGTGATTTCCTTGGGAAGAGTGAGGACCAATTCGATCGAGGAGCCGGCTTCGTAGCGGGTGTCAATGGTGAAGTAAAGACCGCGAAAGCTGACGTCGCGCGTCCTGCCGCTTCGCTCCGGTTCCCCTTCGGAAGTCGAGGGGCGGACCAGCAGCGGCAGCGCCATTGAGAAGCGCCGGGAGGCCCGGCGTTCAATACCGTTTGCCATCGTTCTCCCGGAAGAGGGCTGTTCCAGGGATCGCGCGCGACAACCCGTCAAACCACGCGCGGCGATCATTCGAGCACAACGTAGCACCGAAAGGGAATTGGCGCAACGAAAACCTAACGAGGCCCGAGTTTTTGACCGGCCGCCGCGGGGCGGATAAGATCGAATGGACATTGCTTTCGCGGGGGAGCCGATGAGCGCGCACGCGCATCGAAGTCTGACGCTGGATGGGCCCGCAGGAAAGCTCGAAGCACAGTTGTGGGATGTTGCGGGAAGCGGCCGCGAGCCTTCCGCCGCGCGGGCGCCGCTGGCGGCGGTGGTGTGCCATCCGCACCCGCTGTACGGGGGAACGATGCAAAACAAGGTCGTTTACCGCGCGGCGAAGGCGCTGCATGGTTTGGGTCTGCCTGTGCTGCGATTCAATTTTCGCGGCGTGGGGCTGAGCGCCGGGGAATACGACCGCGGGCGCGGCGAAGAAGACGACGTGCGCGCTGCGCTCGATTTCCTCGCAGCGAATTTTCCCGGCGCGCCGCTGATCGTCGCAGGATTCAGCTTCGGCGCGTTGGTGGGACTCCGCGCGGGTTGCGGCGACGCGCGCGTGCATGCACTTGTTGGATTGGGCCTGCCGGCCGGCGACGTGGATGTTTCGTATCTCTCCGAATGCGCCAAGCCAAAGCTGCTGGTGAGCGGGGACCAGGATCAGTACGGGCCGAAAGAGAAATGGGAAGCGATCGTTTCCGCGCTGCCGGCAAAGGCGCGGGAAACAACCGAACTGATCCTCGTGCCGGGCGCCGATCACTTCTTTGCGGGACATCTCGGTGCAGTCGAGAGCGCGATTTCCGGCTGGGTTCGCGCGCGGATGGATGTGCTTCGGTAAGAGACGTCAGCGCGCGCCGCGCTCGAAGAGTCTTGAGAAGGTTTCCTGCGAGGCGGGCGGAATGCCGAGCAAACGCAAATTGGCGCGCGCGTGCTCGGCGTGACTCATTCCGACCAGGGCCGTGGTGATGCCGGGAGTCGAGCGGACGAATTGCAGGGCGCGTTCGGCGTCGTCGCCGAGGCCGAGCGCATCGGCGATGAAAGGCGGGAGATTGCGCGCCACCTGTCCCTGGAGGAGCGAGGCGCTAGCGACGAGCGTGATGTCCAGGGCGTGCGCGGCCTCAATCATCGGGAGCGTGCGCGTATCGATCTGCTGGTTCGCGCGGCTGAGGGCTTCGGTCATGCCGAGGTTGTAGGGCAATTGCACGAAGCGGAAGTGGTGGGCGTCGCCGGCGAGCTCGCGGGCGAAGATTTCAATTTGGCCGAGCGAGAGGTGATCGCGCGCGTTTTGCGGCTGGCGGAAACCGTTCCAGGTGGCGAGGCCGTAGAAGCGAATCTTGCCGTCCGTGGCGGCGACTTCGAGGAACTCGAATGCGGCGCGCAGCCGGCGCTCAAATTCCTCGCGAGGGAATTCGCCGAGTTGCGTCTCGGGATTATGGAGGTAGTAGACGTCAATCGTCTCGACGCCCAAATTGCGGCGGCTGCGCTCGAGTTGGTCGGCGAGGAAACGAGGGGCGAGGACATGGCAACCGGCGGCGACGTCCGTGGCGGAGATCAAGCCGGATTCGACGTATTCGCGCTGAAAATATTCGCTGGGATCGGCGGGCATTTCGCCGTCGGTGGTGAGAAAGCCGCCCTTCGTGCAGAGGACGACCTCGTCGCGCGCGTAGCCGCGGCGGGCGAGCTCCGCGAGGGCGGCGCGAATCGAGCGCTCGCTGCGCTGAAAGCGATAATTGATCGCGGTGTCGAGAACGTTGGCGCCGGATTCGACCGCGGCGACGATGGCCTCGGTGTAGGCGCGATCGGTGGGCTCGTCGGGCTCGCCGAGATACGTGCCGATACCGATCGAGGAGAGCAGCAGCCCGTGCTGCTCGCGGAAATGCCCCTCGGCCGCATGGCCGGCGAATCGCGCCGCGTATCGCTGCGTTCCTTCGGTTGTCGCTCCGGCCACGCGTCCTCCGGTCCGCTCTCACGGGGAAGGAATAACAGAGTATACGCGCCCGGCCGCGATTCGCAGCTATGGCGTTGGAGGCGCTTGGGTCTCGGGCGAATTTGCCGCCGGAGACAAAAGTCGCGAGCACGCACGCAAGATGCGGCGATAGGGCCATTCTTCTTTCGCTTGTTTGCGAGAGGCCGGGCGCGCGTCCGAGCGAAAGAGGATTTCGCCCGCGCGGGGTTTCGAGTAGAACCAACGCGCAAGCAGCGCGAGATGATCTTCGAGTTCTCGGGGATCGGGTTCGGGCGCGGAGGCGAATTCCGATTCGAGGCGATCGCGCAGAATTTCCTCGGCGGAGCGCGGCCCGTCCGCCGGTTCGCCCGGGCGGGCAAGTTCGCTGAAGCGCAGGAAGAAAGGCTCGGAGATGCGTCCCGCGCGGACGGCAAAAACGGAAATCGCCTTGGGTTCCGCCGCCAACTGAAGAACCACGGCGTTGAGATTTTCGATTCGGCGGGCATGTTCGGGCAGCCCGCGAAGCACGTCCGCAACTTTTTCGAGCCTGTGCTGCAAGGCCGCTGCGCGCTCGAAGTCCAGCTGTTCGCTCGCGGCTTCGCGATCGGTTTGCAACTCGCTTTCGTGCGAGGCGCCGCGCGAGGAAAGAAATGAGACGACGCGATCGACTTCCGCGCCGTATTCGGCGTCGGTGCAGCCGGCGAAGCACGGCGCGAGGCACATTTTCATTTCCGAATACATGCAGCCCGGGAAGCTGGGATCGCGGCGGATCTTGATCTGGCAGCGGCGAATCTTGAATAGATCGAGAAAATGTCCGGCGAAGTGATCGGCCGCGCGGCGGGAAGGGAACGGGCCGAAGTAAGCGCCGGAATTGCCGATGCGGCGCGTCGCGTAGCAGCGGGGATACGCGTTGGCGAGATTCACCTTGAGCACGGCGGGGGGACGCAGCCGCATGCGCTCGCGATAGCGCGCGGGCCAAGCGGCGCGGGCGTGCTGCAGAAAGACGAACGCCTGCTCGAAGGGCGTGCTCGTGAGGCGGTAGCGGACGGCGCGCGCGAACCCGCGCAGGTTCAATCGCTTCGAGGCGGGATCGGCCGGACCGAGAAGACGCTCGAGGCGTTTGCGGAGATCGGCCGTGCGAAGCAGATACGGCTCGGCGCCGGGAAATTCCGCGCGCGGCTCGATGCGAAACACCGCAGCGTGCGGCGGCAACGCCGCGAAAAAATCAGCGTCGCGCGCGGGGTCGAAATCGGCACCGCAATCCATGTCAAGCATTCGCCAAGCTTATACCGGCGGGGTGTTGCGCTGGAACTGGGTTCCGAGATTGGAGCCACGTCCGCGGCATGCCGGGAAGCAGGACGGTGGAGCGGCGGTCAGTAGGATTTCAAGACCCAGGAAGCGATTACGAGGCGCTGGATTTCGCTTGTGCCTTCGTAGATTTCCGTGATTCGCGCATCGCGGTACATCCGCTCGACCGGATACTCGCGGCTGTAGCCGTAACCGCCGTGGATCTGGATCGCCTTGTGCGTGACGCCCGTTGACATCTCGGATGCGAAAAGTTTCGCGATGGCGGCTTCCATCGAAAAGCGCGCGCCGGAATCCTGTTTCCACGCGGCCTTGCGAACCAGCAGGCGGGCGGCGTCAATTTCCGTGGCCATGTCGGCAAGCATGAATTGGATTGCCTGGAACTCGGCAATAGGATGGCCGAACGCTTGCCGCTGCTTCGCGTACGCGAGGGCGTGCTCGAAGGCGCCCTGCGCGATGCCGGTGGCCTGTGCGCCGATGCCGATGCGGCCGCAGTCGAGCGTCGAAAGCGCGATCCGGTAGCCTTCGCCTTCGCGGCCGAGGCGATTTGCAATCGGCACCACGCAATCGGAAAAGGAAAGCTCGACGCAAGCGGTCGCGCTAATGCCGAGTTTCTTTTCTTCCTTGCCGACGCTATACCCCTTTGTTCCGCGCTCGACGACCAGCGCGGTGATCCCCTTTTCGCCGCTGGGGGGATCGGTGTTTACGTACACGATCGCCGCATCGGCGACGCCGCCATTTGTGATCCAGGCTTTCGTGCCGTTGACGACGTAGGAGTCGCCCTTGCGTTCGGCGCGGGTTTGCAGCGCCGCGGCGTTCGAGCCGGCTTGGGGCTCGGTGAGCGCGTAGCATCCGAGTTTTTCGCCGCGCAGGAACGGCGCGAGGAATTTCTTCTTCTGTTCCTCCGTGCCGAAGCGATGGAGCGGATCGCAGAAGAGCGAGTTCTGCACGGAAAGAATCACGGACGTGGACGCGCAGACGCGCGCGATTTCCTCGATGACGATGGCGTAGCCGACGTGATCGAAGCCGGCGCCGCCTTCGGACTCGGGGAACGCGACGCCGGCGAGGCCAAGCGCGGCGGCTTTGCGAAACGTCTCCAGCGGGAAGCGGCCGGTTTCGTCGAGTTCCTTCGCGTGCGGTTTGACTTCGCTTTCGGCGAATTCGCGGACGGTACGCTGCAACAGCTCTTGTTCTTCGGTGAGATCGAGATTCACGGCCGGTTCCTTGCTGCGAGTGCTGCGCTCAAGTCCCGAGCGCGGCGCGAAGTTTCTCGTAGGTCGTCGAAAGCTCCTCGGGCTCGACGCGCGTTTCGGAAATCGTGGTCATGAAATTCGCGTCGCCCGACCAGCGCGGCAGAACATGCAAGTGAATATGGCCCTGCACGCCGGCGCCCGCGCAACGGCCGAGATTCATGCCGAGATTGTAGCCTTCGGGATGGTAGACGGATTCCAGGGCGAGCTGCACGCGCTGCGCCAAGGCCATCATTTCGCCGAGCGTCTCCGGATCGCAATCGCGCAATTCGGAAAAATGGGCGAACGGGACGACCATGACGTGTCCGGTCGTGTAGGGGAACCGGTTCAAAATGATGTAGTTCTTTTTCCCGCGAAGGATGATGAGGTGCGCGGCGTCGTCACCGGCAGCCAGGGCGTCGCAGAAAACGCAACGGTCATGCTTGCCGACTTGCGCGATGTAGCGATAGCGCCAGGGAGTCCAGAGATAATCCATGATGCGCTGTGCGTGGGGCGGTGGCGGAGCGACCGCCCCGCAAAGGCCTAAGCTTCCCCCGCCGGGGGTTTCGAAGAGCCGGCGGTGTTGACGAAATCCTTTAATTCCTTGCTTGGCTTGAAGAAAGGAATGCGCTTGGCTGGAACTTCAACCTTTGCGCCGGTCTTCGGATTGCGCCCGACACGCCCGCGCCGCTGCCGCGTGCGAAAGCTGCCGAAGCCCCGGATTTCAAGCTTGCCGCCGCCACGAATGGCTTTGATGATACTGTCAAAAATCGTCTCGACGACAACTTCCGACTCGTTGCGCGGGAGGCCGGTGTTCTTCACGACCTCTTCGACCAGGTCGGCTTTGGTCCACGTGGAATCGTTCATAATATTTGGCTCCGCCGAGAATCAAGGTGCCGCATCTGCTGTACGGTCGGGCAACTCGAAAACAGGGCACCCCTCCGCACCGCTGCGTGCTCTTCCTATCACTAATCGCAAGATTCGGGAATCTAATTTTGCAGTCGCGGGGGTCGGGCGCGACCGCAGGACTATAACATTTCGCGCTTGGCCAGGATAGCGTCTCCAATCGTAGCCGTTGCCGAAGACTTCGAGGAGCGGTAATCCTCCATTTCGCGACGTTCCGCCTGCCGCTGGGCAGCGCGGTAACTCAACCCGATCTTGTGCTGATCCGCGTTCATCTTGACGATCTTAAACTCGTATTCCTGTCCGACGTGCAGCAGGTCGCCGGACTTTGAGCCGCGCGCGGGTGGCTGCGGCTGGTCCGGTTTACGGCGTCCTTCGATCTCGGAAATGTGACACAGCCCTTCGATTCCACTGGCCAGTTCGACAAAGGCGCCAAACGTTGTCAGCCGCGAGACTCTGCCGTGAACGAGGTCGCCCACCTTGTGCGCCGAGAACCAATTCGCCCAAATGTCGTTCACCTGCTTGATGCCGAGCGACACGCGACGCCCCGCAGCATCGATCTTCAGAACCTTCGCCTGGACCGAGTCGCCCTTCTTCAAGATCTCGGAGGGATTCTTGACGCGAGCGGTCCAGGAGATGTCGCTCACGTGAACCAGGCCGTCGAAGCCTTCCTCGATCTCGATGAATGCGCCAAAGTCCGTCAGATTGCGCACGCGGCCCGTGACGACGGTGCCGACCGGATATTTTTCCGCCAGTGTCTGCCACGGGTCTGTCTGCGTCTGCTTCATGCCGAGCGAAATGCGGCGTTCGCCGGCATCCAGGCCCAGAACGACCACTTCGACTTCATCGCCCGGCTTGAGAATCTTGGAAGGGTGCTGCTTGCGCTTCGACCACGTCATCTCACTGACGTGGACCAAGCCTTCGACCCCGGGCTCGATCTCCACGAAGGCGCCGTAATCCACAACGCCGATGACTTTGCCCTGGATGTGCCCACCCACGGGAAATCTTCCGGCCACGCTCGCCCATGGGTCGGGCTGCATCTGCTTCAGTCCGAGCGAGACGCGCATTTTTTCACGATCGAATTTCAGGACTTGCACTTCGACTTCGTCGCCGGGCCGCACGATTTCGGAAGGACTCGTGACCCGGCCCCAGGACATGTCGGTGACGTGCAGCAAGCCATCTAAGCCGCCGAGATCGATGAATGCCCCATAGCCGGTGACGTTCTTGACCATGCCGCGGCGCACCTGTCCTTCGGCGAGCGAATCCATCAGCTTCTGGCGTTCCGCCTCCAAATTCACTTCGAGAACCGCGCGCCGGCTGACCACAACATTGCCGCGCTTGCGATTCAATTTGACGACGCGAACCTCGATCTCTCGATCCTTCCAGGAATCCAGATTCTGCACAGGCCGCAAATCCAGTTGCGAAGCCGGAAGGAACGCGCGGGCGCCTATCTCCACCACCAGGCCGCCCTTGATGTGGTCCACGACGCGGCCGCTGAGATTTGTTTTCTCGCGGTAGGCTTTCTCGATGTTCGCCCAAGCGCGGCGGCGGCGCGCACGGAGATGCGATAGAACGATGTAGCCTTCCTTGCGTTCACCCGTGCGGAGAACTTCGATCGGCTGGCCGGGGTCAAGCGGGATGGGAACTTCGGCTTCGGCAACTTCGATCGCGGGGATCAATCCTTCCGTCTTGCCGCCCAGATCCACAACCACGCCGAGATCCGTGATCGCCACGACGTGGCCAGATTCAATTTCGCCCTCGTGAGGCGCCTGCTGCGGCGCGGCGTACTGGTCGAGGAGTTGGTCCATCTCGGCCGAGTCCGTGGCAGCTTCGGCGTTCGCTTCGGAGGGGGCGTCTCCAGACTCGCTTGCTTCAGGGATTGGAGCAGGAGATTCTTCCGTGGCAGGGGGATCGGAATGCGAGACGTTAGACTCTTCTCCAGCAATCGCCTGCGCGGCATCCACTGTCTCCGCCGGAGCGTCAGGCGCAGTTTGAGACGCTAGAGCCGCCTCAGGCGCAGCCGCTGACGGCTGCGATGCAATTTCTTCCACCGAAGACTCCGTGCCCGAAGACGGCTCAGCGCCTCCAGCGGCCGGAGTATCAAAATCGGAGTACATTCCTACTGCCTCCCAGCAACAACCACCCCATGCTCCGCCCACCCCGGCAGAGTTTCTTCCCAGTCACGGAACGAGTGCAAGGAAGGAGATGCAGCAGCGCAGCAAAGCGCTGTATCGGCTGGATGATACTAGCGGCTATGCGCCGGTGTCAATCCAACCCTCAATGGATACTAGGGCTCGGAGGGCGGCTAGTGGCGTTCCAACTTATTAGCGCGTATTTCGGAGCGCCAGGAAACTATTTGGCCGAAAAAGTTGGGACGTCACTAGGAGCGTATGCGGCCGGCCTGGCGGATCTCGCGGCGGTAGTCGGGGGCGAAGATCTCGATTGTGCGGCACATCTCGTAAAGGCGAGAGCGAATTCGGGCGCTCAGGCGGTCCGTGAGGGAATCTTCCTGCGCAGGCGCGGTGCCGAATGCGGCGGAGGATCGCGGGGCAGCAGCGGGTTTGCTAGCGACGGTGGCGGGACCCGGTGAATCAAGGTAATTCGTGGTCAGCAAGGTGACGCGCCGCTCGTTGTAGCGCGTGTTCAGGATGTGGCCAACGGTTTCGAGCGCCCACGCGGAGGGTTTGCTCGCGCCGACGTCGTCAAGCAGCAACACTTCCGCGGAGAGGACCGGTTCGAGGACGCCCATCTCGGTGGATTGGCTGACGGGGTTATAGCTCGCTTGAATCTCTTTCAAAAGCTCGCGGTAATCGTAGAACAGTCCCTGATGGCCGCGCAGAACCAATTCGCGCAGCGCGGCGACCGCAAGATGCGTCTTGCCGACCCCGCAGGGACCCATCAAGAGAATGCCACCCTCGGAACCCGCGGGGAATTCGCGGGCGAAAGCTTCGACGACCATGCGCGTTTGCTCGAGACTCCGATTCCACGTGGCGGCTTCGGGCGAGCCGTCATAGAGGTCGGTATCGAAACTCCCGAAATCGCAGTGCTCGTAGCGGCTCGGCAGCCGGGTGCGGGCGAGCGCGCGAGCCGTGCGATCCTCGCCTGCGCAATCACAGGGCACGGCCCAGACGAGCTTGTTGGGGCCCGAGGTAGCGGTAGCGCCAGCCGCGCCGCCGCGCACTGCGACGCGCCGAGCGTCTTCGTCGGCGGACACTCGTTCGACTGTCTTCCAGCCGCTCCCTCCGCAGTGCGGGCAATCCGGTTGCGCCATGAGAGAAGAATAGGCGCAGCGCGCGGGTGGCGCAAGTTGGGCCTTGTGTGGAAATGCAGCGTTGCTGTGGAAACCCGTACGCGCAAGGCAGTGCGAGGTTGCGAAGTCAGTTTTTGGACTTTTCGGAAGATTCAGGTTTCTGAACGCGAATCACTTTCGGCGGACCGACCCGGACCAGCGCGTCGCGGGACGCGGACTCGGAGGCGGTGCGCAGGCCTCGCGCAAGCTCGCTCTGCACGAATTCCGCGAACGTCTGCATCTGCCGCTGCATTTCGCCCATTTTTTCGCGCATGTTGAGAATAATCTCGATGCCGGCGAGATTCACGCCCATCTCGCGCGTCAAGGTGAGGATCACTTCGAGGCGCTCGAGATCGGTGTCCGTATAGAGGCGCGTATTGCCCTGGGAACGCGAAGGCTTGAGAAGGCCGACACGCTCGTACAGACGCAGCGTCTGCGGATGGAGCTTGTAGAGTTCCGCCACGGCCGAAATCATGTAGCCGGCGCGGGCCTTCTTCTTGCGGGGTGTGGTAGGACGTTGAGCCATGGCAGAGCCTCAATTGCCGGCGCGCGTGAATAAATCGCGGCGCGGATTTTCGGTGTCGAGCTTGCTCAATTCCTTGAGCAGATTGCGGACGCGCTCGTCCACCGGCTTGGGCACGACCACTTGCAATTCGACATAGAGATCGCCGCGCCGGTTGGAACTGCGCGCGCTGGGGACGCCTTTGTCGCGCAAGCGCAGGCGCTGCCCGCTGTTGGTCCCCGGCGGAACACGCAGGAGGGCTCGGCCGTCCACCGTAGGGACTTCGATCTTCGCGCCGAGCGAGGCTTCGGAGATCGTGATCGGCACGACGGTGTATAGGTCGTCGCCGCGGCGTTCGAAATATGGATGCGGCTGCACGTCTGTGATGATGTAAAGATCGCCCGGTGGCGCGCCGGCGGTGCCGGCATTGCCATGGCCGGGGACGCGCACGCGCGAGCCGCTGTTCACGCCCGCGGGGATGCGGACGTCGAGATTATCGGCGCGGCGCACCCGGCCATCGCCTCCGCAAACGCGGCAGATCGTGCGGAGGCGGCCCGTGCCACCGCAGCGCGTGCACGAAACGTTGAAGCGCATGCGGCCCGAAGTCTGCGTCACTTGGCCCGTGCCGCCGCATACGGAGCACACTTGCGGCTGGCCGACCGCGCCGCTGCCGCGGCATTCCGGACAGACTTCGAGGCGCGCGACCGTCAATTTCCGCACCGTGCCGCGCACCGCTTCCCAGAAGGTGATGTCGATCTGGTATTCGAGGTCCGTCCCTGGTTCGGGCCCTTCTTGCGCCGCAGCAGCGCCCGCCCCGCCGCGGAAAAACTGGCTGAAAAGATCACGGAAACTGGTGCCTCCGCCCGCCCCGCCGAAGTCGAAGCCGCCGAAATCAAAGTGGACGTCGCCCGCTCCCTCCGGGGGAACCCCGCCCGCGCCCGGCGTCTCGAATCCGAACTGGTCGTACATCTGGCGCTTTTTCGTGTCGGAAAGTACGTCGTAGGCTTCTTGAACTTGCTTGAATCTTTCTTCCGCGGACTTATCGCCTGGATTCAGGTCCGGGTGATGCTTGCGCGCCAGCTTGCGATAGGCTGCGCGAATCTCCTTTTGCGCGGCTTTGCGCGAGACGCCGAGCGTTTCGTAATAGTCCTGTTTCGCAGTTGTCGGCATCGTCTGTCGGCCTTCCCGCTGCTGATTAGAGCTTGATCCAGCGCGCGGTCAGTTCGGCGAGCTCCAATTGCTCGCGGGCGTGCGCGTCGCGGCGGCGCTTGCCTTCTTCGTCCAGCCGGCCGCTCATCGACGCCTCCTTCTCGTTGGCGCGGGCGATCCAGCGATCCACCAAGGCTATTTTTTGTTCGACGGTGGCAGCGTCGGAACGGAAGCGCAGCGAAGCGCTGCTGATATCCACGGAACGCGGAGGGAAATCGGGTGGAGGCGCCAGTTGCGTCTCGTAGAAGACCCGCTTCCAGTCGGCGCTAGGCGCCTCACTGAGTGTCACTTGCACCATGTAGAAGTCGTCTTGCAGCTTCTGCACGGCTTGCGGCGACCCGGTTCGCTTGACGCCTTGCGTGGCGCTCAATGGGACTCTCCTTTGATCATTATCCCGGCCTAATCGAGTGATCCTTCGGCACGGCCAGACTGCGAGGCACCTTGCGGCCGATCCGCCCTCAGAAAGAACTTCGGGGGCCCATGCACTGAGCCCCTGAGTTCAATTCGGCCGCTTCGTCTCGTCGACGTCCACGTACTCGGCGTCAATCACTTCGCCCTGGCCGGGCTTCTTCGGCTCGCCGCCCTCGGGCGAACTGCCTCCGCCTTGAGCCGAGCCAGCGCCTGGACCCGCCGCGCCCGGCGCCCCGGTCGTCCGGTAGAGCGTCTCCGCAATGCGATGCGAAGTGCGCTCGAGCTCCTGCGTGGCTGCTTGGATTGTGTCCAGATTGCCCCCAGCCAGCGCGGACTTTGCCTTTTCGAGCGCCTCTTCGACGGCTTTCGCGTCCGATTCGGCGAGCTTCTCGCGGTTCTCGCGGAGGAGCTTCTCGATCTGGTAGACGCGGTTGTCGAGCAGGTTGCGCGCCTCGATTTCCGAGAACTTCCGGCGATCTTCCTCGGCGTGAGCTTCCGCGTCGTTGCGCATCTTTTCCGCTTCTTCCTTGGAAAGACCGGTCGAGGCGGTAATCGTGATCTTCTGCTCCTTGCTCGTGGCGTGATCCTTCGCCGCGACGTTCAAGATGCCGTTCGCGTCGATATCGAACGTCACCTCGATTTGCGGCAGGCCGCGCGGAGCCGGTGGAATTCCCATCAAGTGGAATTTGCCGAGCGTCCGGTTGTCGCCCGCCAACTTGCGCTCGCCTTGCAGCACATGAATTTCAACCGATGGCTGATTGTCCGCGGCGGTTGAAAAGGTCTCCGACTTGCGCGTCGGGATCGTCGTGTTGCGCGGGATGAGAACGGTCATGACGCCGCCCAGCGTTTCGACGCCGAGCGAAAGAGGCGTAACGTCGAGCAACAGGATGTCCTTCACTTCGCCGCCGAGAACTCCGCCTTGAATTGCGGCGCCCACCGCGACGACTTCGTCCGCGTTCACGCCCTTGTGCGGCTCTTTTCCGCCGAAAAGGTCCTTGACGATCTGCAACACACGCGGGACGCGCGTCGAGCCGCCCACGAGCACAATTTCGTCAATCTTATCGGGCGTCAAGCCCGCGTCGGAGAGCGCCTGCTTCACCGGACCGATCGTGCGCTGCAGGATGTCTTCCATCAATTGCTCGAGCTTCGCGCGCGTCAGCTTGATTTGCAGGTGCTTCGGGCCGGATGCGTCGGCCGTCAGAAACGGCAAATTGATCTCCGTCTCCTGGATTTGCGAGAGTTCGATCTTTGCCTTCTCCGCGGCTTCCTTCAGGCGCTGGATCGCCATACGGTCTTTGCCGACGTCGATTCCCTGATCCTTCTTGAATTCCGCGACGAGCCACTCGATGATGCGCTGGTCGATGTCGTCACCGCCGAGGTGCGTGTCGCCTGCGGTGGCCTTCACTTCGACGACGCCTTCACCGACTTCCAAAATGGAAATGTCAAACGTGCCGCCGCCGAGGTCGTAGACGGCGATCGTTTCGTCCTTCTTCTTATCAAGACCGTATGCGAGCGCCGCGGCCGTGGGCTCGTTGATGATGCGCAGGACTTCCAGCCCGGCAATCTCACCCGCTTGCTTGGTAGCTTGGCGCTGGCTGTCGTTGAAATAGGCGGGCACTGTGATCACCGCCTTGGTGACTTTCTCGCCGAGAAAGTCTTCGGCCGCCGCGCGGAGCTTCTGCAAAATCATCGCGGAGATCTCCGGCGGGCTGTAGCTCTTGCCGAAAATCTCGACGCGAACGTCATCGTGCGGGCCGCGCACCAATTTGTAGGGAACGCGCTTGACTTCCTCGGCGATCTCTTCGTAGCGGCGTCCCATGAAGCGCTTGATCGAATAGACCGTGTTCTCCGGATTCGTCACGGCTTGGCGCTTTGCCACCTGGCCGACGAGGCGGTCATCCGACTTCGTGACGGCGACGACCGAAGGCGTGGTGCGGCCACCTTCTTGATTGGGAATGACGACGGGTTCGCCGCCCTGCATCACGGCCACAACCGAATTGGTCGTGCCGAGGTCAATGCCGATGATTTTGCTCATGTTCAATGACTCCTTGGGTCGCGGGCGACAGAATCGAGGCGCGCCCGTCCTAAATCCTCGCCCATAATAAACCTTGAGCAAGGCATTGTCAAGTAGTTTGATAGGGCATAAGCTCCGTGTAATTAATGATTTAGGCTGGATAAGGAAAAATGTAGCTGGATCATTCATTGCGGAGGGCTTCCATTGGCTCAAGCGCAGCAGCCCGCCTGGCAGGCACCAGCGCAGCCGCCGCAGCCGCTGCAGATAGCAGGACTAGAGCGCTGGCAAGAGCGCAGGGGTCAGTTGCGGGCTCTTGAAGCGGATGAGAATGCATAGTCCGCGCGGGCGGGAAGGTTCCCAAGGGCTACAAGTTTATTTCGAGCTTTTCGAGTGCTCTTCCGCGAGAACCTAGAGATGGCATCTAACACATGTAGAAGGAAACTGGTTGCGTGCGGCGCAAGTCGGGTAGAATACGGTCCCGGCTGGAACATGCGTGACGGGAGGACAGCTTGAAAGCACGAGTTTTAGTTGTGGCGGCGTTACTGCTTGTGGGCGCGGCCATGGCCGGATGGGCCGTGAGGGGCAAGACCAGGGCGAGTTCGAGTGCGGCGCCTGGGGCGTCTTCACAGACGCGGATCACGCCAGCCTCCGTAACGTACGCAAAGTCGCTCGGCGTGAGTTCGGCGCCGATCCGAATCGACGTCTTCAGTGACTATGAATGCCCCATGTGCAGGACTTTTTACCTGAATACGCTCCGGCCGGTCATCGATAACTACGTGTCCACCGGGAAAGTCTATCTTGTGCATCACGATTTTCCGCTCGCGATGCACGCTCACTCACGAGAGGCAGCGCGATGGGCCACTGCAGCGGCCGTTGCCGGCGATTTCGAGGCCGTGGACCAGGCTCTCTATACGAATCAGGAAAAGTGGGAGGTCAATGGGCAGATCGAGCCGTTCGTGGCCGCGGTTCTTTCGCCCGCGGAAATGAAAAAGGTGAAATCGCTTTTCACGCAAGATGCATCGGAACTGGACGCCGCCGTCGAAGCTGACTACGCCATCGGCAAAGCCAAGAATGTTGATTCAACGCCCAGCATCTTCATCACCGCGCGCGGGCAAGTTCAGGAACTGCCGCCCGGCGGGGTCGGCTATCCGCTGATGAAGCAATATCTCGATTACCTTCTCCAACACTGACGATGGCGACTGCAACTCCAACGGAATGGAGAGCCACGCGGCTGGGACCGCTCGCGCGCAGCTTTCTTCTCGCGGGGCGGCTCGTCCTCGGGGGCATCTTTCTTTACGCCGCCTACACTAAAGTGCATTTCGACGGCCAATGGCATCTGCGCGACTACCGTTTCTTGTTCGCGATGGCGATCGATTCCTATCACATGCTGCCCCTGTGGGCCGTGCAACTGACGGCGCGGTTCCTGCCGTGGTTCGAGGTGCTGGTCGGCGTAATGTTGGTCTTCGGACTTTGGGTGCGCTGGGCCGCCGCGGCGACAACTGCCCTCTTGGGCGTCTTCTTCTTTGCGATCATTCGCGCGTATCTGCTTCATCTCGATATCAGTTGCGGCTGCTTCGGGAACAACGAGAGGCTCACGGGGTGGACGATCTTCCGCGACGCCTGCTTCCTCGCTTTGGCGATCGCGGTCACCTGCCTCGCGTTTGTGGCACGCCGGCGCGCCGCCCGGTCGCTTTAGTGCTCCCACGCCTCTTGTTTCTCCCGCTCGTGCGAACGAGTGAAAGACACTTTGAATGCCGTTCACAGGGCTTGGTCCAGCCGGGTTAGAATAGAGCCGCGATGGATCCTCTTCCCCCGATCACTCTGCGTTTGCGCGGGCGAAAACTGGCTGGCCGGCTGGTTCTTGTCCTGCTTCTGATTGCGGCGATTTCCGCCGGCGCCGTCGCCGGCTTGCTTTTCGTTTATTCGAGCGATCTTCCCCAGATCCACGCCCTTGAGGATTACCAGCCGAACGTCGTGACCGAGCTCTACGCCGACGACGGCCAATTGATCGGCACTTTTGCCCTGCAGCGCCGCATCCTGCTGACGTACGAGCAGATTCCCCCGGTCCTGAAAGACGCCATTTTCACTGCCGAGGACCAGCATTTTGAGCAGCACTGGGGCGTGGACTTCACGCGCGTGCTGGGCGCGGCCTGGCGCGACTTGACGCGTCCGCACAGCCGGCCCGAAGGCGCGAGCACACTCACGATGCAGCTCGCCGGCACGCTCTTCCTCAATCGCTCCGACGTCAGCATGCGCCGCAAAATTCAGGAGACGCTGCTCGCCATTCAAATCGAGCGCCACTACACGAAGCAGCAGATTCTGACGATGTACTGCAATCAGATATACCTGGCGCATGGGAACTACGGTTTCGAGGCGGCCTCTGAGTATTACTTCGGCAAGACGGCCGGCCAATTGACGCTTCCCGAAGCCGCGCTGCTCGCCGGGATGATTCGCGGCCCGAGCTACTCGCCCATTCAGCACCCGCAGCGCGCACTGGCCCGCCGGAATTTCGTGTTGGACCGCATGGCGGCGCTCGGGAAAATCAGCGACGCGCAGGCAAAGCTGGCGTCCACGGAGCCGATCGACTTGCACCTCGACGTGCCGCGAGATGACCTGGCGCCTTATTTCGTCGAGGAGATTCGCAAGTATCTGGAAGCCACATATGGCACCGAAGCCGTTCACGAGCGCGGCTTGCGGGTGTACACCACGCTGAACGTCGCAATGCAGCGCGCCGCGAACCAGGCGGTCCGCGACGGCCTGCATGCCTACGACCGTCGCCACGGCTGGCGAGGCCATTTGGACAACATCCTCGCCGATCATCGCGCCACCCTCGAAAGCTACGACGACGACGATTGGCACGGCGAGATCGGGAAGGGTGGATACGTCCGTGGGTTGGTCCTCGCCGTGGACCAGAAGACAGCCACAATCAAAATCGGCGCGTATCGGGCCACGCTCGCCGCGCCTGATTTCTCCTGGACCGGCCGAACCTCGCCGGCGCAACTCCTGAAGGTCGGCGACTTGGCCATGGTCGGCATCAAGAGTGTTTCCGGCAACACCCTCAAGGTTCAGCTCGAACAAGAGCCCGGGCCGGAGGCGGCGCTGCTCGCGATTGACAACTCATCCGGCGAAATCAAAGCCATGGTCGGCGGCTACGACTTCGGCCAGTCGAAATTCAATCGCGCCATCCAGGCGGAGCGGCAGGTGGGCAGCTCGTTCAAGGTCTACGTCTATACGACGGCGATGCAGCAGGGCTTCACGCCGTTTGACACCATTCTCGATGCTCCCTTCACGACCGTGAGCGGCGGCCAGCCGTATTCGCCGCACAATTACGATGAAAAGTTCGAAGGTTTGATCACGCTGCGCCGCGCGCTTGCCGGCTCGCGCAACGTTCCTGCGGTGAAGCTGACCGAAAAGATCGGAATCAGCAATGTCATCGACACGGCCCGCCGGTTTGGCCTGACCAGCCCGTTGCCTCCTTACTTGCCTTTGGCCTTGGGCGCAGCGGATTTGAATCTACTCGAGCACACTTCGGCGTTCACCGTGTTCCCTGGGGACGGCATTCGCGTGGACCCGCACATGATCCGGCGGGTGACGACCTACGACGGCGCGCTGCTCGAGCAGGCCCATCCCGCCGTGCACGACGTCATTCCCTCCGATGTCGCGCGGACGATGGTGGCGATGCTCGAGGAGGTCGTGCAATTCGGCACCGGCCAGGGCGCCAGGGCGCTCGGCAGGCCCTCCGCCGGGAAAACCGGCACGACCAATGATTTCACCGACGCCTGGTATTTGGGCTTCGTGCCGCAAATCACCGCCGGCGTTTGGGTCGGCTACGACGACAAACAGGTGTCTCTCGGCAAGCACGAGACCGGCGCTGTGGCGGCCCTGCCGATCTGGCTCCAGTTCATGCAGGGCGCGACAGCGGATATGCCCAGCGAGGATTTTGCGAACGTCATTCCGCTCGAAAAGGTCGCGCTAACGAAAACGATCAGGGTGGATACGCCGGATACCGCTCCTACCGAAGAAGAGCCATCCGCCCCTCCCGACAACCAGGCGACTCCTCCGAGCAATCAACCGCACACGATCGCCGGAGCGCCCCAGCCCTAAGTTCCTGGAATGAAGGAAGTAGGACGGAAGGAAGCGTTTCATCCACGCCGGGCGAAGTGGTCCCAGCCCCGCGGCGCGACGCGCACACTCTTGCCATCGTCCGTGCGCAGTTCAATTCCGCTTCCTCGAACGATTTCGCCGATCCGCGTGATGCTCGCGCCGTCGCGGGCTGCGGGGATTCGACCCGCAAGCCGCGCGGGAACGGCGAACAAGAGTTGATAGTCTTCGCCGCCATGCAGCGCAAGTTGCAGGGGCTCGATGCCGCGCCGGGCGAGCGGTTCTGGCACTTCCACCATTGGCAGTCTTGTGGCGCAGATGCGCGCCCCGACGCCGCTTGCTTTGCAAAGCCGCGTTAGATCGGTGGATAGCCCGTCAGACAGATCCATCATTGCGGAAGCCAGCTTCTGGTTGGCAAGCCAGCGGCCGAGCGCGACAGGAGGATCGGGGTAGAGGTGCGGCCGAAGCAGTTTTCGCCAGCGCGCCCGGTCGGAGAGTCCGCGCAGGACGATTTCGAGTCCCAATTGCCCTGTGCCAAGCTTCCCGCTCACAAAGATGCGGTCCCCTGGACGCGCTCCCGAGCGCAGCACCGCACGGCCCGGTGCCACTTGCCCCAAGACGGTCAAGTTGAGCGCGATGCACTGGCTGCGTGCCGTGTCTCCGCCAGCAAGCGTCATTCCGAATCGCCGCGCCGCGCGGGCCATTCCGCGCAGGCAGGCATCGAGCCACCGACCAGCCCGGTCGGGCGGCAGCGCCATACTCAACAGAAAAAACCTCGGCTCCGCGCCCATCGCGGCGAGATCGCTCGTCGCTCGGGCCAGCGCCTTGTAGCCGATCGCATCGGCCCGGTGCGTGCGCGTGAAGAAATGCACGTCCTCGATGAGCGCGTCGGTGCTGATGACCCATTCCCAGCCTCTCGCGGGGCGAAAGACCGCAGCGTCGTCGCCGATGCCAACGCGCAACGCCCCCGCCGCGCTCGAAGGCAGGGCGCGTCTGACCCGCGCGATCAGTGTTTCCTCACTGGACATCAGTACAGTTGTTTTTGGCACAGTCTCTATGCTTCCATATTGTTACGCATTGTAGAAGCGGGTTGGGAGGCCGCCAACCGAGAGAACGCAAATGAAGAAATCAGTTGACTCCGCAAGCCGGGGACCCATAAACTTCCCCTGGTTGCGGACCAGTGCTCTCGGTCCAAATTGGCTCATTTGGTTGCACGAGCCGCCCGGGTAAAGCAGTTGACGGCTCTCAGTCCCGCTCGCGCCCAACTTGGGAACTACTGCATTGAAGCGTGATTCATATACGTTCTTCATGGCCTCCGACCAGCGGGGAAGCGTGCGCAAGATCACGGTTCCCGGCTATGCCCTTCATTTGCTTGCAGTTCTGGCGCTCGTCGGCGGCGTCACCGTGCTAGCCGCCCTGGGCTCCTACTCGAGGATGCTCTGGAAGGTCGGCAATTACAACTCCCTCCGCCGCCAGCAGTACAATCTCACTCTCCAGTATCGCCAGTTGCAGGACACCGTCAAGGATACCAGTCAGCGCCTCGATTCCCTGCAATCGCTTGCCACGGAAGTGGCCATGACCTACGGAATCGCCCAATTGCCGCGCAGCCCGTTTTCGGGCGAAGCCCCACCCACGCTGACGGAGACATCGTTCCAGCGCTCGGTCGCTCAATTCCAATTCTTGGAGACGAATGCGGCTTCGGTCGGGATGACGAACTCCAGCGTCCATCTGGCGACTCAGCCCGGCTTGGGAACCACGGCGTTCATGCCGTCGCTCTGGCCCGTGATCGGGCCGATCACCTGCGCTTTCGGCGAGCGGATGGACCCGTTCAGCGGTGAAGGCGCGTTCCACACGGGCGTGGACATCGGCGCGCAGTACGGCGACCCGGTTCACGCGACCGCGGACGGCGTCGTGATCAACGCGGAAGAGCACGTCGGCTACGGCCGCCTGGTGGTCATCGATCACGGCTTCGGCGTCACCAGTTGGTACGGCCATCTTTCGAGCCTCAATGTTACTGTCGGCCAGCAGATCAACCGCGGTGAAGTGATCGGCTTCGTCGGCGTCAGCGGACGCACCACCGGCCCCCACGTTCACTACGAAGTCCGCATCAACGGCGCTCCTGTCAATCCCATGCGCTACCTCCGCTCCACCGTCGCCGCCGACTGAAGTTCCCTCCGCCTGAGCCCTCCCTTCTGCGCCGCGCTTGCGCCAACCTCCCAGTTCTTCTACTGTGGAAGAATGAACGCCGAAAATTGGAAACCGAGAAAGGTTGTGATTGTCGGGGCCGGCGCCGTGGGTTCCACGTTTGCTTATACGCTGGCCCAAAGCGGATTGGCGGAAGAGATCGCTCTGCTGGACGCCAACCATGAACTGGCCATGGGACAGGTGCTCGATTTGGCCCACGGTCAAGCCTTTTTCCCCTCGGTCCAGATTCGAGACGCGCAGAACGCCGATTATGGCGATGCGCACGTGATTTTTATTACCGCCGGGGCGAAGCAACGGCCCGGCGAATCGCGTCTGGCGCTCCTGCAGCGCAACGCCAAAATCATCCAGGACATCATGGATGAAATCGTGCAGCAGAATTCGCCGGCGGTCGTTGTGGTGGTGACCAACCCGGTGGACATCCTGACGTATGTCGCTCAAAAACGGTCCGGCTGGCCGCGTGGACGCGTCCTCGGCTCCGGGACGGTGCTGGACAGCGCGCGATTCCGGTATCTGCTGAGCCAGCACTGCAAGGTGGACGTGCACAACGTCCATGCCTACATCCTGGGCGAGCACGGAGACAGCGAAGTGGCCGCCTGGTCCATGACCAACATGGCGGGCGTACCCATCGAACAATATTGCGCCCTTTGCGGCAAATGTGAGGACTGGGCGGAGTCGCGGCGCAAAATTGCCGAAGCGGTGAGAAACTCCGCTTATCACATCATTGACTACAAAGGGGCGACGTGGTTTGCCGTCGGCCTGGCCCTGACGCGGATCGCGGCGGCGATCTTGCGCAATCAAAACAGCGCGCTCACGGTTTCAGCCGTGTTGGAGGGAGAATATGGTTTGAACGGGGTGAGCCTGGGCGTTCCCTGCATCCTTTCGCAGAAGGGCGTTGAACGCATCCTGGAAGTCAACCTGCCGCCCGCAGAACAAAACGCCCTCGCAAAGTCCGCGGCGGTCCTGCGAGAGTTGATCGCGCAGTTGCAATTGCCCGGTTCATCGTGAAGCGGTAACCCCAAAACGGAAACAGCCATGCCCCAAGACGCTGAACCAAAACCCAAAGGACTGCCCGCCGCGCAAGCAGCCAGAACCGCTGAACTCGTCGGCTATCAGGACGGCGCCGTCGTCAGCCGCGAAATCTTGAAGAGGCCAGCCGGCAACGTGACGCTGTTCGCGTTTGACGAAGGGCAAGGGTTGAGCGAACACACCGCGCCGTTCGACGCGCTGGCGCAGGTGTTGGAAGGCGAAGTTGAGATCACGATTTCCGGCAAACCGCATCGTTTGCAGGGTGGCGGTCTTATCCTCATGCCGGCCAATCAGCCGCACGCGCTTAAGGCCATCAAGCGGTTCAAAATGATTCTGACCATGATTCGGTCGTAGGAGTTCGATTCACCTCCATTTGGAGTCGTGGGCGGATGTTCGCGTCCATAGCAAGTAGCGCTTCAATGCTTTCGGCATCAGAAAAACCCCCACGCGTAAAACCGACGCGTGGGGCACCCTCGTCCCCATACGTTGCGGTGTATTGCAACAGTGGTATCCTCTCCTCGATGGTCGCAGGCAACAGGAAAGAGCAAACGGACGCGCGGGCCACCCGTCCCGCGGGCGCTCTCTGAAAGAACAGGATCATATGGTAGGTGAATCATGACCTTTGAAGAACTCGATGCAACGCTGCCGAACGGGTTCCATGACGCAGAGATATATTCAATCGACATAGACTATCGTCTCCGATGTATAACTCTAGACATAAACTTCTGGGTTGGAGACCTCGACGGTCCCAATCGAGAGGAGTACAGACGTGGAGTGTTGAAGGGCGCCGGCTTGCATTTTTGTTCGATTGACCCACCAGACCCCGCCTACTCTTTTGTGCCACAGGGTTCTTACGTGACGGTTTCTGGGAGCTCTGCAAAACCGGACGCTTCCCCGGCTCCTGAAAAGCTCTGGCCAGCTTTTCCTCCTGGTGTTTCATGTTATCGATTCTTCGTTCACAACTGGAACTCCTTCATCCACATAGCCGTTAGGGATGCTCAGCTTTCGTGGGCTGAAGATGCAGCGCCTGTAAAGTCAATTACCTCGGGCCGCTAGGGCTGTTTGGATGACGTTGTCGGCTCCTTCCCCCGAGTAGACTTGGTTGCTGTGAAACGACCAAGGCTCGCGAAAAGGAACCGGGCCCGCCGCGGCGGGTTGATTACAGGATGTGATTTTCACACGCGCTCCCAGCAGATCGCGATGCTGGGCGAGAGCACCGGGGAGTTGATCGAGCGGCGATTGGACCACGAGAGCTGCAAGGCAACCTCAGCTTTTCCTTTCAAGAACTAACAGCCAAAGTGCCGGCAATTCGGCCGAGTCGTGCGAGTCGAATGTTTCGAGGACGCGCTGGCCCTGCGGGCCGATTTCGGAGTCGTCTCGCGTCACGGCTTGATTGTGTAGTAGCTCTGGAAGCCGCCCATCCGCGGATAAAACGCGGCCGAACGGTACAGCTCCGAGATTTGCCGGATGTGGCCAAGATCGTGGAAGGCCCACTCGTGCCAGAGGTCGCTGATGGTGATTCGTCCGAGCTCCGCGTGTTGTCCCGTGCGCCCAAGCGACTCCGCGGGCAGATAGCGCATCCAGGTAACAGTGCGATCGCGCTCGTGGCAGAAACCGCGCAGCAGTTCGCGTCCGCCGTTGGGATATTCTCCGGCGGCGTAAGCCGCGTTCTGGTCGTAACCGGGAAGGGCGGGGCAATCTTCCTCGATCATCCGGCGCGACCGCTCGCGAAACACGCGCTCGACTCCGCTCATGTGGCTGAGCACTTCGCCGATGGACCACCGCTGCGGAGACGGTTTCCAGGTGAAGGTCGCATCGGGCACTTCCAAGAGTAGCTTTTCGATGATGATGGGCGTTTGCTCGAGCATCGTGAGCGTTGGATGCGAAAGCGGATCTTTGGCCATGGCGCGCTCCTCGCGAAAGGACTGGAGCAATATATATCGCAGCCGCGTCCCCGCGGGAAGCGCGGAAACGCCGCCTGGCCCGGCGAGAAACAGACGAATTGGCGTTGGCGCCGCGATGCAAGGCCCGGCGCGCTTGCGGCGCGACGCAACGGCGTGGTACATCGGAATGCGAAGAGGCAAACGATCAATGGCGGACGTTGTCGCTCTCGTGAATGATCTGTTCTTTCAATCGAAGCTCGCCGAAACCGCGCGGCTTGCCGGCGTCGAATTGAAAACGACGACGACAAATGAGGCCCTGCTTCGTGAAGCGGGGGAGAATCCCGGGGCGACGGTGTTGCTCGATTTGAACGCGCGCTCGAAACCGCTCGACACGCTGCCCGCGCTGCGGGGAAAGCAAGCCGCGCCGGGCCAGACCGGGGGAGAGGGCCGTCGCGTCATCGCGTTTCTGTCTCACGTTCAGACGGAACTCGCCGAGCGGGCGCGCGCCGCGGGTTGCGACGAAGTGATGCCGCGCTCGAAATTCACGCAAGAACTGCCGCGGATTCTCCGCGAAGCGAAGAGCAAATGAATCGCCTAAGCCGGCGCCACAATTCGGAAGCGAGAACAGTGCGCGTCGCTTTTGCGCTTCTCTTGCTTTTTTTCTCCGCCGCGGCAATCCATGCGCAAACCCCCGCCGCCCCTACCCCGAATGCGCAGGCGAGCGAGGCGGCAAATGCTCTCGCCGGCACACTTTCTGCCGCCTGCCGCGAAGATTGGGCGGATTTCGCCACTCATCTCACCGCGGAGAGCGCCCAGGCGTTTCGCGGCTTGCCCGCCACGCAACGTACGGCCCTGATGCAGCGAATGGTGCAACTGGACGAAGCCGGCAAGCCACTTCTGTCGACTTCGTCCGACGGTTATCCCATTCTTCGCTGCGGAACTCCCACCATCACCACCGAGATGCATTTCGGAGCGACGCAAGTGCGCGAAAATCTCGCGTTCATTCCCATTAACGTTCCTTCCCCGGGCGAAGGCATTCGGTCGATTCGCTTCGGAATGGTTCGCGAAGGCGGAGATTGGAAACTCCTCTCGGTCGGCCTGTTGCTTCTGGATATTCCGACTCTCGAACAGCAATGGGAGAGATCGGATCTCGAAGCGCGTGAAGAAGCCGCGATCGAGGATCTCCGCGATCTTGCGCACGCGCTGGACACCTACCGCAACGCCTTCGGCTTGTTGCCGGACTCCCTCGCGCAGCTCGGCCCGGCGCCGAAAGAAGGCATCTCGCCCGACGCCGCCGGCTTGATTGACGCGCAACTCGCGGCGGGCTCGAAGGACGGTTACACGTTTCGCTACCGCATCGTTCCGGCCGTTGGCGCCGAAACGCCGGAGGACGCAAACAAGAAATCAGGATTCGAGATCGCCGCGACTCCCTACGATTACGGCAAGACCGGCAAGCGTTCGTTCTTTCTCGATTCGAGCGGCGTGCTGCGCGGGGCCGATAAGCAAGGCGTCGTGGCGACCGCCGACGACCCGCGCTTGGATTCGCCGCTGCCAGCCGCGCAGCCCTGACCGCGGCGGGTCGTGGCCGAGCGCGGCGATCCGGCGCGCGCGCGCCGCTTCCATCGGGGTGCGTGGTAACATCGCGTCCGTCACATGCGACGCGCGAGCCGAATCCTGCTGCTGTCAGTTTTCGTTGTGCTGTTGTGCCCGCCCGTCGCAATCCGCGCGCAGGAAGGTCTGCCTGCTCAATCGGACTACGACAACGGCGAATCGCGGGTTCCGGTCTTTGAATTTCACAGCGGATTCTGGGTCAACCTGCATCATTTTCTCTACGAACAGGGGCGACTCTCTTCCGGCTTGGCGCTTACCGAGGGCGGCGGAGCCGGCGCGGAACAAACGGATGCGCTCGCGGACCTTTCAGGTCTCACGCCCGCCGAACGCGCCGATTGGAAATCGGCCGTCGCCTATTACGCTGCCGGCATCAGCCGCGGCGATCTCATCTCCGACAGCGAGCAATCCCAAATCAGCTTTGAGTTGAGCATTCGTGAGGGCTGCGCAGATCTCAATGGGCCGGATTGCCAGCCTCCGTTGCCGCGGGACTTGCAGGGCTTGTTGAAAGCACTCAGGACCTCGGCGCCTATCTATCGCGCGCATTGGTGGCCCGATCACGACCGGGCGAATCGCGCGTGGATTGAAAAAGTCGCACCGCTGGTGACACAAATGGGAGTTGATTTAGCCAGCCAGCTCGCCGACATTTTCCAGGAGAAGTGGCCCGCAGCTAAATTGCGCGTGGACGTGGTCTGGTACGCGGGACCTCTGGGCGCCTATACGACGCTCGAACCCGCGCATGTCACGATCGCCAGCCACGATCCGCGCAATCAAGGACTGTACAGTCTCGAAGTTCTCTTCCACGAGGCTTCGCACACGCTGGCGGGTGGCGTTGTGTTCGCGATCCAGCAAGAATGCAAGCGCCGCGAAATGCTCATCCCGCGCGACCTCTGGCACGCCCTGCTCTACTACACGACGGGTGAAGTCGTCCGCCGCACCCTGGCCCAGGAAGGTGAAGCCGAATACACGCCCTACGCCTATCGCTACGGACTCTACGAGCAGCGATGGAGCGACTTCGAGCATGTCCTCGCAATTTACTGGCAGCCATACCTCGACGGCAAAGTGGATTTCGACCACGCCATCGAGCACGTGATCGCCGCGCTCGCTTAGCCTCTTCTGCCGGACGCTTCCCGTCGCTGCAGATGTTGGGGCAGGATTGAAACACTGCGAGCGGTGAGATCGTCCTTGCTTGGAATTCTCATGCCTTCAAGCACGTACGGCGCGGCGTGCTCGAACCTATCGCTGCGGAGCGGGCGGAGGTGGTGGCGCGGCGGCAGGAGGAGCAGAGCCGCCAACCGGAGCAGGAGGGGCGGGGGGAGTGGCCGGGGTGGGGGCCTGCTTCGCGTGCTGCGCGGCGTACTGCAACAAATCCTCTGGCACGTCGAGACTGAGGCTCGCCCAGCGATCGTTGTGCGAAATCGCCGCGGAATAGAGAAGTTGGCGTAACAGCGAAAGCATCTGCGGATCCGTTTTGCTCTTCATGCCCTGCGAAGAGAGCATTCCGTCGGCGAGAAGACGCAGCGTCGCGAGCGCCCCATCGAACGTCGCCGCCTGATCCGATGTTTCGCATTCGCCTTCGATGTTCAGGCGCAGGCGGTCCGTCATCGGCTGTACCGTGACGCCCACCCAGCGCACAGAGCGGATCAGATCACTGAGTTGTTGCGACTGGATTCCGCCCGGCGCAAAATCCTGTCGAAGATTGGGCGTGTGCCATACGGCGAAGAGTGGCGCACCTGCCACACGCGCGACTCGGGACGCAAGCGTCGCGTCCGTCGCCGCAGCGGGGGGCGAAAGGATCGCGTCGAGGTTGCCGCTATCGGAAATTGCGATGCGATTCGCGCTGAGAAAAGTCAGGGCGATGATTTTCCCCTGCGTGTCCGACTTGACGAGGAAAATCTCCTTCGAGCCGCGATGTTCGAGCGTTCCGTTTGCGAGTGCGTAGGCGCGAATTCTATCCTGATCGAAGCGGCCCTCGCCCACCACGATGACCTCGTTTGGTCCGCCGGCGGCTTTCTTGCGCGACACCACCACGAATCGGTCGAGGTCGCGCTCGTAGTCGAATCCCGACGCGCGCACGAAAGCCGTGTACTCCGCATCCTGTTGCGTGTTCGATGCGATCGATTGCAACGGCTGCAGCAACGGCGACGCGCGCAGCGTGGCAAGATCGGCATAGAGGACGAGATCGGAATCCGCCGGCGCGAGGTCCGTGAGACTGGAAGACGAGGCCGCGCGCGCGCCCAGCACCCGCGCCAGGCCGAAGTGATAGCCCGCGGCGAGCAGTGCGCCGGTCACTGCGAGCGCGCCCAGGATCCCAATCACGAGTGTGTGGCGAGTCCGAATCATGGGGGCATTGTCTCACCCTCTCGTCCGCAGAGGAAGCGCGCGGAAGGGTCGTGCCGGGCGCCTCTAGTTCCCTCGGATGCAGTCCAGGATACGCCCCTTGCGTTGCAGCGCCAGATTGGGTGTATAATTAGAGTTGCGGTGAATCGTAAGCGAAGGACTGGCCCACAAGTTGCTGAGCGCCCGCTGAGGTGTGCTTGCAATTGGTGTGCCTTTTTGCTATTCTCCATTGGTTTGCTCTGTGCTGGCGTAGCTCAGCGGTAGAGCATCTGATTTGTAATCAGAGGGTCGGGGGTTCAAATCCCTCCGCCAGCTGAGATTGGATTCATGGTTGTGCCGGGATTTTTCCCGAAGGGCGGGAGGGCGAATTCCTCCGTTGTAAAGCAAACGAGTTGGTGTCTTCGCGCAGATTGAAGACTGCGGATTCGTCTGCGTTTTGTTGTTCCCGTGCGGACGGGTGGGTGAGTGGTTAAAACCAGCAGACTGTAAATCTGCCGCTCCTTGCGGGCTACGGAGGTTCGAATCCTCCCCCGTCCACCACTCGAAAGCACACTTGAGGTTGACCAGGGCGGGCCAGCTTCTGACGGGCAGGGGACACGAGGTTCTCGAACGAAAATTTCGGATTCGCGGCTTAAACCCCGCGCAGGGCGCGCGCGAAGGGCGGCGCGAAGCGCGGTCGAAAATTCGCCTGGGTAGCTCAGTTGGTAGAGCGCGTCCTTGGTAAGGACGAGGTCACCGGTTCAAGCCCGGTCCCAGGCTCCAGGCTCGGCAGCGGTTGCGCAATGAGTCTCGATTTCGGGGGGAGCAGTGCTGGGCGGGGGTAACTCAGCGGTAGAGTCTCGGCCCTCCAAGCCGATGGTCGCGGGTTCGAATCCCGTCCCCCGCTCCATGTGGTCTTTGAATGTTCGTATGCACGCTGCGAGGCAAGCGACACAGCGATTCGCTGGGGAGTGAGCGGAATGGCGAAGGAAAAATTTGAGCGAAGCAAGCCGCACGTAAACATCGGGACGATCGGACACATCGATCACGGGAAGACGACTTTGACGGCAGCGATCACGAAGGTGCTGTCGAAGAACAACCCGAAGGTGGCGTTCCGAGCGTTCGACTCGATCGACAACGCGCCGGAAGAGCGGGAACGCGGGATCACGATTGCGGTGGCGCACGTGGAGTACGAGACGGCGAACCGGCACTACGCGCACATCGATTGTCCGGGGCATGCGGACTACATCAAGAACATGATCACGGGCGCGGCGCAGATGGACGGGGCGATATTGGTGGTGGCGGCGACCGATGGGCCGATGCCGCAGACGCGGGAGCACATTTTGCTGGCGCGTCAGGTGGGGGTGCCGTACATCGTGGTGTTTCTGAACAAGTGCGACGCGGTGGAGGACCCGGAGCTATTGGAGTTGGTGGAGTTGGAGGTGCGGGAGTTGTTGAAGAGCTATCAGTTTCCGGGGGACACGCTGCCGGTGATACGGGGGTCGGCGCTGGGAGCGCTGAACGGGGAAGAGAAGTGGGAGAAGACGATCGTGGAGTTGATGGAGGCGGTGGACAAGAACGTGCCGCTGCCGCAGCGGGACGTGGACAAGCCGTTTGCGATGCCGATCGAGGATATCTTTTCGATTTCAGGGCGGGGGACGGTGGTGACGGGGCGAGTGGAGCGGGGGAAAGTGAAAGTGGGAGAAGAGGTGGAGATCGTGGGATTCCGTCCGACGCTGAAGCGGATCGTGACGGGGGTGGAGATGTTCCGGAAGCTGTTGGATGAAGGGATCGCGGGAGACAACGTAGGGTTGCTGCTGCGGGGAACGGAGAAGGAAGAAGTGGAGCGGGGGCAGGTGGTGTGCAAGCCGGGGTCGATCACGCCGCACACGAAGTTCAAGGCGGAAGCGTACATATTGACGAAGGAAGAGGGGGGGCGGCACACGCCGTTTTTCACGGGGTACCGGCCGCAATTTTATTTTCGGACGACGGACGTGACGGGGGACGTGAAGCTGCCGGGCGGGGTGGAGATGGTGATGCCGGGGGACAACGTGTCGATGGAGATATCGCTGATCACGCCGGTGGCGCTGGAGAAGGGGCTGCGGTTCGCGATCCGCGAAGGCGGCCACACGGTCGGAGCCGGCGCCGTCACCGAGATCATCGAGTAGGGGAAGAGGGTCATGCGGGAATTGATCACGCTGCAGTGCAACGATTGCAAGAACCGGAACTACGCGACGACCAAGAACCGGAAGAAGCATACCGATCGGTTGGAGACGAAGAAATTCTGCAATACATGCCGGAAACATACCGTGCACCGCGAGGTGAAGTGATTCCGGCGGGTAACTCTTCGCTGCGCTCAGGGTGAAGGGGAGTAGGTTCAACGGCTTGCCCTGAGCGAAGCGAAGGGTAGACCGAGGTCGGAGATGGAATGTGACCAGGTCTCGGAGCCTTGGTACTGCTACCTACTTCGATGCGCGGACGGTTCTTTTTACGTCGGTATCACAAACGATTTGGAGGAACGCGTAAGGAAGCACAATCGGGGACTTGGACCGAGGTTCACAAAGCTTCGGCGGCCGGTCGAGCTTATTTGGAGCGAGCGTCGGGCGGATCGGTTTGCGGCGCGGCAGAGAGAAATCGAACTGAAGGGTTGGTCGCGGGCGAAGAAGATGAGTTTAGTAGCGGCCGATAACTCTGACGTAGCTCAGGATAACCCTTCGCCTGCTGGGCAGACTCAGGGTAAAGGGGAGTAGGTTCAACGGTAGACCGCCGGTCTCCAAAACCGGATGTGGGGGTTCGATTCCCTCCTCCCCTGCCAGATTGTTGCAGCGATCGAGACGCGCGGGGAGTTGGAGCAGGGCAAGAGGGCAAGGTTGATGACAGTGGCCGAGAAGGTGAACCAGACGGCAGCAGCCGGAGGGCAGGAAGAGCGCAAGCTGCCTGCGTGGATCGAGCGCTTGCTCGATCGCCCGCGGCGCTGGCGGCAATTCCTGCACGACGTTCGGCTCGAGATGCGCCAGGTGACGTGGCCGTCGCGCCATGACGTGACGGTGACGACTTCGGTCGTCATCGTCACCGTGGCGGCATTCGGCGTCTATTTTTTCTTCGTGGATTCGGGCGTGCAGTGGGTGATGAAGCATCTTTGGAATATTTTTAAACACTGAGGTTGCCGACCAGATATGTCGAAGCAGTGGTACATCATTCACACCTACTCGGGCTTTGAGCGAAAGGTGAAGGAAAGCCTCGAGGGGCGCGTGGCGGCATTCGGCCTTCAAGAGAAGATCGGCCGGCTGATGATTCCGACCGAGGACGTGGTCGAGGTGCGCGGCGGCAAGAAAATAGTGACGCCGCGAATGCTCTATCCGGGTTACGTGCTGGTCGAGATGGACATGGACGACGACACGTGGCACGTCGTGCGCTCGACGCCGAAAGTCACCGGCTTCGTCGGTTCGGGCCAGACGCCATCGCCGCTTTCCGACGGGCAGATCGAAGAGATCCTGCACCGCGCGACGATCACGACCGACAAGCCGAAGCCGAAACTGGTGTTCGAGAGAAACGAGCAAGTGCGCATCGTGGACGGGCCGTTTGCCACGTTCACGGGCGTGGTTGAAGAGGTCAATTCCGACCGCAGCACGCTGAAGATTTCAGTCACGATTTTCGGCCGTTCGACTCCGGTCGAGCTGGATTTCGCGCAAGTGGAGAAGATGTCCTGAGCTCCGCGGCCTCCGGCGAGCGGCGCTGAAAAGGAATTGGGGACGAGGATCGAAAGATGGCGAAAAAGGTTCAAGCGCAAGTGAAGCTGCAACTGCCGGCCGCGAAAGCGACGCCGGCACCGCCGGTGGGAACCGCGCTGGGCCCGCAGGGCGTGAGCATCATGGATTTTTGCAAGCAGTTCAACGCGAAGACGGCAAAAGAGCCCGAGGGAATGATTATTCCGGTGCTGGTCACGATTTACAGCGACCGCAGCTTCACGTTCATCACGAAGACCCCGCCGGCGTCCGAGCTGCTCAAGCGCGCCGCGGGCATCGTGAAGGGCTCCGCCGAGCCGAACCGCAGCAAGGTCGGCAAGGTGACCCGCAAGCAGGTGGAAGACATTGCGCGGACCAAGCTCGTGGACTTGAACACGACGAGTCTTGAATCCGCCGTGCGCACCGTGCTCGGCACGGCGCGCAACATGGGAATTGAAGTCGAAGGTTAGGAGAATCGCGATGGCGCGCAAGGTCGGCAAGAACACGGAAAAGGCGCGGAAACTGGTCGAAACGCGCCCCTACAAGCTCGGCGAAGCGGCCGAGACGCTGAAAAAGGCGCACTTCGCCAAGTTCGACGAGACGGTCGAACTCGTCGTGAATCTGGGCGTCGATCCCAAGCACTCGGACCAGATGGTGCGCGGCACGGTCGTTCTGCCGAACGGGCTCGGCAAATCGAAACGCGTGCTGGTCATTGCGAGCGGCGAAAAGGTTCGCGAAGCGCAGGACGCAGGCGCCGATTTTTGCGGCGGCGAAGACATGGTCCAGAAGATTCAAGAAGGCTGGACCGATTTCGACGCGGTCATCGCCACGCCGGACATGATGAAGTCCGCCGGGCGGCTGGGAAAGGTTCTCGGGCCGCGCGGAATGATGCCGAATCCCAAGACAGGCACGGTGACGTTCGAGGTCGCCAAAGCCGTCGCGGAAATCAAGGCCGGCAAGGTGGAATTTCGCGTGGACAAGACCGGAATCGTTCATTCGCCCGTGGGCAAGATCAGTTTCGAAGCCCCGAAGCTGGCCGAGAACGCACTGGCGCTGCTTTCGGCGATCGTCAAGGCCAAGCCCGCAGCGGCGAAAGGCAAGTACGTGAAGAGGGTGACGCTGACCTCGACGATGGGGCCCGGAATTCTGATCGACGTGGACGAAGTGGAAGCGGCTGTGGCCGCGGCGGCTTGAGTGGAGCGCGAGACATGAAGAATCGCAGCGAAAAACAGAAGGACCTGGATCACCTCAAGAGCGCGCTGGCGGAAGTTTCGACCGTGATCCTGACGACGTTCCAGGGAATCACCGTCGAGGAAGATACGAAGCTTCGCCGCGCCGTGCAGGCCGCGGGCGGCAAGTATCAGGTGGTGAAGAATACGCTCGCGGAGCGCGCCGGAGCCGGCACGCCCGCCGAGCCGCTGCTGAAGAATTTGAGCGGCACGAATTCCATCGCGTTCACCGCGACCGATCCCGTTGCGCTTGCGAAGGCGCTGACGAAGGTCGCTAAGGACGTTCCGGCGTTCAAGTTCAAGGCCGGCGTCGTCCAGGGGCGCGTGCTCTCGATCGTGGAAATTCAACAGCTCGCGATGCTCCCCTCGAAGGAGGAGCTGATCAGCAAGTTGATGTTCCTGCTGAGGGCACCCGCGCAACGGATCGCCGCGGTGCTCGGCGGGCTCAACCGAAATCTGGCCGTCACGGTGAACGAGGCGGTCAAAGCGAACAAGTTTGGCTCCGGCGGCTCGGAACCGGCGCCTGCGGGCGAATCCCAATAAGCGCTTTGAAATATTGATTTGAAATACTGAGAAGAGGAGAAGACACAGCAATGTCGAACAAGGTGGAAACAATCCTGGAGGAGATCAAGGGCCTGACGCTGCTCGAGGCCGCCGATCTGGTCAAGAAGATGGAAGAGACCTTCGGCGTTTCGGCCGCGGCTGCGGCGCCGGTGATGGTGGCGGGCGCGGCGGGCGCGGCAGGCGCAGCTCCGGCTGAGGAGCAGACCGAATTCGCGGTCGTGCTGACCGAAGTAGGCGCCAACAAGATCAACGTGATCAAGGCGGTCCGCGAGGTCACGAGTCTCGGGCTGAAGGAAGCCAAGGACCTGGTGGACGGCGCGCCGAAGACGGTCAAAGAAGGCATCAACAAGGACGAGGCGGCTTCGATCAAGAAGAAGTTTGAAGACGCCGGCGCGAAAGTCGATATCAAGTAACGGATCCGGTTTGACGCGGGAAGTTGCGCTCCGGCCTCGGGCCGGCGGGAGACGCTTACGCGGGTTCTGATCGGTCATCCTCAGGAGTCAGACGGGTTTTGCCGGGACCGCAAGACTCTGCGCGCTTGCGAGCGGATCGCGGACCGGAGCACGCCTTTATTGGTCGTGAGGTAAAACAGAATGAAGAATGGACAGCATCTTCGGGAACGGGAACGGCTGGATTTCTCGAAGATTCAGAGCACGATCCAGATTCCGAACCTGATCGAAGTCCAGAAGAAGTCGTACCAGCGCTTTCTCCAGATGGACCTGCTGCCGTCGGAGCGCGAGGACACGGGTCTGCAGTCGGTCTTCACTTCCGTCTTCCCGATCCAGGATTTCCGCGGGTTGTCGCAGCTGGATTTCGTGGACTATTCCATCGGGAACTGGGAATGCAAGTGCGGCAACCTGAAGGGTCTGCACCATTTGCGTGCCACGTGCCGGAATTGTGGCGCGTCGGTGGTGACGAATCCCTATCAGACCGGCGACGTCATCTGCTCGAAGTGCGGCACGTTCAACAAGAACACGCCGACCTTCTGCGAGAAGTGCGGCGACCCCGTCGCCATGCAGCTCAAGTACGACGTCAACGAATGTCAGGAGCGCGGCATGACGTATTCCGCCCCGCTCAAAGTCACCATTCGCCTGACCATCTACGACAAGGACCCCGACACCGGCGCGAAGAACATCCGCGACATCAAGGAACAAGAAGTTTTCTACGGCGATATCCCGCTGATGACCGATAACGGCACCTTCATCATCAACGGGACCGAGCGCGTCATCGTCAGCCAGCTGCACCGCTCGCCCGGCGTGTTTTACGAATCGGCGAACAACCGCTCTTATTTCCTGGGCAAGATCATTCCGTATCGCGGCTCCTGGGTCGAGTTCGAGTACGACACCAAGAACATCCTGTACGTCCGCATCGACCGCAAGCGGAAATTCCTCGGCTCCATTTTCCTGCGCGCGCTGGGGATGAAGACCAACGAGGAAATCCTGCGGACGTTCTATCAGATCGAGCGCATCGCATTGCGCGAGGGCGATCTGTGGTGGAACGTCTCCGAAGGGCTCGTGGACCGCAAGCTTTCGCACGAAATCAAGAACCCGCGCTCGGAAGAATTGCTGGTCGCGGCGCATAAGCGGATCACGGAGCAGCTCTACAAGGAGATGGTGAAGGCGAAAGTCGCTCAAGCCCGCGTTTCGGTTGCGGATCTCGAGGGTGCCTACACGGTTTCGGATCTGGTCAATCGCCAGACGGGCGAAGTGATTCTCGAGGCGAATAAGCCGGTGACGGCCGATCTGTGGACCGCGCTGGCCGAAGCGGGCATCAACAGCGTGGACGTGTTCTTCCCCGAGCGCGACGAAGTGGGTGTGGTGCTCTCCCGCACGCTCGATAAGGACGCGATTCGCTCTTCACGGGAAGCCCTCATCGAAATCTATCGCAAGCTGCGTCCCGGCGACCCGCCGACGCTCGAGACCGCCACGGCGCTGTTCAACGGGATGTTCTTCGACCCGCGCAAGTACGATTTCAGCAAGGTCGGCCGGCTGAAATTCAACATCAAGCTCGGGCTGGAAACGCCGCTCGAGAACCGCACGCTCGAATCCACCGATTTCGTCGCCGCGATTCGCTACCTTCTCAAGCTGCGGCGCAATATCGGCAGCCTCGACGACATCGATCACCTCGGCAATCGCCGTGTTCGCGCGGTGGGCGAGTTGCTCGAGAATCAATTCCGCATCGGCTTGGTCCGAATGGAGCGCGCGATCAAGGAAAAAATTTCCGTTTACCAGGAAATGTCCACGGCGATGCCGCACGACCTCGTGAACGCCAAGCCTGTCATGGCCGCGATCCGCGAGTTCTTCGGCAGTTCGCAGCTCTCGCAGTTCATGGATCAGACCAATCCGCTCTCCGAGATCACGCACAAGCGGCGCCTTTCTGCCCTGGGGCCGGGCGGGCTGTCCCGCGAGCGCGCGGGGTTCGAAGTGCGCGACGTTCACCCCACGCACTACGGGCGCATCTGCCCGATTGAGACGCCGGAAGGGCCGAACATCGGTTTGATCAGCTCGCTTTCCTGTTACGCGCGGATCAACGATTTCGGCTTCATCGAATCGCCCTACCGCAAAGTGAAGGGCGGCCGCGTGGTGGATTACCTCCAGATCGTCAACGCGGGCGACAGCGAGTTCAAGGCCGGCGAGATCGTCGAGCGCGACAAAGTGGACGCCGTCAACAACGACCTCAAGCGCCGCAAGATCACCGCCGAGCCTTACTGCTTCTATCTCTCCGCTTGGGAAGAGGACCGCTACGTCGTCGCGCAAGCCAACGCTTCGCTCGACGAGCGCGGCCGAATCACAACGGAACTGGTGAATTGCCGCCAGGCGGGCAACTTCGTTTTGAAGCAGCGCGAGGAAGTGGACTACATCGACGTCTCGCCAAAGCAACTCGTCTCCGTGGCCGCGAGCCTCATCCCGTTCCTCGAGAACGACGACGCGAATCGCGCGCTGATGGGCTCGAACATGCAGCGCCAGGCCGTTCCGCTGATCCGCGGGGAAGCGCCGCTGGTCGGCACGGGCATGGAACGCGTCACCGCGCGCGATTCCGGAGCCGTGGTGATTTGCCGCCGCGAAGGAATCGTGGATCAGGTGGACTCGGAACGCATCATCGTCCGCGTGGAATCCGACCACTCCGGCGTTCTCAGCCGCGAAGTCGGCGCCGACATCTACCAGCTCATCAAATTCAAGCGGTCGAACCAGAACACGTGCATCAGCCAGAAGCCGCTGGCTCGCGCGGGCGACCGTGTGCGCCAGGGACAGGTGCTTGCCGATGGACCGTGCACCGAGCGCGGCGAACTCGCGCTGGGCCGCAACGTGCTCGTCGCGTTTCTCCCGTGGCGCGGTTACAACTTCGAAGACGCCATCCTCGTCAGCGAAAAGCTGGTCAAGGACGATTACTACACTTCGATTCACATCGAAGAGTTCGAAATCGAGGCGCGCGACACCAAGCTCGGCCCCGAGGAAATCACGCGCGACATCCCCAATATCAGCGAAACGTTCCTCCGCAACCTCGACGAGAGCGGCGTCATTCGCATCGGCGCGACCGTCCGGCCCGGCGACATCCTGGTCGGCAAAGTGACGCCCAAGGGCGAAACGACGCTCACGCCGGAAGAAAAACTCCTCCGCGCCATTTTCGGCGAGAAGGCCGGCGACGTTCGCGATGCCTCCCTCTATTGCCCGCCGGGCATCGAGGGCACCGTGGTGGACGTCAAGATCTTCTGCCGCAAGGGCGCCGAAAAGGACGAGCGGCACAGGGCGATCGAAGCCACGCAAGTCTTCAAACTTGAAAAGAACCTCGCGGACGAAATCCGCATCCTGACCGATGAGCGGTTGAAGCGCCTCACGGCCCTGCTTTCGGCGCAGAAACTCGTCGCCGATCTTCACGACGAAAAGACCAACAAGCGCCTGCTCACCAAGGGCACCGAGCTCACGCGCGACATCATTGAGAAAATCTCCACGCGCAACCTCAAGCGCCTCCGCTTGGCTGACAAGGACCCGCAGCTCATCGAAAAGATCGACGAAATCGAGGAGATGACCTCGCGCCAGATCGACGTCCTGCGCAAGATCACCGAGGACCGCAAGGAAAAACTCAAGAAGGGCGATGAGCTGCCGCCCGGCGTCATCAAGCTGGTGAAGGTTTACATCGCCATGAAGCGCAAGCTTTCGGTCGGCGACAAAATGGCCGGGCGCCACGGCAACAAGGGCGTGATCGCGCGCATCGTTCCCGAGGAGGACATGCCGTATTTGCCCGACGGCACGCCGGTGGAGATCGTGCTCAATCCGCTGGGCGTTCCTTCGCGCATGAACGTCGGCCAGATCCTCGAGACGCACCTCGGCTGGGCCGCGCGCGAATTGGGCCGCAGCCTCAACCGCCTCCTCAACACGCAGACGCGCGCCGAAGCGGTGCGCCGCTGGTTCCGCGAGGTTTTCTCGGAGACGGCGATCTGGCGTTCCATCGCCGATCTCGACGACGAAGCGCTCCTCGATTTGGCCGAGCACTTCCGCGAGGGCGTGCCGGTCTCGACTCCGGTCTTCGACGGCGCGCGCGAAGGCGAAATCCGCCATCTGCTCGAAGTCGCGGGTTTGCCCTCGGCCGGGAAGATCCAGATGTTCGACGGAATGACGGGCGAGGAATTCGCCCAGCAGATTACCGTCGGCTACATCTACATGCTCAAGCTGTCTCACTTGGTTGACGACAAAATCCACGCGCGCTCCATCGGCCCGTACTCCCTCATCACGCAACAGCCGCTCGGCGGCAAGGCGCAGTTCGGAGGCCAGCGCTTCGGCGAAATGGAGGTGTGGGCGCTCGAGGCCTACGGCGCCGCGCACATCCTGCAGGAGTTGCTGACGGCCAAGTCCGACGATGTGTACGGCCGCGCAAAAATTTACGAAGCCATTGTGAAGGGCGAACCCGGCATCGAGCCGGGCGTGCCCGAATCGTTCAACGTCCTGGTGCGCGAACTGCAATCGCTCTGCCTCGACGTTGAGTTGATGAAGCGCCAGAAGCCCCAGGCCGAACAGCCGACCGAGTAGTCCGGCGGCCTGCGCGATTTTGGCGGCTCCGCTTTTTGAAGCCGCCGCTGAGTTGGGTTTGCGGTTCAGCTTCCGGGAGACCGGAATGGCCTCGGCGAGACCCGCCGGGGCGGGAGGAAACACCTTGTATCGCAGCAGCCCGTATGACCGCGCCAGCCTGATTGCCGATTTCGATTCGATTCGCATCAGCTTGGCAAGTCCCGAGAAAATCCGCTCCTGGTCGCACGGCGAAGTCACCAAGCCGGAAACGATCAACTACCGCACGTTCAAGCCCGAGCGCGACGGCTTGTTCTGCGCGAAGATTTTCGGCCCCGTGACCGATTGGGAGTGCCTCTGCGGCAAGTACAAGCGAATGAAGCATCGCGGCGTCATCTGCGACAAGTGCGGCGTCGAAGTCACGCTCAGCAAAGTCCGCCGCGAGCGCCTCGGCCACATCGAACTCGCTTCGCCCTGTTCGCACGTCTGGTTCTTTAAGGGTTTGCCCAGCCGCATCGGCTACCTGCTGGACATCACCATGCGCGATCTCGAGCGCATCCTTTACTTCGAAGGCTACGTCGTTGTGGATGCCGGGGATGTGCCCGGAATCAAGGAGCGCGAAGTCCTGCTCGAGGACAAGTACCGCGAACTCCAGAAGGAATACGCCGGGCAGTTCCAGGCCAAGATGGGCGCCGAAGCCATCAAGGAACTCCTGAAGCGCGTCGAAGTCGAGAAGCTCTCCGAAGAGCTTCGTGAAAAAATGAAGGTGGATCCCAGCCTTCAGAAGCGGATCAAGTACGCGAAGCGCCTCAAGGTGCTGGAGTCCTTCCGCAAGAGCGGCAATAAGCCCGAGTGGATGATTCTCGATGTGCTGCCCGTATTGCCGCCGGAGTTGCGCCCGCTGGTGCCTCTGGATGGCGGCCGCTTCGCCACGTCCGATCTCAACGATCTCTACCGTCGCGTCATCAACCGCAACAACCGCCTCAAGAAATTGATGGAGCTGCACGCGCCGGACGTGATCGTCCGCAACGAAAAGCGCATGCTGCAGGAAGCCGTCGACGCCCTGTTCGATAACGGACGCCGCGGCCGCGTTTTGCGCGGCACGAACAATCGCCCGCTCAAGTCGCTCTCGGACACGCTCAAGGGCAAGCAGGGCCGTTTCCGCCAGAACCTCCTCGGCAAGCGCGTGGATTATTCCGGCCGTTCGGTCATCGTCGTCGGCCCGGAGCTGAAGCTCCACCAATGCGGCCTGCCGAAGAAAATGGCGCTCGAGCTCTTCAAGCCGTTCATTTATCACCGCCTCGAAGCCGAAGGCCACTGCACCACCATCAAGCAGGCTAAGGAGATGGTCGAGCAGCAGGATCCGATCGTCTGGGACATCCTCGAAAACGTCATTCGCGAGCATCCGGTCATGCTCAATCGTGCGCCGACGCTCCACCGCCTCGGCATTCAGGCCTTCGAGCCCGTGCTCGTCGAAGGCAAGGCCATTCGCATTCACCCCCTCGTCTGTACGGCGTTCAACGCCGATTTCGACGGCGACCAGATGGCCGTGCACATTCCGCTCTCGCCCGAGGCGCAGGTGGAAGCTTCGGTCCTGATGCTTTCCGTGCACAACATTTTGTCTCCGGCCAACGGCTTGCCGCTTGCCGTCCCCACGCAAGACATGGTCTTGGGAATCTATTATTTGACCAAGGCGAAGCCCGGCGCCAAGGGCGAGGGCCGCACGTTCGGCTCCGTCGAAGAAGTGATCCTCGCTCTCGAAGCCGGCGAGGTCGAACTCCTCACCCCGATCCGCCTGCGCTACGAAGGCGAGGTCATTGACCTGACGTCCGCGTACGACGATCAGGATGTGCCGCACGCCGAACCGGTGATGTTGAAGCGCCAGTTCCTCAATACGACCGTCGGCCGCGCGATTTTCAACGACCACCTTCCGCCCGACATGCCCTTCGTCAACGGATTGCTCAAGAAAAAGGGCGTTCAGCAGTTGGTTCACTACTGCTACCTCCGCTTTGGACTCGAGCGCACGGTAGTGATGCTCGATCAGCTCAAGGAGCTCGGCTTCTTGTACGCAACGCGCTCCGGCATCTCCATCGGCATCGACGACATGGTCATCCCCGGCGGCAAGCAGGACCTGGTCGAGGCCACCGAACGCGAAGTCGTCAAGGTCCAGCAGCAATATCTCGACGGCGCGATCACGAACGGCGAGCGCTACAACAAGGTCATCGCCATCTGGAGCGACGTCACCGAAAAAGTCGCCGAGCAAATGTTCAAGGCCATGGAGCAGCAGGACAAGGAAGGCATCATCAACCCTGTGTACGTCATGGCCGATTCCGGAGCCCGCGGCTCGAAGCAGCAGATCCGCCAGCTCTCCGGCATGCGCGGCTTGATGGCCAAGCCTTCCGGCGAAGTCATCGAGACGCCTATCACTTCGAACTTCCGCGAAGGCCTCACCGTGCTGCAGTACTTCATCTCCACGCACGGCGCGCGCAAGGGCTTGGCCGATACGGCGTTGAAGACGGCCGATTCGGGCTATCTCACCCGCCGCCTGGTGGACGTCGCACAGGACGTCATCATCAGCGAGATTGACTGCGGCACCGTCAACGGCATCTACGTCGAGCCCATCCTCGAGGCGGGCGTCGAGGTCGAGCCGCTGCGCGATCGCGTCGTGGGCCGCGTCTCGCTCGAGCGAATCAAGGACTACGAAGGCAACGTCATCGTCGAGATCAATCAGGAGATCGACGAGGAACTCGCCAACGCCATCCAGAGCGCCGGCATCGAGCGCGTCAAGATCCGTTCCGTGCTGACGTGCGAATCCCGCCGCGGCGCTTGCGCCCGCTGCTACGGACGCAATCTCGCCACCGGCCGCACCGTCGAGTTGGGCGAGGCGACCGGCGTCATCGCCGCGCAATCCATCGGCGAACCCGGCACGCAGCTCACCATGCGCACGTTCCACATCGGCGGCACGGCCACCCGCGTCACCGAACAATCCAAGCTCGAAGCCCGCAACAACGGCTTCGTCAAATTCATTGACCTCAAGGTCGTTCGGGGTCGCGGCGAAGCTCTGATCGCCATGAATCGCTCCGGCCTGGTCGCCGTCGTGGACGAAAAAGGACGCGAAAAAGAGCGCTACCACGTCGTTTACGGCGCGCGGCTCAAGGTCGAAGAGGGCCAGCCGGTCACGATCGGCCAAACTCTGGCCGAGTGGGACCCGTACACCTTTTCGATCCTCACCGAGACCGGTGGCGCGGTTCAGTTCAAGGACCTGCAGCCGGGCATCACGATCGAAGAGCAGGTGGACGAAGTCACCGGCCTTGCGCAGTTGGTCGTCACGCTGCCGCCGGGCGATGAAAAACACCAGCCGCAGATCCTGATGCGCGACTCGGCGGGCCGCACGCGGAAAAAGTACCTGATGCCTTCGCGCGCCCACCTTACCGTCTCCGATGGCGACGAGGTGCAGCCCGGCGACGTCCTCGCGAAGATCCCGCGCGAAACCACCAAGACCAAGGACATCACGGGCGGTTTGCCCCGCGTCGTCGAACTCTTCGAGACCCGCAAACCGCACGACCCCGCCGTCATCAGCGAGATTGACGGTGTCGTGCGCTATGGCGAAGTCAGCAAGGGCTTGCGCCGCATCTACGTCGAAAGCGAAGACGGCAAGACCCAGAAGGAATACGCCATCGCGCGCGGCGTTCACATCAACGTGCAGGAAGGCGATCACGTCAGCGCCGGCGAGCCGCTCATTGACGGCCCGCTCAACCCGCACGACTTGCTCGCGGTCCTCGGCGAGCAGTACACGCAGGCCTACCTGGTCAATTCGATTCAAGAGGTCTACCGCCTGCAGGGCGTCAACATCAACGACAAGCACATCGAAGTGATCGTTCGCCAGATGATGCGCTGGGTTAAGGTCGAGGACGTCGGCGACACCACGTTCCTCCTCGAGGAGCAGGTGGACAAGTTCCGTTTCCGCGAGGAGAACGCCCGCGTCACCGCCGAAGGCGGCCGCCCCGCCATCGGCAGGCCGTTGCTCCTGGGGATCACGAAGGCGTCGCTTTCCACTGATTCCTTCATTTCAGCCGCAAGCTTCCAGGAAACCACGCGCGTCCTCACGGAGGCTGCCGTGGCCGGGAAGGTGGATTATCTGCGCGGCCTGAAGGAGAACGTCATCATGGGCCGTCTCATCCCGGCGGGCACGGGCCTGGAGCGTTATCGCAACATCGAACTCCTGACCGAAGTGCCGCCTCCGGCCCCAGTCGAGGCTCAAGTGCCCGCGGCCGATTTGACGCCCGAAGAGGCCGCCGCGCTCGATTTCCTCCGGAAGGATACGGACGTAATCGCGGACGAAAGCTAATGCCGCTCCCGTTACCGCGACTTTTCGGGGGAAGGGCGACGCAAGAAGCAATATGAAGGGCGCATCGAAGCTCTCGGCTACTTGGCTAAGAAAGTTGGTACGGCACTAACACATTTCGAATGGCAGTTTGAGGACGGGCGCTCCGGGCAAGCCGGCGGGGCGCCCATCCGCTTTTTGCGGGCGCCCTCCTCGGCAGTTCCATTAACCCATGCGGTACCGCACTTCTCCTAAGTGGTTGCCGCACTCCAATCCCACTCTTATGCTGGTGAACGGGGCCGTCCTAGAACTTTCGCCGGGTTGTCCGGCGCTGCCCCTGGATGCTCATGAACCAGTCGGAGCAGGGTTTCGACGCCGCGAAGCGTGTTGAAGGGGAGGAAGTCTCCGTCCCCCGGCCGCTGCACCTGGACGTGCTCGCGCGCAGGGAACGCAGCCTGTGGCGGACCGCCATACTGCTGTTGGGCATCCTTTCCGTAGGATTCGCATTCGCTTCTCGCCCCTGGATTCGCGATCTTCCTTACAGCTTAGACGCGCTGCCGATCGGGCTCGTGGTCCTGATAGTCTTGTTCGGCTTTTATGCGTGGTCCAAATCGCGGGAGATCGCCGAACTGCGCGGGCTAGTGCGCGGGATCGAGCAAGGCAAGATTGCTGCGGTGGCGAGCGAGAAACAGCTCGACCAGCTTTTCTCTCTGATCGCACGCTCGCAACAGGGCTATCGGGATCTGATCGACACCTTCGACGACCTGCTTTTTTCCTTCTCCCTCGACGGCGAGATCCTCGCGGCAAATCGCAGTTTTGTTGATCTCCTGGAAAGGTCTTTTGCGGAGCTGATCGGCCATTCGCTTTCCGAGTACATGGAGTTTCCCCAGGGTGGCGGTCTTGAATCCGCCGAGCGGTTCTTGCCGCGTTTTCTCGAGTGCCGCCAGTGGAGCGGCGTCGTCTGCGTTCGCCTCAAGAAGGAAGGCTCGCTTCGCTATTTCCATTGCGTTTTTCACGCGATGGTGCGCGATGGCGGTGTCTATGGCGTCAGCGCGCTGGCGCATGACATTACGGTTGAGCGGCAGAGCGAAGCCCGATTCACGGAATTGTTCGAGACCTTGCAAGAAGGTGTCTACGTCGCGGAGCCCGATGGCCGGATCCTCGATGTCAATCCCGCCTTGGTGCGTCTGCTGGGGTATGGCAACAAGGAGCAACTCCTGGGTGTGGCCATCACCGATTTGTATTGCGACGCCGCGTTGAGCCACAGCGAGCGCGCCCTGGTCGAACGGGACGGCCTCATTCGGGGCCACCAAATCGCCCTTCGCACTCGGGACGGCAAGGAAGTCACCGGCTTGCACTCCGCTTCGGCCATCCGCAATTCTTCGGGCCAGATCGTGCGTTGTCACGGAACGATCGTCGACCTGACGGAATACAAGCAAATGGAACGGAGCATCCAGCGCGAGCGCGAATTCGCGCGCCGTCTCGTGGACAGTCTGCCCGACTTGGTATTCGTGCTGGATCGCGAGGCGCGCTACACCTTCGTCAGCCCGAGCATCTACGCCACGCTGGGTTATAAGCCCGAAGAGATCGTCGGAATGCACTTAGGCGAACGCTGTGACCCCGAGGACCGAGGCGCCATGCTCAGCCTTTTCGAGGACCTCATGCTGTGTCGCATGACGCAGGGCACGATCGAATACCGCGCACAGCATAAGAAGGGCGATTGGCGCCTGATGAGAACCTGCTTCCGGCCGATCGCGGAGGCGGATGGCCAAATCGAAGGCGTGATCGCTTCGGCACGCGACGTCACCGAGCAGCGCCGTCTCGAGCAGCAACTCGTTCAGACCGAGCGGTTGGCCGCAATGGGGCAAATGATCGCCGGCGTCGCTCACGAGCTCAACAATCCATTGACTGCGATCATCGGCGTCACCGAATTCTTGCGCGATTCCTCGGGTGATGAAGCCCTCCGGCGCCAACTCGACTTGACCTACCAGCAGGCGCTTCGCGCGGCGCATATCGTCCAAAGTCTGCTTGCGTTTTCCCGGCCCTCTGCGCCCCAGAAGATGCTCGTCAACCTCTCCGACCTGCTCCAGCGCACATTGCAGCTCCACGAATACGCGCTCCGGGCCAACAACATCACGGTCGAATACACCCCGCCGCAGGCCCTGCCTCCGGTGCTCGGCGACGCAAACCAGTTGATGCAGGTCTTCTTGAATCTCATCGTCAATGCCGAGCAGGCCATTCGCGAAGTCCGCGACCGCGGGACCATACGCATTTGCCTCGAATCGCACGGTGAGACCGTGTCCATTTCCTTTGAGGACGATGGCGTCGGTATTCGCCGTGAAATCCTCTCCAGGATTTTTGATCCGTTCTTCACCACGAAGCGGCCCGGCCGCGGCACGGGCTTGGGGCTCAGCATTTCGATGGCAATCATGCGCGAGCATAATGGGGATATCACTGCTTTGCCCCTGCCGAACGGCACAATCGTCACGTTGACCCTCCCCGTCGGCAAACAGGCCCCCGTCATTGCCACTGACCCTGCGTCTGCCGCGGGGCGCGTGCCCCAGAAGCCGGCGCCGGCGTCAGTGCTGGAAGGTCGCAACGTCCTCGTGCTGGATGATGAGGAGGGAATCCGCGAACTGATCGAAGACGGCCTCACTGCCCGTGGGATGCTGGTCCAAACGGCCGGCACCCCGCAAGCCGCATTCGCGCTTGCCGGGAGCGTTTCCTTTGACGTGGTCCTGTGCGATTTGAATTTGAAGGACGGCGGGAACGGAAGCGGACCATTGGCGCCGGAGGAACTCCGCAGGCGGCTTCTCGACATCGCCGCGTCGCGCGCTTCTCGGCCGCCGCTGTTTCTCTTCATGACGGGCGACCTGGTGGACGCGCCGTTGATCGAGCGGCTCGCCGTTGAGGAGAGCTGCATCATTCGCAAACCGTTCCGCATTTCCGAGCTTGCGGCCATTATCTCCGAAGGACTGCAAGCGGGCGCACAGGCCACGAAGACCGAGTACTTGATGAATTGACGTTCGATTCGCTTACGGTTTGCTTGGCGTCGAAGGGTGCGTGTCGGCGGAAGGCTGGTCCACACCGAAGTCCCATACGTTGAGATCGGTGCCGTCTGCTGTAATCTCCAGAAACGCGTACTCGCCCGGCGGCAGCTTCTGGTTCATCGTGAAACGGTAAACCCCCGGAGCCATCTGCCACGATTCAAACGCGTATTCATCCGCTTGGTAGGAGTGCGTGCCCAGGGCTTGGCTGCTGCTCTCCGTTTCGAGGAACCTGCTGCTTCCCTTAATTCTCGCTTGGATGAGAACCAGCCGCGGCTCGCGCTGGTCCGCCGTGCGCATCCAGAATTCAGGGTCTTGCGTGCTCAGCCGTATGTCCGCGTGCTTGCGCGGCAACTCGATGCGCCATCTGGACGCTATCGCGGGAATCCCCGCGAGGGTTCGTTCGGCCTCGCGCCCCAGGTCAATCTTGGACACCGCCTGATCCTGCTTCATCGGCAGAATCTGCCGGTCTTCCAGCACGAACATCCCGAAGCCATCTGGCAGAAATACCCCTGGTTTGACCTCCATGCTTGCATCCACTTCATCGACGCCCGCGGTCTCTTCAGCCCTTCGCGTTTCGCGGATTTTTTCGTCCAAAGCCTGCTCTTCCCGTTGTTGTTCGGCCTCGGCCTTTTTCGTGGCGTCCCAGTCCACCAAGTCAGACGGAATCTCCTCCCATTCGGAGCGCTCGACGCTCCAGTAGCGCACGCGGTCGCCCTCGACGGAATACTCCCGCGCAATCTGGTAGGTGCCGTCCTTCAGAATCAGTTTCTTGCCCTTCGGAGCCGGCGTGGGTATTCCGCCGGAACCGCCGGAGTTCTGCTGCGCAGCAGGTTGTGACCCGGAATCATTGGCCTGTGTTCGCCCCGTTTGCGCTGTCACGAGCAAAAACAGGAGAGCGCACACCAGCGCCGCAAGGGGCGGAATCGCCGCCGTCTTTCGCCTCGCCTTGGAATCTAGCTCCATGCGCACTGATCCAGGCCTGCACCCGAGGACTGAGTCTTGGATGCCCCCGGTGCTCCAGGGGTTTGGCAAGCCCTGTCGGAAAGGATAGTCGCGTGCGCGGTGCCGTCGCAAGCGCCCCTTCCGACGATGTCGCGCGGCGCCCCTTGCCCAATGGGCTCTGTGATAGGTTTTCGGGCTTCGTCCCCCGGATCATCTCGGTTCGGCCCACGGGAGGTTTCTAGCGACGCACGGTCCTGATTTTGACGCTTTGTGTGTTTCCCGTTCTTGGGCGCGCCCAATCTTTCAAAGTTGTGAAGGTAAAAGTAGCGGATGGGGTTTACGCCGGCATTGGTCTGAACGAGAACAGAATCGGCATCCCGGATTCGCGTGCCGCGCGAACTCCCGGGTTGCGGACGGGTTAGTGCTGGCAGCGGGGGAAGAGGACCGTCAAAACCATGAGATCGGAATTCGTGTAGAACCACTCCTCGGCTTGCTGGCCCGCCGCTTCCGCGGCGCGCGCGATGAAGCCGAGATGCTTGGAGCGCGCGAGTGACCTCAGGTGATCGAGACAAATCCCCGTCAGCCCCGAAACTTCCTCTTCGGTGAATAGCTTCTGGCTCGAACGGACAGTTACGCTCATCTCGCCTCTCGAATATTACGTGGAAAGATTGGATGCGATTTTCATCCTAAACGCTGCAAGAAATTTCAAGCAATAGTAATTCCGTTCTACGTGTCCAGTACTGCATGGGCCGAGAGAAGTGCGCAAATTGCGTGATTGTAAGGATTTAACTCGGGAAAGGTTGGCGGGGGAACAAAATTGCTGCGCGCCAGCTTTGGATTTCGATGGGAAAAGTTTTCCGCAAATGGAAAGTTTCTACATTTTCGCGTCGGATCGGCAGTTCCTTCTTTGGGGGCGAAGCGGCAGCACGATGCGAAGAAACTTTGCAAAATCTGCAGCCGATTCTTGTGTCGCCGCGAAATCGAACCGCCCGCGTGCGCGAACGCGTCAGAGTTTGGCGCCGCCGGCGCTTTCAAACGCACTGGCGAGTTGCAACACGCGTTCCTCGCTGAATGCCGGGCCGTAGATTTGCATCCCGATCGGCAGGCCTTCGGGCGATTTTCCGCACGGCACGGAGATACCCGCCAGGCCAGCCAAAGACCCCGTAACTGTATAAATATCAGCAAGATACATGGCCAGCGGATCTTCGGTGCGTTCGCCCAATTTGAAGGCCGGCACGGGTGATGTCGGCGTTACGATCGCATCCACTTTTGAAAAGGCGTCGGCGAAATCGCGCGCGATGAGCGCGCGGACTTTTTGGGCGCGAAGATAGTAGGCGTCGTAGTATCCGGCGGAGAGAGCGTACGTCCCGAGGACGATGCGCCGCTTCACCTCCGGGCCGAAACCGCGCCCGCGCGTCTTTTGGTACATCTCGACGAGAGTACTGCCGGGGACGCGCAAGCCGTAGCGCACGCCGTCGTATCGCGCGAGGTTCGAGCTGGCTTCCGCCGTGGCGATGATGTAGTACGCGGCGATCGCGTAATCCGAATTAGGCAAGTGAATGGGAATGCGCTGGCAGCCGAGGCCCTCGAGGAGGCGGATCCCCGCTTCGACTTTCTCACGCACAGCGCGGTTCATCCCCTCGGGGAAACATTCCACGGGCACGCCGATGCGCAGGCCACGGACGGGTCGTTCGAGCGACGCCTGATAATCCGGGACGGGCGCGGCAGCGGCGGTGGAGTCTTTCGGGTCGCGTCCGGCGATCACGCCGAGGACGGTTGCAATGTCGCGGACGTTGAGGGCGAACGGCCCAATGCGATCCAGCGACGACGCGAACGCGATCAGGCCGTAGCGCGATACGCGGCCGTAGCTTGGCAACAGGGCCGGAATCCCGCAGAGCGAGCCGGGCTGTCGGATGGAGCCGCCCGTATCGGTGCCGAGCGAAGCCACGGCGAGTTCGGCGGCGACGACGGCAGCCGAGCCGCCACTCGAACCGCCGGGAACGTACTCGGGCGCGACGGGATTGTGCACGGGGCCATAGGCCGAATTCTCTGTGGAGCTGCCCATGGCGAACTCATCGCAATTGGTCTTGCCGAGGACGACGGCGCCGGCCGCTTCCATGCGTTCGACGGCAGTAGCGTCATAGGGCGGGCGATAGTGCTCGAGAATACGGGAGCCGCACGTGGTCGTGACGCCGCGGGTGCAGAGGACATCCTTGATCGCCACAGGAACACCCGCGAGCGGCGGCAGATTCTCCGCGCGCGCGCCCTTGGCGATGAGGGCGTCGATGCGGTCCGCCTGCGCGAAGGCGCGCTCCGGACACAGCGCGAGGTACGCGTTCAACTCGGGATTGCGGCGCCCGATGCGCGCGTAGAAGTCCGTGGCCAACTCGCGCGCAGAGAGCTTCTTCGCGGCGAGCGCGTCGCGGACGGTTCCAATCGTCCAGTGGGTTTCGGCCGGCATCGCGCTATCTCTCGATCACCTTGGGGACGCGGAAATAGGGAGGCGCGGGATCGGGCGCGGCTGCCAGCGCCGCATCCTTGACGTGGCAGGGCGCGACAACATCCTCGCGAAGAGGAGTGCCTTGCTCGATGCCGAGGCCGAAAAGGGCCTGCGCCATCGGCTCGATATTCGCGGTGTCGATCGAATTGAGTTGCTCGACGTAGGTGAGAATCGAATCGAGCTGGCGGCGGAACGTCTCGACTTCCTCCTCGCTCAATTCGAGATAGGCGAGCGCCGCAACTTTTAGCACGTCTTCGCGCGTGATTTTCATGGCTAGGACGCGACTCCGGCGGGAGCGGGCGTCTTCGGAGGATACTTGCGGGCGACGTAGGTGTCTACGAGAGACTCGAACGCCGCGGCCAGCTCGGCGTAGTTCCCCTCGAGCGTGACGACTCTTTCGCCGTCGATGTAAACGGGGCAGCGCGGGGCTTCGCCGGTGCCGGGGAGGCTGATTCCGATGTTCGCGGCTTTCGACTCGCCGGGGCCATTCACGATGCAGCCCATGACGGCCATGGTCATGGTCTCGACGCCGTCATATTTTTCTTTCCACTCGGGCATTTTGTCGCGGATGTACTCCTGGACGTGCTCGGCAAGCTCCTGGAACGTGGTGCTGGTGGTGCGTCCGCAGCCGGGACACGCCGTCACGGACGGCGCGAACGAGCGCAGGCCCAGAGCTTGCAGCAATTCGCAAGCGGCGTAGACCTCTTCGCAGCGATCGCCGGCGGGGCGCGGCGTGAGCGAGATGCGGATCGTATCGCCGATGCCTTCGTTTAGGAGAATCCCCATCGCCGTGGCGGACCAGATCGCGCCCTTCATGCCCATGCCCGCTTCGGTGAGGCCGAGATGCAGCGGCTGTTCGGTCTTGCGGGCGAGATCACGATAGACGCGAATCAGGTGCTGCGGCCGGGAAAGTTTGCACGAAATGATGATCTGATCGCGGCGAAGGCCGGATTCGAGAGCGAGATCCGTGGACTCGAGCGCCGAGAGGACCATGCAATCGTCAATGACGTCGTCGGAGGTTTTCCCCAGATCGCGGTCGGTATTCTCCTGCATCTTGCGCATGACAAGCTCTTGATTGAGAGAGCCGCCATTGACGCCGATGCGGACGGGCTTGGCGTTGTCCACGGCGATTTTGCAAATCGTGGCGAACTGTTCGTCGCGGCGGACGCCGGCGCCGACGTTGCCGGGATTGATGCGGTATTTGTCGAGCGCCTTGGCGCACGCGGGATATTTGGTCAGGAGAACGTGGCCGTTGTAGTGGAAATCGCCGATGAGAGGTGCGGTGCAGCCGGCGTCCAGCATGCGGCGCTTGATTTCGGGGACGGTTTCAGCGGCTTCGGGAATGTTCACCGTGATGCGGACGAGTTCGGAACCCGCTTGCGCGAGCTCGATGCATTGCGTCGCGGTCGAGGCGGCTTCCACGGTGTCCGTGTTCGTCATGGACTGGACGACAACGGGCGCGCCTCCGCCGACAAGAACGTTGCCGACGCGAACAGCGTGCGTCTTCTTGCGAATTAGAGCCGGGACAAGCATCGCAATCTTTATTTGTCCTGTCATGATATCAGCCTACCAGCTGGGGCTCCAAGTCCGGTTGCGCGAGGATTCTCCCGGTCCGGCTGGAACGAGGCTACGGTGATAGGATACGAGAATGGAAGAGCTGAAGATTAGTCCGAGGGGATTAGCCAGTGTGGCACTGGAGGAGACCTGTCCGCGGTGCGCGTGGATTCAGTTGCACTACAAGGGCGAGATGCCCTTCCACATACCGATGCCGGGGATTTTCATCGCGATTGACCGGTACACGAAACGGCTGGTGCGCGGGGCGTTTGAGAGCACGGGGAAACTGCCGGACTGGTTTCCGGAGATCGGGAAAGTGAAAGGGATGGTCTCCGAGGACGAGTTGGGCTGGGGCCGATTTTTCCGCGTGGACCCGAAGCTGAAAGTCACACTGCGCGGGACGCCGGACGACATCCTTCAACTCGACGACGGCAGTTTCCACATCGTGGATTACAAGACGGCGAAGTTCACGGAGGCGCAGGATGCGCTGTTTCCCATGTACGACGTGCAATTGAATTCGTACGCCTACATCGCGGAGGCCACGGGGCACGCGCCGGTTTCGGGGTTATCACTGATTTATTTCGAGCCGCAAGTGGAGACGGTATCCGGAAAACGCGCCGGCGCGCCGGCGGCGGGGGCGTGGCTGGAATTCCGCGCGACGCGAAAGAAGGTGCCGCTTGCGGCGAAGGGGCGGATACCGGAGTTACTGGCGCGGGCGCGGGAGGTTTTCGATATGAAGGCGCCGCCGCGCGGAGCGGGCGGCTGCGAGAACTGCGAGACGATTGAGAAGTTCTTGAATGTGGCGCGGTAGGACCGCAGAGGACCGCAGGGGACCGCAGAGAGACCCGTCCCGCCACGGCATTGGTGAGACCGAGATGAGCGGCCGAGCTCAGTGAGCCGCGACGGAGCGGGAGCTTACCCGGCGCGAAAGAAAAAGCTGAGCTGGCAATCCGCCTGCGAGAAGAGCGACTCCAGGAAGCAACACCCATCCGGCTAACCCAACAAGGAAACCAGAGAGGATGATGTCGCGGCCAGCGTGTTTTTCGAAGGTCAAAGCAAAAGGGAGCAGCATCAAGAAAAAGACCAGATAGGGCACGACGGGGAAAACGATGGAAAAAAACACCGCGCGCCGTGCGCCGCCGGCTCGATGTGAGAGGAGAGCCCCCAGGGCACCGACGAGAGGCAACGAAAGCAGCCAGGGAATGTAGACCGTAGCGACGGGGGTCATGCGAAGAGTGCCGTTCGATGGGACAATGTGGGGCCGCGGACCGAAAAGCTGAATCAACGCAAGGAATCCCATCGCAAGTGCAAATGTTAAGAGGGCCGGCAACCACAATTGCGTGACACGGTTGGACATGGTGTTTTCCTTCCTTCGGGCGATTTGAATTCTGCGGCGAAGAACGTGCCAATCCTCGACCTCGCTGAGGCAGCGCTGGGCGGCGTCCTCTTCCGTGAATCCCCGTCTGCGCAAATCTTCAAAGGTATCGTCGAGATGGGCGGCGAGTTCTTCGATCACTTCGGCGCGCTCGGATGGTTCGAGGGCGAGGCCAGCGAGTTGGCGGCGTACGAGTTCCTGCCAATCAGGCATGGGACGTCTCGGTGAGGCGGTGCAGGGCGCGGAATAGTTCGGCCCATTCCTTGCGAATCGGTGAGAGTTTTTTCTTACCCTGGGGAGTGAGGCGGTAGCAACGGCGGCGGCGGCCTGCTGGGCTGGTTTCCCAGGCGCCGCGGACCCAGCCGCGTTTTTCGATGCGGTAGAGGAGCGGGTAGAGCGAGGCGAGAGTGAAGCGAAGCGCGCCGCGCGTTTGCTGCTCGATGCGGCGGGCCATTTCATAGCCGTGGAGCGGGCCGTCTGCGAGAACGCTGAGGACGGCGAGTTCGGCTGTGCCGCGTTTAATTCCTGTGGCGATCATGGGCGGTCTCCCTACGTATAGGAGTCTTATATATAGGACTCTGGACTGTCAATACACCGAAGGTACAGGTGTGCGGGGTTGGTCAGTGGGGCTCGACGGCGATTAAAGAGGGATTCTTCGAGTACGAGGCGCCGTACACGGCGGGCAGGCTGTTCGCGCAACATGTACGAGAAGAGAAAAGAGCCGACTCTTCGCTCAGCACGACTCGGGGAGCGTTTGGTTGACAGAAGACAATTTGGTGCCAACTGCGCGAGACCACTAGATTCTTCGGTCCGCGTGGGGCGCGGCCCTCAGAATGACAACCGTTGGGAGCCAAAGGGGAACTTCAGGCGGAAGCCGGGTTGCCTTTGAGGCCGAGCGAGTCGGCGACGGATTTCATTGCGTCGAGGCAGTTGGAGATGTGCTCGTCGAGGCGGATGTTCAACTCGGCGGCGCCTTGAATGACGTCCTGGCGATTGACGCCGCGAGCGAAGGCTTTGTCCTTCATCTTGCGTTTTACGGAATCCACTTCCACATCCAAGATGCTCTTGGTCGGCTTGACCAGGGCGCAAGCCGTGAGGAGGCCAGAGAGTTCGTCGCAGGCGAATAGGGTGTGCTCGAGGCGCGACTCGCGGGCGACGCCGGTGTAATCGGCGTGGGAAAGGATGGCGCGGATGACCTCCTCGGGATAGCCGCGCTCGCGGAGGATGAGCGCGCCGGCGGAGGGATGACCCTCGGTGGGGCTGCGCTCGGGATTGGGCCAGCGCTCGTAATCGAAATCGTGGAGCAGGGCGGCAAGTCCCCAGAGATGATCGTCCTCGCCGAAGCGGCGCGCGTAATGGCGGACGCAGGCTTCGACAGCCAGGGCGTGCTTGCGGAGGCTCTCATTCTGCGTGTATTCGCAGAGCAACTCCCAGGCTTCCTTACGAGAACGCATTTCGCACCTCAGCTTCCCAATTGTTCCCCATAGGCTACCGCAACATTACTTACCGCGAAAGCTCCCCTTGCCGGGGACTTTCGCTCGGGGATTACCGCGAAAGCTCCCCTTGCCGGGGACTTTCGCTCGGGGATTACCGCGAAAATTCCCCTTGCCGGGGATCTTCGCTCCAATGGGAAATGGAGGGTTCTTGCGGACATTGAGCGGCTTTGCCGGGCAATAGGTGAAGGAGGAAGCACATAACGTATCAAAATGAACCAAAAATGAACCAAAATAAAAAAAGTTCTTGACACCGGGACGGCGCGGCCGCAGTATCACGACGCGCCAGCTCTCTGCCTTCCCCCCAACGCAGTAGTTCCTCTCAGTCCGCGTGCCGGATAAGTCTGCGAGGAGTACCGGTGTCGGAACAAAACGGCAACAAGAACACGATGGATGCTGATTTAGACCGGGAAGTAATTCGCTGCAAGACCTGCGGGTTGGTTCAATACCGGACCCGCACGGGGAACTGCCGCCGCTGCTTGCGACTGCTGCCGCCGAAGCTGGAGTACTTGATCCCGCCACCGGCCGCGCAGGAGTTGCCGGGCGACGATAGGCAACTTTTCGAAAAGTGGCCGAACCGCGAGACGGTGGAAAACATCGGGCAGCGCATCCGGCAGTTGCGCGAATCGCGCGGGATGACGCAGAGCCAGCTCCAAGCGCGCTCGCGGGTATCCCGGTCGTATTTGTCGCGGATCGAAAGCGGCCAGATGACGCCGAGCCTCGGAACCCTGGAGAAAATTTCCGAAGCGCTCGGAGTCGGGCTGAACCGGTTCTTCATTCCCGAATCGAACGGAGAGACACTGTTCGAAGACCCGTTCATTCAGGGACTGCGACCGTTTCTGCGTCAGTTGGATTGGGAACAGTGGCAATCCATACTGAAGCGGCTGGCTGCGATCAGCGACCATGTTTCGAGCGGGACGGGGCAATTGCGTACGATGCCGCAGCCCGAACCAGCGCGCATGAATCCGATCACGCGGCGTCCGGCGAATTCGGCACTCGTGAACCAGCGGTAGCAGGGCTGGCGCGACAACGATTCGATTTAGCGGGCGGCACGGCTTCTCTCGACCGAGGGAAGCTGCGCCGCCCTTTTTTTCTTTCGGGGCGATGCTCGAGGGATCAGGGGAGCGGCTGGAGCGTCGTATTGACCAGGCGCGGATCGTCGAAATCAGTGCGATCGCCCGCGTGTTTGCCGGCGACGGGCAAGAGGCGCGCCGTGAGCGGTTTCGACCACTTCACCGAGAGGCTCGCGACATCGCCGAGGATGCGCTCGATTTGTTGCTCAGTGACGTCGCTGGGCAAAGGCACGGCGTCGAGCCCAGTGCCGCAGACGGCGGAATACGAGAGGATGTCGTCGAGCGAGAGCGCGCCCTCGCCCCAGCGCTTCGCGAGAACGGGGTCCTCCAAGACGGGGAGCATCACTCCGGAGAAGCCCGTCTTCTTGAGCATGATGTCGCCGAGCGCCGCGGTGATCGTTGCAATGGTCGATAGCGTGCCGGGTGAGCCGAGCTTCGAGCCGATCGCGCCTTCGATCGCAGCTCCGATGGAGGAATCTTTCGACGGAGCGGGAGAAAGATCGATGCCCTGGAACGTCCAGCCGGTCTGCTCTTCGAGGATGTTGCCGAGGCCGTCCACGGTATTCAGAGACATGGTGAGCTGTGCGACGAGTGCGCGTCGCATTTCATCCGGGGGCTGCTGCTTGGCCAGCACTTCGGCGATGACGTTCGCCGATTCGAGTCCGACGGCGAATTGGCGGCCGAAACCGTCGTGATACGCGGCGGGGAAGAATGGGACGCCCTCGGGCACCATTGCCAGCGCAGCGAAACGGAAATTTCCTTCGCCGTGCGGCGTGTTGTCCTCGAGATACTTGATGATGCCCGCCGCGGCGTGAATCGCGCGCCAGTGAACGCCATCGGGCCCGGCGATGACGATGCTGCCGGAAAGATGCGTCGTTTTGCTGAGAACTTGGGCGAGCTTCTCGGCCTGGAACGGGCTATCGGAATCGAGCAGCATGGCGGGGCCGACGCTGATTTCGAGATCGTCTTTGGCGGCGAGGGCGTCGAGGCGCGTGAAAAACGTCATGGCGGCCTCGGGAGTCATGTCTTGCGTGAAGCGGGGGAACGGCTGCGTGACGACGCGCAGCGATTCGACCTCGTAGCCGGCGCGCTCGTACGCGCCTTTGGCATTCTGCAAAAATGCGAGCGTCAAAGAAAGCTGCTGCTCGCAGCGCGCGGGGTCGAGACGAACGAATGCGGTGATCGTGCGGACTTTCGGCTTCTGCTGGGCGGAAGCGCATTGCGCGGCGGCAAAACAGGAAATGATGCACGCCGCGCCCCTCGCAACCGCGCGCACCCACCTGCGCGTGGAATTCATAAAGCCTCCGTTGTCCGAACGAATCATTCCGGCAATCACTCGATGGCGGAGATGCCGGTGATGTGCTCGCCGATGATCAGGCGATGAATGTCGTGCGTTCCCTCGTAAGTGTAGACCGATTCGAGGTTGTTCATGTGGCGCATGATGCAGTAATCGTCCACGATGCCATTGGCGCCGAGAATGTCGCGGGCCTTGCGCGCGGCCTCCAGCGCGATCCAGACGTTATTCATTTTGAGCATCGAGACGTGCGTGTGGTCGAGACGCCCCGCATCCTTGAGGCGTCCGCAGTGGAGGGCGAGCAACTGCGCCTTGCTGATTTCGGTGATCATCGTGACGAGCTTGTCCTGCACGAGTTGGTGTGAGGCGATGGGGCGGTTGCCGAATTGTTTGCGCGTTTTCGCGTAGTCGAGCGCGGTCTGGTAGCAGGCCATCGCCGCGCCGATCGCGCCCCAGCCGATGCCGTAGCGCGCTTGCGTCAAGCAGGAAAGCGCGGCGCGCATGCTCTTTGCGCCTGGGAGCACGTTTTCGGCGGGGACTTCGCAGTCGGAGAACGAGAGGCCGGAAGTCACCGAGGCGCGCAGCGACCATTTCCCGTGCACGTCCCAGGCGCGAAAACCGGGCGTCCCTCTTTCGACGAGGAAGCCGAGCACTTCGCCGCTTTCGTCCTTGGCCCACACGACGGAAACGTCCGCGAGCGTGCCGTTGGTGATCCAGAGTTTTTCGCCGTTGAGAACGTAGCGATCGCCGCGGCGCACGGCCCGCGCCAGCATGCCGCCGGGGTTCGAGCCGAATTGCGGCTCGGTGAGTCCGAAGCAACCGATGGCTTTGCCGGATTGCAAGGACGGAAGCCACTTTTCCTTTTGCGCGTCGCTCCCATAGGCGTGGATCGGAAACATCACGAGCGCGCTCTGCACCGAAACAAAGCTGCGCAGGCCGGAATCGCCGCGCTCGAGCTCCTGCATCACGAGGCCGTAGGCGACGTTGGACATTTCGGCACAGCCGTAGCCGGTCAAGTTCGAGCCGAAGAAGCCCATCTCGCCGAGCTGCGGCACCAGATGCATCGGGAACGTCGCATCGCGATTGTGCTTCTCGATGATTGGGATGACCTCATCGTCCACAAATTGGCGCGCCGTATGGCGAACGAGCTTTTCTTCGTCGGAAAGCAGGGAATCAAAATCGAGGAAATCCACGCCGGGGAAGCCGGGCATTCGGTTCTCCTTGGAGCGAGCAGGCCGCGAAAGGGCGCTCAAGCGGGCCCGAGCGAGCCGATTCTAGTGCCGAAGGAGCAGTTTGTCACGACGCGGCGCGGCGTCCGGTTACAGCTTCCGGCGTTGATGACCGAAAGCCCCACACGTAAACCCGACGTGTTGCGCACCCCAATTCGTCTCCTCACTTCACGCCCGGGCCACCCGGCCCGCAGAAGCCGACGGCGCTCATCAGTCCATTCGTTGACGGCGGCCAGAATGCTTCACCAATCAGTTGCTTTTCCGCCACGAGAGAGCTAAAAGTGAATTTATCATGGAGGAAGCGATGAATCTCTTTCGGCGGTCGGTGCCTGCCTTAATTGCCTTAGTCGCTTGTGTGTCATTGCTAATGCCCAAGGCGAGTCCCGCTGCTGCAGAAAAGTACATCGTCGTTGGCGAGCAGCAATCGGGCAAAGTGGCGAAGATCGGAATGTCTCAACTGCTGGTCATTCAACTCCCGTCGCAGCAGGGCTCAACGGGATACGGCTGGACGGTAGCTCAATTTGACAAGTCTCTGTGCAAACTGGAAGAGCTATCGGATGACCAGGTGAAACAATTGCAGGACAGTGGAGTCCTTCCCAAACCGACGGACACTGGTTTGATAGGTGCTGTCAAACCACAGACCTTCCAACTCACGCCGCTTTCGAAAGGCACAACGAAGATTCAGCTGCAATATGTCCGCTCATGGGAGCCGAAGACGCCGGCCAAGGAATTCAGCCTCACGGTGCAAATCGAGAAGTAGATTATTTGTCTTTGGCGCCTCGAAGAGAGATTGAGCCCGTCCGATTTCTGGTCCTCATCGCACCCCTGACTCCCGAGCAGAAAGACATGAAGACCATCGTGGTCGTCACGCGACCGAAGGTGTCGTAGGTGAAACTGATCGCGTGCCCGTTCGCGTCCGTGATGCTGAGGAGATTGCTTTCCGTGTCGTAGGCGTAATGCTGTGAGTCGCTTATTGCTGGTGAAGAAAGAAAATTCAAAGGACCTATCTTTCGCGCTCGGCACGAAAAGTAGGGCACCCGTGGCCGATTAATCATAATGAAATAGGAACTCTGCGCTCCGCGTGAAGTCCCGATAAAACAAACGGTAGCCTCCCGTGTTGTATGCCTTTATCGAAAACAAGACCTCGGATTTCCCGCTATTGTCATAGTCCCCTGCATCTACCAGCCACATATCTGCGCCCAGAAAGTTCGGTTCCCCCGACGGACCAATGACATACCATTGACCATCAAACTCGTCCCCATAACCCAACGGTCCATCGCAGGCATAGCCTGTCAAATTTAGTTCGATGAGTGACCAGCCATCCTTCGACGAGTAGGCCCTTGTCACTTGGATGTCTTCATCTCGATACTTCCATGGCCTGGGGACGTTTTCATCTGGGTTCCTGCAATTCGTGACTTTCGGGAATCTACTCCGGAACTGCTGGCGAGTGGTAGCGATCTGCCCCGGCGAAGGCTGCGCGGGCTTCCACCTGTTCGGGTCGGCAAAATTTGGCTGCGATATGGCGACAAGGGGTCGATATACTGGGGTGTCCGAAAAGAAGCCCGCGTAATCTGCCGATTTCTTTCCAACGGACGGAATCGGATCGTGGCTCGTGATGTATTCCATCCCGATTTCGGAATAAGAGCTAAAATGCGGAGGGGTCTGAGACGTTACCCTACCGAGATCCCTTCCATCAAATGCTAGGGTCCATGTCACCTCTTTGGGATATGAGCCTGGGAGAGTCTGCAGGTCATGGTAGGTCTTGGTTTTTGTGGGGAAGGGGCGCCAGTCGCTGCCAATCCTTTCGAACACCGCGCGGACAAACTGAATATCAGGCTTATCGGGGCTTTTGGCAGGGTAGTCCTCCAACACACCGAGAATCACGTTGGCCTGCTGCACTTTTCCGGTCGGTACCTGCTGCGCTATGGACCGAGTGTCCGATACAACCAAGAAAAACAGCAAGATGACTTGAATCAAAGCACATAGACGATACGTCATAGAACCACCTGGAAACCGGAGTTTCCGATTCGGACCTCGGTCTCGCGCATCGTACGCCTCACCTGCGCTCGACACAACGAACTTGCCACCAGAGCAGGCCCCACCGAGACCGCGGGGTTCCGAACGTCGGCAAAATCCTTGACGTGAGGGCCGGTCCTGTGCGATAAAAAGAGTGCGGGAAACGTGGCGATTTAGGGCGACTTGCTCCACGTTAAAAACTGCTAAAAGGCCGGAAGCGGTTCCGAAAGAAGTTTGAGCCCTCCGAGCACTTTAGCGGAGGGTTTTTCGTTTTAGGCCTTCCGCGAAAATCGCCAAAATCCAGGAAACTACGGCCGGCAGCGCCCCCGGTGCTATCCGGCGTTGAAGTGTACCGATTTTAGCCGCTGGGCCGAGCCGCCCGGCAGGGAGGGTGCGATGGGGGAGCGTTACGAGTTGCGATGTCGGGAATGTGGCGCACGGCTGGGAAACCAGCCTCGCTCGTTCTGCGAGGATTGTCTCTCACCGGTTGAGATCACCTACGATTACGAAGCCATCCGCCTGGCCCTGACGCGAGCCTCCATCGAGCTGGGCCCGCCCAGCATCTGGCGCTACCGCGCGCTGTTGCCGATTCCCGACGAGGACCAACCGACGTTTCCCGTGGGGTTCACGCCGCTGGTGAATGCCCCCCACCTCGCGAAGCGATTGGGCGTTCACAATCTTTACGTCAAGAACGACGCCGTTTGCTTCCCGACGCTTTCCTTCAAGGATCGCGTCGTGGCCGTGGCGCTGAACGCCGCGAAACAATTTGGATTCGCGGTCGTGAGTTGTTCTTCGACGGGCAATCTCGCCAACGCAACAGCGGCGCAGGCAGCGCGACAGGGTTTTCAGGCGTGGATTTTCGTGCCCGCCGATATCGAGCGGGCGAAAATCATCGGCACGCAAGTGTACGGCGCGCGGCTCGTGCGGGTCGCCGGGAACTACGATCAGGTGAACCGCCTGTGCACGCAAATCCAAGAGAAAATGAACTGGGGATTCGTCAACGTGAATCTGCGTCCGTATTACGCCGAGGGCTCGAAGACGGTCGGGTTTGAAATCGCCGAGCAGCTCGGCTGGCGTCTGCCGGACAACGTCGTCGTGCCGATGGCGGGCGGCGCGCTGATTACGAAAATTCGCAAAGCATTCACGGAGTTGATCTCGGTCGGGCTGGTCGAGGAAAAGCCCGTGCGCTTCTTCGGCGCGCAGGCCACCGGCTGCTCCCCGATTACGACAGCCGTGAAAGGTAATAAGGAGCGCTTCGATCCGCAAAAGCCTTCGACGATTGCGCGTTCGATCGCCATTGGCAATCCAGCGGATGGTTTCTACGCCATTCACGCGATTCGCTCGAGCGGCGGCTGGGCTGAAGACGTGAGCGACGCCGAACTGGTGGCCGGGATCGAATTGCTCGCGGAGACGGAAGGTGTTTTCACGGAGACTGCCGGCGGCGTCACAACGGCGGTAACGCAGAAATTGATCGAGCAGGGCCGCATCGGCGCCGATCAGACGACGGTTGTCTGCATCACGGGTAATGGCCTCAAGACGACCGAAGCGCTCGTGGACGCGATTCAAGTCCCGGAAGCGATCGCGCCCCGCCTTGCGGATTTCGAGGCGTACGCGGATCAGGTCGCCGGAGCAACCGCGGCCGCATCGTCCACCGCACACGCAGCAGGGGCCGGGCGATGAGTATTTCCGTTGAAATCCCGACCGCCTTGCGGCGGTTCACAGGCGGCGTCGCGAAACTCGATTCCGGCGCCAATTCACTTGGCGAGCTCATCACGGACCTCGAGGGGCGCTTTCCCGGGATCGCGAAGCACCTGCGGGATGAAGGGGGCCAGATCCGGCCTTTTCTGAACATCTACGTCAACGAGGAAGACATCCGCTTTCTGGGCGGCGAGGCCTATCGCTTCAAGGAAGGCGACAAGGTCCTGCTGGTTCCTTCCATTGCGGGAGGCTAGGCGGAGGGGCGATTCCCCGGTGGGGTAGCCCTATCCCCCTGACAATCATCGGGTTGACCCTCCCCAGGGCGTCGCGACCTTTGTTACCTTTCTTTCGCTGCATTCCTTGATTTTCGCCGACAACGCGCATATACTGCGATTGCTCTGAAGCCGGTCGAACGTTCAAGTGGGCGCGAGCCCACTTTTTTGTTCTCCGGAGATGCTGGCGGAGCGGTCCTGCCCGCGCAGGATGAGGGTAGGGTGTGGCAAAGTTATGGAATTGGAGCGCATCCGCGGAGCGGCCGAGCGCGTCGCCCACTCGCTGGGATTGGAAGTGGTTGACGTCGAGTGGAAGATCGGAAAGCAGCGCTTCCTTCGGGTTTACATCGACAGGGTGACAACCCCTGGCGAAACGGCCGAAGGCATCAGCCACAAGGATTGCGAAGCGGTCAGCAACCAGTTGAGCGTGATCCTCGATGTCGAGGATTTGGTCCCGGGGCCTCGCTACATTCTGGAGGTCAGCTCGCCGGGCCTGGACCGCAAGCTGACCAAGCCGGCGGAATTCGAGCGCTTCGCCGGACGGCGCGCGCGAATTTCGACGCTCGAGCCGATTGAAGGGCAGACGTTTTTCGACGGCCGTCTGGCGGGATTCGCCGAAGGCCGCGTGGCGATGGAAGTGAACGGGCACAGGATCGCCGTGCCCATCGAGGCAATTCGCAAAGCGCAATTGGTGATTGAGTTCTGAGAGCGAGGGCCGTCATGGCCAGTTTGCTGTACCAGACAATCGAACAGATCAGCCGGGAGAAGCACATCGAGCCCGAGGTGATCGTCGCCGCCATCGAAGACGCGATGGTGGTCGCCGCGCGCAAGTACTACAAGACCGAGGAAGAGCTGCGGTCGAAGTTCAATCCGGATACGGGCCAGGTGGACGTCTTCGCGGCGCGCATGGTGGTCGAGGAAGTGGCCGACCCGAAGAAGGAAGTCACGCTCGCCGAAGCGCGCAAGACGCATCCCGACGCGGAAGTCGGCAGCGAGATTCTTTTTCCCAAGCCGACCGACGTGCTCGGACGCATCGCCGCGCAGACGGCCAAGCAAGTGATCATGCAAAAGGTGCGCGAGGCCGAGCGCGACACGATCTTCAACGAATACAACGGGCGGGTCGGCGAGCTGATGAACTGCATCGTGAAACGCATCGAAGGCCCGGACGTCATCGTTGACCTGGGCCGCGCCGAAGCGCGTCTTCCGCGCCGCGAGCAGTCTCGCCTGGAGACCTACAACATCGGCGATCGCCTGCGCGTGGTAATCAAGGGGGTGGACCGGGCGGCGAAGGGGCCGCAGGTGATCGTTTCGCGCGCCGATCCCGCTCTGGTGCAGCGGCTCTTCGAGATGGAAGTGCCGGAGATTTACGACGGTACGGTGCAGATTCGGGCCGCAGCCCGCGAAGCGGGCGAGCGGACGAAGATCGCGGTCGCGAGCCGCGACAAAGACGTGGACCCCGTCGGGGCCTGCGTCGGGATGAAGGGAATGCGCGTGCAGTCTATCATCCGTGAATTGCGCGGCGAAAAAATCGACATCATTCCGTTCTCCGAAGACACGATGACGTTTGCGCAGAAGGCGCTCTCACCCGCGAAAGTCACGCGCGTGCAGATCATCGATCCGGAGACGAAGCATCTCGAAGTCATCGTCGAAGACACGCAGCTTTCGCTCGCGATCGGCAAGAAGGGACAGAACGTCCGCCTGGCGAGCAAACTCATCGGCTGGAACGTCGATATCAAGAGTGAAGAGGAGAAGCGGCAGGAGATCGAAGCGCAGATGGTCGCGCTGACCGCTCCGGGCACGCCACTTTCCGAGCTGAAAGGCGTCGGGCCGAAGACGATTGAGCGCATCGAAGTGCACGGCGTGAGTTCGATTGAAAAGCTTGCGGACATGACGCCCGAGCAGCTCATGGAAATTCAGGGCATCGGCGAAAAAATGGTGGAGAAGATTCAGATCGCCGTCGCCGAGTATTTCCAGTCGCTCGAAGCGCAACAGGCCGCGGCGGCCGAAGGGGAAGCAGCACCGGCGGAAGCCGAACAAGGCGAACCGGCAGCGGCCGAAGGGGAAGCAGCGCCGGCGGAAGCCGAGCAAAGCGAACCGGCAGCAGCCGAGGGCGAAGTCGTTGCGCAGGAAGAAACGAGCGCGGCGGAGGCGGCTCCGACCGAACAGGCCCCGGCTGGCGAGGCGGCGCCGGAATCCCCCACGGATTCGGAGAATCCCGAGACGCCGACGAAGACGCCAGGAGAGGAATAGCCGCGCGAGCGAATGACCGATACTGCCCAAATTCGTATCAATGAACTGGCCCGGGAACTCGAGGTCAAAGCGAAGGCCATCATAGATTTCTTGCCTGAGGCGGGCGTCACCGAGAAGAAGACCCATTCCAGTTCGATCGAAGTTGCCGCCGCCGAAAAGGTGCGCGAGCATTTTCACAAATTAGCCGAAGCGGAAGCCGCCGCGGAAGCGCGTGCCGTTGCGGAAAAGGCGGCGAAGGAAGCCGCGGCTAAAGCAGCTCGAATGAAGCCGCCAGCCTCCGCCGCTCCGTCGGCGCCTCCGCCGGTCGCCGCGAAACCCGGCGCGCCGGTCGCGGCTCCACATCCGGCCAAGCCCGCGGCGGCGCCCGCCGAGCATCCAGTTGCCGTACCTCCCGCTGCGGCGAAGCCCGCGGCACCCGCCGTGACCGCGCTGCGGCCTGCGGCATCAGCACCTGCGGCGCCGGCAGCGGCAGGGCCCGCTGTTCCGCCCGCCGCAAGACCTCCGGCACCCTCAACCCAAGTTCGACCCGCAGCGGCGGCACCTGCCGCCCCCGGGCAGGCTCCTCGACCCGCCGGGGTGCCTGCACCGGGTACGGCACCCGGCGCTGCTCCGCTTCCAGGCGCTCCGTTTCCGGCGGGTGCGCGTCCGCCATTCCGACCCGGTGCGCCCGCAGGCGCGCGTCCCGCGGCAGGCGCCGCCGGTCTACGGCCCGGCGCTCAGCCGATCCGTCCTGGTGGACGGCCCAGCGCACCGATGCAGGGACGACCGATGCCCGGCGGGCGCCCCGCGCCGCGTCCTGGCGGAGGACGAGGCCCAGCGCTTCTGCCGCCGGACCGCGTACCGCCGAAGGCCGAACCCGGGAAGCCGATCTACGAGCGGAAGCCCGCAGCGCGTGCGCGTCCCACGCTGGAAAAGCGATTTGAAGAAGGGGAGCGCAAGCTTCATCCGGTGCGCGCACGCACGGGCGTCGCCGAGCGGCGTTCCACTCTGGTGGAGCGCGTGCCGCCTCCGCCGCCGCGCGAGCCGCGCGAGGTCACGATTACCGAAGGCGTCACCGTGCGCGACCTGGCGGAGAAGCTCGACGTTCGTGCAAAAGATGTGCTGAAAATTCTCCTCGATCGCGGCGTGTTCGCCAGCATCAATCAGGCGCTCGATGTTCCGACCGCGACGAGCCTCGCTGAATCGTTCAACGGAATCGTCAAGGTCATCTCCTTCGAGGAGGAAGTGGTCCAGGAAGTCGCGAAAGAGGAAAAGACGGAGAAGATCGAGCCGCGTGCGCCCGTGGTGACCGTCATGGGCCACGTGGACCACGGCAAAACGAGCTTGCTGGACGCGATCCGGCAGACCGAAGTCGCCGCAGGCGAAGCCGGCGGAATCACACAACACATCGGCGCGTCGCAAGTTACCTCGGGCGGCCGGCGCATCGTGTTCGTCGATACTCCGGGTCACGAAGCGTTCACGCGGATGCGCGCGCGCGGCGCAAAGGTGACCGACATCGTCGTGCTCGTTGTTGCGGCCGATGACGGCGTGATGCCGCAGACGCAGGAAGCGATAGATCACGCGAAGGCCGCGGGCGTGCCGATCATCGCGGCCATCAACAAGATCGATAAGCCCGAAGCGCAAGCAGAGCGCGTCAAGCGCCAACTCTCCGATCGCGGCTTGATGCCCGAGGAATGGGGCGGCGATACGGTGATGGTGGAGGTTTCCGCCAAGCAAAAGCAGAATCTCGATAAGTTGCTCGAGATGATTTTGCTGGTTGCCGAGATGCGCGATTTGCGCGCCAACTCGAAAGTGCCGGCTACGGGCACGGTGCTCGAATCCCGCGTGGACAAGGGCCGCGGTCCCGTGGCTACAGTGCTCGTGCAGAACGGCACGCTGCATACAGGCGACGTTTTCATCTGCGGAGCCGTGTACGGCAAGGTCCGCGCGATGTTCGACGATAAAGGCCGTCCGGTGAAGCAGGCCGGCCCTTCGACCCCGGTCGAAGTGCTCGGTTTGCAGGGCGTTCCTGAAGCTGGCGATCAGTTTCAGGTGGCCGACGAAGCCAAGGCGCGCCACATCGTCGAATACCGCCAGGCGAAGATTCGCGAAGCCTCGCTCGCAAAAACGGCCAGCGCGCGCATCACGCTCGATCAGTTACACGAACAGCTCAAAGCGGGCGAGGTCAAGGAGTTGCCGATCGTCATCAAGGCCGACGTCCAAGGTTCGGTGGAAGTTCTCAGTGAAATGCTGACCAAGCTCTCGAACGACGAAGTGAAATTGAAGATCATTCACGCGAGCGTCGGCGCAGTGACCGAGACCGACGTCCTGCTTGCCTCGGCCTCGAACGCGGTCGTGATCGCGTTCAACGTGCGGCCGGAGCGCAAGGCCGCGGATCTGGCGCAGCAGGAGAACGTGGACATCCGGACGCACACCGTCATTTACGAAGTGTCAGACGAGATCAAGAAAGCCATGGAGGGCCTGCTCGAGCCGGTATTCAAGGAGGCGCACCTGGGGCATGCCGAAGTGCGCGACACGTTCCGCATCAAAGGCGTCGGCATGATCGCCGGGTGCCGCGTGGTGGACGGCATCATGAAGCGCGACGCGGACGTGCGCGTGCTCCGGGACGGCGTCGTGATCTACACGGGCAAGGTGAGTTCGCTTCGGCGTTTCAAGGACAACGTCAATGAGGTTCGTTCCGGGTTCGAGTGCGGCGTCGGCATCTCCAATTTCGGAGATGTGAAAGTGGGCGACGTGCTCGAGTGTTTCCAGATGCAACGGATCGTTCTGGTCCAAGCGACGGCTTAGGATTCTAATCTACGCGGCGGTTCCCGCCGGGGGGCTGAGATGCCGGTCGGTCTCCTCACCCTGGAAATCCAAATACTGGATGCGCACTCGCTGAAGGACAAGCGGCAGGTGCTGCGCAGCTTGAAGGACCGTCTGCGCGGCCGCTTCAATATTGCGATTGCCGAGCTGGACGGCCAGGACTCCTGGCAACGCGCCACGATCGGCATCGTCAGCGTCTCGAACAACGCGGCCCACCTCGAGCAATCCCTGCGCACCGTCTTTGAGGAGTCCGAGCGCATGCTCGGACGCGACTTGGTGAACCATGAGTTGGAGATCCTCTAAATGACCGTTGCAGGGCATCGCTACGAGCGGGTCGCCGAGGAAATCGCGCACGAGTTGGGCACGATGCTCGCCGGCGAACTGAAGGATCCGCGATTGGACGGCGGCCTGACGGTCACCGAAGTTCGCGTTTCGCCGGACCTGAAGCAGGCACGCATTTACATCAGCGTGATTGGAGACGAAGCGGAGAAGAAGCGCGCCTCAGCCGGCCTGGAGGCTGCCGCAGGCTTCATTCGTCACGAACTCACCGAGCGGCTGCAATTGCGCAGGATGCTGGAATTGCATTTCGTGCTCGATCGTTCCGAAGAGTACGGCCGGCGCATCGAGGAACTTCTGGGTCAGGTGAAGAAGCCGCCCATCGCCTGACCGCCCGCCATGCCTAGAAAACCCCAGCCGGCGCCATTCGATGGCGCGCTCGTCGTTGATAAGCCGCAGGGCCGCACGTCGCATGACGTGGTCGAGGCCGTCCGGAGAAGCCTTGGTTTCCGCCAGATCGGCCACCTCGGAACGCTCGATCCGCTGGCGACTGGCGTGCTCGTCTTGCTGCTTGGGCGCGCCACGCGGCTGGCGCAGTTTTACGCCGGACGCCGCAAGCGCTACTCAACCACATTTCGCTTCGGATTCTCGACCGACACCTACGATGCCGATGGCTTGCCACTCGGACCCGATTTGGCGCCGCAACTTGATCGCGCCGTGATCGAGCGTCTGGCCGCGGAACGCGTAGGGCGATTTCTGCAAACGCCGCCGCCCTTTTCCGCGAAAAAGGTCCACGGCCGCCCGGCGCACGAACTTGCTCGCAAACACAAGCCGGTGGAGTTGAAAGCAGTCGAAGTGGAGGTTTTCGAGTTCCGTCTCGCATCCGTCGAGGGTTCTCTCGCGCGATTCACCATTGAGTGCGCGCCGGGAACGTACATCCGCTCCCTCGCGTACGAAATGGGCCAGACGCTCGGTTGCGGCGCGCATCTGGCCGAAATTGTGCGGACCGCCGTCGGCGAATTCACACTCGATCAAGCGGTGAAGCTCGAAGAGTTTGAGAAGGCTGCACGGGAAGGCCGCGCCGCGGAGTGGATTCTTCCCCTCGAGAACCTGCTGCGCGAATTGCCGCGCGTCAGCGTGCTGCCGATTATCGAGCGGCGCGTCCGCCACGGCACCCGGTTCAATGTTTCGGTCGCGCAGATTCAACCCGGGCGCGTGCAGATCGCGCAGGGTGGGCCCGCCGAACTGGATTCGGGCGATTGGAAGCCTGCGCGGCTTCGCGTATTCGGCCAGCAGGGCCGGCTGATCGCCATCGCAGAAGCCGTTGTGCCGCGCACCTACCAGCCCTTAGTCGTCTTGGAAACCGAGCCCTGAGCGATTTCGCCTACGGATGGGTGCCCGCGCCCGGTTCGCCGCTTCCGGCGTAGATCTGGCGTTCCGAGTGAGAGGCCAACCGGATTTCCCGCGGGGTCACCAGAATCAGAAAATCCGAACCGCTATTCTGTGTGTTGTTGTTTTGCAGGAGCGCGCCTGCGGCGGTCTGCCCCACCCACGGCAAGCTGGTGATGGCGCGCAATTCATTGGATTGCACGATTCCCATGAACAGCGAGGTCTCATTCTCGCGCAACCGTACCGTCTGATCGATCGTGCGATTGTTCAGCACCGGAATTTGATTGACCGTCGAGCCGGTCAGACTGCTGATGTCAAATTGCAGGTGGAGTGTCACGTCGGAGTTTCCGTTGAGCCGCGGCGTGGCCTGCACTTTCAAGCCCAGATCCACGTATTCCGATCCCGGATAGGAAGTCAGGGGAATGCTCGGCGTGAGCTGCGCGAGCGAGGTGTTCAGAATCACGGACACGACGTTCGACGTCTCGGCCGCAACGGCCAGGTCGATCGTGCCGTCGCCGTTGAAATCGGCACCCGCAATCGCCAGAGGATCGTTCGCCGTCGCGAGATCCAACCGGCCCAAGAATCCGCCTTGGCCATTACCCGCAAGGACTGTGATGGTGTTGGACCCGCTGTTCGCAACGGCCACGTCCGGCAGGCCGTTGCCCGAAAGATCCTTCACGACGATGCCGATGGGGCCCGTTCCCACGTTCGTATCCGTTTTCGTCCCAAATGTTCCGTCCCCGTTGCCGAGCAGGAGGGAAACTGTCCCATCGGTTTCATTCGTGATCGCGAGATCGGGCCGGGCGTCACTATTGAAATCGGCTACCGCGATACCGGCAGGGTGCGTTCCAGTTGCGTAGGTGACGCCAGGCTTGAAAGTGCCGTCGCCGTTGCCGAGGAAGATCGATACGGTGTTGTCCGCCTGATTCACCACGGCGAGGTCTAGATTGCCGTCCGCATTAAAATCTCCGGTCGCGATCGCCACGGGCGAGGCTCCGGTCGTAAGCGTTGTGGGCGCCGCGAACGTCCCATCGCCGTTGCAGAGAAAAATCGAGACCGAATTCGTGCCATTGTTCACCACGGCGAGGTCCGCCCGGCCCAGGCTCGTAAAACTGCCGGTCGCAATGGCCACGGGCGATGCGCCTGTCGGAAGTACGAGAGTGGTGGGCGTGGCGAACGTGCCGTCGCCCTTGCCAAGCAGGATCGAGACCGTGCCGTAGGTCTGATTGGTCACTGCGAGATCGGCGTAGCCATCGACAAGATTGTTGAAATTGGCGGACACAAGCGCCGTAGGACCGTCCCCCACGGGAACGTCGGAGTGAGCGGCGAAAGTGCCGTCGCCGTTCCCGAGCAAAATGGAGACGGTATTTGCGGTCAGATTCGCTGTGGCCAGATCGGCCTTGCCGTCCCCGTTGAAATCCGCGGTGATCACCGCGTCGGGGGCTGTTCCGGTCGCATAATCCGTGCGCGGAAACTCGCCCGGCAAAATGCTCGATGAAAACTGGGAAGTTGTGGAACCCAGGCTGGCTGAATATGCAGCAAGCGTGATCGGGTAACGTTCCCCCACGAAGAGTTCTGCTGGCCGGCCGTCCACCGCGCGAAGCATGATGCGCTGCGCGCTTCTTACCTGCGAAAGCGCCTCTCCGAAGTTGGCTGAAGCACCGGGCAGTGTTGCGAGGAAGGTCGTGTTGCCGCCCCCGAACGCGATGAGCGAAGGAATCAGCCCGCTTGAGGCCGCAGCTCCCAACGCCGGGTTCAGGCTCGCGAAAATGGCTTCGATCGCCTGGATCAGCGTGCCGTTGTTTTCGGCTTGCACGAGAGACTGGATCTGGCTCTTGCTCAGTGTGAAGGTCGAGGCCGAGGAAGGCGGCGTGATGCCGAGTTCCCGGGAAAGCGAGTGATCGACCTCGAGGATTTCGATTTCCAGTAGCAGTTCTCCCTGCGGCTGTTCTATCTCGTCAAGCAGAGCTTTCGCCAGCGCGACGTTTTCAGGCGTGTCGCGCAAGGTGAGTGTGCGCGTTGACGTGTCGAGCTGCGTGCGCGTGATGCCCGCGATCTCGCGGATCGCGCGCAGCGTGTCGTTCATCTGTTCCGGCGTCACCGAGGCCGGCAAAATGAAACTTCGCTCGACCTCCACGGCGTATTCCTTCCGCTTCGCGGGCGTGTCCTCCGCCACAAAAAATGTCTTGGGGTCCAGCGCGTGCCAAAACGTGTGCGTTTCCTGGCTGAGCACCAACATCGCGGTCGGGAAATCCACGTCGGGAACACGGAACCGCACCTGGCGGTCCACAAGTTCAGGGTCGAACGAAGCCTCGATCCCGAATTGCCGGCCGATTTCCTGGTAGGCGCTCCGCGTCGTGCCGCGAAAATCGAAGTCGTGCTTCCCTGATTTCGCCTGGACGCTCGGTGCGCCTGCGAGTTGGGAGTCGCGTTGGGCGGGCACGGCGGTCGTCTGTGGCGCGAGTTCGGCAAGCCGTTCCTGCGCGACCTCGTAACCGGGGTCAAGTTCGAGCGCCCTCAGAAGATCGTTGCGGGCTTGCGTCGGTTGATTGGCGACCCATTCGCGCTCCGCCCGGTCGGTGTATTGCTGCACCAGCCGAAATCTGTCGAGCGCCCGATGAAGCTGATACTCGGGAACTGCCGTGGAGTACGTCGCCGCCTCGGTCAGTGCGTTATAGGCTGCTTCCCAGTCACCGCTCCGTTCCGCGCGAATGCCCAGCTCGTAGGCTTGCCGGGCGCGGCGCGCGTTGAGTGCGGGCGGTCGGGGAGCCTGATTCGCCGGGAGGTTCGGCGCCGGCGATTGCGCAAGGCCAGGTTTCGTCGCCATTCCAAGTAGCGCCACCAGGCTGAGCGCCAGTCGCAGGATGCCACGCGAGTTTTGCTTAATTCGCTTCACGGAACCTCAATTGTAACGGTCGCGGCCCGAAAGTGGCGTCAATTAACTTGACCGGGGGTTCTGGGCCGTGTAAACTGGAAACCGTAGTTGACACTGGGTTGCAACTGGGGATTCCCGCTTTGCTCTCTGCTCTCCTGATTGCATTAAGAGAAGGCCTCGAAGCTGCCCTCGTCGTCGGCATCGTTCTCGTCTATTTGAAGCGTACGGACCGAGCCGCGTTGGCCCGATATGTTTGGGGAGGCGTAATCGCGGCTGCGGCCTCGAGTCTGGGCGTTGGCCTCGCCCTTCAGCACTGGAAAATCAGCGAGGACGGTTTCGAGGGCTTGCTCTTGCTCCTGGCGGCCGTTTTCGTTGTCACGATGGTTCTGTGGATGAATAGAATCGCCCGCCACCTCCGCCGCGACATCGAGCAAAAAGTCGAAGCGTATGCGGGCCGCAGCGGCCTGGGGGCGGGGCTGGGTTTGGCGGCATTCGTTTATCTCATGGTGGTGCGAGAAGGGGCCGAGCTTGCGCTGATTTTGCGGGCAGTGGAGCTTTCGACAGAAGGCCTGGAAATCTGGATCGGCACGGCCCTTGGTTTAGGCCTGGCCGTTGCGGTCGGCGTTTTCTTCTTCCAGGGAACGCTGAAGATTTCGCTCAGCCGGTTCTTCTCCGCAACCAGCACGATCTTGATCCTCGTCGCCATCCAACTAGGCATCACGGGCATGCACGAACTCAGCGAATCCATGTGGCTGCCGTCGAGCCGCTTCGAGATGGCCTGGGTCGGTCCGATCGTCCGCAACGACTTTTTCTTTTTCGTGGTGATCTTGAGCGCCGCGGCGCTGCTCGTCCTGCGCGAATGGCTGGGCGTGCGGCAATCGCCCCTCGAGATCGAGGCGCGCAATGACGCCGAGCGCCGCCGCTTGCTGTGGGAGCGGCGCAGGCAGCACCGGTGGATGTTCGGAGCCACTGCCGTGTTTTTCGTGGTTATTCTCGTTCTCGCGGCGGACTTCGTCTACGCACGCGTTGCCGCGGCGCCGCCTGAGGCGCAGCTCGTCCAAGCCGTGGACGGCCAGATTCATATTCCCATCGCGCAGGTGAGCGACTCGAATTTGCATTTGTTCCGCGTCGCGGTAAACGGCGAGGAGATTCGCTTCCTCGTTATCAAGAAGCCCAACGGCTGGGGGACTGCGCTTGATGCGTGCCGAATCTGCGGGTGGGCGGGCTACCGACAGGAAGGCTCCAACGTAATTTGCCGCAACTGCGGTGCCGCAATCTATATCCCCAGCATCGGCGAAGCCGGAGGCTGCAATCCTGTCGGCGTGGGTTCGCGCGTTGAGGGGAGCGACATCGTGATTGGCGTGCCTTCGCTGGTGAGTTCTCTCGCCGAGGTTCCGCAGTAGTCCGCGGCTTCCCATGTTCTTCCGCATCGTAGCCGATTCATTTGCGCGAAGGCCGCGCCGCAAATTGCTGACCGCAGCGGCGTTGGCCCTCGGAATCGGCGTGACGACCGCGACGCTCACGGTCGCACTCGACGTGGGCGACCGCCTCGAACGCGAATTCCGCGCCTTGGGTGCGAACCTCCTCGTCACCCCGCAGGCGGACACCCTGCCGCTCGAAGTCGGTGGTGTGGACTATCGTCCTGTGACCGAAGGCGCTTACCTTCCCACGGCGGATCTCGGGAAGCTTCGCACCATTTTTTGGCGCAACAACATCATGGGCTTCGCTCCCTTCCTCGACGTTCCGGTCGAATGGCGCATTAGCGGCCGCATTCTGCCGGACAGCTTGGCGCGCACCACTCTGGTCGGCACGTGGTACCGCCACGATGTGCCCGTTTCCGACGGAACCATTTTCACGACCGGCGTCGCCTCAACGAACCCCTGGTGGCGGGTCGAAGGCCGCTGGTTTGCGGACGGAGTGCCGGCAACTCAAAACGCCGAGGCCGAGTGCGTCGTGGGTTCTTCCCTCGCCCAGCGGGCCTCGGTCCGCGTCGGCGATGTCTTGACAGTGCAGTCCGGCGATCGCACGCAGACGCTCGACGTCACGGGCATCGTTTCCACTGGCGCGCGCGAGGATGATTCGATCCTCGCGCCGCTCGAAATCGCGGATACGCTCGCGGGCCAGCCCGGCCGTTACCGCAGCTTGTTGGTGAGCGCGCTGACCAAACCCGAAGACGCTTTCTCGCAGCGCGATCCTTCCACCATGACGCCCGCGGAATACGATCGCTGGTTTTGCACGCCCTACATCTCTTCGATCTCGCACGAGTTGCAGGAGCAAATCCCCGGAATTGAAGTTCATGCCATTCGCCAGGTCGCCGAAGGGGAGGGACGCTTGCTCGGCCGCGTCAGCTCATTGATGTGGCTCGTCACGTTCGCGGCGTTGCTCGCCGCGGGGCTCGCCGTCGCCGCAACTTCCGCCACCACGGTTCTCGAGCGCCGCGCCGAAATTGGCCTCATGAAAGCCATCGGGGCGGGCAACCACATGGTAAGCGCGCTCTTTTTGTCGGAGCAGTTGCTGCTGGCCTTTGTGGGCGGCGTTTCAGGCTACGCGCTGGGAATTGTTCTCGCGCGATTGCTTGGCCAGCAGGTCTTCGGCCTCGCGCCGTCCAGCCGCATGATTCTCTTGCCCATCGTGCTCGCGCTGGCTGGCGTCGTGGTTTTCCTCGGCAGCTTCGTGTCGTTGCGAAGCGTCGCGCGCATCGAGCCCGCAGCTTCGCTGCACGGGGAGTGAAACGTGGCGCAACGCTCCATGTTCTGGCGAATCCTTCGGCAGTTGCTGAGCGCAAGCCGAAGCCGTCTCGGCGTGGCTTTGCTCGCATTGGTGAGCGGAGCGGCCGTGTGCTCGGCGCTTCTGGGTCTCTACCTCGACGCCCAATCGAAATTTACGCGCGAATTCCGCACGCTCGGTGCGAATCTTGTCGTTTCTCCCCCTCCGCTCGCGGGGAGCGAGCCTGCGCTAGTCGATGCCGCCGTTATGGACCGCATCGAATCGCGTCGGACGGCGAACGTCCTGGCCGCGGCGCCGTTCCTCTACGTCGTCGGAGACGCGTCCGGCCGCCCGGTCATCGTCGCGGGAACGTGGCTGGACGAAGTCGCGCGCATGGATTCGTGGTGGAAAGTGGATGGACGCTGGGTGGTTTCGCGCGACGACGGCAGCGAATGCATGGTCGGCCGCGTTGCCGCGCGGCAACTCGGGCTTGCTGCGGGCAGCCAGCTCGACCTGCGAGCCGGAGATCGCAGCGTTTCCCTTGTCGTCGCCGGGATTGTCAATTCCGGCGGCAGCGAAGACAATCAGGTGCTCGTGAATTTGTCCGTCGCGCAGCAATTGGCGAACCTCGCGGGCCGCATCGGCGTCGTGGAATTGAGCGTTGTGGGTTCAACCGGCCAGGTGAACGGCTTTGCCAGCCAACTTGCATCGGCGCTGCCCGGACTCGAAGTTCGTCCCGTGCGCCAGTTGACCGAGGCCGAGGGCGCGATCCTCGGCCGCATCCGCGGCTTGCTGTTTTGGACGGTGCTGCTGATCCTCGTGCTTACGGCCCTGTGCGTTCTTGCTTCGATGGCGGCCCTCGCGATGGAGCGCCGCCGCGACGTGGGGATGATGAAGGCGATCGGCGGTTCGATGTCGCGCGTGGTCGGGTTGTTTTTCGCCGAGGCCGGAGCGCTCGGCCTTGTCGGCGGCTTGCTCGGGTACATCGTCGGGCTCGGCCTGGCGGAATGGGCAGGCGAGCAGGTGTTCGGTATGGCGGTGACGCCGCGCTGGCAGGTGCTTCCGCTTACCGTTGCGCTATCGATTGGAGTTGCGCTGGCCGGCGCGTTCCCTCTGCGCCTATTGGGTAATATCCGGCCTGCGGAAATTTTGAGAGGAGAATAGTGGCGCCGCTCGTCAAAATCGAAAATGTGAGCAAGAATTTTGAGGCGCTCCACGCGCTGGAAGGCGTCAGCTTGACCGTCGAGCCCGGCGAATGGGTCGCGATCATGGGCCCCTCGGGATCCGGCAAGACGACGCTTATCAACATCCTCGGCGGCCTCGACCGCCCCAGCGGAGGCCGCGTCGTCGTGGACGGCATCGAAGTCAGCGCGCTCGGCGAAGCGGAACTGACGCGCTATCGCTCCGAGACGGTCGGCTTTATTTTTCAACAGTTCCACCTAATCCCGTATCTCACGGCGCTTGAAAACGTCATGCTCGCGCAGTACTTCCACAGCATCACGGATGAAGCGCAGGCCGCCGATGCCTTGAAGCGCGTGGGCTTGGGAGACCGCCTCACCCACTTGCCGGCGGAATTGTCCGGCGGCGAACAACAACGCGTTGCGATCGCGCGCGCCTTGATCAACCAGCCGAAGCTGATTCTCGCCGATGAACCGACCGGCAATCTCGATGAGGTCAACGAGCAAATCGTTCTCGAATTGTTGCAGGAACTCCACGCAGCGGGCCACACGATCGTGATCGTGACCCACTCGCCGCGCATCGGCGGCCTCGTGGATCGCCGCATCGAGTTGGTCCACGGCCGCGTCGCCCGCGAGACGGTCCCGGTTGCGGACGATCAGGTCCGCTTCGATCACTTGCTCGAGCAGGTCTGGATCTGCGACGAAGAGGGCGTGCCTTCCAATGTGGACCGCATCCGCACCGCCGACATCGGCGACGCGATTCCATTCTTACAGCGCTTGGCGGAATTGGGCATGGTTGAGATCCGCGGCTCCGAAGTTCGCCTGACCTCCACGGGCAATCGCCGCGCTCAGGACGTTGTCCGGCGCCACCGCCTGGCCGAATGCCTTCTGACGAACACGTTTGCCATCAGCGACGCCGAGGCCAACTCGGAAGCCTGCAAGTTCGAGCACATCATCAGCCCCGAGTTGGACCGCAAGATTTGCACGTTCCTCGGTCATCCGAGCGCGTGCCCGCACGGCAATCCGATCCCTCCGGGAGATTGCTGCGCGAACGTTGCGCGGCCCCGCTGACCCCACTCTCGAAGGCGCCGCGTGCCGTTCAAACTTTTCCGTGGGTTGTCCGATTTACGCCGCACCTGCGCAATCTGCGACGCTCTTGCATTGAGTTCGCCCGAGTAACTTGGAATGGCACTAAGATAGAGTTGAAATGCCTCTCCCTCTCGACGCGCGCAGAAAACCGACTGGCATAAAGATTCACGTCACGACCGGCGCCGGCGTGGACATCGTTTGGTCCGACGGCCATTCGAGCCACTATGACTTTGTCTACCTGCGCGATCGGTGCCCATGCGCGACGTGTAACGACGAACGGGAGAAGAAGGCGGCCTTCTCTTCGGATTCCGCGGTCGCTGCCCCGGCGGCTCTCCCGATGTTCAAGCCCAAACCGAAGGCGCGCGCGGCGCATCCGGTCGGCAATTACGCGATCCAGATCGAGTTCACCGACGGCCACAACACCGGCATCTACAGCTACGATTACCTCCGCACGATCTGCCCCTGCGAAGCCTGCGCCCGCGAGTTCCGCCCGGCAGAAGCGTAGTCCCCGGCCCTGTTCACCCCATCCATCTTCATGATTTCTTTGACGTCGTCCACTTTGCTCTCAACGAAGTGAAACAGGAGATGGCCGACGGCCGGGAGGCCGATGTCGTTGCCCGCCTGCGCGCCCACCTCGCGAACAACCGCCTGAATCGGACGCGCCAGCCCTGACGGGTTCGCTCGTTATCCGGTGGGCGTAATCTCCGAGGTGCAGAACGCGCACCGCGAGGCTTTCAGCGGCACTTTCGAAAGGCAGCGCGGGCAATCGCGCGTCGTTTCGATGGCCGCAGGCTTCGGCCACAGCCGATTCACCTGCCGCAGCAGCAAGAAAATCGCCAATGCAACAATCAAGAAATTGATGATGGTGTTCAGGAAAATTCCGTAGTTGATTGTCACCGCGCCCGCCGCCTGGGCGGCCGCCAGCGTGCTGTAATGCTCGCCGCCAAGACCGATGAACAGGTTTGAGAAATCCACGTGGCCGAGCAACTTCCCGATGGGCGGCATCAGGATGTCTTTGACGAACGAGCTCACGATTGCGCCGAAGGCCACGCCCAGAATAATGCCCACGGCCATATCCAGTACGTTGCCCCGCATCGCGAACTCTTTGAATTCCTTGAGCATCGTCGCGCTCCTCGCAGAGAGAGTGTGTTGAACGTGGCGGAAAAACGAGCCGCTTCGGACAATCCCGCGCCACGCCGCAAGAGTATAACCAACACCCGGCTTGCGCGCCCCGGTCAACCAGCGGGCACTCGTGGGTTTGCAAATCTGGCTGTTTCGGGAGTAAGCGACGCGGGCTGCCGCCGGACGTCAGCCGCCGTAAGAGAATCCGGACTCGCGCAATGTGAGGGATTCTTCCTGCCGCCGCGACCCGGCATCGATGACCTCGCCGACGAAAATCGTGTGGTCGCCGCCGCGCACTTCGTCCACAACGCGGCACTCAAACCAAGCGGGCGCATCGAGCAGCAGCGGCGCTCCAGTCGAGCCGTTCTCGTAGCGATAGCCGTTCAGCGTCTCGCCCTCTGGTTGCGCGCCCTTGAAGAATTTCACGGCGAGGTCCTTTTGCGCTTTGCCGACAACATTCAGCGCAAACGCGCGTGAGGCGGAAATAACCTCGTGCAGCGCGCTGCCCGCCTTTATGCCCACGACCACCAGCGGCGGCTCGAACGACGCTTGTGTGACCCAATTGATGGTTCCCGCTCCGACGGAATCTCCCGCGCGCGAAGTCGCGACGAATAGGCCGTAGGGAATCAGTCGCAGCACGGTCTTCTTCGCGTTCGGGTCCATCGCCATCCCTGCCGCTCAAGCCTTTCGCAGCGAAAGCGCGGCGCTTGTGAGGCCGCGCAGAATCAGAATCCCTCCGGCTGCGCCCAGCGTGAGGCCGGTCCAGCGGAGGGTCATCCAGGCGAGGGAAATCATCAACGCGCCAACGAGAGCGAGAGACGCGCCGCGAATTCTCTCGAGAGCGCGCGCGCCGGCCGTCGCGTAGCGGCGGGTCCGCATCCAGGCGCTCACTCCCCAAGCGATCAGCAGCGCTCCAAGCAGCAGCCAGGCGGGACGCCTCGGATCGAACAAATATCGCCCGTTCGCGGCCAGCCACACCAGCAGCCCGCCCAGAAGCACGAAAATCAGCTCGTTGAGCACGCGAAACAATTGCAGTGGTGTTGGCATGCCGTCCCAGCTAGACGCGCTCGATGCGCACGGTGTTCAGCACGACGGGTTGCCGCGGGCGATCGTGCGAGTCGCGCGACGCCTGCGAGATTTTCACCGCGATGTCCAGCCCCTCGACGACTTCGCCGAAGATCGTGTGCCGCCGGTCGAGCCATGGCGTCGGAGCGACGGTAACGAAAAACTGGCTGCCGTTCGTGTTCGGCCCGGAATTGGCCATCGAGAGTTTCCCCGGCCGGTCGTGCTTCAGCGACCCGTGGAATTCGTCCTCGAATTTGTAGCCGGGATCGCCCGTGCCCGTCCCGAGCGGGCATCCCCCTTGAATCATGAACTCGGGAATTACGCGGTGAAACGCGAGCCCGTCGTAGAATGGCCGTTTGGCGGGCTTGCCCGTTTTCGCATCGCGAAATTCCTTCGTGCCTTCCGCCAGCCCGGTGAAATTTGCCACCGTCTTCGGCGCTTCTTCCGCGAACAGCTTGCAGACGATTGTGCCAAGCGAAGTTTCCAGTATTGCGTACGTGCCGGGTGTGCGAGCCAATTCAATTCCTCCTGGATGAATCCTGGCGAATTCGGACTGGCGGGCATTATCGCCCAACCCGCGCCCGGCTGCGCAAAGAAAATACCTGCGCCCGATTTTTCAGAACAGTACTAGACTAATGCCCCGCCGCTTGAATCTCTCAAGCGCGCGGACGCATCGAATTCGCGGAAGGGAACTCATGGACGACGTTCGCAGCGTTATCGTCATCGGCAGCGGCTGTGCGGGTTTGACCGCCGCCATCTACGCCGCTCGCGCCAACTTGAAGCCGCTTGTAATTGACGGCTATGAACCGGGCGGCCAGCTTACGCTCACGACCATGGTCGAGAATTATCCCGGTTTCCCCGACGGCATTCTCGGCCCCGAGCTGATCGAGAACATGCGCAGACAGGCGCAGCGCTTCGGCGCCGAATTTCGCGCGGGTGCGGTCACCGAAGTGGATCTCTCGCGCCGCCCGTTCACCATCACCGCGGGGCAGGAGAGTTATCGCGCGCACGCCCTGATCGTGGCTGCGGGCGCTTCGGCGCGCCTCCTCGGCCTCGAATCCGAAAAGCAGCTCATGGGACACGGTGTCTCCACCTGTGCGACCTGCGATGGTTTTTTCTTCCGCGGCAAGGAGATTGCCGTGGTCGGCGGCGGCGATTCCGCAATGGAGGAAGCCAACTTCCTCACGAAATTCGCCAGCCGCGTCCACTTGATTCACCGGCGGAACGAGTTTCGCGCGTCGAAAATCATGCTGGATCGCGTCCGCAGCAACGAAAAAATTCGCCTGGTGACGCCGGCCGTCATTGAAAGAGTCCTCGATCCCGGCAAGGGCGCGGTCGAAGGCGTCGAATTGCGCCATGTCGCGAGCGGCAAAACATCAACGCTCGCGCTCGACGGCGTTTTCATCGCCATCGGCCACGACCCGAACACAAAAATATTTCGCGGAAAGCTCGAGATGGATGAGAACGGCTACCTCATCACGCACGACGGCAGCAAGACCAACATTCCAGGCGTCTTCGCGGCCGGCGACGCGCAGGACCACCATTACCGCCAGGCCGTCACGGCGGCAGGCTCAGGCTGCATGGCGGCCATCGACGCCGAAAAATTCCTCGAATCCGAAAAGCTCGCCTGATTTGTCGGGCTTGTCGCTTCACCCGAGCGATTCGCCCGGCTTCAGCGCGTGAATTTCCAGTCCCGCGATATCCTTCGTCAGTTCGCGCAGCGCTTCGGGCGTTCCCGTCAGCGCGGGAAACGTGCCGTAGTGCATCGGAACCACGTGATGCACGCCGAGCAAACGCAGCGCGTACGACGCTTCGCGCGGCCCCATCGTGAAGAGATCGCCGATGGGCAGAAGGGCGACGTCGGGTTTGTAAATTTCTGCGATTAATTTCATGTCTCCAAAAACATTCGTATCGCCCGCGTGATACACCGTCAACCCATTCGGCAGGCGCACGATCCAGCCGGCCGCTTCGCCGCCGTAAATGATCTTGCCTTCGTCTTCGATGCTGTTCGAGTGAAACGCGTGGACGAGCGTGGCCTCGATGTCGAGGATTTTCACGGTCCCGCCCTTGCTCATCGCCTGCACGTTCTGCACGCCCTTCGATTCCAGCCATAACGCCGTCTCGTACATCGCGGGGATTTTCGGCTTGTGCGCCTTTGCCAATGGCAAAACGTCGCCGAAGTGGTCTCCGTGCCCGTGCGAAATCAGGATCACGTCCACGCGCGGAGGCTCTTGCAGCTTCGGCGGACACTTCGGGTTTCCCTTCAGCCACGGATCGATCAGCACGACGTTCCCGCTCGGCGTCGTAATCTGAAAACTCGCATGGCCGAGCCACGTAATCTTGTTTCCACCGGTGCGCAGCATGATTCTCCTCCGCTTCTGTCGTTCTTCAATCGCGAGGACCCATTTTATACGCTTCGGCCTGCGGCGTTCAATTCGCCGCGCCGGGGCTCGATGGGCGGCCCGTAGCGCGAATCCTGGGACACGCGGGGAGCGCGGTCACTCGATCTGAAGGGCAGTTGTGGACAGACTGGTCCTGCGGCCAAACGCATGGGACAGCCGGAACAGGCGACAAAAAGGCCCGTGTGCGGGAATGAAGTTTTCGCGACATCCCCCGCTTGCTTCGGGCTGAACGCTCATTCCCGTGCTAGGATTTGCAAAGGCCGGGATTTCCCCAAAGGTGCGCGCCCATGGAGCCTTGGATCATCCGCCAGTGCCTGCTCACGTGCCGCCGTCAGGTGGTGGCCTGGGCCGTGTTTCTTCTCGCCGGACTTGTCTTCGTCGGATACAACGCGCGTTACGTTCGCAATTTCTTCCTCGGACCCTTTCATCTGTCGGCAAGCGATCTCGCGCAAATTTCGGATGCGGACAAGACTTCGCGCTACTTCGTGTCCGTCACCGGCGACAAGGTGGTTGACACGGGCGTGCAGGAAGTCACCACAGAAACCAATAACGGGACCGAAGAAAACAAGTATGTCTCGGCGGGTTATTACGCGCTCCAGGTCGGCGGCCAACTCCTCATCGTGAAAAACCCCTCTACTCCCAGCCTGACCGTTTCCGGCCAATTGGCGCCGTTTTCTTACGATCTCTCCAACGAGCTATTCACCGGCGTCAACTCGCCACTGAATTCGAGCCAGTGCTATCCGTTCTATCTCGATACGGAGGGCTTCCGCGCGCCCGGTTACTGGGGCATTGTCATCGCGGCGGTGATTCTGTTTTTCGCCTGGATTTTTGCGAGGCCCGCCCTCACGCGTCTTCGCGACATCGAAAAGCACCCGGCTGTGAAGCGCGTCCGGCAGTGGGGGGATCCCATCGGCATTTCCGTCGAGGCCGAGCGCGAGTTCAATGGCCAGGTGCGCTACAAGGGCGGCAACGTCGTCCTCACCGATAGCTTTGCAATTCTAAACAGCTTCTTCGGCTTCAATATTCATCGCTTCCACGATCTCTTGTGGGCCTATAAGAAAGTCACGAAGCGCTCCGTGAATTTCATCCCAACCGGCAAGACTTACTCCGCCATCTTTCATTTTTACGGCGGCAACGTTGGCTTCATCGCCAATGAGAAACGAGTTGCGGAAGTCCTGCAATTCGCGGCTGGCCGCGCGCCTTGGGCCCTCTTCGGATACACCGACGAGCTGAATAAGATCTTCTCCAAGCAAACCCGGGAATTCTGCGCCGCGATCGAAAACCGCCGCCGCGAACTTGCCTCCAAGCCCTCCTAAAACGAACACCTTGTGGCCCGAGAGGTAAGGCCAGTCTGGATGTAACGGCGGAGAGGCACCATGGCGTTTGGGAAATAAAGTCTTTGAGCTTCTTTCAGGACGACCGCGAATTCTCGCTCCTGCCGGAGGTTTCCGAAGAGGGGTGTCGATGACCTCTAAGAGCGCGACTCCTTTCGGCCGGGAAGGAGAGACTTGATCGCGACGTACAAGACGGGGATGAAAATCAGGTTCAGCGTCGTGGCGGCGATCATCCCGCCGAAGACGGTTGTACCGACCGAAATGCGTCCCGCGCGGCCCGCGCCGTGCGCAAGAACCAGCGGCACGACGCCGAGGATAAACGCGAGGGAAGTCATCAGAATCGGCCGCAGGCGGATGCGCGCCGCTTCGATCGCCGCTTCGACGATCGTCATGCCCTGCTCGCGCAACTGTTCGGCGAATTCGACGATCAAAATTGCATTCTTGCTTGCGAGCCCGATCAGCATGACGAGGCCGATCTGGCAATAGACGTCGTTTTGCAGCCCGCGCAGCGCTTGCGCCGAAATTGCGCCCAGCAGCGCGAGCGGCACCGCGAGCAGCACGATGAACGGGAGAACGAAGCTCTCATACTGCGCCGCGAGCGTCAGATAGACGACGATCAATCCCAGCGCGAACAGGATCGTCGCTTTCCCGCCGGATTCGATTTCCTCGAGCGACAATCCGCTCCACTCGTACGTCATTCCCTGCGGCAAGAGTTTCTTCGAGAGCGCGTCCATCGCGGCCATTCCTTCTCCGGAGCTGCGTCCGCTGGCCGCGGAGCCGTCGATTTCCGCGGAGCGGAACAAATTGTAGTGACTGATGACTTGCGCGCTCGCGGTGGGTTCGATCTCGACAAGCGATTCGAGCGGAATCAATTTGCCCGCGTCGGAGCGCACGTAATACTGGCTGATGTCCTTCGGCTTCGAGCGAAACGCGGAATCGGCCTGCACGTACACGCGGTAGGAGCGGTTGTTGAAGTCGAAGTCGTTGACGTACACCGAACCCATGTACACCTGCAGCGTGTCGCTGATCTGGCTGATCGGAACTTGCAGGCTTTTCGCCGCCTCGCGATCGATGTGCACCACGTACTGCGGATCGTCCGCCGTGAAACTGGTGAACAATCCCGCGAGGCTCGGATCCGAATTCCCCTGCGCGACCATTTGATTCGCCGCGCTCGCGAGCTGCGGCAGCGTGTTTCTCCCCTGGTCTTCCAATTCGTAGGCGAAGCCTCCGAAATTGCCGAGTCCATCCACGGCTGGAGGATTGAACGGCACGACGACCGCACCCGAGATTTCGGCGAGCGGGCCCCGCAAACGGCCGATCACGGCCTGCGCGGTGTGGCTGGGGCCTTTGCGCTCCGCGAAGGGCGTGAGGCTGGCGAAGATGATGGCGCGATTCGGCGCGGAACCTGAAAAGCTGAAGCCGACGACCGAGAACGCACTTTCGATTTCGGGCTCGCGCTGCATCGCCTTCTGCGCCTCGGCGCAAATGCCGCTCGTGTACGCGACCGAAGCGCCTTCGGGCGCCTGCACGATGATGAAGAGGTAGCCCTGATCGTCTTCGGGGATGAACGCGTGCGGCACGCGCTGGTAAACCCAATACGTCAGGCCGAGCCCGGCGAAGAAAAGCACCAACACGGCGGGCTTGAAGCGCAGCGCCGTCCGCAAGGCGGCGCGATAGAAGTCCGTCCCCGCGCGGACGAAGCGGTTGAATGGCGCGAACAGGCCGCCGCGCTCCCCCTCGACCCTTTCTTTTCCGAGGAAGAGCGCGGAAAGGGACGGCGTCAGCGTGAGCGCGTTGAACGCCGAAATGGAAACGGAAAACGCGATGGTCAGCGCGAACTGGCGAAACAAAATTCCAGTCGTTCCGGGAAACAGCGCAACCGGCAGAAACACCGACACCAGCACGAGCGACGTCGCAACAACCGCGCCGGCAACTTCTTTCATTGCCACCGACGCGGCGTTGTGCGGCTCGGTGATCCCCTCGGTGAGGTGGCGCTGGACGTTTTCGATCACGACGATGGCGTCGTCCACCACCAAGCCTGTAGCGAGGGTGATACCGAAGAGCGTAAGCGTATTGATCGAAAAGCCGAGCAGCTTGACGAACACGAAGGTGCCGACGAGCGAAACGGGAATCGTGACCGCCGGGATGAACGTGCTGCGCCAATCCTGCAGGAAGAGGAAGATCACGGCGATGACGAGCAGGATCGCTTGCAGCAGCGTGATCAGCACGTCGCGGATGGATTCGCCGACGACGGTCGTCGTGTCGAACGCCATGGCATACCGCAGGCCGGGCGGGAAATTCTTGGCTAGGCGCAGGAGTTCGGCTTTGGCCTCGCGGTCCACATCGAGGGCGTTCGCGCCGGGAAGTTGCGTGATGCCGATGCCGGTGGCCTCGTGCCCGTTGAAATTGAGCTCGGAACTGTAATCTTCCGCGCCCAATTCGGAGCGGCCGACGTCTTTGATCCGCACCAGCGTGCCGTCCGTGCCTGACTTGAGCACGATGTTGTCGAACTCCGAAGGCTCCGTGAGCCGGCCGATGGCGCGCACACTGATCTGAAACGCCTGCCCGGCGGGAGCGGGCGGCTGGCCGATTTGCCCCGCGGCGATCAGCACGTTCTGCTCTCCGAGCGCGTTCAGAACGTCCGTGGCCGTGAGGCCGTGCTGCGCCATGCGGGCCGGGTCAAGCCACAGCCGCATGGAGTAGCGGCGCTGGCCGAAAATAAACACGTCGCCGACGCCGGGGACACGCTTGAGCGCATCGCGCACGTACACTTCGAGATAGTTGCTCAGGAAGAGGCTGTCGTACTGGCCGTTTTCGGAATAGACGCCCGCGCCAAACACGAATCCACCCTGCTGTTTCGTGATGATGACGCCGGTGTTTTTCACTTCGTTGGGAAGCAGGCCCAGCGCCTGATTGACGCGGTTCTGCACGTCCACGGCGGCCAGATCCGGATCGCGGGAAACGTCGAAGACGACCGTGATGTTGCTGTTGCCGCTATTGTCGCTGGTCGAGGTGATGTACTTCATTCCCTCGACGCCGTTGATGGCTTGCTCAAGCGGAATGGTGACGGCGGATTCCACGGTTTGCGCGTTCGCGCCGATGTACGAGCTGTCAACGCTGACCTGCGGCGGGGCCAGGCGCGGGAATTGCGCGACCGGCAGCGTCGGAATGGAGATCGCGCCTGCGAGCAAGATCAGCAGCGCGCAGACGGTCGCGAAAACGGGCCGGCGGATGAAGAAATCAACGAACACGTTTCAGATGCGCCCTCGCCCGCGCGTGGAAAAACATCGAGTGGAATGCATCGGGTCAGTGTCCCGCGGAGGATGCAGGAGAGATTTGTACGTCCTCCGAGACCGGAACGCCGTCCGCAAGGAATTGCGTTCCCGTGACGATGATGTGGTCGCCGGGATGAATACCGTCGAGCACTTCGTAATCGTTGCCGAAGGTGTCGCCGATCCTAAGCAGTTTCTGGCGCGCCACCACGCCGCCGGATTCGTTTTCCGCGAGGAAGGCGAAATACTGGCCGTTGATGCGCGAAACGGCGAGAACCGGCACGACCGGCGCGGCATGCGTGCTCCAAATCACTTCGGCGCGCACCTGCTGCTCGACGCGCAGTTTGATCCGGGCGTTCGGGACGGCCGCCTTCACCAGAACGGTCTGCGTCGTGTCGTCCACCTCGGGAGAGAGAAACGTCACCTGCGTCTCCGCGTAGACGTTACCGGAATCGTCCTTCAGGTGCACGGGAAGGCCGAGGCGCACTTCGCGAGCGCGCGCGACAGGCACGTAAATATAGGCTTCGAGCGCGCCTGGCTCATCCACGGTAGTGAGCTCGGTGGCGGTCGTCACGCTGTCGCCGACGCGCACCGGGATGTCGCCGACGATGCCGTCCATCGGCGCGACCACCTGATAGTAGTGCAGCTCGACCTCCTGCTCTTTCACCTCCTCGGCAAGCGAATTCATTTGCTGCACTGCGGTGTCGTAGTTGTTCTGGGCCGTATCGAGGTCCTGCCGCGCGGTGACGCCTTGATCGAAGAGTTTTTGCGCGCGCTCCAATTGAGTCTTGGCGAATCGCACATTCGCTTCTTGCGCGGTTCGCTGTGCTTCCAGGCTGCCGACCGTGGCTTGCTGCTTCAGGGGATCCACTTGCAGCAGCGGCGTTCCCGTCTTCACAAGGTCGCCCGACTTCACATAAATTTTCGTGATCTGACCCGCGACCTGCGGCGTGATGTCCGCGGAATGGCGCGATTTCAGAACGGCCAGATACTCGTTCGAGTTGGGGATTTCGATGGCTCGGGCCACCTGGACTTTGACGCGCATCGCACCGGGCGGCGCGTCGCCGGCGCCGCTTTTGTTCCCGCAGCCGCCGAGGCAAACGCATAGCGCCAGGACGGCCAGGAAAACCGCCCGGGCGCCTGCCGCGGATTTGCCGTAGTTGTGATGACTCCGGATCATTTTCGGGTCCCAGCCCCTTCAACGGGATTCTAGAGTGCCACGCCGCAACCTGAGACAAGCCCAGCGGGCACGCTGAAATATTGTCTGGGGTGCGTCTAATATAAGCTGTCGCGCCGCCGAAGACAACTGCATGGAGCGCCGCCCGCTAGCACTCGAAGGCGCTGAATTGAGGCGCGCCAGGACCGGCTTGTGAGGCCCGGAGTTTGATGGTATAAAAGTATTTACTCGATTGCGCCCGGGCAGCGCTGAGAGTCTTAAGCCCGGACAGCCAGCCAAGGAGAAGCACGATGGCTTATGTGATCGCTGAGCCCTGCATCGGCACCAAGGACACCGCCTGCGTGGACGTTTGCCCGGTGGACTGCATTCACCCGCGCAAGGACGAGGCGAACTTCGCTAGCGAGACCCAGCTCTACATCAGCCCGGTCGAGTGTATTGATTGCGGCGCGTGCGTGCCGGTTTGCCCCGTGACCGCCATTTTTGCCTTGGAAGACCTGCCCGAAAAGTGGCAGCAATTCACCAAGATCAATTCCGACTGGTACGAGAAGAAGTAAGCCGCTTCCCCGGAGATTCTGAGGGATTCCTGCGGCGGGGCATTCGGCCCCGCCGTTTGTTTCTCCATTCATTGTTTCGAACGGTTTTTTGAATTCGTTAGTGCGGGGCTCGCCGCGTTATTATGCTAGCTGGCCCCACCATGGAGTTGCCGCTTGTCGAAGTTTCACCTAATTCTGGTGATTCACGCACACCAGCCCGTCGGGAATTTCCCGGAGGTACTTGAGCGCACCTATCAGAAATCGTATCTCCCGTTCGTTGAGTGTCTCGAACACCACCCGAACGTGCGTATGGGACTGCACTATTCCGGACCGCTTCTGGAGTGGATCGAGGCGGCTCATCCGGAATATTTCGCAAAACTGCGCGGATTGGTGGCACGCGGGCAGATTGAATTGGCGGGCGGCGGGTTTTACGAGCCCATCCTGATCTCCATCCCGCCACACGATCAATCCGAGCAGATCGCCCGGCTCGCCGCGTACCTCGAGCGCCATTTCGGAAGCCGTCCCCGCGGCGCGTGGCTTGCCGAGCGAGTTTGGGAGCCGCAACTGGCCTCGGCGCTCGGATCGGCGGGCGTGGACTATACGCTTGTGGACGACAACCACTTCCTCGCGGCGGGATTTGAGCCGGAGCAGTTGTTCGGCTATTACGTCTGCGAGGATCGCGGCGTCAAAGTCCGCGTAATCCCCGGCCTGCAATCGCTTCGATATCTGGTGCCTTTCCGCGAAGTCGGCGACGTCATCGGTTTCCTGCGCGACGCGAGCACGCGGCACCCGGGCGGGATGGCGGCGATGGGCGACGATCTCGAGAAATTCGGCGCCTGGCCCGGCACGTACGACCATTGCTATACAAACGGCTGGATCGAGCGTTTTTTCTCGGCGCTGGAATCGGAAGCGAGCTGGCTTGAGACTTCGCTTCCCGGCGAGCATCTCGCTTCGCATCCAGCGTCGGGCCGGGCAGACCTGCCCACGGCCTCCTACACGGAAATGATGGAATGGGTGCTGCCGACCGAGGTGCGCCGGCGATTTCACGCTTTGCGCGAGCGCTTCGGAGGCGAGCCGGAAGTACAAAGATTCCTGCGCGGCGGCTTCTGGCGCGGATTCTTCAGCAGGTACGCGGAATCCAATCTCCTCAACAAGAAAATGCTGCGCGCTTCATACGAAATCGAGCGGCTGGGGCGGCGGCGCCGCTTGCCGGCAACAACGAAAAAACTGGCTGAGGCGCGAACGCAAGTGCTCAGGGCGCAGTGCAACGACGCCTACTGGCACGGCGTTTTCGGCGGTCTTTACTCGCCGCACCTGCGGACCGCCCTCTGGAACGCTCTGATCCGGGCAGAGTCGCTGGCGGATTCCGTCGAGAACCGGCGGGGCTCGAAGCCGCACGCCGAGCGTTTGGACCTGGACTGCGACGGCGCGGAGGAAGTGCTGGTTGAGGCGTCGCAATTCTCGGCGCTCGTGAAACCATCCGATGGCGGCACGATTGCCGCGCTGGACGACCGGCGCTCCACCGTGACGCTGGTGAATTCGATGATGCGCCGGCCCGAGGCCTATCATGACCGGCTACCCACGGTCTCGACGAATTCCGGCGGGCAAGTTGCTTCGATTCACGAGCAAACGCGCATCAAGGAAGAGGGGCTCGAGCGTAGCTTGCGCAGCGACCGCTGGCCGCGCCACTCATTTCGCCTGTTGCTCTTTGCGCCGGGCAAGCGATACGAAGACTGCGATGCGATCCGCCTCGACGAAAACGCCGCCGTTGCCGGCGGGCCCTACCACGTGGAGGAAGCGGAGGGCGGGCGCGTGAGGCTCACGGGGGAGACGCCTTTCGCGGGCGGCGCGCTGCACGTGCGGAAGCAATTTGATTTCTCGCCCACACCGGAAGGATTCCGCGTTCATTGCGGCTTGGAGCTTTCGCTTTCGGGGGCCGCGTCCGTCGTGCTCGAAGCGGGCCTGGAATTGATCCTGAACTTTCTCGCACCCGATGAGCCGGACCGCTACTTCGAGACTCCCGAAGGCCGGCGGAAACTCCGCTGGGGAGGAACCGTGCCCGGCAATTCGCTCCGCATCGTGGATGAATGGCAGGGCGTCGCGGCGCACATCGAAGCGGCCGGAGCCAAGCATCTGTGGGTCGTGCCGATTGAAACGGTTTCGGAGTCCGAAGAAGGATTCGAGAGGGTGTACCAAGGCTCGCAGATCATTCCCGTCTGGCCCGTGCGTCTGGATGCGCAGACGGTCTGGACCGCCGGAGTGAACTTGCAAATCTGCCCGGTCTCGAAGGGTTAGGGTTCCGTTCCTACCGCGGCGCGAAGGTCGCCCTGCCGGGTTGCCGAAGACGAAACGCCTTTGTTAGAGTCGTGCGGCGGGCTGCGGGAGGGATGAGGATTGCCGCGTCCCTGCAGCCGGGGAGGCAAGCATGGCGGGCGAAATGAATTGGAAGGATCTTCTCGTGTGTCCCGTGTGCCGCACGAAAGTCCGGCCTGTGGCGAATGGCCTGCGCTGCGAAAAGTGCCGCCGCGTCTATCCGATTCGCGACGGATTCCCCGTGATGCTTCCGGAGGAAGCGAGCATGGAGCAAGATGCGGGGAAATCCTGATGTTTCCGCGGCTGAAACGCCCTTCTGAACTTGCTGGCCGTCTTCTCCCATGTCTCCCATGAAAACTTCGGCCGGAAAACTCGAACGGCTGGTGCGCGCGTTTCGCGGGCGGCGCATGGGCGTGCTGGGCGATTTCATGCTGGACCGCTACGTCTGGGGCTCAGCGACGCGGCTTTCCCCCGAAGCGGCCGTGCCCGTAGTGGATTTCGTCTCCGAATCGCAGGTCCTGGGCGGAGCAGGCAACGTCGCGGCGAACCTGGCCGCGCTGGGGGCGAAGGTCGAGGCTTTTGGCGTAGCCGGCGCGGATGAATCCGGCGAAACGCTTCGCCGTTGCCTGGACGATCAGGGAATCGGTTCTAAGGGGCTGCTCGAGGACGCAAGCCGCATGACCACCGTGAAAACGCGCGTGATCGCGCGCCACCAACAGGTCGTGCGCGTGGATCGCGAGAAGCGCGGCCAGATCGATTCCAAAATCGAGGAAAAATTGATCCGCAGCGTGAAGGCCGCGCTGCCGCGCTTGGACGCGCTGGTGGTTTCGGATTACGACAAGGGCGTCGTGACGGATGCGGTCGCGGAGCGCGTGCTGGGAGAAGCGCAGCGCCGGGGCGTCGCGGCGCTGGTCAAGCCGAAGACCTCGCGCCTTTTCGCGTATCACGGGGCGACGGCGATCGTATGCAACTCGAAGGAAGCCGGATTTTTCGTGACGCGTTCGCTCGCCGACGATGATGCCGTCGAGCAGGCGGGCCGCTCTCTGCTCGCGCATTTCGGATGCGCCGCGGTGCTCATCACGCGCGGGGAGCACGGGCTTTCGGTCGTCGAAGACGGCGTCCCGCGGCCGCTGCACGTGCCCGCGACGAGCTTCGAGATCACCTACGCGCGCGTGGGTCTGCCGGGTGTCGAGCGCGGCTCGGCGGCGCGGCAGGTGTTTGACGTGACCGGCGCGGGGGACACGGTGCTATCGGTGCTGGCGCTGGGAGTCGCATCCGGGGCGTCCGTGACCGATGCGGCGCGCCTCGCGAATCTCGCGGCGGGAGTCGTCGTCGGCAAACTCGGCACCGCGACTCTTTCGCCCGCCGAACTCGGCGCGGCGTTGCGCGAGCTTGCCTGATCGGACCGCGCCGGACCAGCGCGCAGACTACTTCCATCGCAAAATTGATTCGTGCTGATGATCAGAACGCCGGAGGCGGGAAACTGAGCGATTGATCCGACCGCTCGACCCAGATTCTCACTTCGCGGGTGCGCTCGCTTTTCGGGTCGCTCGGTTCGGGAAACGGCGTATACGGGCTGATCTCGACCGTCACAATGACCCCGCTGACGTCGCCGGCTCCTCCACTGCCTCGGTTCGGCGGTTCGGTCGCAGATTCGATGTGATAGGTCAGGACGGGGCCGTAATACCCCTTTGGGCCCCAGTCATCGAGGAAATCCTGATAGGCGTAGCCTGGGTGAGGATGCCAGATCTGGTAGGCGCGCTGCGTATCCCCTGCGGTGACGGCGTCCAAGAAGTGCTCGACCGTATGCTTCTCCGGTGTGTAGCGTAGAAAAAACCACAGTCCGAGAGCGGTCAGCAGCGCCAGCGTCACGGCGCTGATGGCGTAGCGCAGGAGTTTCGAATTCGGCTCTTCCGCTCCTGAATCGAACAATCCCACCAAGTTCTCCTATCGCCGCTTCGTATCGTTTTGCCTATGCATTATACATGCCGGTAGCGCAACTGAGTGGCGTCAACGGCGGACTCGCAGCATTCCTAATTCTCGTCCGCGCTCACGCTTCCAGCGGATTGGGCGAAGCGGTTGCGGGAAGCTCGATCGAGTATTTCGTCCGCTGCTTCTGGCGGTGCTGCTCGAGCGCCAGCTCGATCAGGCGATCCAGCAGCTTGCCATACGGCAGGCCCGACGCCTCCCACAATTTCGGGTACATGCTGATTGAAGTGAAGCCGGGAATCGTGTTGATCTCGCTCAAATACACGCGGCCGGTGCGCTGCTCGAGAAAAAAATCCACGCGCGCGAGGCCCATCGCTTCCACAGCGCGGAACGCGCGCACCGCAAGTTCCTGAAAGCGCTTGACCTGTGCCTTGGAAAGCTTCGCGGGAATCAAGAGCTGCGTCCCTTCTTCGAGATACTTCGCGGCATAGTCGTAGAATTCGCGGTGCGGCACGATTTCACCGGGCACGGACGCGCGCGGGTCGTCGTTGCCGAGCACGGAAACTTCGATTTCGCGGCCCTTGATCGCGCGCTCGATCACAATTTTCTGCGCGAATTCGGCGGCAAACTTCATCGCAGGAGCCAACTCGCCCCGCCGGTGCACCTTCGTCATGCCGACCGAGCTGCCGAGCGTGGCCGGCTTGATGAACACCGGGTAGCGGAATTTTCTCTCGACTTCCCGCCGGACGCTTTCCGGCTCGCGTTCCCACCGCGAGCGCAGCACGGCGAGAAATTCGCTGACCGGCAGCTTCGCCTGTAGGAACAGGCGCTTCTGCAAGTCCTTGTCCATGCCGACGGCCGAGCCCAACACGCCCGAGCCGACGTACGGCAGCCCGGCGAGCTCGAGCAGCCCCTGCACGGTGCCGTCTTCGCCATAGGTGCCGTGGAGCACGGGAAAAACGACGTCAACGCGCAGCGCGCTGGAAGGCGCGTCATCGAGCGGCACGAGCGCCGCAACGTTCGGGTCGGCCGGGAGGATCACGCGATGTCCGCTGCGCAATACTTCCGGCAAAAGCTTCTCCGCGCCCCCTCCAACGAACCAACGGCCATCTTTCGTTATGCCGATCGGCACGGCTTCGTATTTTTCGGGATCGAGGGCGCGGATCACGGACGCCGCCGAATTCAGCGAGACCTCGTGTTCGCCCGACCGCCCGCCGAACAGCACGCCGATGCGCAGCCGCTTCTTTCCTTCGCTCATGTCGCCTGGTTCCTGTCTCCGCCGCTTGCAAGCCGCGCGGGAAGCTCGTCGGCTCCCCGGCTCACAAAATTTTCTTTCCCAAAGCCGAAAGCACCATTTCGACGGCCAGCAGCGCCGTCTTGTTGTGCAGGTCGATCACGGGATTAATCTCGACCACTTCCAGCGCGACCATCGCCTCGCTGTCCGCGATCATCTCCATCGCGAGATGCGCCTCGCGATACGTCACTCCGCCGCGAACCGGCGTGCCCACTCCCGGCGCGTCGGCTGGATCGACGAAATCCAAATCGAGGCTCACGACGGCCCCGGCCGCGTCGTCCGTGGCAAATCGAATCGCCTCGCTCATGACGTCGCGCAAGCCGCGCTCGTCGATGTCGCGCATGGTGAAGGCGTGCACGCCGGAATCCTTGATGAGGCGCCGCTCCTTCGGGTCGAGGTCGCGCACCCCCACGATGACTACGTTGCGCGGTTCCACCTTCGGATGGAAGCCGAACAAATCCACGAGCTCGGCCGGGCCGTGTCCGATGATGGCGGCCAGCGGCATGCCGTGCACGTTGCCCGACGGCGAACTCTCCGGCGTGTTCATGTCGCCGTGCGCGTCGAGCCACAAATAGCCGATCTTCTTCGATTGCTTGCGGAAAAAGTTCGATACTCCGGAGCACGAGCCGGCCGCGATGGAGTGATCGCCGCCGAGCACGAGCGGCAGAAAACCATCCGCGAGCGCGCGCTCGGTCTGCTCGCCGAGACCCTGGCAGATCTCGGCGATTTCGTTCAGATATTTCGCGTGCTTTTCGCCGAAGTGCTGCTCCTCCGGCTGCTTGACGATCATGTTGCCGAGGTCCTCGACGTGATGGCCGAGCTGCTTCAGCCGCGAGAGCAGCCCCGCCACGCGCATCGCCGATGGGCCCATGTCCACGCCGCGCCGGCTTTGGCCGAGGTCCATCGGTACGCCGATAATGCGGATTCTTTGCGCCATGCGTGTTTCAGGCCCGAATTGCCCCTGGGGCGGTGACGCTCAAGGATAGACTCTATAAATCATGCGCGGGAAGGGAATCACTTCGCGGATGTGCTCGGTCCCGCATATCCACGCCACCGTGCGCTCCAGGCCCAATCCGAACCCCGCGTGCGGCACGCTGCCATAACGCCGCAGATCGAGATACCACTGGAACGATTCCTCCGGCAGATGGTTCTCCCGCAGCCGGCGGAGCAGGAGATCGTAGTCCGCGATGCGCTCGCCCCCGCCGATGATTTCGCCGTAGCCTTCGGGCGCGAGCATGTCGAAGCCGAGCGCCAGTTCGGGCCGTGCGGCGTCGGGCTGCATGTAGAACGCTTTGATTGCGGCGGGGTAGCGGTGCACCATCACGGGCCGGTCGCGCTGGCTCGAGAGCACGGTCTCTTCATCGCCGCCGAAATCATCGCCCCATTTCACTGCTTTGCCGTTTTTCTGCAGGATTTCGATCGCTTCGTCGTACGTGATGCGCGGGAAGGGCGGCTTCACATTCGCCAGCTTCGACACATCGCGTTTGAGCGTTTCGAGTTCCCGCGGCCGCCGCGCGACCACCGATTGCACGATGTGGCTGACCAAGCCCTCGCCCAGCTCCATCATGTCTTCGAGGTGCGCGTAGGCGGCTTCCGGCTCGAGCATCCAGAATTCGGTCAAGTGGCGCCGCGTCTTCGATTTTTCCGCGCGAAACGTCGGCCCGAAGCAGTACACCTTGCCGAGCGCCATCGCCGTGGCTTCGATGTAAAGCTGGCCGGATTGCGTCAGGTACGCTTTCTCGTCGTCGATGTACTTCACCTCGAAGAGCGTGGTCGTCCCTTCGCACGCGGCCGGCGTGAAGATCGGCGCGTCCGTGAGGATGTAACCCTGGCCGTCCAGATATTCGCGCCCGGCACGAACCGCTTCCGCGCGAATCCGCAGAATCGCCGCCTGCCTCGGAGTGCGAATCCAGAGGTGCCTCTTGTCCAGCAGGAAATCCACCCCGTGCTCTTTGAGTTGAATCGGGTAGGGATCGCTTTCGGCCACGCGGCTGACGACTTCCAGCTTGCTGATGGAGAGTTCGTGGCCGCCGGGCGCGCGCGGCTCGGCGCGCACGGTTCCCGTTGCGATGACGCTCGATTCCAGCGTCAGCCCGCGCAGCGCGTCAAACGCAGCCGGCTGCTCCTTCTGCGACACAACGCCCTGCATCACGCCGGTCCCGTCGCGAAAAATCGGAAACAGCAGCTTGCCCGATTCGCGCAAGTTGTAGAGCCAGCCGCGAATCGTGATTTCCTGCCCGGCGAAGCGGCCGGCGTCTTCAATCACCACAATCGGCATCGGAACCTTTCTCCGTGGATCTCTTTCCTTCGATCCCTCCGCACCCTCAAGCGCGGGCGGGCAATTCTTTCTCGAGCCGCTTGAACGCGTCTCGTGCGGCGTCGAGCACCGCCGCGTCCGTTGACTCCGCGCCGCCCCCCGCTCGGCTTTCGCCCTTGGCCGCGGCCGGCCCCGAGGCCGCTGGCGCGCGCAACTCCATCACAAGATGCGCGCCCGCCGGCAAACCCTTGATCGCGGCGGGCCAATCCACCGTACCTTGATAGGGCACGAGGTGTTCGTCTTTGTCGCCGTGGTTGTCGTGGAGGTGCGTCGTCACGATGAGCGGGCGCATCGGCTCGAGGCTCGCGGCGATTCCATCTCCGATGTGCGCGTGGCCCGCGTCGAAGCAGAAGCGCAGATCGGTGAGTCGCGTCTGGTCCACGAAGCGCCGCAGGTTTGCCGGAGTCGCCAGTTCGCCGGGCGTGTTTTCGAGTGCGATCGTCACGCCGCGCTCCTTGGCAAAGAGCGCCAAATGCTCGAGCGAGTTGAACGCCGCGTCCCAGTGGCGCGGATCGTCCGGCTCGCGGGAGCCGCCGACATGCTGCACGAGAATCTGATACGGAACCTGCTCGGCGAGATCGAGCGCGCGCTTGATTTCGTCCACGGCTTCCGCGCGGCGCACGCGTTCGGGCTCCGAAATCGAGAGCGGCGAACCGCCCTCGCGCGACGGCGCGAGATCGCGATGCACCGGCGCGTGCACGGAATGCAGCGCCACCTGGTGGGCCTCGAGCCATCCGGCCAGTTCGTGCGCGTCCGCCGCCGAGCGGTAATCGAAGTGCCCGGCCTCACAGAACAACTCGATGGCGTCGAATCCCGCCCGCGCGGCGGATTCGATCACCGCCGAGTTCAGCTTCCGCTGCACGAAGAGGTAAGTGGAAAGTGTGCGCGACATCGAAACATCAGTTCTATGCGAAACGCCTTACCCCGTCAAGGCAGGCTCGGCGTCCAGCTACTCCCCCAGTCCTTTTACGCACAAAAATTGCTTCACCGTGTGCACGACCTCGACCAGGTCCTCCTGCGCGGCCATGACGGCCTCGATGGGCTTGTACGCGCCCGGCGTTTCGTCGATCACCGCCGTCGTTTTATCGCATTCCACGCCCTGCGTTGCTGCGACGTGATCGGCTACCGAAAAACGCCTCTTCGCTTCCGTGCGGCTCATCGCGCGGCCTGCGCCGTGCGAACACGACTCGAAGCTGTCGCGACAGCCCTTGCCGCGCACGATGAACGAGCGCGCTCCCATCGAGCCGGGAATGATCCCCATGTCGCCCACTGCCGCTCGCACGGCACCTTTGCGCGTCAGCAATACGTCCTTGCCGTAGTGATGCTCCTCCGCCATGTAGTTGTGGTGGCAGTGGACGCGGTCCATCTCCTCGACGGGCGCGTGCGCGCTGATCGCGCCCAGCGCCGCATCCGCCATCAGCAGGCGGCTCTGCCACGCGAATTTCTGCGCCAGGTGGAGCGCACCGATGTAATCGCGAAACTCCGAACTCGATTCCGTCAAGTAGGCCAGATCGGCGTTCGGCAATTCCACGCGCCCCTTCTGGCAAATTTCCTTGGCGAGCCTCGTGAAATACGTTCCGATGCGATTGCCCAGGCCGCGCGAGCCGGAATGGATCACCAGCCAGACGAGGCCTTCTTCATCGGTGGTCAATTCCAAAAAATGATTGCCGGTGCCGAGCGTGCCGGGATGCCGCTCGGCATTCCTCGATCGCGCCCCCGGATGCTCCGCGCACAATTTCTGGTAAGGCTCGGCGAACTCTTCCTTCCACATCCGCTGGATATGCTCGGGGATCGCGCGCGAGGACCACGCGCCCACGTCGCCTTCCCTCGCGTTGTGCGTCCGGCCGCAGGGCACCGCGCTCTCGATGTCCGAGCGCAGCTCGGACAAATGTTCCGGCAAATCCTCGCGCGTGAGCTTCAGTCGCACGGCGATCATTCCGCAGCCGATGTCCACTCCGACTGCCGCCGGACACACCGCGCCCTCCGTCGGCACCACCGAGCCGACTGTCGCGCCCAGGCCCCAATGCGTGTCCGGCATCGCCGCCACGTACGGCGCGACGAACGGCAGGCGCGCCGTCTGCTTCAGTTGCTCTACGGCCTTTTCTTCAAAAGGCACGCCGTGGTTCCACGCCTTGATGAATTTTCCCTTGCCCGCTTCAATGATGCTGAACATGATTATCCTCTGGGGATGCTAGCACCAATGCCGCAACTTGTTTTGTCAGAGGGGAATTTCCAGAGATTCGGTCGGGAGTCGCGCCGCAGTCGGTAGCGCAGGGTATCCCCTAGCGCGCTCATGTGGAGTGCGGCGGCTTGACGCCGCTTTCCCTCCGCACCGTTTCTTGTGCCAGTAGCACAGGCACTCCTGCCTGTGCGCTGTTTCCCCGCTCACGACGCCGGGCAAAATTTAAGCTTGCGACGGCTCGCCGGCCGAAAAGTACGAATTGGTAGCACAGGCACTCCTGCCTGTGCGCTGTTTCCCCGCTCGCGACGCCGGGCAAAATTTAAGCTTGCGCCGGATCGCCGGCGGAAAAGTACGCGCAATCGGGATGGTGGAAGACGAGCGCGCTCACGCTCGCCTCGGGGTCCATCATGAAGCCCTCGGTCAGGCGGACGCCGATGCGTTCGGGCAGCAGCAATTGCCAGATGCCGGCCTGGTCTTCCAGGCGCGGGCAAGCCGGATAGCCGAAGCTGTAGCGTTTCCCGCGGTAGCGCGCGGTGAATCGCTCCTGCATCGTCATCCCGGGCGGGTCCGGGAAACCCCAATCCTCGCGGATGCGCCGGTGCAGCCATTCCGCGCACGCTTCGGCGGATTCGATCGCCAGCGCCTGCAGTGCGTGGGAAAGAAAATAATGGCCGTCGCGCTTGGCCTCTTCGGCCCGCTCGCGCACTCCTTCTCCCGCCGTGACGACAAACAGCACGATGTGATCCCGCGCTGCTCCCGCGCGAGGAAGGACGTAGTCGCTCAGGCACAGCCCGCCCAGTGCGCGCTGCCGCTCGAACCGGAACGTGTGCAGCGGTTCGCTCGAGCCCGCGGCGAACAAATGAATCGCGTTGCCATCGCGCTCGGCCTCGAAAAATTGCCACAGCGCGCGAACCTTCATGAAGTTCGCCGCCGCGAACTTCACTCCTTCCACGTTTTCAAATAGCTCCAGCGCGCGCGGTTCGCGCTCGGCGAGCGCCTTCTCGAATTGGCCTTTGTAGCCGAGATGCCGCCCGTAAAGCATGTAGGGATTGATGTAGCCCCAGATTTCGCTGAGGTCCGGCACCAGGCGCAGCTTCGCGTTCAGGTACGGCGCGGGCGGAATCGGAATGTCGATGCGGACGCGCGGCGAGCGCTCCTCGCCTGCGGACACGGCTGCGGCGGCGCGCGGCTCTTCCGTTGCGGCAGCGTCTGCGGGCGCGTGCGCTTGCAAGACCGCCGGGCGCCTCGCCGGATCGCTCAACTGGTTCATCAGGTCGAGCCCGCTCATCGCGTCTTTCGCGTAGCACACGGGGTTGCCGTAGCGCGGCGCGATTTTCAGCCTCGTGAATTTATCCGAAAGCGCCGCTCCGCCCACCAGCAGCGGAATCTCGATTCCTGCTTCGCGCAAATCCGCGGCGGTGATCGCCATCTGCTCGGCGCTTTTCACCAGCAGGCCGGAAAGCCCGATCGCATCGGGATGGTGTTCGCGATACGCGCGGATCAAATCGTCGGGCGGCACCTTGATTCCGAGATTGATGACCTCGTAGCCGTTGTTCTTGAGCACGATCTCGACGAGGTTTTTCCCGATGTCGTGCACGTCGCCTTTGACCGTTGCGAGAATCACGCGAGCGCGCTTGCTCGTGTCGCTCTTCTCCATGAACTGCTCGAGGTGGCTTACGGCCGCCTTCATCGCTTCGGCGGATTGCAGCACCTCGGCCACGATCAACTCGTTGTTGTTGAAGAGCCGCCCGACCTCCGCCATGCCCTCCATCAGCGGGCCGTTGATGATGTCGAGCGGCCGCACGCCCTCGGCGCGCTTGCGTTCGAGGTCCTCCACCAATCCGTCGCGCGTGCCTTCGACGATGTAACTCGAAAGGCGCTGGTCGAGGGTGAGTTTCTCCGTGGATTCTTTTTCGCGGCGCTTCGCCCCACGAAAATGCTCGGAAATGGCGGCGATGTGGAATTGATTGATCGCTACTTTCTGTCCTCGCGATTGCTGCCGCCAATCCGAGGGCGCGGAGCGGAACAGCGCCGCGTTGGAATGGCCGTCCGGGAAATTCGCCGGAACGTGATTGAACAACAGGTCTTCCGCAAGCCGGCGCTCCGTATCGGGAATCGAAGCGAAGCGCTCGATGCGCTCTGCGTTCACGATGGCCAGATCGAGCCCGGCCTTCGTGCAGTAATAAAGAAAAACCGAATTGACGATTTCGCGCGCCCTTGGCGGCAGTCCGAACGAAACATTCGAGATCCCGAGAATCGTCCGCGCGTAGGGAATTTTCCCTTTGATGAGCCGAATTCCTTCCATCGTTTCGACGGCGCCGCCGATGTAGTTTTCGTCCCCCGTCGCGCACGGGAAGACCAGCGGATCGAAAACGATGTCTTCGGGCGGAATGCCGTACGACTCGGTGAGCAGTCCGTACGACCGCTCGGCGATCGCGAGCTTGCGCTCGCGCGTGAACGCCTGCGCCTGGACCGGGTCCTCGTCGATGCACCCGACGACGACGGCCGCGCCGTAGGATTTCGCGAGTGGGCAAATGCGCTGGAATTTCTCCTCGCCGTCCTCGAGATTGATCGAGTTGATGAGACTCTTGCCCTGGCAGTAAGTGAGCGCCAGCTCCGCCGCGCGCGCGTCGGTCGTGTCGATCATGATCGGCACTTTCACTTTGCGGATCAGCTTGTCGTAAAACGGCTGAATGTCCTTGAGTTCCTCCCGCTCCGTGCTCTGCAGGCAGACGTCCACGATGTGCGCGCCGCTTTTCACCTGGCGCCGCGCGATTTCGCTTGCTTCTTCCCACTGCTCGGCCGCGACGAGTTGCTTGAATTGCCGCGAGCCGATCACGTTGGTGCGCTCGCCCACCAGCAGCGGGCGCGTGCTGTCCTCGGCTTCGATGGCTTCGATGCCGGAATAAATGGCGCGATGATTCGGCGCGGGCGGGTGCCGCGGCGGCTGGCCTTCGGCCATTTGCGAGATCGCGCGAATGTGCTGCTCGGTCGTGCCGCAGCAGCCACCCACGAGATTCACCCAGCCGTGCCGCACGAATTTCTCGAGTTGCGCCGCAAGCGAAGACGGCGTCTCCAGATACAGGCCCTCTTCGTTTGGCAGGCCCGCGTTTGGATAGCAGGAAACGTTGCGGCTCGTCAGGCCCGCGAGCGTGCGCAAGTGGTCCGTCATGAATTCCGGTCCCGTGCCGCAATTCAGGCCCAGCGAAATCAATTGCAGGTGATCGAGCGAGGCCCACAGCGCCTCGATATCCTGGCCGGCGAGCATCGTGCCCATCTTTTCGATCGTCACCGAAATCATCAGCGGAATGTCGTGTCCGATTTCGCGGCCGAGCTTCTGGATGCCGATCACGCCCGCTTTGATGTTGCGCGTGTCCTGGCACGTCTCGAGCAGCAGCACGTCCGCGCCGCCATCGAGTAAGCCCCGCGCCTGTTCATGGTATGCGTGGCGAAGCTGGTCGAATGTGACTCCGCCGGTGACGCTGATTGCCTTCGTCGTCGGGCCCATCGACCCTGCCACGAAACGCGGCTTCTTCGGCGTCGTGAATTCATCAGCCCCGCGCCGTGCCAGTTCCGCCGCCGTGCGATTCAGTTCGTAGGTGCGCGCCTCGAGTCCGTATTCGGCCAAAACGATCGAGGTTCCGCCAAAGGAGTTCGTCTCGATGATGTCCGCGCCGGCTTCAAGGTAGGCGCGATGGATCCCGGTGACCACGTCCGGCCGGCTCACCACCAAATGTTCGTTGCAGCCTTCCAGCTTCGGCCCGCCGAAGTCTTCTGCGCTCAGACGAGCCCGCTGGAGCATCGTCCCCATCGCTCCATCGAGGATGAGGATGCGCTCGGCGAGCAACTCGCTGATTTCGCGTCCGGTTTGGGTCAGGTTCCTCATCGGCGGCTTCGATCCCGGGTCGAGATGCGGGTTGCAGGCTCTGCGTGCAAGGATCTTCGGGCTGCCCGATGAAGGGCGTTGCTCCGATGGGTTTGCGCTGCTACTGAAAAGTTTGCGAAGGTTAGCGGTGCACCTTTCCGTTTGAAGTTCACATTTTACACCAAACGGCGCGGTTCTGCATTGAACCGGAGGCCGCGTTGCGCTTGCGCCAATAACGGCGGCGACCCGCCAGCCCGTGCCAAAAAGGGGCCGGTTTCGGCGCGTCGAGGGCGCTACGGGGCTCGTTGTCAGCTACGGTATGTGCCGCAGTGAAACAACTTGTCAGCCGCTAGGTTGACCCTCAAAATTAAAGCGTAAAGGGTTCTGCAATCTACGCTGTGCGCGGGAGTTGACAAGTCCCAACCGCCGCACGGCGAGCAGCTATCTAGTCGAGATAAGGGTCTTCTGGAAGAAAACACATGAGCAAGAAACTGTTTCACCGCATTCAGGAAGTGAATATGGAGCTTTGGCTGCTCCTTTCCCTTTTTGCGATCGCAGCACTGCTGAATTTCATCGTGGCGCTCCACCGAGTGGTCCTCGGATTTTACGTTCTCCCGACCTTATTCTCCGCGTACTACTACGGAAAGCGCCATGCGACCATGACGGCGCTCGCGAGCGTTTGCCTCGTCACGCTGATTGCCTATTTCAACCCCGCCCTGTTTGGATATTCCAGCGGCATCGCGTTGGCCGATAGCAAGTGGTTTGATATCACTGCGTGGGGCGCGACGCTCGTCGTGACCGGCTATGCGATGGGCACTCTGTACGATCGTAAAGAGCTGCACTTCAAGGAACTCAGGCGGGCTTACGACGGTGTGATGATGATCCTCCAGCAGTTCATCGCCAAGGACAAGCCCACGCTGAACCACTCCTACAGAGTTTCCGTTTACGCCATGAGAATCGGCGCGTGCCTAGGGTTGAGCGACGAGCGCCTGGAAGACATCCGGGCCGCTGCGCTGCTGCACGACATCGGGAAAATGAAGATCAGCCGCGAGTTGCTCTACAAAGCGGCGCGGCTTACCAAGGACGAGTACGAGCACATGCAGACCCACGTCGATGAGGGCGCGCATTTATTGGAGCCGGTCGGCGGAACTCTCCATCGCGTCATCCCGATCATTCTTGCCCACCACGACAAGTTCGACGGCTCAGGTTACCACCCGACGCGCGGCGAAGAGATTCCCATCGAGGCGCGGATCATTTCCGTCGCCGACGTTTACGACGCGCTCACCAGCGACCGTCCGTACCGCCATGCAATACCTCCTTCCGAGGCAAGGGAGATAATCGTGAACGGCGCGGGCATGGACTTCGATCCGAAGGTGGTGGAGGCATTCAAGTCGGCCTTCTCTGACGGGTTGATGGAAGTGCCGGAAGTTCTTGTTTGAAGAATTTCGCTCAAGAAAATCTAACGGAGATTATTCCCCGGTTTCGCTGAGGAATTCGGGTTCGGCCGGGCCCGGAATCAGCCCTGCGGCGACGCCGCGCGCGAGCAATTCGCGCACGGCTTGCCTTCCTCGCTCGCCGTAGCCGAGCGTCCACTTGTTGACGTACATCCCCACGAATTTGTCGGCGAGTTCGGCGTCCATTTCCCGCGCGAATTGCATCGCGTAATTCAGCGCCGCTTCGCGGTGCTCGAGAGAATAGGCGACGCTTTCGCGAATGGCCTTCGCAACCTGCTGGCCGACGTTCTTTCCGAGCGCCCGGCGAACCGCGTTGCCCCCGAGCGGCAGCGGCAGGCCCGTCTGCTCGAGCCACCACTGGCCGAGGTCCACCACCTTGTGCAGGCCGAGCTGCGGAAAGAAAAGCTGGCCCTCGTGAATCAGCAGGCCGGCTTCGACCGTGCCGTTGCGGACGGCGCTCAGAATCTGGTCGAAGGCAATCGTCACCGGGCTGATGCGCGGCTCGTAGAGCTTCAGCGCGAGGTACGCCGTCGTGCGCAGGCCGGGAACGCCGACGCGCAAACCGGCCAACTCTTCGCGTTTCAGCGGATGCGAGGCCACCACGATCGGGCCGTAGCCCTCGCCGAAGCTCGCGCCGCAATCCAAGAGGACGTACTTCTCGCGCAAGTGCGCGTAGGCCGCGAAGCTGATCGCGGTCACGTCATAAACCTCTTCGTTGGCCGCCTGGTTGAGCGTCTCGATATCCGCCAGCACGTGCGAGAACTGCAAGCCGGGCGAGCGCACTTTGTGGGTCGCGAGGCCATAGAACATGAAGGCGTCATCGGAATCGGGCGAGTGCGCGAGCTTGAGCTCACGCACCTTGCTTGTGGCTTCTTTGTTCGCCATCGCCAAAAGGGCCCTCGCAGTGGCCCGGATTCACCCCGCCGCGTCGAGACACCTCCCCTGCAACCGGATGCGTCCGAGAACAGAATCAGGAAACTCTAAGGAGAGGCACCCGCGTCGCGGGGAGCGCCAGCATGACCGACAACTTCGTCTCGCAATCCACCCAAAACCGATTGCAAGCCTAGCACAGTCAGCCGCAGCGGACAAACTTCCGTCGCGGGCGCGGGCGCGGCGTCCGGCGCGACGGCCGGGGGAATGGCGGCTGCTTACGGCGGTTTTGGGGTCGTAAGTATTTGATGGGACAAGACTTAGCTGGAAAACATCAAGTGATACTTTAGATTTGGGGGAAGTCACGGGGGTATATACCCCCGGGTTGTTTTGCGTATGTGTGGCAAACACAGGACTTACAGCAAAAGAGTGCGCATGAGTGTGAAAAGAAAGGGACTTAAAGTTGCGTGTTTTCAATGAGTTGCGCACTCTTTTGCATGAGTATGAAAACAAAGGGCTTAGAGAGAGGGTTTTGTGCACATCTGGGCGAAGTGCGATGACTCGGATGCCGCGCGGCGGAATTGAGCGGGGTCCTTCGACTCGACCCCTGCGGGGCTCGCCGAGGACTCGCCGCGGAAAGACCACCGGGATGAAAGAGGCGCACATCCTTCGTCGGATGCGAGGGAAGTATTCCAAAAGTTGATGCGATTCCACGCCATCTTATAGCACAAAAGTGGTGAAATGTCAACAGTTGTTTGTGAGTTATACTTTTCGAAAAGTGGGTGTGGGCACGCGCCAGCGGAGGAGGGGATGACGCTGTCAAGAGCCCCACCCCTTTCCCGCCACGGCGGGAAAAGAGTGGGCCACCCGGAAACTCAAAAGCTGAGCCACCCGCCCTCCCGATGCCGAAGGCAGCGTGCTCTTCTGCTGGCCGGGACGATGATATTCAGGGTTGCTACGAACGCCGGACCTGTGATGCTAATCCTATGTGGCAACACTGAGATGGATCGTCAGCTCCTGTGCCGCGTGCTTTTCGATACGAACTCGAAGCTGGTAAATATCCATGCCAGGGGCCGAAATCCGGATGTAGAAGAGTTTACCTGTCGCCTGCTTTTCCAACGAGAAAAACCCCTTCTCATCTGTCTTCGTGGAAGCGAGGACTGTTTTCCAGTCAGGGCTACGAATTTCAACTGTAACGCCGCTCGCAGGCAAATCTGTTCCCTGAACCTCAACCTGGCCCGCAAGCGCACGGCTAACGGATATTTCCTTCTGCACGACGAGCGTTGTCGAGTGCCCGGTTCCCGCTGAAAGGAGAAGAACCAGCCCTAAAAGAGCAAACCGATTGGGGATTCGCGTAGTCATTTCTTGATGATGATCCGCTTTTCAGGATTTGGGGAGTTCGGACGGGTGGCCCGCGCGTCCGTTTGCTCTTTCCTGTTGACTGCCACCATCGATGAGAGCATACCACTGTTGCAATACACCGCAACGTATCGAGACGAGGATGCCCCACGCGTCGGTTTTACGCGTGGGGTTTTCTCTGATGCCCAAAGGATTGAAGCGCTACTACGGACGCGGCCATCTGCATTTCCTCACGTTCAGTTGCTATCGGCGTTTGCCGCTGCTCAACACGATGCGGGCGCGAAACCACTTCGTGCACGTCGTCGACAAGATTCGTGAACGCTACAAATTCTTGCTGGTCGGATACGCGGTCATGCCGAATCACGTGCATTTGCTCATCAGCGAGCCCGCCAAGGGCACGCCATCGGTTGTTCTGAAAGGGTTGAAGCAGCGCGTCTCGCGGGATCTACGGAGAAGCAGGCGCCGCGGCGAAATTTCCACACGTAAATCTAAAGTGTGGGCGCTCGCAGCGCGACCGTTCGGTTCGGCGTGACAGCGGTCGCCCAAAAGGGCGGCATCGTGTACGATACCGGTGGAATTGGAAGTCGAGAACATCTCAACCGTACGCACAGGTGGGAGCCACAACCTAATCAACTCGGAGACGGAAGACGATGAAGCGGATCATGAAATGTGCGAGATGTCCCAGGCGGTTCGCGGTGTGTCTGCTGCTGATGTTTTCAAGCTGCACGTCGGTATTGGCAAACGTCAAGCCCTGCGCCCTCTTCAGCGACCACATGGTGCTGCAGACCGGCATGCTGGTTCCGGTATGGGGTACTGCGAGCCCCGGCGAGAAAGTCAAGGTGACCCTGAATCGACAGAAGCGGTCCACGACTGCATCCGCTGACGGCAAATGGATGGTGCGTTTGAAGAATCTCAAGCCGGGCGGACCATTTCAGATGACCATCGCCGGAAACAATACGATCACAATCAACGACGTCCTGATCGGCGAGGTGTGGCTCGGTTCCGGGCAATCCAACATGACGTTCACGGTTTCGAAGAGGCATGCTTCCTACGCAGGCGTGATCAACGAGGAGCAAGAGATCGCCGACGCCAATTACCCGAAGATCAGAATGTTCACGGGCAAGTTCACCAAAAGCTACGAGCCGCAAACTGAAATCCAGGGCGAGTGGCTCGTTTGTAATCCCGAGAATGTGCCGGATTTCTCGGCGGTCGGCTATTTCTTTTCGCGGGATCTGCAAAAAGAGATCGATCGACCGATTGGTTTTCTGACTCTGGCCTTTGGCGCCAGCACTGCGGAAGCCTGGATCCGCCGGGAAACCCTGGCCGCCGACCCGCTTCTAAAGCCCAAGCTCGATCATTTCGATGCGGCCGTCCAATTCTTCCGCACGAATCCCAACGCTCCGGCCGACCAGGCGCCCGCACCGCCGCAAACCATCAATGCGCGCCCGGGCCCTCCACCCAAGCAGCAGCGCGATCCCGTGCAGGACCAGCATAATCCGACGGTCCTCTTTAACGGCATGATCAATCCCGTTATCCCTTATGCGATACGCGGTGTTCTCTGGTATCAGGGTGAATCCATCGTCAGCGGCGAGGAGGGGATATCTCTCTATCCACACGTACAGGCCACGCTCATCAAGGACTGGCGCGCGCTTTGGGGCGAAGGCGATTTCCCGTTCATTATCGTCCAGCTAGCGGCCCTGCAGAATTACAGTAACAATCCGAAAGTGCGCGAAGCTCAGGCCACAGTGCTCTCGCTGCCCAACACCGCAATGGCGGTCACCATCGACATCGGCAATCCCACGGACGTCCATCCTCACAACAAACAAACACTGGGTGAACGATTGACCCTCATAGCCCTGGCCAAGGCTTACGGCCGCAAGATCGAGTACTCGGGCCCCGTGTTTGAATCGATGGAGGTAAGTGGCAATACGATTCGCTTGAGGTTCTCGCACGTGGGAGGCGGCTTGGTGGCCAAAGACGGCCCGCTAAAGTGGTTTGAGATCGCGGGCGCCGATCGGAAGTTCGTCCCCGCCGAAGCCAGGATCGAGGGTGACTCGGTGATAGTGGAAAGCCCGAACGTGACGGGGCCCTTGGCCGTTCGTTACGCCTGGGACGAGTATCCGGACGGTTGCAACCTTTACAACGCAGCGGGTCTTCCGGCCGCTCCCTTTCGCACCGATCAGTGGTAAGTGGCTAACTGTGTTCTTTGCAGTGCTTCGCGCCCCAGTCGTCTCAACGATTCATGGGTCGCCCGCCCGGTGGGAACAATTTCGTCCCCTGTTCTAGATTGAACTGTATTGCTTCGCCCTTGGTGACATGCTTGGTCCATGGTCGAGAAGAAGGCTAGGAAGGAATCCGATAAACGGGTTCTCGCGCGCGTCAGGAAGGAAATGGCGGAGCCCCGCATTGCCAGTTCCGCCCGGAGGCGGACACTGAACCAGTACGCCCCGAAGGGTCGCGCGGGAAGCCAATGAGACTTACCAAACCCTGGAGAATCGCTCTCGGAATCCTGGGCGGCGCGATTCTTGTGTTCGGTCTGGTGTTTGCGATCGGGCTCGCATGGGTTTCCAGACACGTTCGGGGAATCGTGATGGAATCGCTGCAAGACCAATTTCACGGCCAGGTGACGCTCGATTCGATCAAAATCAAAACATTTCCGTTCGTCCAGGTGAGCGGCACGGGCGTGGCGTTGCATTTCGAGGGACGCGAAGATTTGCCGCCCCTGATCGCCATCAAGAGCTTCACGGCGCAGGCGGGCTGGCTCGGGTTATTGCGTCTGCCGCGCCACATTTCGCGCCTGACGCTCGACGGGCTGCAAATCACGATCCCAACGGGGCAGCAAGACAGCCCGGCCGAGCGCGCGAAAATGAAGAAGTCGCTGGGCCGCTTCCACTCCGTCATCCTGGATGAGGTGAATTCAGAGAACGCGACGCTGACGATTTTTCCCAAGCAGGCGGGCAAGCAGCCGCAGGTTTACGATATCGCGAGTCTCGTAATGCATCCGGCGCCGAAAACCGGCGCGATGACGTTTCGCACGACCCTGCGAAATCCAACGCCGCCGGGCGACATCCATTGCAGCGGCACGTTCGGTCCTTGGCATCCCGATGCGCCGGGCCTCACGCCCGTTTCCGGAACGTACACCTACAAGAACGCCAACCTCGGTCACTTCAAGGGGATCGCGGGGATATTGTCCTCGGAAGGGCGCTTCGACGGCCCGCTCCAGAAGATCACGGTGGATGGGACGACCGACACGCCGAAATTCAGCGTCGCTACGGGCGGGCATCCCATCGATCTCTCGACGACGTTTCATGCCATCGTTGACGGCGCAAACGGAGATACGACGCTCCAGCCCGTGGACGCGCATTTCGAGAAGACGGCTCTCCAGGCGGCGGGAACCATCATGGGCACTCCCGGGAAAAAGGGCAAGACGGTCAGCCTCGAGGTGAACGCCACTGAGGCGCGCATCCAGGATCTTCTGCTGCTTGTGCTCAAGGACCAGCCCGCAATGACCGGAGACATCCACTTGGCCGCGCAATTCGTTCTTTCTCCCGGACCCAAGGCGGAGATTCCGGACCGGCTCTTGCTCAACGGCTCCTTCACCATCGACAAGCTGTATTTCACCAATCAGGGGATCAACAAGAAAGTGGACACCCTGAGCATGAGGAGCCGCGGACAGACGGGAAGCGTGGAGGCGGACGACACTGTCGCTTCGGAGATGACAGGGAAGTTCCGGCTTCAAGACGGCATGATTACGTTTTCCGAGCTTGGCTTTCGCGTGCCGGGCGCGCGCATCCACATGGCCGGCACGTTCGGCCTCGAAAGTCAGGCTCTGGACCTGCGCGGCACTCTCGAAATGCAGGCGACGCTCTCCGAGACCACGACCGGTGCCAAATCGTTTTTCTTGAAGGCCCTCGATCCGCTCTTTTCAAAAGCCGGTGGCGGCACGCTCGTGCACTTCAAGATCACCGGCACTGCGAAGCATCCCGTTTATGGCCTCGATCTCCAATGGAAGAATCAGGATAGGAGCCCGAAGAAGGAACTATCCGCCGGTGCGTCGAGCAGGTAGCCGGGCTTCGCGGTCCCACAAATTGCGGTGCAAGGCAAGGCGGTCAGCGCTTCGAGCTTCGCTCGTCCGGCGCTGGAATGAATCACCCCAGCCGCCATGGGCACGCTGTTTTGGTAATCGGAGAGGCAGATCCGGGGAAATCAGCCCCAGGGGCGATAGAAACGGCTCCGCCCGGCAGCGAGTGGAACCGTCCGCGCTATCCTCCGAAAAACTTCTCCACTTGGCCGATTTTCCTTCTGACCTTCCCGCCCATCTTTTCGGCCCGGCCTTCAGCTTGCAGGCGGGGATTGTTCGTCGCTCGTCCGAGCTTCTCTTTGATTCTACCCTTTGCCTCGTGGAACCTGCCTTTTGCGTTGTCGCCACTGCTTCGCTTCATGAATTTTCACCTTTGGCGCGACTCAATCTGCGAATCGCGGCTCACATCCTTCAACTGTCAGGGCAATTGCAAACACCTTCTCCCGCGGTTTGAGAGCGATGGCTAACGGTCTTCTTTCCGTCTGCAACCAAGAATCACTTCCGGCGCGATTCTAAATACCTTGCAGGTGCATTGCTGTCCACTTCCGGACACATTCGTATCGCCGTTCGCGTCACGCGGAGTGCGGCGGCGGTGGGGGCCAGGACCGCAGCACGAGGGGAATCACAAGTAATAGATGATGTTTCTTATGTATGCGGTAACAGACGCGGGACGCGGGGATTACAAATCTGGAAGATGGGGAGGCGGGGCGAGGGTTAGTGGCTGTCGGAGGGCTTGATGCCGACGCTTCGATCCGGGACGTCGCCGAGGCGTCCGGCGACGCGATCGTAAGTCGTGACCTGGCAAGTGGAGCCGAGCGCTTCGTTGTAGTAGGTGGGCACGCCGAGAGCGGTGCGAAGCTCTTCGTTGAATTCGCGCATGCGGACCAACTGGTCGGCGTGGGCGGGGAGCTTGCGGTTGTCGTCGGTGATGAGGAACTTCTGGTAGCCGGCGTCCCAGAGGCGCGTGAACTGGCCGTTGAAGAGGATGGTCGGGAGAATCGTGAGCTGGTAATTACCGTCGGGCGTCTGGCGGAATTCGGCGGCACAGCCATACTTCTCGACGCGCATGACGCCGCGTGTGCAACCAACCGAAAAACCCGCCTTTGGCAGGGATTCCAGGAGCAGCGGCGTGAAGCGTTCTTCGACGTTCCACATAGCGACAGATTACGAAGTCTGGAGCAGGCGTGTAAAGGCGAATTTGCGGCGGTGGGCTGGGGAGCGGGGCGGCTCGCACGCCGTAGGGCGGGACGCGAGACGGCGCTCGGGATTGCTTGCGGGCGTGGGGAAAAGTGGCTGAGTCGTGCTAAATTAGCAGAATACACGTCAAACCCCAGGGCATCTAATGCCAATGGGAGAGGTTAATTTGCCTCCGGGCGCTCGCAACGTCCCGGGGGCCAGGTAGTTTGTATCCATGGCCTCGACGAAACTATCTATTGCGGCGGGAGACTTCCTCGGCGCGCACGTGGCTCGGTCCAACGTGCTCGAGCTGATTGGGAATACGCCGCTGCTGCGCATGGACCGCATCGCCCGTGCATTCCCCAACGTCGAAATCTACGCCAAGGCGGAATGGTTCAATCCGGGCGGCTCCGTGAAGGATCGAGCGGGGCTGAACATGATTCGCGAAGGGGAGAAGAGCGGGGCGCTGCGTCCCGGGATGACGATTCTGGACGCGACGAGCGGCAACACGGGCATCGCGTATGCCATGATCGCGGCGACGCTGGGCTACCGCGTCAAGCTGTGCTTGCCAGCGAGCGCGAGTCCGGAGCGGAAGCAGATTCTCGCGGCGTACGGCGCGGAATTGGTGATTACGCCGGCGGACGAGAGCACCGACGGCGCCATTCGCCGCGCGCGGGAGATCTACGCCGCCGAGCCGGGGCGCTATTTTTACCCCGACCAGTACAGCAATCCTGCGAACTGGCGGGCGCACTATATCGGGACCGCCGTGGAAGTGTGGGAGCAGACCGGTGGACGCGTGACGCATTTCGTCGCGGGGCTGGGAACGAGCGGCACGTTTGTGGGGACCTCGCGCCGGCTGAAGAAGTACAAGCCGGAGATTCGCTGCATCAGCCTGCAGCCGGACGCGTCGTTTCACGGCCTGGACGGATGGAAGCACATGGATTCCGCAATGGTGCCGGCGATTTACGATCCGACGGTGGCGGATGAGTCGCTGGAAGTGAAGACCGAGGACGCCTACCGCATGGTGAAGCAGGCCGCGCGGGAGGAAGGTCTGTTGTTGAGTCCGAGCTCGGGGGCGGCGCTGGCGGGATGTTTTCAGGTGGCGTCGTCTTTGCCGGCCGGACATCATGCCGTGATCGTGACGGTGTTCCCCGATTCCGGCGAAAAATATTTGAGCGAGCGATTCTGGCGCGAGGCGGATTAATTCCTCCGCCGCATCGTCAGCGAGGCACACCGCGCGAGATGATTCATCTGGACGGAGACTTGGCCGCGCAGATTCGCGCTCACGGGGCGCGTGATTATCCGCACGAATGCTGCGGGGCATTGCTCGGCACCGAGGACGCCGGAGGGCGGGCGGTGCGCGGGCTGCTGCCGCTTTCAAACGGCCGCGACGATTCGCCGCGCAACCGCTTCTCGATTTCCGCGGACGACGTGCGCGGTGCCGAGCGGGCCGCTGAAGCGCGCGGGCTCGGACTAATCGGCTGGTATCATTCGCATCCGGACCATCCGGCGCGGCCTTCGGAGTTCGATCGCGAGCACGCGTGGCCGTGGTACAGCTACATCATCGTGCGCGTCACTGGGGGCGCAGCGGAGGAAATGACCTCCTGGCGCCTGACGGATGACCGCACTCATTTCGATCCGGAAGAAATTCATCCGGCCGGTGCCTCCCAAGCCGCGCCGCCGGGGCATGCGCAGGGAGGAAGCCACTGATGCCGGTAAGAGTCATCGTTCCGACCCCGCTTCGCAGATTCGCGGACCAGAGGTCGAGCATCGAATGTGAAGCGGTCACCGTGGGCGACGCGCTGCGGCAGCTCACGACGAGCTACGGCGAGCTGAAAAAGCACCTGTACACGGACGATGGGCGCATCCGGAGCTTTGTGAACGTTTATCTGAACGATGAGGACATTCGCTTCTTGAAGCAGGAACAGACCCAGATCAAGGACGGCGACACGATCACGATCGTGCCGTCCATTGCCGGCGGGGCCGAAGACGCAGGGCTGCGGTTCATCGTTTGAGGATTTGCAGGAGGAGTTGGAATGGCGATTCCCACGGCCACAGTGAAGAAAGGGCCAGTCAGTCTCAACAAGGAAGAGGTTCTGCGCTACAGCCGCCACCTCATCATGCCCGAGGTCGGCATGGAAGGGCAGCTCAAGCTGAAGCAGGCGCAGGTGCTTCTGATCGGCGCGGGCGGGCTGGGCGCGCCGCTGGGGTTGTATCTAGCTGCGGCGGGAGTGGGGCGGCTGGGCGTGGTGGATTTCGACGTGGTGGATTTCTCCAATTTGCAACGGCAAATCACGTTCTCGACCGATGACGTCGGGCGGAAGAAAAGCGAGGCGGCGCGCGAGCGGCTTTCGCGGATGAATCCGCAGATTCAGATCGATACATTCGAGACGCGCCTGACCAGCGAGAATGCGCTCGAACTGTTCAAGGGATTCGACATCATCGTCGACGGCACGGACAATTTCCCGACGCGCTATCTGGTCAACGACGCGTGCGTGCTGCTCGGGAAGCCGAACGTATACGGCTCGATCTTCCGGTTCGAGGGACAAGCCACGGTGTTCGGCTATCCGGGTGGGCCGTGCTATCGCTGCTTGTATCCCGAGCCGCCTCCTCCGGGACTCGTGCCTTCGTGCGCGGAAGGCGGAGTGCTGGGCGTGCTGCCGGGAATCGTCGGCGCAATCCAGGCGATGGAGACGATCAAGCTCATCCTGGGCGCGGGCGATCCGCTGGTGGGACGGCTGCTACTTTTCGACGCGCTCGGCATGCGTTTTCGCGAATTGAAGCTGCACAAGAATCCGGCTTGCCCGATTTGCGGCGAGCATCGGACGATTACGAAGTTGATCGACTACGAAGAATTCTGCGGCATTCGTGGAGAGGAGACGGTTCCTGTGACTACGGGCATTCCGGAAATTACGCCGCGCGAGTTGAAGGCGCGCCTCGACCGGGGAGACAACCTGTTCATTCTGGACGTGCGCGAGCCGCACGAATTTCAGATTTGCAACCTCAAGGGACACTTGATTCCGCTGGGCGATCTGCCGCGGCGCGTCAGCGAACTCGACAGTTCGCGCGAGATCGTGGCACATTGCCGGAGCGGCAAGCGTTCCGCCGACGCAGTGGACTTCCTGCAGAAAGCCGGTTTCCGCAAGATTTGGAATTTGAAGGGCGGCATCCTGGCCTGGTCGGACGAGGTCGACCCGAGCGTTCCGAAGTACTGACGCGAAGAGGCTGCGGCAGGAACTCCAGACCGATCCAAGAGAGGGAGTGAAAATGGGCGCAAAGATTGTTCCGGCAACGGATGGCCCGCTTCGCATCGAAGGGGAATTCGAGATCTGCGATCCGAGCGGCAAGTCTTTCGGCCTGGCAGGACGAACCGCCATTGCACTGTGTCGCTGCGGCCATTCCGCCAACAAGCCGTTCTGCGACGGCACGCACCGCAGGGAGAACTTCAAGAGCGAAGTCCAAGCGCGCGAACTGCCCCCACCGGCCCCCAAAGCCTGAAGCGCCCGGGAGTATGTCGCGGAGTACCTAGATGGGGCGTATCGGGCCGTGCCAGGGTAGCTCAGGCGCTCAAAAGGCGTTCCCGTTCGGTATCCAGCGTGAGGATTTGTCACGAAATGAACCATCCCCGAGGGGAATATTTCCCCAAGCAGTGAAATCTTTTTCCCCGTCGCACCAATAAACCGTTTCGCTTCAGCGCACTAGGAACACCCCTTCCCTCCGGGGGCGTTCGGCACGGCGTTTGCACACTGGTGTCTGGGCAGGGTCCAAAGTCAGAAAAACCTTGTAGCGTCTGGGGGACGGGTGTCGGGATTCGCTAAAATTCGCCGGGTTCTGTCGAAACTGCGCTGGCCGCTGGCCATCATCCTTGGAGCGGCATTCGTGCTGCTTGCGGGGTGGCTGAGGCACCGCGCGTTTTCGTCGGACCCCATCTTCTACTCCTACCTTCAGATCGTCGGCAGCTTGCTGGGCTTTACCTTTGCCGCGAACGCGCTGGTGCGCTTCCGCGGCACACACGATCGGCTCTCCCTGATGCTGGCTTTCGGATTCGTACTGGCCGGCTTGATCGAGATGGTTTCGGCGCTGGGCTTCTACGACGGGCTCGCGTCCGGCCAACCGGTGCAGATGCGCATTCCGCTGGCCTGGATGGTCGGGCGGACGTTGCTGGCCGTGTTGCTTATTGCCGCGGTCGTGGTCGAGAGGCGCGTGCCGCATTCCCGGGAGCCAAGCCGGGAGATGGCCATTGCCCTGATCGTTGTGGCGGTGGTCGCGTATCTGACCAGCGCGGCGTACCTCGGCTCGCCGGCCGAGCCGGTGGTTCATCCTTTCGCGATGATCGCGCGGCCGTGGGATTTGTTTCCCGCGGTGCTTTTCCTGATTGCCGCGGTGGGCTACGGACGGCGGTTGCGCCGTTCGCATACTTCGTTCGACTACGCGCTTTGCGGCGCGGCTTGGCTGAACGTGGCGTGCCACGTCGCCGCAAGCCAGTCGGATCGCATTCTAGACGCGCCGTTCACGCTCGCACAAATACTGAAGGTCAGCAGTTACGCGCTGGTGCTGGGCGGGGCGCTGCTCGACAACGTGCGCCTGTTCGATCAGGTGCGGCATTTGGCCGTGACCGATTCGCTGACAGGCCTCGCGAACTACCGCAACTTGCTGCACTCGCTCGATAACGAGATTCAGCGCGCGCGGCGCTCGGGGCGCGCCTTCTCGCTGCTGCTGCTCGATATGGACAACCTGAAAGGCGTCAATGACCGCTACGGCCATCTGGTCGGGAGCCAAGCGCTACGCCGGCTCGCGACCACGATGCGCGCAAATTCGCGTTCCATCGATACGGCCGCGCGCTATGGGGGCGACGAGTTTGCATTGATTCTCCCCGAGGCCAATGCCGAAGCCGCCGCGGTCGTTGCGCGGCGCGTGTGCGAGCGGTTGTCGCACGATGGTGAGCTGCCGCGCCTAACGGTCAGCGTCGGCACCGCCGTTTTTCCGCAGGACGGCGAGACGATCGAACAGTTGCTCAGCACGGCCGACCGGGGCCTGTACCGGATGAAGAACCGCGGCGGGGGCGTGGCAACGCTCACCCGCATCGCGGCATGTCTCTAGTCCAATCTGGCTGAGGGGCCATGACGAAAGCCTTTTCTGTCGAGCGTATCGAAAGACGCGTGCCGATGACGGTCGCGGTTTCCATTTCCGGGCATGCGAGCCTGCCGGGCGTCGAATCCACATTCACCGAAAACATCAGTTCGCGGGGCGCGCGCGTCGTCACGGTGCGCCGCTGGCGCGCGAACGATTGCGTCGAATTCTCATCGCTTCCGGGCGAATTTCACGCTCGAGCGCGCGTGGCCTATTGCCACCCGCTCAGCGGCGATGGCTATGCCATCGGACTGGAATTCCTGGAACGGGCGGGACACTGGGTCATCAGCGGGCCACCCATTCCTGGAAAATCTCTGCACGGGTAGGAGGGACTCGCGAAGGTAAAAACTGGCGCGTTTTTTCCAAAGTGCCGGCGCTCCCGATCACCCGGGGGGCCGGCACTTTGGTTTTTAGCGCACGGCATAGCCAGTTGCGGTTACTATATCCGCGGGGGTTGCCATGCAAAGCCGCAAGCGCCCGGTGCGCGCCTACATCCTGATCCACGTTCGCGCCGGCCGCTCGAAAGCCATCGCCCAGGAGCTCACGGAGACGCCCGGAATCCGAGCGGCGCACCCTTGCTGGGGCGTGCCGGACATCATCGCGTTTGCGGAGGTTGCGACGCAAACCGAGTTGGACGATCTCGTGATGGAAAGAATCCAGCGCATAGACGGGATCGAGCGCACGGATACGCATATCGTCGTGTAACGGGAAAGCCGGCCAGCCCGGCTCCCGGAGAACGTGTTTGGTTAGCCGCTTTGGGGCCCGGTTTTTTTCTGAAGCGATCCACCGCGCAGCAGCAGGCCCAGTTTGCGATATTTCAGGAAGACGTAACGCGCCGCCATCCAGGCAATCCTCCAGCCGCGATATCCATCGAGCAGCCCGAGCCGTAACACAAGCGATTGAAAGAAAGTCCAAGGCGGCAAGAGGAGCATCGGAATCCGCCAGCTTTTCCTGCCGTGCTCGAACAGATCCTGCGCCGCGATCGTGGTGAATGTGTCGATCTTCGCGGCGTGTTCGGAAATGCTGTTGACCGTGAAATGATGGAGGTGACCTGCGAGCCGCCCGGATGGCCCTTCCAGTTGCACGTTCTCGTGCAGCACGCCGGAAAACCGGCCGCGATCCCGACGGTAGAGGCGCACAAGGATATCGGGATACCAACCGGAATGGCGGATCCAATCCCCCAAGTATTGGGTGAGGCGCGAGACCGCGTAGCCTGAAAATTCCGGAGTGCTTTGCTTCCATTCCAGGAGCGATTGCCGCAATTCCGGGCTGAGCGCTTCGTCGCAGTCGATCGATAGGATCCAATCGTTCGCGGCCTGGGCGGCGGCGTAGTTTTTTTGCTCCGCAAAACCTGCAAAAGGTCTTGTGAACACGCGCGCGCCGAATTGTCGCGCGATCTCGATCGTCCGGTCCGTGCTGCCGGAATCCACAAGGACAATTTCGTCCGAGACGCCCTCGAGAGACGCAAGCGCCCGGGGCAGGTCCTGCTCCTCGTTGTGCGCGATCAGGATGGCGGTGAGTGGAGGCATGGCCCCGGGCGGTTACAGTAGCACGGAATACAGGGCGAGCGAGGCAGCGGGTCAGCTTGCGGTCGCGAGGCGAGGCCGGATCGTGAGCAGAATGACACTCGAGCCGATCCGGAATTCGGACATGTTGCGCAGTTCGGCTGCCCGGACGCGTTCCTCTGCGAAGAAGGTGCCATTCGTCGAATCGAGGTCGCGCAGCCGCACCACGTCGCCCCGCACCTCGATCGAGCAGTGGTGCCGGGAGACCTTGGGATCGTCGAGCGGCAGATCGGAGCCGGCGCGGCCCAGGACTACGCGAGGGCGGTCGAGCGGAAAAACCAGGCCGCGCGAAGGGCCGCTGATCACCGATAGGGCGATGACTTTGCCCGGCGGCAAAATCAAGTCGGCGTCAGAATCTTCGGCGGAAATTCGGCGCCGGGGCGCGCCGTGACTGCGGGCGAATTCGGGCAACGGAGAAATCACCTGCGTGCTGTCCGGGGGACGCTCGACTTCCACAACGGTCGAGCGGCCGCATTTCGAGCACGCAAATTGCACACGGCGGCGTTCGCCTATCTGCGAGTCGTTGAGCCGGTGTGGCGTCCCGCAGAATCCACATTTAGCCTGCATACAATCAATGTAACACACGGCCACGAGCCGAGTTGCGGCGTAGGGCCCGGGTGGTTTCTCCGGGCATAACTGTACGGGCGGACAGTGCGCGCAGGAGGGGCCGGACAGGTCCGGAGAAAAGTGTCTTCCATGGCTGCCGGAAGCGCGAGGAAGCGCTGGTTCTATTGCACGAAGCCGACTTGCGGAGGCGGGCCTTCGGGCGTTTCGCGAATGGGGCCGAATTGCGCCTCGTGCCGGCTGATGTTCTCGCCCAGCGCGCGCCAGAGACGCTTCGCGTGGGCCGGGCTGAGAATCGTGCCCGCCACCAACTTGCCTTGGGGAACGTTCGGGAAAACGTAGACGAAGTGGAGTGTGAACTCCTCGGCGTTGTGATGGATCAACACGAGATTGCTGTACTGTCCGAGCAGTTCCTTCTCATCTGCCTTGATCTGGACCTGCGGTTGCGGCCCTGCGGGTTGCGACATGTTTTCCTCCGGTCTCCCCTCGACACTACCATACTCCGTGCGGGAAGCGCCGCACGGACGCCGGCGGCCAGGAGTGTCCATCCGGCAAGGGGGCCGGGTTGGGCTCCTGGCGCCACGGCGGGGCATTGCCATTGACGGCCAATTTCATTAATGCTAGTGTATTCGATAAGTTTAGCACAATTAACGAATGCCCGAAGCCCACGTCCCATCGGATTCGCCTCGCGCTGACGCTGCATCCGTCGCAGAAGTTGTCATCACGCACGAAGACGTGGACCGCGCGCACGATCGCATCCGGGTTTCGGCGGCGCGCGCCCGGGGGGGCGCTCTCTCGAGGGCGAGGCTCCTGTGGCTCCTCGTCGGGCCCGGAGTTCTCGTCATGCTTGGGGAGAACGACGGCCCGAGCATGCTCTCTTACGCCGCAACGGGCGCGCAGTTTGGAATCGGCTTCTTCCTCCCTTTTGTAGTGGTCACCTTTGGCATGGCAGCTGTGGTGCAGGAAATGACGGTGCGGCTCGGCTCCGCCACGCACCGCGGCCACGCGGAACTGATTTTCGGGCGGTTCGGACCATTCTGGGGTTGGTTCTCGCTGATCGATCTGGGCATCGGGAATTTCCTGACCTTGATTACCGAATTCATCGCCATAAGAGCCGGAGCCGGGTTCTTCGGCATTCCGCCCTGGGCCGGGGTCGTTTGCGCGCTCGGGCTCCTGTACTCGGCGCTATTGACGCACCGCTACTGGACATGGGAACGGATCATTCTCGCGCTCGCTGTCTTCAATCTCGTATTTGTTCCGGTTGCGCTGCTCACGCATCCGAATTGGCATTCGGTCGGCCACGCCTTCCTCACCTGGAAGCCGCTTCCGGGCGGTTTGACCCAAAACACCCTGATCATCCTGCTGGCGGACATCGGCGCGACGGTGACGCCGTGGATGCTTTTCTTTCAGCAGAGCGCAACCGTGGACAAGGGTCTGACGACGAAAGACATTCGTTTCGGACGCATCGACACGGTCCTAGGGGCGGCCTTGGCCGCGGTGGCTGCCGTCGCGACGATCCTGGCAACGTCTGTCTTATTCACTCACCACATGAGTACCGAGAATTATCAGGCAGCGCAATTCGCGGAGGCGCTGCAGCCCCTCATTGGACACGTGGGCGCGGCGCTGTTTGCACTGGGAATCATCGAAGCCGGGATGGTGGCCTGCGTCACGATTTCTGCTTCGTCCGCCTACGCGTTCGGAGAAGTGGCGCGCAGGCCGCACAGCCTTAATTTGCCGATTGGACAGGGCCGGGCGTTTTATTCGGTGCTGTTTCTCTGCGCGGCGGTGGCCGCGGCGATCGTTCTCATCCCGGGACTCCCGCTCGTCTACGTGGTCCTGTTTGTGAACGTGATTGCCGTCCTGGCGATGCCGCCGGCGCTCGTTTTTCTTTTTCTGCTGGTCAACGATCGGGAAATCATGGGCGATTTGGTCAGCCCAGCTTGGGCAAACGTGCTCGCTACAGCCGTGGTGGTGATCCTGACGGGCGCGGGCATACTTTTCGGCGTCAGTGTAATTGCGCCGCATTTCTTCGCGCTTCTGGGCGGGAAATAGGAGGGCGGACGATGACAGGGAAGGAACAACCGCAGGTGCCGCTGGCGCCCGGCGAGAGGGACTTGGTCCTGTCCTCGCTGGAACACGATCAACTCGCGGGCCAGAAAACGCAGCCAGTTCCCAGGCGGCGCTTGAACGGGCCCGAAAAGTTCGTGGTGTGGTCGCTGCGGATCTACCTGTTATTCATGCTGGCCGTGGTTTTGTACCAAGTCCTGCACGGCACGCATTAGGACGCCGTCAGTTCGCCTTTGCGAGCGCCGTGGCGACTTCCTCGATGTCGGGAACCGCGGGGATGTCGTATTGTTTGAACCAGGCAATTTTCCCGGCTTTATTGATAATCGCGATCGCGCGTCCCGTGATGCCTTTCTCCGGCAGGAACACGCCGAATTTCTCCGCCACCGCGCCGCGCGGCTGGAAATCCGCCAGGAGAGGATAGGAGATCCCCATTTTCTCGGCAAAGGCCTTGTGCGACCAGACGCTGTCCACGCTCAGGCCGAGCACCTGTGCATCGAGCTTCTCAAATCGTTTGAGGTCGTTCACGAAACACACGTGCTCGTTCGTGCAGACCGGGCTCCAATCCAGCGGATAGAAGACGAGGACGACGTTCTTGCCGCGAAAGTCCGAAAGCTTGACTTCCTTCTGGCTCTGATCTTTCAGCGTGAAATCGGGTGCAGCTTGCCCTGCGGTCAAGGCCATGATGACTCCTCCAATATGCGTGCGTTGAATTAAGCCGGGCGATTCGCTGGAAAGCGGGGCGCGGCGGCTGAATTCCCATGATAACGGATTTTGCGCGCGGCTGCCTCTCTATCCGAAATCTGCTACCATCCGGCCTTGTGGCGCGGCTTTCGCTCGACCAAGCGTATCCCGGGATTGCGTTTCGCAAGCGCACGCGCACGTGGTTCGCGCGGCTCATGCACATTCTGCCCGAGTGCGTTCACCTGGAGAAGCAGCAGGATTGGATGGCGATGTTTGCGCCGGACACGCTCTATCTGCGCGGCAAGGCCGTGCGGCGGGAGCTTCGCCCAGACCGCGTCGTGCAGCCGGGCGAGACGAACGGCCGCCTGCGCCCCGAAGTTTCGCTGTGCCGCGGCTGCCTTCTCGATCTGCTCGAGCCGGAATTGAGCGGGTATCACGGGCATGTGGTGGCGTTCGAGCCGGACGCGGCGAGCGTCTCGCAGTATTTTTTCCTCGCCGTGCCGGATTTCGAGGCGGCCGGGTTGGAAGGGCATGTGGCGGACGCGATTCGCCGCCGCGTCGAGGGGCTCGCCGGGGAGTGCTCCGTCTGCGCGCGCTCGGCGACGTGGCTTTGGCTTTCGCAGCGCGAGGTGGGAAGTCTGGACCACTCGCAGCGGATTGCGGAGTCGACGGGCGCATTATTCTGCTCGACGCACGGCGCGTCGCGGCTCTGCCGGGCGCTCGCTGCCGTGACGGACGCGAACTTCTTCTATGTCAATGCGCCCTACGGCGAATCGGGCGCGTACGTTTGGATTTGACGACCATGCTTCTGACGGACTTGGTCGCGAAATATGTCGAACTGGGCGGAGGATATGGCCGTCCGGTGGCGCTTGCGGCCTTTGGCTTCGATCGCCGCGAAACCGAACGGCTGTTCAGCCTCTACGACGAGGACTACAACATCAGCCGTTATTTTCATTTCTCGCGCGGCGAAGGCGAAGCCTACGCCATCAACGGCTTCGACCACACGCACGTCGCGATTGACGCCGCAATCGCTTCCGCTCTCTAGCGCCGGGCCGACGCGGCGCGCGCAAGGCGTTCGCCGAGGTGGGCGTGCTCGTCGCGGAGTTCCGGTGGCAGCCGCGAGGCGAGCGTATCGAGGAATTGCCCCGCCTGCGCGTGTTCTTCGGCCCACTCGAAAGGATCGACGCGAAGCAACTCTTCCAAGCGCTCCCGCGAAATGTTCAGGCCATCGAGCGTCAAGGCGGCGGTGGAGGGCAAAAGCCCGATCGGAGTTTCGGCGGCCTCTCCCTTTCCTTCGACGCGTTCGAGAATCCATTTCAGCACGCGCACGTTTTCACCGTAGCCGGGCCAGAGGTATTGCCCCTCGGCGTCCTTCCGAAACCAGTTCACATGAAAAATCCTGGGCGGCCGCGGGATACGCTGGCCGAACTCGAGCCAATGCCGCAGGTAATCGCCCATGTGATAGCCGCAGAATGGCAACATGGCCATCGGATCGCGGCGCGACACGCCGAGAGCGCCCGTCGTCGCGGCCGTCGTTTCCGAAGCCATCGTCGCACCGATGTAGACTCCGTGATTCCAATCCAGCGCTTCGTAAACCAGCGGAGCGACCTTCGCCCTGCGCCCGCCAAAAATGAACGCTGAAATCGGCACGCCCTCCGGGTCTTCCCAATGCGCCGAAATCCCCGGCGCCTGCCGGGCGGGCACGGCGTAGCGGGAATTTGGGTGCGCGGCCGGGCCGAGGCTCGGTGACCATTTGCGGCCTTGCCAATCGATGAGGCCGGCGGGATGTTCGGTGCCCATCCCTTCCCACCACGGTTCGCGCGCCGAAGTGAGCGCTGTGTTTGTAAAGATCGAGTTTTGGCGGAACGCTGCGATTACGTTTGGGTTCGTGCTTGGGCTCGTTCCCGGCGCAACGCCGAAAAAGCCCGCTTCGGGGTTGATCGCGTGCAGCCTGCCATCTTTACCGATGCGCAGCCAGGCGATGTCGTCTCCCACGGTCCGGATGCGATAGCCTTGATCCGCCAGCGATGAAACCATCATCGCGAGGTTCGTCTTCCCGCACGCGCTCGGAAACGCCGCGGCCATGTACGTCACCTGACCGGAGGGATCCTCCAGGCCCAGAATCAACATGTGGTCGGCCATCCACCCTTGTTCGCGCGCCATCCAGGTCGCGAGGCGCAGCGCGTGGCACTTTTTCGCGAGCAGCGCGTTGCCGCCGTAGCCTGAGCCGACGCTCCAGATGAGCCGCTCCTCGGGAAAATGCATGATGAACCGGCGATCCGGATGGAGATCGCCGAGAGAATGCAGCCCGCGCACGAAATCGCCGGAAGAATCGAGGCGCTCCGTGGCCACGCGGCCCATCCGCGTCATGATCCGCATGACGGCCACGACGTACGCGCTGTCGGTCAACTCGACGCCGACCTGGCTCAGCGGCGAGTCCGGGGGACCCATCACGTAAGGGACAACGTACATCGTTCGCCCGGCCATTGCGCCGCGAAGCAAGGCGCCGATTCTCTCTCTCGCCTCGGCGGGTGCCATCCAGTGATTGGTCGGCCCTGAATCGGATTCGTTCCGGGAGCAGATGTAGGTGACTTTTTCGGTTCGCGCGACGTCGTTCGTGTCGCTGCGATGCAAGTGGCAGTTCGGGTAAGTCTTCTCGTTGAGCCGCAGCGTGTGGCCCTCGTCCATCGTCTGCTGGAGGATGCGCTCCGCCTCTTCTTCCGAGCCGTCGCACCAGACGATGCGTGAGGGCCGCGTCAATTGCGCGGCCTCTTCGATCCATTGCTCAACGCGTGTGGGCACACTCTCTCCGTGCAGTTATAGATTGCGCTTGGGGGCAAGACGTCAATCGGGTAGAAGGCAGCGTTCTCGCAAGCTGCGCCTCTGTCAGAGTCTAAAGGGCTGGCTCGCCGGAAGCAAGAAACGGCCAAAAGCCAGGTGCTATAATCCACCCACTATGTATGCCAGGAAGCTAAAGGTTTCCATCCTTGTGGATAGCGTGAAGCGCCCCTGCCCGCTCGAATGGTTGGACAGCTTTTGCATGCGGAATTTCACCGGCTCGGCGGAGTTCGACGATACGCTACCCCTCGCCGAAGGGCGGCTCGAGGCCGGGCTGCGCGTGGATCCCGCAAAGCTGGCAGAGGCTTTGTCCGCCTGGCTCACGCAGCGCGGCAAAGGCGATGGCCAGCCAGTGCGCGTGGAGATTGAGCCCGAGTAAGCGAAGTCCCTCGAACGATTCTTCGTCCGCTGTTGATGTTTCGCAAGCTTGGCTCGTCCGCGCGGAGGGAGATGTTTCCCCCGTTCTTCGGACGTCCGCTCATCGCCCGGCGCGGCGGAATCATTCCTTCTGTTCGTGGCGAAAGTGCGAAAAATGGTGCGCGCGTTTCTTTTTCCTCGCATGTTCGATCGCGGCTTGGATTTCATTCAGGGCCGCGCGCGCCGCTTCCTCGCCCGCCGCGACGAGTTGTGGCGTCTTCCCGAAATCGTCCCAGCCGAATTCGGTCACTCTTGGCTCGATAATCACGTCCGCAGCCCTTCGCCACACGAGATCGGCGCGCCGCTGAAGAATCGAAAACGAACGGCCCAGGACGTCCACAGCGCTCGTCGGCTTCCGGTCGCTGTCGTCTTGCAGGTAGACAGCGATGATGACTTCGGCGCCCATCTCCCGCACGGCCTCCACCGGGACTGCGGCGGCCAGGAAACCATCCACCAGCAACCGGCCTTGAAATTCGACCGGACAAAACATCCCCGGATACGCGCACGATGCTCGCAGCGCCGGTCCCAGCGGCCCCTCGCGGAAGAAGACGGCCTCGCCCGTTTCGAGATCCGTTGCCGCAATCGCCAGCGGGATCTTCAATTCCGCGAAGGTCGTCACGCCCATATACCGCCGCAGATAACCGTCCATTCGGTTGTTCGTCGCCAGGCCCATCCAGGAAAGTTTCCATTGGCCGAAATCGCTGAATCGTGTTGCCGCAGCTCGCCGGGCGATCTGTTCGATCGGCTGGCCACTCGCGTAGGAGATTCCGAGCATGGCTCCCGCGCTGGTCCCGGCGATGCAATCGATGGGAATGTTATTTTGCTCGAGCGTGCGCAAAACACCCAGATGTGCGATGCCGCGGGCGAAACCGCCGCCGAGCGCGAGCCCAATCTTCGGGCGCTCTACGGCGCCACCATAGGCGAATTCCCGGAATCGTCCAATGGCGCGTTCCAGCCAGTGCGGCATGGTCCTCCTCGGCGGGGCGCGTCCTTATGAGACACTTTACAGGCCGGCGGGGATGCCCTGCATTTGCGATTGACCTGCGAGATGCCCCTTTTGTAACCTGCACCCCGGTTCCGGCCGGCCGGGGCCTCACGGATGGTACTCCGAAGAAGAATCGAAAGCGTGGTGGTATTGGGCGCGGGCACGATGGGCGCCCGTATCGCCGCGCATCTTGCCAACGCCGGCGTCGCCGTTTCGCTCCTGGACATTATTCCCAAATCCCTCACGGCCGAGGAGCAGGCCAAGGGCCTGACGCTCGCGAGCCCCGCCGTGCGCAATCGCATCGTGACGGCGGGCGTTGCGGCCGCCGCCAAATCGAAGCCCGCGTCGTTTTTCACGCGCGGGCTCGAGAATCGCATTCGCACCGGCAACTTCGAGGACAATCTCGATTGGTGCGCGCAAGCGGATTGGATCGTTGAAGCCGTCGCGGAAAATCTCGAAATTAAACGCAAACTCCTCGAGCGCGTCGCCGTCCATCGCAAGCCGGGCGCGATCGTCTCCACGAACACTTCGGGCTTGCCGGTCGGTCGAATCGCGGAAGGTTTGCCTGAAGAATTTCGCAAGAACTGGGCCGGCACGCACTTTTTCAATCCGCCGCGTTATCTCCATCTGGTCGAAGTGATTCCCGGGCCGGATACGGACCCCGGCGTGATCGCGGCGCTTTCGGACTTCTGCGATCGGCGGCTCGGCAAGGGCGTCGTTGTCGCGAAGGACACGCCGAATTTCATCGCCAACCGCATCGGAACGTTTTCGATGCTCAACGTCGTGCGCGCGATGAACGAGCTCGGGATGACGTTCGAGCAAGTGGATGCGTGCACGGGGCCGGCGGTCGGCTGGCCGAAGTCGGCAACCTTTCGCCTGGCCGACATCGTCGGGCTCGACATCCTGATCCACGTCGTGCGCAACATCTACGAAAGCATTCCGGGCGACGAATCGCGCGAAATCTATCGCGTGCCTCCGCTGCTCGAGGAAATGGAACGCCGCGGCTGGCTGGGCGAAAAGACGGGCCGCGGTTTTTACGAGCGCGTGAAGAAAGGCGGCGAGACCGAAATTCTCACGCTCGATCCCGCAACGATGGAGTATCGCCCGCGCCAGAAGGCCCGCTTTGCGTCGATCGATGCGGGCCGCACGATTGACGATACGCGCGAGCGGCTGCGCGCGCTCGTCGGGCCCGTGCTCGCGGGGCAGACGGGCGACCTCGCGCAGAAATTTCTTTGGACGTCGCTTTCGGAGATGTGCCTCTACGCCGCGCGCCGCGTTCCGGAGATCGCGGACTCGCTTGTGGACGTGGATCGCGCGATGCGCTGGGGGTTCGGATGGGAGCTCGGCCCGTTCGAGTTGTGGGACACGCTCGGCGTCGAAGCGATGGCCCGCCGGCTGGAAAAGGACGGCAAGGCGCTCCCGCCGGTCGTCACGAGCGTGCTCTCCTCGGGTAAATCTTCCTTTTATCAGGCTGCGCGCGGAGATGTTTCGTACTTCGATCTCGCATCGAAGACTTTTCTGCCCGTCCGCCAGCCGGATGGCGTCATCATTCTGAAATCTCTGAAAGAAAAATCGAAGGAAGTGGAGCGCAATTCCGGCGCGAGTCTCGTGGACCTCGGCGACGGAGTGATCTGCTGCGAGTTCCACACCAAGATGAATTCGCTCGGCGGAGAAATCTTCGCGATGCTGCACAAAGGCCTGAAGCGGCTGCGCGAGGATTTCGACGCCATGGTCATTGCGAACCAGGCGGTGAATTTTTCGGTCGGCGCGAATTTGATGCTTCTGCTCGAAGCGGCCCGGGAGCAGGAGTGGGATGACATTCACCTGGTCGTGAAGCAATTCCAGAACGTAAATCTTGGCATCAAACATTCGCCCCGGCCGGCGGTCTCCGCGCCGCAAGGATTGTCGCTGGGCGGCGGCTGCGAAATTTCCCTTCACGCCGCGCGGATCCATGCAGCCGCGGAGGCGTACATCGGCTTGGTCGAAACCGGCGTCGGGCTGATTCCCGCCGGCGGCGGCACCAAGGAAATGTTGATTCGCGCGAACGAGCGCGCGGCTGGCGGCGAAGACCTCGACCTCTTTCACGCGCTCAAGCCCATTTTCGAGAATGTCGCCATGGCAAAGGTTTCCACGAGCGGAGAAGAGGCGCGCGAGCTGGGCTATCTTCGCGCCGCCGATCCGGTCGCGATTCATCGCGATCGCCTCGTTGCGGACGCCAAACAGACCGCGCTCGCGCTGGTCCGCGCCGGCTATCATCCGGCGGCGCTGCCGCCCGGCGAGCCTTCGATCCGCGTGCTCGGCGAGGAATTTCTGGCCGCCGCCAAGCTCGCGATCCACATGCTGCTGCGCGGCGAATACATCAGCGAATACGATGCGGTTGTCGCGCGCAAGCTGGCGAATATCCTGGCTGGAGGCGCGCTCTCGGCGCCGCAACTTGTCAGCGAGCAGTATGTTCTCGATCTCGAGCGCGAAGCGTTCGTCTCGCTCTGCGGCGAGCGCAAGACGCAAGAGCGCATCGCGCACACGCTCAAGACCGGCAAGCCGCTGCGGAATTGAGGACCGGCCGTGATGGCGGCGGTGTTTCTGAAGCGTGCGCGCGCGGCGTGCTTTTTGCATCTCCGCGGCATCCAATGGAGCGAACGTTCCAGGCCCCGCAGGTAGCGCTCGCAAGAGGTGAGTTATGCGCGAAGCCGTAATCGTCAGTTCGGTGCGCACGGCGGTCGGCAAAGCCGGCAAGGGGACGCTGCGCTCCACGCGCCCGGACGACCTCGCGGCAATCGCGATTCGCGCCGCGCTTGCGGGCGTCTCCGGACTGGACACGAAGGACGTGGACGACGTGATCCTGGGTTGTGCGATGCCGGAAGGCGAGCAGGGCATGAACGTCGCGCGCGTCGCCTTGCTGCGCGCGGGGTTGCCGGTCGAATGTTCGGCCATGACGATCAATCGTTTTTGTTCTTCCGGACTGCAATCCATCGCCATGGCGGCAGAACGCATCATGCTCGGCCACTCGGAGGTCATCGTGGCCGGCGGTGTTGAATCCATGAGCATGGTGCCGATGGGGGGAAACAAAATCGCGCCGAATCCCTGGCTGATGGACCACTACCCGGATTCCTATCTCGGCATGGGACTCACGGCCGAAAACGTCGCGCGAAAGTACGGCATCACGCGCGAGCAAGCCGACGAATTTTCTCTCGCGAGCCACAAAAAAGCGCTCGCCGCCATCGCTGCCGGAAACTTTCGCGACGAAATCGTCCCCGTCGAAGTGAGCTTCACCGCACCGCCCAACGGCAGCGCTGCCAATAGCCGCACAACGAAACTTCAAACCAAGACTTTCCTCTTCGACACCGACGAAGGCCCGCGCGCGGACACGTCCCTGGAAGCGCTCGCGAAACTCAAGCCCGCGTTTCACGCGCGAGGCACCGTCACGGCGGGCAATAGCTCGCAGACGAGCGACGGCGCCGCCGCATCCGTCGTGATGAGCGCGGAGCGCGCGAAGTCGCTCGGCTTGAAACCCCTTGCGCGGTTCGTCGCGTTCGCGACCGCTGGTTGCCCGCCGGAGGAGATGGGCATCGGGCCCGCGTTCGCGATTCCGAAGGCACTGAAGCTCGCCGGTTTGAAGCTCGACGACGTAGCCGTGATCGAGCTGAACGAAGCGTTTGCCGCTCAGGCGCTGGGCGCGATCAAGCTCGCTGGCCTCGATCCCGCGCGCGTGAATCCGAACGGCGGCGCAATTGCACTCGGCCATCCGCTCGGCTGCACGGGCGCGAAGTTGACGGCGACGTTGTTGCGAGAACTCGCGCGGGAAAATGCGCGCTACGGCATGGTCACCATGTGCGTTGGCGGCGGAATGGGCGCCGCCGGAATTTTCGAGCGCCTGAATTAGTCCAGCGGACCGAGAAAGCGCCCGGCAGGAGGAGAACTCATGGCTTCGACGACGGCCTCCCACGTAGTGACGCGCGGCGGTGGTTTTCTGGTGGCGGCCTGCCGCACCGACGACATCTTGACTCCCGCGGAGTTCACCGACGATCAGAGACTCATCGGCCAGACGGCCGAGGAGTTCGTCACGAACGAAGTCCTGCCGGTCGTCAAAGAACTCGAGGAGCACAAGCCCGGCGTGATGCCCGGTCTGCTGAAGAAGGCGGCCGAGATCGGCCTGCTGGGCGGCGGCGTGCCGGATGCGTACGGCGGCTCGGGTCTAGATAAAGTCGCCAGCACGGTGCTCGCTGAAAAGCTGGCCATCTACGCCTCGTTTGCCGTGAGCCACGGCGGCCACGCCGGCATCGGCACCTTGCCGATCGTCTATTTCGGCACGGAAGAGCAGAAGAAAAAATATCTCCCGAAACTCGCCAGCGCCGAATGGCTCGGCTGTTATTGTCTTTCCGAGCCGCAAGCCGGGTCGGACGCGCAGAACGCGAAGACGCGCGCCGTTCTTTCGCCCGACGGCAAGAATTGGATCCTCAACGGGCAGAAAATGTGGATCACGAATGGAGGATTCGCCGATATTTTTATCGTTTTTGCGAAGGTGGACGGCGAGAAATTCTCCTGCTTCATCGTGGAGCGCAACTCCCCCGGTTTCTCGATCGGTGGCGAAGAGAATAAGATGGGCATCAAGGGCAGCTCGACGGTGCCGATCTTTTTCGAGAATTGCCCGGTGCCCAGGGAAAATCTCCTCCACGAGATCGGCCGCGGCCATATCGTCGCGTTCAACGTTCTGAATGCGGGACGCTTCAGCCTCGGCGCGTACTGTCTGGGCGGATCGAAGAAAATCCTCCAGGTCTCGTCGAAATATGCAAAAGAGCGCACGGCATTCGGCAAACCCATCGCCGATTTCGGCTTGATTCGCTCCAAGCTGGCCGAGATGGCGATTCGGCTGTTCGCGCTCGAATCGATGATTTATCGCTCCGCGGGAATGATGGACCGCGCGATCGCGGCTGCGGATTCTTCCTCCGACAAGACGCAGGCCGGGATGAAGGCTCTCGAGGAGTACGCAATCGAGAGCTCGATCAGCAAAGTGTACGGCAGCGAGACGCTGAACTTCGTCGTGGACGAGGCCGTGCAAATCTACGGCGGTTACGGTTTCCACGAGGACTATCCCGTCGCGCGCGCGTACCGCGACGCCCGCGTCAACCGCATTTTCGAGGGCACGAACGAAATCAATCGGATGCTCGTCGTCCAGATGCTGATGAAACGCGCACTCACCGGCGCGCTTCCGCTGCTCGCGGCCGGAGCAAAACTGCAGGAAGAGATTCTCGCCGGACCGTCGTTCGATGACGCGCCTTCCGGCGAGTGGGCCGAAGAGGATCGCGTTGTCGAAGGCATGAAGAAATCGTTCCTGCTCGCCGCAGGCGCCGCGATGCAGAAGCACCGCGAGCAACTCGGCGAGCAACAGGAAATCATCGGCGCGCTCGCGGATATCGTGATCGACGTTTACGCCGCCGAATCCTCCGTGCGCCGCGCGCAAAAGGCCGAAACCGCCCGGGGAGTGCAGACGACGGGCGCAATGGCCGATGCCGCTCGCGTTTTCGTCTACGACGCCGCCGATCGCGTCGAAAAGCAGGCGCGCACGGCGATTGCAGGCGTCGCGGAAGGCGACATGCTGCGCACCCAACTCGCCATTTTGCGGCGATTCCTCAAGCGCGAAGCCGTGGACACGGTCGCGTTGCGCCGAAACGTTGCTGCTGCGGTCACCGCCGGAGACCGCTACCCGTTCGAGGGCCGGTAGCGCGGCATCGACTGGACGTTCCTGTCCGAGCCGTCCGCCTGCTCAAGGCGTTCGCACAAAGGCACGAACTTTCCCCCCACGACTTTCGCTTTCGACGACGGACCCACGTGATTCTCCGCGGCTCAGCGTGACGTACCCTTGATGCTAAGAGCCCAAATCATATACGGCGAAACCAACCAAATGCCGTAGAAAATCGCCAAAAATGGAAGCGCTTCTCCCAAAGAGGGAATGAATCGAGTACGGTCCTATGAGTCCTAGCCCCCGTAAATCCGCTGTTTCATCGCAAATGGAACAACTTAGCGGGGAAAATCCACTTATACCGATTGGGAATCGTTTGGCGGACAGCTTGCATCTAAGCAAGCGAACCAAAAAGGGAAAGGACCCTCGATTTCATGACTACTCGGGAACTGTATCGGCATCCGAAGGTGCGGCTTGGATTCTGGATTGGCCTCGTATTGCTGGCGGCAGTGCCACTCTATTACGTGCGTGAGATGCTCGCGCTGCTGATTCTTTTTGCCGTTTTCTTTGCCGTGGTAGTCACAGTCGCCGTCGCTCTCTACCTTGTGAATTACATTGGCCAGGCCGGCCTGACCAAGAGCGAGCCCTACGTGCGTTCGATGGCTCGTGCGAGCCGGCGCGGGTTGGGCTTCGTCGGCGAGTTCAGTAAAAAGCAGTTCCGCCGTCAACATTCAGAGACTGCCCCGTAATCGCGCTTGCCGCATCCGAAGCCAAGAAAAGCGCCGCAGAGGCGATCTCGTCCGCCTTTTGGCCGCGCCCTTGTAAGATGCTCTGCAGAAACTGTTTAAGCCCCTCTTCGGGCGAGATGCCGAGGCGCTCGCTCAGCTTATCCCCCAACTCCTTCGACATCTGAGTTTCGGTTACCGGGCCGGGACAGATTGCATTGACCCGCACGCCCTTGCGGCCGGCCTCCGCGGCCGTTACGCGCGTCAGGCCGAGCATGCCCGCCTTCGCCGCGGCGTAGGGTGACCCCCACGAAAACGCCGCTTTCGCCGAAAGACTTGAAATATTTAGGATTACGCCGGAATTGCGCGCGTACATGCCGGGCAGAACCAGGCGCGTTAGCAGGAACGCCCCGCGCAGATGGACCGCGATCACGCGATCCCACTCGGCGGGTGATATTTCCTCGACCGGCTTCACGGGGCCATATTCGCCGGCATTGTTCACCAAGATTGAGACCGGGCCGAGGCGCTCTTCGGCAGCTCTCATGATGCGGGCGCAATCGGGCTCCTGCGACACGTCGGCTGAGATCCAGGCCGCGCGGCCGCCCGATTTCGCGATTTCTGAGGCGACGCTTTCGACTTGGGCGGTTGTCCGAGCGGCGACCAGCACGGCCGCTCCTTCCGCAGCGAAGCGAAGGGCGATGGCGCGGCCGATTCCGCGGCCTCCACCGGTCACGATTCCGACTTTGTCCTTTAGCAGCATGTTAGAAGCGGCTCCAGCATAGCATCCCGCCGCCGGTTGGGGCAGAGCCGGCAACGCGGCTTAGCTGGCGGCCCACCTGCACAATGGGAAGAATGGTGGCTGAAGAGCTCAGTTTTCTCGCCAGGGAGGCTCCTTGCACCGCAGGAAGCTCATTCACTCTATTAGACACCGAAAGAATAACTCCTCTGCCCCACAAATCGTGACCTTGATTGACGCTCCACCCGAAAAGCGGCGTGGCGGGGAAGGGCTGGAATCGTGTATTATCAGAGGCTTGGCAGGTGAAAATGGCTGAATCAAAGGCAAGCCCGCAAAACGGGAAGATTTTGCTTCGGATGCGCCCCCGAGGCTTCTGCGCCGGGGTGGTGCGCGCGGTGGACATCGTCGAGCTGGCGCTGCAGGTGTACGGGTCGCCTGTTTACGTCCATCACGAGATCGTGCACAACCGCTACGTCGTCGAGCAACTGCGGCAGCGCGGGGCCATTTTCGTCGAGGCGGTGGAGGAAGTTCCGGAAGAGGCGGTGCTGGTGTTCAGCGCGCACGGCGTGCCTCCGACGGTGCGCGAAGAGGCGAAGAATCGCCGGCTGCGCGTGATTGACGCGACCTGCCCGCTCGTGACGAAGGTGCACCTGGAAGCCCTCAAGTTTGCGCGCGAAGGGCGAACCATCATCCTGATCGGGCACAGGGACCACCAGGAGATCGTGGGTACTTCGGGCGAGGCGCCGGAGCAGACGCTGGTGGTGGACAGCGTGGAAGCGGTGGACCGGTTGCAAGTGAGCGATGCGAAGCGGCTGGCCTATCTGACGCAGACGACGCTGAGTTTGTACGACACGCAGGAGATCGTGACGCGGCTGCGGCAGCGGTTCCCGGAGATCGAGGGGCCTGCGTCGGACGACATTTGCTACGCGACGCAGAACCGGCAGGAAGCGGTCGAGGAGATGGCCCGCGAGGTTGAGCTGATTCTCGTGGTGGGTTCGCCGAACAGCTCGAACTCAAACCGGCTGGTGGAAGTCGCGGAGCGCGCCGGGGTGTCCGCGCGGCTGATTGACGATGCGACCGGCGTTCGCCCGGAATGGCTCGATGGCGTGAGCCGCGTGGGATTGACGGCGGGGGCGTCGGCGCCGGAAGTGCTTGTCGAACAGGTGAGCCAGCGGCTGGCGTCCTTCGGCTTCACCGACCAACGCGATCGGGACTTGATTCGCGAGGACGTTCGGTTTACGCTGCCGCCAGAATTAGCAGTGATCGCGCCCGTTTCGAAGCAGGCGTAGCGCCCGTACGCGGGGGGCGATTCTTGTCCTGCCTGCGGCAACCAGGCTTTCCAAAAGCAAAGGAGCGCTCCTTTGGCGGTCAAGATCGTCCGTCAGCCGATGAAGATTGCCTTGCTGGGCGCGCCATCGAGCGCGGCCGCGCTCTCTGCTGGACACGAGCGCGCGCCCGCGGCCCTGCGCGAAGCCGGCCTCATTCCCGCCCTCGTGGCGGCCGGATTTGAAGTCACCGACCTCGGCGACGCCACCCCCCAGCTTTTTCAGCCTGATGACGAGCACCCGCGCGCGCGGAATCTTCCCCGAGTCCTGGCGGGGCTGCGCGAGTTGCGGCCGCGCGTCGAGATCGCGGTGAAGTCGGGCGCGCTGCCGCTGGTGATCGGCGGCGATTGCATGATCGTACTCGGCACGATTGCGGGCACGCGTCGCTACTACCGCAACGTCGGCCTGGTGTACATGGATTCCGACGCCGATTTGAACGAACCCGCCACGTCGCCTTCGGGCTGCGTGGATGGAATGGTCATCTCGCACGTCATCGGGAAGGGCGCGGCGGAGATGATTCGCTTCTGGAACCAGCCGCCGCTGGTGCGCGAGCCGGAGATTGCGCTTTTCGGCGTGAGCCGCACCGATCCCGCCGAGGATCAATTCCTGACGCGCACGCCGATGCGCGCCTATCGCGCGAGCGATATTTCAAAGCGCGGAGCCGCGGTTGCGGCGCAGCAGGCGCTCGACCGCATGCACGGCGCGGGACACGAATTCGTGCTGCACTTCGATGTGGACGTGATTTCGAGCGACGAATTTCGAGCGACGAATTATCCGTCGGTCGGCGCGCTGCGACTGGCCGAGGCGCGAGAGGCGCTCGCCGTCTTCGCGCGGCAGCCGCATCTGGCTGCAATGACCGTGTGCGCGTACAATCCCGCGCTCGACCCGGATGGGTCCGCGGCAAAACTCCTGATTGAATTGATCGTCGAGGCGCTCGCGCCACGGCTGGCCGTGCCGAGCGAGGCTCCAGCCGTTACCTCGGAATCGGCGGCCGTAGGGGAGGCGGAAGCTGCGCCTGCCGCCGAAGCCGCGCCGGTTGCCGTGTCTGCGCCTTCGGAAGAAACCGCACAAGCCGCGGGCAATTCCGCAGCGGTCACTGAGGAGGCAATTCCCGAACCGCCGACAGCGGCGGAGGTGGAAGCCGCGCCTGCGGCCGAAGCTGCGCCGGTTGCCGTGCCCGCGCCTTCGGAAGAAACCGCACAAGCCGCGACCGACTCCGCAGCGGTCACTGAGGAAGCAATTCCCGAACCGCCAGCCGCAGGGGAGGCGGAAGCTGCGCCTGCCGCTGAAGCCGCGCCGGTGGCTGAGTCTGGGCCTTCGGACGAAACCGCACAAGCCACGAGCGATTCCGCAGCGGCCGCCGAGGAAAAAACTCCCGAACCGCCTGAATCAGAGCCCGAGAATCCGTAACCGCCCGCGACACCAACCGCTCAGAAGTTAAATGTCAGTTGCAGATCGATTCTCCGGTCGGCCGTGCCGGACGAGTAGATGCCGAATCCACCGCCTGCCATTCCAATCGATTCATCGAATCTCGGAGAGCCGAGATTCCCGACGGGTGACCCGAAGTTCGCGATATTGAAGAGATTGCGAATGTTGGCGCTGAGCGTCAACGTGTACTTTTGACCGGAAGACGCAGATCCGCCGAACGGACCGCCACCACCACCACCACCACCACCACCGCCACCGCCACCGCCGCCACCGCCACGCCCACCTCCGCCTGGACCGCCTGGACCACCACCGGGGCCACCGGGACCGCCTGGACCTGGACCGCCACCGGGGCCACCGGGGCCGCCAGGGCCGCCGCGCCCGCCTTGCTGGCCATTATTTGCAGCCGATTCGAGCGCGCCACCGAAGCCGAAGGTCTTGCTGACACGCAGGTTGAAGGTGAAAAGGGCGGGGCCGTTGCCGTAGTTGATCGGGACGAGGGCTTCGCCCGCCGTCGGGAAGGGGTCTAAGGTGCCGAATGGCGTGCAGTAGTAATCGAGGTTCGTTTCAGTTGGATGATTGGGATTTGGAACTTGATTGACCGCGGCACAGGTCGTGTTTGAAACGAGCCCGGGTCGCTGGTTGAGTTGAGAACTTCCAATCAAGTCGTCGGGGATCGAGATATTGAACGGCGAGCCCGAAGCCGCCACAAGCAACGGATTCAGGCGGAAGCCCATTGGCAGAGTCACCGTTCCGCCGAGGAAGACACGGTGGCGCGTATCAAAGGAGGCGCGGCCGTAATCGCCGAGAATATCGTAGGGATTGGAAGGGAAGCTGTTGGCGCCGCCCGTGTCGCTGTGTGCATAGCCAAGGCTGTAGTAGCCGAACAAAGTCAGCTTGCTGCCGAGGCGGTAATTCAAGTTTACGATCAACTGGTTTTGCTCGAACTCCCCCTCGGATTGGTATTGATAAATGTTTTCCAGGAGGCCGTTCGGGCGCGTACCGCTGTCGGGTTCGCCATTAACATAAGTTCCGGGGAGCGGCGCGTTCACGTTGTCGGTGAGAAACTGGTGCACGCCGCGCGTGTTCAGATAGTTTGCGGTGATCGTAGCGCTCTTACCCAATTGGTGTTCGACGCTGAGCGCGGACTGCAGCTTGTAGGGAGCGCGAAGATTCGGCGCGATCTGATAGATTATCGGAATGGACGTGGACGTACTGCCAGTGTAATCGCTGGAAGGGGTCGCGCCATTCGGGAAGAAGAACGACGGATCGTTGATCTCGTATTCCTGCTCCGTCGTGCCGTTCTGACGCTCCGCCTGAAGCACGAGATCATCCGTGAAGCGGTCGTAGAAAACGCCGAAGCCCGCCCGCACGACGGTCGTCGGACCAGCCTTGGAATGACCGAGTCCCCAGGAGAGCATGACGCGCGGCGCCCAATCGGCGTGGTCGCGGATGTGATTTTGCGATTCGAGTCGCAAACCATAGCTCAGGGTCACCGTGGGGCGGAGCTTCCAGTCGTCCTCGGCATAGACGCCCACGTCCACAAGATTCACCTTGGCCGTGGGATTTCCCGTGATGATCGTGAACTGGTTCGGTCCGGTTCCGGACGCAATTGAAGCTTCATTGCAGAGTCCGGTAGAACTATTTGGGGAAGTGCAGCCTTCTTCGATCGCCTGAAGCGAAGGCAATGAAGGAAAGGAGTAGCTGCCATTGAAGCCCCTCGCCGAAACGCTAGTGACCTGGAAATCACGCACGCGGCCGCCGAAGCGCATCGAGTGCTTATTGAAGGCGATCTGCGTGTAGTTCTGTAACTCGTACCGATCCTCGTCGTCTGTTTCTTGGCCGCTCCCGTTCCCGCCGCCGTTGAACTGGCCAATAACCTGGAGAGACGGCAGGAGTGACTCCGGCGTTTGGCTGTCGCTCTCGCGGAGATACTGGAAGCGTGTTTCGGTCAGCGCGCGCGAACTGATCACATGGGTCTCGTCGAGTTGGACGGTGTTTTCGATGTTCGACGTGTTGTATCCGAGCGTGGAGAGACTTAATCCGGATATGCCTGCATTCGTGTTGACGCTGCGCGTGAACTGGTAACGAGCCGTCAGCGTGTCGTTCGCGCCGAATTGAAAGTCGAAGCGAGGGCTGATGGTCGTGCGCGTCAGCGGATTGATGACCGAGGCGCTACAAGGAGTGACATTACAAATTGATGGAAGCGCGGTCGCATTCACAACACTGGTATTGTCAATGTTCCGCTGCTCGACCTCGAAGAAATAGGAAATCTTTTTGGTGAGCGGGCCACTGACGTTTCCGCTGAACTGGACGGTGTGATACGGCGGGGTTGGAGTAATGTCGGGAATGATGAACGGATCGAGCGTGTTGAATCCGGAGTCGTTGCCGATCACTGAAAATTGGCCGTGTGGCGAGCCGGTGCCGGGCTTGGTGAAGATTTCGACGCGGCCGAACCCGGGCTGGTCCCATTCGGCGGAAAACGGATTTTGATTGATGCGAATCTCGCGGATGGACGATTTGGGCGGCAATTGTCCCGCCGTGAAACCGTCGATGTACATCTGCCCGCCGCTGGGGCCCGCGGATGGGCCGGCCAGGGCCTCAAGTTCATTCTGCAGTTCGTCGGGGTCGTCCGAGAGCGCTTCGAGATCCTTGCCCTGAATCACGATGGCCCCGGCATTATTTTCCGGACTGACATCCACGTGCACGGCCTGCCCGGAGACCTGAACCCTCTGCTGCTGCACCGCGAGAGTGAGCTTCACGTCAGCCTTCTGGATCTGGCCTGCGGAGATTTGGACCGTGTCCTGCTCGTAGATGGAAAAACCGTCGGCATTCACGGTGAGCGTATAGGTGTCCGCAGCGAGGCCCCTGATCTCGTAACTTCCCGACGCATTCGTTTTTGCCGTGACGGTTTGTCCTGAAGACGACGTCATCGCGACGGTGGCTTGCGGCACGGCGGCGCCGGAGGGATCGGTCACTTGGCCGCGGAGCGTGCCGCCGGCGGCGGTTTGAGCGCGCGCAAATGGCGCGAGTAAGAGAGCGGCGAGCAGCGCCGCAAATGCCATCATGCTGGTCCGAGTTGGCGTGAATTGCATCCCTTCTCCTTGAATAAGATTGAATAAGAGCGAATGAAAATCCTTGCGAGCCGGTCTCGGCGGTTATGGCGCGCCGACATCACCGCCCGCGGGGGCGCCCAGACTCCAGGGGGCCAAAAGCAGGCCGCCGGCGTTGGGCGAAGCTTCGAGAATCGGTTCTACGCCGCCGAGCAAGGTAATGGCGGTGACGCCCGCCGCCGTGCCTTCGGTGGAGACGATCATCACGGCGTCGCCTTTTTGGAAGTCGTTGAGCGTGGATGCGGGCATTCGCGCGATGATCCGCTGGAGGTCCATTCCTCCACCGCCCCCGCCGGCGCCGCGCGGTCCTGCCGGCGAGCCGCCCGCCGGGGCAGCGTTAGGCGGTCCGCCGCTTGCCCCGCCTCCCGGGGCACCTGCGGGTCCTCCCTTGAGCCGCATCGCAATTCCTCGTGCGATCATCGGCTGGAGCCGGCGAACCTGCGAATCAGCCGTAACGTTGATAACGATTGTTTTCTTCGTCGCCAGATCCTTGACGCTCAGGGTCCCCTTTGCCGCGTCAATCGAAGAGATGGTGCCGGAGATGTTTTGGAATGTGCCGGAGACGATCTCCTCAGCAGCAAACGACGCGCCGTCCTGGCTGATTGCGCCGCGCGCACGCACCTGATCGCCGGGCTTGATCTGATCGAGCGTGCTGAGTTTGGCATCCTCGAATCTCACGGAATTCGGGGCGTAGCGCCGGATAAGCGTGTTGCTCGCCAATTGAATCGTGATGGATTTCTTAGCGCCCGCGACCGTGGTGGAAATCGTGACCGTTCTGCCCGCGGAGTCCACGGCGCTCACCAATCCTCCGATGCCGCGCTTCTGCCAGTCCTCGGCCTGCTGTTGCTTCATCTGCTCGACTTCGGCGCGCTTATTCACGACCACCGTGATGGCCAGGAGCGATTGGCCGTCAGCGGAGAGCGTTCCGCCCACCAGCAACCGGTCGCCCACCTCGATGTCCTGCAGCCGGAGCGGCGTCGCGCCCTTCAAGTCTTTCTGTCCGGGAGGGATTTTGACGATGCGAGCTGCGTCCTGAACGACGATTTGCACGTCCGCGCCTGCGTCGGTCGTCAGCGTGACCTTGTTGCCGTTTACCGCCTTGACTGTCCCCAAAGCGCGCGCCGCAGCGCCCGGCGCGGGAGGAGCCTGTTGGGCTGCCGGAAGCGGGGTCGCTTGGGCGAACAGAATCAGGACAAGGAAAGCGAGGCCGAGAGCCATCGGAATCGAATGCACCCGTCTCGTGTCACTCTTCGAGCCAAAGGTCACTTTTCGGACTCCTCTCGAGCTTGCCCTGCGGTGATCGTGAATTGAGGGGGTTCACCGCGCCACATCGGGACACGTCATAGTTTTGACGCGGGAAGGGCACGCTATGTTTCAAGCTTTTGGATGTGGGGTCCGACTTGGGGAACGCCGACTATGTCCGCACCTAGACGCGCCCGCGCGCCGCTACCGGCCCGCCACTCAGGTCTTCGCGCGGGACTCCGGAGACCGGCCGCGCAGATACTCGGTGATGGTGGAGAGATCCGACGACGCAAATCCGTTCTCGGCCGCCGCGTGAAACATTTCGCGGGCCAGCGCAGCCGTACGAAGATCCAGCGAATGCCGCCGGGCTTCGTCTATGGCGTAGGTCAGGTCCTTTTGCATGAGGCCCAGGTAGAAATGCACGCTCGCGTCGTGGGCAGCGATTCGGCCGGCCAGGTTCTTGAGGAGCGGGCTGCCCGGCGCGCCATTGGTCAGAACCGGCACGGCTTTGCTCAAGTCCAGCCCGGACTTGTCCAGCAGGGCGAGCGCTTCACCAAATGCGGCGGCCTGCACCGCGCAGACGAAATTGTTCACCAGCTTCAACGTGGCTCCGCTCCCGAGCGGGCCGACGTGGACGATTTCCTTTCCCATGGCCTTTAACAGTGGTGTCGCGCGCTCGACGTCTTTCGCATCGCCGCCAACAAGAAAGGACAATTCGCCGTTGGCGGCGTGAGTGCGGCTTCCCGTGACCGGGCCATCCACCAGCGCGAAGCCGCGCCCGCGTGCTGCGGCATCGAGTTCGCGCACCCAGACCGGGGAGACCGTACTCGATTCGATGAATAGCGAGCCCGCAGCCGCGCCGGCCAGCGCGCCGTTCTCGCCAAGCCAGACCGAACGCGATGCGGCGTCATCGCTCAACATGCTCACGATGACCGTGGCGTCCTGAGCGGCATCGCTCGGGCTCGAAGCGACGCGCGCGCCCGACGCGCGCAGGCTCTCCGCGCGCGCCGCGGTGCGGTTCCAGACGGCGAGCGGAAATCCGGCGTGCAATAGCCTGCCCGCCATCCCCAGTCCCATCGTGCCCAAACCCAGCATCGCGACGCGTTCGCTCATCGTAGTCGTCTCCTCGAAACTTCCCCGCCCACACGCCGAATGGCCCGCCGTAAGATTTTACTGGAGGATGCAGGGAATTCGCCCGGATCTTTTGGCCGCGAAACCTCTCGAAGTTCGCAATTATTCCGCTCTCTTCCACGCCACAAACCGCTCGATCGCCGCACGTGGATGCGTTGCTTTCCCGCTTGCGCATTGCGCAGGGGCGTCGTACCGTGCTGGGACTGAGCACATCGTCCCAGGCCGATGGAAATTTCCTTCGACACCGGAAATGTAGGCCGCTGGCGGATTGCGACGGTGGTTACCGCGGCGATCGCAATCAGCTACTTTGACCGGCAGACGCTTTCGGTCGCCGTCCTTGCAATTCAGCGCAACATTCACATTTCCGACGCGCAATTTTCGCAACTCAATGCCGCGTTCCTTCTGGCCTACGCCTTCATGTACGCGGGTGGAGGAAGGCTACTCGACGCGCTCGGAACGCGTCGCGGCTTCGCCGCAATCATGGCGTGGTGGTCGCTCGCCTGTGCGAGCCAAGGTCTCGCAACGAGCGTTCCCATGCTGGGCGCCAGCCGGTTTCTCCTTGGGATGGGAGAAGGGGGCGGGTTCCCCGCCGCGACGAAGGCCGTCCGCGAACAGTTTCCGAGCGAAGAGCGCGCCACGGCCATGGGCCTGATCAACGCGGGAACAGCGATTGGCTCGATTCTCGCGCCGCCATTGGTTGCGGCTGTGGTCTTGTGGGCGGGCTGGCGATGGGCGTTCGTGCTGTCTGGCGCGCTGGGCATGCTTTGGACGATTTGGTGGCTGGTTGCGTCGAAGGCTCCGCCGGAGGGGGAAGGAGCTACGGTCCGAGCGGTCAAAGTTGTCCAAAAGGTGCCATGGCTGCGGCTCGCCACGCTTCGGCCGGTCCAGGGACTGGTCTTCGCGAAATTCCTGACTGACTCCGCGTGGTATTTCTATCTTTTCTGGCTCCCCAAATATCTTTACGACGTCCGCGGCTTTGACACCAAACGCGTCGGTTACTGGGCGTGGATTCCCTTCGCTGCTTCCGGACTCGGGAGTCTCGGAGGCGGAATGCTGTCGAGCGCGCTGGTGCGGCGCGGCGTCTCGCTCGACCGCTCGCGCAAAATCGCCCTCGGGGCCAGCGCGGCCGTGATGCCGGTGATCTTGCTTGTGAGCCGTTCCCCGGTCGAAGCCGCGATCCTGATTTTCAGCGTCGCGTTCCTCGGTCAGCAATCGTGGTCCGGCCTGGTGATGACGCTCCCGGCAGACTTGTTCCCTGCGAGCGTCGTAGGCTCGGTGGCCGGGATGGTCGGCTTCGGCGGAGCGATTGGCGGCGTCCTGTTTAATCTCCTGGCCGGGCGTTTGCTGAACGCCGGATTCGGGTATTCTTTGATCTTTGCGGTTCTCAGCACGTTTCACGTTGCGGCCTTCTGCGTGATTCTGCTGACCAATCGCCGCATCGGCCCGCTCTCGCTGGCCCAAGGAGCAGCATGAAAATCACCGAAATTCGCACGCGTGTTGTAGAGTGGAAGGGCCCGACCGTTTCGCCCCAGCCGCACTTTTGCACGAATGCGGTGGACTTGCTCTCTCTTCCGGCCGATTCGATGGCCGGATTCCGCTTCCACGGCTGGCTCGTCGTCGAGGTTTTCACCGACGCCGGCCACGTCGGCATCGGCAACGCCGCACTCGCCCCGCGACTCACAAAGCAGGCGATCGACCTTTATCTGAAGCCGTTGCTGATCGGCAGGGACCCATTCGATTCCGAGTTTCTCTGGCAACTCATGTACCGGCAGACCATGGCGTTTGGCCGCAAAGGTGTGGGGATGGTGGCGATCAGCGCGGTCGACATCGCCATCTGGGACATTCTGGGCAAAGCCGCCGGCCAGCCCGTGTTCCGGTTGCTCGGCGGACGCACGAAGCAGCGAATCCCCGTGTACGCGAGCCGCCTCTACAGCCAGGATTTGAAATCGCTTGCCGCGGAGGCGGAGAAATACAAGAAAGAAGGATTTCGCGCGATGAAACTGCGATTCGGCTGGGGCCCGGTGGACGGCGCCGAGGGAATGCAGCGGAATCTCGCGCTCGTGCGCACGGTCCGCGAGGTGATCGGCGACGAAATCGATCTCATGGCCGACGCGTACATGGGCTGGACGCTCGACTACGCGCGCAGGATGGTTCCCTTGCTCGAGCCCTTCCATCTTCGCTGGCTCGAAGAACCCGTGATTGCGGACGACATTCGCGGTTACGCCGCGCTTAAGGCGATGAATCGCATCCCGATTGCGGGCGGCGAACACGAATTCACCCTCTACGGCTTTCGCGAGTTGCTCGAAGCGAAGGCCGTGGACTACATTCAGTTCGATACGAATCGCGTCGGCGGAATCTCCCAAGCGCGCAAGATCGCCAGCCTCGCCGAAGCGCATTCGGTCCCCGTGGTGCCGCACGCCGGGCAGATGCACAACTTCCACGTCGTCATGGCGAGCCTGAATTCGCCGATGGCCGAGTATTTTCCGTTTGTGGACGTCGAAGTGGGAAACGAATTGTTCTGGTACGTTTTTGAAGGCGAGCCAAAGCCCGTGGACGGCTTCATCAGCCTGCGCGACGATGTGCCCGGCCTCGGCCTCACGATTCGCGAGGCGGACCTCGGCCGGTTCCGCGTGATCGAATAGAAAGCGAGGATGGCGGTGATTTCTCCCAAAGCAAGTCTTGAATCTCTGGGTTTTCCCTCCACGGACTCGAAAGAGTTCACATCCTCCCGGCGTTTCCCGAGCGGAGAGGCGTACCGCATCGAGATTCCCAGCACGGAAGGGCCGAAGGCGCTGCGTGCCGTGATCGAAGAAGCGAAAGCGCGCAAGGTGCGCGTGCATCGCGTCAGCCAGGGCAGCGGGATGATGATGCTGTCGGCCGACGAAATCTCCGAGATGGTCGCGCTCGGCCGGCAGGAACACATCGAGGTGAACCTGTTCGTCGGCCCGCGCGCCACGTTTGATATCGGCGCGCAAGTTGTTGCGCCGGCGGGACGCAGCCTGGGGCTGAGCCTGCGCGGCGCCGATCAACTTGCGTTTGCGCTGGCGGACATTCGCCGCGCCGTGGACCTTGGAATTCGCAGCGTGCTTATTTCCGACATCGGCCTGATCTCCATCGTCGGAAAACTGCGCGCGAAGGGCGAGCTGCCGGGCGATCTCATCATCAAGACTTCCGTGATGATGGCGCCGTGCAATCCCGCGAGCGCGCGCTTGCTCGAAGACCTCGGCGCAAGCACGATCAATGTCCCGTCCGATCTCAGCATCGCGCAGATCGCGGCCATTCGTCAGGCGATTGCGGCGCCCATCGACTTCTATATTGAAGCCCCGGACAATATTGGCGGTTTCATCCGCTACTACGAGATACCGGAGATTATTCGCGTCGCCGCGCCGGTCTATCTCAAGTTCGGCCTGCGCAATTCCCCGGACATTTACCCCACGGGCGCGCACATCGAAGCGACGGCGCTCGCGATGTCACGCGAGCGCGTGCGCCGCGCGCAAATTGCGCTTGAGCTTCTGAATACAGCCGCGATTTCTTAGGAAGAGGACGGCTCGCGCGCCGCGGAATCCGGCCCCGCCTATTGCGGCGCGGATTTTGTCGCAAGCAACCCCTGGACGACGTCGAGCGGCAACGACTGCTGGGGATCGAAGCGGTCGCTCGCGGCGTAATCGAGAAGGCTGCGCAGCAATTGGCGCGCGGCGGGCCGCCGGTCGAGATTCGATTGAAGATCGAGCGACACCGCGAGCAGTTTTCCCTCGCCAACGCGCGCCTCGAATACGGCGCCGAGCTTCCGCGCGAAGTGGAAATCATCAATGACCTGCACGATCGGCCGGTAACCCGGCGGCGCGCGATCGAGATCGAATGCGCGCGACCCTTCATTCAGCTCCCACCATTGCCAGCCGCTGTGCGGCTCCGTTGGAAATTCGGCGAGCGCCGGATGGCTCGGATCGCAAAGGATGCCCATCGTCGCGATGATTTTTTTTGTTGCGCCGAACGTGGATGACCAGAAGACAGGAAGAAATTGCGCGGGAACGAGATTGTCGTTCGTCTGCCCGGGCGGAAGAAGGAACACAACTTTCTTGCCGGCCGCGAGCGCGGTGCGCGCGGCGTCGTCAAACGCTCCGGTCACCAGCACGCCGGCTGGAAGTTCGATGTCGCCAAATTTCGGATAGACCCAGATGTCCCAGTGATTGCTCGCCTCCGTGCCCGCGACGCGCAGCGTGATCTTCAGGTGCGCGGCGCTGCGCACGCGGGTGAGGGGCAAGCGAATCGTCCCCAGCGGCGTGACGCTGCCAAGCGGCACGTTCACCGCCGGGAATCTGCCGGAGGCCCAGATGCGCCCGGCATCATCCTGCGCGGTCCACAGCGCGACGGCGTTGCGCAGCGGCGCCTTGCCGTAATGCGCCAGTTCGGCGCGCGCCGTGAACGTTTCGCCTTCGGTCCACACAAATTTCGTGAACCGCGCGAGCGGGACCGTCGGTCCGCAGAACTCGCGAAATTCCTCGGGCGCAAGAATAGACTTCGTGTTCCACAGGGAATCGACCAGACCCACCAGCGCCTCACCCTGCCCAGGAAAATCGTTGAGCGCTAGCAAGGAAAAGCCGCCGTAGTGCGGAGTGCGCAGCGCGGCCTCCATGTCCTCTTTGTAGATGCTCCACGAGAATTTTCCCGACGCGGTTTGGAATGCTTCCGCCTCATCCAGCATTCCGTGCGCGGCCAGCAAATCGCGCAAGGCTTCGAGGTTGCGCGGCTTGAGCACGCCCGTGTATTCGCCGATCTCATCGTAGCTGGGGTGGACGGCCCACTGACCCATTTCGTGCGTGATCACCGGCACGGTGATTCCCTCGAGCGCCGCGGAGAAATCGTGGTCGGTTCCGTCCATCGTTTTGCCGAAGCGCGTGTTGTTCAGCCGCAGGCGCCCGTGCAGCGTTTGGTAGGTCGTGTAGTAATCCGAAGTCGGCCCGGGCACGCGGCGGCGCGAGTCCGTCGCGAAAGTGTAGAGGCGGCGCGAATCGCCCTGCTTCAATTCGGCGACGAGCGCGTCCAGGAATGCGTCGTCTCCCGCGAGTTCGTTGCCCATGCTGAACATCGTGAACGAAGGATGATTGCCGTACGCCTTCAGGATGCGATGTCCTTCGGCGCGCATGTAATCGTCGAGCACAGGGTCCTTGCCGACCGTGTGGCTCCATACGGGCAATTCGACTTGCAGCAGGAATCCCGCGCGATCGGCGGCTTCAAACGCCGCTTCGGGCGGGCACCACGAATGAAAGCGAAACTCATTCAAGCCGTAGGAGCGCGCGATGCGGAAGATACGATCCCAGGCGCCGGCGGTCATGGGCGGATATCCGGTCAATGGGAAAACCGCGCTTTCGACGGTGCCGCGAATGAAAATCGGACGGCCGTTGATTAAAAATTGTCCCTCGTGCGTGCTGATCTGCCGCATGCCGAAGGAAACGTCGGCGTCATCCACAAAACTGCGCCCGCCGGCCTGCGCGGAAAGTTGCACGTCGGCCTCGTATAGCTGGGGATCGAATTCGTCCCACAGGCGGGGCGAATTCCCCAGCGGAACTGCGATTTCGATGCTCTGCTCTTCGCCCGGTTGCGATGCGCGCGCGGGAATGGGCTTCCGCGTAACTCCTGGTACGCCGGCCGAGAGGGAAACGTCCGCCGGTGCGCCGGTCGTATTGCGCACCACTGCGACCAGCCGCACGCTCTTGGATTTCAGGTCCGGATACGCGTTGACCGACTCCAAGAACACAGGCGGGCTGGCGCGAAGCTCGATCTCGCCGATCATGCCGTTCCAATTCGTCTGCGAGAAATCGGTGAAACTGCTCGACCAGCGTCCGATGTCGATCTTGTAGGAATTGTCCACGCAGACCGTGATCCGGTGCGGCCCGGGAGTGAGCGCGCTCGTCAGGTCGTACTCATGCGGCGTCGTGAGGCTGTTTGCCGAACCGAAGGCCTTTCCATCCACCCAGACTTCCGTTTCCCAATGTGCGCGCTCGATGAAAAGCGTGATGCGCTGCCCGCTCCAAGATTCGGGAATGACGACGGGCTTTTGATACCACGCCGCTCCTTCGTACGTGTAAGGACGCGAGAGTTGGCCCAACGTCGGGCCCGCTGTCTTTGTTCCGAACCCGCCCTGATCGGTGCTGCCCGGCAGGAAGATGGAATCGCCGTCGAAGCTCTGGGTGAACCACTGTTGCGAGTGGCCTTCGTTCTGTGGGTCGAGCCGCAATTGCCACGTTCCCGCGAGCGAAAGATGAGTCGCAGCGGGAGCGGCGTGCGCTGCCTGCGCCAAGAGCGCGGCCGCGAACAGCATCGCGACAGCGCAAACCTGTCTTGCAAGCCGAGGGGCGCACCAAGGGCAAAAGGGCATGGGTCGTTTCAATTCTTGAACCGCGGAAACTACACCACGGGTGGGGAATCGTGTCAAGACGCGCCGGCATTTGCCTCAGAGCCCGCGAAATACCGCCGCTGGAACCACAAAGCAACGTTCACAAGTCCAATGAGCGCCGGCACTTCGACAAGCGGCCCAATGACGCCGACAAACGCCTCACCCGAATTGAGGCCGAAGACGGCCACGGCAACGGCGATCGCCAATTCAAAATTATTGCTTGCCGCCGTGAACGAAAGTGCCGCCGTCTTTGAATAATCAGCCCCCAGTTTGCGTCCCATCCAGAAGCTCACCAGAAACATGAGAACGAAATAAATCAGTAGCGGCAGGGCAATGCGAAGCACGTCCAAAGGCAGGCGTACGATGAGATCCCCTTTGAGGCTGAACATCACCAGGATCGTGAACAGGAGGGCCGCCAGGGTCAGCGGGCTGATGCGTGGAATGAACCGCGTTCGGTACCACGCTTCTCCTTTCTTACGCAAGAGCACAAAGCGCGTCAGAATGCCCGCGAGAAACGGCAGCCCCAGGTACACGAACACACTTTGGGCGATCTGCTTCATCCCCACAGGAACGGCGCTCCCTCTGAATCCGAACCACGTGGGCAGCAGGGTGATAAACACCCAGGCATAGACGCTGTAGAAGAGCACCTGGAAGATGCTGTTCAATGCGACCAGCCCCGCGGCGTAATCGGTATCCCCCGCGGCCAGCTCATTCCAGACGATGACCATGGCGATGCAGCGCGCCAGCCCGATCAGAATCAGCCCCCGCATGTAGGCAGGGTGGCCGCGAAGGAATGCGACCGCCAGCAGAAACATGAGCGTTGGTCCGATGACCCAATTTTGCAGGAGCGACAGCAGAAGCACGCGACGATTGCGGAAGACTTCCGGGAGTTTTTCGTAGCGCACCTTTGCCAATGGCGGATACATCATGACGATCAGCCCAATCGCAATCGGGATGTTCGTTGTGCCGGTCTGGAAGCGCTTCACGAAATTTGCGATCTGCGGAAGGAAATGGCCCAGGCTAACCCCAACCGCCATCGCGAGAAAGATCCAAAGTGTCAGGTAGCGATCCAGGAATGAAAGACGGGCACGGTGCTGCGGGTCGCAGGCTTGGCCTTGGACACACGGACCTCCTGGCATTCTTACGTCGCCGGGGGGCTCCGGTTCGCTCATTGCAGGCCGATGCTTTCGATTTCCTTTTTGATCGCCAGTTTGTCGAGACTAGCGAGCGGGAGACAAAGCAACAGGCTGATCCTGCGGTCGAGGATCATGAAGGCTTGCCGAAACGCTTTTTCGATTTGCTCTGGAGTACCTGCCACCGACGCGGGATCGGGAACCCCCCAATGGGCCGTCATGGGCTGGCCGGGCCAAATGGGACAAACTTCCTTCGCCGCATTATCGCAGACGGTAAAGACGAAACTCATCTTCGGCGCGCCGGGCTGAGCGAATTCGGTCCAGTCCTTGCTGCGCAAGCCGTCGGTGGGCAGCCCGGCCAGCTCGATCTGCTTCAGTGCCTCAGGGCGCACGCGACCGGTCGGGTGACTGCCGGCGCTATACGCCGTGAAATTGGGCCGTCCCTTGCGATCGAGAATCGCCTCGGCCATGATCGAACGCGCGGAATTCCCGGTGCAGAGAAAGAGAACGTTGTAGCGTCCTTGCATGATTGTCGCGCCTCTTGTTCTGGAATGGTCTGGAAAAAGAACGATCAGGCGATCACTTACAGCACGTTGGGCCGCAGCACGCCGCTGACTTCGGCTTGTCTGCGGGCTTTATGGCGCGGACAAACGCGCTCATGAACTTGCCGTCCACCTGCGGGGCGAGCGCGTCCACATCGAATCCCTTCTCGGAGAGGAATTCGCGCGCGTCTTCCGCTCGGTAAATCCGTGTCGGCTCGATCTGGATCTGCTCGAATCCTGCGGACGCGAGCTTGTCGCCGTACTCGCCTTCGTCGAGGGCGCCGGCCACGCATCCAACCCACAAAAGTACGCTCTGCCGGATTTCGGGGGAGATTTCGCCTCGCGTCACGACGTCGGAAACGGCAAATCTTCCGCCCGGCTTCAGCACGCGAAACGCCTCGCGCAAGACCCGATCTTTGTCGGCGGAAAGATTGATTACGCAATTCGAGATGATCACATCCACCGAGCTGTCCGGCAGGGGAATGTGTTCGATCTCGCCCCTCAGAAATTCAACGTTTTCGGCCCCCGCTTTGCGCTTGTTCTCGTTCGCCAGCGCCAGCATGTCATCCGTCATGTCGAGACCGTATGCCTTGCCGGACGGCCCAACGCGCCGCGCCGAAAGCAGCACGTCAATCCCGCCACCCGAACCCAGATCGAGCACGGTTTCGCCGGGCTTCAGTTCCGCAAGCGCCGTCGGATTGCCGCAGCCGAGAGACGCCTTGACGGCTTCTTCAGGCAAGACGCTTGTCTGTGCGGCGTTGTACAGGTCCCTCGTGATCGGGTCCGACGTCCCGTCGCAGCCCGGCGCGGCGCCGCAACAGGAATTGCCTTGCTCTCCGGCTGCGCGCCGCGCGGCTTCTCCGTATTTCTCTTTCACGATTTCCTTTATGTTTGTGTCCATATTTGTCCCGGCCGCGGTGTCCTTTATCTGCAGATCTCCACGATGTCCCGTCGTTTGAGCGCCTTATTCCGGGTGCAGCACTCGGAATATAGAAACTGCAAGAGTTCCTGAAGGGCCTGAGTGTTCGCCGTGTAACGAAGAAACGTGCTCTCGCGCCGCACGCAAACGAGTTCCTCATTTTTCAGTTTTTCCAGATGGTGGGAGAGTGTGGAATTGGGAACATCCAATTCCTCCTGGATCTCGCCTGCCACCAGCCCCTCCGGATGGGCGGAGAGCAGCAGTTGCATGATGCGGAGTCGGGGTTCCGTTCCCATCGCGGACAAGCGATCGGCGTATTTCGCCACCTGTTTCGAATTCTTCTTGGATGGGGCAGTGGGCATAGTTCGATAATTGCAGAAATACGGTAGGTTGTCAAGGGGCCGGCCCTATATCGACATATCGCGTGAAGCGCATCACTTCTTCACCGCCGGGCCCCACGCGCCCCGGGGGCTACCATTTATTTAGGACCTGCGCCGGTCCGTTTTTGCTTCGCTTCTAATTGCCGGGGGAGAAGTGTGCCCGGGGTGGGAGTCGAACCCACAAGGGGTAAAATCCCCAGAGGATTTTAAGTCCCCAGCGTCTGCCATTCCGCCACCCGGGCTTGGTGAAAACCTAGCGTTTATGCGCTATTCCTTTACATCCGATTACAACCGTTTACAGCTGATTGGTTATAGTTGGTTATAGCGCCCGCTTGTGAAACCGTTCGATGGCCTCGCGCGCCCGCGCTACGTCCTCCTCGCGTCCGATGTTGTACCGGTCGAACATCGCGCGCGTCTTGTGGCCCGAGACCTCCATGATCCGCTTCTCCTCCAGCCCGGCGTCCGACATGTTGCGGATGGCCGTGTGGCGGCAGTGCCGCAGCAGCGCGCCGTGATAGCGCAGCTTCTTCGCGGGCCGTTTGCCGTGCATCGGGCACTTCCGTCCGGCGCAGCGCGCCCCGCACTCCCGGCACTCATAGTAGCCCGCCCCAACCTTAACACAGGCCGCGCGCCAGTGCTCGCGGCTGTCCCCGAGCGGAAACACCAGATCGTCCGGCTTGCCCGGCTTGCGGTTGAAGTCAGAAGGCAGCGGCACGGAGCGCGGCTTGCCCGTCTTGGTGATTTCGCCCGGCAGGCGGACGATGTTTCCCTTGACGTCCACGTCCCGCCAGTGGAGCCGCAGCATCTCATGAACCCGGATGCCGACGTGATAGCTCAGAGTGAAGGCACTCCGTAGGGGCTCCCTCAATTCCTTGCGGAGCGGTGCGTACCACTCCCGGCGAATGAAGACGGCACCGGGAGCCTCGTCCGGCTCGGGCACCGTCAGGAAGTACGCAGGGGCCTCCGCGGAGGTGATCAGGGGGTTTCCGTCCGGGCCGCCCTGCCTGAGCCCCGTCCTGAACATGGCCCTGAGTGTAGCAACGTAGCGATTGAGGCGCGCGTCGGACAGGCCGTCCCGCTTGCCTTCATCCCGGAAGCCCTTGATCACGGGGGCGGTTATCTCCGAGGCGCGCCATCCGCCGAACGACCGGTCCAACCTGGGGAGCGTCGCGAGCGTCGGGTTGCCGTCCCGGTCGCGCTTGAGTGACCGGAGCTTCTTCTCCACGCAGCGTGTCAAGAAGTTTTCGCGCAGGTCCTCGTAGGAAACCTTCTCGGGGTCCACGACAGTCGGTCGCCGTCCGCCGAGGGCTTGCAGCTTGGCGCGCAGCATACGCTGGGCGATCTTCTTGTCGTCCGAGTGTGAGGACGCGTAGCACTTCCGTCGCGTGATGGTCCCGTCCGGTTGCCGTCGCGCCTCGTGCCAGGTCAGCCACCAGATGCGGCCCTGGGGGTAGATGCAGCCGTCACCGTAGCGCCCGCGTTTTTGAATCCGTTTGCCCACGGTCGAATTTTATTTTGTTAGCATATGAATGTAAACAAGGTCACATATTATGGTTCGGCAGGCGGGAACATTCTATGACGATTGGACAAGAGCCAAATCAATGGGTGGTGAAGAAATTTGCGGACTTTGGCGCCTCGGAGGAGTTCGTCGCGCAATCCTTTGAGCTATTCGATATTCTCGGCGCCACATTGATGTTCGGAGAACAACGCACGCAGGCACACGATAGAATCGGCGAAATCCTGGTCGATGGGTTATTTCCTGCCTTCATTGAACTGAGGAAAATCCGGGCATCGGTAGGCAATGAACCGCCCGTCGTGGAATACCGACAGCTCTATGAGGACATGGCGAGAAAGTTGTGGAAAGCCTACAAGGTCTTGATGCAGCGCGCGGCAGAAGCGATGAATTTCGATCTCGGATTTCTCTTTCAGAACGATCAAAAGTTTGCGGCTGGATTGAAGACCTTTCGAGAACTGAATCCGTCCGCTCGTCCATTGTTGGAAGCCTATTTGCGGGAGGCCAGAACGGGCTGGCAGAACGAGCTTGCCGATTTTCGTAATAGAGTTCTCGAACATGTAGAAGATTGCGAACGGGAGAAGTTCCAGAAATTCTACGTAGCCGAATTCGCGGAGCAACTTTTCGATGCCGTGTGGAGAACTATCGTGAACATTCTGGCGATGCTTCTGGAGCTTCGCTTTCCACCCGGAACTTGTTTGGTCGAGCAAGGCCCGAGTGATCCTGGTCCGAAATGGCCAAAGCGATTTCACTTCCATATTGAGCCCAGGCTTCCAACCGGACCGCAGTAGGCATAGTTCCCACCCATTGGTGGGAGACTCGGCCCGAAGCTCGCATCTCCGATCGCGAGCCTCGGGCCGCATCGTGCCTGCGCTACTGCTGGCTATTCATGATTGATCGTTACCGTTCCGTGTGAGTCTTTGCACCTCACGAAAAACAACATCACCTCCGCATCAAGCGCGATTCGCTGATACAAGGCGAAGAGCGCCTCCTCACGACTTAGTTTTTGCAAAGCATCCACTGCCTCACCAAAAGCGGTCCCGCTCGAAATGTTACTCATGGCGCTTCCTCTTTCAGGCCGATGGCCTTAATTGGATTTTAGGAATTTGAAGCTCGTCGCCAGGACGGCGGCTCGCGGAACCTCGGACTCAAGCGTCCGAATGTGAGGTTTCTTGCCTAGCTAATAAGATAGCACAGCGCACGACAGGCATCAAGCAAGAGACCCCAACCATTCGATTCGGGCTTCTGCTCTAGACTATTTAGAGGTCCATCTTCAACTGCGCGGAGGCAGTTGCACGCTGTGCCGCGGCCAGCACCTCAAGGCTCATGGGGATTTCAAGCCGCTTGCCTTCTTCGAGGATTTCGCGGACGGTCACAATGCTGATTCGGTCGTAGCTGCGACCCATCGTTTCATGCCGGTATTGACCGGCGGCCTTCGCCTCGGTCAGCATTGGTCGGCTTGGCTCTTCTAGTGTTACCAGAATAGCCAGGGCTGCCTTCTCACGGTCCATATCGCCGTGAAGCGTGGCTATGTCGCCACGCTTTACGCCCCCAGATTTTACCTGGAAGATGATCTTCGCGTTGTTGTTTCTTCCGGTCATGAAGTAGGCACGAGCATCGATCCCAGCGTCCGCGCCTTTCTTCTCATTGATGATGGCCCGATTGTTCGTATAGGTGAGCACGGCCCACTTTTCAAACTCCTTGCGTAGGCGGTCATCTTGCCTGTGCGCAAGCGCCTCGGCCGATTGCATGTCACGCGGGATGCCGTCTGTTGTGATCTGCTGAAGTACATCCACGCCGAAGGCGTGTTCGAGCCGCCTGAGTACCAAAGAAATGGATTGATAGGTGATGTCAACGCCGATCCACTGCCGCTTTAGTCTCTGCGCCACGATGACTGTCGTTCCGCAGCCACAGTAGGCATCGAGCACCACTTCCCCTTCCTTGCTGCACGCCTTTATGATTCGTTCTAGGAGAGCCTCTGGCTTCTGCGTGGGATATCCCAAGCGCTCAGCTGCATCTGCCTGAATCGAATTGATGTCTATCCACCAGTCCTCCGGAGTCTTTCCCTCATCCAAGTAGTAGCGGTAGAGTTTCTTTTTGCCAGTGCCCCACTTCTCGGTGTACTTTCTACCATCGGCATCTGTTCCCATGCGACCACCGTAATTCTTGCCGGACGCATCTTGCTTATGTGGCGTCAATGGCAATCGAACAGCACTTCCATCAAAGAAATGGGTATCACTTTTGGAGTACCAAAAGATCGTATCGTGCTTTCGTCCGAAATGCGTTCTGCTCTTGCCGCCTTGGCTGTAGCACCACACGATTTCGTTAACAAAATTTCCACCTTGCGGGCAAAACACGCCGTCTAAAATGAGCTTAAGGTAGTGGCCCGAGGTCGGGTCACAATGCAGGAAGAAGGCTCCGTTTGATTTAAGAACGCGCTGAATTTCGGTGACGCGAAGGGCGATGCTGATAAGGTAAGCCAGTAGGCTCCCTTCGTGAAGTACAGCGTGCAGCCCCTTGATGAGGTCTACCAGCTGCGCTTGGAACCGCCCTTCAGCGTTTCCAAGAATTTCGGCATAACCAGCATTGGCGCGGTCATCCCACGTCCAGGTGTCAGTAAATGCTTGTGCCTGGGCGCGGTCTTCATCTCCGATATTGTTGTAGATTTGGTTGTAGTTTCGTTTTGAATTGAAAGGCGGATCGATGTAGCAAAGGTCCACCGTCTCGGAGCGAATCTTTTTTCTCAGGATGTCAAGGTTGTCGCCGTAGAAAAGTTCGTTCACTACGCTACCCCGTTTGCTCTCAGCGGTCCATAGTGCCACCAATTCTTCCAATGTCCAAACGCGATCTAACACTCGTGCTTCCATAACGAGGGTTACGCCCGGCGGCGGCGGTTGTGCGCTCGTATGCCGGGTATCATTTGTGATTGGAAAGCAAAAGGCCCGAACCTTTCGATTCGGGCCTCCGTGCTGCCGGTTTGTCTGTGACGATTTAGTCGCCGCTCCTCAGTGCCAGGAGTATGTCCACGAGCAGGCACTTGCCGACGCGGAGCTTCCCGGCGATCTCCTCCTGGTGCCGCTTCTCGGCCAACGCGATCAGCCCGTCGCACGCGCCGTACATCTCCCGGACGGCCTCGGCGAGTGGGTCAAGCTCCGGGTTCATGGGAGCCGGTGACATCCCCCGCGCTTCCGCCAGCTTGAGCGCGGGAGCTTCGAGACTCACGACTTATCCGCCTTCAGCGCAGCGTGACGTAGCGCAACGGCCTCGCCCCAGGTGCAGGACAGGGCCTTGCGAATCTTCGCCAGTGGGTAGTCCAGCACGGCGCACTCGCCGCGCACGACCTTCAGATTGGCCTCGTTGACCTCGACCGGCTTGCGAGCGGGCTTGGGTTCCTTCTGGGGCTTGGGGGCTTTCTTGGTCTTACCATTCTTGTCGCTCATCGTATCTCCTTTATGAGTAGCATCATCAGCGCGAACACCAGGACCGCGACCGCCAACGCGAGGAGGTTGAACAGCAACGGGTGGGTGGTGCGCAGTCGGCGGAGCCACGCGTCGAGCCGTGCCAGGTGTTTGCGTTGGTTCATGACGCAATAGTAAACTAAATCGGTATATGGCGAACTAGTACCGAAGGACAAACCTACCGGGCGGGATAAAACCGGGGCCTCTAACCGCTGTAGCAGCACGGTTTGGTGACACTGGAAGGACTTTTCAGGGGCGGATGGCTGGTTTTCAGGGGAGTTCAAGCGGCGGGCTTCGACGTGTCTTTTCGCGGACAGCCCGCCTCGTTGCCGTCGGGCGGCAGCGGCGCGTGCGGGGCGACCGCGCCCCGGGCGGCGAAGTGCTCGCGCAGCTTGGCGACGGCCGTGCGGTGGACACGCGTGACCCAGGGGACGCTGCGGCCCATGCGACGGGCGAGCGTCTTCATCGGGATGCCCATAACGTAGCGAAAGCGCAGAAAGCGGCGCTCATCGGGCGTGAGTGTCGCCAGGGTGAGGGCGGACCGCACATCGGCGAGCGTAGCCGCGAGGTTGTCGGCGGAAAAGTCCGACTGAAGCTCCTGACGAGCGCGCAGGTCGGCGATGAGATCGCCCCGCGTGTAATTGCCGTCATCGGTCACGCGAAGTACCTCATCGGTGGACCGCTCGTGCCGCCGCGCGGCGCGCTCGGCAGCGGAACCTTCCCGGCGACCGAAGAGCAGTTGTGAGCACTGCCAGGTGATGAGCTTTCGCGCGTAGGGCGGGAACGGCACGCCGCGCGACGGATCAAAGCGCTTCGCGGCCCAAGCCAACCCGACGCGGGCCGCCTGAAACAGCTCATCGCGTTGCGATGCCCTATCAGGGTAGGCGCGGATGAAGCGCGCTGCGACTAGGCGCGCGAGCCGAATGTTTTCATCAAACAGCTTTTGCTGTCTGTTGTTCAGCCGGAGGTTGTTCACGACGCACAAGCTCGCGGAGGATTTCTTTGTTGAGGCGGCCATATAGATCAATTTTTCGTTGCTGGTGCTGATCGCCGTACACGTATGCTTGGCGGATGACCCTCGCCGAAAGTGTCTGGGCCAAGAGGGACCTCCCGGGGAGGGATTTTGAAAGGGGTAGGGGAGCGCAGCTGACCACGCTCCCCCTCCATCGTGTTCCGGCAATGAGCGCCGAACAGCGCGCAGCGGCGGAACGCGTCTCAGGCCCGCTGCGTGACCTGGAGGTTCCGTTCTACGAGTGCTGCTGAATCAGTTGGTAAGGTGCGAAGTTTGCGTCGGGCGCAACCAGGCCGCTATCCGCCCGCAGCCAGGACTCGAAACCGACGAGGCCGAACTGAACCAGCTTGTCGTTTTCCCAGAAGCGCCGAAGGTACATCGAGGACGGCACGCGACGTTGCACGAAATAGAGCGGGTTGCCGAAGAGCACGCTGTTCTGCCCCGAACCCATCGCGGGCATGCTCGGGCAGATCGCAACCGGCCGGTTGTAGATGTACGGGCAGAAGCCGTCGCCGTCCAGTCCCTCGCGAAACTTCACGATGGGCCGCCCCATCTTGTCCAACAGCCCGTCGAGGTATTCGAGCGTGGCGTCATTCATGTACCACACGGCTCCCGGACGGTACGCCGGGTCCAGCTTGTGGTAGAGAGCGTTGATGTCCGGGGTGCCGATGGAGGTTGCACCCGTCTCGCTGCCACCCGTGTTCGGGCCGGAGCCCGCCGCGATCACCGGCGAGACGCCCGACGCGACCACGGCGGTGATGAGACCCGTCGGAGCGCCCACACCCGAACCGCTCACCAACGCCTTGCCGACGCCGCGCGCGTGCCGCATCGCGAAGACGCGTTCGAGAACCTGACCGATGGGGAAGTTCGAGTCCTGGAGGAGTTCGAGCGAGACGGCGACGATCTTCGAGCGGAACGCATAGGCGTTCAGCTGCGTCGTGCCGAAGTTGGCGACATCCACCTCGGTGCTGATCGTAGCCTCACCGACCTGGACGCTGGCGTTCGCCACGTCGTCCCACACCGGGAAGGCGGTGGATGCGCCCGTGTCGGTCTCGACCACGTTGCTGTATCGCGCGTCGAAGAGTTCGTCGTACTGCCGCATCGTCTCGAAGGCGCGACCGTACATCCCGTCGGGCACGAAGTACCCGCCGGCTGGCCCTTGAGAATAAGTGATCGACTGTGCCCCGGTGCCGCTAACCCCGGCCTCGTTCGCGCGAATTTCGCGGTCGGGCGGGAGGAACGTCGCGCGAACGGCGTGGCCGTTGGCGAAGGCACGCCACTCCCGTTCGGTTTCCTCGTCGAGCCGCGTGCGTGCCCGTTCGGGCAGCCGGGGCAAACCGGCTTGCGCCAGGAGCCGTTCGGTTTCGTAGCGCCGCAGCTCGCTGACGTTGATCCCGCTCTTGATGAGCGAGACCTTCGCCAGTAGAAACGCATGGCGCTGCTCCTCCTTCTTGGTGAGGTTGCCGGGACGGGACGTGAGTACCTCAAGTTCCTCGATGGCTTTCGTAAGCTCGTCCATCGAGCGATGGGTAATGCTAATCATGGTCTTGCCTCTTTCTGGGTTTTGATTTTCCGCCCCCGCGCTGCGCCCGGAGCGGTGGGTTATCCAACAAACATGGAGAAAAGTCGCCGTCGGGCCTCTTGCGCCCGTGGGTTCAGCGCCGTACCGATGACGTGCGATCTGATTTCGACGGGAATGCCTTCGGGGAAAAGATCACGGGCGGAACGCCCCATGACAAGGGGTGACAATCCGCTGACCTCGACCGAGGTCTCGGGGTACGCAGGATTTGTGCACAGGCTGCAATCGAGCAACCTCACGCCGCGCAGCGTGCGAACCTTGCAGCGCTGCGAGCGGTCATCGGGATCGGCCTCGTCACCCCAGTCTTCATCCTCAACCTGGAACGCGAACGAACAGTCCCCCAGGTCACCGCGCTTCACCAGTGCGTAGACATCGCGTCCTTCGCTCGTATCAGGGAGCAGGCACGAGAAGTGGAGGCCGACGTTATCCTCCCGGAGCCTCAACGTTCCGTTCTTTACGCGACCAAGCAAAGCGCTCGGGTTGTGATCCCGCAACATCTTGACGTCCTGGCCCGATGCCAGGGACTTGGAAAAGGCCCCGTTCGCAATTTTTTCCCTGAATCCGCCGAGGTCCGAGCTAAGGACGTTGAACTTCGCGGCGTAGCCGGTGATGGTGGGCGTAGCATCGCTGTCACCCGCGCGGAAGGATGCCCTAGAGATAAAACGACGTTCGATCATTTGGTGCTCCTGATTGCTGATTTTCCCGCTCCCGCGCTGCGGCCCGGAGCGGCGGGCCGTAATGACTTATGGCGTGATGATGAAGCGCGGCGGCACGGACTTCGGCGCAAACTCCAAGTCGGATTTAGCCGGGCGTTCGGTGTCTTCCCGGTTTTTTTCTACCGTCTCGACGAACCGCGTGATCTCGGACTTGGACATCTGCATGATCTGCGCCGCTCCTAGCCCAATGCGCGCGTAAAACCCCATCATCGGCTCGCCCTTCAAGCGGACGTGCTTCGTCCGTTCCAGAAGTTCGGGATCGTCCGCGGGCGCGGCGACGGCGGCCCTTCCATCCGTAGGCGGAACACCGGGACCCGCGACGACGTGCATTGGCCCGGCGCGCCGAGTAAGTTCCCCGAGGTACTGGCCCACGCTCATCTTGGGTATGGGATTTCCTGGGGCCTGTCCCCAGGTGGGATCTTCGAAAATTCTGCTCATGGGTTTTCTCCTTTAGTCGCGCGCGGCCTGCCGTGCGCGGAATTCACGAAATTTGTCGCCGAGCCTGTCGGCGCGGTCGGCTAGCACGCGCTCAAAGATGTGCGCCGGGCAGCCAAGGGTTCTGATGTCATAGGCTTCGCGCAACTCGCGCGTCTTGCCGGGGACGACTTCAATCTCATGTTTCTCCAGGAGGAATTTAATATCCTCTTCGGAAAATTTGATCGGCATTGGCACGTCCTCCGTAGGTGATTCCTCGATCTCCAGCGCCGCGATAGCACGGCTCAATGCAGCCCGTGTCGACGGTTCGAAGCCGTCCATAACCTCGGGGTCAGCCTCGACCTTTCTGAGCAAATCGCTAGCGCGCATCGGCGTCTTCTGACGTTAGGTTGCGGAAACTCTTGTTCGGCTTTCCCGTTGAGACAACCTGTCGCGCCGGGACGCAGTTCGGGATCGTAACTAGATTTCCCTTCACCCCGGCCCCTTGGATGAGGTTAGCCACCTCACGTGTCGCGGCTTCATGCTTGGTCATGACGTTCCCTCCGGGTGCGCCGCAACCCAGGCTGCCCTCTTCGCCCGATCCTCATCGCTTTCCAATAGCGACTCGGGAATCAGAAAGGGCACGAACGAGCGGCTCCTGACGCCGGTAAGCATGAAAGCGCGGAACTGCGCCACGGTCTCTTTAGCGACCGCGTTATCCGGCTCACGGCCTAGATTCTCGGTGGCGGCAAAATAGACGCGCGCATCGTAATCGTCGATCGTGCGACCGCGCGCGGCAAACATTTCGATGGTGTCCTGAATGTCGCGGTCTTTCATTAACTGACGCCTTTCTCCGGATGCAGCAGCTCGTCCATCGAGGCCAGCAGCTCAGCAGCGGTCTCCTTGGGCTTCACGGCGCTGACGACCGACAGCAGTTTCGCTAGCTGCGCCAGCCGTCCCTCACAAGCCTGCACGACCTTGAAGTGAGGATTCAGGATGCGGGCCTGGTACAACTCTCCGCGCGCGGTGAATTTATCGACCGTGATGACGACGCCCTCTTCTCTCAACGCCGCCAGTGAGACATCCCTACGCGCCGACACGTCGGCGAAAATTGCCTCAAGCTCCGCCCGCTTCTGAAGCGATTTGACCTCGCCGAGATTCTTGCTCCGGCGGATGTTGGGCGAACCCTGGAGTTCCAGGTCGGCGATCTCAGCCCGAGGGCGCATGTTTAGGGACTCTCCAACGCTAAGTGATTTGTTTTGAATAAAAAATTTGGTTTCGAATTCACTATTTCAAAGGATTTTTCTCCGCTTGAACCGCGCCCGAGTCAGAAGATATGTGCAATCGAAAAAACTACCCCCCATCCCGTCTAGCCATCAGACCGCGCCTGGGTCAGGAACCTTCTCGTCGCTCGGCCTGTCCACGGACTTGGCCACGCTTAGTGGCTCGTTGTCGCCCAGGGCGGGATCCCTGCCCGTAAACTTCTTGTCGTTCATAGTGCCGCAGCTAACGGGCTTTGATTCCGGCGGCGGAACCTCGTGCAGTGAACCCGCGCCTTGCGGGGACGGCTGCATCGCCGCGACGACCTCGGGCGGCTGCGGCGGGAAGAAGTTAAACACCGTGGAGTCCAACTTCGTGCCGGGAAAAACCTTTGCCTGCTTGCCCAGGACATCGCTCGTCTGGTGGCCGACCGGGATTCCTAGCTTGACCTTGCCCACGGGCGGGGGAACCCGGTTAGAAACTTTCGGCATCGGCATTAACCTTCGTCTGAATTTTTCCCGCCTCGGCGCACGAGATGACCGCCGCATCCGGAACGTGCAGGGTTTCCTGGACTTGGCCGCGCATTGAAGAATTGTCCTCGGAAGCCTCGTCATCCTCACGCGCCTGGGCGCACATCTGCTGCACGATTCTCAACCACGTCGGCGTTTCCGGGATGGGTTCCTTGCGGACGCGAGCCAATACGCGCCGCAGCGCCAGGATGTGCTGCTCGACATCGAGTGCACGCTCGGTCGTGCCATCGTCATATGCCACTAGCGCACAGGTCAAACACGCCAGCAGCGCCTCACGTGAGTTCAGGCTGGCGACGACATCTAGCACGCGGGAAGTGAAACACGAGCCGTGCTCATCCAACAGGGCGGCCAAAAGTTCGGCAGCCTCGGAATCAAGCAAGACGAGTTGCGGCGGAATCTTCAGTGCCACGGTGACCCCAGAATTTGAGCGGTGCGTATGAGAGTAGGTTTACGATTGACTATATGACTAGTGTATACCTATGTTGACCAAAATGCAAGGAAAATGTGGGTCCCTCGTGAAAATTCCTGGCGATCACGGCGATCCTCGGCCAGCCGTAGACACCGTTTTAGCCTCGCACGACTCCCTGAAAACCGGGCTGGTTCGGCTCACCAGTGAACACCAGCGGAGCCTCGCGTGAAATACCCCGATCCGCCAGGAGATCAACGGTTCACAAGAGCGGACTACTGGACCACTGGATAGGTTGGATACGTGATTTCTATCTACCAGGCAAACTTCTTGATCTTAAATTAGTCTGAGTAGTCTGAGTAAGCGTAACAGGTAGATAGTAGAAGCCACCTATCCAACCTATCCACCTATCCATCCGGCTGAAGTCAGAACATGTCCTCCTGGCCGTTCGATGACAGAATTTGTTTCTCATATGCAGCGTCCTTCTTAATCCCGTCCAATAATTCCGGTTTCGGATTGAACTTGTACGAGTAGCCGCCACGCGAGTTTCGTAGCGTGCAATCCTGGCGCTCAAGCCCGAATCGCGAGGAATAAATCTTGAGGTTCCGGCTGATCATCTTGGCCAGCGCGAGATGGTTCCCGCGCCAGTTGAGATTCTGCTCGTCCGTGTCCCCCATAGCCCGGCGAAGCAGATCATTGAGCGCGGTGGCGGTTAACTCGACGTTCGGCTTCCAATCGGCGCGGCCCATCCAGCGGGTGATGGCCGTGGAGACATCGTCCTCCTGGAGGGCGTAACCCGTCTGCTCCTCGGCCCAGGCGCTGAGTAGTTTTTGGGCATCATCCTCCCAACCTTCGTGTCGAGCAATTCGCAAGATGAAGGTGGCGATGCTGGAGAGACGAACGTTGACCTTCGGAACATAGTCGCGTTGTGCCTCCATCGCTTCAAGCACTAGGGTCATGCGGCGAAGCAGATTCAAGATGATGTCATCGCGGTTGCGGTCAACGACCTTAAAGAGTTCTTCCTTGGCGATGTAGCCGCTCTCGGTGCGCTCCTTGAAATTGATGCTGACCGTACGGTTCTGGTGCTCTAGCTCGGGCAGCGGCGGGGTGATGGCCGACAGCGCCAGCGTCGCCTTCGACTGGTAACGAGCCTCTTGTGCTGTCGTGTAAAGTTCACGACGGACAACCTCGATGCCGGTGACAGCCTGGCAGAAGCGGTCCCGGATCTTGGCGGGAACGTGGCTGACGTTGTCGTAGACCGCGAAGTACTCGTTGATGATCTGGTTTTCGAATTCCCTAACGTCCTCGGGAAGGGGACGAACCATAAACGTAGGGCCGAGCAAGAGGTGGCCGAACAGCTCCAGCAAGAACGTCTTGCCGCTGCCGGTCGGCCCGAGCGCTTGCAGCATGGCGCGCTCGCTCACGACGCCGGGCATCATCAGAAACATGACGTAGGCCATGACGAGAACGCGGACCTGCTTCTCACTCATGCTCCGGATCTCAAAGCTCGTGCCCCCGAAGAGATGTCGGACGAGAAAGCCGTCGGGGAACAGGGCTCTGCGGCACATGTCGGACTTCGGAAAGTCAGACGGCGTTCCGATCTCGCCGCCGATCTCATCAAGCGGACGGGTCAACAACGGTTGCCACTTGGGCGGAAAGATGAACAACTGGCCGTCCGTGCCGTTCGGCACCTCCTCAAAGCCCCGGCTATTCAACTTGATTAGCTTACCGGGAGCGCAGGCAACGTAGGCGGTAAAGCTCTGAGGCTCGAAGTGGAAGGCCAGTCGCGAGTCCGTCTGAACTCCATTCTGGTAGCACATCGTGCCGATGAACTTGCCGATACGGTCACGCATCGGCGAGCCGGGATGAATGCCGAGATAGATCAGCAGCCGGTTAAAGTCTTGGCCGTCGCGCGTCACCGCGATGGGGATGCCGTTGCCGAACAGCAGGTAGCCAACGCCGCCGCAGCAGAACGGTTCCGCGGTCCTATCCAGGAATCCCCAGATGAGCTTCTCGGCATCCTTCCGTTTCTTTTCGGTTGTCTTGCCATCGGTCAAATCCTCGATGAACACCCGCATGTTGTTCAAGGCTTCCTGGAATTCGAGTTCAATCTCTCCACGGATCCAGGCTGGAATCTTCTTCCTTGCCTCTTCCTGCGCGGCCTTGCCATCGGCTTTCAAATCGGGGTTCGTAACGGGTGTTCCCTCCACATCCGGCGGCCCGTCTAGCTCGTCCTCCAGCCGCCTCATGCGGTGCTTCGGCTCGTTCGCGGACCTACCGGAATTCTCGTCTGGGTGCATGGCTGCATCCTCCAATCGTGTCGAATTTTTCTTTCGTTTCCTTGCGAAGCAGATACGGCACGCCGTCGTGAACCTCGACCTCGATCAGGCCCCACGCGTGCGTGCGCTCCCACTCCTCCAACACTGCGTCTAGTTTCTTAAGCAGTTGTGTTCGGTCCACGGGATTGCTCCTCTCCAATGTAACTAAGGTTCGCAGGCCCGCCGTACCTGCCGTCGAAGCCCAGCGAGCGGTCCCGGTTCAGCGCCCGCAATCGGGCGTTCTTGCGCTCCTGCTTGGCTCGCTTTAGCGGCAGGTAGTGCGCCGCCGCCCGGCAGCGGTCAGAGCAGAAGCGTTGGCGCCGGTTTGCCGGGACGAATGTTTCTCGGCAACCCTCTCGCGTACAAAAAATCGCACCCGGGCACACCACCGGATTTGCGAACATCGCGGTGCTCATCACGCCGCTCGCTTTCGTCGCTGCGAGGCCCAGCGCTTTGCAACCCACGGGTGCGTTCCTTTTCGATACGGCGGAAAGAATCGCTTGCGCTTTTCGAGAAAGTGATCGAGGTCGGCTCGGTCGAGCCGAAAGCCCCAATCACCGAGCGTGGAGGCGCGTAACTCGCGGCGGTGAATCAGATTGCGAATCGTCTGCGGCGAGCAGCGCAGATAGAGCGCCGCTTCATCGAGGGTGAACCAGCGTTTTTCGGACGGTGGTGCTGTGGCGGGACTCTCTTGTGGGGATTTCATGAACGCAAAGCTCCGACTCTTGAAGTCGCTCTTTGCGTCCGCTTTTCTGTGCTCTATGAGCTTATTATGCGGTAGCGGAGGGTCAGCCTTGAGCGGCTGAAGCGTTCCCTCTACTCTGAAAACATCCTACCACAAGATGGGCTTAATGTAAAGGGAAAGTTAAAGATTGATACTCGGGTACTAGTCGCCGATCTGGTACCTGGGTTTGGACGGGCAGAATCCCCTGCGCCTAGAATTGGTTATAGCGATTGGTTATAGGGAGCACAAGTTGCCGCAATTTTCCTGGTGTTTGTGGTGACAAGTGGTGGGTTTTTAAGTCCCCAGCGTCTGCCATTTCGCCACCCGGGCCCTGTGGAGATAACCCTATACTACTGAATATGTCGCCGCAATACCGGCCTCCCAGGCTTGGCCCCATCCAAAATAGAAACACTAAGAGACGCGGCGGCGGAAAACTCTGTAATCCCATTTGTCGCGGGCGTGGTCCTCGTGGGGGGCTCACCCGCAAGAGATCGTGATTCCTGACTTGTTCCTGCGCGATTGACTCGTTCACTTCTGAGTTTCTACTTGGACAGGCTGATAGGGCGCAAATCGAAGAATCTTCCATTCGAGTTGCGGTGGTCCAGGATCCGACTCGACACCTGAAGGTTCGAACTGGCTCTTTCGATAATAAATTGCGCTGCCGGTTATGGTTGCAACGCCGTCGGACATCAGGGCAACATCAGGCGACCGATCAGGCTGAATCTGCTTACCGTTCTTGTCCTTTGAAACACCTTCGTACCAGACAAAAAGCTCGCCGGTTTGATAGCGAGGGTCTCGCGTGAGAAGGGTTGGATGGCAGATGTAAGTCCAAGAGCGTGGGCCGTTGACATCAGCCGTGCCGACTTGCTCATCGCATTTGACGTCTCGGATTTCGAAAGCCGGGGTGCCTTGGCCGGGGGGATTCGTCGTGCGACAACCAGCGCAGAGCAGTGCCACAAGCGCCGTAAGGAGGTTTCCGCTTTTCCAGCACGATCTCAAGGCTTTCTGCCTTACAGATCCACGATCCGCATCTTGAGGCCATCTTCGCCAGTGTTATTGGTGGAGAGCATGTAGCGGTGCTCGGCGCACTGGAGTGTGGCTGAGAATCCAGGCTCTCCCTTTCTATTAAGAAATACGCCCGCCCGTAGGATTTTGCGCTCCTCGGAACCAATGGCGGCTGCCACTTCATCAGCAGCAATCTCAACTTCAGTGTTCGACACAGAGAATGAGTACCACCAAGAACCCAAGCGAAGCTCGGCCCAATATCCCTTCCGGGAGAACTGGTCTTCGTACCAGCCCTTTTCGACCAACTGTGTGTTCGTATTTCGGAGGACTTCCGCGAATTCATCAACCGTCATTTTCCCACTCGCCCAAGGAAGTCTGCTTATGACGGCTTCGCTTGATCTGAAACGCGCAGCCTAGCAGAAGGATGGCCCCGGGGACGGATAGTACGCCAGAATCGCCCCCCAGTGCGCGAGAAAAGGCATTCCTCGCGCAGCCGTCCTTGATTGACAGTCAAAGGGTTTCAAGTCTTCGGTCTCGGTTCTGGTGTCGGTAGCGGTGTTGGTCGCCTTGTCGTTTTGCCAGCGCAAAGTACCGATGCTACGCACTGATTCAGTCGAGCGTTTTGAACACAATGGAATTTATATTGACAGCAGCTATTAATCTGAATAGCATCGCCCAACTTGCTTCTCTAGCTCCCCGCTAAAAGCAGCAGGTGGGCCCTTTACGCAACATCAGACTGCCGCGGGAGACCAAATCGGAGCCATTGCTGAATCATCTGAGGAGGGAGCCTACGGTTCGCCAGCTTCGACGTAATGATTGCTTGCAGCGGTTGGCAATGAATTAGCAAGCGGAGGTCCAAGTCTCGACGCATTTTATTCGCGTCATTTCATTTTTTGTCATGGTGCTTATTCCCCTCGTTTTGAATTGAGCTCAAGAAACGGTTTCGCGGATAGCGCTGAATGAATCTGACGTTACAGAACGGGGCCAATGGCAATACAAGGCAAGGACCGACAAACGTTTCACACAAGCTAGGACGCACGAAACATGCTTGAACTTTTTGTTGTTCATGTTCCGACCAACAGCTAGGACAGGCTGCAAAGGTGGCGGGACTAGCCTGTTGGGTAAGCAGCGAGATTGGGAAGGCGTACCCAGTGCGCTTTCGCGCACTTCGAGACAAGGAGTAAAGACATGAAGCCGTCCAAGGTGTTTTTATTCGCGGCTGTGTTGATCGTGATGATGTTGCCTCTATCGAGCGTCCGAGGACAGGTCAGCTTCCCGGGGCCTGAACTCCTCGGGCGTCCGACGGACCAGTCCGTGACGGTCAACGTCGTGGCCAGCGCTGCCATTCAAGCTTATTTCGAGTATGGAACGCAGTCGGGAAGCTACCCCTACCAAACGAGCACGGTTTCTTCAGCGGCTAATCAACCGCTTGTGGTCGTCTTCGGTAATCTGCAGAGTAATACTCGTTACTATTATAGAATGGTTTACAGGCAGACCGGCGCGTCTTCCTGGATCACGAGGGATGAGCACTCTTTCTATACCCAAAGGGCGCCGGGCAGCACGTTTACGTTCACCGTAACCGCCGATTCGCATATCAATATCGTATTTGGCACGCCGTCCCTCTTTCAAAAAACATTACAGAATATCGCCGGCGAAAGCCCTGACTTTCACCTGGACCTTGGCGACACGTTCGCGATGGACAGCGTAACGACTCAGGCGGGAGCGAATAGCTCTTATCTCAACATGCGTTCTTACTTTGGGCTTATCAGCCCCTCGGTGCCGATATTCCTGGCTCTGGGAAACCATGAGCAAGAAGAGGGCTGGCACCTGGGCGACACGGGCGGCAATCTCGCGACCAGCCCGCCTGTCATGAGCACAAACGCGCGCAACTTGTATTATCTCAATCCAGATCCATTAGATCCATTGCTCGCTTCCTTTTACACGGGCAACACTGACACTCCTACTTCAACAATCAGCAATGGCAATCATGTGATTGAGGATTACTATGCCTGGCAGTGGGGAGATGCGCTCTTCGTGGTCATTGATCCGTACTGGTATACGACCACGAAGCCCTACGTCGGAGATGAAGGAGGGGGAGAAACCAGCACCCCAGGGTCCGGCGACCGGTGGGACTGGACTCTTGGACCAGCGCAGTACCAGTGGCTTGAGCAGACGCTTGAAAACAGCAAAGCCAAATACAAGTTTGTCTTTGCTCATCAGGTAGCCGGAGGCATAGACGATTACGGACGAGGCGGCGCCAACGCCGTTCCTTTCGTTGAGTGGGGAGGAAATAACGACGACGGGACCACTTGGGCATTTGATACGCGCCGGTCCGACGTGGACGCTCGATGGACCGCCCCAGATCACCAGTTGCTCGTTGCCAACCACGTCACCGCCTTCTTCCACGCTCATGACCATGAGTTCGCCTATGAGAAGCGCGATGGCGTCGTCTACCAGTTGGTCCCCATGGCCGCCGACGCCACCTATGGCTATGGTTTCCAGCAATATCATGTGGATGCAGCCGATCCGTATACGATTAGCGTTCTCCCTAACTCCGGCCACCTTCGCGTGACGGTTTCCCCGACGCAGGTCACCGTTGATTACGTGAGAGCGTTTCTCCCGGGCGCTGGAACTAACGGAACAGTCGCCTATTCATACACCATACTCCCGACGGCAACGCCGGGTTCAGTCGGGGTTTCATCGCTTTCTCTGAATCCGACAACCGTGGTGGGCAGCGGCGTGAACTCCATCGGTACGGTGACGCTGAACGGCCAAGCTCCTTCAGACGTTTCAGTGGCCCTGACGAGCAGCACCTCGGCGGCGACGGTTCCGTCTGCTGTAACGGTCCCCGCCGGTTCCACATCCGCGACGTTTACCGTCACTTCTCAGCAGGTCACTTCTCCGACTTCCGTCATCACGGCTACCCTCAATGGCTCCTCGGCTCAAGCGACACTGACGGTGAACCCCGTGGCCACAGGCCTAACGTCTTTGACATTGAACCCGGCGAGCATCGTGGGCGGTGCCAACTCGACCGGCACGGTCACCCTCAACGGATTCGCGCCTGCGGGCGGCATGTTCGTGGCGCTGACGAGCAGCAACACTTCCGCTGCGACCGTGCCGACCAGCGGCGTGACGGTTGCGGCGAACGCCACCTCAGCCACATTCACAGTAACGTCTCTTTCCGTTGCCTCCCAGATCTCGGCCAATATCACGGCCACTATGAATGGCTCATCAGAGATCCAAACTCTAACGGTCAGTCCGCCGCCGGGCTTCACTCCGGTGCGAATCAATTCCGGTGGACCGGCATACACCGATTCTTCGGGACTACGCTGGTCGGCTGATACCGGATACACAGGCGGCGGCCCTTACACGGTGACCAATACGATTACGAATACCTCTGACCCGACCCTGTACAAGACCTCGCGTTATGGACCGTCATTCAGCTACTCGATTAGCGCGCCGGCGGGCACGTATTCGGTGACCCTCAAATTCGCTGAGCTCTACTGGACCGCCAAAGGGGGGCGCGTCTTCAACGTAGCGATCAACGGTACGACGGTCCTTTCCAAGTTCGACATCTTCGCCGCAGCCGGGGGAGCATTCAAGGCAGTGGACGAGACATTTCCTGTGACCATGACCAGCAATGGCACGATCACGATCAAGTTCACGACGGGGTCGGCTGGCAACCCCCTGGTGAATGCAATTCAAGTGGTTGCGTCCCCCTAGGATTTTCCTGGAATCCGAACTGTTGGGAAAATGAGTGAGGGCCTATCGAGGGCAGCTTCAAACGGAGTTCTGCGGAGCGCAGCCTTCTCCCTGTCCTCGCCCGGCATTCGCTCAGGCGAATACGGAGAGAATCAGCCGCTTCTGCCTTACTGCACAAGGAACCGGGGAAACGGTGGTGCGGGCGTAGGGATTCGAACCCACACGAGCCGTTAAGCCCTGCGGGTTTTCATGCCGTCTACGGCTTTCGCCGCCTGGGCGCGGCGCTTGGGAGCGCTCACGTCAGGTTTGCGGTCTGGCCTATCCCTTCAGCCTTCCCCGGGAGATCCGAGGCTTAGGTGCTGCCCGTTTAGTCTCTACACCTTCCCGGCTGGATTCTTTCTCCGGGCTTGGCTCGGGATTGCCATTTCAGGTTTCCCTGGATTTGGGCAGTTCTGCGTCGCCGGTTTCCCATCCGAGCAATCAAGTTTCCTTAAGTCCGCTGTGTCTGCCAATCCGCCACGCCCGCCTGGGTGGCTATTTTCAGCTGTCTATCATAGAGCAGCCACGCGCGACTTAAGCGTTAGTTTGCAAGGTTGACGTTCCTGGTAAATTTTAGGTTCCCAACGTCTGCCATCTTGCCACCCGGGCTTTGTCCGCCGGTGTACGGTCTCGGTTCAGCCTGCGCAAGAGACGCGGCTAAGCGCTCTGTTTCGGCGGCTCCCACAGCTCGATCCGGTTTCCTTCCGGATCCAGGATCCACGCGAAGCGGCCGTAATCGCAGTTCTCGCGGTGCGGATCGATTTCGACGCCTTCGCGCGCGAGAGCCTCGAGCAGCGCGTCCAGATTGTCCACGCGGTAGTTCACCATAAAGCCCGCCCGGCCCGGCTCGAAGTATGTTGTGTTCTTGGGGAAAATAGCCCAGCTGGTTCGCCCTTTCTTCGAGGGATCGTTTGCGTCCCGCCAGTGAAAACTCGCCGCCGTGGTCTCGTCGCGTTGAATTCCGAGATGTTTCTCGTACCACTGGTAGAGCTTTTCCGGGTCGTCCGCTTTGAAAAAGACGCCTCCGATTCCCGTCACTCGCCGCATGAGCAGAGCTCCTTTCGAGAATGTTGTTCGCGAGCCTGCGCGCCGCTCATTTTACCAAAGACGCTTCGCCGCCCGCAGCCCCAAACGGGCCAAACTGGGTTAAAGTTTCAGTCCCCCGTCGTACGGACATGGTCGCGGGGGACGGAGAGTTTCGACGAATATGAGTGCGAGCGCAGCGCGAAAATTCAAAATTGCCGTCATCGCCGGCGACGGCATCGGCAGGGAAGTTGTGCCTGAGGGAATTCGAGTCCTCGAAGCTGCCGGCCGCCGGTTCGGCTTCTCCTTTGCTTGGCACGCGTTCGATTGGAGTTGCGAGACGTTTCTCGCGACCGGCAAGATGATGCCCGCCGACGGGCTCGATCAGCTTCGCCCGTTCGACGCGATTTTCCTCGGCGCCGTCGGACACCCGCGCGTCCCGGATCACATTTCTCTCTGGGGGCTGTTGATTCCGATTCGGCGAGCGTTTCGCCAGTACGTCAATCTCCGCCCGGTGCGCATGCTGCCCGGCATCGAGCCCGCGGTGAAGGGATATCCGCCAGGCAAGATCGATTTCTGCGTCGTGCGCGAAAACAACGAAGGCGAATATTCCGAAATGGGCGGCCGAATTTACCGCGGCACCGAAGACGAATTCGCTGTGCAGGAAACGATTTTTACCCGCCGCGGCTGTGACCGAATCATTCGCTACGCCTTCGAGCTTGCGCGAATGCGCGGCAAGCACGTGACTTCGGCGACGAAGTCGAACGGCATCATTTTCACGATGCCGTTTTGGGACGAGCGGTTTGCCGCAATCGCGAAAGACTATCCCGACATTCGCACCGACCAATTCCACATCGACATTCTCACGGCGCATTTCGTGAAGCATCCGGACTGGTTCGATGTCGTCGTCGGCTCGAATCTTTTTGGCGATATTCTCTCCGACCTCGGTCCCGCGGTGGTCGGCTCGATTGGAATCGCTCCTTCGGCAAACCTAAATCCGGAGCGCGAGTTCCCTTCGATGTTCGAGCCGGTTCACGGCTCCGCGCCGGACATCGCGGGAAAAGGCGTCGCGAATCCCATCGGCCAAATCTGGTCCGGTGCGATGATGCTGCGCCATCTCGGCGAAACCGCAGCGGCGGACGCCGTCGAGCGCGCGATCGATTCGGCGCTGGGCGGAGGCGGCCCGCGCACCCCCGACATCGGGGGCAAAGCGAGTACGCGCGAACTCGGCGAAGCCATCGCCGCGGAAGTGTCGCGCTGAACGAGCCTATTCCTCCACGCGTTTCTCGCGGAGGAATAACGGCGCAACCGCGGGCAACAACAGCAAAATCGCAGGACTAACTCTCAAGAGATTCCTCCGGTGCCGGGAGCTTATCGCCCTCTCGTGCGGACCAAACATAGAGGGTCGGCAGGATGAAGATGCCCATTGCCAAATTCACGATCAGGCCTCCTACGATGACAATTGCGAATGGCCGCTGTGAATCGGAGCCGATGGCGTGTGACAGCGCCGCGGGCAGTAAACCCAGTGTCGCCACGAGCATCGTCATCATGATTGGGCGGAGCCTCAGCACGGCTCCTTCAATCGCGGAATCCTCGATCGAGTGCCCTCGGGCGCGGAGCTGGTTGATGTATTCGAGCATGATGACCCCCGTTTGAACTGAGACGCCGAACAGCGCAAGGAAGCCGACGCCGGACGAAACACTGAAGTGGGTTCCAGTGAACAGGAGGGCCAGGAGCCCGCCAACGCTGGCCATCGCAACAGTGCCGAGAATGAGTGCGGCCCACTTTGGGGAGCGAAACATCGTGTAGAGAATGAGGAAGATCACCAGGATTGTTATGGGCACAATGACGAGCAGCCGTGCTTGGGCGCGTTTCTCACTCTCGTATTCGCCTTCCCAGTCGATGTGGTACCCGCGCGGCAATTGAACCTGCGCGTTTACCTTCCGAATCGCTTCCTCGACGGCACCGCCGAGGTCGCGGCCGCGCACGCTGTACTTGATCGCGACATACCGCTGGTTTCCTTCACGGTAGATTTCCGAGCCGCCGTCCTGTTCTTCGATCTTGCAGAGCTGTGCGAGTGAGACCCGTTCGCCGGAGGGCGACACCAAGCGAATGTTCTCAATGGCTTCCTTCGTTGTGCGGTACTGCGGGAGATACCGCAGGACGAGGTCGTATCGCGCCTCGCCTTGTAATACCTGAGTGAGAGCGTTGCCTCCGGCGGCCGTTTGGATGGCGTCTTGAATATCCGCGACATTGATTTGATAACGCGCGGCCTGCTCGCGGTCCACCTCAAAGTTGATGTTCGGTTGACCGAGAGCGCGAAAGACACCGAGGTCCTCGATTCCCTTGACCTGGCGCATCACCTCGACGATTTGATCGGCCTTTTCCTCAAGCACCTTCAAGTCGTCGCCATACACCTTGGTGGCGAGCTCGCCCTTTACACCACTGACCGCCTCTTCCATGTTGTCTTCAATGGGCTGAGAAAAACCCCACGTAACGCCAGGGATTTTTTCCAGTTCGCGATTCATGGCTGCAATCAGTTCATCTTTGTCCTGGTGAAAGACGGGCCGCCACTGTTCCTTGGGCTTCAAGTCCACGAAGTATTCGGTATTGAAAAACCCCGTGGTATCCGTTCCGTCATCTGGACGCCCTGTTTGGCTCGTGCATTGAGGCACTTCAGGAAAGGAGCAAAGCAGGATGCGGGCCTGGTTCGCTATCCGGATACCTTCACTCGGTCCCGTGCTGGGAGCAAGGGTACCCCGCACCCAGAGTGCGCCTTCGTCCAGGTGCGGCAGAAATTCAGAGCCGATCACTCCGCCGAAAGTGAGATACAGAGCGACACACGGGCCCAATACCGCGGCCCCCAACGTCACTCGGTGATGCTCGATTGCCCACCGAACTGCTTTGCGATATCGATCCGTGAGAAAAATCATCACTGGGTTGCGCCACTCCCGCATGCCGCTAGAAAGCAGAAAGCTTGAGAGCACAGGCGCAACCAGCATGGAAAATAGCAAGGCGCCTAAGAGAGCGAACGCAACGGTCCAGGCCATCGGCTTGAACAGGCGCCCCTCTACACGCTGCAACGTGAAAATGGGCAAGTACGCCGTAATGATGATTGCGATTGCGTAAAACACCGGACGCTGAACTTCATGCGCGGCCTCGCCAATGGTCTGCATCAATGTTCTTGAACCGTTTCCGTTTTGGCGCTTGCCCAGATGGCGGACGATGTTTTCGACCATTACCACCGCGCCATCCACAACCATTCCGAAATCCAACGCGCCCAGTGACAGCAAATTTGCGGGAATTCCCTTTAGGTTCAGACACGGCGCAGCGAACAGCAGGGCAAACGGGATTGTGAGGGCGACGATAATTGCTCCACGGATATTCCCGAGAAACAGAAAGAGGACGATCACGACCAGAATGATGCCTTCCGTCAGATTGTGCAGCACCGTATGCGTCGTGTAGCGCACCAGGTCGCTGCGGTCGATGAAGGGAACCACCTTTACGCCGGGCGGCAGGATGCGCTCATTCAACTCTTTGACCTTCGCGTGGATTCCTGCGAGCGCCTCGTCCGCGTTTGCGCCTTTACGCAATAGGATGATGCCTGAGACCACGTCGTCGTTGTCGATGACTTTGCCGTCTTCGCGATGAATTGCGCGGGCGAATTGGCCGAGCCGGATCTTCGGGCCTTCCGCGACTACGGCGATATCCTTTACGCGCAGCGGGGTGCCACTCTTGGTCGTAATCACCGTGTTTTCGATATCCTGAACGTTTTTGACCAGGCCCACTTCGCGAATGTTGACTTGCTGCAGACCGGCTTCAACGAAGCTGCCGCCCGCATTCGTATTGTTGTTTGTCAACTGCTGCTCGACCTGGGCGAGACTGAGTCCGTACGAGACCAGTTTGTTGGGATCGACGCGAACCTGATATTCGCGGGTCGGACCGCCGAAGCTGGCAACGTCAACGACATCGGGCACCGCCTTGAAGTTCTTCTCGACCACCCAGTCTTCGATCGATTTCAACTCCATCACGTCGTATTGGGAATTGGTGCTCTTTAACGTGAAGAAGTAGATTTGGCCCACTGGACTCCAGTCGGTCCCCATCTGGGGCACCACCCCCGGCGGCAAGGTAACTTGTGAGAGCCGCTCGAGAACCCTTTCCCGGTCCCAGGCATTCTCTTCTTCATCATCGAAAATCAACTTCAAGTCAGAGAGACCGAAAAGTGAGAACGACCGTAAATGCGTGACATGAGGGATACCGTTCATCACAATTTCGAGTGGAATCGTGACCTGCTGCTCGATTTGTTCTGCGGAGATCCCCGGCCACTGCGTGATGATCTCGACATAGTTGTCCGCCACGTCGGGATACGCTTCAACGGGAAGTTGATGGAACGAAATTGCGCCCCACCCAAACAGCACAAGCGCGGCCGCGAGGACGAGAAAGCGGTTTTGCAAAGCAAAATCGACAACTTTGCGAATCATTTGTGGCCTGCCGATTTGCGGTGTCTAAAAGCGCTAAAGCCCAGCCGCACCTGAATCGTATTGACGCCGGGATTCGGGGTCGTCAGCCCCGCATCCGAGATGTGCGTATAGCGAAGCTCCACGCTCCAGCCGCAATTCCGTGTCAGGAAATAGAGGCCCGCCGCACCGCCTGAGGCGAAATTCACACTCGAGATTCCGGGGGGCACGTCCCGGCTGGTAAACAACGTCCCCCCGCTCAATTCGAGATAGGGAACGACGCGGCCGTGCTCCCGGAAGTCCCACTTCAAGGCGATGGGGTCAAGCACGAACCCATAGGCCGTCCCCTTCGGCTCGAACACCCAGAAGACCGGTACGACATCCACGGCATATTCAAACTGGCCGCGCAGGATCCCGGGACCATGCGGGCCAGTGAGAATCCAGCCATAGCGCAGGCCCACGTTCCAGGCGCCAATTCCCCCGACGCCGGCGTTCACGCTGTGCCCGCCGCCGGTCCATAGTTCCAGCTCGTGGTCCCCTTGCGCGGGCCCGGATTGCGCTCTGGCAGGGGCAGGATAGAAGAGCAGCAGCAGTAATGCGGCGAGAAATTTCATCTATTGCTCCAATGCGTTCTCGAGTTCGAGTGCATTCTGAACGACTTGCGCACCCGGCTTGATGCCCGAGATGACTTCCTGCATGTTTCCGGGAAGCGTGTCTCCAATCGTGATTTCCACGCGCTGAACTTTCTTGTCTCCCGCAGGCACAAAGACCCAATCGCGGTCGCGGAGGTGCAAGATCGCGGTGGCCGGAATTTCCGTGCGCATCTCCTGCTTCTGGCCACGGAACGTTGCCGTCACAAACATGCCCAGCCGCATGATCCCGGGATTACGCACCTCGATGCGCACTTTTGCCGTGCGGAGGTTGGGATCGAGAATGGCGGCTATATTGCTGATCTTGCCCTGGAAGATCTGGCCCGGATAAGCATTCAAACGAATTTCGGCAGTGTCACCCAAGCGAATACTGGCTAGATCGTTTTCGTACACATCGCACACAACCCAAACGTTGGACAGGTCCGAAATCGTGAAAGGGTTCGCGCCTAGCGCTTGCACCCCCGCAGCATTGGTGACCTGTTGGTCGGTGATTACTCCGGAGATCGGCGCATAGATGTCCACGACGCCGTTCGGTTTATCGGGGTTGTTGCCGAGCAAACGGAGATGTTCCGCCGTGGTGGTCACGTCCACCTTCGCCTTGTTTTCCGTGTCCTGCGCAATCTGAAGATCGTTCAATGAGATTGCGCCATGGGCGTACAGATCCGTTGCGCGTTCGAGTTGCGTGCGTGCCAGCGCCTCGTCAGCGACGGCCTTCTGGTAGTCGGAATAGGCCCCAGAGACATCGTCGCTCCGAACCGTCAGCAATAACTGCCCCTTCTGTACCGTATCGCCCAGACGCGCGCGAATGTCCACGACCCGGCCGGAGGCTAGCGAAATGACCGGAACGTTCCGGGAGATATCCGGTTGCACAACTCCGGTCACAACCAATTCCGATCTGGAATTGTGCGCAGCCGCCGTAGCTAACGGAAACTGCTCAGGGTGATCCACCTCGATCACACTTCCGTCCTGTTCGTGCTCGACCTGCGCCGGCGGCGGCGCCTCCGATGCAGGGTCTCCTTTGACGTTGCCGCAGCCCGCGGAAGTGAGCATCGCGGCGAAAGCCAGAAGAAGAACTCGGTACTTCGTGCGTCTCATTGGATGACCTCACATCTGACCGCAGAATTCAATTTGAGTTGCGGCATCAATCCTCAAGAGGGGTCCGCGCCGTCTGAACAACTTAAATTGTGAGACGACGTATGGATTCGTTCGATAGACCTACAGTGAATGAGTGAACCTTTAGGCCCACCGATCGATGAGCCGACCGCTTAGAGGTGGGGAACTTCGGATGGTGGCGCGCGCCCTGCCCGGGAGACTACGAAAAGACTGACCGGAAAACCCGCACTCGTCGGCGGAATCAGTCCCGCTGGTGATCGGTCATGTGGTGAATCCTTTTCTTTCGAGCAAATGCCAGCGCCCGACGCTGGCGGCACGTCAACAGCGTCTGTCGCCAGGTTCGTGACGCAAACCCAATTCGTCTTGGATTCGCTGAATGCTCCGGGGAATGCAGTTGGTTCGACGCGTGAAAATCTGCCGTGGCCATCATTCAGAAGTATTGCTACGGGCTGTCTGAACCAAGCCGTGGCAAGGACCAGGTCAATGGCGTGGTCCCCATTGACATCGCGCGCCTCGATTACCAGCCCGCCTGCAGGCGCGAAAAGTTGAATGGATTGTCGCCCGAGTTTGGAGAGCTGAAGTTGAATCCAGTAGCTGCTCCTACCGGAAGTGTCTTGTCCAACCTGAATGCTAGCTAAATCCGGACGAGAATCGCCGTCAAAATCCGCAATTGCAAACTGTGGGCCCGCCGTGACCGAGGAGACTGGTCCACCCTGAATATCTGCGGCCTCCATCGTAGTGCGGCCAGAAAGGCCAAATAGGAACATCAAAGAGATCAACAGAAAGAAGCTGCGCAAGGCTCGGGGGTTATCCCTCAGGTCTGCTCGGCGGCCGAATTTGAGCCTGATCCCACACATGATATGCTCTCAGAGAGAAATACTATTGTTTAGCATACTATTTCAGACTGTCAAGGCTCTGTTGACATCCCGCTCTTAGCGAGCTCTGGTTGGGACCGAGGTTTCCGCCATTCCGGCGCCGAGATTCCTCATCGCTGCCGCCCCATCGCGTGCAAACCCGGCACGCGCCGGGGGCCGTTAAGCCGGAAGCATTGCTCTGAACAAAGACAAAATTGCGCCGCCTGCAAGACATTGCCTGCAAGCGGCGCAATCTGCGTGTGTTCAAATGCCTAATTGGCACTGGTAGCTGTTGGTTTCACTCCCGTAAAGTAGAGCACCACATAGGCCTTGATGCTGCCATTTGCCTGAGGCACACCGAAAACCTTCACTGGCGTAGTCGCAACAAGGTTATCGGTGATGGTGGTCTGGCCTGCCGTTGTCGTGATGTCTACGGGGCTGATCGTCACCACATTATTGGTCCGATCCACCTGGTAAACGAGTGTGGCCGAGCCGGAGACTGCGTCCAGGTTCACCGGCACATCCAGGGTGCCGCCGGGTTCCGCCATCGTGAAGGCGTTGTTCGAGAACGAAGTGGCTGCGGTGCCTAGAGGTACTGTGGTAGGCATGAGGACCGTCCAGGGTACAGCCCAACCGCTGGCTGCAACAGGATCATTCCAGGTAGCAAAACTCTCGCCCGCCGCCGGGAAGAGACCCACAGTGCCCCCAAAGGTTACCGAGCCATTCGTCGCCGACTCGAAGGCAGAGACCGCGCCCGAGCCACTGGTAACGAGGGTCGGGAATGTGAAATTCCACCACTTGAACCCTTCAATTGGCAAGCCGGTCACCGGATCTGTCCCATTGGCACTGGTGCTGGAAATGTAGGGCAAGGTCACGGTGTAGTCATCGCTGGCGGTGTCGAAGGTGCGCGTGTAAGTGAAGCCCGTCAAATTCGCAGCCGAGATATTGCCGTCGTACCGCGCGATCTCAATATCGATCGTCTGGGCGACCAAGGGACTCGCCAAAGGATCAACGACGCTCGCATGCACCTTGAAACCGCGTTCCAGATTCGACAAGAAAGCGGTTCCTGTGCCGATCGGCGCGGCATCTGCTGTGGCCTTCCACGGAGTGCGGAAAAAGAATTGGGTGTTCGCGTTTACCGTAAGAGGAACGGGGATGCCCAGCTCGTTTTCCACGGTGATCACGTCGCTTGTGGTGTTCACGTGAAGAACATGGCCCTCGGGACTAATCCAAAGGCGATTGAATGAAGTGCTGGCCCACATACGGACAGCGACGAGCGTGCCGTTTGACTGGTAACGAGCGGCTACGCGAACGAACTTACCGTCGATCGTGGAAGCGATCGAGCTGAAGTTCATGATCGTCGCCTCAGTCTTGGCATCCACGTCATAGAACATCGTTCCGTTCGTGGAGTCCGCGAGGATGGTCAGACTTTGAGTGGAAGGTACTGCGGTTTCCGTGCTGGCCACTGGCTCGACAGGGAAGTCCTTGGTCACGGTGATTGACGTGTTGTCTGACGACACCGAACTCACGGTGCCGTAGATATGGCGGAGAATCAGACGGGTGATGTCCGCGATGGGGTGATGCCGTACCGGACCATTGAAGTTTACCGCCCAAATCGTTGATCCAGTCGCTGGCACCTGAGCTACGAGGAAAGCCGGGTGAGAGAGGTTGAACTCGAGATCCAGCGCATTGCTTTGGTTGGCGGTCACGACCAGCGGGGAAACGAAATTCACGGTCACTGGGACGGTCAAGCTTCCCGTGTTGCCCGTGGCCCCCATGATCTGGACCTGGCTGGAGGGAATCGTCGCGGCCGCAGTGCCCACAAACCCAGCTTCGGGATCCGAGGCCGCAGTGAGCAGGACGTCTCCAGGGTTGGCGCTGATTGTAAGAGTCGCAGCCGTATAGGTGCCGGCGGCCACAGTGACATTTCCCAGGATTTCGCTGAGCTGATCCAACTGCACGAGATTGACAACCGGTGCCGGGCTCGGGGCGGTATAGACGGTCACGGGATTGCCGCCTCCCTGTGGGGTCAGCGAAATCGACATCACCTTGACGCCGATCGTGGCCCAGTCCTCCGTGGAGGCATCGCTCATCATCAAGTTGACGGAACCATTTTGGGGAGCTGGCGGATTGTTGTTGAAGGAGGAGGTCGAACCCCCGCCGCACCCCGCTGTGAAGAGCGGCATCGAGACGATCGCCAGGCCCAGCATTAGACGAGAAACTTGGCCGTTCATGTTTACCTCTCCTCGGGAGACTCGGCGGTCTCCTCGGTACGATTCAACTGCATCGAATCGAAGCCATGGCCCGAAAACTCCAACGGACAAGTGAGAGCTCACTAACTTCGACTACTTTAGGAAACACGGCCGCTGGAAGAATGTTGTGCTGGTTTGGGGCTCAGGTTGTGGTACGGGAGTACTGTCGGATTTCAAAGAGTAATCTGGCCGACTTCGTTGAAATGGAGCGGATGAACAACTTTTTGCCAAGGCTACGGCGGGCGAGCGTCCGCCTGGCTGTGGCGCGACGGAATGATGCGATCGGCGAATTCTTCGACAAAATGACCCTGTTTGCTCAGGCGATCACCAGGAGCGACCGGCGGTGAAGGGGCGTATGATGGGCAGCGACAACTGGAACTGATTGATACCTGAGGAGGAATCTTGATGAGTCCCAAGAACAGCAAGAACGATCCCACATACAGCCAACTGGAAGCGGGCTCTAAATCAGCCCGGCCGATTCAACACCAGCATGCCGCCGAAATCCAGCCCTACGGCAAGATCGCCAAACTGCCGATCGCACTGGACGAGAAGGTCTGCGCGGCGAGCGCTGAAAACTTGAACCAACTCCTCGCGGACACGATGACGCTCCGCGACATGTACAAGAAACACCACTGGCAGGTGGCGGGTCACACCTTTTACCAGCTTCACCTGCTCTTTGATAAGCACCACGGCGAGCAGGATGAACTTGTGGACACGATCGCGGAGCGGATTCAACTCCTGGGCGGGATCAGCATTGCCATGGCGGCGGACGTCGCCGAGACAACGCTGATTCCACGCCCACCCCGCGGCCGGGAGGAAGCGCCCGTGCAAATCTCGCGTCTGCTCGAAGCCCACGAAATCATCTTGAAAGAGGCCCGCACGATGGCTAGACAAGCCAGCGAGGCGGGCGACGACGGAACAAATGATTTGATCGTGTCCGACGTGATCCGCACGAATGAACTTCAAGTGTGGTTCCTGGCGGAGCACGTAGTGGACGTTCCGCTGGTTCTCGCCGACCGGGGGAAGGCAGCAACGGCGCGGGATTGAGGAGTCGCGCTGGGCTTGCCGCAAGGCGCGAAATCACGGTTGCGGGCGCGGGTTTGAGACGGCGCCCCGCAGCGCTGCGAATGGAGAACCGTCCGCTTACCGTGTGGCAGCGGCCTTTCGCGTGGCTGGAGTCTTCTGCGCGAGGAAAGCCAGCAGTTCGCGATTGACGATGTCGGCGTGGGTCCAGGTGATGCCGTGCGGTCCGCCTTCGACCACGACGAGACGGCTTCCCTTGACGGCTTCGTGCGTGCGTTTTCCCGTGATGGGGAACGGGAGAATCCGGTCGGAATCGCCGTGGATGACCAGCGTGGGAACGTCAATTCTTGCGAGATCGCCCCGGAAGTCTTCGAGCCATGCCGAAACGCAATCCAGAGTGCCTTTGGGGGAGGCGCCTGCCGCGATGTTCCAACTGAGTTGAACGACCTGCTCGCTGATGCGCTTGCCGCTCAAAACATCGAAGTTGTAGAAATCGCGGAGGAACTTTGAGAGGAACGCGGGGCGGTCGGCGACGATCGCCTGCTTGATGCCGTCGAAGAGACTGCCGGGCGCGCCTTCGGGATTGTCAGGCCTCTGCAGAAGGAACGGCGGAATCGCAGACACAAAGACCGCCTGGCTGACGCGATCGCTTCCGTAAGCGCCGAGGTAGCGAGCCACCTCGCCCCCGCCCATCGAGAAGCCCACCAAGGATGCGTCCTGAAGATCGAGTTTCGTGACGAGCTTGCGCAGGTCTTCCGCCAATGTGTCGTAGGTGTAGCCCGAAGTGGGCTTGCTGGAATTGCCGAATCCCCTGCGATCGTAGGTGATGACGCGATAGCCCGCTTCCAGCAGGGCTGACGACTGTTTCTCCCAAGACGCACCGCTCAGCGGCCAACCGTGAATCAGAATGACCGGCCTGCCAGTGCCGTGGTCTTCATAATAGAGGTCGATGCTGCCCGAGTTTTCTTCGCCGACGGTGATGTAGGGCATTAAGACTCTCCTTTGTGTCTGGGATGCGAGCCCCCAAACGGAACTGAAGCTATCGGATGCCTGTGAGCGCCTAACGGGCTCCAGATTATTTCTTGATGAGAATAACGCGCGGCGGCCGGAGAGACCGCCGCGCAGGGGCGAACGCTACCCCCTCCCGTTAACTATGGGGTGGGCGGTGCGATGTGGATTGTGGCGCGGAGTGGGAGGTCGCGCGAGGAGCCGCCGACCATAATTTTGACCGCGCCGGGGAAGATGGCCCACGCGTGCGTCTTGACGTTCCAGTAGGAGAAGGCGCGCGCGTCGAGAGAGAGAGCTACGTGCTTGGTCTCGCCGGGCTTGAGATCCACTTTGGTGAAACCCTTCAGTTGCTTGGGCGGCTCGGGGACAGCGGCGGTGCCGGGAATGCCGACGTAGAGTTCGGCGACTTCGGCGCCCGCGACCCCGCCGGTATTGGTGACGTCAAATTCGACACTCACCGTCTTCGGCGAACTCGCCGCCAGAGAGAGGCTGGCGGGGGCGACGTGGAGATTCTTGTAGGCGAACGTTGTGTACGAAAGGCCGAAGCCGAAGGGGAACAGCGGCTCGATGTTGTGCGCGTCGTAGTATCGATAGCCTACGAAAATACCTTCGGTGTAGTGCGCGGTCTGATCCACGCCGGGCCATTGTTCGGGCGTGTGAACCGGAGTGTCTTCCAAACTCTTCGGGAACGTGATGGGCAATTTGCCCGACGGATTCACGTCGCCGAAGAGAATTGCGGTGACAGCGTTGCCATCTTCTTCGCCGGGATACCAGGCCTCGAGCAGAGCGGGCACGGCGCCAAGCCACGGCAGCAGCATCGGAGAGCCGCTCTTCAGGACGACGATTGTCCGCGGATTCGCGGCGGCGACCGCGGCGACGAGAGCATCCTGATTGCCGTCGAGCGTTAGCGGATGATCGCGGCCTTCGGTGGCCTCGTCGCCGACCATGACGATTGCGACGTCGGCGGAGCGAGCGAGCGTAACAGCCTGTGCGAGGTCGCTGCCGTCAGCGAAAGTGACGCTGACTGCGGCGCCGGCGCGAAGCTTGATGCAGTCCCTGGGCGACGTCGTGTAAAGGGCGATGACGTGCGAACTGCCGCCGCCGCCGGTGTTCGCTTCCTTGGCGTAGGGGCCGAGGATGGCAATGGATTTCAAATGAGCGGCGTCAAGCGGGAGGATGCCGCCCGTGTTTTTCAGGAGCACGATGCTGGCTTCAGCGATGCGGCGAGCGGCTTCGCCGTCCTGTTGCGCGGGGATGGGCCGCGGAACGGGCGCGTGGTCGAAGAGACCTAACTGCATCATGGCGCGGTAGCGGAGGACGAGAGCGTTGTCAATTTCGGACTCGGGGATTTCACCGGCCTGCACGGCAGCTTTCAGGGGATCGCCGAAGTAAAGGCCCGTCGGCATTTCGAGATCGAGTCCGGCCTTGAGGGAGCGAGCAGTGCTATGCGTCGCGCCGAAATCGGACGTGACGAAGCCTTGGAAGCCCCACTCCTTGCGCAGAACCTGATCGAGCAAGAAATCGTTTTCGCAGTTGAAGAAGTCGTTGACGCGCGGGTAGGCGCACATGACCGAAGCGGAATGGCCCAGCTTGATGGAAGTCTCGAAGGCGGGGAGATAAATTTCGCGCAGCGTGCGCTCGTCGACGATCTCGTTGACGAGGAAGCGATCGGTCTCCTGACTGTTCGCGGCGTAGTGCTTGACGTTGGCGATTTCGCCTTCGCTCTGAATCCCCTGAATATTGAACGCGGAGAGCTCGCCGGAAAGATAGGGGTCTTCGCCGTAGCCTTCAAAGGTCCGGCCGTTTTGCGGGATGCGAGCGATATTGATCGTGGGCGCCTCAAGCAGGCTGTTGCCGATGTCGAGAGATTCGGCGCCCTCGATCTCGCCGTAGAGGTGAGCGAGATTGACGTCCCACGTGGCGGCGAGAGCAATGGGAGAAGGCAGGGCCGTGGCGGGTTTCTGAGTGCCCGCGCCGCCGGGGCCTGCGCCGGCGGGGCCGTTGGTGACATTGAAATCCGGGATGCCGAGACGCGGAATGCCGGGGACGACGCGGTAGCGATCCTTGTCGCGGATGCCGTGCATCTGCTCCACTTTTTCATCGAGCGTCATCTGCCGGACGATGGCGCGCGCGCGTGTGTCCGGGTCCTGCTGCGAAGTTGCCGAGACGCCGGAGATGAGTGCGGCGGCGACCGCGAAGAGAATAAGGATGCGCGCGGGGCCGAAAGAATTGGGCATCGCGCTCGGGGCCAGATTCTTGCCTACTCTGTGGAATCGCATTCGCATTTCTTCTGCTCCTCGTGAAACGGTCGATATTGGGGCGAACTCAGCTTTGCTGCAAGAGCCGCTTGCGTGCCGCGGCTCAACTGTATCGGTTGAGACGAGACGAAATGTCCTTTGCGGCGCTCTTCGCCGAGTTGGCGAAGGACTGAATTTTGTCGCGGCTGATGCGCGCGATGGGTCCAGAGATACTAAGCGCCGCCATAATCTTGCCGGAGCCATCCAGAATCGGTGCGGCGATGCAGCGCGCGCCGAGGTCGGTTTCCTGATCGTCGAGGGCAAAGCCCCGGCGGAGGATTTTCACAAGCTCCTTGCGCAAGCGGGCCGCATCAGTGATGGTTCGGCGCGTGACGCGATCAAAGGTAAGAGAGGCCAACATTTCCTCCCGCTGCTCGAGAGGGAGAAACGCAAGGATGGCCTTGCCGAGCGCCGTGCAAATGAGCGGACGGCGCATGCCCACCTGCGATCCCATGCGAAACATGTGAGGACTTTCGATGACGTCGAGGTACACGACGTCGTGGCCGTCCAATACGCCGAGGTTGACCGTTTCCTTCGTCGTGCGCCACATCCTTTGGAGCATGGGGCGGCTCAGTTTGCGCAAAGTCGCGTGATAGGCAATGCCGGCGCCGAGTTGGGCGAGGCGGGGGCCAATAATGTAGGCGCCTCCGTCGTCGCGAAACAGGTAACCAGCGCTCTCCAGGTGGGCCAGAAAACGGTAGGCGGTGCTCTTGTGAATGCTGGTCTGCCGGGCAATCTGGCGCAACTGCAGGCCGGTGGGGGAGTTGTCCAGGGCTTCGAGGATGCGAAGCACCTTGCCAACGACCCCGACCGGGGCGGACTTGGAATCTCGGGCTCGAATCATGGCGTAAAGAGCAGAGGGTCGAACCGGCTTGGAGGAGGGCGCGAGGCCCCAAACTCAGAGCCGCGAACAGTAATCCGCCGGATCCCCTTTCTGAAGTGGGCGCGCGGCAATTCTGCCCATTAAAACGAGAATTCCCAATTCAAAATCAGCCGTGTGCCGTCGATTCCCGCGGGGCTGTTTTACATTTCAAACCGCCAAAGAAGCAAGGGGAATTTGGGCTTTCGCAGGCTGCGTGGCGGATTGCAGGAGGGCTGTACAAGATGGAAGCGTCCACGGATGAAACCATATCTTGTAGCTTGAATTTGAATTTGGAACCTGTCAGATAACCCCACATTTCTGATCGGGGGGCGGGCGTGGAGTTTCGCTGTGCGAGACACTTTCGCGGGCAGTTGGCGAGAAACTCGAAGTGTGGGGCGAAATGCACAGTTGAGCTTCTTGATTTCGACCGATGAAACACGCATTCTTTGGGTTGAATCTTGCGAGAATTCTTGATAAAAACCTCAAGTGTGATCCGCATTTAGGGCTTGCAGCACCCCAACCGCGGCGCCTCCGTTCCTGGGCGCTAGCGCAGCGCTTTTGCGCGGATGCCGTGGACACTGCAAGAATCCCCGGTTAGGCGGGTGGACGGCGCCGTCCCTCCTAGCGACGCTGTCCCTCCCCTCCGGGGTCGCGCAGCCGGGCATGGCGTTACGGGAAACTTTGAATCGAGGCGAATGCACAGGCTAGACCAGCAGGCCGGCAGATCGAATCCTAGCCACCGGGAAGCTAATCTCTCTCTCTTACAAGGGCTCTTCTCTGTCCTCTGAGAACCACAACCCGAAGGGGTTTCGGCTGGACGGCAAGTCCGTGGCCGTCACAGGCGGCGCAAGCGGGATCGGCGAGGCAATCGCGCGAACATTTGGGTTGTACGGCGCCTACGTTCACATCCTGGACATCAACCTGGACCGGGCAGCGTCTGTTGCGAAGTCCATCGAGCTCGAGAGAGGCGCGGCGTCGGCGGTTGCCTGTGATGTGTCGAGTACGGATGACGTTCGAAGCGCCTTCCAGAAGATCTTCGCCAAGGGCCGGCTCGACATCCTGGTGAACAGCGCCGGCATTCCCCACGTCGCGAAACTGGAAAATACATCGGAGCAGGACTTCGACAGGATTTTTCGCGTGAACGTAAAGGGCGTTTACAACTGCATGCTCGCGTGCGTGGGCCACATGAAAGACCACGGCGGGGGAGTCATTCTGAACATGGCTTCGATCGCGGCCACGGCCGGGATCGCCGACCGCTTTGCGTACTCGATGAGCAAGGGCGCGGTGCTCTCCATGACGCTCTCCGTGGCGAAGGACTACCTGAGGCACGGAATCCGTTGCAATTGTATTTCTCCCGCGCGAGTGCATACGCCATTCGTGGATCAATTCATCCAGAAGAATTATCCAGGCCGCGAGAAGGAGGTTTTTGAGGTTCTCTCGAAGGCCCAGCCGGTCGGCCGAATGGCGGAACCTGCCGAGGTCGCCTCTCTCGCACTCTTCTTGTGCTCTGATGAGGCCGCGATGGTCACGGGTTCGGACTATCCGATTGACGGAGGGTTTTTCAACCTCCGCGACTAAAAAGGGGAGCAAGGCGTCCAGCCGCCCACGTGACCTGCAGGCAGCGGGCAAGTCGGCTGGGAAGCTGCGGCGCCGCAAGCCATGGATCTAGGGCTCGCAGGCAAAGTAGTCATCGTGACGGGCGGCGACAAGGGCATCGGCGGGGGCATCACCCGCGCCCTGGCGAAAGAAGGGGCGATCCCGGTTATCGTTGCGCGCGACGTCAACGCAATCCAGAAAATTCAGGCAGAGCTGAAGGCGGCGGGGGCCCGGAGCCACGCCGTCACGGCGGAGCTCTCTCGACCTGAAGAGTGCGAGCGGGCAGTCCGCGAAGCCCTTGCGGCCGCCGGGCGGCTGGACGCGCTGGTCAACAACGCGGGCGTGAATGACGGCGTGGGCCTGGAGGCGGGGAATCCCGAGCAATTCGTCGTCTCTCTCAAGAAGAATCTGCTGCACTACTACTGCATGGCGCACTACGCGCTCCCCGCGCTGAAGGCCGCGCGCGGCTCGATCGTGAATATCGGGTCGAAGGTCGCGATCACGGGCCAGGGAAGGACTTCCGGCTATGCGGCGTCGAAGGGCGGGATCATGGGGCTTACTCGCGAATGGGCGGTGGAGTTGCTGCCTTACGGGATTCGCGTAAATTCCGTGCTTCCCGCCGAAGTCATGACCCCGCTCTACGAACGATGGATCAATACGTTTCCGGATCCCAAGGCGAAACTCGCGTCGATTATCTCCAAAATCCCGCTCGAGAAGCGGATGACGACTTCCGAGGAAATCGCAGCCATGGTGGTGTTCCTGATTTCGAGCCAATCCGGGCACACCACCGGCCAGCATTTGATCGTGGACGGTGGATACGTGCATCTGGATCGCGCCCTGACTTAGAAAGGGGCCCTCATGGCTTCGGAGATAAAGCCCGGACGACCGGACGGAACTTCAGTGGTCGCTTCAAATGACCGGGGAACGCAGTCGCTTTTTCCTGCCGGCAACGCCCTCCCATTCTTCTTGGTAACAGCCCTTTTCTTCCTTTGGGGTATTCCCAACAACCTCAATGACGTCCTGATCCGCCAGTTCATGAAATCCTTCGAGATCAACCGATTTGAGGCGGGGTTGATCCAATTTGCGTTCTATTTGGGGTACTTCATTCTGGCTATCCCGGCTGGTCTTCTGATGCGCAAACTGGGGTACAAGGCGGGGTTCATTACGGGCCTTCTTCTCTTTGGAATCGGTTCATTATTGTTCTGGCCGGCGGCATTGGTTGGGCGCTATTCATTTTTTCTTCTTGCGTTGTTCGTCATCGCCAGCGGGCTTTCCTTTCTTGAGACAAGCTCCAATCCATTTATCGCACAGTGTGGCGATCCCGGAACTTCGGAGCGCCGCTTGAATTTTTCACAAGCCTTCAATCCGCTTGGCTCAATTACGGGTGTTCTCGTCGGCACCATCTTTATTTTTTCCGGTGTCGAGTTGAAGCCTCAACAGATCAGCGCCATGCAGGCCGCGCATACATATGCTGCGTATCTAAGACTCGAGACGCTGAGGGTAGTTCGCCCGTATGCCGTCTTGGGGCTTGTTGCCTTCGCGTGGGCGGTGCTGATCGCCCGCACGAAATTCCCCGCGATTGCGGATGAGGCCGAAACGCGCGATGGAGATCGAGGAAATGTGCTTGACCTGCTTCGGCACTGGCACTTCATTTTGGCCGTGCTGGCACAGTTCCTATACGTGGGCGCTCAGGTCGGCACGTGGAGTTATTTCATCCCGTATGTTCAGGACTATACGCACCAGCCGGAGAAGATCGCGGGGTACTTCTTGACGGGCACCCTTGTTGCGTTCGGTGTCGGAAGGTTTGCTTCGTCTTACTTGATGAAGTTTGTGCCTCCCACGCGGTTGATGGGGGCATATAGCCTCATCAATGTTGCGCTCGTGAGCGTTGGAGTCTTCTTCCCTGGGTGGATAGGACTGTGGGCGATTTTTCTCACCAGCTTCTTCATGTCGCTGATGTTCCCAACAATTTTTGCCCTCGGTTTGAAAGGTCTTGGGGCGAATACAAAGATCGCTGGCTCGCTCATAGTCATGGCCATCGTCGGGGGCGCGATTTTTCCTCCGGCCATCGGGCTGCTCTCTGAGAAATTTCACAGCCTCGCGCTGGCTTATGGGCTGCTTTTGGCTGCCTATGCTTTTATTGCCTACTACGCTTTCCTGGGTTCCGAGGTGCGCTTAAGTCAGTGAGAGGAAGAAGGGGAGCGCGCCGGGCCGACTAGGAGATTCAGGGCCGGTACTTCCATTCGATTCGTTCACCGGAGGCATTCGGTGGATTCAAGCCTTTGAACATAAGGAGCGAAAAACTGCCATGAAACCAAGAAAAATGACGAGGCGTGACTGGATGATTGGCTCGGCGTCCGCGATGGCCGCAAGCGCCCTGCCCTTGTCTGCGATTGCGGCGACCCTGCCGCAGCAACCGGCCGCCCCCGCGACACCGTCGGCGACGCCGGCGCAGGCGGGGCCCGCGCCGCAGCCGACTCCGCAAGACGCCAACCGCGCGCAGCGGATGCAGTGGTGGCACGCCGCGAAGTTCGGGATGTTCATCCACTGGGGTGTGTACAGCGTGGTTGGGCGGCACGAGTGGGATATGGAAAACGAGGCGGTTCCCATTGGGGAGTACACGGCCAACGCTTCCCTTTTTAAGCCGAAGCCAAACGCGGCCCGCGAGTGGGCGCGGATCGCCCGCGACACCGGAATGCGCTACATGGTGATGACGAGCAAGCACCACGAGGGGTTCTGCAACTTCGACACCAAGCTCACCGATTATTGCGCAACGAAACAGGGGCCGGGGCGCGATCTCGTGCGCGAGTACCTGGAGGCGGGGCGGGCGGAAGGAATGCGTGTCGGCCTGTATTACTCACTGATGGATTGGCATCATCCCGACGGCGCGCGATCTGCGACCGATGCGGACGCGCGAAAGAGATTCGTGGAATACACGCACGGCCTGATCCGTGAAATTTTGACCAACTACGGCAAAATTGACGTGCTGTGGTACGACGTGTCCTGGCCGTTGGACGCCGAAGGCTGGGAATCGGAGAAGATGAACCAGATGGTGTTCCAGCTCCAGCCCGACATCATCGTGAACAATCGCAACAAACTCGATGGGGATTTCTCAACTCCCGAGCAAGTCATCAGGGCCGAGACCGGGGGCCGCGCCTGGGAAAGCTGCATGACCCTCAACGACAGCTGGGGATATCAACGGGCTGACGACAACTGGAAATCTCCGAAGACCGTGATCAGGAACCTCATTTCCTGCGTCCGCGACGGCGGAAACTACCTGCTCAACGTCGGGCCGCGCTCTGACGGAGTGGTGCCGGAGGATTCGGTGCACGTGCTGAGCCAAGTGGGCCAGTGGATGCGGCGCAACGGAGATACCCTCATCCAGTCCGACCCGTGCCAGCCACGCACCTCGAATTATGCCTCGTTCACGCGGAAAGGAAACATGCTTTACATGCACGTGCACTTCTGGCCCGGCGACTACGTTGCGATCTCCGGATTGCAAAATGAGGTGAAATCCGCGCGTCTTTACGCGACGAACCAAGCCGTGAATTTCGAACAGGACAAATTCCGCGTCCGGCTGTCCGGACTGCCCGCTGAGGCGCCCGACTATCCGGTCACGACGATCGCCATCGAATGCGATAGCGAGCCGAAGCAGGATACTCTCTTCGTGCGAGAGGAAAAACCGAGAGACGGCGTCTGAACCTCGGCCGCCGGCGAATCAATTACCGCGCTCAGAAGAATTGCGTGGGAGGCAACTCAAGAATCGGCGCTGGCAAGAAATGGGGCGGGGTGCCGGGATGTTCCGGACTCCGCCCTTCCTTTTGGCGGCCTCAGGGCCGCAAATGCCGGCAACTCGACGGAGCTACTTCCTGGCGAGCGAACGGATGTAAGTGACCAACCCCTTGATCTCGGTGTCCTTGAGCTGCTTGCCGTAAGCGGGCATCTTGCCCTTGCCGTTGGCGATGATCTGGCCAAGCTCGTCGTCGGTCATTTTCTGGACGTCCGGCGACCTGAGATCGTGGACTCCCATCGCTTTGCCCGTGGGGCTGTTTCCGCTGCCGTCGGCGGAGTGGCAGGCCGCACACTTTGTCTTATAAGTGGCTTCTGCCCCGCCCTGGGGAGCCGCCGGGAGCATGGCAGCAGTCGCAAGCATTGCAATCGCAATACCGCATCCAACGAACGTCATTCTAAGATTCTTCATGCTCATCCCCTTTATTCCTTCTTGAAGAGACCCCACTTTACTCTCTTTCTCTTGCCGAGAGAACCGAAAAGCGGCGACGGAACGCACGTCCTATGAACTCATCCTCAGCGTCCTGCGAGGTGCGAGCGGGCGCCAACCGATGGCAAAAAGGGTGAGTTAAGCCATGGCATGCTTAGTCTTCCATTTCGGTATGGCGTCACGCACGCTCAAATGCCGAGGGCCGTTTCCGAGCGGCAAATCTCACAATCACCCAGAAAAACGCAAGGTTTGGCTCGCAGCGGTGACCCAGGTCACCTCGGTGCGTGACGCGCGTCACAGAGAATTGCAACCCCCCGGCCTAACATGACAAACGGATAAAAAGGAAAACTGGTTATGCCCGGCAGAGAACAAGCGAAGTGTGCAAATCCTCTCTGCTCGACTAGATTTCGTGCGGACGCAGGAGGAAAGTTTTTTCGATTTCACCGGGAATCACGGGAAGGAGTTCACGAAGAGCATTTCTGGTTGTGCGAGCGTTGTTCCCACATTCTAACCTTGGTCTTTAGCCCGGGATTTGGCGTAGTCATTTCCTTCCTCCATCCCGAGCTGATAGACGCCGAACAGGACCCCGCAAGGAAAATTGCGGCGGCCTGAACCTGCCTCTCGGCAGGCCGTTGGTCGAGCGGGTTTACCGACCGCTCGACCAACGGCTAACTCTGAATCTTTCGTTCCATGGACGAGCCTCGACCCGGCAGAGGGACCATCCCTGTTCGAATGCGTGCGGGGACGCGGGTGCGAGTCAGAGCTTCAGAACCGCCTTGAGCAGGTCCGGATCGCCGCCTTGCTCGATCGTGAAGCCGTGGTCGGTGCCTAGGGAGCGCATCGCGTCGTTGTCCGGAAGGATGTGGGCGACCAAGCTTTGAAGTTTCTGATCGCGGGCTATCTGAATGAGCCGCCGGATCAATTCCGTGCCAAGGCCTTGGTGCTGGGCGCGATCCGTCACTAGTACGGCGACTTCGCCGCTACGGCCGTCCCGGGAGTGCGTCAACCGCCCCACGGCCAGCAACTCCGGCTGTCCCGACGGTCCCTTCGATTCTTCCGCGACCAAGGCCATTTCCCGGTCGTAGTCAATGAAGCAGCGGCGCAAGAGGCGCTCGTGGGCGACACGGGCGCTTAGATTCGTCATGTGGAAATAGCGAAGGTAAACGGTTCGTTCGGAAAGCGATTCATGGAAGTGGACCATGAGAGGTTCGTCCTCCGGCCGGATCGGGCGAATGAGAACTTCCGTCCCATTCTTCATCTTCCACGGCGAGATGTACTGGCTCGGATAAGGGCGAATCGCAGACTTTGGAAGCGCGCTGTCAGGCGTCGCGGCGTCGAAAAGAACGACGCGCGCGTCGAGCGCCAGCAGACGCTCCGGCGACGCGAGCAGCGGATTGATGTCAACTTCCTTGATGCGGGGAAGGTCCACAACCAACTGGCTGAAGCGAACAAGCAGCTTCAGGACCGCCGCAAGATCTACCGGGGCGCGTCCGCGGACGCCCTTGAGAGCTTTGTATATCAGCGTCTTTTCAATCATGCGCTGCGCCAAGGTGGTGTTGAGCGGCGGAAGTCCGAGGGCGCGATCGCGATAGACCTCGACGAGTTGCCCCCCAGAGCCAAAGAGCAGGACCGGACCGAACTGTGGATCGACCGAGCTTCCGAGAATCAGCTCGTACCCCTGCAGACGAATCATCGGCTGCACGGTCACGCCCTGGAAGTGCGCGGCTCCTGCCTTGGTTGCGACGGAAGACTCGATTGCCGCATAGGCGCGGCGCACGGCGTCGGCGTCGGCGAGATTCAGTTGCACGCCGCCGACGTCGGTCTTGTGAGTGATTGTTTCCGAGTAGACTTTCAGCACGGACGGAAAGCCGAGTTCACCCGCGATGCGAGCCGCCTCATCCGCGCTTCGCGCGATCCGAGTCGGAACCGTCGGTATTTCATACAAAGCCAGCAAATCCTTGGATTCGACTTCCGTGAGCAAAGTGCGGCCTGTCCTCAGAACGCGCGCGAGAAGTTCCTCGGCGCGTCCCTTGCGGAGAGCCCCGGCCTCGGGCGCATCGGCCGCGCTGGGAGTCTCGTAGATCGCGCGTAGGTGATCGGCGTAGTTCCACATGAAAGAGAAGGCGCGCGCGGCTGTGTCCGGGTATGGAAACGTCGGTATACCGGCGGCGTTCAAAATCACGTCGCCCTTCTCGGCTTCGACTCCCCCCATCCAACTCGCAAGGATGGGTTTGCCGCTGCCCTTTGCGTACGTGCGCAGCGCTTCGGCCACCCCGGCAGGTTCCGTCATCCCTTGTGGCGTCAGGATCGCCAGGAGGCCGTCGGCGCCGGGATCGCGCAGTGCGATCTCGACGCTCTTGCCGTAGCGGGCGGGGTCGGCGTCTCCCAGAATGTCGATCGGATTTCCGTGGCTCCAGTGCGGCGGCAAGAGAGCGTCAAAAGCTTTGTGGGATTCTTCCGAGAGAGGGGCAAGTTCGCAGCCGTTCGCGATCAAAGAATCCGTTGCCAGGACGCCGGGCCCGCCGGCATTGGTGAGAATCATAAGGCGCCGGCCCTTCGGGCGCGGCTGTTTGCCCAGGACCTCCGCCATGTAGAACAAGTCGGAAATGGTCTGAACGCGCAGCACTCCGCATCGCGCCAGTGCGGCGTCGAACACCTCATCGCTGCCCGTGAGCGCGCCCGTATGCGAGGAAGCTGCCTTTGCCGCGGCTTCCGAGCGCCCTGCCTTGATGACGATGACCGGCTTCGAGAGTGCGACCTCCCGCGCCGCCGTGAGGAACGAACGTGCGTCACCCACCGACTCCATATAGAGCAGGATGCTTTGCGTTTCCGGATCTTCACCGTAGTAAGAGATCAGGTCGCCCCATCCGACATCCACCATGGAGCCTGTCGAAACGAAAGCGCTGAAGCCGACGTCCTCGCGGTGACTCCAATCGAGAATGGCCGTGAGCAGTGCGCCGCTTTGGCTGAGGAACGCGACGCTCCCCTGTATGGCGATGGTCTGCGCGAACGTGGCGTTCAGTCCGATGCGGGGATTCATCACTCCCAGGCAATTCGGGCCGACTACGCGCATCGGGCTCCCGCGCAACTCGTCCTGTATCTGGTGCTCCAGTGCAAGTCCTTCGGCGCCGCGCTCCTTGAAGCCCGCCGAGATGACGATGGCGGAGCCGACGCCGCGCTCCACGCATTCCTTGATGATCGGCGGCACGGAAGGTGCGGGGGTGACAATGACGGCGAGATCCGGCACTTCGGGCAGAGCTCCAAGATCCGGATAGCAAACCGCTCCCAGCAGCTCTTTTCGCTTTGGATTAATTGCGAAGATCCGGCCTTTGTAGATGCCGTTCCGCATATTCTCGATTATGGAGAGGCCCACGCTGCCGGCGCGGTCGGTAGCACCCACGACCGCCACAGACTCGGGCAGAAAGAAGCAATCGAGAGAAGAACGTCTTGTCGTGCGAGTCAGAACCGCCATTGTGAAGTCCCTCCTGCGGAAATGGATCTGGGCGCACGGCGCGAAAGTCGTGTTCGGGAAGACAGCAGCCCGCAAGAACGATGTGATCCTGCGCAAACTTCAGGCTTTCCCAAACGTTTCTCCGAGGCACAACTGTGCATTTATTTGGCTCACTGAAGACCGCGGCGCGGGATCGCGAATCTGGGCGCGTCACGGTTTGGAGGAGCCCGCAATGAAGCTCGCGATGTTGCCCTTGAGCTTCACGAGGTCCTCCTCGTGCAAATACATCATATGCCCGGCGTCGTAATATTCCAAGTGGATGTGATCCTGCAGACTTGCCGGAAGTCCCAGATGGCTCATCGTGTGTTCCGTAGCAAAGAAAGGAGTGGCAAGGTCGAACAAGCCGTTTTCGACCTGAACTTGCAAGTGCGTATTCGTCACGAGGGCGTCCGCCAAGTCCGCCTCCACATTCGGCGCCGCGGTCAGATCGGACTCCCCGCCGGGACCCTTGTGCTTCCAGTCCCACCCTGCCTCCACCTCCTCGCTTAAGATCGTATAATCCTGGTCCTTATTGCATTGCAGGTCTTGCCTTAGATATTGGTTCACTGCGGATGTGAATGCTCCGTCCACGGCGGCTTCCACCGGATCGTAGTTGGCGTATTCTTCGAGCAAATCCAGATTCGGACCCGCGAAGCGGGCATCGAATCGCCCGGTCGTCAGCCCGCGCGCGCGCTGCAATTCATCCATGAACTGAAAGAGCTTCACTCGTAGATTCGCCTTCGCGAGATAGTCCTCGCTCAAGCCGGTGAAATGGGCCAGCTTCTTGATCACGTCCGCTTTTTCTTCGGGTGAAATATTGGAGCCTTTGGCCAGTGCGGATGCGTACTCGGTGAACGCGAACTTCCGCGCTTCCACCAGGAATGCGTTCAGGTCGGCGGGCCGGTCTGCCAGCGTCTTGTGATACCAGGCGACCGCGGCATAGCTGGGCAAATAGAGGATGTAGGAAATATCCGAGCCCGTATTGAACGAGAGGGCCTCGAAATCCAGGACCGTCGAGATCATGACGACGCCGTTGAAATACATGTCTTCGTGGGATTGCAGATAATCCACCAGAGCGGCGTCGCGAAACGTCCCGTAACTTTCGCCAATCAGGAATTTGGGGGAGTTCCAGCGCAGGTTTCGATTCACGTACCGGACAATGAATTGCGCGATGGATTTCACGTCCTCATCAACGCCCCAGAAATCCTTATTCTTTGCTTCTCCGACAGCCTTGCTGAATCCGGTTCCCACAGGATCGATGAAGACGAGATCGGCGGCGTCGAGAAGGCAATTGGCGTTGTCTTCCAATTGATAGGGCGGCGGCGGCGTGGCTTCCGCGTTTGACGTGACGATCCGTTTCGGCCCGAACGCACCCATATGTAGCCACACGGAAGAGGATCCGGGACCTCCATTGTAGAGGAACGCCAGCGGGCGCTGGCTCGTGTCCTTCACGTCGCTCCGGATGTACGCGATGTAGAACATGCTCGCAACCGGTTCATCTTTTTCGTTCTTGAGAAGAATCGTTCCAGCCGTGGCCTTGTAGGGGATCGCTTTGCCGCCGATGGTAATCGTGTGCTCGGTTACGTAGGACTCTTCTTTCGGAGGCTCGGACGGGGCGGAGGGTTTCGGCGTCGCTTGCGCAGTTTCGGGCGGCTTGGGCTGGGCTGGTGGAGTTTGGGCCGATAATCTGGCTCCGCCAAAGAGCAGGAGCAACGCCCACACCGCAACCGCAGGTCTGCAGTTCTTATTCATCATTTGCCTCGCCCGGTCGTAGTTAGATGCAGGGCTTTCTTAGTGAGCCCCAGAGGCAGGGGATTGTACTTCTCGCGGCGGCAGAAATAAACAGTTCAATGCCTGTTCTCAACTCCGGGTAAGGTCCCGACAAGTGGGGAGTTACGGTTTTTCTCCTTCTCTGAAAGTGGACCCCTTGCTCTGGTTCTCAGGAATGTGGCTTGCTGCCAGGGGTGCGGTGTGGGTGGCGCGCGATACAGTGGGTGGTCGAACCCACGGTTGACCCTGTGATAGCATCCAACCTTGTATAGAGGTGTGCCCCTCGCGACTGCGCATAGGAACGGCCCTGAATGACGTCTGAGACGAATTTGGGTTTGCCGCCGGCGATCTCCGTTGTCGTCCCGGTCCGCAATGAGGCGGAAAACATCGAGACGCTTCTGACCGAAATCCAGGAAGCGCTCTACGGCGTAGAGACGTTTGAAGTCGTCTACGTCGACGACGGCAGCGACGATGGGACGACGCAACTCCTCGTCGCCGCAATGCAGGTTTATCCCGCTCTTCGCGTGATACGTCACGCCGAGCCCTGCGGACAGAGCACCGCCCTTGTGACCGGGATCCGCAGCGCACGCGCGCCCTGGATCGTCACGCTGGATGGCGACGGCCAAAACGACCCGGCGGATATCCCTTTGCTTCTGAAAGTATTGAACGATCCCAGCCAGCCGGAAGCGCCGCAATTGATTTGCGGGAACCGCAGGCGCCGGCGGGACACCTGGCTCAAGCGCGTCTCCTCGCGCATTGCGAACGGCGTTCGCCGCATGGCATTGCGCGACGGCACGCCGGACACGGGATGCAGCTTGAAACTCTTCTCGCGCGAGGTTTTTCTCGCGCTGCCGCAGTTTGACCACATGCACCGCTTTCTTCCATCTCTCGTGCAGGCCGCGGGCGGAAAAGTGTTGTCCGTCGAGGTTTCGCACAGGCCAAGGCAGCGTGGCAAGACGCACTACGGCGTTTGGGATCGCCTGTGGGTGAGCGTTGTGGACCTGTTCGGCGTGATGTGGATTGAGCGCCGCATGAAGCGCCCGCAAATCGTCGAGTTGAGTGCGCGAGCCGAGTTGCCGGAATCTTCCTCTCGAATGCGTTCCCATGGATGAGCCCGCACGGGCCGGGGCCGCGTCGCTCACGAGGCAAGCTCCGAGCAAATCACACCTGTGGTGGACCCTTGCTGCTTTTCTGTTTGTCGGCGTGTGGCTGTTCGCGGGGCTCGGCAGTTGGGCCCTGATCGACCCCGACGAAGGCCGAAACGCATCCATCGCCCTCGAAATGAAAACGAGCGGCGCTTGGCTCGTTCCCACGTACGACAACCTGCCGTATCTTGATAAGCCGGCGTTTTTTTTCCGCGCGGTGGCCCTGTCGTTTTCTCTTTTTGGAAAATCGGAAGCAGCGGCGCGGCTTCCTTCCGCCATATTCGGCTTCGGATTGCTCGTGGTGGTCTATTTTTTTTGCCGCCGCGAATACGGCTGGCACACGGGTGCGCTGGCCGTGGTGATTTTGGGTACCACGCCGATGTATGTGATCTTTTCGCGCATGGTGATTTTCGATATGGGGCTCACGCTCGCCGTCTGCTCCGCAATTTTCTCCGGATACCTCGGCGAGCAAACATCCGGCAGGGAGCGTCGCATCTGGTATGCGACGAGTGCCTTTGCCGCCGCCATCGCGACCTTGATCAAGGGCCCCGTAGGTTTCCTCGTGCCGCTGCTGGTTCTACTGGTCTTCGGCTTTGCCGAGCGCCGCAAAGGCATCCTGCGAAGAATCTGCTCGCCTCTGAATCTGGCGATTTTCTTCGGCATCGTGCTTGCTTGGTTTTTCGGCGTGACGCTTCGCCGCCACGATTTTCCGTACTACGGCATCGTCCTGGAGTCCTTTCAGCGGTTTACGACGCAGAGATTTCACCGCTACGGCCCGTTTTACTACTACCTGATCATCATCGCCGTGCTCTTCTTCCCGTGGAGCATGTTGTTGCCCGAATCGGTGATTTCGGCCTGGCGGACTCGCCGTCAGCTTCTACCCGCCGACCGGCTGCTCGGCATCGCCGCGATTGTGATTGTCCTGTTCTTCTCTCTTTCAAGATCGAAGCTGCCTGAATACATTCTGCCTGGTTTCGTTGCACTTGGGATTCTTGTGGCGAGGCTTTTCTCTCTGGCCTGGGAGCGGCCCGGTGGATTGGCGTCGCGTTTGGTGCGGCGAGGGACTTTGTTGATGGTGTGCGTGAGCGCCGTGTTTGCAGCGCTTCTTGGGGCGGACGTCTATCATGGCCGCTATTTGCTTCGTGCTCTGCATGTGCACAGCCGGGACGGCTTGACGGTGCAAGTGCTGTTGGCCCCGACATTCTGGGCGTTCGCCGCCATCGCAGTCCTCGGTCTTGCGGCATACTCTCTGCGCGACGCGAGGGTCGCATTTGCGGTATTTTCCTTGTTTATGGCTCTGTGGCTGACACTGGGGTGGAAAAGCGTGCAAGCCTACGCGGAGGTTCTTTCGACGCGTTCTTTGGCCGCAAGGGCAGCGCTCACTTCGGGCCCGGCGGACGTGGTTCTCTGGCAGTGCTTTCCCACGGGCATGCCGTATTATCTCGGTCGGCCGGTCTATCTCGTCACGGCTGACGGCCATGAGACGACCAGCAACTACGTTACGTACTCGCTCCAAAGCAACCCAACCTGGCCGCCGAACGTGATTCCTCCGGGCCAGTTTCCGGCGTGGCTGGCGCAGGAAACGCATCCGGTCTATGTGATTGCACGAACCGATCGGAAGCCTCAACTCGATTCACTCGCTTCCCATTCCGGCGCGGGAGTCCAGGAATTAACTCCCGGGTGGTGGGGAGCGCTTTTGCCGCCTTCGAGGGCGCACTAAAGTGTGCGGTATTTGTGGAGCTTTGGATTGGCAAGGACGCGCTGCACCTGCCGCGCGTGAGGCGGATGTGTCTGCCATGCTCGAACGCCTCGCGCACCGCGGCCCGGACGGTTGGGGGATCGCGAGTCGTGGACCGGCCACGCTCGGCGCGGTGCGACTGGCGATTCGCGGCTTGGGCGATGGCCAGCAGCCCATTGTGGACGACGCGAATGGAATCGTCGTTGTCTGCAACGGAGAAATCGACAATCACCGCGAATTGAAGCGCTGGCTGGCATCGCGCGGCCGTCCGGTGCAGGCTGAAACCGATGTTGCGGTCCTCCCGGGGCTCTTCCTCGAACTCGGTCCCGAATTTGTCGAGCGGTTGGTCGGGGCTTTCGCGATCGGCCTGTGGAGCGCCCGCGACCGACTCCTTATCCTGGCGCGCGATCGCGCCGGAGAACGCCCCTTGCATTTTCATTCCTCCGGCAAAACATGGTTCGCATCTGAAATTGCTGCGCTTGCGTCCATCGCTCATCTCGGCGCCAGGATCAACACGGAGGCCGTGCGCGGATACCTTGCTGCGGGATTTTTCCCCGCGCCGCTCACTCCATTTGAAGGCATTCGCAGGGTCGGCCCCGGAGAGATCGTCGAAATTCGCGGCGAAAGAGTTTTCGAGCGCCGTTACTGGCGGTGGACGCCCGCCCCCGCGACCGAGAAAGCTGCGGCGAAGCCCGAGGATTTCGACCCGGTGTTTCGCGAGGCGGTCCGGTCGCAAAGTGATGTGGACGTGCCTTACGGCGTTTACATGAGCGGCGGGGTGGATTCCTCTCTGGTGGCCTCAGTTTTGCGACAGTTGCGCCCGGACTACAAGCTTCATTCCTACGCGCTGCGGTTCCTCGAGGCATCGTACGATGAGAGCGGATACGCGGAGTTCGCGGCCAAACTGTTGGGGCTCGAACTTCATCGTGTTGATGTTACTCCCGAAGTGTTTCCGGCGGCTCTGGCCGAACTTGTTGCCTCATCGGGAGAGCCGCTCGCGGACCCGGCATGGGTTCCAACGGCCCTCCTTTCACGCCGCGCGGCCGAAGACGTCAAAATTGCGCTGGTCGGCGAGGGCGCCGACGAACTCTTTGGCGGCTACCCAACCTACCTGGGTGCGGGCCTCGCCGCGCGTTACGACCGTTTTCCCGCTTTCGTCCGCTCGCTGGTTCGTCGCGGCGTGGAGCGCTGGCCCGCGACGGACAAGAAGGTCACGCTGTCGTTCCTGCTCAAGCGATTCGTGCGTGGCGAAGGCCTCGATGCCGTGTCCCGGCACATGCTTTGGACTTCGGCGATTTCTCCCGCGATCTTGGATCGGCTCGGCGTCCCAACGGTGGAAACGCGGCGGGTGGACCCGGTGCCGCACGGCGCCATGCTGGATGATTTGCAGCGCGCGGACCTCGAGAACTCACTTGCGGAAGGATTGCTGGTGAAAGCCGACCGGGCAAGCATGCGCTTCGCGATTGAACTGCGCGCGCCGTACTTGGACGTGCGCGTCATGGAGTTCGCCGCCCGGTTGGGTGTGAGAGATCGTGTGCGCGGCTTCACGACCAAGGTGTTCCTCAAGAGATTCGCGTCGAGATACCTTCCTTCTTCGATCGTGAATCGCCGCAAGCGCGGTCTCTCGGTGCCGCTGGCGCGCTGGTTGCGCGAGCCGCTCCACGATTGGGCGCTCTCGCAGCTTGCTTCCCCGGCGCTGGGTTCGGCTGGCATTCGCACCGAAGCGGCCGTGGAAATGCTCGAGGAGCACCGGCAGCGCAAGGAGGATTTCTCTCGCCCGCTCTGGGCGCTGATCGTGTTGAGCGAGTGGCTCCAGTGGGCCGGCCAGCGGAAAGTGGCCGCCTCTTCTTCGCAGGCGGTTCCCGCACACGCCCGGATGGCTTTTTGAAGAATCTCTGATGACCGCGAATCCACAAAAGGTGCTGCTGACCGGCGGCGCCGGCTTCATCGGCTCTCACGTGGCGGAGGCCTTGCTCTCCCGCGGGATTTCCTTGGCGATTCTGGACAATCTGGACGACTTTTATCCTCCGGCACGCAAGAAGGCCAACCTCGAAGAAGTTCGCCGCAAGGGCCCTTTCGACTTCTTCGCTGCGGATATTTGCGACACTTCAAGCCTGCGCGAGGTCTTCTCGACCGTTCGCCCCAATGCCGTGATTCACCTTGCGGCCCGCGCGGGCGTGAGGCCTTCTATCGAACAGCCTGCGCTCTATGAGCGCGTCAATGTTTCCGGCACGCTGCAACTTTTGGAGTTTGCCAGAAAGTTCGGCGTGGATAAATTTGTATACGGTTCTTCGAGCTCGGTTTACGGCGCCTCGAGCCCGGTTCCCTTCTCGGAGGATCAAAGGGATCTTCGGCCCATTTCTCCCTACGCCGCCACGAAACTCGCCGGCGAATTGCTCGCCTTCGCATACGCGCATCTCTACGGCTTCCAAGCAGTCTGCTTGCGCTTTTTCACGGTGTATGGACCGCGGCAGCGGCCGGACCTCGCCATTCACAAATTCACCGCACTGATGGAATCCGGCGAACCGGTGCCTGTTTTCGGAGATGGCTCAACCGCGAGGGACTACACCTTTGTGGACGATATCGTCGCCGGGGTTCTTGCGGCGCTCGGATACTCGCCTCCGTCGAGCGACGGCGCAAGGTTTGAGGTCTTCAATCTCGGCAACTCGCACCCGGTCACACTGAACGATCTGATTTTGAAACTGGAAAAGGCCACAGGCCGGAAGGCGGTTCGCCGGGCCCTGCCTGCGCAGTTGGGTGACGTCCCGGCCACTTGGGCCGATATCTCCCGTGCGGAAAGACTCTTGGGCTACAAGCCGCAAACGCCGCTGGACGTTGGTCTTGAGAAATTCGTGCGCTGGTTCCGGTCTCGGCCGAGCCTATCTTAAGCCCGGATTTCCAATTGGAACTCCACCAAATCAACCTTTAGATGTCGATTTTCATCTGCGGTCATTCAATACTTCCTCACCCTGCTGGCCTCGCTGGGTCCCGCTCTGGTGGCAAGTTCGCTGTAGCGAGGGCAGGGGAAGCGCGCAATCTGAGCGCATCAGATAGCCAAATCGGAATCTCCGGCTCAGAGGTTTGAGCATCCTTTCGTGCGCCCGCCAAGACATGACCCGAGCGTCTGGAAGTAAGTGAACACTTACATGGAAGCAAATTTAAGAAACAGAATAATTAAGAGATACGTCAAAAGAGTGGCGCCCTAATCCCAGTTGGAGGGCTCCGATGAAGACGTCCTCAGGCAGGCTCCTTGGGTTGAACTCATTCGTTAGATATGCCTTTTTCGCGTTGTTCCTTTCCGCCTTTGCCACCACCCCGGCCAAAGCCAAAACCTATCCAGAGATCGTGCGAGTGAGCTACATGCAGGGCGACGTGCGTTTCTCCCGCGGCGGCGGCAAGCGCCCGGATCTAACCAAGCCCTGGGAACAGGCGGTGCCGAACCTCCCGATTCTGCAAGGTTATAGTCTGGCGACCGGCAACGGCCGCGCGGAAATCGAATTTGAGTACGGCACTACCTTGTACCTGGCGGAGAACTCGGTGCTTCTTTTTCAGACGCTGACCACAACCGATGGAGTGCCGTCCACGGAATTGGAGCTGGTGATGGGAACGGCGACAATCTCAAGTCACCCCATTCCAAACGAGGTGTTTAACGTCACGACGCTTACGGAGGAATTGCAACTTCTTTTGCCTACGCTGGAGAGAGTGGACAGCTACCTCGATGGTGCTGCGATCACATTTCAACACCCTGGCCAGCCGAACGCCAGCCATTGGTATGTGGCATCGGGCCAATGGCATGTCACTCCCGGTCGAGCCACCGCTCCCGCCGGCGGCGCGCCTGCAGATTGGGATGCGTGGGTGGCAAAGAGGGTCATTCAAAGGCAATTAGACACGGCCGCGGCGCTGAAGGCTTCCGGTCTTCCGTCGTTCATTCCCGGCTTGACCGATTTGTACAACGGAGGAACATTCTTCCCCTGTCCGCCGTTCGGAACATGCTGGGAACCAAAACCACTGCCAGATACGCCGCAACCCTCCGATACGGGTCAACCGCCCAGCGCAGCGCAGCCGACGGTTCCGACAAGCAATGCAGCTCCACCAGCCGGATCGTTCGAGTTCGTGGCGATGCAGGTCACGCCCCAGCAGACGGGCGATCAGCAGAGCGGGGCAGCCGGATCGCAAACGCAGCAGCAAGGGACGACGCCAGTCCCTGGAACGACCCCTCCTGTCAATAAGCCAAAACCGAAGCCAAAGTTTTCGGACTACTACTATCCGCTACCCACATGTCCTTCTTTCATGGTTCAGGTCGTGACAGCGACAGATCCCGTCACTGGAAAAGTGACGGTTGTGCAAGAGACCATGGAAGGGGAATCGATGCCCGGGAACTGGGAAATGTGGCCCTGGGCGCTGTGCCATTCGGGCGCTTGGGTTCATCTGCGGGGACGTGGCACGCGGTACACGTTTGTTGTTGGAAAGAAGAGGCACCACCCGCCGGTCCACTGGCTGCACGCGGGCCACCGGAACGTGTATGTGCCACGGCATCCGAGCGACGTGAAGGGCAAGCCGCCGCTGAATCTCAAGTACGGCGTCTTTGAGGCAAAGAAGGGGTCGAACGGGCCTTTCGAGCATGTGGATTTCAAGTCAACGGAGAAATACACGGTTTTGACCGAAGCTCCCAAGGAGTTTCGCACCGTGCAGTATGCGCAACTCCCGAACACTGACCGGCCGGAAATTCAAGCGCGCCTCATGCTGGGCCAGAATACTCGTTCCCCGATTACGTTCGACTACAAGACACGCAATTTTGTTCAACCTGGGGTGCCTGTTGCTGGGCGGACGAACGGGCCTGTAGTGGTGGGCAGCCTCGATGCGCGTGGCGGATATTCAGGCGGCCCGTCTGGTGGGGGAGGTGGCGGCTACAGCGGCGGTGGTGGTCGCGGCGGTGGCGGAGGCGGTGGTCGCGGAGGCGGCGGCTACAGCGGTGGTGGTGGCCGGAGCGGCGGCGGAGGAGGAGGCGGCCGTGGTGGTGGCGGAGGTGGTGGCGGTGGTGGCGGCCGAGGAGGCGGAGGTGGTGGCGGCGGAGGTGGTGGTGGCGGCGGTGGCGGCCGAGGTGGCGGTGGTGGTGGAGGGGGTGGTGGTGGAGGCGGACACCCTGGCCATTAGCGGTTGTATTCGAGGATGACAGTTTCTTCCAGGGCACAAACGGCCCCGATTACGCCGGGGCCGCATGCGCCTCACATCAGTTCCAAAACACCCAAGTCATTTTCTCCCCGACCGTGCCGGGGCTGAGCCACGTCCCAATCGGCCTCGCTGGGGGCCTGCTCTGGTGGCAAGTTCGTGGTGTCGAACGCAGGAAAAGCATTAGGGTGCGGGGGAGAGAGGGCCAAATCGGAAATTCCAGCTTAAGAGGAACTTGCGTCTGCCCCGTGTGCGCGGGCATCCCGGGGCAGGACGAAGCGGTACCCGATCCACGGCTCCGTCAAGAGAAACTTCGGCCGCGAGGGATCAGTCTCGATTTTCTTGCGAAGCTGGTTGATCACAACGCGCAGATACTCGGTCTGTTCTCCGTAGTCGGGACCCCACACCGCCTGCAGCAGTCTTCTGTGCGAAATGGGCTTGCCGTGATTCCGCACGAGTTCCCGGAGGACTTCGCTTTCCTTCGGTGTCAAATGGATCGCCTTTCCGCGAACGGAGAAATCGCGCGCGCTGAAGTCCAGGTGGAATTCCCTGGACGTAACAGAGATGCTTTCCTCGTCCGGCAAGGTCCGGCGAAGCGCAGCACGGATGCGCGCCAGGAGTTCTTGAATCCCGAACGGTTTGACCACGTAGTCGTCCGCGCCGGCATCGAGCGCGCGAACTTTGTCTCGCTCCGCATTTCGCACCGTCAGCATCAGGATCGGCACCTCCGAGCCCGAGCGGATTTCGCGGCACGTTTCCAGCCCGTCCATCCCCGGCAGGTTCATGTCCAGCAGGACGAGATCGGGCTTTTCGCTGCGAAGCTTTTCGAGCGCCTCGGTTCCGTTGAGCGCCTCGACGATCGAGTATCCGTCCGCGGCCAGCGTCGCGCGCAAGACGCGGCGGATTTGCGGTTCGTCGTCCACCACGAGAATCGTAAAAGACTTCATGCGAGCGGCACTCACTCCCTCTCGATTGGCAGTGTAAAGGAAAACACGGAGCCGCGGCCGATTTGGCTCGTGACGCCGATCGTTCCTCCATGAGCTTCGATGATGGCCTTTGCGATCGGCAGGCCCATTCCCGTTCCCTGAACAAGGTACCGCTGATTGCGGCCGCGGTAGAACTTGTCGAAAATCAGGCCCATCTCCATTTCTTCGATTCCCGGGCCCTGGTCGGCGACGGATACCGTGACGAACTCCTTGTTTGCCTCCGCGCCAATCGTAATCGGCGTCCCTTTGGGTGAATAAGAGTCGGCGTTCTCGATCAGACGGACGAGCACGTCCTTGATCCGGGCGAAATCGGCATTCACGGGCGGCAGGTCCGCGGGCAATTCCACGCGCACCTCGCGTTGTCCCAGCGGCCCTTTGTATTGCTCCAGCGCGGCGGAAATGATTTCCTTCAGCTCTTGTGGCCCGCGTTTCAATTCAAATTCTCCGGCGTCGAGCCGCGCCATTTCCGCGGCGTCGCCGACCAGACGATTGAGGCGATCGCACTCCTCATCGATTACGGTCAGCAACTCGTTCGCGTTCTGCCCTTCGCGTGTGGAAGTCGAAAGCAGGCTCGTGACCGAAGCTTTGATGGACGTGAGCGGCGTCCGAAAATCGTGCGTGATGGAATCGAGCAGAGCGGATTTCAGCCGCTCTCCCTCGCGCGTCGCTTCCGTCTTGCCGAGTTCCTCGACCGCACGCGCCCTCTCGACGGCAATCGCGACCATCGTCCCGAGCCCCTCCAGCGTTTCCCGCGACAGCGCCCGCCCGGACATGCCCAGGCTCCCGATGGGGCGCGTCCCCATCCGGACCGGCACAAAATACAGGCTGCGGCGCGTGTCGAAAATCGGCTCCTCCCTATGCGTCACACGCCGCATCTCCTCTTCGTCGAGGCTGACGCCGCCGCCCGAGCGGTAAAATTTTTGTTTGTTCTCCAAGTAGAGCGCCGCCGCCCCCATTCCGAAGGTCTCGACGATGTGGTTCGGAATGGCGTTCAGCAGTGTGATCACGTTTCCTGCGACAAGCATCCTTTGACTGAACGTATAGAGGCGCTCGGCTTCTTCGCGCCGCCGCTGGGCTTCTTCCGCCTGCCGCTTCATCCGCTCTGAGAGTTGGCTCGCGGTCAAAGACGTCACAAGGAAGGCGAACAGCGCAACCCAGTTCTGACGCTCGGCGACCGTATACGTTCCCACCGGCGGAAGAAAGTAATAGTTGAGAGCCAGCATTGCAGCCACGGACATAAATGCGGAAACTGCAAAACCCCATGCCGCTGAAACTGCTAGAATTGCCAGGAGGTAAAAGAGCGCAATGGTCGTGTGGTTGGCCGGGAGCACCCTGCGAAAAAAATAGGTAATGGCCAGCACGATGACCAGAGCGGCAAGGAAGCGCAGCGCGCGATTCAATAAGCGCCAATTCACGTGGACATTGTAGCCTATCTGCCGCGGATACCAAGCTGATGCCCAAGCGTCCCGAAGAGTGGCTCGAGGTCGTCTCCCCGCCCGAAAAAACGAAGGGCGCGTTCAAGCTTTTCCTGGGTTACGCGCCGGGAGTCGGCAAGACCTACGCCATGCTGAGTGAAGGAATTCGGCGTCACACTCGCGGCGAAGACGTCGTCATCGGGTTTGTCGAAACGCACGGCCGCGCCGGAATCAAGGAATTGGCTGCGCAGCTCGAAACCGTTCCCCGCCGTCAATTGGAGTACAAGGGCACGACCTTCGAGGAGATGGACGTGGACGCCGTCATTGCCCGGCGTCCGCAAGTTGTCTTGATGGACGAACTCGCCCACACCAACATTCCCGGCAGCAAACATCGCAAGCGCTACGAAGACCTGCAGGAGATCCTCGCGGCGAAGATCGACGTCATTTCCACCATGAACATTCAGCACATGGAGAGCATCGCTCCGACCGTCCACACCATCACCGGAATCACCGTCCGCGAGACGGTCCCCGATTGGGTTCCTCTCCTCGCCAACGAAACCGTCATGGTGGACCTCACACCCGAAGCGCTGCAGAATCGTCTGCGCCGGGGCGACGTTTATAGCGCCGAGAAGGTCAATCAGGCCCTCACCAATTTCTTTCGCAGCGGGAATCTCATCGCTCTCCGCGAGCTTGCGCTTCGTCAGGTCGCCGAACACGTTGACCGCAGCCTCGAGTCCTACATGGCTGCGAAGGACATCGATGACAATTGGGCCGTTCGCGAGCGCCTCGCCGTCTGCATCAGCTCGAATCCCGCGGCGCAGTACCTCGTCGCTCGCGCCGCCCGCATGGCCCGGCGGCTGGACGCCGAGTTCTACGTGATCTATGTGGACAGGGGCGCCGACGATAACCCGCGGGACCAAAGAACCCTCGAAGCAAACGTTCAGTTTGCCCACGATTTGGGGGCGCAGGTCGTGCGCGTCCTCGGAAAGAACGTCGCCGAGTCCGTAGCCAGCGTGGTCCGCGACAAACACATCACGCAAGTCATTTTCGGCCGCACTGCCAGCAAGGGCCTGCGCCGTTATTTTTATCTCACCGCCGTGAATCGCTTCTTGCGCGATGCCCCTTCAGTGGATGTCCACATCGTCACACACGAAGGCAAAAATTGAAGTGGACGGCTTTCTCTTCTAGGTCCCCAGAGCTTTCCGAATTTGCCTGAGCACGTTCCCAAACATTGCCGCCGTCAACCGTCCCGTTTGCGTGTTCTGCTGGCTCGGGTGATAAGACGCGAATAGTTGCGGGAGAGGAGCAGGAAGCACGAACCGCGCGCCGTGCGCGAAACGATATGCCGAAAGACGCTGGATTTGCCCTCGCTTGCGCAGGATGCGCAAGTACGCGTCGAATGCAATTCTCCCCAGCGCCAGCACGGCGCGCGGGCGGATAAGATCGAGTTCCGCCTCAAGGTACGCCGCACAGTTCTCGATTTCCGCCGGTAGGGGCTTGTTCGCGGGCGGCGCGCAACGAATCGTCGCCGAGATGAAAGCGTTCCGCAATTGCAGACCGTCGTCTCGCCGTGTGGATTCGGGCTGGTTTGCGAATTCCGCTCGATGTAGCGCGCGATAGAGAAACTCTCCCGAACGATCGCCTGTGAAGACGCGGCCCGTCCGGTTGGCTCCGTGCGCGGCGGGTGCGAGGCCAAGAATCACGAGCTCGGCGCGAGCGTCGCCGAATCCCGGCACGGGCCGTCCCCAATAGCTCCAATCGCGATAGGCGCGGCGCTTCACCCGCGCGACCTCCTCGCGATACCGCACCAGCCGCGGACACTTCCGGCACGCCACAATTTCTTCTTCCAGGATTCGCAGCCGCTCGTCCGGTTTCACAAGAATTGTCCACGAGGTCCAGGAACGTTTAGCGCGCCCCATCCGCGGTTGCCGCCAGCGGTAGCCGCAATTTCGCGACGCACCCGCGTCCTATTCGACGGTTCTCGAGCGTGAGGTTTCCGCCGTGAGCTTCGGCAATTTGCCGCGAAAGCACCAGGCCAATGCCCGATCCGCCTTGCTTCGTCGTGAAGAAGGGAACGAACAAGTTCGCCGTGTTGGAAAGCCCGAGTCCATCGTCTTCCACCCAGACCGTAAGTTGGCGTCTTCCCCGTTCCCATCCGACGCGCACGCCGCCTCCGGTTTCCAGCGCCGCGTCAGCGGCGTTGTGAACCAGATTGATCAGCAGGTGTTCGAGTTGATCGCCATCGGCGGAAATTTTCACTTGCGGTCCTTCCACCACGTTCACCGTCAGACGCGTTTCGAGACCTGCCACGCGATGAACCCACACGGACACTTCCACCGGGCCCAGATTCGGCTGTGGCAGCCGCGCCAGTTGCGCGTAAGCTGCCATGAACCGGCCGAGCGCCTCCGTTCGCGCGCGAATTACGCCGAGCCCTTTCTTCATATCGTCGGCCGACTCCGCGCTCATCCCCGTGAACTCGCTTCCACGCGAAGCCCCTGCGGCCCGTATCAGACTGCTTTCCAGGCTCTCGGCCACGGATTGAATCGGCGCAAGCGAATTGTTCAATTCGTGTCCGATCACACGAATCAATCTTTGCCACGCTTGCCTTTCTTCTTCGCGAAGCGCGCGGCTCAAGTCGCTCAGCACGAGCAACCGGTGCGGCAATCCTCCTTCGCGAAAGCTCCCGTGCCGGATGTCCCATCGGCCGGCGCCGCCGGGAAAACTCATGTCGAGCGTGCGCCCCGATTCGCCTGACAGGCACGCGGCCAGCCCGAGATCCTCCGCCGTCGCGCCCAGCAGCCGTTCGGAAGGCTCGGCCAGCAATCGTTCGCCCGCGCGATTCACCAGTCGCAGGCGGTTGTTCTCGTCGAACGTGAACACCGCCACGTCGATTTCCTGTATGACCTTGCGAAGCAGCGCCGATGCTTCGAGCGCACCAAGCCTCTGCTCGCGCAGCGTTTCGCCCAGCGCGTTCACTTCGATCAGCACTTCCCCCATGGCGTCGCCGTATCCCGCGCCGCGAGCGCGCATCGAAAAATCTTCTTCGCGGATTGCGGACAGAATATTGGAGAGAGTTTGCAGCGGGAAGGCCACTCGGTGCCGCAGGGCAAACGCGAATCCGAGCCACACGCCCACGATCAGCAACGAGATCGTCCACGCCGCCCGCGCGCTGAAGTCGCCGGTCCAGAGAAGCGCGAGCGCGACCACGGAGCCCGGCAGCCCCGCCGCCAGCGCCAGCAGGAGCACGCGCCGCTCGAACGTGAGCCGCTTCATAGACTGTGTTTTTGCATGCGGCGATACAGCCCGCTTCGCGAAAGTCCCAGTGCCTTGGCGGCCTGGCTGACGTTGCCGTCGAACCGCGCCACCGTCCGTTGCACGAGGTAGCGTTCGACGTCTTCGAGGCTCATCTCCTCGATCCGCACCGCGCTGCCCGGCCCGGCCGCGCGCAAGCCGAGATCGCTCGGGCGCACTTGATCGCCTTGCGCGAGCAGGACCGCGCGTTCGACCGCGTGATCGAGTTCGCGCACGTTGCCCGGCCACGCGTGCGCGCTGAGCGCCTGCTGCGCCGCCGCGTCGAACCCGCGCAACTGCTTGCGATATCTCTGTGCGTACGCGCGCAGGAAATGCGCCGCGAGCAGCGGGATGTCCTCGCGCCGCTCGCGAAGCGGCGGCAGCTGGATCTCGATTGTGTTCAGTCGAAACAGCAAATCTTGGCGGAAGCGCCCCGCGGCCACTTCGGCGTGCACGTCCGCGTTCGTCGCCGCCAGCAAGCGCACGTCCACGCGCTGCGTCCTCGATGAGCCCACGCGCTCCATCTCGCCTGTTTCCAGCACGCGCAGAAGTTTCGCTTGCAGGTTCAGCGGAATGTTGGCGATTTCGTCCAGAAAGAGCGTGCCTCCCTCGGCCAACTCGAATCGGCCCACGCGGTCCGTCCGCGCGTCCGTAAACGCGCCGCGAACGTGCCCGAATAGTTCGCTCTCGAATACGCCTTCGGAGAACCCGGCGGCGTTCACCGCCACCATCGGCTTCGTCGCCCGCGCCGAGAGCGCGTGCAACGTCTGCGCCACCACTTCCTTGCCCGTTCCGTGCTCGCCCGTGATCAGCACATTCGCGTCCGACGGGCCGATTCGCGCGATGAGTTCCAGCACGGGCTGCATCGCGGGCGCCTCCGCGATCAGTGTCGGACGCCGCTCCGCGCGCAGCAGGCGGTTTTCCGCTTCCAGCCGGGTTTCGCGCCGCAGCGCCTGACGCAACTCGATCTGCGTTCGCAGGATCGAAAGCAGTCGCGCGTTTTCCCACGGCTTCTGGATGAAATCGCGCGCCCCGCGCCGCATCGCTTCGACGGCCAGTTCGACGCTGCCCCACGCCGTCATCACGATCACGGGCAACGCGCTGTCCATCGCCTGGATGCGCCCGAGCAGGTCGAGGCCCTCCTGGCCCGAAGTCGTATCGCGCGCGTAATTCAAGTCCATCAGGATCGCGTCGAATTCGCGCACTTCGAGCGCCGCAATGAGTTCGGCCGGCGAAGACGCCGCTTGCGTCTCGAATCCTTCACCTTTCAACAGCAGACGCAATGCCTCGCGAACGTCCGGCAAATCGTCCGCAATCAACACGCGTGGCGCGCTTGGGTTAGCAGGTCGCATGTTCGAGATGTTCACGGCCGGCGCTCATCCTAACTCGCCCAGCGCCTCCTGAGAAGCGCCGCCCAGCCGCTCTCTCATTCAACGCCCCCCGCCCCCCAAACGTTCCCCGTCGTCTCCACAGATGCGCAACCCTCCGTCTCGGTGGCATAGGCACATCTGCGTGTGCTTCGTCCTCTGCCCGTAGGGGCGGAGCTTGCCTCCGCCCATCCGCATTCCTCTTTAGGAGGCCGGCGTTTCAGCGCCCGCGTCAAGCAGCCCGGATTTCCGGAAGCATCGTCCGCGCCGCGCCAAGGCTACGCTGTGCAGCTCACGCCGCAGATATCAGTAAGGAGGATTACTCGTAGCAAACCGCGAAAGAAACGCGCAGGACTGACCGAAGAAGGGAGATCGCGAAGGAACCTAGCGGCCGTCCACGACCCAGCCGTCTCTCAGATTGATGATGCGGTCGCCGTAGGCGGCATTCTTCTCGGAATGCGTCACCTGGACGATGGTTGTGCCTTCGTCGTTCAGGCGCTTGAACAATTTCATGATCTCTTCGCCCTGGCTCGAATGCAGGTTGCCGGTCGGCTCGTCGGCGAGAATCACTTTTGGATTCATGATGAGGGCGCGCGCTACCCCGACCAACTGTTGCTGTCCTCCGGAAAGTTGGCTCGGGAACAGATCTTTCTTGCCGACGATTTGGAAGCGGTCGAGCGTGTCGCAGACCTTGCTCACTCGTTCGGCGCGCGGAACGTTTTTGTACGAGAGCGGAATCTCGAGATTCTCGAACACGGTGAGATTGTCGATCAGGTGATAGCTCTGGAAGACGAAGCCGACGTACTGTTTGTGCAGTTCGTTGCGCTGCTTCAGGTTGAGCTTGTGCACCGGCTGGCCCGCGAAGTGGAATTCGCCGCTCCACGCGCTGTCCAGCATTCCGAGGATGGCGAGGAGCGTGGATTTGCCCGCGCCGGAAGGCCCCATGATCGTGACGAATTCGCCTTGCGCGATATCAAGATTGATCCGGCGCAATACGAAGTATTTTCCGCCGGCCATGTCGTAGGCTTTTTCGAGGTTTCGCAGTTGAACCAATGGCTCCATTATCGTGACCCGTCTCTCCGGAATGCCGTGCCGCGGCCGGCGAAATGCAATCCAGCTGGCGTTGCGCAGATTCCCATTTCACTCATAGCGCAGCGCGACCATCGGGTCCACGCGCGTGGCACGCCGCGCCGGGACATAGCACGCTGCGAGCGCGGCGATCGCCAGCGCGAACGACACCGACACGTACGTCGGCGGATCCATCGCGCTCACGGCCAGGAAACTGCCCACGACGTGAGCCGCGGCAAACGCGCCTGCCAGCCCCAACACAACTCCGGCGACGACGATTCCCATGCCGTGGCGGAACACCATGCGCAGGATTTCCACTCGTTGCGCTCCAAGCGCCATGCGAACGCCGATCTCGTGCGTTTGCTGGTTCGCCGTATAGGAGACGACGCCATACACCCCCACCACCGCCAAGACCAGTCCCAGCAGCCCGAGAATCGCCGCCAGCCCCGCGCCCAACTCGTAAATCAGCAAGCCGTCCAGCGTGTAGATCGCCCGCGTCAACGGTTTCACGTCGAAGACGGGCATTTCCGGCGCGAGTGTTTCGATCTGGCGCTGAATCTCCGGCATCATCGCCTGAGGCGGCGCGGCGGTTCGGATTTGGAGCACTTCGAGCGAGTTGTTTTCGTAATGCTGCAGCAAAGGCATGTAGAAATAGGGATCGATGGCCCCGCTCAGTCCGTGGGGGAATCCGTGATTTCGGACGTCCTGGGCGACACCCACGATTCGGACGTCGTGCTTCATGTCGCTTGCGATGCGGAATTCGCGCCCGATCGGGTCCTGATTGGGCCAGAACTTTCGCGCCATCCCTTCGCTCACGACGGCCACGTAAGCGGCTGTCGAGTTGTCGGCGTCCGTGAATTCACGCCCGCTGCGCAGGGCGATCCGCAACGTCTTGAAGTAGTCCGGCGTAACAACGTTGTATTGCACGAACGGAGTGGGTACGCCCTCTGGGGATTGGTAGCCGTCAATCGCGAGGGAGTCCGCATTGGAGAGGTAACCCATGGGGGCGGAGTTCGCGAGACTGGCCGATTCCACGCCGGGCAGCGCTCGCACTCGATCGAGAAGAGTTTTGTAGAACTGAATGCCTTGGGCATCATCGTCGCCGATCTCGGCCGGATTCATCCCGAAATCCAGCACTTGGCGCGGCTCAAAGCCGAAGTTTTGATGTTGCACCTGGATGAGACTCCGCGTGAAGAGCGCGGCCACAATCAGCAGCATCAGCGAGCCTGCAACTTGTACGACGACGAGCGCACTGCGCAGCCGGCTCTTCGATCCGACCACGCCTCGGCCTCCTTCGTGCAGCACGGTATTCAGGTTGCCCCGCGATGCCCGGATTGCCGGCACGATTCCGACAATGACCCCGGTGACGATTGCGGCGCCCATCGAGTAGGCAAACACACGCCAGTCGAACGGGAAATTGATGGGCGTAACCTGATCGAGCTGAAGGTCCAGCGAGCTGAGCGCGGAGCTGCCCCAATTGCCGAAGAGGACGCCCACCGCACCGCCCGCAAGCGCGAGCAGAAGGCTCTCCGTCAGGAGTTGCATGATCATTCGGCCGCGCCGCGCGCCGAGCGCCGCACGGATCGCCATCTCGCGCGCTCGCGACGTCGCGCGCACCAGAAGGAGGTTGGCGACGTTGACGCACGCGAGCAGAAGCACAATCGCCGTGAGCCCCAGGAAGAGGCTCGAGATGATCTTCAGCATGTTGGGGGAGTCGGACGGGGCTCTGGATTCAAGCTCGGGGTATGCGCGCAGGCTCAAATCCTTTTCCACGTCGGGATACTGGGTTCTGAGCCGTTCGGCCACAACTGCCAACTGCGCTTGCGCTTGATTCAAGCTCGCGCCGCCTTGCAGCCGCCCCAGAATAGAGATCATGCGGCTGCCGCGATTGGTCATCAGGTCGCTCGGATAATTCCCGGCCGGGGCAAAGCCAAGCGGCAGGAAGCCCTGGGTCGCAATGACCGGAAAGAGGCCGTTGAACCCTTTCGGACCCACGCCAATAATCGTCACGGGATGCCCGTCAAGGCTCGCCGGCCTGCCGATGATATTCGGGTCGCCGCCAAATCGCGTCTGCCAGTAGGAGTAAGTCAGGACCACAACCGGGTCCGCTCCGGCGACTTCCCCCTCGGATGGCTTGAAAAATCGGCCGAGGGCAGGCTGCAGTCCCATCACGGAGAAGAAATTCCCGGTCACGTAGAAGGTCGAAATCTGTTCGGACTTACCGTTCACGCTCAGTCCGTCGAGTCCGAACATGTATCCGACCGTTCCGGAAAATGCGCCGGCTGTCTGGTCGCGGATGTCGCGAAATTCGGGAACGGAGAATTGACCCAGGATCGGTCCGTTCTTCTGGCGGAGAGTGAGCACCATGATCTGCGAAGGATTGCTCACTGGCATCGGCCGCAGCAGAATATAGTTCACCATGCTGAAGACCGCCGTATTCACTCCGATTCCAAGCGCGAGCGTGAGAACGGCGATCAGCGTAAAGCCCGGATTCCTCGCGAGCATTCTTGCGCCGAATTTGATGTCTTGCCAGAGAGCGCCCATTACAGACTCCTATTCGTAGCGAAGTGCGATCATGGGATCGACGCGCGTGGCGCGCCGCGCCGGAACGTAGCAGGCCGCGAGCGCAACGACTGAGAGCAGAATCGCGACGCCTACGAATGTGAGCGGATCCGCCGCGCCGACGCCGTAAAGCATTCTCACCATCAGGCGCGTCAGAAGGAATGCCGCGGCCAACCCCACGACGATCCCCGGATAGGCCATTTTGATTCCGTGGTGCAGCATTTGCCGCAGGACGTCTTGCTGCTGCGCGCCGAGCGCCATGCGAATTCCGATTTCGTGCGTGCGCTCCCCGACGACGTACGAGATGACGCCGTAAATTCCCACGCTCGAAAGCAAGAGCGCCAGTGCAGCAAACACGCCCAGAAGCGCCATCGAGAATCTCCGGTCGGCCAGAGAATCGGACACGATGCCGTCCATCGACTCCACGTCGTACACCACATTATCGCTGTTGGCTTGCGCGACGGTTTGGCGGACCGCTCCCGCCAGGGCGTCCGGCGATCCCTGCGTCCGCATCACAACCGTCACGTTGTTAACAACGAGCGGCATGAACTGATCCGGAAGCTGAACGAGCGGCAGATAGAACTGCGCTTGAATCGGATTGTGGGCGTCGCTATCGAGGCCCCAGTGCGTCACGTGTTTGACGACGCCGACGATCTCGGCCGGGTAGTTGAGCACATCAATATTCAAACGCTTTCCAATGGGATCTTCGTTGGGGAAATATTTTTGGGCCAGGCTTTCATCAATGACCACGACGAACGGCGCGTGCTCGGTGTCTTGTGCGGTGAGGAAACGGCCCCGGTCGAGCGGGATGCCCATCGCTTTCAAGTACTCAGGCTCGACCATGTAAAACAAAGCTATGTCCATCGCATTAAAGGATAAGGGCTTGGGTTGCCCTTCGCGCCAGAAGGGCAATTCGGAATCGCCCGTCATCGGCAGCGAGCCCGCCATCATGGAAACAGCTTCGACTCCGTTGATCGCGCCGAGCCGGTCATGCAAGTCCCGCAGCGCGCTTCGAGACGCAGTGGCATTTCCTGCCACGGCGGGCGCAAGCGCGACGTTGAAGGTCAGCACGTTGTGGGCATTGAAGCCGGTTTCAACGCTCCAGAGGCGCGCGAGACTTCGCAGCATGAGGCCCGCGCCGATCAAAAGCACCAGCGCCATCGCCACTTCGACCGTCACAAAGATGCCCTGCACGCGATGATGCGTGCCGCTCGATCCACGTCCGCCTTCCTTGAGTGTTTCCTGCAAGTCCGTCCGCGAGATTTTCAATGCTGGCGCCAGGCCAAACAGGATTCCGCAGGCCACTGAGACGATTGCCGTGAAAATGAAGACGCGCGAATCCATCCCGATCTCCTCGGAGCGTGGCAGCGCGTCGGGGAGAAGTGAAATTACCGCATGCGTTCCCCAGGCCGAGATCAAAAGGCCGAGCGCTCCGCCCGCGGCCGAGAGCAAGACGCTTTCCGTCAAAAGCTGGCGAATCACGCGAGCGCGCCCCGCGCCCAATGCTGAGCGGATGGCAAACTCGCGCGACCGGCCGATGGCGCGCGCGAGCAGCAGGTTCGCAACGTTCGCGCATGCAATCAGCAGCACGAAAGCGACCGCGCCCAGGAGAACATACAGAAACCGGCCGGTGTTTCCGACGATTCTGTCTTTCAGCGACCGCACGGTGACGCTGGAGCCCGCGTCGGCCTCAGGGAATGATGCGGCGAGCCCTCGGCCGATCGTGTCCATGTCCGCGCTCGCCTGGGGCAGAGTCACGCCGGGCTTCAGCCGTCCGACCACTCTCATGCCGAGAGAAGCCCTCCGGTCGTGAAAGGTCGGGTCATTCCACTGTCCGATCGGCACCCAGATGTCGTTCGCGCGGCCGAAATGAAAACCGGGCGGAATCACGCCGATGATGGAGTAATTGGCTCCGTTCAAAGTCATCGTCTTGCCGATGACGTCAGGCGACGATCCAAACTTTCTCTTCCAGAATCCAGCGCTGATCAGAACGACGGGTTCCGCCCCGATGTGATCGTCGCCGGCGTTCAGCAACCGGCCGAGCGCTGGCTTGATTCCGAGGATGGAAAAGAAATCCGCTGAAATCATTTCGCCGCGCAAACGTTCCGCTTCACCCTGGCCGGTAAGATTGAAGTCGTCCCCGCGGTAGGCAGCAAGGGCCTGGAAATCCCGATTCTCGCGCTGCCAGTCGACGAAATTTGGGTAGGAGACGGAGCTGCAATCGAAATTGGGCCCTTTCGTACAAAGGGACATCAGTTGATCTGATTGCGCGTAGGGCAGGGGATTGAGCAGGACGGCGTTGACCACGGAAAAAATGGCAGTGTTCGCGCCGATGCCAAGCGCAAGAGTCAGCAGCGCAATCGCGGTGAATGCCGGTTTTTGCGCGAGCATCCGGAAGCCGAATTTGATGTCCTGCCAGAGAGTGTCCATACAAACTCCGCGATTCGTGAGCCGCGATTCGCGACCCGTGGCCCGTGGTTTTCGGAATATCAGTCGGGACTTATTTCGCGCCGACGCTCGACTCCGACTCCTCGAAGTTTTCGTCCACGATGCGGCCGTCGAACAAATGAATGTTGCGGTCCGCAAACCTCGCGTAGCGCGGATCGTGCGTCACCATGCAAAGTGTCGAGCCCTGGCGGTTCAATTCGCGCAGAAGGTCCATCACGGCCTCGCCATTTTTCGAGTCGAGGTTGCCGGTGGGCTCATCCGCCAGAAGAATCGAAGGTTCGCCGACCAGCGCTCGCGCCACGGCGACGCGCTGCTGCTGGCCTCCGGAAAGCTGCGAAGGATAGTGCTTCATCCGGTGCGCCATGCCGACCTTTTCGAGCGCTTGCTGCACGCGCTGCTTGCGCTCGCCCGAGCCCATGCCGCGATAGGTGAGCGGCAGCTCGACGTTTTCATACACCGTGAGGTCGCCGATCAGGTTGAACGCCTGAAAGATGAAGCCGATCTCGCGGTTGCGGATTCGTGTGCGCTCGGAAAGAGTGAGCCGCGCCGCCGCCTTGCCGTTCAGCGTGTACTCGCCATCGCTGGGCGAGTCGAGAAGCCCAAGGATGGAAAGCAGCGTGGATTTGCCGCAGCCGGAGGGGCCGGCAATGGAAATGTATTCGCCCTTCTTGATCTCGAGGTGAATGCCCGAGAGCGCGTGCGTCTCCACTTCGTCGGTGTAAAAGATCTTCTTCACGCCTTCCAGATGAATGAGGACGTCGCTGGATGCTTCCATGGCCTCTCCTTAGGTTTGGTTGCGACTCTCTTGATATACGCTCCGCGCCCTGAATCTGTTCCCGCGTGTCTGTTCCGGCCGCTGCCCGCGCAGCGGTCACTTTCTACTTCAGTTTGATCCGGTCCACGTTGTCATACGCGGACATGTCCGAGAGAATCACTTGATCGCCTTCGCGCAGGCCGTCCAGGACCTCGATGGTCGTAACCGACGCGCGGCCCAATTTCACGGCCGTTCGCTGCGCTTCATCGCCGTCGTCCACTAGCTTGAACAGGCCGACGGTGCTGTTCGGCTCGCCGTGCACGGGCAAGCCGACATAGAGCACGTTCTGCAGATTCTCGATTTCAATCGTGCCGTCCACGCTGAGATCGGGCCGGGCGCCCTGAGGCAGCGCCGCATCGAGCGTGACGTCCACGTCGACCGTGCCGTTCACGACGTTCCCCGCGACTCGCGTCACGTGGCCGGCAACGATTCCGTTGCGCGTGTCAATCGAAGCTTTCTGGCCGGGTAACACGTCTTTTGCCTGCGTTTCCGCCACTTGAATCGTCGCCTTCAAATGCGTGGGGTCCGCCACGCGGCAAAGGTTCGTGCCGGGCGTCACCTGCTGCCCAGCGTCCACGGGGACATCCTGCAGCACGCCGTTGATTCCCGCGCGCACGTGAAGAGCGTCGACCTGGCTCTTCTTCAAGTTATAGAGCGCCCGCGCGGAATCCACCTTCGCGGCTTGCGATTCGAGCTGCGCCTTGTTCGCGTCGGCTTGAATGGCAAGCTTTTCCTTGTCGAGCTTAAGCTGAATCTCTTCCTGGTCCGCTTTCATTTGCGACTGCTGCGCGAGCACTTGTGCCTTCAGCCCCTGGTCCGCCAGTTGGCGGTCCGTTTGCGCTTGCAGGCGGTCCTGGTCGTATTGCCCTTCGATTCCCGCGTTGACCTCCTTCAACCCCATCAACTGGCTATCGAGCTGGACCTTCAGGTTGTCGTAATCGGCTTGCGCTTCCTTGTACGTGAGTTGCGCGGTGAGCGTGTCGTCCTGAAGTTGCGGATCGGAGAGCTCGAGAATGATCGAATCCGGCTTCACCGTCGCGCCCGAGCGCAAAATGATGCGGTCCACTCTCGCGCTGGACTGCGCTGGAATCCAGCGGATGTCCTCGGGAACGAGCGTTCCCAGCCCGCGCACTTCCCGCAGCATGTTGCCGCGCGTGACCGTCCCGCTCCACACCGTCGAGCGATCCACCGTCGGCGCGGCGGGTTTCAGTCGCGATAGCCCCAGCGTGACAACGATCAAGACGAGGACCGCGATCCCGCCATACATGGCCCGGCGCACTTTTTTTGCTCTCGCGATCTCGGGCCGTGCAATGTCCATGAGAATGCTCCGCAGACAAACTACGCCGCACGCACCGTGCCGTGCGGGAGCATTATAAGTGTTGTATTGCCAATCTGTTAGCTGGAGTTTTCCCGGCAGGGGCGGCCATTCTGCCCGCTATTGGGATTGGCGTGTCGCGGAAACGGACACCGCCGCCACCCCGTCGCTACACGCACCGTGCCATTGGACCCGCAAATTGACTTCGCACAGGTCAGGGCATAGCATGGAAAACTTCGCACTCAACTGATGATTCGGCTGGTGTCACGGGCATGGTGCCGGAAACCAAATCGGGCAATGTGCTGGACCGCATCGTCGAAGCGCGCCGCGCTTCGGTTGCGCACCGGCAGCGCGTGTTGCCGCTAGCGGTTCTTCGCATGGGAATCGAGAAGGCGGAACCCGTCCGTGATTTCCCCGCTGCACTCACGCGCGACGGCCTGAACATTATCGCCGAACTGAAAAAGGCATCTCCGTCCCGCGGCGTACTGCGCTCCGATTTCGACCCGGCAACTCTCGCGGCGCAATTCGAGCAGGCAGGCGCCGTGGCGCTTTCCGTCCTCACCGAAGAGGAATTCTTTCAGGGCGATTTGAATTACATGCGGCAGGCGCGCAAGCGCGTGGCGTTGCCGGTCTTGCGCAAGGATTTCATCGTCGATCCGTGGCAAATCTGGGAATCGCGCGCCACAAACGCCGATTCGTTTCTCTTGATCGTGGCCGCACTCACGCAAGACGCCTTGCGCGATTTCCTGGCCCTCGGTCGCGAATTGGGCATGGAGGCGCTCGTCGAGATTCATTCCCGCGCAGAGCTGGATCGCGCGCTCGAAGCCGGTGCGCGCGTGATTGGCGTGAACAATCGCGATCTGCGCACGCTGGAAGTGCGCGTGGAAACTTCATTCGAGTTGATCGAACTCATTCCCGACGATCGCATCGCCGTCGCCGAATCCGGCCTTCGTTCGTACGAAGACTTGCAAAGATTGCGCGCGGCCGGCTTCGATGCGTTCCTGGTTGGCGAGCACCTGATGACCCAGCCCGATTCCGCCCGCGCGCTTAGCGAACTTTTGAGGCCCTCTGCGGGATGACGTCATTATGGTCCGCGTAAAAATTTGCGGCATCACCAATTGGCCGGACGCCCGGCTCGCCGTGGATCTCGGCGCGCAGATGCTCGGCTTCAATTTTCATCCCGCGAGCCCGCGTGTTCTTTCGCCCGCCGCTGCGTGGAGCATCATTCGCCGCTTGCCGGCGTGCGTCGTTCCGGTCGGCGTGTTCGTCAACTGGTCGCCGGAAGCCGTGGACGCGCTCGCGCGCGCGATTCGCCTCAAAGCCGTGCAATTGCATGGTGACGAGTCCGTGGACGACGTGCGCGTTCTCTCCCGCGCGCACAAAGTCATCAAGGCCTTTCGCGTTTCTCCAGAATTCCGCATCGCCTCGCTCGGCCGTTATCCCTTCGATTGGGCTCATCTCCTCGATGGCCATCGCCGAGGCCTCTATGGCGGCACCGGTAAGACCATGGATTGGGATTTCGCACGCCGCGCGAACCGCTATGGCCGCATTGTGCTCGCTGGCGGTTTGCATGCGGAAAACGTGAAGGAAGCGATTCTCGCGGCCCGGCCGTTTGCGGTGGACGCCTGCAGCGGCACCGAATCCCGCCCCGGCAAGAAGGACCCGGCCCGCATGCGCGCCTTCTTCGACGCCGTCCTCGAAGCCGCGCGGGGTTCGCTTCCCCACGCCGACAAAAAGTAGATTGACAGCCGCGCGGGCCACTCATAAACTCCGAGTTTCGGCTGTGTATCATGAAACTCGAACCTAACTACGCCTTTAGCTACCGCTTCTCCTATTGGTATTGGAGAAGCGGACCGGCTGGGCTGCGCGCGGTTGAGGTGAGCTAGTAAGAGACTGAAGCCGAGCAAGATTCCCAGACGGGCCGCGATTCCAGAGACGGGTCGCGGCCCTTTTGTTCGTCTGGACGCATTGCGGCGGAACGAACGCGAAACAAAAAGAAACGGATGAGCGCATAGGAGCGCAAGACAATCGATGACCACAGCGCCACAAATTTGGCCCGACGCGCGCGGCCGCTTCGGCCCCTACGGCGGCCGCTTCGTTCCCGAAACGCTTGTCGCCCCGCTCGAGGAACTCGAGCGCGCCTACGCCGCAGCGCGCGCCGACGCTTCCTTCCAGCGGGAACTCGACGACCTGCTCCGAAATTTCGCCGGGCGTCCGACGCCGCTGCAGTTCGCCGAGCGGCTCACGGCCCATCTCGGCGGACCGCGCATTTACCTTAAGCGCGAAGATCTCCTGCACACCGGCGCGCACAAAATCAATAACTGCCTCGGCCAGGGACTCCTCGCCGTCCGCATGGGCAAGCGCCGCATCGTCGCGGAAACCGGCGCGGGCCAGCACGGCGTCGCCAGCGCCACCGTGGCCGCGCGCCTCGGCCTCGAATGCGTCGTCTACATGGGCACCGAAGACATGGAGCGCCAGCGCCTCAACGTCCTGCGCATGCGCATGCTCGGCGCCGAAGTCGTTGGCGTCGATGCCGGCAGCCGCACGCTCAAAGACGCCATCAACGAAGCCATGCGCGACTGGGTCACCAACGTCCGCACGACGCACTATCTGCTCGGCTCCGTCCTCGGCGCGCATCCGTATCCCATGATCGTGCGTGATTTCCAGCGCGTCATCGGACGCGAAGCGCGCGCGCAGATCCTCAAAGCCGAACGCCGCCTTCCCGATTTGCTCGTCGCCTGCGTCGGCGGCGGCTCGAACGCAATCGGCCTCTTCGCCGACTTTCTTGGCGACGCCTCCGTCCGCATGCTCGGCGTCGAAGCGGGCGGGCGCGGCACAACTCTCGGCGAACACGCCGCGCGCCTCGCTGCCGCCGAGGGATTCACCGGCGCGCGGCCGGGCGTCTTGCAGGGCACGTTCACGTATCTCTTGCAATCCGAGGAGGGCCAGGTCGCCACAACGCATTCCGTCTCCGCCGGTCTCGATTATCCGGCCGTCGGCCCCGAGCATGCCTGGCTCGCGGACCAACATCGTGCCGAATACACCGCCGTCGGCGACGACGCCGCGGTACAAGCGGCGCGCCTTCTCGCGCGCATCGAGGGAATCATCCCGGCGCTCGAATCCGCGCATGCAATTGCGGAACTCGCCGCTCGCGCGCCGCGCATGAAGCGTGATCAGCTCGTCATTCTGAATCTTTCCGGCCGCGGCGATAAGGACATGGAAATCCTGGCGCGCTATCTCTGAGCGCCTTCGTTCAATGACCACGCGAATCACAACTCGCTTCGAGCGCCTGCGCGAATCCGGCGAAATGGGCCTTGTCGCCTACATCACCGCCGGGGATCCATCTCTCACTGCGACTGCATCGTTCGTCCTCGCCCTCGCTGAAGCCGGTGCCGACGTCGTCGAACTCGGCGTCCCATTCAGCGATCCGGTCGCCGACGGCCCGACGATTCAGCGCGCCAGCGAACGCGCCCTGCGCGCCGGCACGACGCTCGCGGGCGTGTTCGACGTCGTTCGCTCGGTCCGCGCCAAGTCCGATGTGCCGCTCGTTCTGTTCAGCTACTACAATCCAATCCTCCAGCGCGGCCTGGAGCGCTTCGCAACGGAAGCCGCGTCCGCCGGCGCCGACGGCGTCCTCGCCACGGATCTGACTCCGGAGGAAGCCGGCGATTACCGCGCCGCGATGCACGCGCGTTCGCTCGACACGATCTTTCTCGCCGCGCCCACTTCGCCGGACGCGCGCCTCGAAAAAATCGCGCAAGCCTCAAGCGGCTTCCTCTATTTGATTTCGCGCACCGGCGTCACCGGCGCGAAAGACACGCTGCCGGACGATCTGCCGAATTTTGTCCGCCGCGCGCGCCGCATCACGAAACTGCCGATCGCCGTCGGCTTCGGCATTTCGCTTCCGGGCCATGTATCCTTGCTGGGCGGCTTGGTGGATGCCGCGGTAGTCGGTTCGGCGCTCGTGGCGGAAATCGAGCGCGCGCAATCGGTCGAAGGCGCAGCCCGCGCCCTGGCCGACCGCGTTCATCTGTTGAAGGCAGCCGCGCTCGAAGGGATGAGCCGGCGGAGACAAAACGCATGAAGAGCATCGACGATTGGCGCAGCAGAATCGATGAAATCGACCGCAAGCTCGTGGAATTGCTCAACGAACGCTCGCAGTGCGCGCTCGAAATCGGAAAGATCAAGAGCGCGACCGGCCAGCCGCTCTATCAGCCCGAGCGCGAGCGCGAGGTTCTTGACGCCGCCGAGCGCGCCAATCGCGGCCCGCTCTCCGAAGCGGCCATTCGCCGCCTCTTCGAGCGCATCTTGGACGAAGCGCGTTCCGTCGAGCGCGTCAGTATGCACGAACATGAAAAGGAATGAGCTTTTTGCGGGCGGCGCCGCCCCCGCATCGTGATCGCAGCAAGAGAATAGAAAGGATTCCGAACATGGTTGTCGTCATGCAAGAAGGAGCCACCGAGGCGCAGATCCAGCACGTCATTGACCGGCTCGTCGCGATGGGTTTTGACATTCATCGTTCGACCGGCGAATCGCACACGGTTCTCGGAGCCGTCGGCGTCCGCTCCGATTTCGATACGCGCGATATCGAATTGCTCGACGGCGTCCGCGAAGTCGTGCGGATCACTCAGCCCTACAAACTCGCCAGCCGCGCGTTTCGCCCCGCCGGCACCGTCGTCGAAGTCAGCAAGGGCGTGCGCGTCGGCGGACCCGAGGTCGTCGTCATGGCCGGCCCGTGCGCCGTTGAAACGCCCGAGCAAATCAATTTAATCGCCGAGCGCGTCGCGAAGGGTGGAGCGAAACTCCTCCGCGGCGGCGCCTTCAAACCACGCAGTTCCCCCTATGCGTTTCAGGGTCTCGGCGAGCGGGGACTCAAGCTGCTGCGCGAAGCCGCCGATCGCAACGGCCTCGGCGTCGTCAGCGAAGTCATGGATCCCTCGCAGATCCAGCTCATGCTCCCCTACGTGGACATGCTCCAGGTCGGCGCTCGCAACATGCAGAACTATCATCTCCTCCGCGCGCTCGGCGAACTCCAGAAGCCCGTGCTGCTCAAGCGCGGCATGTCCGCCACGATCGAGGAGTTGCTCCTCTCCGCCGAATACATTTTGGTCGGAGGCAATTACAACGTTGTCCTCTGCGAGCGCGGCATTCGCACCTTCGAAACCTCCACGCGCAACACGCTGGACATCGCCGCCATTCCCGTCATCAAGAAACTTTCCCACTTGCCCATCATCGCCGACCCTTCGCACGGCACCGGCCGCCGCGATAAAGTCGCGCCCATGGCGCGCGCCGCCGTCGCCGCCGGAGCCGATGGACTTCTCATCGAAGTCCACAACGATCCCGAGCACGCACTTTCCGATGGCGCGCAGTCGCTTTACGCGGACCAGTTCGTCCAGCTGATGGCCGAGCTGCGCATCATCGCTCCCGCCGTGGGGCGCCGCGTGGCCTGAGCCATGACCGTTCGCTTCAAACGCGTCGCGGTACTCGGCGCCGGCCTCGTCGGCGGCTCGTTCGCGCTCGCCTTGCGCAAACTCCGTCCGCGCCCGCGCGTCGTCGGCTGGGACAAGCCCGAAGTGCTGCGCCAGGCTCGCAAGCGCGGCGCCATCGACATAGCCGACACGAATCTCGCCCGCGCCGTTGCCGGAGCCGATCTCGTCTACATCGCCCTGCCCGTCGGCGCGGCGCTCGAATTGCTCCCGCAGATTGCTCGCACAGCCGCGGCCCGCGCTCTCGTCACGGACGCCGCCAGCTCCAAGCGCGCCATCTGCGCCCGCGCCGCCGGATGGTTCCAGAAAGGCGCGCTCTTTCTCGGCGGGCATCCCATGGCCGGCAAGGAAGTCTCCGGCATAGCCGCCGCGGACGCCGCATTGTTCCGCGGCGCGCGCTACGCTCTCATTCGCCCGTCCTCGCGCGAAGGAGGAGAAACAGCCGACCTGCGCGTCGAAGCCTTCGTCGCCCTCATTCGTAAACTCGGCGCCCAGCCCGTTTGGCTCGATGCCGCATCGCACGACCGCGCCGCGGCCTTCGTCTCGCATCTTCCGCAACTGATTTCGGTGGCGCTCGCCGGCGTCGTTCGCGACGCCACGGATGAATCCGGTCTTCCGCTCACGCTCGCCGGGCGCGGCCTCCGCGACGCCCTGCGCCTCGCCGCCAGCCCCTATTCGGTCTGGCGCGACATCGTCCTCACCAACGCCGACAACATTGACCGCGCCCTCGATCGCATGTCCCAGGCCATCGAAAACCTCCGCACGATCCTCCGCACCCGCGAGCTCGAAGGCGAGTTCTCCTCCGCCGCCGAACTCTATAAAATCCTCCATGACTTGCAGTAGACTCATGCCCCGTGCGAGGGTGCTTGGTTCACTCGCTCCGGGGCTGGGCCCCGGGTTTCGACGGCATCAACGAAAATGGATAAACGCGTCCTCAACGCCGATACCGCCATCGCCAATCTGAAGGACGGCGCCACGATCCTCATGGGCGGCTTCGGCCTGTGTGGCATTCCCGAAAATCTCATCGCTGCCGTTCACCGCAAAGGCACGCGCAATCTCACCGTCGTCTCCAATAACGCCGGCACCGCCGATTTCGGCATCGGCCTGCTCCTGCAAACGCATCAGATCAGAAAAATGATCGCCACGTACGTCGGCGACAACAAACTTTTCGAGCAGCAGGTCCTTGCGGGTGAAATCGAAGTCGAGCTCAATCCCCAGGGCACGCTCGTCGAACGCATCCGCTGCGGCGGCGCGGGACTCGCCGGCGTTTACACGCCCACCGGCGTCGGCACGATGGTCGCCGAAGGCAAAGAGGTCCGCGAATTTGACGGCAGGAAATTTCTCCTCGAGCGCGCATTGCGCGGCGATTTCGCTTTCATCAAGGCCTGGAAGGGCGATCGCTGGGGCAATCTCATCTATCACCGCACTGCGCGCAACTACAATCCCATCATGGCCACGGCCGCCGATTTCGTCATCGCCGAAGTCGAAGAACTCGTCGAACTCGGCCGGCTCGATCCCAATTGCATTCACACGCCCGGAATTTTCGTCCACGCCATCTTTCAGGGCTCAGGCTACGAAAAGCGCGTCGAGAAACGCACCACACGCAAGAACACTGGAGGCTGACATGGATCGCCGAACGTTCATCAAGCGCGGCAGCGCGCTCGTTGCAATTTCCGGAGCCCTTGACGCCGCGGGCCGGCCCCCGCAGCAAAATTCTCCCGAAGCCCCCGTGGACACCGGAATCATCAAGGACGGAAGACTTCTCTTTCCGAACGAAGGGTTCGTGCCCCAAGGCGCCAATCCCGGCTTCGGCGGCGCCCTGAATCAGGACCCGCCGGATCGCCGCGTCGGCTTTGCGATCCTGGGTTTGGGGCGTCTTTCCACCCAAACCATCATGCCCGCGTTCGGCAGGGCCAAGCACGCCAGACTCGCGGGGCTGATTTCCGGCTCGCCGGAAAAAGCCCGCTTGCTCGCATCCCAGTATGGCTTGTCCGAAAGCCGCATTTACGGCTACAACGATTTCGATCGCATTCGTGACGAGCAGGACATCCAGGCCATCTACGTCGTCACGCCGAACGCGCTTCATCACGAAAACGTCCTGGCGGCGGCCGGGGCCGGCAAACACGTCTTGTGCGAAAAGCCCATGGCGGCCAATGCGCGTGAAGCGCAGGAAATGGTGGATGCTTGCGCGAAAGCGAATCGCAAATTAATGATCGCCTACCGCATGCAGTATGACCCCTACATGCGCGGCGCCATTCAACTCTGCCGCAGCGGCCAGTTGGGAAAAATCAAGGCCATCATCGCCAGCAACATGCAGGACCAGGGAGATCCCAATCAGTGGCGCTTGAAAAAAGCCTTGGCGGGAGGCGGCTCACTGTATGACATCGGCATTTATTGTCTGAATGCCTCGCGGGCCATCACCGGCGAAGAGCCGCTTGATGTGAGCGCCCGCATCCAAACCGATCCAAACGACCCGCGGTTCCACGAGGTCGAGGAGTCTGTCTATTGGACGATGCGCTTCCCGTCCGGCATCATCGCCACTCTCTCCACCAGCTACGCCAATCGCGGCGCGAAGTTCTGCCAAGTCGCTTGCGAACAAGGCAACGCAGTGCTCGATCCGGCTTACGCCTATCACGGCACGCGGCTCTTTGTGGATGGGCTTCAGAACAATGGCTTCAACTCGACCGCTGAATGGAAGGCCGGAGATCCGGACCAATTCGCCCTCGAGATGGATCATCTCGCCGTCTGCATCCGGCGCGACATCCGGCCGCGCACGCCGGGCGAGGAAGGCCTTGCGGACCAGAAAATTTTTGAAGCCGTCTACCAATCCGCCGCGACTGGCCGCACCGTCACGCTGCCGCGCGTCGAAGGCCTCGACACCACGCGCGGCCCCGAACCCGTGTTCGATTAATGTTCGAGTAATAAGGAGGATTTATGGCCGAGCAAGAAGCTGGTCACAAGCATCTCGATTCCGAACAGCGCATCGAGATACTCGAAGAGCAGGTGAAGAAGCTGCAACAGGAGGTTCGTGATCTCCAGCAGAAGATGCGGACGCACGATCATCCTATCCTTTGAAGCGCAGCTATGGCGTCTCATTTCGTACTCGCAACAACGTAAATGTATTGAAGCACGGTGGTGCCAGTATTGGTCACGTTGTGCTCGGTCTCCGGTGGGCAGTAGAGGGCATGGTTTGCTCTAACGTCCAGCTTCGAACCATCCTTGAAACGCATTTCGCCTTGTCCTTCCAGCACGACCAGCAGTTCTTCGTATTGTTCCGTAGAGTGCTCGCCGACTGATTTGTTCGGGGGCAGCACAACCAACCCCGACTTCATCTTCACGCTTTCTGGCGGTCCGGCGAGGACTTGCAGGTAGTCCTTTCCTCCGCTATCGAGATTGATCACCTTTGGGCGTGGCCCTTCTGTCTGAGGGTTTGCACACGGGCAGAGAAGCGAACACAGCAGAACGCAGGCGAGTGACAAGGCCGCGCCAAGGCCGGTCGTTCCCGAAATTGATTTCATATTAGGTTCTCCAGTCATCGGTTGGGCTCCCCACATCGCCATTGACCTGCTGTGAGACGAGACCCACAGGCCCCTTTGCGGGCATTTTACCGTCTCGTGGGTTTGTGGACGATGGGCGCAATTTTGGGAGCTTGCCGTACGAATGCGGCCTAGACGCCGCTTGCCCCAGTTCCGCTGCAACTGAACGGGACTCAATCAATGCGGGGGACCACGGGCCTTGACCTGGGGTTACGCTCGACGCCCTTCCTTGCCAAAGCAACAATCCTTCAGAGATTGAATTGTAAGGTTGGGGCGCCGCACGTGAAAATTGAGCGAAGAAGTATTTCCTACGATGCGGCGCCTTCGCTGAGGCCGACGAGTTTCTGGAATTCAGGGTCGTCGTGCAGGCAATCGAGATCGGAATCCTTGGCCGCCCAAGGCCGGTTGCTATATCCGGCCGCAAAGGCCTTTTTGATCGTCTCGAGCGCCTCTGCTTTTCTCCCAAGGACGCCGTAGGTGCACGCGGCATTGTAGAGGGTGTTGGGATCCCCGGGGCGCAGGGCGACGGCGGTCTGCAGGTGCCGGATGCTCTCGTCCGATTCTTGTTCGTAAGCGAGGTTCGAAGCCAGCAAGATACGAGCGCGCACGTCTTCCGGCACCAACTCCAATTGTTGGCGAAGGACCTTGCTCATGCGCTCCCGGAGGCGCTCGGCTTCTTTTTTCCGTCCCAGCCGTTCCAGCGCCAGATCGTAGGGGACATAAGCGTTGTAGTCGTCGCCGTTGGCTTCGATGGCCCGCTCCGCAAGTGCTGCGGCCTCTTCGTAACGCCCGGAGGCGAAATACGCGCGGCCGAGCATATTCCAGGAGCCTTCGCAGTCGGGCTTGCGTTCGATCGCGCGCCACGCCAGCAGCGAGGCTTCCTCGTATTTCTTCTGCGCGTAACAGATGCGGGCGTGCGCTACCAGCACCTCCGGTAGGTCGGGCGCAAGCGCCGTAGCCCGGTTGCAGGCGGCCAGTCCCCGCTCGATCCATTTCGGGTTTTGCTCGCGAATCTCGTAGATGAGCCCGCACAGGTGCGCAATCCCGGCGTGTGCGAGAGCGAAATTCGGATCCAGTTGGATGGCTTGTTCGAACATCTGCAGGCCGTAGTCCACATTCTCGCGGCGCGTGTAGCTCCTTCCGCGCAGGTAAAAATCGTACGCCTGTGGGTTTTCCGTCGGCTTGCGCGCGATTGTTTTTTCTTCCTGCGGCGTAAGCGTGATGCGCAGGGCCTGCGCGATGCTCCGGGCGATTTCCTCCTGGATGGCGAAAACGTCTTCCAGTTGCCGGTCGTACCGCTCGGCCCAGACGGAATGCCTCGTCGAAGCTTCCACCAACTGCGCGGTGATCCGCACGCGATTGCCCGCGCGGCGGATGGAACCTTCGAGCACGTACGCGGCGCCGAGTTGCTGGCCCACCTGTAGCGCCGTGACCTGCTTGTCGCGGAAGGCGAGCATCTCCGAACGCGGAAAAATTTCCAGTTGCGCGATCTTCGAAAGCTCCGTGACGATGTCTTCCGTTATCCCGTCGCGGAAATATTCGTCCTCTTTCGCGCCGCTCTGGTTCTCGAAGTAAAGCACCGCGACCGATCTTTGCCTGGCTGCAATCTCGTGCGGCCCGGAACCCGATGCGCTCTTCTCGGTAGACGGCCGCCGGCTCGATTCGATGTCGCGACTAAGGCGCTTCAGGTCGGCGCGTAGTTCGGCAGCAGTCTGGCACCGCAGGTCGGGGTCCTTCTCGAGCGTCTTGCCGAGAATCTGTTCTATCGCCAACGGCAGACGAGCGTTCAGTTCCTTCGCAGGCACGGGTGTGGAATGCAGGATTCCGTCGAAAATCACCGCCGAGGTTGCCCCGGGGAAGGGAACCGACCCGGTCGCCATCTCGTAGAGCACGACGCCGAGCGAAAACAAATCCGAGCGTGCGTCCAACTCTTCGCCCCGCGCCTGTTCCGGTGACATGTACGCCACCGTGCCCATCGAACTGCCCGGGCTCGTCAGTTGCTCGAAAGGCAAATGCGTCAGCGTAGGCATGGATGTGCCGCTCGCCGATTCGGCGGCCTGTCGCACCGCAGACGTCAGCTTCGCCAAGCCAAAATCGAGAATTTTCGCCTGCCCCCGTTCCACCAGAAAAATATTCGCGGGCTTGATGTCGCGGTGCACGATCCCTTTCGCGTGCGCCGCATCGAGCCCGTTCGCAATCTGAATGCCGGTCTCCAGCAACTCCGACACCTCGATTGGCTTCCCGCCGATGCGGTGTTTGAGGGTCTGGCCTTCGAGCAATTCCATGGCGATAAACGGCCGGCCCTCGAATTCTCCGATATCGTAAATCGTGCAGATGTTCGGATGATTGAGCAGGGATGCGGCGCGCGCTTCGCGGCGGAATCGCTCGATCGCCTGAGTGTCCTGGGAGATGTCGTCGGGAAGGAATTTCAGTGCAACATTTCGCCCGAGGCGCGTGTCTTTGGCTTTGTAGACCACGCCCATCCCGCCGCCGCCCAGTTTTTCCAGGACGGTGTAGTGGGAAATTGCGCGGCCGACCATGGAAGGAGTATCCAGCACAGGGCGTGCATTCTACGCTAGCTCCTCAATGCAGGCAATCTCGCAGCACGCGCCGGTTGCCCCTTGTTCACCGCAGCCGAACGCGGGCTCGTTTGCTCTGTCTTTTCGATATGAGCGACCCCGATCCATAGGACAGACTCCTCCGTGTAGCGAGTCATCAGCTCGATTCGTGTGCGTAAGGGGGATGCCCAAATGTGCGTTCCGCAGACGAACTCATCACCTCCGAGTGACTCGCCCGCAATTGGCGGCACGCTCCAAATGGCGCCTCCAATTTCACACAGCGGGTCTTCACGGGAGCCAGGGGGCACATGTACGATTAGCGCATTAATCAGGACTTAGCCCGCAAGCTGTCGCCCTTCGTTGACATGCTTTCTGGCGCAACCTAAGATGTGCGCGAAATGTCGGATTTCTCGCCCCTGATCGGACAGACGATCTCGCACTACCGCGTTGTCGCGAGGCTCGGGGGCGGCGGCATGGGCGTGGTCTACGATGCCGAAGACCTCAAGCTACACCGCCACATCGCGCTAAAGTTTCTTCCCGAAGAGCTGGCGAAGGACCCCGCGGCTCGCGAGCGCTTCCAGCGCGAAGCCCTGGCCGCCTCGGCGCTCAATCACCCGAACATCTGCACCATCTATGAAGTTGACGAGGCCGATGGAAAACCCTTCATCGCCATGGAACTGCTCGAAGGGCAAACGCTAAAACATCTGATTCGAGGCAAGCCGCTGGACGTGGAAGAGTTGCTGGACCTGGCAGTGCATGTGACAGATGCGCTCGACGCTGCTCATGCGCGAGGCATCGTGCATCGAGACATCAAGCCCGCGAATATATTCGTGACCCAGCGGGGACACGCGAAGATTCTCGATTTCGGTTTGGCGAAGGTGACGGCCCAACCGAGGTCTGTCGCGGAATTTACGGCGGGACCATCTGCCACGCTCACAGATGTTCCCGAAGCGCAACTGACCAGCCCGGGCACGACGATCGGAACCGTGGCGTACATGTCTCCCGAGCAAGTGCGCGGCAAAGAGCTGGACGCGCGCACGGACCTGTTTTCCTTCGGTGTGGTGCTGTATGAAATGGCCACGGGCTCGCTGCCCTTCCGTGGCGACACCTCCGGCGTGATCTTCGAGGCCATCCTCAACCGTGCTCCCGTCGCGCCGGTTCGCCTGAATCCGGACATCCCACCGAAGCTCGAAGAGATCATCAACAAGGCTCTGGAGAAGGACCGCGAACTGCGTTGCCAAACTGCGGCTGAGCTGCGAGCGGACCTGAAGCGATTGAGGCGCGACACCGATTCGGGACGATCCGCAGCCACAATACCTGCGGAGGGCGCTGCACTTTCATCTGCGGCCGGGACAAGCGGGTCTGCGGGTGCGGCGGTCGTCTCCAAGCCCGGGCGGCCTTGGCGGAAAGGCTGGGCAGTCGCGGTCGGCGGCTTGGGTCTCGTCGTCATCGCGGCGCTCATCTATCTTCAATCTCGCCCTCTCCCCCCGCCCAAGGTATTGGGTTACGTCGCGGTCACTCACGACAGTTATCGAAAAGGTCTGGTGGGGACGGACGGTGCACGGCTTTACTTTAACGAATTCGCTTCCGTGGGTTCGAGCGTCGCGCAGGTGTCTGGTTCCGGTGGAGAGGTGGCGCAAGTCGCAGTTCCCGCCCCGACCATGTCGCTGCTTGACGTTTCGCCCGACGGGGCAACACTGCTGGTCGCGGACGAGGTGGGCGAGACGTCATTCAATGGGCCGCTCTGGGGAGTGCCGGTGCTGGGCGGGTCACCTCACAGACTAGGAGATGCGGTTGGACAGGGCGCCGCCTGGTCTCCGGACGGCCAAATGATTGTTTACGCCAACGGAGACGATCTATTCCTGGCAAAGAGCGATGGCGCCGAACCCTACAAGCTGGTCTCCGCGCCCGATCGAGTTTTTGACCCCGCCTGGTCGCCGGACGGCACGGTGATTCGATTCAGCGTCGGGGGCAGAATGACCAATCTGCGCGCGCTTTGGCAGGTTTCGGTCAACGGAACAAACCTGCATCCCATGTTGCCCGCCTGGCACACTCCTCCCAGGGAATGTTGCGGCAAATGGACTGCAGACGGGAAATATTTCGTTTTCCAGTCAAAAGGTAATATCTGGGCCCTTGTGGAAACGGGGAATTGGTTTGGAAAAGCCAATGGCCAACCTGTCCAGTTGACCTCCGGGCCCATGACTTTCTCCTCGCCTCTGCCAAGCAAGGACGGCAAGAAGCTGTTCGTGGTCGGCGCACTGGCGCGCGGGGAGTTGGCTCGCTACGATGCGAAGTCCGCAGAGTTCGTTCCATTTCTTTCTGGAATTTCGGCGGACAGCGTCAGCTTCTCTAAAGATGGGCAGTGGGTGGCATATGTCGGCTACCCGGAGGCAACACTGTGGAGAAGCAAATTGGACGGCAGTCAGCGAATGCAGCTCAGCTACCCGCCGCTCACTGCCGTGCTGCCTAAATGGTCGCCGGACGGCAAGCAGATTGTTTTCTATGGCTCGTCGCCCGGCCAGAAGTTGAAGTTGTACATGGTTTCGGCCGATGGGGGAACGCCGCGCGAAATGATACCCGGAGACTCCGAGGAAGAAATTGATCCTGACTGGTCGCCCGACGGAACAAGAATTGCCTTCGGCGGCACTGCATCCAATCGCAACGCCAGCATCCGGATCCTCGACGTTAAGACGAATCAAGTTTCGACCCTGCCAGGTTCAAGCGGCCTTTTCTCGCCCCGCTGGTCGCCCGATGGGCGCTATATCGCAGCTATGCCTTTCGATTCCCGTAGCCTGATTCTTTTCGATTTTGCCACTCAAGAGTGGGAGGAGATCGCGAAGATAAGCATGGCTTTCCCCAATTGGTCGAAAAGCGGAGAGTATGTTTACTTCCTACATGAAGAGAATCAGCCGTCGGTAATGCGAGTGCGCATTCGCGACCGGAAGCTGGAGCGGGTGGCCGATCTGAAAAACTTCCAGCAAGCAGGCTTTTACGGTGTCTGGCTAGGCATGGCTCCCGACGATTCACCTCTTCTGTTACGCGACACGGGCACCGAGGAAATCTACGCTCTCGACTGGCAAGCCCCGTAACTCACGCTCGCCGCGCGGCCCCGTTTGCTCTGAGTGTCCTCGATATGAGCGAACCCGATCCAAGGACAGACTCCTCCGTCTAGCAGGTCATCAGTTCGATTCGTGTGCGTAAAGGGCATGCCCAAATGTGCGTTCTGCAGACGAACTCATTACTTCCGAGTGCGCCGTAATCCACGCGCAATCAACAAGTCACCTGCCAGATCACATCTCCGGTAAGCTGACCACACGCCAGTCAGTTCTCGGCCGCACTACCGTCCCATTTTGGGCCATGCGTGCAGGTGCCTTAAGCCTCCTCCTAAGTGCTCTGCCAAGCCTAAGTGACTGCGGAAGAAGTAGTTGCATCCAGACACGCCTCTTTGGTGCTCGACGTGCCCGCTTCGAGTCTAAAGGGCATACGATTCGCTACGCCCGGAGGCAGTCTATGATTAGCGCCCCGATCCCCGAGAACGAAGTGGAAAGGTTAGAAGCGCTTCGTCGCTATCAGATACTGGACACCGGATCGGAGCCGGAGTTCGATGACTTAGCGGCGTTAGCCTCATACATCTGCGGCACCCCAATCGCCCTGGTCAGCTTGATCGACTCCGACCGTCAGTGGTTTAAGGCAAGAGTCGGGTTAGACGCGAGCGAGACGCCTCGTGAAGTTGCCTTCTGTGCCCATACGATCCTGTCCGATGACACTTTCGTTGTCGAGGATGCGCTTACCGACACCCGCTTTGCAGACAATCCGCTGGTCACGTCTGATCCAAAGATTCGGTTTTATGCCGGGGCGAAGCTCACGACATCGGACGGCTATGCTCTTGGTTCGCTCTGTGTGATAGATCGCGTCCCGCACAAGCTCACTTCGGCCCAGAAGAATGCGCTTCAAGCGCTGTCCCGGCAGGTCGTCGCGCAAATGGAGTACAGACGAAACGTCTTTGAGATGGCGGAGATCATCGCAGACCGGAAGCAAACAGAGGAATTGAAAGCAATGAAGCAAGCTGCAGAAGCGGCAAGCCGTGCCAAGAGCGAATTCCTGGCCAATATCAGTCACGAACTCCGTACCCCCCTGAACGGCATCATCGGCATGACGGGCCTCGTTCTGGATTCTGAGCTGACTTCTGAACAGCGTGAAAATCTGGATGTCGTGAAATCCTCGGCTGACTCTCTGCTTTTGTTAGTCAGTGACATGCTGGATTTTTCTGAAATCGAATCTGGAAAACCGGGGCCGGAAGCTGTGGAGTACAGTCTGCGCGATACTCTTAGCGACGTTGTCAAAGTGACGGCTCCACGGGCCCACGAAAAAGGTCTAAGACTTGTCTGCAATACGTGCCCCGATGTCCCGGACCCGGTGATCGGCGACCCCGAGCGACTGCGACAAATCATCGGTCATTTGATCGGCAACGCCATTAAATTCACCGAGCGCGGCGAGATCTTGATTGAAATGGGGGCGGAGATGCCCTTGAGGGACGGAATCCTCTTGCATTGCTCCGTCGCGGACACGGGAACCGGAATACCGCCCGAGAAACAACAGTTGATCTTCGACGTCTTTACGCAAGGCGACGGATCGTTGACGCGAACACATGGAGGTGTGGGGCTGGGGCTGACTATTTGTTCCAGATTGGTGGAAAAGATGGGTGGCCGCATCTGGGTAGACAGCGAGCTCGGCACAGGCAGCAAATTCCACTTCACATTTCGCCAACGCGTGAGAAGAACAAGTTCGCGCCAGCGGTAGCCGCGGACCGGCGGATCAGTCGGTATCGCCGCTAAGGCAGTCGGCTTTGCGTAAAATGACGGCCAGCCGCACTTTTCGAACCCCGGCGGTGATGCCGCCTTAAAACAGGAACGGGACAAATCGTCGCGTGCGTTTCATGTAAGCTGCGTAAGCTGCACCGAAGCTCTCGAGGTTTTCCCTTTCCTCGGCAACCGAGGTGGCGATGAGAAAACCGCTCGCGCTCAGCGCCAGCACGATGCCACTCATCGCGAACGGGTTCTTTAGATAAGCGCACCACGTAAGCGCCAGCAATGACGCATACAGAGGGTGCCGGATAAAACGATACGTGCCTACCGTGACCAGAGCGGTTGTATTCTCAAAAGGGAGATTGGTGCTCTGGGCCGCCGTGGGCGCCGGCCTGCCAATTACGCGAAGCAGCCGAAATCCTTCAATCGCCAGCCCTATCGAGGCAGCTCCGAGGAAATACGACACTACTTGGCGAGCCGAGAGCGGGTCATGAAACCACACCGGAGCATTCACCAGGATCAGCGCCGAAATGAGTTCAAACGCGAAAAAGCGATAGAAGCCGTGAGAGCGTAAATTTCCCAGCGACCGCCACGACAACCGAATGATGGCGGCTGATGCAGCGAAGAAAATAGCGAGTCGCACCAATGTGTTCGCCGGCCTGTCGGCGACAGCCTGACGGAACAAAGCATACCAATCTACTCTGCACCGCCGTGGTTTTCTCGTACTGCCGATTGCGGCGTTGCGATCCGACCTGCAGAGGATGACAAGACCCCGCCTCCATCATAGTATTTCGGAACAGGAGCGGCTCATATGGCAGAGAAGAAGGAAGACTCGCGATCTTTGATTTCCAGGCGCGACCTGTTGGCGCAGTCTTTACGCGGGGCAGTGCTGGTTTCGGCGTCCCCATACCTGAATCGCGCTCAGGCCCTGTTCGCCCAAGACAATTCCGCCGCAAGATTCAGAGACAGCTTCGATTTCGGCTGGAAATTCCTGAAGGGCGACTTGCCCGGCGCACAGCAGCCGCAGTTTGCAGATGCAAACTGGCGGGACGTGGATTTGCCGCATGACTGGAGCATCGAGGGACCGTTTGACGAGAAAGAGCCAAGCAGCGGGTCCGGCGCTTATTTGCCGACCGGCATCGGCTGGTATCGGAAGAGATTTCGCGTGCCCGAGTCGCATCGAGATAGAGTGATCGTGCTTGAGTTTGACGGCGTCTATCAAAATAGCGAGGTCTGGATCAACGGTCAGTACCTTGGCCAGCGCCCTTACGGATATGTCCCGTTCGCCTACGAGTTGACGCCCCATCTCAATTTCGGTGACGAGAATGTGGTTTTGGTGCGAGTGGACAACTCCCGCCAGACGAACTGCCGATGGTATTCGGGCTCCGGTATCTACCGGCACACCTGGCTCCTCACCACCAATCAACTCCGTGTCGCCTACTGGGGTACCTTCGTCACCTCTGCCCGTGTGTCGAAGGAGTCGGCCACGGTCCAGGTCAAGACTAGGATCGCGAATAGCCGCGCGAATAGCTCCCCGTGCACGCTGACGACTACCATCCTCGACAAGGACGGGAATGCTGTCCTGGCACAGGAAGCGTCTCAGGAAGTGGCGGCCAACGCAGAATACGAATTCGTTCAGCAGATGGTTGTAGACAAGCCCAACCTCTGGTCACCCGCCAATCCGTATCTCTATACCGTTCGGAGCACGCTGCACGAAGCAGGCCACGTCGTTGATGCGTACGACACTCCGATGGGCATACGCGAAGCTGTCTTCGATGCCAATCAAGGATTCTCGCTCAACGGCGAACATATCAAGTTGAACGGCGCGTGCGTTCACCATGAAGCCGGCAGTCTAGGCGCCGCTGTTCCCGAACGCGTTTGGGAACGTCGCCTGGAAATCCTGCGCGAAATGGGATGCAACGCGATAAGGACAAGCCACAATCCATACGCGGCGGAATTCCTGGACCTCTGCGACAGGATGGGCTTCCTCGTCATGAATGAGGCATTCGATGAGTGGAGGGTGCCGAAGTGGCAGATTCGTAACGGGTACAGCCTCTATTTCGACGAATGGTCCGAGCGAGACCTGAAGAACTTCCTCCATCGCGACCGGAACCATCCCTCGGTCGTTCTGTGGAGTGCGGGCAACGAGGTCGTCGACCAGTCCGATCCGAGGGGCGCGGAGACTTTGCGGAGGCTGCTCGATATTTGTCACAGCGAGGACCCGACGCGGCCCGTGACCGTGGGCTGCGACCATATTGCCTCCGAGCCTCCTTCCGAAACCGTCCGCCCGGAGTTTCTAGCCCTGCTCGATATCGTAGGCTACAACTACGTGGACCGCTGGCGTGATCGCGCCCAAAAGTATTACAGCATCGATCGCGAGGCATTTCCGCGACGCCGCGTGATTGGCACGGAAAGCGTCGGGATGGGCGGCATTCGCGGCGATTATCGCGGCTTGTTCAGGGATAGCGCGTCACAACTTCCTTCCCGGCTCCAGCTTCGCGCGAACGGGAGCATCGACGCAGAACAACTTTGGAAGTTCGTCAGAACCTACGACTACGTTGCGGGCGATTTTATGTGGACCGGCATCGACTACCTGGGCGAAGCCTCGTGGCCGATGAAAGGTTCCACCGCCGGAGTCATCGATACCTGCGGTTTCAAGAAGGATGGCTTCTACTTCTATCAGAGCCAATGGACGGACCGGCCGGTGCTGCATTTGTTCCCCCACTGGAATTGGAAGGGCAAGGAAGGGCAGTTCGTCCCGGTGACTTGCTATACCAATTGCGACACGGTCGAACTCTTCCTGAACGGCAAGTCCCTCGGCGTGAAAGGGTATGAGTTCCCGCGCTTCGGGATGGTAGGCCGGTACGGAAATTATCCGCCCCGCTCGACAACGCCACGCACCACGGCAGACCTGCATTTGTCGTGGGACGTGCCGTACGAACCGGGGACACTCAGGGCCGTCGCGACCAAAGATGGAAATACGGCGGCCACGATGGAAATCTCGACGACGGGCGAACCGGCAAAGATACTTTTGTCGGTGGATCGCAAGATCATCACTGCGGATCGCCGCGATGTGGCGCACATTGCGGCCGAGATTCGAGATGACCAGGGACACATTGTGCCGGTGGCGGAAAACGAGATCACTTTCGACGTTCAAGGCGAAGGCAAGATGATCGGTGTGGACAACGGCGATCCGCAAAGTCACGAGGATTACAAGGCGATCCACCGCAAGGCCTTCAACGGCTTGTGCCTTGCGATTGTCCAATCGACTGCCACGGCCGGCCAGATCAGGATCGCGGCGTCATCTCCAACTCTCCAGTCGGACGCTCTGACGATCGTGTCGAAAGCGTGATCGCGGATTCGCAAGCGCCGCGGTTGCCACACCCGCGAAAACGCAGAATTCCCTTTGCGATGTTTTCCGCTTGAACTCGATCGCGCCCGGCGGAATGGGCCTGCTCTTGCCTCGTCGAGCGCCTAACGCAAGAATGCCGAGGCACACCACAAAATCGGGCCCTGACCGTGCATATCTCCGGTGTTGCGAGGGCGAGTTAAATAGTAATCGAGATCGTTTTTCTTGTTGGTGCCTGCGCAGACGTCGCTGATGTCGCCGTCCGCATTAATTTTGCTCACCAGACCCAGCCATCCCTTGCGCGCCGCGGCCCCATATATTTTCGGGTCGAGCCAGCCGTTTTTCACGCCTGTAATCATGGCAAAGGTAAACATGCCCGTGCAGGACGTCTCCGGCCACGCCTCGGGATGATCGATCAATTGCTTCCAGAGTCCGTCCTTGCCTTGATACTTCAGCAGCGCCGCCATCATTTTTTGGTAGCCTGCCATGATTTTGGCTCTCTGCGGATGATCCGCGGGCATCGAGCTCAGCAACTCCGCCATCCCCGCCGCCACCCAGCCATTGCCGCGGCCCCAGAAAAAAGGCACATCCGGCGCGTGATAAAAAAGTCCGTTGGGTTCTTGCAGCTTGTCGAGGTAGGCGCTCATCTCCATCGCGGCACGGTCCAGGTATTTGGAATCGTGCGTGGCGCGATACGCCTGCACCTCGACGAGCGTGATCATGTACATATCGTCAATCCAATAGCGCGTTTGGTTGGTCAGGCCATCGGGCTGCGGATTCGCCCATTGCGAATCGGCAAAATGCAGGCCGAGATTCAAATACTTTTGATCTCCCGTCTCGATGTATAGCTCAAACGGGATCGAGCCGAACACGGTGAAGTCCACATTGACCGGATCGGGGATGAGGTTTGCGTCGGTGGTGAAAAGCGGCGCGAAACGCGCGGCTAGACGCGAGGACATGTCCTTATTCCCGGTGAGCTGCGCAAACGTGAGCGCGCCGTACCACGTGATGACTTCCGGATAAATGATGGGGCGCGGGGCGCCCGGCCTCCCATAACCCAGGTGCGGCGTGGCGATAAAGCGTTCGGCAACGCGCGTGCCGATTTCCTGCGGCGAAGCGCCCGCGGGCCACTTCTTGAAACTCTTGATTTTCGTTGCGCCAGCCGCGGCGGGAACAATAGTGCCCATCGCGAGAAGCGCGCACAAAGCGATCCAAACTTTTTTCAAGGCAATCCCTCCCGAATCAATTTCCCTGCGCGGCGCGAAACCATGGTTCCTCGCCGTTTCCTGTTCGGGCGCGTTTTCACTCCGGCTTTCCGGTTTCGACCTATAACGCACGCATCCTACGCTCCCCCTGCCATCGACACAACGATTTTGCCGCCGGAGAAAACCCCAGCGCGGTCAGCCAGAGTCGGCGCACTGAACTGTGGCTCCGCCGACGGCCTTGCGAAAAGCGAAAAATGAGGTTGCGGGGAAATCGTCACCCACTCTTCCATAGCGAATTGTTTCCGAATACGCCGTGATCCGAGGACAATCGCCTGGCCAGCGGAAGGGCTCTGCACTCAAAGACCTGACCGGAGCATTGCACACTGACGGGGAACGGTATACGTTATCGGTCGGCCGGGACGTCAAAATGGAAATCCCGGATGATGAATCTTGTGAGAAGTTGCAGAAATTAGAGTTTTTCAACGAGCAGTTAGGGGCACTGCAGATGAAAACCATTTCGCAATCTTGCCAACGAGCGAGATGGATTTGGACTGGGTGCCCTTCTTGAAGCAAGAAGGAGATTCCGAATGACAACCTCGAAGTCAATCGCAGCCCTGATCGGCCCCACCCTCGTGGCGGGGGCCGCCGCTGTTTTGCTCAACCTCGGCGCCTGGCCCGCCCTCGTCGAGCAGGCCTTTCACGATTCGGCACTTATCTTCGTCTCGGGCTTTCCCTTGTTCGTCGCCGGACTTGCCATTGTGCGCGAGCACAATCGCTGGGAGGCCAGCTGGCCGGTGGTCGTGACCGTTGTCGGCTGGCTCGCCCTTATTGGTGGTCTCTCGCGAATACTATTTCCGACTCGGCTCGCCCCAATCGCGGTTGGAGCCGTTCGGACCACCGGCGTTCTCCTTGTGGTGGCGATTGTGTTTTTGGTGATCGGTGCCTTCCTCTCCTTCGAAGGCTACAGCCGCGAACGAACGTGATGCCGCAAGGTGCGGGTGTGGTTGCGACTCATCGGCCCACCCTAGTCTCCATTCCCCGGAATAGTGGATCGCCTCCGAGTGCGCCGTAGCCCTGTTCGGCAAGTCCGATCGGGAGCCTCCAAGTTGCCGAAACCACGACTTCTCGGGAGTCAGTAAGATTTCACTTGTCCGATAAGCGCTGCGAGCTCAACCGGTCGATGCAACACCGTCTAATCAGTTGATCCGACAATACTTCCCGCCTAGAGAACCGACCTGTCCGGCTGTACTCAATCAGACCTAGCTAGGGTGGTGTTCCGTTTGAATCAACCCTCGCCAACGATTTCTAGCTGTTGAGCCCCCCGCAAGTAGACTTCGAGCTATTGTTGCGTCGATCCATTGAGACCGCCGCGTTAATCGGGACTTAGTCGAAACTCTTCAATCGTGATTCACGTCTATGTAACTAACACTTCAGCAAAGCCGCGCCGACTTTGCAGGGAGAGTTGGAAGCCATGTTCACCAACGTACGTCTCGGCTGTTTTCTTCTCGCGTTTCTCTCATGCTCCGCCGTAGCCTCGGCCCAACAATTCACTCCGCCAACCCAAGCTGACGCCGCCAAGATTTACCTTGACGTCGTCGTCACCGGAAAGTCTGGGCCCCCTGTCACCGATCTTCAGCAGCAGGACTTCACTCTGCTGGATGACGGGGTCCCCCAGACCATCACGTCTTTCAAGGTCGTGACCGGCCGCGAGACGCCCATCGAGGTCGTCCTGGTCATCGATGCGGTGAATGCCCGCGCCCAGATCGTCGACACCGAGCGAATACAGATCGACAAATTCCTCCGCGCCCATGGAGGAAACCTCACCTATCCCACCGCCGTCGTCGTCGTTGCGGATAAAGGCATCCAGACTGTCGCGAACTTCTCGACCGATGGCAACGCGCTCGCCGCCGCACTGCAGCAGGCCGACGTCGCCCGGCGCTTCATCGGTCGCTCCATGGGCTACTGGGGTGCGATCGAACGCTTCCAGACCTCCCTCAACGCCCTTGCTCAGCTTGCTGCAAGCGAGGAGCCGCGCCCGGGGCGCAAGCTGATCCTGTGGGTTTCCCCCGGTTGGCCGCTAGACCTCGCGATCAATTCGAGCGACGAACAACACATCTTTGCGAGTATTGCGGGCATTTCGACCGATCTTATGCTGGGCCGCATCACGCTCGACAGCATCGATCCTCTAGGAGTCGATGAATCCATGATGCGCGCCTCGGACCAGGACGCGGACGATTGGAGCCTCCGGGTGTTCGCCATTCAGAGCGGTGGTCTTGCTTTCAGCTCCGGCAACGATATCGCGTGGTTTCTACAACAATGCGTGGCCGGTTCGGCGCCCTATTACGAAATCTCCTTTCATCCGGCCCCGCCCGAGCAGCCGAACGAATACCACAGCCTTGAAATCAAGCTCACAAGGCCCGGCCTAACCGCCCGCACTCGCCAGGGCTACTACGCGCAACCTTAACCGCCCAACTAACACTACCGCTCAGCACCGGTCAACTTAGAAAGGGGTGTTCGATACAAAGGCGGGTAGGACACCCTTAACCACCGAGAAGGTCCTGAGTGTGCCGCACCCCTCGGTTTCAAGGGCGCGGGGTTTTCGAACACATTTCGAAGAGTGTACTCGCAGAATACTATTGACATTCGCCAACGTTTGTGCTACAAGATGCTGTGGACTCGCAACAACTCTTCGAACATCTCCCGCCCCGAGGTTTCGCCTCTCGTCCCGGACAATCCTCGCCCCTCCGTTTGCATCCGCGGTTGCATTTCTGTCGCTTTTCCCGGTCTACAACCCCTTTGTTTTCACATTCATGCAAAAGAGTGCGCATCTCATTGAAAACACGAAACTTTAAGTCCCTTTCTTTTCACACTCATGCGCACTCTTTCGCTGTAAGTCCTTTGTTTGCCACACATGCGCAAAACACCCCCCGGGGTATATGCACCCCCGGCCCTTCCCGGATCGACGCGTCAATCCAACTCCTTTGCTGTCTTCCACTTCCGCGGGATTCCGCACTGCGAGAGAAAGTCCGTACAACCCCTTTGTTTTCAATCACATCTGCGCTCTTTGCGCACTCTTCTCCTGTAAGTCCTTTATTTGCCTCACTTACGCAAAACAATGGGGGGTGTAAAGGGGGATGTTCTCGCCACGTCGTATCTCCGGGCACCGGCGCATTCCGCCGGGTCGAGGACTCCAGCCCTTGTGAAGCCGCAGCTTCATTCTCGATGGCAAGAAGAATCAGCCTTTGCGGGGTTTTCTTGATTCCGGGAAGCATTTATGAGATGCCTTGAAGGGAACAAGCGAGGCGAAATGGCACAGAACGAAAATCAGAAGCGCGAATTCATCGCCAGGCGCGTTGCGCAGGAGTTGCGCGACGGTTTCTACGTGAATCTGGGCATCGGCACGCCCACGCTCGTCGCCAACTACATCCCGAGCGGCATGGACGTCGTCCTTCAATCCGAAAACGGCATGCTCGGCATCGGCCCGTATCCTTTGGAAGACGAAGTGGACCCCGATCTCATCAACGCCGGCAAGGAGACCGTCACCGAAGTGGCGGGCGCGAGTTATTTCTCCAGCGCCGATTCCTTCGGCATGGTTCGCGGTCGACACGTGGACCTCACCGTCCTCGGCGCGCTCCAGGTGGACGAGCAGGGCAATCTGGCGAACTGGGCGATCCCCGGCAAGATGCTCAAGGGCATGGGCGGAGCGATGGATCTCGCCGCCGGCGCGCGTCGCGTCATCATTGCGATGGAACACGCCACCAAGGACGGCCAGCCGAAGATTGTGAAGAAGTGCTCGCTGCCCCTCACCGGAGTCGGCGTCGTGAATTTGATCGTTACCGAGCTCGCAGTCATTGAAGTCACGGCGGATGGCTTGGTCCTGCGCGAAGTCGCGCCCAGCGTCACGCGAGCCGAAGTCCAGCGCCTGACGGAGCCGCAACTCCGCATCGCGCGGGACGTGAAGGAGATTCGGGTCTGACCGGCTGGCGTGCTAACGTTTGACGCACGCTCGGATGCGCCGGCCCGGCCGGTGCGCTAACATCGATTGAATGGAAAGGAATTCGTGGAGCCGCATTCCATCGTCGTCGTGAATTTGCACAGCCCGAAGGAAAAACTCTGGGGCGAGTTGGTCGAGATGCATCTGGCGGGAATCACGCTCCGCGGCATTGACCTGAACGCGTTCGATGATTTCATCCGCCAGGTCCTCGATCCCGAAGGCGAGCGCATCGGACTGCCCACCCTGTTTTTCCCGATGCTGCGCATCGAGCGCATCGCGCTGGACGAAGCGCGCGGCTCGATTCCTTCGCTCGCGGAGGTGTTCGAGCGGAAAGTGGGCCAGTCGTTGCAGGAGTATCTCTCGCAGTTTGCTTGATCTCACTGGAGATCCCGGAAATGGCGTCTCGGATTCTCACGGTTCCGAACGAGCTGACGTTCCTGCGTCTCGGCTTTCTGCCGATTTTTTTGATTGCCGTCATCTACGGCCACTACGGCTGGGCGCTCGGCCTGCTGTCCCTGGCCGCTTTCACCGATGGCCTGGACGGCCTGCTCGCGCGCACCCTCAGGCAGCGAACGGCCCTCGGCGCGTACCTGGATCCCATCGCCGATAAACTGTTGCTCTCTTCTTCTTTCATCGTGCTGGCGCTGAAGGGGAAAATTCGCTGGTGGCTGGCGATTATCGTCCTGAGCCGCGACGTTTTTCTTCTCACAATCGCCGTCTTGATCCTGCTCGTCGTGGGTTACCGCCGATTCCCGCCCAGCATTTACGGCAAGCTCACGACGATGTTTCAGGTCTTGTTCGTCTTCGCGGTTTTGGCGATGGCCGTGACGCCGTGGGGCTGGGTGCCGCCGGTGCGCCGCCTCCTCGCGGACTTGGTCACTGCTTTCACCGTTTTTTCCGGATTTCACTACAGCGTGACGGTCGCGCGGAGATTGAGCGCGACTTGAACTGTTTTCGCGTACCTTAATGGCCGAAATAGCCGAGCAGCATGAAACCAAAACTCACGGCAACGGCGAGACCCGCGCCCCAGCCCATGATTTGCGCATTCCGCTGCTCGGCCATGCCCGACGGCTGCCGGTCCGGCAATATTTTGCCGAGAAGAAAACCGGAGACGAATCCTCCGGCATGCGCGAAGTTGTCTGTACCGCGCATGAGCAATCCAAAGATGGCGATGTAGATGAGCCACCAGATCAATTGCCGCCGCAACATCTGCATCCCGATTCCCGATCGGTGTGACGTGATGGCGAGCATTACGCCGATCAGCCCGAGCAGCGAACCCGAGGCGCCGACGCTGAAGTTTCCGAAGAAGGAACTCACGAGGTAGCCGCACGCACCGGTGAGAACGAAAATGAAAACGTATCGAGCCGAACCGTATAGCTCTTCGACGACGGGCCCAATGTCCATCAGCACCCACATGTTGAATCCGATGTGCAGCAAGCCGCCGTGCAGAAAAACCGCCGTGATGAACCGCCACGGCTGCGCCAGGTCATATGGCAAAGGGAGCGATGCGCCCAATTTTGCGAGGACTTCGCCGGAGATGCCGCCGAGTGCGAACAGGCCGCCCGCGGGGGGATTTCCTCCCGCTACCTTTATGGTCAGGACGAAACTCAGCCCGTACAGCAGGCAGCAGAGACTCAGAAATCCGTATGTCGCGGGCGAAGTCTGCGGCAGCAACCGGCCGAGCGAGCGGCTCGCCGCGGCCATTGAGAACGAAACGTTTGCGCCGCAGCTGTAGCAGTTTTTCGCTGTGGAGCCGACCAGCATCCCGCAATTCGGGCAGATGCGCGGCCGCCCGGCTGGTTGTTCCGAGCCCTTCGAGCGAAACATGTTCTTGATGGAGTCGCGCCAGCGGTCGAGCCGGTACCGCAGGCGAAGCGGAAGGGGCACGAGGTCTCCTTGCGAGCGTCCGAAGCCACGCCTATAATAGCGAAAAAACTGGCGGAAACGACAGTGCGATTGGCGCATTCATCAAAGTGAGGCGACATGGATTCCTGGGAAGAAATCGGACGCAAGCTGGATCAAGAGTTCTCCCGCATCCGCGAAGTTCTGGAGAAAGAGATCAAGCCGCAGACCTCGCGAAAGGCCGCCGAAGCGCTGCGTGCGGCCTCCCGGCGGCTGGCCAAAGCAGCCGATCAAATTGAGTCGCGGCTCTCCCGTCAAGACGGACGGGCGGACAAAAAGTGAGTCTGGGGCCGGCGTGAACTCATTCTGCCGCCGGCAAATCCTCAGAATTTTTTCCAGCGCGAGCTTGAGTGTTCTCGTTTGGTGCGCCGCAGGCTGCGGCAACCGGCCCGCGACCTCGAATGTTCCGCCCGCTCCCGTTCCCGCTCACCCGGCGACGCGCACTGCCCCGGAGGTTGCCCCAGGCTATTCGGAACAAGGCATCGCCTCCTGGTACGGATTTCCGTTTCACGGACGGCGCGCTTCCGACGGCGAAATCTACGACATGAACCAGTTGGTTGCGGCGCACAGGACATTGCCGTTCGGCAGCATTGTCCGCGTGACGAACCTCAACAACGGCAAGCAGACGGAAGTTCGCATCATCGATCGCGGCCCATTCGTCGAAGGCCGCATCATCGATCTCTCGTTTGCCGCGGCGCGCGCGATCGATATGGTGGGCACGGGCACGGCTCCGGTGAAGCTCGAAGTGGTTTCGGGCTCGAATCCAACGGCCGGAGTTTTCGCCGTTCAGATCGGAGCGTTTTCCGACGAAGCGAATGCCGATCGGTTGCGCGACCGCTTGATGGAAACCTACGCGAGCGTAACAATTCAGGAAATCGACACGCCGAACGGACATTTTTACCGCGTGCGCGTGGGGCGCTACGCGACGGAAGACGAAGCGCAGCAAGCCGCGACGAAATTGACTCAGGAGGGAGGATTCCATTCGTTCGTAGTTCGATTGGATGAGGGAGAATGAGCGAAACCGACTGCATTTTTTGCCGTATCGCGCGGAAAGAAATCCCCGCAAAGCTCGTGTACGAAGATCCGGAAATCTTCGCATTCGAGGATTTGCATCCGCAAGCGCCGTCGCACATTTTGATTTGTCCGCGGAAGCACATCGTGAATCTCGGCGATGCCGCTCCGGAAGACGCAGCACTGCTCGGCCGCATCCTGCTGTTCGCCGCGAAACTCGCACGCCAACGGAACCTGACCGCCGGATATCGCACGATCTTCAATAATGGCGCGGGAGCGGGCCAATCCGTTTTTCATCTGCATCTGCACTTGATGGGAGGCCGCGCGTTTCACTGGCCGCCCGGCTAGCGCCGCTGAATCCGCGGCTACTTGTGGGTCACGGTGTAGACGCCATCCCACGAGTCTCACGGCTCAGAGAGCAAATATTCCTGGCATCGAATTCTGTAGATGCGGGCGGGGCCGTCGTCGGGCCGGCGCTGCGCCTACCAGCCTGAAACCAGCAATCCGCGGGCGGCCCTCAGGCTACACCTTTGATACTGGTGGTAGGCTTCTGCTGCGCGTTCTCGGATTTGCTCGTTGCTTTCTTTCAGGATCCAGCCATCGATCGCGCCCTTCAATGTGTAAGCTTCGGGAGCCATCAAACCGCTGGTCCACAGCAGCGGATAGGCACGCGGCGCGCGAAGCGCCGCATCGAAATATGACTTACTGGCACAAGCCAGGATAATCGCGTCACGATGGGTTTGATTCTTTCCTTCAGGATACGTGGACAACTGAAAGTCCATCAGTCCGTCGTGCCCGACGTATGCGACCAGGTTGGCGTCGCCGCCGCCATTCAGAACGATCGTCTGGGCGCCGACATTCACGGTAATCTTTTCCGGATTTGCTCCTGCAGCTGCGTTCAGAAAATCAACAACCGCTTGCCTAATCTGGCTGCCCTCGTATGCGTCAGCAACCAAGTACACGTTCTGGGTGCGGTGTTTAAATACGCATCTTTCCAGCACCCCAACCTTTGGCTTCTGATAGCAAGCGAGCAGCCCCCACTCTGCGCTCCGCAGAAAGAAAGTCTTCACGCCATAGGCGGCGCCCCAGTACAGGTTGTGGTCTGGATCTTCTCCGTTTCCGAGCTTCGGCGGGACGGGGACAATTCCCTGGTTTTGATTGTCCGCAAGGGCCACATACACGTGAATCGTTCGAGGCGGGGTCTTTCCAAAGATCGGAGCCACTGCAATGCAGCAAAACAGAAAGGCTCGGGCGGCCTCAAGACACATTGTAATTCGGGCTCCTGAAATCTACGCAGTGCACGAGAGCAAAATCCCTCCACCCCAATCGCAAACTACTTCGAAGCAGTCATGCGGCCAGTTTCTACGCAGCCCCAATAGAATTCAACCTCATTTGCTTGTGCCGGAGGCGCGGCCGACAGGAGCTCGGTGCTCACTTGAGTCCGCGTCGTAACTTGGCCGCTGGTTACCCTTCAGATGTGGGTACGCGCTGAATAGGCCGTGCGCTGTCGCCTAAATGTCTTACATACAGGAGCCAGATCAGACTCGCGCACAATCCCATGAACGGCGAGACTTCCCACTTTAAAAAAAACGCCCAATAGTTGTAAGGCCTAAATTGCCAAATCCAAAATCCGCCGTGGGCCAGAACAACCAGAGGGCCGACCCACCCAGGAACGAGCCACCTTCCTCCCAAGTATAAGAACGCACAAACAAGAACCAGAATGAGTTCATAGAACTGGCCCGTTTGAAGCGGGTACCGTCGCGCCGCCGCCTCCACGTACGAATACATTAGGCAGAGCCACCACGTCGGCGCCAATGCGAGCGCTGCGATCCCGGCAGCAGATCGGAGAATCCACCGCACAAGGCTGGTGCCCGACCACAGCCGCAGAAATCCCCAGATGCATAATGCTGCAACAAAGCCAGGGAGGTAAAACTCGATATTGCCTACGATGAAATCAGTTTGCCTCATGTGCAGAAAGTGGTGGATAGATATTTCCATGGTTTGTAGCGACTGGAGCACCGGGCGAGGACCGTACAAAAAAACTGCCGCCATGATCGCAAGGGCGAAAGTCAGCGAGCACATGACTTCCTGAAGGAATTGAATAGCTGAAGCAGACGACGCTTGATCTCGACCCATTCTTCTAACCTACCTTCCAAATGGCGCTGCATCTTGCAATCGGCAGAAAGTGGACACCCAAGCCGACCGAGCCACGAGCGGCTGATTGCTACTTGTGAGTCATGGTGTAGACGCCACCCCAGTTGAGTTCCGGCTCTGCGAGCAAATATTCGTTGCAGCGATGTTTGTAGATGCGGGCGGCAACGGTCAATCGCGATAGAGGAACTTCAGGCGAACGCGGCCGATCTCGATGAGATCGCCGTCTTTCAGCTGCGCAGGCCGGGTAATGGGCTCACCATTGATGCAGGGGACGCGATCGCCGCGCCCGAGATAGTAGCCGTCGTCATGCTTGTGGATTTGAGCGGCCATAAACGGCGCGAACCACCCGCGCAGTCTGATCGTGGCCAGATCCGATTTGCCGATAACGGTGAGGCGGTCCGTGAGGACGTACTCCTTTCGATCGGTGCGGCCGTGGAGAACGATTAGAGTGGGGACACGCACGCGCCCGGGAGCGATCTGAGAGCGCTCGCCCATGGCAGCCACTTGCTGCATCAGATCGCGCTGCTGCTTGGTATCGAGGACCATCGTCTCATCGACTTTCGGCACGGGGGCCTTGTGGAAGGCATCGAGCGGGAGCGCCGTGTCATGGCCTTCGTCGACGATGATGTGATGCTTGCCTACGGCAATCGAATCTCCGTCCTTGAGGGTGACGCGTTCGATGCGAAGATCGTTGACGAAGGTGCCGTTGAGGCTGTCGAGGTCCTCGATTACGAGGCGACCCGCTTCCGAGTAAACGCGCGCGTGATAGTTGGAGACGGCGAGGTTGTCGATCGGAATGTCGTTATCGGGAGCGCGGCCGATCGTCACAGGCCGAGTGCCGAGGGGGACTTCCTTTACCACAGTCGACTCGAATTTGAGCAGGAGTCTCGCCATTTTCGCACCTCCGCAGCGCCGTTAGGAACTGCCGTTCAACCAGCGGCGCAGCCGGGCCCAGAGGCCGCGAGCTTCCGGAGCCAGATGAACCACGATGACGGTGACATTGTCCTGCCCGCCATTTTCGTTCGCCAGATCCACCAGGCGGTCAGCAGCCTTCTGAGGATCCGGAGTTGTCTCTAGCGTGCTGGCAATTTCCGGATCGGTGACCATGCGGGTCAAACCATCGGAACAGAGCAGCACGGTGTCACCCTCGATAAGCACTTGTTCGTCGGCGTCGACTTCGACGTTTCGTTTCGTGCCCAGCGCACGCGTCAGGATGCTTTGTTGCTCGCTCACTTCGGCCTGCTGCGGAGTCATGATTCCACTGCGGACCAGGTCGGCGACCAGAGAATGGTCACCGGTGAGTTGATCGAACGATCCTGCGCGCAGCAGGTAGACGCGGCTATCGCCGACGTGCGCGAGGGAAAGGCGGCGATCGATGAGCCAAGCCGAAACGATGGTGGCACCCATCCCTTTTTGCTGGGCGTTGGACGCGGCCGTCTCGAAGATTTTTTGGTTTGCAAAGCGGAGCGCGCTCGCCAGGCGGTTGGCCGTATCGGAAAGCTCAGGTTTGCGCTCGCCGACCAACGGCAATTCCTTGTCTTGGGCGGCCTTTTGGCAGTGGTCGATCACGGTCTCGACCGCCAGCGCGCTGGCGACTTCGCCACTGGCCTCGCCACCCATGCCGTCCGAGAGGACGTAGAGATGCAGTTCGGGGTCGGTGCGATAGTTATCTTCGTTGTTCTTGCGAACGCGGCCGACGTCCGTTCGCGCTCCGGATATGATTCGCAAAGGCGACCTCAACCAGGTGAATGGAAGAAACAGGTCCGACCTGCACGGTCAGGACTTTGGCGAAAAGCCAGGACCTGCGTGCAGGCTAACAAAGTGACTGTGAGGGCGCAAGAGGCGGGGCGTCAAGTAGTTACGGCAACGGACATGGAAGCGGAAGACCGCAGCAAGGCCGCGGACAGTTTGCGGCGCGGAGGGAGGAGTTAATCTGCGAGTGATGATAATGAGGTAGTAGCGAGGCCAGCGAGAAAACCAGGACGGGCAATGGCGCTCCTCTCCGCAAAGGCTTTCAGGCCGCAAACTGGCTTGTGTTCCGATTCGGTTCTGACTATTATGTGGGCGCACCTGAATCAATCCCTAGCTGCCCGGATGCGGATTGCCGGCCCCCCAGCCAAACGGCATTTGTGCTGCTCCGAGAATTCAGGGCGTTTGGCGCGGGACAACGGGGATAGAGAATTTGACTACAGCTCAAGAGGAGAAGCAATGAAGGAACGGATTTCACTGTTTGTAGTGCTCGGGCTCACTCTGGCGACGGGGGGCTGCGCCACAAAGGCTTACGTGGACCAGCAGATTCAGCCCATCCAGACGAAAGTGACTGAGGTGACGACGACGCAGCAGCAGCAGGGTGCGACGCTCGATCAAACCCGCAAGGACCAGGCGCGCGACGAAACGCAGTTGAACGCGACGACGGAGAAGGCCAATTCCGCCGACGCTCGCTCAACGGACGCGCTAACGACCGCGACGACCGCGGACAAAAAGTCCGACGCGAATACGGTGTCGATCGCCGCGCTGCGGGACAGCATCGACAACTACAAGTCCGTGGCGCAGACCGTGGTGCTGTTCGGGATAAACAAGGACACGCTTACCGCGGATGCGAAGAAGGATCTCGATCAACTCGCATCGCAGGTCGGCGGCCTCAAGCATTTCTACGTCGCCATCGAAGGCTTCACGGATAGCACCGGCGGCGCCGCGTACAACGATGCTTTGAGCCAGCGCCGCGCGCAGAGCGTGATGGATTACCTGGTGGGAGTAAAGAACCTGCCGGTTTACCGGGTGCAGATCGTGGGCTTGGGCGATACGAAACCCGTGGATCCGGCGCACACGCGCGCGGCCCGGACGAAGAATCGTCGCGTCGAAGTGACGATTTTCAGTTCCGACGCGGCGATGGCTGCCACGTCTCCCATGCAGTAGCAAGGGCGTTGGAACATCCGCAAATCGCAAGTCGGCTTTGCGGCGCCGGGAAGAGCCTCTCTGGCTCTTGACAGCGCCGCAAAAGCCGGCAGTTTAAGCGCGTCCGGACGATCGCGCGTGTCTCGCATGCGCGGAGCAGAGGGCGCTCGAATCCTTTTGGCACCTGGGCGGAAGATTTTGAATTCGCTATAAACGTTCGCGATGGTGAATCACGGGGCCGTTTGGACCTCCCAGCCGCCGCCTCCGAATATGCCGATCAAGAGAGAAATCCGGTACTACCGAGGCTCGCCCGCGAGTTCGCTGGCCCGCCTTCTGCGGGGGCGCTATCCCTTGCGGCAGGTCGAGCCGGACGTCGCACGAGGGGGCAACCCCGGCTCCGCCGCGAAACCACAGAGCGCGGACGAGCCGAGGGCCATCGTGTGGCTCGCCGATCTCAAGAATGACAATCTTTCTCTGCTGCGCAAATCGATCAAACAAAGCGCCCGGGTCCGGCTCGTGGGCGTGACGGCGAGCGGGAACGCGAATGGCGCGGAGCGACGGGGGATTTTTGCGTGTCTGCCGTGGAGCGCGTCGCGCACGATCCTGGAACAAACGGTCGCGGCCGCGTTTGAGAACATCGATTTGGCCGAGCGCGAGCGGGCCGCGCGGGAAGATCTGGCGCGCGCCGAGCGCGCAACGGAAGAACTGAATCGAATCGGCGTGGCTTTGTCGGAGACGCACGACGTCAGCGCCCTGCTGCAGCTGATTCTTGTGAAGGCGCGCGAAATCACCGGGGCGGACGCGGGTTCGCTCTACCTGGTGGAGGAGACGCGCGGCGAAACGAATGGCTCGACGAACGAAGAGCGCCGGCTGCGTTTCAAACTGACCCAGAACGACAGCCGGCAATTCCCCTTCGAAGAATCTCTGCTGCCGATTCGCGAAGATTCGATGGCGGGATACTCGGCGCTGCGCGGAGAAGTCATCGCGATTGAAGACGCCTATCGCATCCCGCGGGGCCGGCCCTACCGGTTCAATTTGCGATTCGACGAAGAGACGGGCTACCGGACGAAATCGATCCTCACCTTGCCGATGAAGAACGGGCGCGGGGAAGTGCTGGGCGTGCTGCAACTCATCAACTGCAAGCGGAACCGGGAGGCGCGGCTTCTTGCGAAAGAGGACATGGAGCGCGAAGTGCAGCCGTTTCCGAAGCAGGCAATTCGCATGGCGCTCTCGCTTGCGTCGCAGGCGGCCGTGGCTTACGAGAACAGCACCCTTTATCGCGACATCGAGACGCTGTTTGAAGGCTTCGTGCAAGCCGCAGTGACCGCCATCGAGCAGCGCGACCCCACGACTTCAGGCCACTCGCAGCGCGTCTCGACCATGACCGTGGGGCTTGCACAGATCGTGGACCGCGAAGAGACGGGGCCGTATGCGGATACGCGTTTTACACCCGAGCAGATGAAGGAGATTCGGTACGCGGCGCTCCTCCACGATTTCGGCAAGGTCGGCGTGCGGGAGGAAGTGCTCGTCAAAGCGAAGAAGCTCTACCCGGTGCAGATTGCGGTGCTGCAAAACCGGTTCGATTACATGCGGAAGGATTTGGAAGCGCGCACGGCGAAAGAGAAATTCCGCGCGCTGCTCGAATCACAGCGGGAAGAGGCGCTCGGAGAGGTCGAACGGCTCGACCAAGATCTGGAGCAGCGACTGAGCGAGTTGGACGACGCGTTCGGCGTCATTCAGCAAGCGAACGAGCCGACGGTTCTGCCGTCGGGGCAATTCGACCGGTTGTTCGAGATCGCGCGTCTTTCCTATCGCGACCCGCGCGGCGAAGAGCATCCGTTGCTGACGCCGGAGGAAGTGCGGTTTCTATCGATCCCGCGAGGCAGCCTCGATCCGACCGAGCGGGAGCAGATCGAAGCGCACGTCGTGCACAGTTTCAATTTCCTGATGCAGATTCCGTGGACGAAGGAGATCCGGCAGATTCCGACGATCGCTCGCGCCCATCACGAAAAGCTGAATGGTTCGGGATATCCCTACCGGCTGAAGGGACAGGAAATTCCCGTGCAGGCGCGGATGATGACGATTTGCGATATTTTCGACGCGCTCTATGCCGCGGACCGTCCGTACAAGAAGGCCGTCCCCGCGGACCGCGCGCTGGCAATTCTTGAATCGGCGGTGCGCGAGCGAGAACTGGATCCGGATTTGTTCAAATTGTTCCTCGAGGCAAAGATCTTTCAACTCTCCCTCCGGCCGTCCTGAGCAGCGGCCCCCGCCGATGACCGCGCTGGCGTGCGGTACAATGAACGCGATGCGAACGTGGGATATTTTTTTCCGGCTTGCCGCAGTGACGCTCCTGGGCGCGGCATGCATTGCGTCTGCCGCGGGCCAAGCTGCGGTGCAAAACGGCTCCGCCTCCACCGCGGGCCGGGCGCGCAGCATCGTCCTGCCAAGAGAACTCATCGCCGGAGCGTCTGCAACGCTTTCCGTGCTCGATGCGGCGGGGCGGCTCGTGCCCGGCGTCGCACTCGAAACGACCGACGGCGAGAACCTCCACACCGATGCGACGGGACGCGCCATTTTTGCGGCGCCGGCCGCGCCAGGGAAACTCTTGGTTCACGTTGAGGGGATGATGATTGCGGCGTCGGCGCCGGTCGTCGCCGCGCCCGATGCCGCGCTTGGCGCTTCGGCGAACGTTCAATTGACATCGAGCCCGCACGTGCTTGAACTGCACAACCGGTTCGAGCTGGCCGGGACGGGATTCCGCGGAATCGCGGATGAGAATCACGTCGCGATTGGGGAGAAGCAGGCACTGGTCCTCGCGGCTTCGCCCACGTCCATCGTTGCGCTGCCGGATCCGGGGACATCGCTCGGGATGGCGGTGCTGTCGGTGGAAGCGATGAATCAGGGCTCTACGACGGCGGCAACTGTCGTCGTGGCAGTGGAGGCGATCGAGCCGCAGGGACCGCTTCGCGTGGGACAACAGACGACTTTCACGGTGCGGGTGCGCGGCACGAGGGAGCCGGTGGCGGTCGAAGTGTCGGATTTGAGTCCAGCGATCCTGCGCCTGACCGGCGGAAACCCGCTGAAATTGACCACGAGCGGCGGGGAAATGAACGAAGCGCAATTTGAAGTTGTTCCGCTGGCGGCCGGGAAATATTCGATTCGCGCGCGGCTGGCGGCGCAGAACGAATAATCAGGCGCCGCGCTTCTCTGTGGCGGCGAGAGCGGGCGCCGCGGCGGGCGGCAAGGCACCCTCGGCCATCTGATCGAGTTCGGTGCGAGCGCGCTCGAGACGCCGATCGGCCTCGGCGTAGCTTTGCTGAGCGTTACGCAGGTGCGTGCCGAGCTTCTCGTAAACGTCGGCGAACGTCTCCCACTGTTTCTTGAGTCCCGCCAGGCTGGAGAGCAAGCGGCGCGCGTTTTCCTCGATTTGCATTCCGCGCAGGCCCATGAGAATCACGCTGAGGTGCGCGTACAGCGTGCTTGGCGAAACCGCGATGACGCCCTTGCGGCGGCAATACTCATCGAGCGGAACGCCATTCGGGTCCGCCGAGCGGAGCAATTCGTAGTACACGCCTTCGGACGGCACAAACATCAGCGCGATCTCGAGTGTGTCTTCGCCGGGCAGAATGTATTTCTTGGCGACGGAATCGGCATGGGAACGTACGGCTTGCGAGAACGCGCGGCGCGCTTCTTCGCCCTCGTCGACCATGCGGCGGTAATCGTCGAGCGGGAACTTGGAATCGATGGGGAGAAGTTTGTCGCGGAAGCGCACGACGGCGTCCACGATTTCTCCCGTCGAGAAGCGGTACTGCATCACGAAGGCGGCGGGCGGGAGCGTGTCCGAAAGGAGCCGGTCGAGCGTGACTTCGCCGAGGGTGCCGCGCGACTTGGCGCCGCCGAGCACGGATTCAATCGTGCGCGCCGCGAGTGAAAGATCGCGCCCGGACTGTTGCACCTCGCCAAGCTGAAGTTGCAACTGGCCCATCATGGATGTGGCCGACTGAAGCTGCTCGGAAACCGCGCGCTGCGCCTCGGAAGCGAGCGTCCCCGCCGAAGCCATGCCGTTCTGGACCTGGTGCGTCACCTGACCGAGTTGCTGAACGAAGGATTGCGAAAGCTGGCCGATTTGCGCGACGAGAGCCTGCGATTGGCCCGCGGACAGAGTTTGCAATTCCTGGCGCAATTCGGAGAGTTGCGCGTCCTGGCGGCGGCGCGCGAGAGCACTTGCGGCCCACGCCGCGAGCGCGGCGGCGGCAGCAACAATCAAAATGGCGCTAAAGGGCATTGCGCCACTCTAGCGCGTCCGGAGATTTGAAGAAACGGTTTTTCGAGGCGACGCAGAATGCGCCGTGCCAGACGGACGCGTTCTTGCGGTCACGCACGGAGCAGAGCCCGCGGCAATCGCAGTCGCTTACCAGTTCACCTTCAAGGCGAACTGGAATTGCCGCGCGTCGAGCGCCGCAGTTGGCTGGCCGGCGTAGCATGTGCTGGAGCCCGCGAGGGGGTCGCATACGTCGTTCACGTCGCCGACGTTGAAGCGGTTGAGGAGGTTGAAGCCTTCCGCGATCACTTCGAGGTTGGCCTGCTCTTTGAAGTAGAACTTGCGGTCGAGGCGCGCGTCGATTGTGAAGGTGGCGGGCTTATAGAAAGCGTTGCGGGGAAGATTGCCGACGCAGCCGAGGCCGCTGAGCGGCAAGGTCACGGGCGCGACCTCGCAGTTGTTGGGTACACCGAAGGTGACCCCGGGGATATAGGGCGAAACGGTGGGATCGGCCGCAGTGTCACTGCTCGAAACGACGGAGGGGCGGTTCGTCGTGGCGCTGAAGTCGAGGTTGTTGTCCTCGCCGGTGATGACGTTGAAGGGCAAGCCGGAGGAAACGTCAATGATGGGCGCGAAAGTGAAGTCCGCGAAGATTCTCTTCCAGAGGCTCTGATCGTGCATCGTGTAGGGCGTAGTGAAAACGGCGCTGCTCACCCAGCGATGGCGCTGATCGAAAGTCGAATTGCCCCATTCGAGGTACGGGCGCGTGTTGTCTTCGGGATTCAGCAAGGATTGAAGGTCGGTGGAATCGTCGAACGTATGCGACCACGTCCAGCTCGAGACGAACTCAACATGATTGTCCAGGCGTTTGGAGAACGATACCGTGAGGCCGTTGTAGTTCGAGCCGCCAGTGGACTGCTGTTCATTCGCGTCGCTAAAGGGAATCGTCACGCCCGCCGGGCCGGTGGGGTAGCCCGCGGTTTGCGCCAAGCCTTGCAACAACGAAAGTGAATATCCAAGGATGCCGAATGTGGGATTCGGGCCTGACGGACGGAAAAAGTTGAATATCGCGGCCGTGCCGATGAATCCGAATGGGCTGCCCGAGCAACTGCTATTGGTGAATCCTGTAGCGAGGGCGCCGGGAGCGATCAAATCGAGGCTTGTGGACGAGCTCGTGGGGAGGCAGGTGCCGGGGGCGTAGGGCGTGCCGCCGGACGTCGAGGCCGGGACCGCGACCAGGAGCGGGCTGTTCGCAGTGAACGGCAAATTGGCCTTGACGGCGTTATTGGCATTTTGGAGCAACAGCAACGTGTTCGGGGAATTGATGTTCACAGGGCGATTGATGTGGAGACCACGCGTGAAGTTATAGCCGACGGAAAGCTTGTAGTTCTTGCTGAACTGCTGCTCGATAGTCAGGTTGCCCTGTTCGGCGTAAGCGTAGACGAAATTCTTCGCCACGGGATAGGTGAAGGGGAGCACATCAAGGGGTAGAGCGGAACTGGCGCTAAGAAAGTTCTGGTTCGTGAAAAACGAGTTGGCGAGCAATCCATTGAATCGTTGCTGGCTGGGTACATAGCCCATGTTGTAGCTCGAGGGCACGTTGAGCACGCCCTGGAAAATGGACGCAGCGTTGAGAACCGTCAGCGCAGTGAGCGGCGAAAGAGGAGCGTTGCTCGGCGAACCAGGGACGAATTCATATTGCGCGGACTGGGAACCGTCGGCCGTCGTGGCAAGGAAAGAGAGGGCCAGCGGCGGATGGTCGTAGAAGAGGCCGTAGCCGGCGCGAATGACCGTCTTGCCTTTTCCCGTTGGGTCAAACGCAATGCCGATACGAGGCGCGAAGTTTTTGTAGTCGCGCGGAATTCCTTCGACGACGCCCATCGCCTGCTCTGCGGCAGCGTTGTAACTGCCTTTGGGCGTGAAAATCGGCGTCAGTTCGACGTCGTAGCGGATGCCATAGTTGACGGTGAGGCGCCGCGTCACTTGCCAGCTATCCTGAGCGAAGCCCGCGAAAGCGGGGTTGTCGAACGGATTGTAGGAGCTACCCATTCCTTGCAGAAAGGCGCTTGGCTCTCCGAGGCCATAAGCTTGAACGGCATTCAAGTTCGCTACCGCCGGCAGCGAGGAGCTGAGCGATACGGAAGAGAAGCGGTAGAGTCCGCCGAAATCGAGCTGAAACTGCTGGCTCGTGCCCGAGCGCACTTGGACGAGATTGATATCCACGCCGAACTTCATGGTGTGATGACCTTTAATCCAGGTGAGGTCATCAGTCAGTTGGGTGCGCCGCTCGATGCGATTGACCGTGGTGAAGGGCTCGCGGCCGAAGGAGGCGACGCCAAGGATGTCCACGCCTGGATTGCTGCCGCCGGGCAGGCTGGAATAGGTGTAGAAGACGCTGCGCCGCGCGTACTGGGCGCGAAACTCATTCAGGAGATTCGGGCTGATGGTGGTTTCGTGCTGGCCGACCAAGGCGAAATCGCGCGAGGTCTGGGCGGAAGTGCGCGAGCCGGCGTTTTCACCAAACGTCTGGTCCTGGCCGTTGACTTCGATGCCGGTGACCGTGGAAGGGCTGACGTTGACGCGAATGAATGATGTGTTGCTGGCGTTCCAGACGCGATCCAGGCGCGCGGAATAATAGGAGGTCTTTTCGGACGTGGGGAAATTTCCTTCGATCGTGTCCAGTGGAACGAACGACGCCGGGGGCGGAGCCAGAAGGCCAAAAGCGGGCGGGAAATAGGCCGCTCCGGCCGGCAAACCGAATAGCACTGCGCTCGGCCCGAGATTGCCGTGCAAGGCGAAGTACGAAGAAGCGCCCGTGACGGCGGCGGCTTGGGAAAGTTGTGAACCCGTGGGACTCGAGAGGAATGCGTTGCAAAGGGCGGCGGAGGGATTGGACCCTATTGCGCCTGTGATGGCCGACGTGTAGAAGCCCGCTTGCGTCGTGGTCATCAGAAGCGGAACCGGAATGCATGGGATTGCAGACGACATGAGTCCGAACGGTCCAATGGAGCCTGGCAAAGGCTCACCGATATCGCTGAAGCCGGATTCTTCGCGGCGCGTGGTTTCGTAAGAGAGGAAATAAAACGTTTTGTCCTTCTGAATCGGCCCGCCGAGGGTCGCGCCGGTCTGAACGCGCGTATAGGCCTGCTTGACCGGCGTAAGATTGCCGGTGGCGGGATCCACCTGAACCGAGAAGGGATTGCGGGCCTGAAAGGCGCTGTCGCGCAGGAAGCCGAAGACGTTGCCGTGAATCTGGTTGGTGCCGCCCTTCGTGACGATGTTAACGACGCCGCCCGTTGCGCGGCCGAACTCGGGCATATAGCCGTTCACAATGATCTGGAATTCCTGCACGGCTTCCTGGGAAACCGTCGCGCGGACGCCGTTCACCGAATTGTCCACCGCATCGGCGCCATCGACCGAGACTTCATTGGACCGTGCGCGTTGGCCGCCGAAACTCAAGCCGCTCGTGGGGGCGGCGCCGAGGAACGGGGCGTTGTCGCGGTTGGTCTGCGAATCGAGGAGCGTGAAATTGATGTAGTTGCGGCCGTTAATCGGGAGGTTGTCGATCTGCGTGCTTCCGACGGTTTGCGCGACCGAAGTGCGCGTGGTTTCGATAACCGGCGGCGCCTCATTAATTGTGACGGTCTGGTTGCCTGACTGCAGTTGCAAGTGCGCGTCGAACGTGGCGGCGGAGCCGATGGTCAGCGTAAGGCTCGGATTGACCATCTTCGCGAAGCCCTTGGCCTCGATGTCCAGTTCGTAGGTGCCGGGCGCCACGCCGACGAAGTGGTACTCGCCGGAGGTGTCCGTCGGCTGCGATTCAGCCGCGCCCGTGGCCTTGTTCGTCAGGGTGACCTGCGCCCCGGCAACGGCGAGTCCCTGGGGATCAAGAATGCGGCCGGACAATTCGGCCGTATTCACCTGGGCCCGAGCACTGAATCCTGCCGCCAGCACGCCCGCAAAGACCAGACAGAAACCCATCAGCTTCTGCACACGCATGGTGTTTCTCTCCCTCGCGATTGCAAGAGTGAATCGCGCGTCCGACTCCGATCGGATTGGCGTTCCGACCGCGGCTTGACACCTCAGATTGACCGCCGCGGAAGCTTGTGTTGAGGGCTTTTATCGCATTCTTGGCAGGGTTGGCAATGGGGATTTGCAGCAGCCTGCGGGGTTTGCGGGGGAATGACTCTGAGGCACCGCGGAGCAATGGGTTCCGCGAATTGCTTGCGCAGTTTCCGGGAGATTGCGGTATGGCGGGCGGAAGAACGTCAGCGGGAGAGGCGGCCGATCAGACGGCGCAGGCGTTCGCGATCGGCGGCTTTCATGTGGACAAATTCGATGCCGCCTCCACCGGGGGAGACGTTGCGGACCACGGCGGTGGATTGGATCTTATGCAAACCCGCGCGGAATTCCACGCGGAGCGAATCGCCGACCGCGAGCCTCTGATTGGCTTCGAGGTATGCGCCCCCCAGACTGAGCGTGCGCACTTTGCAGGCTCCAGAGCGAAGGCCTTCGAGTCTGGCGGAATAGGTTGAAACCAGAGGAATGCGGACATACCGGCGGGGGCGGGCGAAAGAGAGGCCTGATTTGTTCAGCGCTTCCTGCTGCGCGCGGACACGCGCGGCAGCGGGATGATTCTCGATCAGCGCCAGCGATTCCTGGGCCGCAGAGCGCAGGCCCGCAGGCTCGGCGTGCGTCAAGCCGGCGCGCTCGCGCACGATCAAGCGAAGCAAATCGGCTGATTCGGGCGCGCGAATTCTGCCGAGCGCCTCGACCGCCTTGATGCGGAAGAAGACGTCGCGAAGCGTCTCGTGCGTGCCCGAGGCGATTTCGGTGAGCAGCGGGAGCGCGCGGGTGTCCTGCGCCAAGCCAATCTGATCGAGCATCGAAGGGACAGCCAGAGAATGCGCTTCCGCGACGACTTCGCGAAATGCGCCGGCAGTTTCGAGAATGAGTTCCGGATCGGTCAGACGAGACAATTCCGTTACGGCCAGGTCCTGCAGATTCCAGTCCCAACTCGGGAGCGCGCGGGGCAGGCACGCGATGAGCCTTGCGGGTTCAACCGCAGCGAGCAACTTGATCGCGGTGGCGGCCGGCTGGCGGCGCGGCTCGAAGAGCCTCGATTGCAAAGCCCCCAGCACGGGCTCGCCCGCGGCGCGCACCAGCCGCGCCATGGCGGGCAGGGCGTCGAGCCCTTCCGGAGCGGTCAACAGAAGCGCGAGCCGGTCGAGAAGGCGCAGGGGATCGCGCCGCAGAAGCCGCGGCAGAACGGGATCGAGCGGACGCGTCGCAAGCGCGTCTTCCACGAGATAGAGCCACGATTCGTCCGCCGTGACGCGCGAAACCATCGCAGAGATGTGCGCGTGCTCGGCGTCGCGCGGCGCGGCATCGAGTGCGACGAGGATGCGTTCGAATTCGGCGTATTGCCGGCCGGCGAGCGCGAGCCGCATGAGATGTCCCGCAAGGGCTACGAGCAGGCCGGAAATTCCCGGCGAAGTTTCGAGCACGAGGGCGCGCGCGACGTCGCGTCCAAAATTCTCCGCGGAAGAGTGAGGCCAGAGCCGCACGATCTGCGGTTCGATTTCAGCCAGCCCCGCGGCGACCGCGCGCCGTGCGCGAGCCTCCTCCGATTCCAGGCCCGAGGCGTAGCGAAGCAAGATGGCTCGCGCCTCGCGGGCGGGCGTCTCGTTGTGGCGCCGCTCGGCGTTGAGCATCATCGGCTCGATGTGGCGCGCGAGCGCGGACGCGGGAACGCACCACGCATAGTGGCTGCGCAGGACGCGGGTGCGCTCGCGGGCGGGCAAGTTTTCCCAGAAGCGGTCCACCAGCGCCGCGACGCGCTGCTCCGCGACGTCCGGAGCCTGGGCGAGATCACCCTTGGCAAGGCGCTCGCGTTCGAGGCCGGCGAGCAGGGCGACAATCTCGGGCGCTTGAATGCCGCCGCGCAGGAATTCCCGCCGCGCGAATTCCAACAGAAGAAGATCGATGAGGCGATGCACGTATCCGTGCAAGGTGTCGGCGGGACGCGGCGGATGAATGGACAGCGCGCGCGCAGCCACGGCAATCGCGGTAGGCGTGGCTTCGGCCAGTTCGGCGTGCAGGTGCCGGGCGGCTTCTTCCGCGGAGGGAAGCGACAACTCTTCGAGGGTTCCCAGCTTGGCGAGCAGGCGCATCGTCGCAATCGCCTGGTCGCGGGACATCGGAGGAAACGAGCGAGAGTCGTGCGTCGAATGCGGCGACTCGGGGTCCTCATACGCGAGCAGGGCCGAGACGAAAACAGCGAGCACCGTGGCGTCCTGGGGCTCGATCGGGACGTTGACGCGAATGCCGCTGATTCGGGCGGTTTCGATCCAGGCCTGCCAATCGGCAGCGGCGGCCTCGGGTGAGGCGTGACGCGCGCGCGCGGCCCCCGCAATTTTCTGTGCGAGCAGTTCGATTTCGCCCATGTGCGCCTGCGACAAGAACGTAATCGAACTCAGACCGGCGCGAGACAGTTCGTCGGCGAGCGCTTTCCAATCGCCTTGCGGATCCGCCAACGGCCGGCCGCGCGGCGATTCCGGATGCGGCGCGACGAGCGCTCCCCGTTCAACTCCGATGATGATTCTCGGCAAGAGGGTCAATGCGTCGCGCATCCGGCGCTCGGTCTCCTGCAAGTTTTCGACCCACCGCGGGTGAGTGCGCTGGTACAGGCGCGCGGAACGTGACAGGATGCGGAATGCTTCCAGGAATGAAAGAATTGCGGAATCAACAGGGGTGTGCGCGGGATACGGTTCCGCAGAAAAGGGCGTTGCTTGTTGGCCGCTCACGGCCTTTGGAACCGACGTGGGCACAGGCGCGGGGGTCACGGGAACTGCCTCGACGCGAAACGGTTCCGTTGTTCGGGTCGCTGCCCTCAGCTTCACCGCAGCACCTCTTCCGGTCCCGAAGCATCGCAGACCGTGCGAACGATGCGACCGCTCCATTCAAGGCCCGAAAGCCATGACGGGCCACGTTCAGGAACCGATTCTTACACAATACGCCCTAAAGGCTTTATATGTAGCAAGACCGCTGCCGACCAGAGTGCCCGCGTAGGTGGCACAAACACAAGGAATTAGAGGATTGCGGAGCCCAATTCATAAATAGCGCCGCACGGGACGTACAGAAATGTTACGACAAGTGGCGCGGTGTACCGTATCCCAAACCTAGCAGAATCAGGGCCAAACTAAGGCTGAGGTGGGCTCGATGGTGCGGCTTGTTCCTGCTCTCCCGGTTGCAAGAGCACGCGGTACACCTGCATTCCTCGGCCGGAGCGGACGTCCACTTCGGCTTGTGACTTGTAGCCCGAAAGCGCGAAGGAGATCACGTGCAGGCCCGCAGCGAGATCCAGCCGCGCGGGAGTGCGCTTCCCGGTGGGGTTTCCGTCGACGAAAATATCAGCGCCTTGCGGGACCGAACGCGCCCACACCCAACCGTCACCAGAAGGAACCGGCCGGAGCGTGGCGTTGACCGCGACGGGCTGGCCGGGCGTCACGACGACTTGGCCTCGATACGGTTCGAAACCTGGTTTCAACACGCCGATGCGATACGTGCCCGGCGCGAGGGAAAGACTGGACGGCGTTCTTGTGATTTGTTGCTCGCCGTTCACCATGATTGTTGCGTCCGGCGGATCCGAAACTACGCTGACGGTTCCTCTAGCGGCCGGCGGTCGATCGTTTTCGTCTTTCGGTTGTTGCTGGACCGCGGTGTCCGCAGGGGAGGGCGCGGGCGCGGGAGTGGAATTCGCGGCCGATGGTGCGGCTGCGGGAACTTTCCCCGCGGCGGGCTGAGGCTTCGATGACGAGGCGGCGCTTGCCTGCGAAGGAGGCGGCGCGGGAACAGGTGATGCCGGTGGCGCAGGCGGCGGAGTCACGCTCGAAGAAGGCGTTTGGCCTGCAGCGGACGTGGGTCCGGGAACAGGCGCGGAGGCGGCAGCAGGAACAGGTGTCGGCGTGGGCGAAGGAGCAAGACTCGACGGCGCAGTTTCGCGCGCGTGCAGCCAGAGATCGTGCAGCACCGGCCAGATTCGGTGGCCTGCGTAGCCGATAATGCCGAGAAGAACGACCGTGAACAGAAAATTGCGAACTGGGTGCTGTTTGGGCTCGGCATCCGACGGATTCCAGATCGGCGGCGGAGTTTTCCGCGCGGCTCCCGCCATCGCAGTTTGCAAGGGCGTAGGAGTTGCTGCGGTTTGTTGCACGGGGCCGGGAAGATGCATGGTCGGCAAATCGCCGGCATAAGCGGGCGAATTCGCGCGCCCCTGCCCTGACGCCGCGAGGTGATAGTTCTTCAAAGCGTCCCACATCTCGCGGCCGCTTTGGAAGCGCGCTCCGGGATCTTTCATGAGCGAGCGCGTAATCACCACGGAAAGGCCGGGGTGAATGGATGCGTCGATCTGCCGCGGCGGAATCGGCTCTTCGTTCACGATCTTGTAGATGACCGTGGTGACGTTTTCACCGGGGAACGGCTTCTGTCCGGTGACAAGCTCGTAGAGAATCACGCCCAGCGCGAAGAGATCGGCGCGGCCGTCCACCGGCTTGCCTTTGATTTGCTCCGGCGACATGTAAGACGGCGTGCCGATTACGCTTGCCGTTTGCGTCGCGCCCATCTGCAGAATTTTCGCCGTGCCGAAGTCCGTGATCTTGAGATGGTCTTCCTGCGAAAGCATCAAGTTGGCGGGCTTGATGTCGCGGTGGACGACTTTATGGATGTGCGCGTAATCCAGCGCCGAGCAAGCCTGTTCCATCAACCGCAGCACACGCGCGAGAGGGAAGGACTGCTTGTCGTCGAGCAGCGCTTGCAGGCTCCGGCCCTCGACCAGTTCCATCGTGATGTAGACCAGGCCGTCCTCTTCGCCCGCGTCGTGCACGACCACGATGTTGGGATGCGCCAGTTGACCGGCGGCGCGCGCTTCGGTCTTGAACCGCGCGACGAGATCCTCGCGGTTCAACCCAGTGCCCACTTCGACCAACCGCACCGTCTTGACCGCGACCGTGCGCCCGATCACGGGATCGTTCGCGCGGTACACGATGCCCATGGCGCCGCGACCGATTTCCTCGACGAGTTCGTAGCGCCCCGCTTTGGTCAGTGTGGACATGATAGGCATTACGAAGGCAGCCTGCTTGCGACAGTTAGGCCTGGTGGCAACCTGTCGGAAGTTTTTTGGCGACGCCGCAGGGAACTGGCGTGGAACCTAACGACGCCACGCGGGAGAGTTTCCGGCCGGCCGGACGCAACTCGCCCGAATTCTATCCTTCCATTGATAGCCCCTGGCCGGGAGCAGCGTCAACGGCGGTGAAGTACAGTGTTCCGCAGACGCAACACGCAGTGGAAAGGTTCGGATGGCACGGCCGGGCTTGCCTTGCGTTTGCCGCGGGCCAGTATGGAGCTAGCACGGAGAGCCTTTGCCTACAAATACCTTATATTCAATAGTTTAGCGTTCGCGCGGCAAGGAATCGAGGCGCGCGTGCGTCAGATTGCTAATCCGCGGTGGATTTTTCCAGGCGCAACCCGGCCGACCAATAGAGGCTGATTTCATGCCCGTCCGGATCGAGCAGATAGGCGTGTTTCCAGCCCCAAGGCATCTGCTTTGGGCCGCTGAGAAACTTGACCCCGGCGCGGGTCAGCTTCTTGCAAACGGAATCCAAATCCTCCACCTCGAAATAAAGGCGCACGCCGTTTGAGGCGACGCTGGTTTGCCCCTGCTCCGGCAGGTGCAACGCCAAGGTGATCTGGCTCTTGGGGGAGAGAAGCCGAGCGTAGACGATTGCGCCACCGTATTCAAACTTCTCCAGGATGCTGAATCCCATCTTGCCCGCGTAGAAATCGAGCGAAGCTTGGACGTCGCGGACGTACAACATGATGTGGTTGAAAGCCGAAGCGAAAGGTGGTTTTCCGCGGCGAACGCGCATCTTCGGTTTCATCGAGACTCCAACTCTTGCTCTACTGCGTCTTGCGCTACTGCGGCGGGCGCGAACCGGCGCCGGTGAGTTGCACAAGCTCCGCCGGCGGCGGAGCGGCCTGCGGCTTGAGCGTTTGCAGACCGCGCCAATTGTCCACAACGGCGATTTGCTGCACGCACGAAATGGTGCACAGCGGCGCGCACGGCTTCTCCGTGAAATATTCCCGGCGGCGTTGCTCCGGCGTGTATTCGGCGAGCGGAACTCCCGGGTAGCCGCGTTGCTGAGAGCACCAATGCACGAGGCCGTCCTCGCAAATATAGAGGTAGCGCGAGCCGGAGCGGCAGCGCCACTGGTTCGGCTCGCCGCGCGCAATTCTGTGTTGGAAGCCATGGATGCGCGAGAACGAGCGCTTGCCCATCGCCATGATTTCCTCGAAGATTTCGCGTTCGCGCCCGCCGAGCGGCTTCAATTGCCCGTCATGGTCGTGGAGGATGCCAACCGTGCTCGTGAAGCCGAGCGCCCGCGCGCGTTTCGCGACGGCTAAGGCGTCTTCGGGATTTTTCACGCCGCTCCCAAGGACAGAATTGATATTCACCTGAAAGACCGCGTGCTCGGCGAGCAGTTTCAATTTTTGATCGAGCACTTTGAGGCTCTTCATCGAGACTTCGTCCGGCTGGGCGTTATCGATGCTGATCTGCAGATACTCGAGCCCGGCGCGGTTCAGCCGCTCGATTCGATCCGCGGTCAGCAAGTAACCGTTCGTGATCAGCCCGGCGAGCATTCCGCGCTTGCGAATGTGGGCGATGACTCCGTCCAGTTCGGGATGAAGCAACGGCTCGCCGCCGCTGATCGTGATGACGGCGGAACCCATTTCGGCCAGCAGGTCGAGACGGCGCTTCATTTCGTCCAGAGGCACGGGCTTCGAGAAATCGTCGAATTCATTGCAGTAGGTGCAGGAAAGATTGCAACGCCGGATCGGGATGATGTGTACCAGAAGCGGATGCTGCGTCGAGAGAAGGCCCCAGACAACCCCGCGCAGTTCCCGCGCGTGCGTGCGCAGAGAGCGCAGCCTTCTGCGGATTCGAGTACGGCCTGCCATGCCCTAAACTATACAGGGAGTTGCTGCCCGATTGCACCCCGGGCGCGGTTTCCGGGCCATGGCGCGACAACACAAAGTTCTAGCGCCAATCTTCTCCATTTCCATCGATTGGGAGTCTTGACGCAGATCTTTGGGCCGTCTGAGCGAGGCCGCGGACACCCCCGCAGCGCAATCCTCATTGGTTTCTTGCTTGGGAGAGCCATCTTTCAAGGGTCAGCTGGTCATTAGGGGCGATTTCGTTGAACATAATTCCCATCCCAGCATCCGGACGAACATGGGCCACTCTGCCGAAAGCCGTGAAGTTCGCGCCCCGGCTGAAAATTCTGATGCGAACCTTGGTCTCGGGCGGCCAGGTTCTCTTGGTCTCTACGAAACATCCAGACTGGCTGAGGTCGGTCGTTCGTCCCTGGATTTCGGATTCCGACTTCACATCGACGACATCGACGATTGCCACGAACGAGTAGCGGCGCGCGCGGGGATACGCGGGCTGCACCGATCACCGCACACACGGAGCACTGTGTTGCCCCGCGAATCTTGGAATATCAATCACCCTATAGCCTTTGGCCCATCCACCAAGGGCTCTGGTTCCGGTTCCGGCAATCACTGAAACGCGACGCCGACAGCTCAAGCGCCGTTCTTATTTTGACCGAAACTTCCCCTGGGCGGAGAAGCACCCGGTCACCCGATAGTTATACGCCTCCAGCGTCATTCCGTAAACTTCTCAGATGCTGGACAAGCCGCTCAGCGGAGCTCAATAGTTCCGCAATCCTCGGAGTCTCAAGAGGCAATTCGCCGGCGTCCAGGTTCGCGACAATGGCATCATTCAACTGTGTGGCGCGGCGCAAACGCTCCGTCAGGAGCAGCGAGAGCACGGTCGAAGCGTCTTTGTGCTTGAGTTGGCGTTCCTGCCATTCGTAAACGACCCAGGCGGTTTTCCGAATGTAGTCCACTGCGTCGCGGAACTCGCGCAGGACCCGCGGGTCCGCCCCGCCTGATTTGATGTCTTCCTCCAGTACTCGCAAATCGCTGGTGGTCTTCTTAAGCCTGAACGTAACTCCCCAAAAGGTCTCGCTCGGAGTGATGATCTCGATTGCAACTTCCATCAATCTGGAGCCGCGGAGGGCTACGGCGCGGGCTGGAACCACCTCGCCGGAAACACGATTGGTCAGCTCCAACGAGGTCCCAACAGGCGGAGGCGTCTTCATCCGCACTAGGGCTCCGTGCAAATTGACCTCGAGAGCTTCGGCGTTTTCGCGGAAAGTGGCGCCGTCGGGCGCCTGCCACTTCACTTCGATGGGCACAACTACTGAGAAGCGCCCGCTTCGGCGTTGTTCTCGCTCGGGGAAACGCGGATCTCTGCTGGGGCGATCCCAATCCATGCAAGCCCAGCTCTCTGCCGGAATCGCAAATTGCCCGGCGCGGCCCCGGTTCATTTGCAACCCGGGCTAGGATTTCGACTCCACCTGTGCGCAGACCATACGGCAGCGACATTTCCGTGTCAAGCGGGGGTCGCTGCGGAATCGATCTTTTGGAACTGTGGAGAGCCGGAAGTTCCGTTCGCTGGCCAGGCCCGCTTTGTCTGGCGCTTCCATCCGCTAGCGACGCGGGCCGCAGTTCTGCGCTAAGATACGAGTCGATTCAAACGAACTGCTGAATTTCAATGACGCGATGTGAGCGGCGGCACACGCGCCTCCGGAGGCCGGCTTTTCATGGACCCATCGGCACGCCCAGAGAATCGACAAGCAGAAGGGGCTGCGTTTGCGACGGAGCCGAATTCCGTGCGGCACGATTGGAGCCGCGAGGAAGTCCGGCGAATCTTCGATCTGCCGCTGCCGGAGCTTATCTTCACGGCGCAGCAAGTGCATCGCCGCTTCCACGATCCCGCGAAAGTGCAACTGTGCCGCTTGCTTTCGATCAAGACCGGCGGCTGCCCGGAGGATTGCGTCTATTGCCCGCAGAGCGCGCATTACGCGGCGGGCGTCGAGCGGAGCGCGGTGATGGATACGCGGGAGGTCCTGTCTTTCGCTCAGCGCGCGCGCGAAGAGGGGGCGACGCGCTTCTGCATGGGCGCGGCGTGGCGGCAGGTGCAAGACGGGCCGGATTTCGATCGCGTGCTCGAGATCGTGCGCGAGGTCGCGGCGCTCGGCATGGAAGTCTGCTGCTCTCTCGGGATGCTGACGCAGCAACAGGCCGACCGCCTGGCCGAGGCGGGCCTGACCGCTTACAACCACAATCTCGATACCTCGCCCGAGTTCTACGGCAACATCATCACAACGCGCCTGTACGAGGACCGGCTGCGCACGCTCGCCGCTGTGCGCAAGTCGGGCGTGACCGTTTGCTGCGGCGGAATCCTCGGCATGGGCGAATCCGACGATGACCGCGTCGGCCTGCTCCTGCAACTCGCCACGCTTGACCCGCATCCGGAAAGTGTGCCGGTCAACATGCTCGTGCGCGTCGAGGGAACGCCGCTCGCCGATCGCGAGCCGCTCGATCCGTTCACCCTGGTCCGAATGATCGGCACGGCGCGCATCTTGATGCCGGCCGCCATGGTGCGTCTGAGCGCGGGACGCAAATCGCTCTCGCGCGAAGCGGTCGCGCTGTGCTTTCTCGCGGGCGCGAATTCGCTTTTCATCGGCGAAAAGCTGCTTACGACGCCGAATCCCGATCCCGAATCCGACCACGAGCTGATGCGACAGCTGGGTCTCGAACCGCTGCCTCCGCGCCGCGAACTCGCGGCGGACGCCTGAGACTCCGCCGTGCGAGTCGCCGAACGCCTGCGCCGCGAACTCGCCGAACTCGAGCGAAGGTCCGAGCTCCGCACGCTCGAAGTCGCGCCGGATTTGGATTTTTCTTCCAACGATTACCTCGGTCTCTCCGTCGATCCGCGCCTGAAGCAAGCTGTCGCCACCGCGCTTGCCGGATCGGGGCCCGCGGCGGCCACTGGTTCGCGGTTGCTCTCCGGCCACTCCGAGCGTTGGACGGAACTCGAATCCGATTTCGCGTGCTGGATCGGCGCGGAGGCGGCGCTGTTTTTCACGTCCGGATATCTCGCGAACGTCGGGCTGCTTGCCGCCGTTCTTTCGCCTGAAGACACTGTTTTTTCGGACAGCGCGAACCACGCGAGCCTCATTGACGGCATTCGGCTCTCGAAGGCGCGGCGCGTCGTGTTTCCGCACCTCGATCTGAATTTTCTCGAAGACGCGCTGCGGCGCGAGCCCGCAACCGGCGCGCGCTTCATCGTCGTCGAGAGTGTCTTCAGCATGGACGGCGATCGCGCGCCGCTCGCGGATCTGGCCGCGCTTGCGGAGCGTCACGGCGCGGAGCTGATTGTGGACGAGGCGCATGCCGCCGGCGTGTTCGGCCCGGGTGGACGCGGCGCAGTCGCTGAAGCCGGCCTTGCGGGCCGCGTGTTTGCGACGATTTGCACGTGCGGCAAGGCGCTGGCGTCCTCCGGCGCGCTGGTTTGCGGCTCCGAGACGCTTCGGCAATTCCTGATCAATCGCGCGCGCACATTTATTTTCAGCACCGCGCTGCCGCCCTATTTTTCGGCGCACGTTCGCGCGGGCTGGGAACTCGCCGCGCGCGCCGATGCCGGACGCGCGCGACTCTTTGCGAATGCGGAGTTGTTGCGCGGCGAATTGCGTGCGCGCGATTTCGATTTGCGAGGCAGCGAATCGCAGATTGTGCCGGTCGTGCTGGGCGAAAACGAAAGAGCCGTCGCGGTGGCGGAGCAATTACGCGCGCGCGGATTTGGCGTCCGCGCGATTCGTCCGCCGACCGTGCCTCCCGGCACGGCGCGCCTGCGCCTCTCGGTAACCGCGCGTCACGATGAAGCGCTGCTCCGCGAATTGGCCGCGGCGATCGAATCCGCGGCTCGCGGGCAGGCGGTTGCCGCGAAAGGTCAAGCCGGCCGATGAACGGATTCTTCGTCACCGGCACGGACACGAACGTCGGCAAGACCGTTCTTTCGGCGCTGCTCGTCGCCGCGCTCGATGCAATTTACTGGAAGCCGATTCAGACCGGCTCGATCGAAGGCACCGATCGCGAGACCGTTCGCCGTCTTACGGGAGTTCGCGAGGAGCAGCTCGTTGCGGAGGCGTATTGCTTTGCGCCGCCCGTTTCGCCGCATCTGGCTGCGCGAGAAGCGGGCGTCCACATTGCCTTGGGTGCGCTGGCTTGGCCGCCGCCGGCAAAATCGCCCGAGCCCGACCGTCCGTGGATCGTGGAAGGCGCAGGCGGTGCGCTCGTGCCGATCAACGAAAGCGAAACAATGATTGATCTCATGCGCCGCATTGGATTGCCCGTGGTGATTGCGTCGCGAACGGCCCTCGGCACGATCAATCACACACTGCTTACGCTCGCGGCCCTGCGGAACGCCAAGTTGGAAATGCATGGCGTCGTTTTGATCGGTGACGAAAACGTGGAGAATCATCGCGCCATCGAACACTACGGACAGGTGCGCGTCTTGGGCCGCATCCCTTGCCTTGCGCCGCTCGATCGCGCCGCGCTGTTGCGCGCCTTCGACGAGCATTTCGATCGCAGCGCGTTTTTTGCGCGCGGTGCGGCGCTCGGACGCGCAGGTTGACCGGCGCGCGATGCCCCGACCCATCATGCCCCGCTCCGTCATGCAAACTTCGCCGTTGGGAATCTGGCATCCCTTTTCGCAGGAGGGTTCCGACCCGCCGCCGCTTCGCGTGCGCCGCGCGGAAGGCGCGTACCTGGAACTCGAGGACGGGCGGCGCATCCTCGATGCAATTTCCTCGTGGTGGGTGAATCTCCACGGCCACGCGCATCCGGCCATCGCGGAAGCGATCGCACGGCAATCGCGCGAACTGGAACACGTTATCTTTGCGGGCTTCACGCACGCGCCTGCGGAGGAGTTGGTTGCGCGGCTGCGAAAAATTCTGCCGGCGTCGCTGCGCCACGTGTTTTTCTCAGACGATGGATCGACCGCGGTGGAAGTTGCGTTGAAGCTCGCCGTGCAGTACTGGCGCAATGTGGGGCGCGCGGAGAAGAGCCGCATCGTCGCACTCGAGCACGCGTACCACGGCGACACGCTCGGCGCGATGTCCGTCAGCGACGATTCGCCGTTCACCGCTGCGTTCGCCCCGCTGCGATTGCCGGTGCTGCGCGCGCATTCGGCTTACTGTTACCGCTGTCCGGTGGGGAAGACGCGCGCGACCTGCCGCATCGAGTGTCTCGACAGTCTGCGCGCGTTGCTGGAAGAGCGCGGCGGGGAAATTGCGGCGGTGATCGTCGAGCCGCTGCTGCAGGGCGCGGGCGGAATGATCGTGCATCCGGAGGAATTCCTTTGCGGCGTGCGTGAATTGACCGCGCGGCACAACGTGCTGCTCATCGCGGATGAAGTGCTCACCGGATTCGGCCGCACGGGCCGGATGTTCGCCTGCGAACGCGCGGGCATCGCGCCGGATTTGATGTGCGTTTCAAAGGGAATCACGGGCGGATTTCTCCCGCTCGCCGCGACGATTGTGACGGAGAAAATCTTTGATGCGTTTCGCGGGCCCGACCGCGCGCGGGCCTTTTTCCACGGCCACTCTTACACGGGTAATCCCATTGCGTGCGCTGCCGCCAACGCGAGCCTCGGAATTTTCGATTCGGAGCCGGTCTTCGAGAGCATCGCAGCGATCGAGGCGATTCACGCCGAGCGGCTGGCAAAATTGAGAGTGCGGCCCGGAGTCGGTGACGTGCGCTGGATCGGCTCGGTCGGCGCACTCGAACTCGAAGTGCCCGACGCAGGCTATCTCTCCGCATTGCGCCCCAAGCTCTACGAATTCTATTTGAGCCGCGGTGTCCTCTTGCGGCCGCTCGGCAATGTCGTGTACGTGCTCCCGCCGTATGTCACCACGCCGCGCGAACTACATCTCGTCTACGACGTCATCGAAGAATCGTTGTCGCTCTGTTGATATCCCCTCCCGCTCCACGTCGCCCATGCTGTCATTCCGAACGCGCAGCCGTGTGCTTGTTATAGAATCCCTCATGTCACATCCCTGGATTCGCCGGGGGAAAAAGGGGTGGGAAGTCGCTCCCTCGGGCAAAGGACTCGAATCATGGCCGATAGCCGCGAAATAATGAATGCTGCAAGTAAAGCAAAGGACTTGCTAATCAAGGATCGACCGCGAGGCGAGCATGCCTTTGACGACCTCTTGAAACAGTATCCTTTTGACGGAATGATTTATCTCAAGCGCGCCGAGGCCTGGGAATTCCTGGAGGAAATTGGCCTCGCCCGAAATGATTACGCGGATGCGGCTCGTCTTCTCACGATGCCGAAATGGAAGCAGCCCGCAGAGAACGCACTCAGACGCCTGGAAGGGATTCTTAAACTTAAACGCGACCGTGACGCACGCTCAATTTAGGATTCTTCCGGAATTAACCAGCGACTCAAACGGCTTTGCCACGAAGCGATCCAAAGAATCAAGGATTCAGAAACGTATCCCGTCCAATCGGGGAGCGACTCGTGGACGACTGGCGGGACCGGGCGGACTTGAACCGCCAACCTAGAGTTTAGGAAACTCTTGCTCTATCCAGTTGAGCTACGGCCCCGCAGTTCTTCCTTACACTAATACTACCGCAAAAACCCAGCGCCCAGCTTATGCCGGATGCGACCATCGCGTTTTCGTGCTCTGCCTGATGTGCTAGAGTGGCCGCCGCTTCGGCGTATAATCCGCGCTGGATCATCCAGGAGGGCATTCGTGCGAAAAATCCCGTTCGCGTTTCTTGCAGCGCTGCTTTTGGTTCCGGCGCTCGCCGCCGGCGCACCGTCGCGCCCGGCGATCACGGGCATCGCGCATATTCGATTCATGGTGGCAAATCTCGATGCTTCGCGGCAGTTCTACGGCAAGCTGCTGGGCCTCGCGGAATGTCCCGCGACGGAGGGTTTGTGCTATCGCGTGAATCCGCACCAAGCCATCGAGCTCGTCACGGGGAAGGACGCAGGCCCCGGGGCGATCGTGGACGTCGGGTTTGAAACATCGAACGTGAAGCAAATGCGGGCGTACTTGGCCGCACATAGTCTTCAGCCGAGCGAAATCAAGAAAGGCGAGAACGGCGTGAAATTTTTCGAGGTGCTCGACCCGGAAGGCCATCACATTCAATTCGTTCAGTACGCGAAGCCACTGCCCGCGGAGTCGGCGGGAGATCCGATCAGCGTCCTCCTGATCCACTGCGGCTTCATCGTCAGGGATCGCGCTGTTGAGGACCGCTTCTATGTGGACGTGCTTGGCTTCCAGGTCTATTGGTACGGTGGCCGGCAGGAAAACGTGCCGGACTGGGTGGATATGCAAGTTCCGGATGGCGCGGATTGGCTCGAATACATGCTGAATATGCCGGCGACCCCGTCGCCGCACGAACTCGGAGTGCAAGACCACGTTTCGTTGGGCGTGCAGAACGGCGACGCCACGGAGGCTCTCTTGCGGGCGCACGGCTGGGACGGCGCGCAGCACGATGCCATCGGCCACGACGGCAAATGGCAACTCGGGCTCTTCGATCCAGACGGCACGCGAATCGAGCTAATGGAACTGAAGCAACGGCGTCCGCCCTGCTGCTCTCCCGTCAACGGAAGACAACACTAGTGAGCTGCTGCGGGCGACGTTTGCGTTCCGAGCGGAACGCGCAGGGCCGCTCCGCGGCGGGAAAAGTCAGCGCTGCAAGTCCCCGTTTTCCGGAATGCCGGGCTCATCGAGCAGTTGGATGGAAGTGGCGGGGCCCAGAGTGTCGAAATCGCGAAGCGCCCACACGACTTTCTTGTCCGGCGTCACTTCGATTACCTGCACCACATTCGGCCATTGTTCGATCGGCAGGGAGCCGGGCCAGTTGCAAATGACGGTGTCCCCGTTCGCGAGGCGGTCCACTTCCTGAACGGTGTAGAGCGTGATTCCGGGAAGATCGTTCTTGTTGATTTCCCAGACGGTTTCACCCTTCTGGTTTACCTCTCGCACGTAGCCGTTCTCGTTCCCGCTGATGAGCGTGTTGCCATTCTTCAAGCGGACCGCCGCCCACGCGGACTTCGCGGGGACGGACCAGATCTCCTTGCCGTGCTTGTCGTACTCGACGACTTTCCCCAAGTCCATGTGCGCGACGAGGAAGGTTCCTTTCTCGGTGGTGCGGACGTGGCGGAATTGCCCGTGGATCATGTCCGGATGCGCGGTCGGGAGAATCAACTGCCTCTCCACTTTTCCGCTCTTCTTGTTGATCACCATCAGTTTTGCCGGATCGCCGTTCTGCATGATCAGCACGCGGTCCAAGCCGATGGGATAGGCCGTGTGGATTTCCGTCTTGGGCGGCGCGTCGTAATTCCAGACGATCTTCTTATCCGGCGTGACTTCGCTCGCGCCGAACCTGCGAGAGAAAACGATGTCGCCGTTCGAGAGCATGGTGCAATCACCCAATTCGCCATCGCCGGAAATTGAATACGTCCAGGCGACCTTGCCGTTGCGCACGACATACATCGTCTGGTCCGACTTCCCTTTGTTTTGCCATTCTCCGCAATAAAGGAAGGGGTGCTGCGCCAGTCCTTTTCCGGGCAGATCGACCGGCGGCGCGGCGGTTTGAGTCGAAGGTTGAGCGGAGGGCTGGGCGGCCTGGTCGCCGCCGGTGGGTTGCGCTCCAACTGCGAGAACGGCAAGCGCCGTGGAAGTGCCGAGCAGAACCAACGTAGCGAGCAAGCTATGACGTTGCAATCTCATGCGCATTGTGACTGGACCTCATCATTCACTATTCCCGCCCGCGCTCACGAAAGTCAAGCGCCCAGGTTTGCCAGCAAATCCGAGGTGGAGAAGGTTTGAACAGCTTTGGCGGACACTCCGAACAGGCGGCGAGGGTCGCTGCTGTAAGTCAGCGAAAACTCTTTTCCTCGAAACAACTTCTGAAAAAAGGCCGCAAAGTCCGCGTGGAGCGCGTGACGCGTCGCCTCAAGGTTCGGGGCAATGAGACGGTCGTTGACGAAGACTTCGATCTCTTGGCCGTTGAAACGGAATTTCCCCTCCAGGCGAGGTTCCGCTTCCAAACGTTGGCACGCGAGCAGCGCCGCGCGCGCGGCTTGGGTCAAGCGGTCTTGATTCGTGCCATCGAGGACCGCTTTGCGGTTGTAGCGGACCCCCCAGCGGTTGTCGGTGTTGTCGACGCTGTAGTTGGCCTTGTGGCCGATGAGAACCACCCCCGGGCCCGCGGGCACGTGGCTGTAGTCCGCAATGTCCAGCAACAACTCATCGAAGACCTGGTCTTGAATCCAACTGTGGAACACGGGGACGAGCGGTTCGAGGCACGCATCCGCGGAGCTTTCAAGAAGCAGCTTTACGTTGACGTGCTGAAGATCCACGAGGCGGCGTTCCTTCGCTTTAGATATTCACCGACGTCCCAAGCCGGTTGTAGCAACTGTGGGCAGCGTCGATGAAAAGCTGCGCCTCGTCGATCAGGTAACGACTGGAGTCCTGCGTGTAAGGCTCGCTCGACTTGCGATGGGCGTCGAATAAATAGTTCGCGAATTTGCCGCCCGCGAACGGGTCCCAAAATTTTTGTGTGTCGTAGTAAAGCGTCTTGAATTCGCCGACGATTTGACCCGCATCGTCCAAAATGTTCGGATTCATCAGTTTCACCAGGGCTTTGGCGGCGTGCACCATGGAGCGATACGCCGTGGCGCCCGCCTGCTGCACCTGGCCGTTCTCGAATGCCACCTGAGCCTCGAAGACTTCGCGCTCGGCTGCGGCAAGATCAAATTCGACGGCGGAGATCACTTCCCCCGCGCATTCGCCCGTTCCCATGTCGCCGAGCGTGAATTCGCGCGGGTCGCCCCAGTCGCTGAACAAGGAGCGATCCGATGGATCGGCCGGCGGGCGCATGAGATCTTCCAAGTCGGCTTTCAGTTGCGCCTTGCCGACGCGCTTCACGAAATCCTTGAAATTTTCTCCCTTGGTCCGGCCGGTCACATACTTTTCCGTCAGGCGCGTCACGACTTCAGGAATCCTCTTGGACGGAATCGCGGCAACTGGCTGGCCGTAGGAGCCCGCGTTGCGGGTCCACTCGCCTCCCAGCACGACCTGGAAATGCGGCACGGCGTACCCGGCAATCTTGCGGCTGACGCCGTAGAAGCCAAGGTCGGCGATGTGATGCTGGCCGCAACTGTTGAAGCAGCCGCTGATTTTGATGTGCAGGTTCTGGACGGGCTCGTCGAACTGAAAACTTTTCTCCGCCATTCTCTTGCGCAACTCCGCGGCGAGCCCGCGTGAGGAAGAGATGCCCAGTTTGCAGGTGTCCGTGCCCGGGCAAGCGACGATGTCCACGATCGTCTCGGCGCCGGGAGCCCCCAGGCCCGCGGCATCCAGCGCTTCGTAGATGCGGGGCAGATCGCTGCGGCTCACCCAGCGAATGACGAAGTTTTGTTCGACGGTCGTACGGACAGTTTCCTTCGTGAAGCGGCGCACGATATCCGCGAGAGAACGGAGCTGATTGGCCGTGATGTCGCCCAGCGGAAGCGCAACGGTGACGACGGCGTAGCCTTCCTGTTTTTGCGGGCGCGTGTTCGTTTTCCGCCAGCGCTCGAATGCGACGGAACCGATGGAGACCGCGCCGCCGCCGGGCTTCAGCGGCGCTTCCCGGAATTGCTCCGCGTCTTTCAAGTAATCCGTCCATCGCGGATCGGGCGGCAACGTCTTGCGCTCTTCCAGAACGAGTTCGCGGAATTTCTCGATTCCCAAATCCTGGACCAGAAATTTGATCCGCGCGCGGTTGCGATTCTTTTTCTCGCCGAGCCGGGCAAAAACTCGCGCGATCGCCTGAGCCAGCGGCAGCAACTCTTCGGGGGGAACGAACGGGTCGAACAATTTCGCCTGATACGGCACGGTGCCGAGTCCGCCGCCGACGTACATCTCAAAGCCGCGTTTTTCTTGGCCGTTTTCACGCCGCATGACCGCGATCAACCCCAGATCGTGCATGCTTGTAAGGCCGCAGGCGTGCTGGGAGCAGCCGCTGAAGGCCGGCTTGAATTTCCTGCCGAAGTTCTGGCAGTCGGGATGACCCAGCAAGAACTTCGAGAGCGCCTTCGCGTAAGGAGTGACGTCAAATGCCTCATCCGGGCAAACGCCGGAGTAGGGGCACGCCGTGACGTTACGAACGGAATTGCCGCAAGCCTCGCGCGTCGTGATGCTTGCGGCTGCGAGACGCCGCATCAGGCTGGGCGTGTCGTCGATTTGAACGTAGTGGAGCTGAAAATCCTGCCGCGTGGTTACGTGCGCAATGCCGTCGGAGTATTCTTCGGCCAAATCCGCCAGCGTCTCGAGTTGCTCGGCGTTCAGTCCGCCGCCGGGAATCTTGATGCGTTGCATTCCCGGCGCATCCCACATCGTACTCGGTCCCTTTGTGAGCTGCCCGGACGGAAAGGCAATCTCCTGGACGCTTTTCCCGTCGTGTCTTTGGCCGTTGTCGTAGCGCTGGCCGTAGGTCCCCCTGCGGAGGCGCGTTTCGGCAAACAGGCGTTCTTCGAGTTTGCCCTGCTTGCGCAAGCCGATTTCCATCTCAAAGATGTCGATTTCCCGCGCCAAGCTCTCCGGCATCTTGCCGGAAAGCTCTTTCGCCCACATTGCGTTCGAGGCCTTCACGACGACTCGCCTCCACAGCGAATTTGCATTGCTAGGTCGCCGAGTCGGCGGCGGGGCGAGGAGGACCCCCCCCGACACAACTTGGCAGCCGCAGCAGATTGCGGCATGACCCATCGAATGATAGGAGCACCTACAGGCTACCGAGAGCGGTCCCAAGTGTCAAACCGGCGGTTTGAGCACGGCATGCGCGCGAGCGATCACCTGGGCAGATGCGGAGTTATCCAGCAGAGGCGGCGGCACGGTCGGGGCCGGACGTGGCTTTCTGGGCGGAGCCGGAAAGGATTTCGGCGCGCCAGACGTGCCACGGGGAATTGGGTTCCGAAACGCGCGCACGAAATTCCTGGAGGCGCGCCATTCGTTCCTTCTCGATTCTCTTGAGCAAGGCTGCCGGACCGCTTTCCTCCAAGCCGTCGCACCGGCGACGGACTTCAATTCGCAACACGTCGAGATCATGGACCTCGCCGAGCGAATCCTGCATGCGTTTGAGTTCGGGAGCCCATGCCTCGTATCGTTGCGGCAAGAAATTTTCGACGATGTAGCGGAATCGCTTCACGCCGATGCGCAGGCGGTGCCAGGCGACGCGGCTGCGCCCCTTCCGGGCGCGCTGGTAGAGCTCGACGGCCTCATTGAGCCGCTCAAGTGCGAGGCGCTGGAAGACGATACTCTCCAGCGGAAATTCCTCGGCTTTGGGCGCCAACTTTCGTGCGAGCTTCCGCCAGGCCTTGGCGTCAAACCGATCGAGAGCGCGAACGGCCTCGGCGCGGTGCTTGCGTTCCTGGCGCGAGAGCAGCCGGAGCATGTGCCGCCGCACCGCATCGCCGGAGGGGGCGAGGCGTTTGATCCATCCCCGCTCGACTTGGGTGTCGCGCAAGTCGCCGAGAACGTCGAACAGTTCGCGGCTTTCCTTCTTGACCCTTCGCCAGCCGGAGCCGGGCGCGATCTCGCCAAGAGCGTCGGCCATGGTGCGGCAGCGACGGAGCGTAACTCGAAGATCGTGAACCGCATCGGGTCCCCAGTCCTTCCGGACACCCTCCGCCCGCTCGAGGACGCGCTCCATCCACGTGTCGAAGCCGATTTGGTTCTCGGCTGAAAAGCCCGGGAGAGAGGATGTGAGAGCCATAAGAGATCCGGCCTTCGGATGATGGCGACGGGGACTACCAAATGGTACCGCAGCGGGGCTCGCAGTGCCAATAGCGTGAGTATTCGGAAAGCCTGCATCAAGGAGGAAGAGGGATTCCCCCTGCCTTCGCCAAGGTTACGGCGCGGCAGGGGGCGAGTCCGAGCGGGAGAAGCGGCACTAAGCAAAGCAGCACGGGGGCGCATACGCGGGAGCCACAGGGCGCCTCCGGCCCCCCCCCGGTAAGAAACTATAAAAGGCCACTCCGATACTCCCGGGGGTGAAGCTGACTCAGGCAGGCTTGAATTGGGGAGGGGTAGGGGGAGATTCGTAAAGGAACAGTGTCATATAGGAGCACTAGCCCCGATGGGCTATTGAACAAGCAAGACGCCTCCTGCAGGCTCGATGAGTGGGGGTCAGGCATCCGTCGCGTAGCGACTCTTCGGGATGCGAGCAAATCGGAGGCGTAGTTATGCGTGCACATTTTGCAAGAAATGGCGGGCTCGCGGCCATTTTGCTGGTTCTAGCGGCGGCGGTGGTGTTGCTCGGGGAGCAGGGGCCGGTCACGCCTGAATACCGCGTGCCGTTGGTGCAGGACTGGACCCACCGCAGCCTGATCTACTCCGCCCCACGGTCGATTTTTCAGAACCTCCAACTCCAGCAACAGCCGCGGTACATTCAACAGTATCTGCGCCGGAACGTTTTTTTTAGGGCGCCAATCCGGCCGCCCATTCCCGACCCGATCAGCATTCTGAGAGGAGGCACGCAAGGGTTGCAGCGGGACTGGGGAATCGTCGCTGGAGCCGGATTCACTGTGGGCCAGGGGAACTACCCGGCGAAGTACGTTTTCAACATCAATGCGACTCCGAGCTGTACTGCGGACTACGTCGTTTTCACGACGAGCCAGGGGACGGGGCTGGATATTTACGCCGTGAACCATCTCTATGTGAATTCAACAGGAACCGGTCTTTGCACGGGGACCACACCGACTATCCTTTGGGCCTACCACGTTCAATCCGGCGGCGGAACATCCAATACGTCTCCGGTGATTTCACTGGCCGGCGACCAGATCGTGTGGGTCGAGGGCGGCGGAGGGACAGGGAGGCTACACATCCTGAAGCCCTACACGGGAGGCGCGGACGGCACGATCGCCGCGCCGCACACGCCGACGGCGAGCGCCACTGCCGCCGCCTACCATACTTGCACGCCTGCGGCGCCGACCGGGGCCACGAGCCACGCCTGCCTTTTCAACATTTCATTCGCGAACGGGGACGACGACTCGGGAGACGGAGCCACGATCACCCCGTCGGCTCCCTACTACGAGTATGGCAACGACAGTCTCTTTGTAGGGGATGACGGGGGGAATTTGCACGAATTCACGAATATTTTCTACGGAAGCCCGGCGGAGGTGACCACCGGCGGCTGGCCCGTGGCGACGCTTCCGGCTGATACGAATCCGCAATTGAGCAGTCCAGTGATTGACGATACGTCCGGGAATGCGTTCGTCGGCGACACTTCAGGACGCATATTTTATGTCCGTCTGTTTACCACCTCGGCTGGGACCTGCAACGCGGCAAGCCATGGCGGAGTGCCTCCGTGCGTTGGGTCAACCACTTACACGGATGGAAACACCGCCAACACGAAGATCTCGGCGGCGCCCATAGTGGATTCGACGACGCAGCGCGTATTCGTCTTCTTCAGCCCAGCGACATCGGGAACGGGCCCGGGAGCGTATGTGGGCCAGGACGACACGACCCTGAGCGCGGGAAATCAAGTCACGGTGAATGTTGGGACGGGAACGGCGTGGCGGCTTAATCAGGGAATGCTGGACAACGATTACTACAACACGGACACGGGGCTCGGCACGGGCAACGGGTTCCTATACTTCTGCGGCAACGACGGAGCCACCGGCACAACAGCCAACTATGCGTTGCTCGAGCGCATCGCGGTGACCAACGGCACGCTGGGATCCGCTGTGGACGCCACGAGCTGGCTGGCCAGCAATGCGAGCTCGCGATGCTCGCCAGTCTCGGAGTTCTACAACGCGAACACCGGCGTGGACTACCTCTTTTTCGGCGTGGAATCCGGCGGGGCGGCCACGGCCTGCGCGGGCAATGGCTGCGTGTACTCAACAACGATAACGAACGGGACGCTGACGGTGCCGCCGGCGGCGGGCACCGGGGCGGCAAACGCGAGCGGGGGAACGAGCGGAATTATCGAGGACAACGACAGCACTGCCACGGGCGCTTCCAGCATTTACTTCACGTGGCTGTCGAACGGAACGGGCACGGCGACGTATCTGTGCAACGGCGCAACGACGACGAGCGTGTGCGCGGTGAAGTTCACGCAGTTGGGACTGAATTGAGGCAGGGAGTGCAAAAAGGCGCGAAAACCGGGCCGAATTGAAACAGTACCAGATGCGAACGGACCCCCAGTCGGGCTATTGACCAGACAAAACGCCCTCTAAATACTGAGTGAGTGGGGCAGGTATCCGTCCCGTCCCGACTGGTCGGGGCGTAAGCGGCGCGGAGGCGTGGTATGCGCGCGCAATTGACGAAACAAGATCGCGCATGGCGATTTCGGCTGATTTTGCCGCTCGTGGGTTTGGCAGTGGCTGCAATCGCGGTGTGCCCATTAATTGGGCAGCAAGGACCTACTGGTGCTCCCGAGGACTGGAGTCACCACCACCTCGTGTTCTCCAACCCAGGCACGTATGTTGGGTCGATCAGAACTGGGTCTTTCGACAAGTGGTACAAAGTCGCCAGCGACCCGCGCTTCAATTTCCAACAGCTCAGGCGGGGTGGCGCGCCCGGTGGGGGCCACGGGCCCATTTACATCTATAGGACGAACGGGACCACCCTTCAGCGGGACTGGAGCCAGGCTCTCGGCGGAGCCGGGGTTGCGCCGGATACGTTTCCCGCAAAGTGGCAGTTCGACGCGACGGGCACCCCGAGTTGCAGTAATGATTACGTGGTTTTCGGGGTGAACGCAGCCGGCGCCTCGGGGAGCCAGGCGAACATCGTTGGCCTCAATAATCTTTACAATGGCACCTGCACGACGGGCACAGTCCCGAACGTGCTTTTCTCCTACTACGTCGGCACCGGGACGGTCCAAACCTCCCCGGTCCTGGGGTTCAGCGGGACCCAGGTTGCCTACATCGAAAGCGTCGCCGGCGGCTCGAAATTCCATGTGCTGAGAATTGGCACCACCGGCTCGAACGGAGCCAGCGCGACGTCTCCAGTGGCACCCGGTGCGGGAAACAATGCCACTGATGTCAGCGTCACCCTGAGCGGGGGCGTCATGGTCACGCGGTCTTCGATTTTCTACGATTACGCGTATGACACAGCGTACGTCGGAGACGACACTGGCAAGCTTCACAAATTCGCACCCGTATTTAACGGAACCTTGACCGAGGTTGTCACGAGCAGCGGCGGCAATGTCTGGCCCGCGACCGTATCCAGTCAGGTCAGCCCGATTCTTACAAGCCCGGTTTACGACAGCGTGAGCCAGAAGGTGTGGGTCGGGGACTCGACGGGATACCTGTATTCCGTCAGTAAAACAACTGGGAGTGGATCGAGTGGCGTGACCCAGTCGGGCCAATTGGGTAAGGGAACCGGTATTGAGGAAGGCCCGGTCGTGGATAGCACCGCCCAGACCGTTTATGTTTTCGTTGGCGAGAATGTGGCCGGCGCGAACGCCGCCGTGTTCGTATTCAACATCTCCGCCTTTACCAGCGGCAGCACGGGTGCGAACGTTACCGTGGGAACTAGCAGCGCCTCGGTCCCGCTATACGCCGGGGGTCTCGACAACATTTACTTCACGTCGGCGAATCCCGCGGAGCCCGCCGGAAACCTCTATGTTTGTGGAAATCCCGGCGGAAATCCCACGTTGTACCAGGTCCCCATCACCTATGCCGCCGGACCGCATTTGGGCACAGTTGTTACGGGGCCGGTCCTCGCCAGCAGTAACGTTGGATGCTCGCCGCTCATGGAGTTCTACAACTCGAATACGAGCACAGACTGGCTGTTCGAGAGCGTCGGGTCCAGCTCGTGTGGCGCGTCGGCGACCACACAGGGCGGGTGTGTCATGAGTTTCAACATTACGAGCGCCGCTCCGACGGTCGGCCCCTGGACGCCATCGACGTTGTTTGCCTCAAATGCCGAAATAGTGGACACGAACGGAAACATTCAGAAGTGCACGGGAGGCGGATGCGGCGGGGCGTACTCGTTTAGCGGGACCGCGACGCCAGCTTGGACCATGGGAACGACGACGGACGGCACGACCATAAATGCCAGCGCCGTCGGAACCGTCTCCGCGAATAGCGCAGCCGGTGGCGCTACGGTGACGATCGGAACGCTAACGCTGACGGCCAGCGCACCGACGGCTGCGAGCAGCCCGATCCTCATAAATTCAGAGCCGGCCAACGGCAATACGATTACCATCAATGGCACCGTGTATGATTGGCGCACGACCACGGGGACTTGTGCCGCCGGTCAGAAATGCGTTGGCCGTTCGGCCAGCACGACGACTGATGCGACAAATCTGGCGAGCGCTATCGCGGGTACTTGCTTCAACGGCGCCTGCGCCGTCGACCCGACCGTCACAGCGACTTCCGCGACCGCCACAGTTACCGTGACGGCCATCACGCCGGGCACGGGAGCGAACGCGGATGTGCTGGCCACCAGCAGCACGACCCACATTCACATCAATGGCGGTGCGCACGCCACCACCACCCTCGGCGCCGGCACTCCCCCCCTCACCGGCACTCCCGGCACCAACGGTTCGAATACCGCTCCGAGCTTTCAATACTGGTCGGGAGCGGCCGTGGTCAGCACCGCTCAGTTGGCTGCGAACATCGCAGCGGCTATCACGACGGCGGAGCAGACCAGCGCCGGAATTACCCTAAGCTATACCGCCGGCAATACTTACCTTACGATTACTGGCGCGGGCTCGAATGCCGGGGCCGCGGGCAACAGCGTTGCGGTCGGCGGTTCGCTGACCGGGTTCGCGTGGACGTTCAATTCGATCGCGACGACCCACCTTTCGGGCGGGTCGAGCCCCTTGACGTGGACGTACCAAAGCGCCAGCAATGGCCAGACGACGGCCGCGGAGGCCACCGGCACCAGCGGAATCATTATCGATAACATTGGCACTGCCGCAGGGGAGGCCAACATCTATTTCGGCACCTTGAATGGGACCGGCGCGACGAACGCGGGAGTCAAGATGAGTCAGAAGGGGCTGCAATAGTGCCGTAATGGTCCAGGAGTTACCCTTGCAGCACGCAAGCTGGAAATAGCAGCGGAAGCTGTTGTGCAGTTTAGGCAACACTAGCATTATTGGAATGAAGGCGACTCAAACTGGTTGGCTATAATTAGAGGCATATGACGACTGGAAGCCAGAGCCGTAAGGGGCCGCAATCGGCGGGGACGAACGAAGCGCTTGAGAAAAAGCGGTACGGCAAGCCCGCGTTCCGATCCGAGCAGGTTTTCGAGACGATGGCGCTGTCTTGCGGTAAAGTGAACGTCACGCAGGGCAGTTGCCATTTTAACCGCAAGCGTTCTTAGTGTCGCTTCACCTGTTGGGGCCGAGGCGAGAGTCGCGGCCGACCGCGAGAGCACGGAATCAATTGTTTCGGGGTTCTCGTTCCAATAGGCTGGGACATAAATAGCTTGCGAGGATTGAACCGCGGAGCACTGCGCGCCCTGACGCATTGAAACAAGCTCGGATTCGCCGGAGCTGGCGGGCTGCTACGCGATTGGGTAGCTTGAGCGTGAACGACCCAAAGGGACAGCTCGAAAATCCAGAATCAAGCGTCGCAAGTCCCTTCGGCTGCGAGGCGGCAGATACACTCCGTTCAGCCGGATCTGTTTCGATTCGGGCCGCGGGAAGCAGCATGATTCCCGCAATCTGGCCCGGCGAAATCCTTCTGATCCATCGCAAAGACATTCACGAAATTTCCCAAGGAGAAATTGTGCTTTACCAGCGCGGCGACCGCTTGTACGCGCATCGCGTGATCTCTTGTTCCGATCGCATCGATGCGGGGGAGCGGTCGAGTGGCAGGCTGATCACGCGCGGGGATGCGATTGCGGCGCCGGATCCGCCTGTGTCGGAAAGCGAATTCCTCGGCTGCGTGGCCGCGATTCTGCGCCATGGCGCGTGGCAGGAGATTCCCGCGCGACCCGGATTTGGACAGCGCGTCCTGGCGGCACTGGCCCGGCATTCGTCTTTCGTTGCGCGCGTCGCGCTCCATTTGCGCGCCGTGTTCAACCCTTCGGCTCCATCCAGTAACAGCGACAAGGGAAAGAAAAGCGAGGTCGTGTGGGGACTCTAACCGCCCGGCAGGCCCGGCTTGCCGTCGCGATCGAGATCGGCGGCATGGCCGTTCGTGTGCGCACGGACGATCCTTCGTTCGTCTGCTTGCTCGAGCAGCGATACGCGGGGTTTGTGGGCGGTTCCGAGCGCGCCGAATACGAATTCGATGTAAACTTGACGCCGCTTTCGGGAGTGGATCCCGACGAAGACGTGCGCGTTGAGCGGCAGGCGGGGCGGTGGTCGCTCGAACGCGGCGACTTCCGCGCCGAATGGGATCCGAGCTCGCGCAGGGGAACCATTCGCCAGTCGGCGAACCCCTACTCGATCGACTCCGTTCTTCGGATCGTGCACTCGCTGGTGCTTGCGCGGCAGGGAGGTTTCCTGGTGCACGCTGCCAGCGCCGTCCGCAACGGCCGCGCATTTCTCTTCGCCGGGCGTTCGGGCGCGGGCAAGACGACAATTTCGCGGCTCGCTCCGCCGGACGCCACGCTGCTGACGGACGAGATTTCTTACGTTCGCAAAGCGGGCTCGAACTACGTCGCATTCGGCACGCCCTTCACGGGCGAGCTGGCCAAGGTTGGCGAAAACGTGAGTGCGCCTATCGCAGCCGTCTATTTGCTTTCGCAAGGTCCGGAGAACCGGATCGAGCCGGTGGGCAATGCCGAGGCCGGGCGGGTGCTGCTGGAGAACATTCTATTCTTCGCCAAGGATCCAGAATTGGTGCAACTCGTTTTTGCGTCGGCGTGCGAATTCTGCGCTTGCGTTCCGGTGCGGCGGCTGACGTTCCGGCCCGACGCCAGCGTATGGGAGTTAATCGGATGAGCGCGAATCCCGTAACAACTCGCAAGCGCTACGTGGCCCGAAGTTCGAAGACCGCGGCGCGCAGGCTCGGCGACGAAATGATGGTGATGTCCCCGCTGGACTCAACCGTTTTCACTCTCAACGAGGTGGCTGCCGCGATCTGGGAAGAAGCGGACGGCACGAGTTCGCTGGACCAGATCGTCGAGCGGAGGATTTGCCAGGAGTTCGAGGTCACTCGTGAGGTCGCTTTGCAGGACGCCGAGGCCCTGGCCGAAGAGCTGGCTGGTCACGGCATTCTGGTTTTGTCCGACGAGCCGATTCAGCCGAATGATTCACCCCGCCAGGAGGCGAAGTGAGCAGCTTGATGGAGGAGATGGGCCAGAAGGCGCTGGAGCTGGGGATACCGCTCACAGTGCAACTGGACATCACCTATCGCTGCAACGAGCGTTGCGTGCACTGCTATCTCGACCACGAAGATCACGGGGAGATGACGACCGCCGAATACAAGAGCTTGCTCGACCAGCTCGCCGCGGCGGGCGTTCTCTTTCTCTCTGTGAGCGGCGGGGAGGTCATGATCCGCAAGGATTTCTTCGAGATTCTCGAGTACGCGCGGTCGCTGATGTTTTCCGTGAGATTAAAGACGAACGGCATGTTGATCGGCAAGCGCGAGGCGGCGCGGCTTCGCGAGATGGCGCTCGATTCGGTTCAGATCAGCATTTATTCGCATCGGCCCGAAGTGCACGATGCGATCACGCTCGTTCCCGGCTCGCTCCAGCGTTCCCTCGACGCGGTGCGCTTCCTCAAATCGGAAGGCCTGCAGGTGATCATTGCCGACGTGCTGATGCGCCAGAACTTCCTGGATTATCCGGGCGTGAAGGCGCTGGCCACCGAACTGGGAGTCCGATTCACATTGGATCCGACGGTTACGCCCATGATCGACGGCGACCGCTCGATTCTCAGTTTGAACGTGGATCCGAAGATCCTCAAGAACGCGTTCCACGACGAAAGTTTGGTGGGCAACGTTGAGGAGTTTTGCTCGACGCCGCAGCCCGGGAGTGACGACGAGCTGGATGCCTTTCCGTGCAGCGCAGGGCACACGTTCTGTTACGTCTCACCCTACGGCGATGTGTATCCCTGCGTGCAATTTCCGCTGCCCACGGGGAACGTTCGCCGCACCCGGTTCGTGGACATTTGGAAACATTCGCCGCAGATGGAGGAAGTGCGGTCCATCACGGCGCGCGACCTGCCGACTTGCTCTCAGTGCGTCCACATGTCTTCTTGCACGCGCTGCCCCGGCCTCGCTTTCATGGAGGGCAACATGCGCGGCCCGTCGATCCAAGATTGCGAGAAGTCTTTCGCGCGCACGGGAATTCCGTCGAAGAATCTCGATGCGAAGCGAGCCGCCGCTGCGGGAAACCCGGTTGCCGCGCGACTGATTCAGATTCAAGGAGTTTCGGTGGCGCCGCCTATCCCCTCCGCCCAGCCTGCCGCCGCAGCGATGCCGGCGGGCGATTAACGGATCGCGCGCGAGCCGCGCTGATTCCTGCCCCCCCTCCTACGTTCCTTGCCCTGTCTTGCGCAGCTTGGCGATAAGATAGGCGCGTCGCACATGGCTCGGTCTCCCAAACCCATGAGAACTTTCTCCCCGGAGGAGCAACTGCTCCTCGCGTGTGCGCGCGTGCGCGTCGACGGGGAAACAGCGGACCGCATCCGTGCTCTCGTCGCCGGAGCCGTGGAGTGGCCCGCGCTGATTGAAGGTGCGGCCGCGCACAACCTTTCTCCACTGGTTTTCCGTCACCTGCTGGATTTGTGTCCCGAAAATCTCCCCGCCGGAGTCCGCGCGCGCTTTGAAAAAGGGTTTCAAGGACACGAGCGCTGGAATCTGTATCTCACGGCCGAACTGTTTCGTCTGCTCGGCCGGTTTCGCGAGCAGGGAATTCTCGCGATTCCCTACAAGGGGCCCGTACTGGCAGCGCAAGCGTACGGCGACGTGATTCTTCGGCAATTCGCCGATCTCGATATCGCCGTGCGCCAGCGCGACATGCCGCGCGCGCACGAACTGCTGATCGCAGACGGATACGAATCTTCCTACGGGCCGCTCCTGCCCGGCGAAGCCGAGAAGACGCAGCACAGCGAGTATCAATACGTTCGGAGCCCCGGGCGCGCCATCGTGGAATTGCAAACCGACGCGACGCTGCGCTACTTCCCCCGGCCACTCGATCTGGATGCCATCGCAAGCCGGCTTGTGCCCTTCGCATTTGCGGGGGGCGAGGTGAAGGCGCTTTCCGCGGCGGACACGCTGGTGCTTCTTTCCGTGCACGGTACAAAGCATTATTGGGAGCGGTTGCTCTGGACTTGCGATATCGCCGAGCTGGCCCGCCGGGACGAGCGCGGGCAGCTTCCCGGCGGCATCCCGTGGGACGAAGCGTTTTCGAGAGCCGCGGAATTGCGCGTTGGACGGATGCTGCGACTGGCCCTTTGGGTCGCGCGTCACTTTCTCGACGCACCGCTGCCGGAACCGGTTTTGCGGAAAGTGGAGGCCGATCCTGTTGTGCGCAGGATGGGAGAAGAGATCTGGTCGCGATTCTCGCTCCAGGGCGAAGCGCGAGTCGCGGCGGTGCCAAGATTCTGGTTTCGCGTTCGATCGAGCGAGAGTTTCTGGCAGGGATTGCGTTACGCCGGCCGCATCGCGATCCTGCCCACCAATCCCGACCGCGCCGATGCGCCTTTGTCCGGGCGGTTCTCCAGCGCGCACGCCGTGCTGCGGCCGTTCTTGCTTCTTCGGCGGTACGGTTTTCGGCGCTGGAAATCCCACGACGCCGAGGGCGCTGCAAAAGAAGCTCAAAGGCGCGAGAACCGGCATTAAGCCTGCTGAGCCTGCAAGGATATCGATCTCCTTTCATTCGGGGTCATTTTCCTTGCGCTCGCTTGCCCAGGCCGTCCAAGACCTAGAATAAGGGGCTCGGGGGGGCGAAGCTGAGCCGAGTTCCGGTATAATGACTTGAGACGCTTTGAATCATGGATTTCGACCAACTCACCACGTTCGTGCAGGTGGCCAAGCTAGGGAGCTTTTCGCGCGCGGGGCAGAAGGTGTTCCGCTCGCAATCGGCGGTCAGCGCGCAGATCCGGCAGCTCGAGCAGACATACAGTGTCCGTTTGCTCGACCGCTCGGCCAAGTCGGTGCAGCTCACTCCCGAGGGAGAGGTGCTGTTCGACTACGCGCTGCGCTTGCTCCGGCTTCGCGATGAGTCGCTGCAGGCCGTCGCCGATCGCGGCTCGACGGTGCAGGGGCCGCTCTTCTTCGGCGCGAACGAAGCGACGTGTCTTTACCTATTGCCGGACATCTTCGCGGAGTACCAGCGGAAGTTTCCCCTGGTGCACACCAGCGTCTACCGCAATTTCAGCCACAAAATTCTGCAGCGCGTGGAAGACGGCACAATTGACGTAGGCATCGTCACGCTGCCGGTGAAGTCGCCGAACCTGCGCGTTCACCCGGTGTTTCGCGACCGGATGATGCTGATGGTCAGTCCGAAGAACCCGCTGGCGGGCCGTTCGCGCGTCAGTTTGGCCGAAGTGGCCGAGCAGCCGCTGATTTTCCCGCGCACGGGCTACACACGGCAGGTGCTGGACAAGCTGTTCCGCGCCTACCGCTCGCGGCTGCACGTCACGATGGAATTGCCGAGCGTCGGCATGATCAAGTGTTTCGTGGCGGCCAATGTCGGCGTGTCCTTCATCAGTGAGTCTTTTGCGCGCGACCAGGTGAAAGCCGGGGAAGTGAAACTGCTTTCGATCGAAGGCGTGGATTTGTGGCGCACGCTCGGACTCGTTTACCGTCGCGACCGCAGCTTGCCGCGCGCGGCGCAGGCGTTCATCACCCTCATCCGCGAGCACAAAAAGACCGCATCTTCAGCCGAGGCCGAGCCCCAAGTCGCCGAAGCTCGCCGCTAGCCGCGGTTTCTTTTCCGCAGTTCTTTCCTCGTTTGTTGCAATGCCGATTTTCTTATAGCGTGGCCTCGCGTCCACGCAGGTCGCGCATCAGCGCGGCGAAGGACGGCACATCCAGAGACTGCGCGGCGTCGGACCATGCCCGATCGGGATGTGGATGGACTTCAATCAATAATCCATCGGCGCCGACGGCCACGGCGGCGCGCGACGCCGGCCGCACCAGCGACCGTACTCCCGTGCCGTGCGACGGGTCCACGATGACGGGCAGGTGCGAGAGCTCCTTGACGAGCGCCACGCCGGCGAGATCGAGCGTGTTGCGCATCGCGGTCTCGAATGTGCGAATGCCCCGTTCGCACAGCACGACATTCGGGTTGCCTCCCGCGAGCAGGTATTCAGCCGCGAGCAACCATTCCTGAATAGTCGCGGAAGCGCCGCGCTTGAGGAGGACGGGCTTCGAGACCGCGGAGAGTTTGCGCAGCAGCGCGTAGTTCTGCATGTTGCGCGCGCCCACTTGAATCAAATCGGCGCAGTCGGAAACGCGGTCCACATCTTCGGGGCTCAGGACTTCCGTGACCACCGGCAGACCGGATTCTTCGCGCGCTTCCGCGAGCCATTCGAGGGCTTTCGGGCCGAGGCCCTGAAACTCGTACGGCGACGTGCGCGGCTTGTAGGCGCCGCCGCGGAGCATATCGGCGCCAGCGGCGCGAACGCGGCGCGCGGTTTCGCGTATCTGCTGCCGCGATTCCACCGAACATGGCCCGGCAATCACGACCAGGCTTCCGGTGCCGATGGCCACGCCGCCAGCGATGACGACGGTGGTCTCGGGATGGGTCTGGCGGCTCGCGAGCCGGAACGGCGGCGCGGGCGGCTCCATCACTACCGCCAGGGAAACTCGCCGATTGGACGCGGCGCGCGTCGAGGCAGACGCGCTTCGCCCGGAGCGAGACAGTTGATTCGCGCGGGAAGCGGCGGGACGCGTGCTCATAGGGCCCTCCCTTTTTTTGCATCTGAGTTTTCGGAATTACTTCGCGCGCCGGGATACAGACCCAGCACGCGCACTTCCTGCGTTGCGCGGCGCAGATCGGCGACCGCGGCCTCCAGCAGGCCGGGCGAAGTCGCCTCAACATCAAGGATGAATTGGTATTCCCACGGGCAGCCATGGATCGGGCGGCTCTCAATCTTGAGCAGATTCACGCCGCGCTGCGCGAAAGGCTCAAGCGCCGCGAGCAGCGCCCCGGGGCGGTGGGCGAGGCGCGTGGTGAGCGTCATTTTGTCGGCGCCGGGAACGGGAGAGTGATCGGTGGAGAGGAGGAAGAAGCGCGTGAAGTTTTCGGAGTTGTCCTGAATCTGGCTTGCGAGGATGACGCCGCCGTAATGCTCCGCGGCGCGCCGTCCGGCGATCGCGGCACGCGATCGGTCCCCCAGCGAGAGGACCTCGCGGACGCTGCCCGCGGTGTCCTCGGCGGGGACTCGCTTCAGATTCGGATGCTCGGCGATGAATCGTTCGCATTGGGCGAGTGCCATGGGGTGGGATTCGACGGAGCGAAGCGTCTCGAGGGTGGCGCCGGGGCAGGCAATGAGATGGTGTTCGATGGGCAGCATGGTTTCGGCGCGAATGCAAAGGTTGTTCTCGAGCAGCAGATCGTAAACGCGGAGCACCGAACCCGCGAGGCTGTTCTCGATGGGGACGAGCAGTAAATCCGCCGCGCCCTCGGCGATGGCTCGGAAGGTGCGGTCGAAGGTCGGCCGAGGGATCGTGACGATCGCGTCGCCCATCAGACGCACGGCGGCTTCTTCGCTGAATGCGCCCGGCTCGCCTTGGAATGCGACTCGCAGTGGCTTCGTGCTCATGGTTTCCTCCGGAAAACAAAAAAGCCGCGATCCGTGTTCGGATTCGCGGCCCGTCTGGGAATCTCGTTTGGCGCTAGTCGGTTACTGGCTCACCCCAAGCGCGCAGCCCCAGCCGGTCCGCTTCTCCAAGACCAAAAGGAGAAGCGGCGGGTAAAGGCGAAATTGCGCGCGAAAGTCATATTCGATACGTTTACGAAGGAAGTGTAGTTTTGCAAACGCCCCGTGTCAACCTCCTTTTGTGATACAAGACCCCGGAAACAGATGCGCGAGGAGGATTCGCCATGCCTTGGGCGCAGGCCTACGATCCTGTAGGCCACTGGTGGCTCTCGACCATTCTAGCCGCTCTCCCCATCGTGACCCTATTGGGCTGCTTGGCTGCGCTGCGCATGAGAGCCCACTGGGCGGCCTTGTTAGGCCTCGGGGCTTCGCTGCTGATCTCGATTGCCGTCTTCGGAATGCCCGCCAAGATGGCCGTGCTGGCCGCAGCCTACGGAGCGGCGTACGGATTGATGCCGATTGGCTGGATTATCCTGAACGTGATTTTCCTCTATCGATTGACCCTGGAAACCGGCCGCTTCAAGGTTCTGCAAGAGAGCTTGATGGGAATCACGCAGGACCGAAGGCTCCAACTCCTGTTGATCGCCTTCGCTTTCGGAGCGTTCTTCGAGGGAGCCGCGGGTTTCGGGACGCCCGTCGCGGTCACGGCGGCTCTCTTGATTGGCTTGGGATTCGCGCCCCTGGAAGCTTCCGGGCTCTCGTTGATCGCCAACACAGCTCCGGTGGCCTACGGCGCTCTGGGAATTCCGCTGATTGCGCTGCAAGCCGTGACCGGCCTCGACCTGAGAGAACTAAGCGCGATGGTCGGGCGGATTCTGCCATTTTTTTCCATCTTGGTGCCGTTCTGGCTGGTGTGGGTCTTCGCGGGATTCCAGGGAATGATCGAGGTTTGGCCCGCGATTCTCGTGGCTGGGGCGTCTTTTGCGATCCCGCAATTTCTCGTCTCGAATTTCCACGGGCCATGGCTCGTGGACGTGGTTTCGTCGGTCTGCTCGATGGCGGCTTTGATTCTGTTCCTGATGAAATGGCATCCCCGGCGAATCTGGGGCTTGAAGGGCGAGGAAATCGGGAGAATGGCGAGAGGCCACCACGGATACAGCGGGGGCGAAGTAGCGCGAGCCTGCCTGCCGTGGGCAATACTGAGCGTGCTCGTATTCGTCTGGGGCCTGCCCCGCACAAAGGCGTTCCTGGACCACGTGTCAGCTTTCACCATCCCGGTCACGGGACTGCACAATATGGTGCTGCGGATGCCCCCCGTGGTGGCCACGCCCACCAAGGAGACGGCGCTTTATCTTTTCACTTGGCTTTCGGCCGCGGGTTCGAGCATTTTCGTTGCTGCGTTGATTTCCGGCATCGTGATGCGCTGCAGTTTGAGGATGATGGCGCACACCTATTGGAAGACCCTCATTCAAGTCCGGACTTCCCTGCTTACGATCTCGGCGATGATGGCGCTGGGATTCTTGACGCGTTACGCGGGACTCGATGCGACACTCGGCCTGGCCTTTGCGCGGACCGGCATTCTCTATCCCTTTTTTGGCGCGCTATTGGGATGGCTTGGCGTGGCGCTGACGGGGTCAGACACTTCGTCGAACGTGTTGTTCGGCAGCCTGCAAAAAATCTCCGCCGAGCACCTGGGTGTGTCGCCCCTGCTGATGGCGTCGGCCAATAGTTGCGGCGGCGTGATGGGCAAGATGGCCGATGCGCAGAGCATCGTCGTTGCCAGCACCGCGACGCAGTGGTACGGGCACGAAGGCGAAATCTTGCGTTACGTCTTCTTACATAGCATCGCGCTCGCGTCGCTGGTGGGATTGCTGGTGTTCCTGGAAGCCTACGTATTTCCGTTCACGCGGCTGGTCGTGCACTGAGCGCGCAGCCGCGAACGAGACTGCGGGTTACTTGGGCGCCGCAGTCTTGCTTGTGCCGCTGCTTTGCGCGGGCGTGGCGGGTTTTGGGCCGTCCGGCGTCATCACGACCGGATTGAGGAACGTCATCATGGCGCGAAGGCGCGCGCCGACCTGTTCGAGCAGCAACTTTTGCTCCGTCGCACGCGTCGCATTGAACCACGGCCGGCCGCTCTCGTTTTCGGCGATCCAGCGCTTGGCGAAACTGCCGTCGGTGATGGACTTCAGGAGATCCCGCATGGTCTTGCGCGTTTCGTCGGTGATGATGCGCGGCCCCGCGACGTAATCCCCGAATTCGGCGGTATCGCTCACGGAATACCGCATGTAGCCGAGGCCTCCGCGGTAGAACAAGTCCACAATCAACTTGAGTTCGTGCAAAACTTCAAAGTAGGCGATCTCGGGCTGATAGCCCGCTTCGACCAGCGTCTCGAAGCCCGCCTTCACGAGCGCGCTGACGCCGCCGCAAAGAACCGCCTGCTCGCCGAACAAGTCGGTTTCGGTTTCCTCCGCAAACGTTGTCTCGATGACGCCCGCGCGCGTCGCGCCGATTCCTTTGGCGTAGGAGAGCGCAAGTTCCTTGGCGTGGCCGCTCGCGTCCTGATGAACCGCGAGCAGTGACGGCGTCCCGCCGCCCTCGACGAAAACTTCGCGGACGCGATGGCCGGGCGCCTTGGGCGCGATCATGACGACGTCGATGTCCGCGGGGAGAGGCAGCGTGCCGAAGCGAATGTTGAAGCCGTGCGCGAAGAGCAGCGTCTTGCCCTTCTTGAGGTGCGGCGCGATGTCGGCGCGATAGATTGCCGGCTGCGACGTATCGGGGATGAGCAGCGAAATCACGTCGCCCCAGGCCGAAGCCTCGGCCGTGGTCATCACCTTGAGCCCTTCCGCTTCGGCGCGGGCGCGCGAACGGCTGCCCGCGGGCAACCCGACGCGCACTTCAACTCCGGAATCGCGCAGGTTCAGCGCGTGCGCATGGCCCTGCGAGCCATAACCCAGGACCGCCACTTTTTTCGACTGAATCAGCGAAAGATCGGCGTCCTTGTCGAAATACAGATTTGCCATCACTGCCTCCCAAAGGAACGAAATGCGGGTGAGATTCTATCAGCGAGTGGACTCATTTCGCTCGCGTTCTGATTCGGGCCGCTGGTGCTCACCGGGGACTTCCGGCCACGCCTCTTCTCCCGTGCGCGCGATGTCCACGCGGCCGGTCTTTTCGAGCAATTTCAGCAAGCGATCGATTGCCGCGGGTTTGCCGCTGACGTGCAGCAGCAGGGAATCCGGATCGGCCGAAGCGGAGAGTGTGCCGGCGCCGTCCGAGAAATGCAGGATCGCCGATTCGATCGCGGGGGCGCCGGCATCGCTGGTGTGGCGCACGGCGATGACTTCGACGATTTTGCGCAGGCCCGTCTCGATGCGCACGACCCCGAAATCGTCGGTATCCACGACGAATGTGATGACCGCGCGCGCCGGGTCGGTCGAAGGCGAGGCGACGATCGTTTCGATTTGCAGCATGCGGCGGCGAAGCACCGAAGCGATGCGCTCGAGCACCCCGCGCCGATTCTCAACGTCCAGAACGAAGTAAGTGCGCATGTTTTCCTCAGGCGTCCGCCGCGGTTTCGGCGAGGGATGAAGGCCGGCGAATCATTTCGTGCAACGCCTTGCCTGCGGGAATCATCGGGTAAACCGAATCTTCCTGTTCGACGCGGAAATCGATCAACATGGGCCCGTCGGTCGAGCGCGCCTCGCGAACGACGTCGGAGAGTTTCGCGCGCTCCGAAACGCGCCGTCCGGGGATGCCGAAGGCTTCGGCGAGCTTGGCGAAGTCGGGGCTGAGCAGTGGAGTCTGCGAGTAGCGGCCTTCGTGGAAGAACTCCTGCCACTGGCGAACCATGCCGAGGAATCCGTTGTTGATGATGGCGATCTTCACGCCGACGCGCTCCTGAACGATCGTCGCGAGTTCCGCCATCGTCATCTGGAAGCCGCCGTCGCCGACCACGGCCCAAACTTCCGCTTCGGGCCGCGACATTTTCGCTCCGATGGCCGCCGGCAGCGCAAATCCCATCGTGCCGAGGCCGCCCGAGGTGATCAGCGAGCGCGGGCGCTCGTGACGGTAATACTGCGCCTCCCACATCTGGTGCTGGCCGACGTCGGTGACGACGACGGCGTCGCCCGAAGTCTCGCGCCAGAGATCGTGGATGACGTGCGCGGCATAGAGGTGGCCCTCGTCGGGCAGGTTCTGGATGTCGCGCACGGAGGATTCGCCGCGGAACGAGCGAATGCGGCTGTGCCATTTCGAGTGCTGGTTCTCCTGCACCAGCGTCAACAGGCGCTCGACGGTGCGTTTGAGATCGTCCACCAGCGCGATATCCACCGGAACGTTCTTGTTGATTTCGGAAGGATCGATCTCGACGTGAATCTTCTTTGCGTGCGGCGCGTATGATTTGAGATTGCCCGTGACGCGATCGTCGAATCGCATGCCGAGCGCGATGAGCAAATCGGCTTCCTGAATCGCGTTGTTCACCCACGCTTCGCCGTGCATGCCCATCATGCCGAGGCAAAGCGGGTGCGAGCCGGGAAAGGCGCCGATGCCGAGCAGCGTCACGGCAACCGGGATGTCCGCGCGCTCGGCGAGTGTGAGAACGTCGCGCACGGCGTCGGAGAGCAAGATTCCGTGCCCCGCGAGGATCACCGGCCGCTGCGCTCGATTGATGAGGCGCGCGGCCTCTTCGATCAACGAGGCTTGCGCTTGCGCCTGCGGCGGGCGGAGGCGATGCGGCTTTGCGGCGTTCCAATCGAATTCGCAACTCGCCTGTTGTGCGTCCTTGGTGATGTCCACGAGCACGGGGCCGGGCCGCCCTGAAGCGGCCAACTCGAAAGCCTCGCGTATCGCGGGAGCAACGTCCTGCGGACGCGTGACCAGATAGTTGTGCTTCGTGATCGGCAGCGTGATGCCCGTGATGTCAATTTCCTGGAAGGCGTCCGAGCCGATGAGTTTGCTGTTCACCTGGCCGGTGATGAACACGACGGGCGAAGAATCGAGCATCGCGGTCGCAATGCCGGTGACGAGATTCGTCGCTCCCGGGCCCGACGTCGCCATCGCCACGCCCACGCGACCGCTCGCCCGGGCGAACCCATCCGCCATGTGCGCGGCGCCTTGCTCGTGGCGTACGAGGACGTGATGAATTTTCTTGTACTTCGTCAGCGCGTCGTAGGCGGGCAGAATCGCGCCGCCGGGATACCCGAAGACGGTGCCCACGCCTTCCTTCAGCAAGCATTCCCAGATGATTTCCGCTCCGGTTCGGATCATATTGTTCTTGCCTCCCATCCGCCTAATCTCGCGTCGTCTTTGTGCGTTCCTGGCCTAGTTCGTCACCGCGCCCGCAGCCGCAGAGGCTACCGAGCGCGCGTATTTCGCCATCACTCCGGAGCGGTAGCGCAACTCCGGAGCTTTCCATTTCTTGAGACGCGCGGCCAATTCCGAGTCGTCCACGTTGACCTGCAAGACGCGATTCTTCGCGTCAATCGTGATGATGTCCCCGTCGCGCAACGCCGCAATCGGCCCGCCTGACGCGGCTTCCGGCGCCACGTGGGCGACCATGATGCCGTGCGTGGCACCGGAAAAGCGTCCGTCCGTGATGAGCGCAACGCTGCTCCCGAGGCCTTCGCCGACAATCGACGCGGTGACGGCCAGCATCTCAGGCATGCCCGGCCCGCCGCGTGGCCCTTCGTAGCGAATCACGACGACGTCGCCAGCCCTGATCTGCTTCTTTTCCACGGCGGCAAACGCGTCCAACTCGTTGTCGAACACGCGGGCCGGGCCGCTAAACGCGCCGCCCGCTCCGCTGGTGATCTTCAGCACGCAGCCATCGGGCGCAACGTTGCCGCGCAGAATCACGAGTCCGCCAGTCGGCTTCAGCGCTCGAGCCGGCGGGCGAATCACCTCTTGCCCGGGGGTCTCAACGGCGAGAGCCGCTTCCTGCGCGATCGTTCGCCCGCTCACGGTCGGGCACGAGCCATGAAGCTTGCCGATTTCGGTCAGGAACTTCGCGAGCAGCCGCGTGCCCCCCGCTTCGTGGAAGTCCACGGCCATGAACCGTCCGGCGGGTTTGAGATCGCATAGGACGGGAGTCGTGGCGCAGACGCGGTTGAAGTCGTCGAGCGACAGTGAGACACCGGCTTCGTGTGCGATCGCGAGGAGGTGCAGCACGGCGTTCGTCGAGCCTCCGGTTGCGGCGACGCTTGCGATTGCATTTTCGAGACCATGCTTGGTGATGATGTCGCGCGCCACGACGTTTTTCTTCAAAAGGTCCATCACGAGATGGCCCGCGCGGCGTGCGAGCGCGTTCTTGTCTCCGGCCGTGGCCGGCACGCCAGCGCTCCCCATCGGCGAAATCCCCAGGAACTCGCAGGCTGTCGCCATCGTGTTGGCGGTGAACTGGCCACCGCAAGCGCCCACGCCGGGGCACGCTGCCGCTTCCATGCAGGAGAGTTGTTCTTTGGTGATGCGGCCGGAGTTGAGTGCGCCGACCGCCTCGTACATGTCCTGAATGGAAATATCCCGGCCTTCGTAGCGACCGGGCCGAATCGGGCCGCCGTAAAGCATCAGGCCGGGGATGTTCAGTCGCGCCAGCGCCATGACCGTGCCGGGAATCGTCTTGTCGCAGCCGGAGAGGGCGACGATCCCGTCGAAATAATTCGCGCGCGTGACAAGCTCGATCGAATCCGCGATGACCTCGCGGCTGATCAGCGACGCGCGCATCCCATCGGTGCCCATCGTGATGCCGTCGGAGATCGAGACCGTGTTGAACTCCATCGGCGTCCCACCGGCCTCGCGAATCCCTTCCTTGACCGCTTCCCCCAACTCGCGGAGGTGATAGTTGCAGGGCCCGATCTCAATCCAAGTATTGGCCACGGCAATCAGAGGCTTCCGAAGATCCTCATCGGAGAAACCGACGGCGTGGAGCATGGAGCGTGCGGGTGCGCGTCGGTATCCTTCCAGAAGCGTTCGGCTGCGGAGTTTTTCGCTCATCGTGTTCGTCCTTTGCGTGCTTCCCTTCGCCTTCACCTTCCATCGAAGCTCCGGCGGGCGTACCTTGTCTCCACCGCGCCGCGCACAAAAAAAGGCCGCCATCTCTGGGATAGCGACCTGCGGATTTCTTGTCTCTTTCTCTACCGTTCCCTCATCCGTCAGTCGTCGTCCCATGCATCATGGGCTTACGAGTCGTACGATGACGGGTACATCCCCCAGTTCCTGAACAAGCGCCGAGACGTCGCGCGAACTCCCTCCGCGAGTGTGATCCGGAATGGCGTCCATGTTCTTTTGGGCCATGGCCGTGAACAAAGCCACTATAAAGGCGTGGAGGTATTACTGTCAATTTCTATAGCTAAGTTTTATGGCAGAACTAAATGCCCGATTCTGCCCTCCGGATTTAAGCTCCTTTACCTCCGGCTATCCTATTGCAGACACACCACTTACATACCGGCTTGGCTTACGCACGAGAACGTACTATAAGACTGGGCAACGGCCCGTTCTTCCAGATGGGCCGGGAGGGTGGCAATGCGCCAACCGGGGCTTGAGGAGTACGGAGGGGGACTGACGGATGTCCCAGGCATTCAGGTCGGCCATTTTACCGATGCCCGCCGTCCAACCGGCTGCACCGTGATTCTTTGCGAATCGGGGGCGGTGGCGGGGGTTGATGTTCGCGGCGGCGCTCCCGGAACGCGCGAAACGGACTTGCTTCACCCGATGAACACCGTGGAACGCGTGCACGCAATTGTGTTCTCCGGCGGCAGCGCGTTCGGACTCGATACCGCGTCCGGTGTAATGCGGTATCTCGAAGAGAAGGGAATCGGCTACCGCGTGGGTTCGATTGCGGTGCCGATCGTGCCTGCCGCGATCCTGTTTGATTTGCAACTCGGCGATCCCGCCGTCCGCCCGACCGCCGAGTCAGGCTATCTGGCTTGCCGCGCTGCAGCTACGGGAAAGATAGCGGAAGGCAACGTGGGCGCGGGGGCCGGTGCGACAGTTGGAAAATTGTTTGGACTGCAGCATGCGATGAAAGGCGGGCTGGGAACGGCCAGTGTCCGCGTCGGCGAAACCGGCGTGATCGTTGCCGCATTGGCGGTGGTGAATGCCGCGGGTGATGTATATCGATCGAAAGACGGCACGTTGCTGGCCGGGGCGCGGGCCGAGAATGGAACCAGCTTGCGGAATTCGATGCAGGAGATTTTGCGCGGTAAGAATATTCTGCCGGCTGACGGCGCGCCGGTGAACACAACGCTCGGCGTTGTCGCGACGAACGCCCGCATGACAAAGAGTCAGGCCGCGAAACTCGCGCAAATGGCGCACGACGGTTACGCTCGTGCGATTCAGCCGGTGCACACGCCGCTGGACGGGGACACGGTCTTCGCTTTGGCCACAGGCTCGCACGACGCCCGCGCGGATCTCGGAGCGATTGGCTCGATTGGCGCATGCGTCATGGCGCGGGCGATCGAGCGAGGAATCACGCAGGCGCGCGGGATTCCGGGCTACCCGAGCTTTCGAGATTTGCAGAAGTCCTGTTAGCTCGCCGGTGCCAAGCCTCGTTTCGGAGTACCCTCACCCGAACAAGGGCGCTGCCCTGACGGCACTGTTCCTCCATGAAACATTCCCGACAAATATTTCTTGACTTTGGACCATAAGTGACTCACAGTCATGTATGGTCATGAGTCACCGAACAAAGCCCCTCCCAGTATGGGATGGTGAAAGGCGCCGGGATCGGACGCTCAGCCGCCGCGAGCGCCACCAGGCCAAAACGCGCGAACGGTTGATGCTCGCCGCGCTGCGCCTTTTTGCCGAACGGGGCATGGCGGAGACATCGGTCGAGGACATCACTGAAGCCGCCGACGTGGGCAAAGGAACCTTCTTCAATTATTTCCCCTCGAAGGAGCACTTACTGATCGCCTTCGGCCAGTCCCAGGTGCGCAAAGTGGAGGCCGCTTTGGCGGAAGCGCGCAAAGGTGAAAAGCCCATCCACCAGATGCTGCGAGACTTCGCTCGCTCGGTCAGCCGCGAGCCCGGCCGCACACCGCTGCTGATTCGCAGCATCATCGTTGCGCCACTCACGAACGATGCCGTACGCGAATCCATGATCGCCAACATGGCCCGTGGGCGGAAGGCGCTCGCCGAATTCATGGTCATCGGCCAACAGAGAGGCGAAATTCGCAAGGATGTCTCGCCGCGCCATCTTGCCCGCGCGGTGCAGCAGGGAATGTTCGGCGCATTCCTCCTGTGGTCGCTCGATCCGAGCCTTGAGATTTCCGGCTGGCTGGACACTTGGGGCGAAATCGTTTTCGCGGGAATCAAAGCGAGCCTGCAGAGAGGGTCGCGGCGCGTGCGGCGCACCCGCCGCCGCTGATCTTCAGTCCAGAGTTGCGAAGGGGAGAATCAACGATGTCCATTCACACGAACCCACGCCGCATCATCTTTCTTGCTGCGCTCCTTCTGCCGGCCGCGCTCCCGGCCGCGGCGCAACAGGGCGCCGCACCGGACGCGCAGAATTTGACGCTGGCGGATGCGATTCAGATTGCGTTGAAAAACAATCTGAGTGCGCGCGTAGCTGACGCTCGCGTGGATCAAGCCGAAGGAACGCGGGAGCGCGCGCAGGCCCCGCTTTTGCCGCAGGTTTCGGGCCACATCTACGCCAACGATCAGACCGTGAACTTGCGCGCACTTGGATTGAACATTTCGTTCCCGGGGTTCAGCCTTCCGGTTGTGGTCGGGCCGTTCACCAATTACGACTTTCGTTTTTACGCCAGCCAGATGCTCGTGAACCGGCAGGCGTCTCACACGCTAAAAGCGAGCGACGATCAGAAGCAGTCCGCGGCGCTGGACTATGAAGACGCCCGGAGCCTGGTCGTGCGCCAAACCGCAGCTTTGTTTCTCGACGGCCAAGCGGCTCAAGCCGAAGTGGAATCAGCCGAATCCCGCGTCGAGACGTCGCAGGCGCTCGAAAAATTGGCGCACGATCAGCACGATCAAGGCCTTGCGACCGGCGTGGACGTGCTGCGCGCGCAAGTTCAACTCGAGCGCGACCAGCAAAATCTGCTGGTGAGCCGCAATCAGTACGAGACCGCGCTCATTACGCTGGCGCGCTACATCGGAATTCGGCCCGGCACGCCGATCACGCTGGCCGAGCCGCTCGCCTTTCACCGCATCGAAATCCCGGACGCCGATCGAACGCTGGACGCTGCGCTGCGGGCCCGCGCGGACTACCGTTCGCTCGACGCGCAGCGGCAGGCCCTCGTCGAGCAGCAGAAAGCTTCGCGCGCGCGCTATTACCCGACTCTGCAGGCCAGCGGCAATTACGGCGCGCTGGGCCGCGAGCTTTACCAATTGCCCGGGACCGGCTTGATTCAAGCGACGCTCTCGGTCACGTTGTTCGATCGCGACCGCAACGGCGAGAGGAAGCAACTCGATAGCGAGTTGCGGCAGCTTGATGACCAGATTGCCGATCTCTCCCGGGGGATCGAGCAGGAGTTGCGCACTTCCGTGCTCGATTTGCAATCCGCAACGGACCAAGTGCGCGTGACCGAGGAAGCGCTGCAGCTCGCACAGACCGAACTGGTGCTGGCCACGGATCGTTTCCGCAACGGCTTGACCGACAACATCGAAGTCATCACGGCGCAAAGCTCTCTTGCGGAAGCGCAAGAGGATCGCATCGAAGCCCTGGCGCGTCATGCGGACGCGCGCATGGCTCTGGCCCGCGCGATGGGCGCCAACGAAACCAATTATTCGCAGTATTTGGGCACGGCCGCCCCATCCGGCGAGCCTGTGCCGGCGGGCCAGCCCGCGGGAGCGAATCAGCCCGCTCCGCCGGCCCAGCCATGAATTTCGCAGTACGAACGGAACTTTGAGTGGAGGAACAACGGCGATGAAACGCATTTTGCCGATTCTGCTGATCGTTGCGCTTGCCGTGGCGGCGTATTACCTGTATCCGCGCTGGTTCGGCAAGCACGCAAATCCCGGAGAGATGAAACTCTCCGGCAACATCGAAGCCCACGAGAGCCTGGTCAGTTTCAAAGTGACCGGGCGTGTGGTTGATTTGCCGGTCGAAGAAGGCCAGGCGATGCAGGCGGGGCAGTTGCTTGCCAAGCTGGACAATGCGGACTACCGGCAGCAGGTGTCCGTCGATGAGGCGAACACGCACGTGCGCGGCCGGCAATTGACGCTCGCGCTCGCCGGCGCCCGGTCAGAAGATATCGAGGCCGCGCGGCAAAACGTCGTGGACGCGCAAGCCGATCTCGCGCAGAAAAAGCAGGATCTCGCCCGCTACGACGCGCTGCTCGCGAAAGACGAAATCCCTGCCCAGACGCGGGACCAGGCCGCGACCGCCGTCACGCGCGCCGAAACGAATGTCGCGCGCTTGCGCCAAGTCTACGACGAGCTCCTCGCCGGAACGCGCAAGGAGGAGATCGCCGTGGACCAGGCCAACGTTAGCGCCGCGGACAAGAGCCTTGGAATGTCGCAAATCAAGTTGGGCTACACGACGCTTACGGCGCCCTTCAGCGGTGTTGTGCTTGTTCGGGAAGCGGAACTCGGCGAGGTTGTTTCCCCCGGCACGCCGATCGTGACCCTCGCCGACCTGCAACATTTGTGGGTGCGCGTCTACATCGCGGAAACCGACCTCGGCAAAATTCACTTGGACGAAGACGTGACCGTGCGCACGGACTCATTCCCGAATAAGACTTACCAGGGGCGAATTTCGTTCATCTCCTCAGAGGCGGAATTCACGCCGAAAAGCGTGCAGACGCAGGCAGAGCGCGTGACGCTCGTCTATCGCGTCAAAGTGGACGTGGGCAATCCCAACAACGAGCTGAAACCCGGCATGCCGGCCGACGTCTACATCGAGACGAAATAAGCGGGGACGAAATGGCGGGCGGCGCAACGGCCATTGAGATGATTGGGCTCACCAAGAGCTTCGGCGACGTGAAAGCCGTTGCGTCCTTGACCTTTGACGTGCACTCCGGCGAGATCTTTGGCCTGGTCGGACCCGACGGCGCCGGCAAGACCACCACGATGCGCATGCTGGCCGGCGTTCTCTCTCCGGACGCGGGCAAAGCCACCGTCGCCGGCTTCGACATCGCGCGCGATCCGGAGGGTGCAAAGCATCACCTGAGCTACATGCCCCAGCGCTTTGGCCTTTACGAAGACCTCACGGTGAACGAAAACATCGCCTTCTACGGCGACTTGTTCAGCGTGAACCCTCGGGAACGCGAAGGCCGTGCGCGCGAGTTGCTCGTCGCCGCCGGCCTGTCGGAATTTCGCAAGCGGCTGGCGGGAAAACTCTCCGGTGGCATGAAGCAGAAGCTCGGCCTGGTCTGTGCCCTCATCCATCGCCCGACCGTCATTCTGCTCGATGAGCCGACGAACGGCGTGGACCCGGTCTCGCGCCGCGACTTCTGGGCGATTTTGTATTCGCTCGTGGAGCAGGGAGTCGCGATCCTTATCTCGACGTCCTATCTCGACGAAGCCGAACGCTGCCATCGCGTCGGGCTGCTGCACAAAGGCCAACTCCTCTTCTGCGACCGGCCGGACACGCTCAAGAAGAATTTTCCCGGCGCCGTTTTCGCCATGCAAACCGAGGACCCGCCACGCGTGCGCGAAGCGCTGGAAGCCGCCCCGGGTGTAAAGCGCACGGTGCTCGAAGGGGATGGCGTGCACTTGATCGTGGACCGCGCAGATCGCCTGCCCGAATTGCAGAGTCTTCTGCGCGCGGCGGGAGTTGCGGTCGAGTCGCTTGCTCAAGTCGAGCCCTCCGTCGAAGACATGTTTGTGTTTGCCGTAGTGGATCCGTCTCGCGAAAAGCCCGCCGCGGAAGACGCTCCGGAACAGAAGCCATGAGCAACGGCGAGAATTCGGTTGTCGTGCAAGGCCTTAGCAAGAAATTTGGGAATTTCGTTGCGGTAAACAATGTCAGCTTCGAGACGCGCAAGGGAGAAATCTTCGGTTTTCTCGGTCCGAACGGCGCCGGAAAATCCACAACGATCCGCATTCTGTGCGGCTTGTTGCTTCCGTCTGCGGGCCGCGCGACCGTCGCCGGGCTCGACGTCGCGACGCATCCCGAGGAGATCCGCCAGCGCATCGGCTACATGTCGCAGAAATTCTCGCTCTACAACGATCTGCGCGTCATCGAGAATCTTCGCTTCTTTGGCGGACTCTATAGCGTGCCCGCGAAAGATCTTTCCGCGCGCATGTCGTGGGCGGTGAAGATGGCGGGCCTCGAAGGGCGCGAGCGCGCCATCACGGGCTCGCTGGCCGTCGGTTGGAAACAGCGCCTGGCCCTCGGCTGTGCCGTCCTCCACCGCCCGCCGGTTGTGTTTCTCGACGAGCCGACCTCGGGCGTGGATCCCGTGACGCGCCAGCAGTTCTGGGAGTTGATTCACCAGATGGTCGGCGAAGGCGTCACCGTTTTCGTCACGACGCACTACATGGACGAGGCTGAATACTGCAATCGCCTCGTGCTGATTGACCGCGGCCAGATCGTGGCCATGGGGACGCCGTCGGAACTCAAGCGGACCTCGATGCGCGGAGAATTGCTGCTCGTGGAGTGCGACCCGCTGGGCCCGGCGCTGGAGGTGATGCCGAAAGTGCCCGGTGTGCTGGACGCAGCCGTTTTTGGAAGCGCGCTCCACGCCGTGGTTTCCGAGCCGCAGGTGACGATTCCGAGGATTCGCGAGGCGCTGGAAGCGAAACAGATTCACATGCGCCGCGCGGAGCCGATTCCCCCGACCCTCGAAGATGTCTTCGTTTCATTGACCGGTTCCCACGGGCCGAAGGAGCAGAGGCCGGCATGAGTCTTCATCGCATCGTCGCAATGATGCGGAAGGAAATCATTCAGATCCTTCGCGACCCGCGCAGCCTCTTGATCATCCTTCTGATGCCGGTGATGCAGCTCGTCATTTACGGCTACGCGGTGAATCTCGACGTCAATAACATTCCTCTGTGCGTTTACGATCGCGACGGCACGCAGACCAGCCAGGATTTGCTCAAGCGGTTCCAGGCAACCGATTACTTCAAAATCGTCCACGTCGCCGACAACTATCCGGACGTGTTGCACCAGATCGATTCGGGCGCTGCCACCGCTGCCATTGTGATTCCGGTGCAGTTCGACGAAACGCTCCGTTCGGGCGGCACGGCCTCCGTGCAACTGCTGATTGACGCCAGCGACAGCAATTCCGCCAACGTGGCGATGGGCTACGCGCAAGCCATCATCCTAGGCTATTCCGCCGACGTCTCCATTGATTGGGAGCAACAGCACGGTTTGCCGGCGAGCGGCGCCGGGCCGGTCCAGTTTCAGGCGCGCACCTGGTTCAACGAAGACCTTCAGAGCATGGCGAACATCGTCCCCGGAGTCGTCGCGATGGTGATGGCGGTCGTCGGGGCGTTTCTTACGTCGCTCACGATTGCACGCGAATGGGAACGCGGCACGATGGAGATGCTGATTTCAACGCCCGTCGGCCGCCTCGAAATTCAAGTGGGCAAGCTGATTCCGTATTTCATCATCGGAATGTTCGACACGGCTTTGTGCGCGGGGATGGGTGTGTGGTGGTTCGGCGTGCCGTTCCGCGGGAGTTGGTTGGTCATGTTCGGCACCTCCGCTTTGTTCCTGGCGGTGGTGCTCTCGTTGGGCTACTACTTTTCGGTCGTGTCCAAAACGCAAATCGCCGCGAGCCAAATGGCCATGCTGGCCACGTTTCTCCCGACATTCCTGCTCTCGGGTTTTCTGTTCCCGATCGACCAGATGCCGAAGCCGGTGCAATGGCTTTCGGTCGTTCTTCCGGCGCGCTACTACGTCGAAATTCTTCGCAACGTTTTCTTGAAGGGGACCTCGATTGGTCTCATGATGCCCCAGATCGCGGCCCTCACCGTCATTTCGCTGCTTTTGGTCCTGCTGGCGACGCGCGCATTTCACAAGAGGCTCGAATGAAATTTCGGCAGGCATGGCAACGCATCGTTCGGATGCTGGTGAAAGAGTTCATCCAAACCCTGCGCGACCCGCGTATGCGTTTCATCCTGATCGGGCCGCCGATCATTCAGATGATGATTTATGGCTACGCCGCGACCTACGAAATCAGACACGTTTCGATGGCCCTGCTCGATCTCGACAATACGCAAGAGAGCCGCGACCTCATCGCGCGCTTCACCGGCAGCCAGTATTTCGATCTCACTCGCGGCCATTACGCGACGCAGCCCGATCAGCTTCGCAACTGGATCGATCGCGGCGACGTCCTCATCGCGCTGCAAATTGATTCCGGCTTCGCCCAGCGCCTTCGCGGCGGCCAGGGCGCGCAGGTCGAGGTCATTGCGGATGCCTCAAACTCCAACACCGCGCTCATCGGCTTGGGGTACCTGACGCAAATAGGACAGAATTTTGCGCGGGACTATGAGATCGACGCGCTGCAGCGAGTCGCGCCCCAACAAGCGGCGTTTATTCCGCAAGTGGACCTCGAGGAACGTCCGTGGTTCAACGAAGGCCTCGAAAGCAAATGGTTCTTCGTCCCGGGCGTGATCTGCAATCTGCTGTTGCTCATGGTCATGACGCTGACGTGTTCGGCCGTCGTGCGCGAGCGCGAAATTGGTACGCTCGAGCAGATCATGGTGACTCCGATTCGCCGATGGGAATTCATCGTCGGAAAGACACTGCCGTATTACCTCATTGGAATTTTCGACGCCCTGCTGATCTCCCTCGTCGGAACCTTCTGGTTCGGCGTGCCCTTCCGCGGAACGGTGGGAGTGATGGCCGCCGGATCGCTGATTTTCCTGCTCTCCTCGGTCGGTGTCGGATTGTTCCTCTCGACGATTTCCGCCACGCAACAACAGTCCATGATTTTGTCGTTCTTCTTCATCATGCCCGCTATAACGCTTTCAGGTTTCGCTACGCCGATTAGCAGCATGCCGCCCTTTTGGCAAAGGCTCAGCTACTTGAACCCCATGCGCTACTTTATGATTGTTGTGCGGAGCATCTACTTGAAGGGTGTCGGATTCGACGTCCTGTGGCCGCAATTCGTCGGGATGGCGATCATCGGAGTGTCTCTGCTCACCATCAGCGTTCTGCGCTTTCACAAATCGCTGGATTGAACTGCGCTTCCGAATTCGCGCAGGGCACGGCAGGCAGGTTAGCGGACGGGTGCCGTGCTCGCGGGACCCGCGGATGTACTCTCCGGAGCTTCGCTGCAGGGCAGGAGTGAATTCTCGCTTCCTGTCCCCTGGCTGGCCACTCGGCAAGCGGCCTCTGAAAGTTGTTCCTTCTGCTCTCCTTCATCCCCTCGGAGCCAGAGCACAAGCACGTCGCCGCTGGAATGGAAGGGCTCGCCGGTTGCCGTGCGCGCCGTCTCCACGGGATTCGCCGGCTGCACCAGCGCCCACTGCATCACCGATCCCGTATCATCGAGCGTTTCTTCGACGTAGGTTCGCTCGTCGTCCACATTCGGATCGATGTAGTGCGTAATCTTCCACTTTCCGATGTCTCGCACGAACCCCATGTCGTGAGTCGCTGCCCCGGCCCAGAGCGGCTGCCCGTTGACTTCATACGGAGTCTTCCAAATTCGCAGGTGGTGGCGCGTCGAAACGACCGACACCGGCTTCGCATGGGCGAAGCCATAGTCCTGGGTGCGGCCGAAAAGATAAAGCTGGCTCATCGGCATCTTTGTGTACGGGCGCTTCAAGAAACTGTTCACGGCGGTTTGCCAGAGCGATTGCTTCGCCATGACTTCCACTCTCACCCACCCCGCCTGCTGGAAGGCGTGGACCACTTCATCGTCCGAGCCGACGAGCAGGAAATTGATCATATCGCCCGGATTGCCATTGCTGTCTCCAATGCGCCGCGGAATATTCGCCAACACATTGGAAGGAAACGCGGACGCCGGCACCTGTGCCGGAGCGCGCTCCGTCGGGGAACCCGCGACAGCCGTCAACGATGCTCCGCCCATACGCGTAATGACGATGATTGCGTGGAAGCTTCCTTCGGAAATTTCGTTTGGTGCTTCGTTGATTCCGAGGTAGAGCCTTCCGCCCGATTTCACCTTCACGTCGCGGTGCGTGCCGATCTCAAGCGGTGGCGTGACGTTGCCCAACCCAATCCGCGCCACGAGGGAACCCATGCCCGCCGAGTTCACCGGGAGGCGCAGCAGCAAGTCGCGCCAGCTCCGCAGCACTCCGTCGGGCCCGCAGGGCCTGGCTGCCGGTCGTCGCACCGTGCCCGTCGCAACGATTCGCACGTGGTCCCCGGACGCAAGCAGGATTCCGCTGTCCGTCCATTGCTGCTTGGCAGGAATTTCTAAGGCCGTTGTGAATTGCGTCTTTTCGGCGGTGGCTCCGCCCCGGTCCGTTGGGGCCGCAATTTGCTGCGCCAATGCAACCCATGTGAGTGGAAATAAAGCAGCGAAGAAAAAAAGGGCTTGACGGATCAGTCGAGCAGAACTGGCGCGCATTCGCGTGTCTATCTTCCCGCCTGGTCTATCAAGGCTGACTAAGGATAAAGACTGGCTGCGCCTCTGGCAAGCGCGAAATCCAAAGACTCGCCGTAAAGTACATGTATCTTTGATGCAGGATTCGCCTTGCGCGGAATGCAACAGAAGTATCCTGGAGCTGCGCATCGCCATTAGCTGGCCGTTTTAGAGAATTGTATTTCCGGGCAATTCTCGGTACCCTCACACGCGTGCAGGCGGGCGCACCGGCTCGCCGGGGAGATTTCGTGTTCCAGGGTGTGGCAGGGTTGATACCGACCGCCGTTACCGAGGTTCTTCTCGTTCTCTTCCTCTCGTTTCTCTTGGGCTTGGAGCGCCAGGAACGCAAAACCGCCGCAAAGGAATACGCGTTCGGTGGAGTCCGCACCTTTCCCTTGCTTGGATTGTTGGGCTATGCACTCGGAGTATTGTCCGGCCAGCAATGGGGCTTGATCGCCGCGGGCCTTTTGGTGGTTGGCGCGTTCTTGTGGCTTTCATACCGTCACAAGCTCGAGACGATGGAGTTCGCCGGCGTCACGACGGAACTTTCAGGCCTCGCCACTTACATCATTGGCGTCCTCGTTTCCCGCGACCTTCTCTGGATTGCGGTGACGGTGACCGTGCTCAGCATGCTCCTGCTCGAACTGAAGGCTTTCCTCGAAACTCTCTCCGAGCGCATCCCCGGCGAGGAAATTCTGACGTTCACGAAATTCCTGCTGCTCACGTTCGTCATTCTGCCGGTCGTTCCGAATCGTGCCTTCGGCTCGTACCAGATCAATCCCTTCAAGGTGTGGCTCGTCGTCGTTGCGGTCAGCGCGCTCTCATATGGCAGCTACATTCTCCAGAAGCTCACCAAGGCGAAGGGCAACGTATTGCTCGCGGCACTGCTCGGCGGCGCCTATTCCTCGACGCTCACAACGGTCGTGCTCGCAAAACGTGCCCGTGCCGAATCCCAGCCGCATCTCTACGCGGGCGGCATCCTGCTCGCGTCCGGCGTGATGTACGTGCGATTCATCGTGCTGGTGGGCCTCTTCAATCGCGCCCTCATGCACGAGATCGAACTGCCGTTCCTGATTCTCGGAGGAGTGGCGATGGTCGCGGGCCTGCTATGGTCGCGGATTCCGGATGCCGGCGAGGCCGCGGCGCCGCGCGATTTCACGACGAAGAATCCGCTCGAGCTGCCGGTGGCGTTTTCGTTTGCGGCGATATTCGTCGGCATGCTTGTCGCGACGCGCTACACGCTGCTCTATCACGGCCACGGTGGGATGTACGTCCTTGCCGGCGTAATGGGCCTGACCGACGTGGACCCCTTCGTCATGGGCCTCACGCAATCCGCCGGCACCCTGACGCCGCTCTCTCTTGCCGGGGCCGGAGTGGTCGTTGCCGCGGCGAGCAACAATCTCGTAAAAGGGATTTATTCTCTGGTTCTTGCCGGAGGCCGTTGCGGCCGGCAAGGCTTCCTGCTCCTCACCGCGCTCGCCCTGCTTGGACTCTTGCCTCTCGTCTGGATTGGATTGCGTTAGAAGATGTTGCCGAAAAGAAATCGTTTTGCCCTCTCCCTGTTTCTTTGCGCGGCCGCGGTATTGTTGTTGCTCCCGATCTGGAGCGTGGCTTTTCCTCCCCTGCTGGACTATCCAAATCATCTCGCGCGCGCATTTGTTCTGCTGCATCTGCACGATCCGCACTTTTCTTTCTCGCAGTGGTATCGCGCCGATTGGGGCCCCTATCCCTATCTCGGCATGGATGCCGGCCTCGCTGTGCTCGGCCGAATCTTTCCGATCGAAACGGCCGGCCGCATCTTCCTGAGCCTCTGCGCGCTTCTGTTGCCGGCGGGAGTTTGGTTTTTTCTGCGACAGGTCCATTCCGGCGAAGATTGGTCCGCCTGCTGGGGGCTTTTGATCGCCTGGAATGTCTTTTTCCTGGAAGGCTTTCTCAATTTTGATATCAGTCTGGCAATCATCCTCTTCGCCGTGGGACTTTGGTTGCGCTGGCTCGCGGCGCCCGGTTTGCTGCGCTGGTCGGCGGCGCTGCTCGCTTTCCTCTGCCTTTATTTCGCGCATCTGATCGGCTTCGCGCTCGCCGGCCTGTTGGTCACGGCGTACGCGCTTTTCAGTCGCCGTTCGCTTCGCGCGCTCTTGTTGTCGTGGCTCCTGTTTGTTCCCGGCGCGGTTGCGTATCTCCTTTATTCGCGCGTCGGACTTGGCAAGCAGACCATCGTCTATTCAGGTTGGGACGGCAAACTCGATGCGCTCGGCAAGTTTATGCACGGCTATTCGCCTGCGCTCGACACGATCACGCTCGTTGCGCTGGCCGCTTTTTTCATTCTCGGCTGGGTGCGCAACCCCGCGTTTCGTTGGGACTGGCCCTGGTTTGGCACCGCGGTAGTGCTCTTCGCCGCGTTTTGGGCGGTTCCCTGGGCTTACGGGGAAGGCTCTGATCTCGACATTCGTGTTCTCCCATTGCTGTTCGCCGCGATTCTTGCGGTCGCGCGCATCGGCCCTCGCGGACGCTGGCTCGCCGCGTTGCCGCTTGTCTTATTCCTCGCGCGCACTGTTAGCGTCACGCGGCAATTCCGGGCCGAGCAGCCCGAGCTTGCGGGCCTGGCGAGCTCCTTTGAAGTTGTCCCCCGCGACGCGCTTGTCTTCCCGATTGTGGAGGGCGACCAGGACCCCATCGCCCGGCCCTTCACTCATTTTTGGGCCTACGGCGTGATTCGACGCGGCTGGTTTTCGCCGTATCTGTTCGATCATCCCGGTGAAACGCCTTTGCGCATCACCCACGATTCGTACACCGCCGACGGCTTCTGGGACCTTGCCTACGACTCTCCGCCCGATTGGCCCGAGCTTCCCGGCGACTATCAATACGTGTGGGCTTATGGCGTGCCGCGTTTCTCGGCGCCGCTTGCGGGGATCGGTGACCGGATCTACTCCTACGGCCCCATAGAGGTGTACCGCTTGCACCCACCGCCCGAATGACGCGTGCGAATCTTCTGCGGTAACCGTCCTTTGCGTGGTAACGTCCAATGATTGGGATCAAGAACTGGGATAGAGTTGGCCCCGCGCCGGAGGACCAAGACACATTATGATGGCAAAGTTGCTAGCCCTGTACCATAAACACAGACTCGTCTCGCTCTGCGCCCTCGGGGTCATCGTTCTGGTCCCCGCGGGTCTCATCATTCGGGGCCGCTCTGCGCAGACGCGCTATCTGACGGCCGCCGTGACGCGCGGCGCCATCACCTCCACCGTCCAAGCTACGGGCACGATCAATCCTCTGACCACGGTGCCGGTCGGCTCCTTCGTTTCGGGCACTGTGCAATACATCTTTGCCGACTTCAATACCGTCGTCCATGCCGGCCAGGTCCTCGCGCAGCTTGACCCGACTCTTTACCAAGCGCAGGTCACCACCGCCCAAGGCAATCTCGATAACGCCAAAGCGAATTTGCAGAATCTCCTCGCCACCGTGAACGTGATGAATGCGGACGTCGAGAAGTACAAGGCCGATCTGGCTTACCAGCAGGCCAGCGCCAATCGCGTACAGTCGCTCTTCCAACAGGGGGTTTTCTCTCAGGATCAATACCAGCTGCAGGAGTCCACGCTGGGTCAATCTCAGGCGACCCTGAACGCTGGCCAGGCCCAGGTCCAGCAAACTCTCGCGCAGGTGCAGGAGGCGAAGGCGCAAATCGAATCCATGCAGGGCCAACTCGAGCAGGCCCAGACGAATTTGAAATACACCACGATCATTTCGCCCATCGACGGCACCGTCGTCGCGCGCAACATTGACGTGGGCCAGTCGGTCGCCGCTTCGCTCCAGGCCCCCAACGTCTTCACCATCGCGCAGGACCTCACCCGCATGCAGGTTTACGCCAGCACCGACGAATCGGACACCGGCAACATTCACGTTGGCACCGACGTCACGTTTCAGGTGGACGCGTTCCCGACCCAGCAGTTTCACGGCCGCATCAGTGCCGTCCGCTTGAATGCCTACACCGTGCAGAACGTCGTCACCTACAACACGATTATCGACTTCGAGAATCCGAACGAAATACTCCTTCCCAGCGAAACCGCCTACGTCACCATCCCCACCGGCCACGCCGATAGCGCGATTCGCATTCCGAACGCTGCGCTCACCTACACGCCGGGCCTCACCAACAGCCAGCTTCAGGCGCTTTACAAGCAGTACAACATCCCGGCCGCGGCCACTTCGACGCATCTCGGCGGCTGGCAGGTCGTTTGGAAGTACGTGCCTCAGCAGACCCCGATCCCCGTGGCCGTCCAGGTCGGAATCACGGACTATTTGAATACGCAGTGCCTGCAGGGAAACCTTAAGGAAGGCGACGTCTTGGTTACCGCCGAGCAATCCACTGGAACGAGTTCCTCCCTCGCTCCAGGACTCGGTGCGCAGCGTCCGGGCGGCGGTGGCGCCGCGGCCGGCGGCGGCGCGCGGACCGGCGGCAGGTGAGCGCATGAATTTCCGCGAAGTACTGCGGCTCGCCCTTCAGGCGCTCAACCGCAACAAACTGCGCTCGGCGCTCACCATGCTCGGCATGATCATCGGTGTTGGCGCGGTGATTTGTACGGTCGCGATCGGCGAAGGTGCCACCCAGCAGGTCCAGCAGCAGATCCTCGCCTTGGGCGACAATATGATCATGATTTTTGCAGGCAGCGTGAATCAGGGTGGCGTCCGGCTTGGCAGCCAGGCCACCAAGACGCTCACCGTGGATGATTCCAAGGCGATTCAAACGCAGATTTCGACGATTTCGAGGGTTTCCCCCGGTGTCGGCTCCCGCGGGCAAGTCGTTTATCAGAACCAGAACTGGGCCACCAGCGTGCGCGGCGTCTCTCCCGATTACATGACCATTCGCCATTGGGGCATCGAGCGCGGCAGCTCGTTTTCCCAGCACGATGTGGACGTTGCCGCCGACGTTTGCCTCATCGGTCAGACCGTCGCGGAAAATCTCTTCGGCGACCAGAATCCCGTCGGCCAGACGATCCGTGTCCAGAATCTTCCCTTCCAGGTCATCGGCGAACCCGTGCAAAAGGGCCAGACCCCCTACGGCGGCGACGAAGACGACACGCTCATCATGCCGTACACGACCGTGCAGAAAAAGCTCTCCGGAATCAGCTGGCTCCAGTACATCGCCGTCTCCGCCGATTCCCAGGACGATATCGAGCTCGCCGAAAACCAGATTGCCGCTTTGCTCCGCCAGCGGCATCATCTTCGCCCCGATGCAGACAACGATTTCATCATCATGAGCCCCACCGATCTCGCCCAGGCCCAGCAGTCCGCGGGTCAGGTCATGACGCTCCTTCTCGCCAGCCTTGCATCGGTGTCTCTGGTCGTCGGCGGCATCGGCATCATGAACATCATGCTGGTTTCCGTCACCGAGCGCACCCGCGAGATCGGCGTCCGCCTGGCCGTCGGCGCCACCGAACAGGACGTCCAGCGCCAGTTTCTCTCCGAGGCCGTAGTCCTCAGCTTCTTGGGCGGCTGCTTCGGAATCATCGCTGGCATTTTCGGCTCGGCAGGGATTTCGGCATGGGCGCAATGGCCCACGAGCGTTTCCGTATCCTCAATCGTGATTGCCGCTTTGTTTTCGGCCGGAGTCGGAGTTTTCTTCGGCTATTATCCCGCGCGCAAAGCCGCGCGGCTGGATCCTATCGAGGCCCTTCGCTATGAATAATAAAAAAGTCTGGTCGGCACGCGCGGTTCTCATCGCCGGCGTATTCCTGCTGGTTGGCACTCTCTCGGCGCAACAGATTCCCCCCGCGGCGAATCCCCCGCATTCCCCGGGTTCACCTGCCGCAACGGGCGCGCCCGCCGCGGCTCCCATTCCGCAAACGGCCGCGCAAGCCCAAGCCGCCGCCCGCAAACTCAAGGCCGCGGACAGCACCGGCGATTTCTTCATCATTTCTTCGATTGATACGAAGCAGCAGCAGATTGTCCTGAAGAAGCCGACGGAGGTCACGCAACTCGTTCAAGTGAACGCTCAGACTCAATACCTCGATGAGAACGGCCAGCCCCTCAAGCTGCAGAATCTTCGCGCTGGCGACACCGTCTTCGTCGTCATGCTGCAAAAAGGCGCCGCCATGCCGATCGCCCAGCGCATTCGCCGCGGCCCCATGACCGTTGACGTCCTCCACCAGCGCTATTTCTCCGGCTCCTGACCCGCGATCCTGAACCAAAACTTGGGTGGCGGATCAGTCTCCGAGTAGGCCGTCATCCGCCCACAATCGGCGGCGAGCTCCGAACAGGACTTCAAACTTCCCACAACGAGACTTCTGGACCGGAATAACTTCCGGATAGCCCGTCATCCAGGATCTAACTGCTTTCTGATCGAGTATTTTAAGCTAAATCAGTCATATGCCACTTACCGTGGGCGACAAACTCGGACCCTACGAGATCCGCTCGCGTATCGTCGCGGGCGGCTTGGGTGAGGTGTATGCGCACAAGACACTGTTCGAGAAATCTGTCGCGCAGGACGCTTCGAGATGAGCAAAGCGGAACCAGCGCGGTTGTGCCCCACTACGTTCTGATCTGCCCATGGATAGAGGCTTAGGCGAACGGTCGTTGTTAAGTTAAGAAGCGCGATCGAGGACCCTGATGGTCTTATCGATTCCAGAACTCGACCGAAAGCTTCCAGGCCACTCGGTAACTTCAGCGATTAAGACCCTAGCAGAATCAGAGCGGGCGCGATCCGGCCCGCGCGAGCCAAGAAAAGCGCCACCTCCGTTTTTGCCGATCCAAACAACAGGAACGGGGTTTAGTACTAAGTTGACAGCTCTCTTTTCCGCCGAGCTTAGGCAAGGTCGTAGCGATCAAGGTTCATCACCTTGTTCCACGCAGCCACGAAGTCCTTCACAAACGCCTCCTTCGAGTCGTCACATGCATAGACTTCAGCAATCGCCCGGAGCTGCGAGTTCGAACCGAACACAAGGTCGACTCGCGTGCCGGTCCACTTGATCTTGCCCGTCGCGCGATCACGCCCCTCATACACGCCTTCAGATGTAGAGGAGGGCTCCCACTTCGTACTCATGTCGAGGAGGTTGACGAAGAAATCATTCGTCAGCGTCTCGGGCCGGTTGGTGAAGACGCCGTGTTTGGAATGCCCGAAGTTAGCATTCAGGGCGCGCAGGCCACCGATGAGTACTGTCATCTCGGGGGCAGTCAGCGTCAGCAACTGCGCCCGATCCACCAGCAGCTCCTCTGCCGGCATTTGGTGTCCGTTCCGGAGGTAGTTGCGGAACCCGTCCGCGGTCGGCTCCATTACGGCGAATGAGTGCACGTCGGTCTGCTCCTGCGAAGCATCCGTGCGCCCCGGCGAGAAAGGAATCTTCACCTTGTGCCCGGCCCTTTTCGCAGCTTCCTCGACGGCTGCACAGCCGCCTAGAACGATCAGGTCGGCAAGCGAGACCTTCTTCCCGCCCGACTTCGAGCTGTTGAAATCCTTATGGATCGCCTCCAGCGTCCGCAGAACCTTCGCCAGTTCGGCCGGCTGGTTCACTTCCCAATCCTTTTGTGGCGCGAGGCGAATGCGCGCCCCGTTCGCCCCACCGCGCTTGTCGGAGCCGCGGAACGACGCCGCCGATGCCCAGGCAGTCGTGACCAGTTGGGAGATCGACAGTCCGGATTTGAGGATCTTCGCCTTCAGAGCAGCAATGTCCTGCTCCCCGATCAATTTATGATCCACGGCGGGAACAGGGTCTTGCCACAGCTGGGGCTCCTTCGGAACGAGCGGGCCAAGGTACCGCGAGATCGGCCCCATGTCGCGGTGCGTCAGCTTGAACCACGCCCGCGCAAACGCGTCTGCGAACTGATCCGGAT